>Ga0208492_1000018_pt1 | contig 256310 bp, 248 predicted proteins | sample Subbioar_CSW14AB_FD_184820 | JGI IMG/M metagenome (GOLD analysis project Ga0208492, IMG submission 184820) | Serpentinite rock and fluid subsurface biosphere microbial communities from McLaughlin Reserve, California, USA - CR12Mar_CSW14AB (SPAdes) | ecosystem: Environmental > Terrestrial >...
CTCAGTGCCGAGGCGCGAGCCAAAGAATTGCTTGCCGAAGCCGCTGACCTCCTCACCACCCAGTCAGCCCTGATAGAGACACTGACCAGGGAACGGGATGAGGCGCGTGAACGTGCTGGCGAACTCGAAAAGCTGGTGATTTGGTCGGCCGACGAGAAGCGAGCAGCCGAGGCTGCGCTTGCTGAACGCAATTTTAAGCCAGTTTCAGAAGCGCCCAAGGACGGCACACCCATCGCTGGCCTAGAGGCGTATCGGTATCAGCCGTACAAGCCGGATGGCACGCGGCAGATGAATAAAGACGGCCGGTGGCAGCGCTGGAATGGCTTCGGCTGGGATAATTCCCCCGAGCCGGAAGCGTGGTTGCCGATGCCTTCAAATAGCGCGCTCAAGTCCACATAGAGGTGGAAGATGGGCAGTGAAGCAAAAGCGTGGGTCTGTGTCGTGGCGATTATCGCTGTTGCCGTATCCGTCTGGGGCGTCATGTCGGCTGCCCGCGATGTTGGTATCGCACGAGCCAAAGCATGTTAGGAGCATCGGCCATGACCACCGACCTTATAAAGCGGCTGACGGAAGCGGGAGAGGGGTCGAGGGAGCTGGATTGCGCCTTCGGTATCTCTATCGGCCGGTTTGTGGAAGAGCCCGAACGTTTCCCTGGTGGTGGCGCGCGCTATCGCGACGTTGTGCGCAATGCGATGCCAGGTCAGGCCGGAGATATGCTGGTCCCACACTACACGACCAACCTACAGGACGCGGTGTCAGCTATGCCGGAGGGCTGGGGCATCGCACAGCTTACGCAGATGGACCCCACGCTGAAGCACTCTCCGCATTTCTGCGAGTTGCGGCCATTCAATGGAAACGACACAGAATGGGCGCGAGTGTCCGGGCATCTGCCGAGCGGCATGAGTCGCGCATCCATGGCGGTAGCAACCTGCATCGCCATTTTACGAGCACTGGAGACCAAGGATGAGTGAGCTACTGCCGTGCCCGTTTTGTGGAGTGTGGAATAATCTGTCCGTCAAACATGATGATGGATTGTCGTGGGTAAAGTGCCACGGCTGCGGCGCGACCGGCCCGGAGACCACCAAGTATTCCGGCGATGATGGTGAGCCGGTGACAGACTGGAACACCCGCGCCCAGCAGGCCAAGCCGGTGGTGGACGATGCGATGGTGGATCGGGCGCTTATTGCTTGGATCGGCCCCTTATGGTCACTCCTGAAAGACCATACGGTAAAGCGGCTAAAACGCGACATGGCTATGACACTCACCGCCGCACTCAGCACAGGAGAATGAGGGATGGGAAAGCCATTCGATGAATTAGATCGCGCCGAAACCAAGCTGTGGTTTGATCTGGCAAAGAGTCGCCTGTATCCGGGAAAAGACGCCGTCACCTCTGGCCCATGGCAGAAGTGCATGGATGAAGCCCGGCGGCTATACACGGAGTCCACCCCATGACCGACACGACACGCAGCGAGGCGCTTACGCCCAATGTACTGGCGGAAAAGATGAAGGCGGAGGCCAAAAATCTTGATGCTTTTCGGGAAGCCGCCAACTTTGGCAAATTTCATGTCACGGCGCGCGTAGCTGATTTAATGGAAGATGCCGCCGAGGCCCTCCGCAGCCAGTCAGCCAGCGGGCAGGCAGAGCCGACAGAGGCGCAGGCAGACGCTGCGCTTGAGGCCTTTCACGGCACGCCGATATGGGGGCACGGCTGCTCGCAAGCCTATGTTCTGGATCAGCAGGAAAGCATGTTGCGAGCCCTGAAAGCCGCGCGTATGCCCGCTCCTGTGGCGGAGCCCGGTGGTGTCCTGTCGTCGCCTGCCGCAAAACGGGCGGGTCTGGAGGCTGCTGCAAATACGCGCTGGCGCGATGCGGTGCCGAAAATCCCCAACGGCGTGCATCAACTAGACGCCCCGGCTGCAATCGACCCGAAAGGCTGCGTTCTATTTTTTGACACGGAAGCGGAATGCGGGGCGTTCATGGACTGGCTCGCCGCATCCCCTCGCGCTACGGGGGAGACGGACAATGGATGAGCGTAGGTTTATTGGCTCTACCCTGCGCTCTAATATGGCGGCTATGACGTTGCGTAGCATGCTGGAGGCGCTCCCAGCCGTTGAGATTAAGGACGGCATCACGGGCAGCCATATCAATCGTTTGCCGCGCAGCAAGAAAGATCGGCAGAAACTGAAGGGCAAGAAGCCATGACCACCCAGCAGCCTAGGGGCGGAGAATGAGCGAAACAGTGTGTCAGCGCGCGGACAGGGGGTGAGGGATGGAAGGCCGGCCATACTCCCCCGAGTCCCTGGCGAAGCGGTGGGACTGCAGCTCGCGGCATGTGCGGACCCTGCTGAAAACAGGGGGCTTGCGTGGCTTCCAGCTTGGGGGGAAGCTATGGCGAATCAGCGCGGCCGAAGTCGAGAGGTTTGAGCAATGTCAGGGGCCTGGCGACTCGTCAGATACCGGGGCACCTTCTGCGCCTACCGGCGAGAGGGCGAGCAGCCTGTCCGCCGCTCGCTCGGCACGGCAGACCGGGGGATAGCAGATGCCAGGTTCACCCGGTTTCTGGCGGACCTGAAGCGCGACAATCAGTCTCCCCTGAAGACAGTCGGCGACGTCCTGAACGCCTATATCGAAGCCAAGCCGAAGGGCAGCTACGCCCGGAAACGGGCAGAGTGGGTCAAGCGGGCGGTCCTGAAGGTGACGGCTCCGGCGCTGCTATCCCTCCCGCCGGATGCGATCGACAAGCTGGTATGCCGACAATACGCCGAAGCGCGGTATAGGCAGGGCATCAAGCCCGGCACCGTGGCGACGAACCTCGGGATCGTCCGGGCGGCGTTGAACTGGGCGGCCGGCGAAAAGATGCTGCCAGCTAAACCGATGATGGAACTGCCGCAGTCCGCGCCGCCGCGCGACAGATGGCTGACCAGCGAAGAGGCTGGCCGGCTGATCGAGGCGGCAGGCGCACCCCATATCCGCCTGTTCGTGATCCTCGCCCTGCACACCGCGGGGCGAGCGGCGGCGCTTCTGGATCTGACATGGGATAGGGTCAACGAGAAATTCATCGACCTGAACCCTGCAGGCAGGGTCAGGACGCGCAAGGGCCGGGCTGTGGTGCCGATGAACCCTGTTCTCTGGGAAGCCCTCGCAGAGGCCCGCAAAGGGGCAATGACGGACCATGTGATCGAGTGGGCTGGCGAGCCAGTCCTGTCGGTCAAGAAGGGGCTGGGCCGCGCCGTCGAGCGGGCTGGGCTGGAATACGTCACCGCACACACCCTGCGCCACACGGCGGCGACCTGGATGGTGCAAGGCAACGTCCCGATTCCGAAGGTGGCAGCGTTCCTCGGGCACCGCGACAGCCGCACAACGGAGCGAGTCTACGGCCATCATGCGCCGGATTATCTGACCGAAGGCTCTGACGCCATCGTGGCCAGGCTTCACGCGCTGCGCTCCCCCGGTTCAAATGAACCTGTGCAGGGGGAACGAACCGGAAAGGCAGGCCGCAAATGACGCGGCTGCGCCACGAATAAACGCTCCAATCCTAGCAATCCGTGAGGGGAACATTTTTCACATTGCTGGGGTCACTGGTTCAATCCCAGTACCGCCCACCATTTCCTTCTCCTGCCATTTCCTCTGCCCTGCTCCGCTTGCGTCACCGCCGTGACGCAGCGCTGCTGCAGATCATCGGAACATCCTCCGCACCCGTCGTGTTTCACGGGCGGAAGGCATGCGTCATCAGTAACGGAGGTGAAGGATGACAGACGATCTGTTCGATCGCGGTCCGCAGGATCGTGCGCGCGTCAATATCGGCGAGGATTACGAACGCCGCTGGTGGTCGGAGAAATTCCGCGTGCAGCCCGAAGTGCTGGAGGCCGCCGTGGAATCCGTCGGCACCAGCGTAGAAGACGTCGCCAAGATACTGGGCAAAGAACCCCGGGATTAAGTCACAGCAGCGAGATACAGACGGTAGGCTTCGCGGGTCAGCGGCCCCGGCCTGCCGTCCCCGATCACCCGGCCATCGATGCGCGTGACCGGCGTGACGCCGCCGAGCGTCCCGGTGACGAAGGCTTCATCGGCTGAATAAACCTGCGCCAGCGTGAAGTCGCATTCCCGGCCCGGGCGACCATCGGCCTGCCAGGCTTTCAGCACGCTGGCCTGCGTGATGCCGCGGAAGCTCCAGCCCGGCGTCGAGGTCCACAATTCCCCGCCGCGCAGAATGAAGAAATTGGTCGAGTTGCAGCTTGCGACGAAGCCGCGCGGATCGAGCATCAGCGCTTCGTCGGCGCCGGCATTGATCGCCTGGATCAGAGCCTGGATCAGATTAAGCCGGCTGTGCGAATTGAGCCGCAGGTCGAAGACATCCGGCGCACTGGTGCGGAAGGTGGAGGTGAACAGCGACAGGCCGCGCTCGCGCGCTTCCGGTTTCGGCGTCTTGTATTCGGCGACGATGACGACCGTGGCATCGCCGATCACGAAACGCGGGTCCTGGTTCGGTGTCTTCTTGGTGCCGCGCGTCACCATCAGGCGGATGTGAGCCCCATCCTGCATGTTGTTGCGCTTCAGGGTTTCCAGCAAAGCGGCGCGGATGCCGTCACGGCCCAGCTGAATCTCCAGCGCAATCGAACGCGCGCCTTCAAACAGGCGATCAAGATGCGCCTCCAGGCTGATCAGTTTTCCGTTGACCAGACGCAGGCCTTCCCAGACGCCATCGCCGAGCACAAAGCCGCTGTCGAAGATCGAGACGCGGGCCTGGTCGCGGCGCACGAATTCGCCATTCACATAGACCAGCACGTCGTTATTGCGGGGGTCTTCGATATAGCCCTGGGCGCTCTGGTTCGATGTCGCTGTCATGATCTGCAATCCAAATACTGTTAGAGACTGAATTCGCGGTGGCGGGCCAGGAAGGCCCGCGTACGCTCGCGCTGCGGATGCTTCACCACCTCGTCGGGCGTGCCGGCTTCATGGATTTCGCCATCGGCGATAAACAGCACGCGGGTCGCGACATGGTAGGCAAAGCCGAGTTCATGCGTCACCAGCAACATGGTACGCCCCTCTTCAGCGAGCGAGCGGATCACGCCCAGCACCTCGCCGACCAGTTCGGGGTCGAGCGCCGAGGTCGGTTCATCGAACAGCAGCAGTTCAGGATCCATCGCCAGCGCACGGGCAATCGCCACACGCTGCTTCTGGCCGCCGGACAGCCGCGCCGGATACTGTTCGGCGTGATCGGCCAGGCCGACGCGCGACAGTTCGGCCATGGCGCGTTCGCGCGCCGCCGCCGGCGCCACACCCTTCACGGTGCGCAGGCCTTCCATCACATTGCCAATCGCCGTCATATGCGGAAACAGGTTGAACTGCTGGAACACCATGCCGACGCGCTGGCGCAGCTGGGTCAGTTCCTTTTCGGCATAGACGCGCGCGCCATTACGGCCTTCGCTGCCCAGCATGCGCCCGCCGAGTTCGATGCTGCCGGCGCTCGGCGTTTCCATGAAATTCAGGCAGCGCAAAAAGGTGCTCTTGCCCGATCCCGACGCGCCGAGGATGGCGATGCGTTCGCCGGGTTGCACGGCAAGATCGATGTTGCGCAGCACCTGCTGGGTGCCGAAGGACTTGTGCAGGCCGGTGATGTTGAGCAAAGGCTGCGTCATGGACTATCAATCACCCCCGGAATCGCTTCTGGCCATCTGGCGTTCCAGCGCATAGGTCGCGCGCACCAGCGGATACAGGAACAGGAAAAATGCCAGGGCGATCACGGTATAGACTTCAATCGGATTGAAATTCAGCGACGCGATCAGCTTGCCCTGCTGCAGCAGTTCGACATAGGCCACGGCAGAAGCCAGCGTCGACATCTTGAAGATTTCGATGGCGCGGTTGGTCAGCGCCGGCAGCATGCGGCGGATCGCCTGCGGCAGGATGATGCGCCGCATGGCCTGCAGGCCGGTCATGCCGAGCGCGCGCGAGGCCTCCCACTGGCCGGGCTCGATCGACTGGATGCCGCCACGGAAGATTTCCGCCGAGAAGGCCGCCGAGTTCAGCGAGATGCCCAACGCCGCCGCCATTAGCGGGCTGATCTCGAACGGCACCAGCATCGGCAAAGCGAAGTAGAACCACAGGATCTGCACCAGCACCGGCGTATTGCGGAAGAATTCGACAAAGGCGGTGGCCGGCCAGTTGAGCAGGCGGCGACGGGAATAGCGCATCAGGCCCACGACCAGCCCGAAGCTGAGCCCCAGCACCAGGCAGATCGCGAAGATGCGTAGCGTGCCGACCGCACCATAGAGCAGCGCATCGGCATGCTCGAAAACGGGTGCGAAATTCCACTGATATCCCATCAATGCACCGTGGACTCGCCGCTGACCGCCAGACGGCGCTCAAGCCGGCGCGCCAGCAGGCTGATCATCAGGATGACGACGAAATAGATGCCGGCGACGACGGTGAAGACCTCGAGCGGCCGGAAGGTTTTCTGCGCGATCTCGTTGGCCTGATACAGCAGGTCGGCATAGGAGACGATGGCGACCAGCGTGGTGGTTTTCATCAGCTCAATGGCGCGCTCCATGAAGGCTGGAATCATGCGCTTGACCGCCTGCGGCAGGATGATGCGCCGCATCGACTGCGACGGCGTCATGCCAAGGGCGCGCGACGCTTCCCACTGGCCGCGTTCGACCGAGACGATGCCGCCGCGAAAGACTTCGGCGAAAAAGGCCGAAGACTGAATCGAGAAAGTGAGCGCCGAGGCCATGAAGGGCGTCATCTCGACCCGGATCAGTACGGGCAGAGCAAAGAAGAACCAGAATAGCTGCACCAGCGGCGGCGTGGTGCGGAAGAATTCGATCACAAAGCCGGCCGGCCAGGCGAGCAGGCGCCGACCCGAAAGACGGGCCAGCGCCAGTGCCAGGCCGAGCGGAATGCCGAAGGCCAATGCGGTGCCAGTGACGGCAAGCGTATTGACCAGCCCCTGCAATAGCAGGTCGGCATTCGCCAGAACCGGTGCGAAATCCCAGCGGTACATGGCCGGGACTTAGAGCATTTCCTTCATCACCGGCGGTGCCGCTTTCGGATCGAGCCCGAAGTAACGCAGGAATTCCTCATACCAGCGCTGGGTCTGACCACTGGTGTAGTAGCCGTTGATGGTCGTATCGACCCAGGTGACGAACGCCTTGTCGTCTTCCTTGCGCACCGCAACGCTGGAGGGCTGCGACTGCGCCGGGGTCGGCACGATGATCTTGCCGGTACCGAGGCGCTGGCGTGCGGCCAGCAGCGGCGGATGGAACAGGCAGACGGCATCGACGCGGCCGGCCTGGAAAGCGGCGATAGCTTCCGGATTGCCCGGGAAACGCTGGATATTGGCGTTCGGCACGGTTTCGGTCAGGAACTTGTCCATGCTGCTCGCCTGCGGCACCGCGATGCGCACCGCCGGCTTGTTCATATCCTGCCAGGTCTTCACCTGCAGGTCGTCGCGCGCCAGCACGGCCATCGAATAGAACAGCAGCGGGTTCTGCGGGAAATCGACCGCAGCGGCGCGTTCCGGTGTCGCATCCAGCATATACATCAGGTCGATCTTGTTGCCCTGCAGCGCGGCAATCGCCGTGCCCCAGGTGACCTCGACCGGCTCGAACTTCACGCCGAGCACCGCGGCCATCGCCTTGCCCATCGCAACCCCGACGCCGGAATTCCATTCGCCGGTCTTCGGATCCTTCGAATACCACGGCGGCGCCTGGGTCACGCCAACGCGCAGCGAACCGCGCTTCTTGATTTCGGCCAGCGTGCCGGCGGTCTGGGCAAATACGCGGCCCGGCAGGCCGAGCGCGATGCCGGCAGCCGCGAGGCTGGTCAGCGCCATACGTCGATTGATGATCATGTCGTTTTTCCCCTTTTCATGCCTGTCATGGATCTTGTGTCCTGCCGGTGATCCTGCAGGAATTTCTCGGTCTGCTGTCCGCCGCGCTGCATATGCGAGGTGATCTCGGCGCGCATGGCCTCCAGGCTGTCGCCTAAAGCCGCTGCCACATAGCTTTCATGGCCGTCGCGGCGCGGCCCGCGAATCGCATGCGCGCGATGATGCGCCGCCCAGTAGAGCTGCAGGCGTCCGCGCAGGCTGCTCCAGGTCCGCTGCAGCAGGCGGTGGCCGCTGGCCTCATAGACCAGGCCATGCAGTTCCAGCTCAGCCAGGATGGCGGCGCGGTCGTCGCCCTCGTCGATGGTGGCAATCAGCGCCGCATGCCGGCGCTGCAATTCGGCGCGGAAGGCGGCATCGCGTTTGTCCCAGGCCTGTTCAAAAGCCATGCATTCCAGGGTGACACGCATCGAATGGATTTCGCGCACATCGTCGACCGACAGGGTGATCACATGAGTGCCGGTATAGGGCACCGTGATCAGCAGGCCTTCCTCGACCAATTGGCGCAGGGCTTCCCGCAAAGGCCCGCGGCTGACCTGGAACAGGCCGGCCAGCGCGGTTTCCACGATCTGCGCACCGGGCGCGATCTCGCCCGACAGGATGGCGGCCCGCAGCTGCTCGGCGATATGCGCCCGGAAGGTGCTTTTCGGCAGCCGTCCAAGGCCCTGAGCCTGGATTGTCTCGGAATTCAGCACGAAAACCCTGCCTCATTGTCGATTGTCAACAATGTGGGCGCAGAATCGACCCGGGGTCAACTGAATTCGACTCACCCCCTCTTCTCGAAGCGACAGGATAGGCCCGAGCCCGCCCCCTAAGGCCGAACGGCCGGCGTTTCCACCGTCATGCCGGCGGAACGGCTGTTGAGATACAGTTCGAGCTGCACCAGCTCATCGGCGCCATAGGGGAAGGGCTCGGCCCGCACGCCGGTCATGCAGTTGCGCAGGCGGCGCTGCAGCGAGCCCATATCCTGCCATTCCAGGCGATAGATCGGATAACCGGTGGCATGCGCCTGCGGGATCGGACTGCCGGCGAGCCGCTTGCCCCAGTTGGCATCATGGCATTGCGTGCAGGAAAAATTCAGCTGGCCCATCGCGGTGTGGAACAGTTTCTCGCCCCGCTGGAGCGCGGGCGCCAGCCGCGGATCGTCCGGCGCCTGCACCGGCAGGCCGCGCGACTGCAGCCCGAGATAGGCGGCAAGCCCGAGTAAAGGCCGGCTTTCGGCGGCAAAAGCCGGCTGCTGCTGGTGCGTCACGCGGCAGGCATTGATGCGCTGCTGCAGGTCGATGGCCTTGCCTGTGCGTTCATCGAAGGCGGGATAGCCGGCGGCGACGCCGCGCATGCTGGCAGTTGCATCGCCATGACAGCCGGCACAGGGTTTCGCCGCGGAAGATGGTGCTTCCTGCCACTGAGCCTCGCCTTCCGCCACCCAGAGCATGGCGGGGTTGAGCGCATCGTCGCGTTGCATCTCCTGCGTGGCCGGACTCATGAAGTCGTAGCCCGAGCGGCGTTCGCTCGCCGGAATATCGGCGGCAGCGGCAGGCAGGGACAGCAGCAGGAGAATGGCGATGAAACGGATCATGTCACCGTGATCGCCGCCGTCTCGGTCTGCGAGAAGCCGTTGTCGCCGGTCCAGGTAAAACTGAGCGTGCCGCTGGCGGTGGCGACGGTGGTGAAACTGATGAAGGGATTGGCGGCGATGGCCTGCCAGAGTTCGGCGCTGAACACCTCTTCGTCGTTATAGCGGCAGGTGAAGCGGCGCAGGATGTCGCGCGGCGCCACCTTGCCGGCGGCATCCGGCCGGTAGCCGGTTTCCATCACATGCGAGATCAGCGTCTTGATCTCGATGATGTCGCCCTTCTTCGCGGTCTTGGGAACACTGATCAATGCGCGTGCCATGATCGTTACTCCACACAGGCCGCGAGCGTCACGATCACATCGACCTGATCGGACCAGAAGCTGCCATCGCTGAAACCTGCCACCGCGATCACCTTCTGCGAGGTGGCGAGCCGTATGCGCGTGTTGAGGAAAGCCCGGCCGGCGCGTGGCCCGAGCCGCGCGGTGATCACATTGGGCTGTGGATTGCGTTCGGTGAAAATCGCGATGGCCCGCACATGGTCCTGGTCGGTCATCGGGCTGTCGGCACGCACCGTCACCGAGACTGAATTGCCGTTCTCGACCAGCGGCGGCAGGTCGAGCTTGACGCGCGCACCGCGCTGCACCGATGCATTGCCGGTGAATTCAGCAACCGCGCCGGCCATTTCCGTGGGCGTCGCAAAAGCCGGCACGCGCAGCACCAGCAGGCTGGCGGCGCCGATGCTGCCGGCAATCGCTATCCTTCGTGTGATCAGCCCTGTCATATACGCTACTCCTTCAGGGTCAGCAGAAACGCCACTACGTCTTCGATCTCTGCCGCCGTCAGCACCGGTTTGCCCTGCCAGGCCGCGCCGACGCGGTTGAGGCTGTCGATACGATAATAAGATGGCATGATCGTATCGGCATTCACGCGCCGGGAATCCACGATACGCAGCCGCAACTGCGCTTCAGTCCAGCGGCTGCCGGCACCGGCCAGTGTCGGCGCCAGATCGCCCTGGAAGCGTTCCTCGGCGAAAGGCCCGCTATGGCAGAGCAGGCAGAGGCCTTTCTGCCGGTTGGTGACAATCGCCCGGCCGCGCTGGACATCGCCCGGCTGCCCGGTCAGCGAGTTTGGTATGGCATCACCGACCGGCGTGTAGGAAACGAGGGTTTGTGCGGAGGCAAAAGACGCAAACGCCACCAGAAGCAAAGCCGTCATCCCGGCCAAGCGCCGCCCAGTCTTCATGACAAGACTTGGCGGCGCGCGAGCCGGGATCCCATTGCCGCTGTGTGTGGCAGAAAATGGGATCCCGGGTCTCGCAACTGCTCGCCCGGGATGACGAGTCAACAGGTTACCCAACGCCGAAGACTTACGCCGATTTGAGATCGGTGTTCTTCATCGGCAGGTCGCGGATACGTTTGCCGGTGGCGGCGAAGATCGCGTTCAGCACCGCGGGCGCCGCCACGGCGATGGTGGGCTCGCCCACGCCGCCCCAGAAGCCGCCCGAGGGCACGATCACGGTCTCCACCTTCGGCATCTGGTCGATCCGCATCATCTGATAGGTGTCGAAATTCTCCTGCTCGATGCGGCCATTCGCCACCGTGCATTCGCCATAGAGTGCAGCGGTGAGGCCGTAAACGAAGGAGCCTTCCACCTGCGCCTCGATCTGCTGCGGATTGACCGCATGGCCCGGATCGGTGGCCGCCACGATGCGATGCACCTTGATCTTGCCGTCCTTGGCGACCGAGACCTCGGCCACCGCCGCCACGTATGAGCCGAAGCCCATGCATTGCGCCAGGCCGCGGAACACACCGGCTGGCGCCGGCCTGCCCCAGCCGGCCCGCTCCGCCGCCGCATTCAGAACGGCGAGATGCTTCGGGTGATTGGCCATCAGCTTGCGACGCAGTTCCAGCGGATCGGCCTTGATCTCATGCGCCACCTCATCGAGGAAGCATTCGAGATAGATCGTGTTCTGGTTCAGGTTCACCCCGCGCCAGAAGCCCGGCGGCACATGCGGATTACGCATGGCATGGTCGATCAGCAGGTTCGGGAAAGTATAACCGATCGAGGCTTCCGGTCCGGGTGGGTTGAGGCCCTGGAAGACAACGGGATCCAGCCCGTTACGGATATTCTGCGGGAAGATGCCGGCAAGGATCGACTGGCCGGAAATGCGCATATGCAGCCCGGTCACTTCGTTCTTGTCGTTCAGCGAAGCGGTCAGCTTGCACTGCGTGATCGGGTGATAACGGCCATGCAGCATGTCTTCTTCGCGCGACCAGATCAGCTTGACCGGCGTGCCGGGCATTTCCTTCGCAATCGCCACGGCCTGGCGCACCCAGTCATGCACCGCGCCGCGCCGGCCGAAGCCGCCGCCGAGATGCAGCTTGTAGACCTCGCATTTCGCCGGCGGCAGGCCAGAGGCTTCCGAGGCCGCAGCCAGCGCCGCTTCGCCATTCTGCGTCGGCGTCCACACCTCGCAAAGCTCCGGGGTGTATTTCGCCGTGGCGTTCATCGGTTCCATGGTCGCGTGATTCTGGAACGGATAGCCGTAAGTAGCCGTCACTTTCTTGGCGGCGCCGGCCATCGCGGCCTCAATATCGCCGACCTTGTTGCCGACGGCCGCATCCTTGGCGTCGAGACCTTCCTTCAGCACCGCCGCGATGGTGGCGCTGGAGACCTTGGCATTCGGGCCTTCATCCCATTCGATCGCCATGGCGTTCAGCGCGCTGTTGGCGCGCCACCAGGTATCGGCCACTACGGCCACCGCCGTATCGCCGACCTGCACGACCTTCTTCACGCCGGGCATCTTCATCGCGCCGGCCGCATCGAAGCTTTTCACCTTGCCGCCGAAGACCGGGCAATCCTTGATCGCGGCATTCAGCAGGCCGGGCAGTTGCAGATCGACGCCGTAGACCTGTTTGCCGGTCAGCTTCTCGGCGGTATCCAGCCGCTTCACGGATTTGCCTGCGACCTTCCAGTCCTTCGGATCCTTCAGCGGGATGTCGGTCGGCGGCGTCAGCTTCGCCGCTGCAGTGGCGACCTTGCCGTAAGAGATCGTGCGACCGGTCGGCTTATGCGTGATCACGCTGTTGGCGGCAGAGCATTCCGCCGCTGGCACTTTCCATTGCTCGGCCGCCGCCTGCACCAGCAGGATGCGCGCCGCCGCGCCGCCCTTGCGCACATAATCATGCGACTCGCGGATGCCGCGGCTGCCGCCGGTCGACATATTGCCCCAGGCCCGGTTGCGCGCCAGATTCTGGCCCGGCGTGGGATATTCGGTGGTCACCTTCGACCAGTTGCATTCCAGTTCTTCAGCCACCAGCTGCGCCAGACCGGTGAGCGAGCCCTGCCCCATTTCGGAACGGGCGATGCGGATCACCACGGTGTCGTCGGGCTTGATCATCACCCAGGCATTCACCTCGGGATTCGTTGCCGGCGCGGCGGCTTTCTGTTGCGCCAGTGCGGGAATATGGAAGCCGACGGTCAGCCCGCCGGCCGCAGCGGCCGAGGTGGTGATGAAGGCGCGGCGCGAGAGTTTCTGCATGATGGTCATGGCTGTTCCCTCCCTCGCTTAAGTGCGCGTACGGCCGGCCGGCGCGGCGCCGGCGGCCTGGTGAATCGCGCTGCGCACGCGGTTATAGGTGCCGCAGCGGCAGATATTGGTGATCTCGGCATCGATATCGGCATCGGTCGGCTTCGGCGTCTTTTTCAGCATCGCCGCCACCGCCATGATCATGCCGACCTGGCAGTAACCGCATTGCGGCACATCCTGGTCGAGCCAGGCCTTCTGCACCGGATGCGTGCCGTTCGGCGACAGGCCCTCAATGGTGACAATCTTCTGCTTTTCATCAAAGGCCGAGACCGGCATGGCGCAGGAGCGCACCGCCTCGCCATCGACATGCACCGTGCAGGCGCCGCATTGCGCGACGCCGCAGCCGTATTTCGTGCCGGTCAGCTTGAGCTGCTCGCGCAACACCCAAAGCAGCGGCGTATCCTCCTCGGCCTGAAAGTCACGCACGCGTCCGTTGACGTTAAGCTTGGGCATTGTCGTCCTCCTGGTCCGCCCCCGCATGGGGAGGCGTCTGCTGCGGGCAAGTTTTTGGTTTTTGATTGGTCAGGGCGCGGACATTACAGCGCAGATTCGACCGGCTGCCGACGCACATATTTGTGATTTGGCAATAGTATCCGGCAGGTGCCTTGCAGTCGGGGCGATTTCAGTCGGTTTTCCGGATCGCCACCAGGCAGAGTAGCGTGAACAGCATCTGTGCCGCCGCCTGTGCCGTCACCGTGCTGGCATCGTATTGCGGCGCCACTTCCACCACATCGCCGCCGACGATATCGAGTCCCGCAAGCCCGCGCAGGATCGCCTGCGCCTCGCGCGGCGTCAGGCCGCCGACTTCCGGCGTGCCGGTGCCCGGCGCGAAAGCCGGATCGAGGCCATCGACATCGAAGGTGACATAGACCGGACCATCACCCACGACGCGGCGCGCCTGCTCGATCACGGCAGGAATACCCAGCCCGTCGATCTCTTCGGCATGGATCACGGTCATGCCGCTGTCGAGCGAGAATTCCCACAGATATTCGGCAGCACCACGAATGCCGATCTGGATGCAGCGTTCCGGGTCCAGCACGCCGTCCAGCACCGCCTGGCGGAACGGGCCGCCGTGATGGAACTTGGTGCCTTCATATTCGCCGCTGGTGTCGCAATGCGCGTCGATATGCACCATGCCGAGCGGGCGACCCGCGCCGAGCGCCCGCATGATCGGCAGCGTGACGGAGTGATCGCCGCCGACCGAGAGCGGAATCACGCCGGCCGCATGGATGCGCTTGTAGAAGACTTCGATATCGGCATGGCAGGCGGCAAGATCGAAACGGCTGTGCATCGGCACGTCGCCGATATCGGCCACGCTGATCTCGCCCAGCGGTGCGCGTTTCAGCACATGTTCATACGGCCCGATGCGTTCGACGCCGCGCACCGCGCGCGGACCGAGCCGCGCGCCGGCACGGTTGGTGACGCCGAGATCCATCGGCACGCCGACCAGCGCGCAGTCGAGGCCCGCGAAATCGGCATCGGTCTTGACCGGACGATATGGCGCACCGACAAAGGTGGCGACATCGGCGAACGGCCATTTGCGCTGTTCGGGATCGACGAAAACCTGCGCTGCCACTTTGGCGAAATGCGGATCGAAAATATCGCCGCCTTTCGCCGCCGCATATTTCTGCCGCAGGGCATCCAGCTTCGTCTTATCCATGCCGCTGTTCCTCTACCGTCCCGCCACATTGCGGACTGTCATAATAGTAAATCTGCGCCGGGAAGCCGCAGGGAGACAAGCATGCATCGATGCCTGCCTGCGGATTTCCTGGAAATCCCGCATTGCGACTCCACGACCGCAGTATCAATGTCATAATTCCTGTATACTGAGCCGTGGCTACCGCATCCGATCCGATGCAGCCGGCCCGACCACCCCACCTTTTCGATTGCGATTCCCGTGTCCAGTATTCCTGCTATGGCCCAGCCTTCCCGCCGCCTGACCATCCGCGCCCTGCTGCTGGGCGAAAGACTGGATGTCAGCGGACTGGAGCGCTCCGATGCCATTTCCACCACACCCTTTGCCTTCCGTGTCGGCGAGCATGGCCTGGTCGCCCTGTTCCGCTATGGCGCGGCAGTCCTCGCCGGCCTGTCACCGGTGGAGGAAGACGACCTGCTGCGCAAGATCAGCGCGCGGGTCAGCGGTCCCTACAAGCCGATGGAAGATGAAATCGTCACCGTGCTGCTGGATAGCAGTGGCGACGACCAGATTCCGCCCGGCGGTCCGCTGCAGCTCAAGGAACTGACGCCCGAACGTTTCCTGATCATCGCCGATGCGCTGGCCAAGAGCGTGGCACTTGCCCATAACGAACGCCAGGTCGGCGCGGTCTTCGATATCATCGATCCGCTGGCCAGCTCGATGGCGGCGAGCGGCAAAGTGCCCGGCAACCGCAAGCAACTGCTGAAACTGGTCGGCGAAGCGCTGCTGGTGGAGCATCGCATGTCGGGCCGCGTCGCCGTCGAAGACAAACCCGACGTATTGTGGGATCGCCCGGAACTCGAGCGCCTGTTCGGCCGCCTGCAGGATGAATACGAACTGACCGAGCGCGCCAATGCGCTGTCCGACAAGCTGTCGGTGATCCAGACCACGACGCGGGCACTGACCGACCTGATCGACGCCCAGCGCAGCCTGCGACTGGAAGCCATCATCGTTCTGCTGATCGTCTTTGAAATCGTCTTGACGTTTATTGAATGGGCCCTCAAGTAGGGACCATGACCGGCACCCCCACCTTCGCCCTGCCCGGCGGCTTCCTCGGCATCACGCGGCGTGACGCCGATCCGGCCGTCGCCATCGCAGGCATCCCGCTCGACATCGCCACCACCAACCGGCCGGGCGCCCGCTTCGGCCCGGAGGCCATCCGTCGCGCCAGCAAGATGCTAGTCGACGGCGATCACCCGCTGACCCGCCGCGCCGTGAGCGCCGCGGTGTCGGATGTCGGCGACTTCGAGATCGCGCTGGGCGACATTGCGGCCAGCATGGCGCTGATCGAGCAGCAGGCGGCGCAATTCCGCCACCTGATCACGCTGGGCGGCGACCATTCCATCGCCCTGCCGCTGCTGCGCGCCCTGGCCAAACGGCACGGCCCGGTCGGGCTGGTGCATTTCGACGCCCATGTCGACACCTGGCCCGACAGTTTCGGCCAGCCCTACGGCCACGGCTCCTGCTTCTACCACGCGATCAAAGAAGGCATCGTTGATCCCAAGCGCATGATCCAGATCGGCATCCGCTCGCCGGTGCAGTCCGAGGTGATGGACTGGACGCTGGCCCATGGCGTCACCGTGCTGAGCGCGCAGGATGTCCACCAGCAGGGCGTGGCGGTTGTGGCCGAGCGTATCCGCGCCGTGGTCGGCACGCAGCCGGCCTATCTTACTTTCGACATCGACGCGCTCGATCCGGCCTTTGCGCCCGGCACCGGCACACCGGAGATCGGCGGGCTGGCGACATGGCAGGCGCAGGCGCTGCTGCGCAGCTTCGGCGGCCTGAATTTCGCCGGCATGGATATGGTGGAAGTGGCGCCGGCCTATGATCAGTCGGAGATCACTGCGCTGGCCGCCGCCACGCTGGTCTACGAATATCTGGCGCTGCTGCCGGCAGAAATGTGAAATTTTCGGCTGCGGCCAAATTATCACTTGCACGGCGACGCATTTGCTTTAAATGCACGTCTCAAGACGCAGGTCGCACGTGCCCTCGGCCGTCATGGTCAAGCAACGACGCACGCGTCCTTTTCGGAGAGCCAGCCTTGTGGGCTGGTGCCTTGAAGGAGCTGACGATGTTGTTCAGGCACATTTGGAGCTTAGGTTAGCTCCCCGCGCGCCGATCCCGGGCGATGATCCGCTGCTGCTGAATTTGCAGTTGCGGTGAGCCGGATCGGCAGCATTTCCACCCAAATTCGCTGTTTATCGCCTGCTTGCAGGCGATGATTTGACGTCTTGGAGGATCTGCGGATGACCGCGTCCCGCCTGCGTGTTGCCGTTTCCCCGCTGCGTCGCGATGTCTCGCGACGACGTTCCGCCGATGCCCTGCCCATGGTTGATGCCGTGGTCGCAAACCTGCGCCCGGAAGAGCCGTTGCACTGCCTGCGCCCGGCCGCGATCACCGCGGCGGCCCGCTCCTTCGTAACTGCCTTCGAGGGCCGCACGCTGTACGCCGTGAAGTGCAACCCGGACCCGCGTGTGCTGGCAGCACTGTGGCGTGGCGGCGTGCGCGCCTTCGACTGCGCCTCGCCGGCCGAGATCGCGCTGGTGCGCCAGGTGCTGCCCGACGCCACCATCCATTACATGCATCCGGTCAAGGCGCGCTCGGCGATCCGTGCGGCCTGGCACCAGCATGGTGTGCGCGACTTCGCCATCGACAGCGCAGCCGAACTCGACAAGATTCTGGCCGAGGTCGGTGAAACTGCTGAGCTGGGCCTGATCGTGCGCCTCGCACTGCCCAAGGGCGGCGCGGCGCTCGACCTGTCGGGCAAATTCGGCATCGCGCCGGAAGACGCACCGGCGCTGCTGCGCCGTGCGCGTGGCGTGGCCGCACGGCTGGGTGTCTCTTTCCATGTCGGGTCGCAATGCGCCGATCCGGCGCGCTGGTCGGCCGCCATTGCGCTGGCCGGCGATGTGGCGGTTGCGGCCGGCGTGAAGCTGGACGTGCTGGATGTCGGCGGTGGCTTCCCGGTGGCTTACACCCGGGATGCCGACCTGCCGCAGCTCGGCGCCTTCATGGCCGAGATCGATGCCGGCGCGGCTGCGCTGACCCAGCGTCTGGGCGATCTGGCGCCGGCCGAAATCTGGGCCGAGCCGGGCCGTGCGCTGGTCGCGCAGGGCGCCTCCGTCGTGGTGCAGGTGCAGGCCCGCAAGGGCGATGCGCTCTACATCAACGACGGCGTTTACGGCAGCCTGGCCGATGCCGGCGCGCTGAGCTGGCAGTTCCCGCTGCGCCCGGTGCGCCGGACGGATGCGGAAATGCGCCGCTTCACCCTGTTCGGCCCGACCTGCGACAGCCTGGACCGCATGGATGGCGGTTTCTGGCTGCCAGAGGATATTGCCGAGGGCGACTGGATCGAAATCGGCCAGCTGGGCGCCTATGGGGCAACCCTGCGCACGGCTTTTAACGGATTCGACCGTGGACAACTGGTCGAAGTGGCCGACGGCCCGTTGCTGAAAACCCCGGGTTACGCTATCGCCTAGCCCCGGATTGTCATTTTTCCCGGATACAAGGGGGCTAACAACGTCCCCGCGCCTGCCAGACTATGAGGAGTGAAGTGATGAAGCATGTCTCGTTCGCCGGCCGCCTGGTGATGGTCGGCTTTGGCAGCATCGGCCAGGGCGTTCTGCCGCTGATCCTGCGCCATATCGACATGCCGTCGGACAAGATCACCATCGTGACGGCGGAAGAGCGCGGCCATGACGTGGCCAACGAATACAAGATCAAGTTCGAGAAGATTGCGCTGACCCGCGACAATTATCGCCAGGTGCTGCAGCCGATGCTGTCGAAGGGCGACTACCTGCTGAACCTGTCGGTCGATGTGTCCTCCGTGGCCCTGATCGAACTGGCGCAGGAACTGGGCGCCATGTATCTCGACACCTGCATCGAGCCCTGGGCCGGCGGCTATACCGATCCGGACAAGACGCCGTCGCAGCGCTCGAACTACGCGCTGCGCGATTCTGCCCGCACGCTGATCGACAAATACCAGGGTGGCCCCACCGCCGTGCTGACCCATGGCGCCAATCCGGGCCTGGTGTCGCATTTCGTCAAGGAAGCGATGCTCAATATTGCCAAGGACACCGGCATCAGCACCGCCGTGCCGAAGGACCGTGCCGGCTGGAGCGCGCTGGCGCAGCAGCTTGGCGTCAAGGTGATCCATATCGCCGAGCGCGACACCCAGGTGTCGAACCTGCCCAAGGCGCGCGACGAATTCGTCAACACCTGGTCGATCGACGGCTTTGTCGGCGAAGGCTGCCAGCCGGCCGAACTCGGCTGGGGCAGCCATGAGAAGCAGCTGCCGGAAGACGGCCGCCGCCACGATTTCGGCTGCGACGCGGCAATCTACCTGCTGCGCCCGGGCGCCAGCACGCGCGTGCGCACCTGGACCCCGCTGGAAGGGCCTTTTCATGGCTTCCTGATCACCCATAACGAGGCGATCTCGATCGCCGACTATTATAGCGTGACGCAGGGCGACAAGGTCACTTACCGCCCTACCGTGCATTACGCCTATCACCCCTGCGACGACGCCGTACTGTCGGTGCATGAAGTTGCCGGCAAGAATTGGGAGATGCAGTCACGCAAGCGCCTGATGATGGACGAGATCACCAGCGGCATGGATGAACTCGGCGTGCTGCTGATGGGCCATAAGAAGGGCGCCTACTGGTATGGCTCGCGCCTGACCATCGAGCAGGCCCGCAAACTCTGCCCGCATAATAACGCCACCTCGCTGCAGGTGACGGTGGCGGTGCTGGCCGGCCTGGTCTGGGCGATGGAGAATCCGAACCGCGGCCTGGTCGAGGCCGACGAACTGGATCATGCCCGCATCATGGAAGTCAGCCTGCCCTATCTGGGCGAGATGGCCGGCGAATACAGTGACTGGACGCCGCTGCAGGATCGCGAAACCCTGTTCCCGGAAGATATCGACCGCGACGATCCGTGGCAGTTTAAGAATTTCCGGGTCGTCTGAGCAAGCGCGTCTGATTAGCCCTTGAGAATCGCCGGCCCTTTGCGGTCGGCGATTTCCAGTACCAGCTTGCGCCGCACGGCGCCGGCGAAGCTTTCATAATCGCGGGCCGGCACCATGAAGGCGCCCGGCCCGCCGATGATGAACTTCTCGTAATACTCGTCGATATCCAGTTCCATATGCAGGATCGGCAGGCCGTTGATCACGATGCCGGCCTCGATGGCGGCCTTGCGCGCTTCGGCCGGCGGCGGCCCGGTATTGTTGCGGCCGTCGCCCGAGATATCCATCACGCGCCGTGGTGCCTGCACCGGCAGATCCGTCAGCAACCGGTGACCGAATTCGATGGCGCCGCTGGGCGAGGTGCCGCCGCCGAAGATCGTGCGCTCGGCATTTTCCATCTGCGTGGCGAAGCGCATGATATCTGCCTCACTGGCCAGCACGGTCCAGGGCAGGATCAGGTTCTGCAGCCGATAGCCCGACCACTGATAATAGGCGACCGCGATGGCGCCATGGATGCCGGAGCGGATCGCCTGCTTCACTTCCTTACTGCGGAAGGCCTCGGCATAGCCGCGCTGCTGCAATGTGTAATGCTGGGCATGCACGCTGCCGGAACAATCTGCCGCCAGGGCCAGAGCGAGATCGACAGGGCGGCGCTGCTGGCTCCAGGCGGGCGGCAGAAACGGCAGGGGAATGAGGGATGCGCCGGCGCCGATCAGCAGGGATCGGCGGTTTGGTGTGCGATTGGCTGCGTTTGCAATCTCGCCCCTCGGCATGGCGCCACGATAGCAAAAATTCCCCGCGCTGGGTCCAGCAGAACCGGCAGCGGCGCGCCGCATCCCCTAACCCACTGATCAGACTTGAAAAACCGACCGCTTTCCTGTGGATAAACCATTTGGTAACCTTACCGGCATGCAAAGCCTTGCCCCACAGCTTTCGGCCCGGGCCGCGACGATCTCGATGACGCCGCTTGCGGCGCAATCGCGCTCCGAGCTGGTCGGCCAGATCAATGGCGTGGCCGGCGTGGAAGTCATGTTGCAGGAACTGCTGCGCATCCGCGCCGAACTGGGCGGCCCGGAAAAGGCCAAGGCCGAGCGCGAGGCGGTGGTGCGGGAATTCCACGGCGCGCCGATCACCTATAACGGCTATGGCGTCGCCCGGACACCACCCGCGATGTCGGTTTACATCATCGCCTGACATTTCAGCACAGGTTGCGCTTGTACCCCCGCAGGAAAGCCGGTATTCGGCGGACGGTTCTGTCATTCGTCCGCGTCGCGGCATAGCCGGTATTTGCATTGCCTGATATCAGCTTCGTCATCCCGGTCTACAACAAGGCCGACATCCTGCCGCACCTGATCCGTGCGCTGGCCAGGCAGGTGCCGCAACCGGATGCCGAATATATCTTTGTCGATGATGCATCCTCGGATGCTTCCGTGGCTGTGCTTGAACGGGAGGCCTCCGCCCTGCCCGCCGCCACCATCCTGCGCAACGCCACCAATGCAGGCCCCAGCGTCCGGTTGAACCAGGGCGCAGCCCAGGCGCGCGGCCGGCTGCTCTGCCTGATCGACGCCGATGAACTGATCGCGCCCGATGCCGTCGCCTTGATGCGTCAGGCCATGCAGCAGCACACTGCGGATATGGTGCATGGCAAGGTGATCCGCAGCGAGCAGCCAGCGGAGACTGTGACACCCGCTCCGCTCGGCACGATGCCGGATTGCGTCGTCAGCGACAGGCCGCTGCAGATGGTCCTGACCGGTCGCGGTTTCGTCCGCATGGCCTGGCTGGTGGAAACTGCACTCTTCCGCGCCGCCGGCGGTTGCGACGAGCGGCTGTTCATCCAGGATGAATCGCTGCCACTGCGCCTGGCTGCCCGGGCGCGCCGTATGGTCGACTTCCGTGGCGGGGTCTGCTATGCGCCGCATGTGGGCTCGCACCTGTCCGCCGATAAGCGCCAGCAGCATCACGACCGCTTCTTCGCGTATTACAACCTGCTGCGCGATCTGCCGGCGCTGCCGGCCGCTGATCGCCGCAGGATCGCGGCAACCTGTGCCTCGATTGCCTGGAAAGCCGCGCAGCGCAGTAGCCTGCCCCTTGCACGGATCACCGGCCTTGTCGCATACCTGCGCGGCAAGGCCGGCCTCTCCGTGTCGGCGGATTTCCTCGACCGGGCCGCAGCCGCGTTTCGCAGCCTGCCCGGCATTCGCCACACTCCTGTTTCCGCGTCCAGATCGACTGCATCATGATCAGAACCGATTTTGCATCCCTGGAACTGTCTGCGACTTCGGGCTGGACCGAGATACTGCGGCAGATCAACCTGGTGCTGTTCGCCCTGCTGCCAATGCTGCTGCTCTTCTCGCGCGGCGGCGCGGATGCCGCCGCCACGATCATCGGTCTCAGCTTTCTGGCCGTGGTGATCGCGCGCCGTCAATGGAGTCTCGCCGCGCATCCCCTGCTGGCGTCGTTGCTGGTGATCTGGCTGCTGCTCAACCTGCTGGTGTCGCCGCTGGCCATCGAACCTGCCGACTCCTTCTCGCGCAGTGTCGTCTGGCTGCGGTTTGCATTGTTATTCGCAGCCACCACCTGCTGGCTGATCCAATCGCGCCGCGACCTGAAACTGGTCGTGGCCATCTGGGGCGGAGCACTTGCTGTCTCGATCATCGACGGGCTGGTGCAGGTGATCACCGGCACCTCGCTGAGCGGCAATCCCCTGTATAACACGACGCGGCTCACCGGGCCGCTGGACCGACCCAATATCGGCATGTACGTCGCCCGGGTCGGGTTCCCCCTGCTGGCCGCAACCCCGCTACTGCTCGATCCGCGTAGGCACAGCCTGCGTATCGCCGCGGTTGCAATTGCTGCCGCCATCGGCTTCATCTTTATTCTGCTGACCGGCGAACGCTCGGCGGCGCTACTGAGCGTGGCGGCACTCGGCATCGGCGGCCTGGGCGCAATCCTCATCTTCCCACGCTATCGGCTGCAGGTACTGATAACGCTGTTCCTGGCTGTTACCGCCGGCGGCATTATCGCAGCGATGAGCGAACGTATCTGGTACCGCGTCGTGCAGTTTAGTGCTGTGCTGAAGCACTTCTCCGACTCGCATTACGCTGAACTGTTTGGCATCGGCCTGGATATCTGGCGCAGTTATCCTGTTTTTGGCGCCGGCATGAAGAATTTCCAGGCCTCCTGCTGGGCGATCTCGGCGCCGGTGGTTACCGACGGCTGCCCCGCACATCCGCATAACGTATATATCGAATGGATGGCCGAAACCGGTACCGTCGGCCTGATCGCGTATCTGGTATTCGTGGCGTTGGTGCTGGCGACGGCCCGGCCGCTGCTGCGCGGTGGCCCGGTCGCGCGCGTCACCGGGCTGCTGATTGCTGGCTGCTTCGTTATATTGCTGTTCCCTCTGGTCCCCACCCAGAGCCAGTTCAGTAACTGGCCGGCGCTGGTCTTCTGGACCAGTCTGGCCCTGACCATGGCGGTCGTGCGGCTGGCGCTCAAGGAACGCAGCTAAGCGCTCATGGCGATCCTCGTCATCAAGCATTCCGCACTTGGCGACATGATCCTCGCCCTGCCGCTGCTGCGTGCGATCCGGCAGCATCATGCCGGCGAACGGATCGTGCTGCTGACCACCGCGCCCTACGTCGATCTGCTGCAGCGCTCCGGCCTGGCCGATGAGATCTGGACCGATCCACGCGCGAAAGTCTGGCAGCCGCTCAAGCTGCTGGCCCTGCTGCGCCGCATCCGCAAAGCCGGCTTCAGCCGCATCTACGACCTGCAGGGCAGTCAGCGCACCAAAAGCTATTACCGCCTGCTGGGATCGCCGGCGGATATCTGGGTCGGCAACGCGCCGGGTTGCCGCTACCACATCCCAGATCCCACCGCGCCAATGCACATCACCGAACTGCGCCGGCGCCAGCTCGCACTGGTCGGCATTCCCGATCCCGGCCTGCCCGACCTCGACTTCCTGACCGCCGACATTGCGCGCTTCAGCCTGCCGGCCCGCATCGCGCTGCTGGTGCCGGGCGGCGCGCCGCACCGGCCGGCCAAGCGCTGGCCGGCGGAACGCTTCGCTGCATTGGCCGGTCATCTGGTGTCGCAGGGCATCACGCCGGTGCTGATCGGCCGCGCCGCTGAACAGGCCGAGATCGCCGCCATCCAAGCGAATTGCCCGGAAGCGATCAGCCTGTGCGATCAAACCTCGATTGCCGACCTGGCGGCGCTCGGCCGCCGCGCCGCACTTTGCGTGGGCAACGATACCGGCCCGATGCATATCATCGCCGCAGCAGGTTGCCCGTCCCTGGTGCTCTACTCGGCTGAATCGGATCCGCGCAAGATCTCGCCGCGCGGCGACTGGGTGCGGCTGCTGCAGCGACCGAGTCTGCAGGATGTCAGCCTGGAAGATGTGATCGCGGCGCTGCCGCCTATCAGGCCGGCCTGATCAGATCCACTTGAGCGGCCAGCGCGGACCGGGCCGCAGCCGGCTCCACAGCAACACCGCCACCAGCATGATCAGTAGCGCCGGCAGCAGCGGGTAGGCGATAAACAGCCAGTCACTTTTCAGATTGAGCACGATCAGCGGATTGGCGCCGGCCGGCGGATGCATGATGTTGAGCAGCTTCATGACAATGGCGATCAGCGCCACGCCGGCGCCCATGGTCCAGACATTGCTGCCGAACAGCTTGAGCAGCGCGATGCCGATGGCCGCGCCGAGCAGATGCGATACCAGCACTGCCACCGGCCGCGAGCCTTCATGCGTGGGGAAGCAGAATAACAGGATCGCCGTGCTGCCCAGCGAGGTGAGCGCCAGGCCATGCTCGGCATCGATCAGCCACAGCACCAGCGCAAGGCATGGCACGATGCCTGCGGCGATCCAGAGCAGCTCCAGCACTCCGGCACGGTTGAAGCTGCTCATCTTCCCTCCTGCTTTTCGGAGTCGCTGAACAGCGGCAGCCTGTCGCGCTGCGCGCCGGACGGCAGCGCGACACGGGTATTCCCGATCCAGGCGGCGATGTCGCGCCAGACCACCTCGGCCTGCAGATCGCGCAGCAGCATGTGCCAGCCCTGCGGATAGACCGCGACGCGCATGTCAACGCCCGGCGTCGCCTTCAGTGTTTCGACGAAACGCTCGACCGGCTGTTTCGGAATCACCTCGTCCTTAACGCCGTAGAGCAGCAGCAGCGGCATGCCGGCCGGCCGCGCCAACGCCGCCTCGTCCATCAGATTGACCAGGCCATGGATGGCATCGACGCGCGTCGCCTTGATGAACAGCGGATCGCGCGACAGCCGGCGCAGCATCTCGATATTATCGGAGGCCTGAATCTTCAGCCCGCTGCCGGTGAAGGTTTTCCAGGGGATGGTGTAGCTGGTGACAAAGAGTGCCGTGCGATAGAGCAGCGGCATGCTGCTGCGCCCCCACACCGCCGGCGCCACCAGCACCGTGCCGGCTGGCCGCAGGCCGGGATGGCGCATCAGGCTGTGCAGCACCACCGCGCCGCCCATGCTTTCGCCCAGCCAGTAGACCGGCACGCCGGGATGCTGCCGGTTCAACAGGTGATGCAACTCAGCCAGATCGTCGGCCATGCGGTTTTCGCCCGCCCAATAGCCGGTATACGGCGCGCGGCCGAAGCCGCGCTGGTCCGGCGCATAGGTGGCAATGCCCTGCCCCGCCCACCAGTCTGCTGCTTCGGTGAAGGCGTTGCTGTAATCGTTGAAGCCATGCATGGCCAGGACGATTGCCTTCGGTTGCTGCCCATTCAATTGTTGACCGGGCATCCAGCGGCGCAGCGGCAGCACCCGACCATCGCCGGCCTGCCAGGTGCTTTCATTTTGCGCCAGGGTCGGCGCGGAAATCTGCTCGCCGGTTGGCTGCAGGCGTGGCGCACAGGCGGCCAGGCCGGCCAGCAGCACCAGTGCGGCCAGCCGGAGCCGGCGCATCAGGTGGCGTCCGCCAGCATCTGCACGCGACTGGCCGGAAAGATCAGCGTTGCGGTGGTGCCTGCGCTCTTGCGACTGGAGAGATGGATCTGGCCGTCATGCAACTCAATCAGACGGCGGGTGATCGGCAGGCCGAGACCGCTGCCACCGGCCTCGCGGGCGCGCTGGGAATCGCCCTGCGAAAACGGTTCGAACACGCGCTTGAGCTGATGGTCGGTCATGCCGACGCCGGAATCGCGCACGCGGATCGCCAGGCCACCATCGGTCAGGACCGCCGCAGCAACTTCGACACTGCCGCCTTCGGGGGTGAATTTGATCGCGTTGCTGAGCAGGTTGAGCAGCATCTGACGCAGCAGCCGCGGATCGGCCTGCAGCTTCGGCAGAACCGCCGGCAAAGCCCGCGTCAGCCTGACGCCCTTGCCATCGGCAGTGACGGTGACGAGGTCGAAGGCCTCCTCGACGGATTGGCGCAGGTCGAGTTCGCTTTCGCTCAGGTCCAGCTTGCCGGCCTCGACGCGCGACATGTCGAGCACGTCATTGATCAACGACAGCAGATGCTGGCCGCTTTTGACGATGCCGTCGACATAATCGGCATAGCGCGGATTGCCGACCGGGCCGAACAAGCCCTGCCGCATGATGTCGGCAAAGCCAAGCACGGCATTCAGCGGCGTGCGCAGTTCGTGACTCATGGCGGCCAGGAAGTTGGATTTCGCCCGGCTGGCTGCTTCTGCCTCGCGCCGTGCCTGCTCGAGATCGGCGGTCATCGCCTGCATCTCGGCATGGGCATTTTCAGTGGCACGCAACTGCCGCATCAGCGCAATCGCGAATCCGATCACCAGCAGCCAGGTGACGACCGCTGCCACGATCAGCACGGAGTTCAGACTGCTGAGTCTCTCGCGCGACTGTTCCAGCCGTTTGACGCCGACCGTATTCACACCAACCGCGAAAGTGCTGAAATCGGCATCCAGCCCACGCGACTGCTCGACGATGGCAAAACCCGCGGCGCGGTCGCCAGCAAGGTAGGCCGTGAGCAGAGTGTCCCAGCTGCGGATGACCGGCTCGATCCGCTGCAACAGGGCATGGAGTTCAGAGTCGCTGCGATAGATGCCGGCGGTATGACCGTCGCGCATCAGGTGAAGGCGGCTAAACAGGATGTCATAACGACGCTGCACATCCTGCGCACTGACGCCCGGCGCCTCGGCCATGCGCTCGAGCAGCGTGACTCGGAAGACCTGATGCTCGTTGCGGAACTGCACCCCGTCCCAGACCACGTTCTGGAATGAGAAGCTGCTGTTCTCGCGCTGCTGGATATAGAAATAGCTGGTCAGCACCACGGACAGCGCCACCACGGTCCCGACCAGCACCAGCACGAAACGCCGGCCGGCTCCGGCCAGCGCCTCTGGATGGGTGGAGAGTTCCCGTGGTGTGAAGCGGCGCGGCATCAGCGAACGTCTATATGCCGGAGCTGCCAGACCGACCGGATATAGGTCATGTCGTTCTGCAGGGCTTTTTCGCTATCGAACGGGTAGATGATGAATAGCGGCCCCTTGTCGCGCAGCGTCATGGTCTCGCCATTCAGCTTCATTGCCAGGATCACATTGTAACGCGCGGCATCCGAGACCGGCAGCGTGGCGGAATACTCATTATGAGCTGTTGCCAGCAGGTTGCTGCCACGCGCCTCCACCAGGCCGAGCACCGCGCGGAGCAGCACGCCTTCGAACCGCATGGTGCCGCTGTGCCATGGCGTGGCGGTGTTCACTTCGGTGAGGCCGAGTTGCTCCAGCATGGCGCGGTCGAGCCGTGCCTCCAGCCGGCCGGAAGCGTCCTGCGCATTGCCGCGGCCGATCTCGCCGCCCACGGTGAGCAGAACCTCGCCGCGTGGCGCAGGCAGCGGCTCGGCGGCATGGCCGCTTTGTATGGAACACATCAGAATTGCGACGATCAGCAGCGCCAGCCATGGCCGCGCCCGCCCCATCCTTAACCAGCCCTGCAACACCGCACCTCTATCTGCCCCAGCGTGATGCTGACCATGTCTCCTGTCCGCCCGGAGTGGCATTCCCGACCGCAAAAATCAATGGGCATCCGTCACCCGCCCCCACTGTGCCGCTATAATGTGCGGGTCTGGCCGCCATCGACATCGATCACCGCACCCTGAAGGTAGGCCGCCTGCGGTGAGGCGAGGAAAGCCACCGCCCGGGCAATCTCTGCGGGTTCGCCGAACCGGGCGATTCCCATGCTGCGCGGCAGCTTCACGGCGGCGTCGGCTTCGGAAATGCCCTGCTCCTTGGCGAAGTTACGGATGCGCAGCTGCAGTCGCTCGGTGGCGATGGCGCCGGGATTGATCGCATTGACGCGCACCCCATCGCTGACACCGCGATCCGCCAGCACCTTGGTGAGATTCATCGCCGCCGCATTGACCGAACCGCCGATGGCGAATTCCGCCATGCCAGTGCGGCCGCCGATGCCGATGATGCTGACGATACTGCCCTGCCGCGCCGCCAGATGCGGCCAGGCCGCGCGGCTCAACCGCATGGCGCCGAAGAATTTCAGCGCATAGCCATCGGCCCAGTCCTCGTCGGTCAGGGTGAGGAAGTCGCCGCGCTTGGTGGCGCCGGCATTGTTCACCACCAGGTCGATGCCGCCGAACTTTTGCACGGTCGCGGCCACCACCTGGGCCGGCACGGCTGCATCGCGCAGGTCGACCGCCTGGACCAGGCTCTCGGTCTGCAGACCGCTGGCAAGCTCGCTTAAAAGCTCGGCCGAACGGGCGGCCAGCACCAGTTTCATACCTTCCGCAGCGAGAGTCTCGGCAATCGCGCGGCCGATGCCCTTGCTGGCGCCGGTGACGATGGCGACCTTGCCCTTGAGCTGCAAATCCATGTGTTCCTCCAGATGACGCCTGCTACACTTCACCCAACAAGATACGGGAGGCAGCATGTTTCGCAACGACCTGTTCAAGGGCAAACGCATTCTCATCACCGGCGGCGGCACCGGCCTGGGCAAGGCCATGGCGCGCCGCCTGATGGAGCTGGGCGCCGAGCTGCATATCTGCGGCCGGCGCGAAGGCGTGCTGCAGGACACCGCCAAGGAACTGGCCGCCGAAACCGGCGGTGCGATTTTTGCCCATGCCTGCGATATCCGCGTGGCCCAGGCGGTGGACGAGATGGTGGAGGCCATCTGGCAGCAGCACGGCCCGCTGGACGGCCTGGTGAACAATGCCGCCGGCAATTTCATCTCGCGCAGCGAAGACCTGAGCCCGCGCGGCTTCGATGCCATCGCCAATATCGTGCTGCATGGCAGCTTCTATGTGACGCAGGCGGTCGGCAAACGCTGGATCGCGGTCAAGCGCGGCGGCAGCATCGTGTCGATCGTCACCACCTGGGTGTGGACCGGCTCGGCCTTTGTGGTGCCATCCGCCATGTCGAAAGCTGGTATCGCCGCGATGACGCAGTCGCTGGCGGTGGAATGGGGACCGAAAGGGATTCGCTTGAATGCCATCGCGCCGGGCCCCTTCCCCACCGAAGGCATGACCAAGCGGCTGGCGCCGACCGAAGCACTGGAGAAGCGCATGATCGGCGCGATCCCGATGCGCCGTGTCGGCGATCTGCCCGAACTCGCCAACCTTGCCGCCTTCCTGCTGGCGGATGAGGTCGGCTATGTCACCGGCGAGGTGATCGCCATCGATGGCGGCCAGTGGCTCAACACCGCCGGCGGCTTCGGCGCGCTTACCGACCTCAGCGACGACGAATGGCAGGAGATCCGCGCCAACATCGCCGCCACCAACGCGAAGGATAAAGCGCAACGAACCGTATAGCGATAAGCCACAATGATATGCCCTCATGCATTAGTTGCATGCGAAACTGTAAGCATTTCAATGAAATATACTTTGCCGAAGCCTTCGCAGTGACGTAGCGGCAGGGCAGAATGGCGCCGTTCGATTTTCGCCCATTCACGTAATGCAGAGGCAACGATGAACAGCGATCCGGCAACCCGCCCAACCCGCGTTGAGCATGACTCTCTTGGCGAGATGTCTATCCCGGCCGGCGCCTATTTCGGTATCCAGACGCAGCGCGCGATCGACAATTTCCATATCTCCGGGATCGGCATCAATCACTATCCGAACCTGATCCGCGCCTTCGGCATGGTGAAGAAGGCCTGCGCCGCGGCCAACAAGAAGCTCGGCTATCTGGAACCCGAGAAATACAAGGGTATCTCGAAAGCCTGCGACGAGCTGATCGAGGGCAAGCTGCATGAATGGTTCACCATCGACGTGTTTCAGGGCGGCGCCGGCACTTCGACCAACATGAATGTCAATGAGGTGGTGGCCAATCGCGGCCTGGAGCTGATGGGCTTCCACAAGGGCGAATACCAGCACCTGCACCCCAACGACGATGTCAACCTGTCGCAGTCGACCAACGACGTCTATCCCACCGCCGTGCGTCTCAGCGTGATCCTGAGCCATACCGAACTGATGAAGGCGCTGGATAGCCTGGCCTATGAATTCCGCCAGCGCGGCGTCGAATTCGCCGATGTCATCAAGCTGGGCCGCACCCAACTGCAGGATGCCGTGCCGATGACGCTGGGCCAGGAATTCGAGGCCTTTGCCATCAACATCAAGGAAGATGTCGCGCGCGGCGACGAACTCATCAAACTGTTCCGCGAGATCAACCTGGGCGGCACCGCGGTCGGCACCGGCATCAACACCGAGCCGGAATATTCCAACCTTGCCATCGAGGAACTCGGCCGCATCAGCGGCATCGAGATGGTGCGCGCCGCCAACCTGATCGAGGCGAGCTGGGATATGGGCGCCTTCGTGCTCTATTCCGGCATGCTGAAGCGCATTGCCGTGAAGCTCTCCAAGATCGCCAACGACCTGCGCCTGCTCTCCTCGGGCCCGCGCGGCGGCCTGAACGAGATCTCACTGCCGCCGATGCAGCCGGGCTCATCCATCATGCCGGGCAAGGTCAACCCGGTGATCCCCGAAGTGGTGAACCAGGTCTGCTTCCAGGTGATCGGCAAGGACATGGCCATCACCATGGCGGCCGAGGCGGGCCAGTTGCAACTCAACGTGATGGAGCCGCTGATCGTCTACAATACTCTCTCCAGCATGCAGCTTCTGGCGCGCGCGGCACGCACGCTCGCCGAGAAATGCGTGTCCGGCATCCAGGCCAATGTCGAACAGGCGAAGCGCCATGTCGAGGCGAGCGTCGGCATCGTCACGGCATTGAATCCCTATATCGGCTACGAGAAGTCGGCCTGGCTCGCCAAGGAGGCGCTGAAGACCGGGCGCACCGTGCGCGAACTCTGCATCGAGAAGGAATGGCTGACGGAAGCGCAGCTCGACGACATTCTCGATGTCGCCAAGCTGACCGCGCCGCGCCGCCGGGGTCGCAAGATCGTCGCGCCGTCGCAGTAAGAACCGCTAGAGCCCCTGGATCGGCGTGCTGCGCTGGCTGTTCCACAGGGTGGCGAGCCAGAAGGCGGCCAGTCCGAACAGGCTGGCCAGCAGCGCCATCCACAGCACGGTCGCATAGCCGCCGCTGAATTCCCACATCAGGGCGAAGACAACGGCTGCCGTCGTGCGCGGCAGCGCCACGGCCATGGTCAGCGCGCCGGTGGCGGCGCCATAGCCGTAGGAGCCCAGATATTCGACCACGCTGTTGGCGCGCACCAGCGTCAGCATGCCGGTCGAGACGCCGAAGAGCAGTCCGAACACCACCAGTGCCGGCAGCCCGAACGAGGTGCCCAGGATCAGCATCACCACGGTCAGCACCAGCAGCACGAAGGCGATGCGACCGAACCCGGCGGTGGAGATACGCGTCCCCACCATCAGCAGCGCGAACCGCGCCACCACCTGGCTCGGACCATGCAACGTCATGATGCCGACGATCAGGCTCATGGCATAACCTTCCTCCAGCAGCAATGGAATGGTGTGGAAGGTGATTCCGTTGCCGACGAACATGTTGATGCTGAAAGCCGCCACCAATGCCCAGAAGACGCGATCACGCATGATCCGACGCAACGGCAGGCGCTGCGCCGGCAGGCTGCTGCCCACGCCTTCCGGCTTGTGGCGGCTGCTGCGGATGCCGCGCAGAACATAGGCGCTGACCAGTCCCGGGATCATGAAATGGATCGCAGCCATCGTCATGATGGCGGGGCGCCAGCCCAGCGTTTCGCTCAGCAGCGTGATGAAAGGAATGGCGAAAGCGGAGGAAAGCCCGCTGAGCAGCGAGATCATGGTGATGCCGCGCCGGTGATCGGCCAGGTTCGACACCACGATATTATAGGCGCTCTCGCTCAGCGTGCAGGCATGCGCCAGGCCGAGCCCGGCCCAGACGAGGTAGAACACCGTCATCGACGAGGTGGTCGACCAGATCAGCAGCAGCAGCGCCGCCGCAGCCGCGCCCAGCACCATGAACCAGTAGCCGCCGTAGCGGTCGATCAGCGCACCGACCGGAATGGCCGCAACGCTGGCGACCATCAGGCTGATCATCAGGCCGGCATTGATGTCGACCTTCGACCAGCCAAGCTCCTGCTCCATCGGCAGCGCCACGACGGCGAGCGAGTAATACAGCGAGCCCCAGCCGACCATCTGGCCGATGGCCAACCCCCAGATCAGCAGATGCGGCCGAACCGGCGGCGGATCGCGCTGCAGACTGAGGCGCGGTGGGAAGGAAAACAGCGGCATGGCGAATGGATGAGGCGCAATAACGAATCAGCGGGGAACTGGTGCCGCAAGGTAGCATGAGTTTGTTGCGTCCGACGTGCGATATTCGCATGGCCGTGCAGTGCAACACGCATTGGTTTTGACTCGCCTTCATGCCGGGCATAGCCTTGCTGCAAGCCGCGCAAAAGCGGCAGAGGAGGAAACCATGCCCGCACTGCCTCGCCTGATGGCTGTCGCCGCCCTTCCCGCTGTCGCGCTGTTGCTGTCGGCCTGCGCCACCGCGCCCCGCGATCCTGCCGCCGCCTGCGCGGCCATGGCCGCGCCGCTCGACGCCGCGCTGATCGGACTGCCGACACGCGGCGCCACGATTGAATCGGCCACGCTGACCGCCGCCTCGCTAGCCGGCGAAGTTACCAATCCCCCCTTCCGTCCGACGCCACCGGAGATGATCGTGCCGGCGCTGCCCGAACATTGTCGTGTGATCGGCGCCATTGCCGCGGTCGATCCGCAGGCGCCACCGATCCGATTCCAGGTCAATCTGCCAAGCGACTGGAACGGCCGCTCGCTGCAATATGGCGGCGGCGGTTTCAACGGCACGCTGATCACCGGACTGGCCATGCCGCCAGCCTCGCGGCCTGACCGGCCGCATCCGCTCAGCAGAGGCTATGTCACCTACGGCACGGATTCCGGCCACCAGAATGCCCCCAATGTGCCGCTGCAGGCCTTTGCACTGAATGACGAAGCATTGGTCAACTTCTCGCATGCCTCCTACAAGAAGGTGCGCGACGTGGCCGTCGAACTGATGAAGCGGCGTTACGGCAAGGCGCCGGAGAAACTATACTTCTTCGGCAGTTCCGAAGGCGGTCGTGAAGGCCTGACCATGGCGCAGCGCTATCCGCGCGATTTCGACGGCATCTTCAGCCGCGTGCCGGTGATCAACTGGGTCGGACTCCAGGCGGCCGGCACCCGCATGGGTATCGCGCTCAGCCAAGGCTGGATCAGCCCCGACAAGGTGAAGCTGATCGCCGATGCCGCACTCAATGCCTGCGACACCCGCGATGGCCTGAAGGACGGCATCATCAGCGACCATGAAGGCTGCAAGCGCATCTTCGATGTCAGCTCTCTGCGTTGTCCGGGTCCGACCAATCCGATGTGCCTGACGGAGGCGGAAATCCGCGCCGTGCAGACGCTGCACAGCTCGGTGAATTTCAGCTTCGATCTGGCCAATGGCGTGCGCAGCTATCCGGGCTTTGGCATCGGCGGCGAAGCGGCCAGCGGCAGCGGTCCGGTCGGCGGCTGGGTGAGTTGGCAGACCGGAACGGCGCCACCCACCGTGCCGGCCACCAATGCCAGCAGCCGCGCCTGGCTCTATGGCAGCGGCGCGGTGCAGTATTTCCTCGCCCGCGATCCGAACTACGATCCACGCCAGTATACACCCGACAGTTTCCGCGAGCGGGCGCAGGCGATTTCCAGCCTGATGGACTCCACCAATCCCGATCTGAGCGTGTTTGCCGGCCGCGGCGGCAAGCTGGTGGTGGCCGAGCAGATGGCGGATTACGCACAAAGCCCCTATGCCGGTATCCAGTATTACCAGTCGGTCGTCAGCAAGATGGGCCAGCCGGCGGTGGATCGCTTTATGCGCATGTATGTGACGCCGGGTGCCGACCATGTCGGCGTCGGTGCGCCCTCGGCGGTCGACATGCTGGAAGTGGTGAGCAACTGGGTGGAGCGCGGCACCGCGCCGGGCGATCTGGTGCAGTCGTCGCACCAGACCGCGCCGCCCTTTGGCATCACCGCGTCGCGCCCGATGTGCCGCTATCCGATGTTCCCGCGCTATCGCAGCGGCGACGTGAACACTGCGGCCAGCTTCGAGTGCGTGGTGCCGTAACTGCCCAACCAAGGTGTCATGGCCGGGCTTGACCCGGCCATCCACGACTTAAATTTTCTGCTTTATAAAAATATCGACCTCTGTCGCCTTATCGGCCCATTTTACGCCATACCCTGCGGCACTAAGGCGATTCTCAGTTTCAGCAATTTGTCGCTGGATATACTTGTCTCGATCAAAGTTATGCACCCAACCAAAGACACCTATGCCACTTAATACCGCCGCGCCTATCCAAGCTGAAGATTCTGACAGGTAGAGTACGATGGTTGTTGCACTTGCCAGAATAATCAAAAAAGTCGCGAGAGTTCTTTGACTTTCAAGTCTGTCGCTTTTAGCAGACAGGCTTTTCAGATCACCGCGAATAACTTCGATTAGGGCTGTATCTGTCTCTTCCATGTGCCCTTGCAACTACGTGGATGGCCGGGTCAAGCCCGGCCATGACAAACTCAATTTAGCTAAACTCCGCCTCTGCCGTCATCGCCAGTGCATCATCGGCATCGGCGATCCAGAGATTCAGGCTGCCATCGTGGGCGGTGTTGGCACGCAGTTGGAACGGCTGGCCGTCGATCACCGGGCGGCGGCCGCGGAATTTGAATTTGCTTAACGTTTGCCCCGGCCGCAGGCTGAGCGCGAAATCGACCAGCAGGGTCGCCAGCAGCGGGCCATGCACCACCAAGCCGCGATAGCCCTCGACATCCCGCGCATAGTCGCGGTCGTAATGGATGCGATGGCCGTTATACGTCAGCGCCGAGTAGCGGAACAGCAGCACCGGATCAGCCGTGAAGCGCGACACCCACTGATAATCGCCTGAGGCGGTGTCCGGCTCGGGTAATGCCGCACCCGGCAACTCCTCGCGATAGACGATGTCGTGGCGGTCGGTAACGGCCACGGTATCGGCATCGAAAATGTCATGCCGCACGGTGACGAAGACCAGCCGTCCGCTGCGGCCGGTTTTCTCTTCCACCGATTCAATGGTGGAGAGCCGCCGCGTCGGCATGCCCAGCATCAGGGGGCGGTGAAACTCCAGCCGGCTGCCGGCCCACATGCGGCGCGCCTGGCTGCCACCCCAGAATTTGCTCACATCGGGCAGGAAGCCGCCCAAAGCCGGATGCCCGTCACGACCAAGTTTGGCACGCGGCTGCGGCTGCCAGAAATGCAGCCAATGGCGCAAAGGCGGCAGTGGCGCGCCATCCGTCAGTGCATCGTCAGGCTGATCGAGCGCCCGCGCCAGCGCCTGGCTGCGTTCGGGCAAAAAAAGATCGGCGGCCTCTTCCTGGCCGCCGATCCAATCTTTCAGTGCGGTTTTCTCGCTCATGCCCGCAGCTTAAACCTACTGCCGTGACTTGCCCACCGCCTCGCGCAGCAGCAGGTAGACCTTGCCGATATCGGCGGTGACGAAAGCCGAGGTCAGCAGTTCCTCGTGCTCCACGCCCTTGGCGCCGGCCAGCACGCGCTCGAATTCGGCCACGTAGCGATCGGTGAAGTCGCGGAACTCGCCATTCTCCTGATACTTGCCGCGGATCTTGTCGAGATCGCGCTGGTCGATCAGCTTGCGGGTGAACAGGCCGCGCTCGCCCTTGTAGTAGCGGCGCCACAGTTCTTCAGACAGGTCGCGGTTGAGCAGGCGCGAGATGTCGATGGCCATCGAGTTGAGATGGCCAGTGATGAAGGCCGCCGTCTTGAGGAACTGCTCGCCGCGCAAAGCCTGCGTCGCCTTGCGCAAGGATTCGGCTTCCACGCTGGCAGTCCGCGCGGCTTCGGCCAGTGCCTTGGCATCGGCTTTCAGGCTGGCTTCGGCGGAGGCGGCTTCGCTGGCGGCACGGGCAGCGGCCGAAGCCAGCTCCTGCGCGCGCTGGCCCAGCGTCTCGGCGGTTTCGGCGGCGCGCGCACTGGCGCGGTCGGTGACGGCGCCGAATTCGGTGCCGGTGCGGGCCATGCGTTCGCCGATCTCGGTGACCTTCTCCGACAGGCGTGCCGCACGGGTATCGACCTCGTCGGCCTGACGACGGAAGCCGTCGCTCATCCGGTCGGTCTGCTTCATCGCGTCTTCAACGATGTTGGCCAGTTCGCGCGTGCGGTTGCGCAGCACTTCACTGGCATCGTCGATCCGGCCCGAGGCATTGCCCACCGCGAGGTTGATCTCGCGGGCGCGGGCATCGAAGGTGGCACCGACCTGCTCGACGCGGCTGACCGCTTCGTCGGACACGCGGGCGACTTCGCTGGCCTGGCGGCGGAAGCTGTCGCCGATATTGGCGGTCTTGAGGATCGCCGCATCCGACGCCTCGGCCAGTTCCTGAACACGGCCGCGGAAGTTCTCGCGGATGCTTTCGGCCTGGCGGGTAAGTTCGGACGACAGCGAGGTGAGCGCGCCGGCCTGTTCGTGGATGGTGCTGCGCAGTTCCAGCGTACGGTCGACCACGCTCTGGGCTGCATCGCCCAGCTCGATCGAGCGGATGCGCGCCGTGTCGCCAGCCGTATTGATGCTGCCGGTCGCCTTCTCGGCGGCGGCATTGAGCGCCTGCGTCTCGATCTGCGCCTTGTCGCTCATGGCAAGCAGCGCCGAAGTCTGCGCCGTGGCGCGTTCGGCGAGCGTCGCCATCGCCTCGGCCACCTTCATGGCCAGATCCTGCAGGTCCTTGGCACGCGCCTGCGCGGCACTGCCGGCCAGCTGAGACTCCATCGCAGCGCGTTCCGAGGCGGCGCTGAGGGCATGGGCCTGAATCTGCGCGGTCTCGCTGACCTGATGCAGGCGCTGCGCGGCGCGCTCGGCGGCGGCCTGCAACTGCACGGCATCCTGACCGGCGCTGTCGCCGGCTGAGCGCAGACGCTGCGCCGTGCGGGCGGCGGCCTGGTCGAGGCCATCGACCTGGTCGCGCACGGCAGTGCCGGTTTCGGTGATCCGCCTGGCAACACCATCGATGGTGAGACCGAACTGTTCGGCATGGCCGCGCAGCAGCGCGCCAGCGGCACCGATCTGGTCGTCGGTGCGCTGGGCCGCCTGGGCCAGCAGCGCATTGGCCTGTTGCATGGTGTCCTGTACCTGCGCCGCCATGGCGATGGCATCGCGGCCCGACTGGGCCAGCGTCTCGATGCGCGAACGGATGCTCTCGTCCGCTTCGCCGATCTTGGACAGCGCACGGCCGGCGGTTTCGTCCAGCGTATCGGCGCGCTGCTTCAGCTCGTCGCCGGTGCGCATGGCGCGGTCGGCGATCTGCTGCAGGGTCTGCGTCATGCTGGCGCCTTCGCGGCGCAGCGCATCGCCAGCCTGGGCCAGACGCTGGTCGGCCAGCTCGGCGGCCGAGCCAAGCTGGTCGGCCTGATGCCGCACAAGGTCGCCGGTAAGCTTGAGGCGCTGTTCGGCCTGGGTCGCGGCCTCGGCAAAGGCTTCGGCCTGGCGCGTGGCGCCGGCGCCGGCCTGTTCCAGCGCATGGGTGCGGGTGCGCATGTCGTCGCTGGACACGCGCAGGCGTTCGGCCACGCGCGAACCCTGGTCGTCGAGCGCGCCGACTTCGGAGCGGATCGTCTCGCCAATATCGCGGATGCGGCTGATCGTGGTGCCGGTGGCATGTTCGATCTCGCGCACGCGTTCGCGCAGCACGGTGCCGGCGGCTTCAGCGCTGTCGATCACCTTCTGGCTGGCGTTGCTGAAGGTCTGGCTCTCGCGGCCGAAGCTCTCGCTGGCGGCGGTGGCGCGTGCCACGGTGACTTCGGCAGCCGTGGTGATGACCTGCGCGCTTTCGGCAAAGCTGAGGCCGATACGGCCGGCTTCGCCGCCGGCGCGGGTGACGGCATGTTCGAGGGCAACGATCTTGTGCTCGAGTTGCTCGGCGATCTGCTGCGCCACTTCAGCGGCGCGGTTCACCGCCTGGTCCATCAGCTCGCCATGGCGGCGCGACAGTTCGTCGACGCGCTCATTCTGGAACTGGATGGCGGATGTAATACGGGCGATCTCGGTGGCCTTGCCCTGGAAGATGCCGCGGGCGGTTTCCACCTCGCGCACGATCACATCGGCGGCCTGCAGCAGTACCTGCGCCTGGGACGAGACGGTCTGGCCCAGACCGGTCACCTTGGAATTCATTTCGGTGCCGACCTTCTCGGCGGCATCGACCAGCGTGCGGCTCTGTTCCTCGAAGCGGCCGGCAAGGCCCTTCACGGTATTGTCGAGATCGCGGTTGACCTGCTCGGCCGCCGACAGCAGCGACTGCGAAGACTGGTGCAGGGTGCCGGTGATCTGGCGTGCCTGCTGGGCGACCTGTTCACCCGCACCGGCGGCGGCGCTCATCAGCGCCTGCTGCTGGCCGGCCATGGTCTCGCCCAGGGTGGCAATCTTGTCGGTGGCGGACTGCGCCGCCTCTTCCATCTCGCGGGCCTGGCGGCGCAGCGCGCCGGCCAGTGCCGAGACGCGACGTTCGGCTTCCGGGGTGGGATAGCTGAGGTCGAGCAGCAGTTCGTGCAGGGCGGCGGACTGGCGCTTGATCGCCATGCCGCGCCACATGTTGAGCAGCATCAGCCAGAGGAAGGCGAGCGGCGCGGCGACACCGGCAATGAAGGCGCCGATCTCGTGCGGCAGCGCATGCCACAGATTGGTCCAGCCGATCGAACTGTTGATGTAGCTGACGCAGAAGAGAATCCAGAGCAGGCTGATACCCGCGCCCGCGCCCACCATGATCAGGCGGCGCCGTTCCAGCATGGGCGTACCGACCAGGGCAGCGGCCCGGCCTTCGGCCTCGGCAACAGCCTGTTCGCTCGCCGACTTCGCGGCATTGGCGGCCATATCGGCCCGCGGATGTTTGATCAGCATCGCAACCTCCCCCGTCGGGGCTCAGGAATCGGTTTCCAGGCCCGGTCGGATCGCGTCATTCCCGCATTGAAACACACAACACCCCGGCGCGAGGCGGAAAACGCGCACCGGGTAGCACACAATATTTAGGGTCCAATGGTTAACGACGCCTTGCCCCCGACCCTATATCCGCCGCAACGGGCCACATGAATCGGACCCTGTGGATAGCGGGGATAAGTTTTTCGCGACAGCCCAAAAACAGCCATCGTGCGCGACACGGCATAAAATCAGGGGGTTCACGCTGCGGGGAGTCCGTCAACAGGTTTTTTTACAGTCGTGTCACATACACTGTATTGACCCTCTTTTAACGATGAGTACCATATCTAGTGTTCGTTGGACCTGTTTCGTGACGACGCTGCGCCGCTTCCGGAAGCCCGCTTTGGGGCCTTTTTTATGGGTTTTCGGAGGTGAAAGGGCGGGGTGCGCGGCCGCCGGGACAGAGCAACGGACGGAACCTTGAGATTTGATGATTTTTACGGCCGGTCGGGCCCCGCTATGGCGACTCCCCGACCGCGATAAATGAGGGGACACAATCCGTGCTCAACACTCTGCAGACCGAACGCGGCATTCGCATCGACGTTGACCGCAGCCGCGACCGCCTCCTCACCGATTTCGGCAAGGCCACGCTGGACGACCGCTACCTGCTGCCCGGCGAGTCCTACCAGGACCTGTTCGCCCGCGTGGCCGGCCACTATGCCGACGACACCGCGCATGCCCAGCGCATGTATGGCTATATCAGCAAGCTGTGGTTCATGCCCTCGACTCCGGTGCTGTCGAATGGCGGCACCAATCGCGGCCTGCCGATCTCCTGCTTCCTGAACGAGGCCAATGACAGCCTCGACGGCATCCTCGGCCTGTGGAACGAGAATGTCTGGCTGGCGGCCCGCGGCGGCGGCATCGGCAGCTACTGGGGCAATCTGCGTTCGATCGGCGAAAAGGTCGGTCAGAATGGCAAGACCTCGGGCATCATCCCCTTCATCCGCGTGATGGACAGCCTGACGCTGGCGATCAGCCAGGGCTCGCTGCGCCGTGGTTCGGCCGCCTGCTACCTGCCGATCGACCATCCGGAAATCGAGGAGTTCATCGAGATCCGCCGTCCGACCGGCGGCGATCCGAACCGCAAGGCGCTCAACCTGCATAACGGCATCCTGATCTCGGACGCCTTCATGCGCGCCGTGGAAGCCGATGAGCAGTGGGCCCTGCTGAGCCCGCATGACCAGACCGTGCAGCGCACTGTCTCGGCCCGCGCGCTGTGGATCCGCATCCTCACCGCCCGCATCGAGACCGGCGAGCCCTACATCGTCTATATCGACCATGTGAACCGCGCCCTGCCCGAGCAGCACAAGCTGGCCGGCCTGCGCGTGAAGACCTCGAACCTGTGCAGCGAGATCACGCTGCCCACCGGTGTCGATCATCATGGCCAGAACCGCACCGCGGTGTGCTGCCTGTCGTCGCTGAACCTGGAATACTTCCACGAGTGGAAGGAACATCCGCTGTTCATCGAGGACTGCCTGCGCTTCCTCGACAATGTGCTGAGCGACTTCATCGCCAATGCCCCGGACAGCATGAGCAAGGCGCGCTATGCCGCCGAGCGCGAGCGTTCGGTCGGCCTGGGCGTGATGGGCTTCCACTCCTTCCTGCAGGCCAACGACGTGCCGTGGGAAAGCGTGATGGCCAAGGTGTGGAACCGCACCATCTTCAAGCATGTGAAGGAGCATTCCGACGCGGCCTCGCGCAAGCTGGCCGAAGAGCGCGGCGCCTGCCTCGATGCCGCCGAATACGGCATCATGGAACGCTTCTCGCACAAGATCGCGATTGCGCCGACCGCTTCGATCTCGATCATTGCCGGCGGCGCGTCGCCGGGCATCGAGCCGAACGTGGCCAATGCCTTCACGCACAAGACGCTGTCGGGCTCCTTCTCGGTGCGCAACAGCTATCTCGAGAAGACGCTGGAGCAGTATGGCAAGAACGACGACGACACCTGGTCGTCGATCACCACCAGTGGCGGCTCGGTGCAGCATCTCGAATTCCTGTCGGATGACGAGAAGGCCGTGTTCAAGACCGCCTTCGAGATCGACCAGCGCTGGCTGATCGACCTCGCGGCCGACCGCACGCCCTATATCTGCCAGGCGCAGAGCCTGAACATCTTCCTGCCGGCCAATGTGCATAAGCGCGACCTGCACCAGATCCACTTCCAGGCCTGGAAGAAGGGCGTGAAGAGCCTCTACTACTGCCGCTCGCTGTCGATCCAGCGCGCCGAGACAGTCTCGGGCAAGGGCGTGGCCGAGAAGGCGACGACCAACGTGGTGTCGATCCCGCTGGCCGGCAAGATCAATCAAAACGAGCGCCCCATGGGCGTTCCGGAGCTGGAGCCGGAGCTGCCGCTCGCCGCCATGGCTGCTGTCGCCGCTTCGGGCGGTCCGCGCGAAGCCGTCGATTACGACGAATGCCTGTCCTGTCAGTAAGACCGGCCTGCCAGTAATTCCTGGCACGCGTTGGGGAGAAGAAGATCAGCGGCCCGGGAGACTCCCGGGCCGTTTTTCAATAGGCGACGTCGGACGAGCCGCCCTGCCAGATTTCGATGACGGCCACCACGACCACCAGCGCACCCAGCCCGGTATGGGCCAGCATCGCCGCATCGTAAGCCGTGAATCCGAGTAGCCAGGGCGAGAGGATCGCCCAGATGCCGAGCAGGCCGCTGATATAGGCTTCCCAGCGATCCAGCAATGTGAGCGCCAGTGCCGACAGCGCGCAGATCAGGCCGCCAATGATCACGGCATTCAGCGTGGCGCCTTCGAGGCCGGTGAATTGTAGCAGCCAGGGCGACACCGCGAGCAGCAGGCCGAAAACCATATTCGCCCAGTCTTGCCAGCGACTGTCTTTCCAGCGCCGCCGCTCCCAGCCGCGCGCAGCGGTCCGACGATCCGGTGAATGATCCTGTGTGACATGGGCCATGGCGGTCCTCCTCGGCGTGGATCGGCAGAGCGATGCCACGCATTGAAAGGGCCGTGCGACCTTGCTTCCCCCCGTGCGGTGCCGCACGGCTCAGCTTCAATGTTCAGTCCGGCTTAGCCTTGCATTGCACTGTGGCAAATGTATGCCGGGCGGAAGGCCAAAAAAGCGCGGCGAAACCGCGGAAATCCCCTGCCGCTAGCAAGAGCGGCAGGGAGTTGCGGCGTTTTACCAGCGATAGCGCAGGCCGGCCGTGATTGTGCGCTCATACCCGTAAGCGCACCAGCTGTCGCCGTAATAACAGGAGGCGACATAGGTGGTGTCGAACAGATTCTTCGCGTTCAGGGTCAGCTCCATACCGGTGAAGTTGTTCGACAGCGCGCCGAGATCGTAGCTGACCATCGCATCGACCAGCGTCACAGGTGAGACGCTGATCTTGTTCGAGGTATTCACCGTCTCACCGGTATAACGCACGCCGGTACCGAGACTGAGGCCCTTGTAGGTGCCCGCGGGCATGCGATACACGGCCCAGGCCGAGGCCTGATGCTCCGGTACCGCGGCCAGGCGGTTGCCCTGGTTCTCGGTATCCTTGGTCAATTCGGTATCCAGCAGCGTATAGGCACCGATCAGATCGAGCTGCTCGGTCACGCCGAAGCGCGCCTCCACTTCCAGACCGCGCGATTTCACTTCACCGGTCTGGAGAGAATAGAAGGCATGCGCCGGATCGGCAGACTTTACATTGGTGCGGGTCAGATCGAAGACCGCCACCGTGTAGAGGCTGCGGGTGCCGGGCGGCTGATATTTCAGGCCGACTTCATACTGCTCGGCTTCCTCGGGCTTGAACGGCGCACCGGCAAAGGTGGTGCCGCCCTGCGGTGTGAAAGCCTCGGAATAGCTGACATACGGCGCCATGCCGTTGGCGAAGTTGTACATCAGGCCGGCTTTGCCGGTCCAGGCGCTGTCATCCTGTTTGACGACCTTACCGTTCTCATCCGTGGTGTCGATCTGCGAGTCATCGTGGCGCAGACCGAGCGTGAGCGTGAAGCCGCCCAGGCGCATCTGGTCCTGCGTGTAGATACCAACCTGCTCGGCCCGGCTTTCCTTGCGGCTGCGCGCCGGCGCGGTGATCGCCTGATAATAAACCGGATTCCACACATTCAGGTCCGGCGCGCTGCCGAAGCCGGTGGCGTAGCTACCGTTGACATGCTGGTAGTCGAAGCCGGTGACCACGGTATGGTTGACCGGTCCGGTGCCGAAGCGCGTCTCAACCTGGTTGTCGATGGCATAGGTCATCAGGCTTTCGCGCGAACTGGCGGTGCCGCGCTTGAGATTGATGCCATCCGCCCGCATGCCGTCGGCATAGATGCTGTCATAGGCCATCGTGGTGTGATGCACGCGGCCGTTCGAGCGGAAGCTCCACACATCGGTGAAACGCTTGTCGAATTCGTAACCGAGGGCCTGCTGCTGACGAACCATCTTTTCGTAATTCGGATCGCCGTCGTAGAAGTCGACCGGGATGGTGCCGAACTGGCTCGGCAGCACGGTGCCCTGCGGCGGGATGCCGCCGTAGGAATTGCCCTTCGGATCACTCTGCACCAGACCGAGTAGCGTGAGACTGGTATCGACATCCGGCCGCCAGGTGACGGACGGCGCGATCGCGATCCGCTCGTTTTCCGTCATGTTGATCTGGCCGTCTTCACTGATACCGACGCCCGTGAAGCGATAAAGGAGCTTACCCTCGGGATCGACCTTGCCGGAGAAGTCGCCGGTCACGCGGACATGGTTATTGCTGCCGCCCTCGATACCGACTTCATTCAGCGCGGTTTCGCTCGGACGCTTGCTGACCTGGTTGGCGATGCCGCCAGCCGGCGCCTGACCATAGAGCGTCGAACTCGGGCCCTTCAGCACCTCGACACGCTCCATCAGATACGGATCGAGCTGCGGTTCGATGTAATACAGGCCCTGCTGCTTCAGGCCGTTCCAGTAGCGCTGCGCATCGAAGCCGCGGATGGTGAACATGTCGTAGCGTGTGGCGACTGCGCCGCGGGTCTCCGGCGTTACGCCTGCGGTGTAGCGCAGGATCTGGTTCAGGGTCTGCGCATTCTGGTCTTCGATCTGCTGGCGCGGAATCACCGAGATTGACTGCGCCGTTTCCATCAACGGCGTATCCGTCTTGGTGCCGGTCGCCGAACGCGTCGCCACATAGCCATCGACCGGGCCGTAAGCCGATTCTGCGCTGCCCTGCCCTTCAATGGTCAGCGGCGGCAGAACGGCAGCGCCGCTGCTGTTCTTCGGCAGTTCCACCAGCCGTACCGTGGCAGGACCGGTGAAGCGATAGGTCATGCCGGTGCCCTCCAGCATGCGCGCCAGCGCGTCCTGCGCGCTCATGCTGCCATTGACCGCTGTGCTGCGCAGGCTCTGCAGTTGCGCGCCATCGAACAGGATCTGCAGCGAGGCACGGTTGGCCAGCGCCAGCACGGCGCGGCTGAGATCCTGTGCGGGAATGTCGAAGGCGATGCGCTGCTGCGCGGTCGCCTGCGCCGGGGCCGTGGTCTGCGCGAATGCCGCAGGCGCCACCGCGATGGCCGCGCCAATCATCAACAAACCACTCAGGCTGCGCCCAACCCAATAGCGATCCCCACCTGCACCGACCCGCTGCGCAGTCAATGTCACATCCATACCTGGAATTCCCCCTGAAAGTGCTCGTACAGGTCTGCAAATGCTTATCACTTGCGAACCTTGCCATTAGGACGAGGCACCCGGCGGTTTTGATAAATTTCCCGGCAGGAAAACCGCGAAAATTCTTTAAAATATTGATTTATTTATGAATTATCACAAGGAATGGCCACTCGGTCTTGCGGACCCGCAACTCATCGGTCACGACCTTGAGGGCCCCGTCCGGATCGTCGCCCCGCACCACGCCAGACACGATCCGCGCGGACAGCTCGTCATCCATGATCACGATCCGGCTGCGGCGATACCGGTTGAGTTCAGCCACCACTTCGCCCAGCGGCGCCTGGTAGAAAACAAGATTGCCCGAGCGCCAGGCGGCAATTTCACGCGGATCGATGCTGCCCACCATGCCCAGCGCGGCGCCGCGTCGATAGCGCATGGTCTGCCCGGGTGACAGCACCGCCGACTGCGCAAGGTCGTCCGGGCCGCGCAGCGTCACTTCCACGTCATGCTCGGCCACCGCCACCGTGTCGCGCTCTGCCAGTCGTTCGACAGCAAAGCGGGTGCCCAGCGCGCGCGCTGACAACCTGCCCGTCTCGACAACGAACGGTCGGCCGCCGGCCAGCGCCTGCGGCACCGCATGGAAAAACGCGCTGCCGTTCAGAAGCTCGATGCGCCGCTCGGTCGCGCTGAACTGCACCCTGATCGCACTGGCCGGCCCCAGATCGACATGGCTGCCATCTGCCAGGGTGACCGAGCGGATTTCGCCAGGCGCGCTGCGATGGTCAGCGAGCATCAGCGTGGCGAGGTCGCCGAACCACAGGAAAGCACCCAGCGCCATCAGCAGAAGACTGGCCGCGAGCGCGGTGATCGCAGAGGTCAGCCTGCGCGGCATCCGCATGGCTTCCGCCTTGTGATTCAGCTTTGCTGTATGGCGCAGCAGATCACCAGGATTGCTTCGCAGAACCTCAAGACTGTCCCAGGTGCGGCGTAATTCGGCATAGATGGCGCGATGCTGCGCACTGCGCCCGATCCAGGCCTGGAAGGCGGATTCGGCATGCGAGTCCAGTCGCCCAGCGGTCTGCAGGACTAGCCAGTCGGTTGCTTCACTCTCGATCCTGCCACGCTGCTGGTCGTCGCTGGTCACTGAACGTCCATTTCTCCGGCTGGAATTCCGCCTTCTGTTTATATGACGAACGAAACGACGGATTATGTCGCCGCTCGGAAAAATTTTTACCTGCGCAACCGGCTCGCCATATACCGGATGGCGAAGTTCATATGCTTCTGCACCGCACTGATCGACAGTTGCATCATTGCGGCAGTTTCGGCGTAGGATTTCCCCTCGATCCGGATCAGGATCAGGATCTGCCGCGTACGCAGCGGCAATTCCTCGACAATGCCCTGCAGCAAGGACAGGCGCTCCTTCGCATCGGTGGCATCTTCCAGCGACGGCCGGTCCTCGGCGATGCCGGCCAGCACTTCGCTCGGGGTACTTGTCGTCTGCTGGCGCTGCCGGGCCCGCAGGTGATCGATCGCGAGATTGCGGGCCGTGCGATACAGATAGGCGCGTTCCTGCAGGATGGCGCCATTGGCCGGCTGCTGGGCATAGCGCAGGAAGGTTTCCTGGGTCAGGTCGGCGGCGAGGTCGGAATCGCGCAGCTGCTTCACCAGATAGGTCTGGATCTCGGTCCGGTAGTTCAGAAACAGCTGCTTCAGATTCCTGCCGGACACGGCAAATGGCTCGCTCGGTTTGCTCTACCGACGACCATACTGCACATGCGAACTATTCTCAATCAACACAAGAGGAGAAACTGCGCCCTGCCACCGCTAAGCGCTTAGAACCCCGGGATATTCTCCTGCTTCACCCGTGGCAGCAGATCGAACGGCAGCATGGCATGCACGCCCTTGTTGCCATCCACCAGCTGGGTGATACGCAGGTCGCAGCCCAGGCTGCAGAGCGCATAGGCGTCATTGCCGGCCATGCCGGCAATGCTGACCATCGCATCGATCATGTCTTCCAGCGCCCGCGTGGCGGCATCGTCCAGATCGGGGTCGAAGGCCATGGTGATCAGATGCGTCGGCGTCACGGCGCGCGGACGCGGCAGCCGCCGCCCCTTATGCAGCACGAAAGTGAAGTCACCTTCCAAAGCGGTTTCCAGCGCGGTCAGATTCACCTCGCCGTCGCCCTGGCAGGCATGGCCATCGCCGGTGGAGAACAGCGCGCCGGGCACGAAGACCGGCAGATACAGCACGGTGCCGGGGATCAGTTCACGATTGTCGATATTGCCGCCGTATTCGCGCGGCTCGATGGTGGAGACACGGCCGTAATTCGGCGGCGGCGCCACGCCCATCACGCCGAAGAAGGGCCGCAATGGCATCGTGGTACCCCAGGGACAGGCTGCCGTCATGGCATTGCGATTGATCGGAATCTGCAAGATACGCTGCTCCGGAAACCGATGCGGCAGCGACCCGCGCAGCGGGCGGTTGGCATTCCAGCCCCAGTCCTGGATCAGGCGCACATCATCGATCCGCACCTCCAGCACGTCGCCAGGCTCCGCACCTTCGATGGCGACCGGGCCGGTCAGGATATGGCCGGGCAGCACCGGCTTCAGGGTCTCGACGATGCGCCGATGTTCGGGCAACACGGCCAGGCCGCTGCTCGTGGACGGCAGGATGTCGGCGCCACCGGAGACCGTGCGGATGGTGACACTGCTGCCTGAAGCGACGCTGAGCGCAGGCTTCAGCGTTGCATCGAAGAAACCCCAGTGAACGGTTTCGGGAGTCGGCTCAAGCCGATGATCGGTCATGGTCTGCATCTGCTATCAGGGAGTGATCGCCACAGCCTAGCGGCGAAGAGCGGGCCTGACTACAGACAGCACAGCGCCTAGAAGGACCCGCCCCTGGCGATCCGCTTGTAGCTGAAAAACGAGAGGATATGGTCGACCGTTTCACCATCCTCCGCCAGCGGGCAATGCACGTATTCCAGCGCCGCCATCCGGTAGGTGAAGGGCATCGACGGCTCTCCCTTGCGCAGATAGGCACACCCGGTTTCGACCACCTGCAGTCGGCTGCGCAGGATGATGTCCGAGCCCGGCAGATCGAGCACCACGTCATCGATATAACGATGTGCCAGCTTCACCGGCGCGGCATCGACCAGGTCCTGCCCGACCACCTTCATGCGCAGACGAACCCGATCCGTTTCGCGTTCCACCGTCACCAGTGCGATGCCAGATAGCAGGCCCGGGATGGCGAGCGGGTCGAAATGCCGGCGCGCGGGCAGCCGGTCGGCGGGATGGATCGACAACAGGTAGTGAATGAACTGCATCACACCCGGCTGCTGCACCTTCGGCAGGAAATCCTGCAACGTCGCGATGTTGCGCTGGGCCAGGACGAGAGATTTCGGAGCCGCTTTCATGCGCGCGATTATAAATCATCGCCCGCGGGCCGAAGAGTTACGTCTTGATAATTAGCTGCAGTTCGAACTGTCTACGGCAAAGCTGCGCTCGGTGCGCCGCATGGCAGCCGCCCGGCCGGATGAATCGCCGCCATGTAGCGGGCGAATTCGGCCAGGCGTTCCGACTGTACTTTTGCAAGCTGCCCGTTCAGCACGGCGATGATAACCCCTCGGATCCCTAGGGGAATGCCACTTCCGTGCGCGGCCGCTTCCCTAGCGCAAACTTGCAATTCGCCGACGGTCGCCTTTAATCCGGCCGGAAAGCGGAGGGAATCATGAATCTGTGGCTGCGACTGATCTGGATGCTGCTGACCGTGTGGCGGCGCCGGCAGGTTTCGATCCTGGGGGCCAGCAGTCTGTCGATGAGGGTGATGCCCAACGACCTCGATTTCAATGGTCATGTGAATAACGGCCGCTTCCTCACGCTGGCCGATGTGGGGCGTATGGATTTCGTGCTGCGCAGTGGTGCGGCGAAGGCGGCCTTCCGCATGCGCGCGCTGCCGATCGTCGGTGATTCGCTGGCAAAATTCCGCCGCGACCTGAAACTCTTCGAACGCTACGAACTGCAGACGCGCCTGCTCGGCTGGGACGACAAATGGACATTCATGGAGCATCGCTTCCTGCGCCATGGCCGCGTGCTCGGCGTGGTGGTGATCCGCGGCCTGTTCAAGGGGCCGCAGGGGCCGATCACACCGGCAGCATTCCTCGCTGCGATGGACCTTCGGCCCGAAGCGCCAGCCCTGCCCGACTGGGTGCTGGACTGGAGCCGCAGTTGCGACGCCCTGAGCCGGAACCTGCGCGCCGAGGAAGAGATCGCCGTCACTAGCGCTTGATGTTGATGATCTCCTGCAGCAATTCGTCGGCGGCAGTGATGATCCGCGCATTGGCCGAATAAATCCGCTGCGCCACGATCAGCTTGGCAAATTCCGCGGCGATATCCACGTTAGAGCCCTCGATGGCCGCCGAGACCAGATCGCCAGCGCCGCTCTCACCGGGGCGTTTCAACACCGCGGCACCGGAACCGGGTGTGGCAACAAAGGCATTGCCATCCACGCGATCCAGTTCATCGGGATTGGCAAAGGTGGCGATCGGCAGCTGATACAGCTTGCGGATATTGCCGTTGTCGTAGGTAACCACCACCGCGCCGCTTTCATCGATCGCCATGCTTTTGAAATCGCCCTGCGGCACGCCATTCTGCTTGAAATCGTTCAGCGTCAGGGTGTCGCTGGCGAATTGCGTGCTGCCCGAGGTGTTGCCATAAGCGCCGAGATCGAGCCGGATCGCCTGATTGCCGGAACCGAAATCCAGATTGAAGCTGAAGGACGCGTCGTTGTTCACGCCGGCCGTCGTCGCCGTCAGACCGCCGGCGCTGCCCAATGCGGAAATCGTGCCGGCCGTCACCGGCCCCAGGCCAAGCGATCCGCCGAATTCCACGGTTGCGGGGCCCAGTGTTGCCGGCGTGGCGCCGGATGCCTCAACCTCCAGCGTCCAGCGATCGTCGCCGATCCTGGTCCAGGTCAGGCTGAGCGTTCGTTCGTTGCCCAGTGCATCGTAAACTTGGATCGAACTGGCCGGCAGTTCCGCCGGTAGGCTGCCGTTGGCGCCGAGCACTTCGGAGGGAAGATTTGCAGAATAGTCCACCAGGCTGGTGGGCACCGGCGCCTCCAGCAGATCGCTGACCTGCACTTCCGTCAGCCGCGACGTATCGACTTCACCGGTGGTCTGGTCGATGGCCCAGGCCTGCAGGTAATAGCCGGAAGAGTTGACCAGATAGCCCTGCGCATTCGGGGTGAAATCGCCGACCCGGGTGTAATAGTCAGTGGTCTCGAAAACCGGCTCGCCCGTCGCCTGGTTGATTCCGATGGCTTTCGAGACGGCGAGAAAGCCCGCGCCCGAGATCGCCACCGAGGTCGGCGATCCCGACTGGGTGATGGCGCCCTGCGCCTGATTGGCGAAGTAGGCCTGGGCGATCACGCCGCCGGGCGAATGCGTATTCGCCTGCGCGCTGGAATTCGTCACCATGGTCTGGAATTTCGTGTCCACGCCCTTGTAGCCGGGCGTGCTGGCATTGGCGACATTGTCGGCAATGTTGGCGATGGCCGCGGCCTGCGCCTTCATCCCAGCGATGCCTGTATACATCGCGCCCATGATCGTCATGCCGAATGTCCCTCTCGTAATTCGGGACAATGCAGTGCAATCAAAATGCCAAAGGTTGTGAATCTGACGCGGCGTTGAAATGTTAAGACAAATTACCGAAGGGTTAATGCGGCTTTACCCTGTCGGCTTACAAACAGGGAAACTTCTACCGGGGCTCAATGCGTGAGCAGGCAGCTTCTGCCATCGTTGATGACTGCGATAGTATGTGCAGCGGCGTTCATTCCGCCGGCTGAATCGCCTCGCGCGCCTTGATCTGCTGCCGGATACGCGCAGCCCGTTTGCGATACCAGATCACCACGCCGGTGACTGACAGCACGGCACAGACAATCCCCATGATCGAGATGACGATGCGACCGGGCAGGCCAGCAATGCGGCCGGAATGCAGCGGGAATTGCGCCTGCATGAAGATATCCGCCGCCGTGCCCTGCCAGGGAATGCGCTCGCCCAGCACCTCGCCGGTCATGCCGTCGATATAGAGCCGCTCCGGACCGACACCGGCATTGCCGTGGTCGTCGCCGGCTGCGTAGAAGCGCGGACTGTAGAAACCGAAGCGCGGCGCATAGGAGATCGCGCCAACCGGTGTGGTCCAGCCGCGCCGCGCTGCTTCGGCCTCAGCCAGAGCTTTGATCTGCGCGTAATCCAGTGCCGGTTCGATCGGCGCGTTAGCCGGACCCGGCTTGCGCGTATCGAAGGGCGTGGGCGTCAGTTGCGACACCGCCGACAGAACCGGGCGGAAAATCTCGCTGTAGAGATTCAGGTAGATGCTGGTGAAGGCCAGCATGAACAGCAGGGCCCAGGTCCACAGGCTGAAGGCGCGGTGGATGTCGAAGGTGATGCGATAGGCGCTGCCCGACCATTTCACCAGCCAGGCCGGCTTCCAGCGCGCCCACCAGTTTTTGTCGAGCTGGCGCTGCACACTGGCGGCACGGGACGCACGCGCCTGCCGGCGCAAGGGCAGCGTCAGATAGAAACCGACGAAGCAGTCGAACATCCAGATGATGGCGATACCGCCGAGCAGCCAGACACCCCATTTGTCGATGCCCCACATCTCCGGCAGATGCAGCGTGTAATGCAGCTTGTAGAGGAAGTTCACCAGATTCTCACTGGTGATCGGCCAGACCCTGCCCCATTCACGCCGGCCCAGTTCTGCGCCCGTGACCGGATCGAGGAATATCTGGTTATAGGTCAGCCTGTAAGGCCGCTGCGTTTCCGGGTCGATGCGTGGCACGCCGAATAGCGCCAGCGGTTCGCCCGGTTCGACCAGCAGCGGCAGATAGGTGATCCTGATCTGCGGATCGCGCGCCTCGACCTGGCGCACCAGTTCGACCGCCGGCAGCGCAGGCCCCCGGCTGGTGACCTGCATCAGATGCGGGTTGAGCAGCGCATCCAGCTCGTGGTCCCAGGCGATGATCGCGCCGGTGAGGCCGGTGATGAAGATGAAGGCGGCGATCACCAGGCCGAACCAGCGATGGACAATGGTGAAAACTGCGCGCATCAGCTCCGCCCCTGAAAACGGAAATACCCCGGACTGCGACAGCAGCCCGGGGACATCATTCAATACTCAGAAACTCGATTAGAATTTCGCCTTGGCCATCAGCATCACTGAACGGCCCGGCTCATACAGCGGACGGACATTGGTGAACTCCTGGCCATAGGTGGCGCGATCGGCATAGGTTTCGTCGAACAGGTTATTCAGTTCCAGCCGCAGGGTGAGGAATTCCAGTTCCGCCGGCTGATACTCGGTGTAGAGGCTGACCACCGTATAGCCGGGCAATGGCCCGGTATCCGATGCCACCTTGGCATTCTTCAGGCTCTTGTCGATGGTGCCGCCGACCCGCACACCCAGATCGTCGAAGCGATGCGAGGCCTCCAGCGAAATGATGCGGCCAATCGGCGTGCCGAAATACTGGCTGGCATCCGACTCCGTCAGCGAGCCATTCCGCTTCAGCAGCGCATTGGTATAGGTGGTGCGCACGAAGCCGTTTCCCCAGTTGTAGCCGGCACCGAGATCGTAACCGCGGGTCTCGAAATCGGTCACGATATTCGGGTTGGCGCTGGAGAAATCGCGGGCGTTGTTGAACTCGCTGCGGAAGACACCGGCATTGAAGGTGAAGTTGCCGAAATGCGCATCGAAGCCGGTGGTGTAGTTTTCCGCCCGCACCGGCTTGATGCCATTACCGTAATTCCAGGTCGAGCTGAATAGATAGTTCTCTGCCAGCGCCACGCCGCCCCAGATATTGGAATAGCCGGCCTTGAGCGTAAAGTTGTCGGTGACATCAGACGCCGCCGAGACATTGCCGCTCATGCCGGTCTCAGTCTGTCCGCGACCGTTGATGCCTTGGAATTCCTGACGATCGCCGCGACCGCCGAAGGACAGGCGCAGCAGGTCATGCGGCTGGATGCGCGCCTGGCTGTAGAGACCGACATTGTTGGCCTGCTCGCGCAACGGACGCGTGGTCGGGTCGCGGTATTCCGCTTCGTCGTCGTAGAAATCGACGCCGGCGGTGATGGTGTTGCGCTCATTCAGGTTGAAGTCATTCTCGAACTTGCCTGAAACGCCACCTGTCTCGCCGATACTGCCGAACGGCGTCGGCACGCGCAGTTCGGTGGCCGCATGCGCCAGCACGATCTTCGGGTCCCACAGGCCGGTCGCATCGGGCATCGAGTAGTTGAGCACGAAATTCTGCCGCGTCATGTCGTACTGACGCTCGCGCTCCGCAGGCCGATTGGTCAGGAATCCGATATTGCCGCGATACGGTCGCGGCGCGCGGTCGCGCACCTGTTCGGCCGAAAGCTCCAGACGATGCTGGTCGGATTCCAGCGCGGTCTTGAACAGGCCTGAGCGTAGATCGGCACCGGTGCCGATGGTCTGGTCGCCATTGCCGGCGTCATAGTCGTCGCCCTTGGTCCATTTGAAATAGCCCAGCACTTCGGCGCCGCCGACCTTGCCATAAGCTGCGTTGCCATTGGTGACGGTGCCGCCGTTTGTGTCGTAGCTGAGCGTGGCGAAACCGCCGAAATTGCGACCCGGCGCCAGCACGTCGGCAACATCGACGGTCTCATAGACGATGGCGCCGCCCAGCGCGGCCGGACCGGCATCGGCCGGCGCCACGCCGGGATCGATGCGCGCGGCTTTCAGCAGGCTGGGATCGATCAGGTTGGTGCCGCTGTGGTGAAACACGCGGTTGTTCTGGCGCGCACCGTCGATGCTGACCGCGAGGTTGGTTTCCTCGATGCCATGCACATAGACCTTCTGGCTCAGCGGAATGCCGCCACCGACCGACACGCCGGCCTCGCCTGCAAACACCTCGCGGATATTGCTTGGCGCGCGGCGTTCCAGGTCGGTCTGCGTCACGGTCAGCGACGAAGCACGGTCGGCTGCGCCGAAACGGTCGTCGGTCATGCGGCCTTCGACGGTGATATGGCTCAGTACGGTAGCCGAGGATGTGGTCGCGCCGCCGGCCTGCAGGGTGATCGCCCCGTCAGCACCGATGCGATAGAGCAGACCGGTGCCGGCCAGCAGCTGACGCAGCGCGACCTCGGTCGTCATCGCACCCTTCACCGGGCTGGAGCGCAGGCCGCGCACCAGGTCCCCGTGTGCCAGAATCTGCACATTGGCCTGGCGGCCGAACAGCGCGAGCGCATCCGACAGCGGCAATGCGGCGATATCGAATTGATGCTGGGCCTGCGCTGCGGCGGGAGACTGCGCCTGGGGAGACTGCGCCTGGGCGACGGCAGCCGCGACAGGCAACGCCAGAATGGTGGTGGCGAGCAAAATGCAACGCAACACCGTGGCCGACCGGGCATGCGCCCGCGGCAGAACTTCCCCCAACATTTTCCGATTTCTCCGCTTTACGATTTACGCCACCGGACAGACTGCACATGCGACTGATGCGCAACTCCCCAATGAACTGACGACGACGGAGCCTGGCCGTTCAGAAAAAAATCACCGCCGACGAAAAAATCCGCCGAGGGCGATTCCGGGACGCCTCAGTTTTTGGAAATCACCAGCAGCCAGGGCGAGATTTCCCGCACCCTGGCGCCCTGCACCCGCGCAATCGCGGCGAGTGAGGCCCGCGGATTGGACAGCGAATAGATGCCGGTCAGCGGCTGCCGTTCCAGTTCCTCGTCGGCCACCACAATCCAGCCATCGAAATAGCGGTTCAGCATGGCGACCGCCTCGCGAATGGTCTGATCCTTGGCGACCAGCTGGCCGCTGCGCCAGCTGGCGATCAGTTCCGGACTGACCGTCTCGGTCTGCGGAGAGCTGCCATTGCCGAGCCGCAGCACATCGCCGGCGCCGAGCAGCTGCGAGGCGGCGGCAGACTCAACCTGCACGCGGCCATGCTCGACGGCAACATTGATGCTGTCGTCGTCGCGCCGGACTTCGAAAGCGGTGCCCAGCACGGTGACTTTTACATCGCCCGCCGTGACGCGGAACGTGCGGTCCGGGGCAGGTACGACTTCGAACCAGGCCTCGCCGCGCAGCAACTCCACATGGCGCTGTCCGGCATCGAAGCTGAAGGCCACCGCGCTATGCGGCGCCAGTTGCAGCCGGCTGCCATCCGGCAGATCGACCGCACGTGTTTCACCGCTGGCCGTGGCCACATCGGCGCCGAGTTGGCGAATTGCATTTGGCAGGATGGCAATCGCGAGCGCCGCTGCGATGGCGGCTGCCGCAACCGCAAGGCCGAGGCGACGCCGGCGCCCGGGCATGCGCCCGGACAGACGCACAACATTGCTGCCATGCGTGTCCCAGGCCTCGACATGCACCGGCACCGTGCGGTCCAGCATCTGCCAGACGCGCAGGCTCTCATCCCAGTCGCGTCGGTTACCGTCGCTCTGCGCCAGCCACTGGCTGTGCCGCAGACGTAAGACGCCGTCTGCCGGGTTGTCGTTGAGGGCGACAACCCATTCATCGGCAGAGTCGGGCATGGTCCTGATGGTCACGGTGCTGGCTAGTCCCTGAATGACGCTAAGACATAGTCCCGGATACGGGGCGGATGCAATTGGGTTCACGGGTTGAGCGGCGGGTCATGGGGCTACTCGCCGTAAACGCGTTGCCGGCAGTGCCGCAGCGCCTCGACCACGAGCTTGTGCGCCGTGCCGACCGAGACGCCCAGATGGCTGGCGATGTCGCTGAAACGGCAACCGCCGAAGCGATACATTTCCAGTGCGATGCGTGAGCGCTCGGGCAGTTCGGCCAGCGCGTCCTGAAGCAGCCGCAGTTCATTGCGGGCGATGAGAGTGGCCTCGGGGCCAGGACGTTCTTCGGCGACGGCTGCGGTATCGGTCAGCGCCTCGGCAACGACATGCGCATTCTCGCGACCGAGCCGCCGGCGATGATCAATCGCCAGATTGCGCACGATGCGGAAGAGATAGGCGACCGGCCCGTCCAACCGGGCGCCGCTACCATCTTCGTCTGCGCTCCTGCCTATGCGGTCGATGCGGATATAGGCGTCCTGCACGATATCCTCGGCCAGGCTCTGGTCGCCGACGATGGCGCGCGCGTATCCCACCAGTTCGCGCTGGTGCGAAACGAACAGGCCGAGGATGTCGTGATCGCTGGCGCGCATTCCCCCCGCCCGTCACGCCGGGCTTGCAGCCCCGCTTGATATTGAGAATTGTTTGCATTTAACGGGATGGCCGGGTGTTGTCAAAGGTGATCGGTGTCACGCCAGTTTAACTTGCGTACAATTCAATTGCTCGATATCTTTCTTCCACGGCGAGCCGATCATCCCCGCCGCTGACACCAGACCCCATAAGAGGAGCCCGATCATGTCCATCACCCCGCTCTACACCACCACCGCCACTGCCACTGGCGGTCGCTCCGGCAAGGTCACATCCGCTGACGGCATCATCGACATGACGCTGGCGATGCCGAAGGAACTCGGTGGCCCGGGCAATGCCGCCAACCCGGAAACCTTCTTCGCCTCGGGTTATGCCGCCTGCTTCCAGGGCGCGCTGGGCCTCGTCGCCCGCAACCAGAAGATCGCGCTGCCGGCCGGCAATACCGTCACGGTGACGATCGGCATCGGCAAGGACGAGACCAGCTTCGGTCTGAACGCCAAGATCTCGGTCAACCTGCCGGGCATGGACAAGGCCCAGGCCGAGGCGCTCACCGCCGCCGCGCACCAGGTCTGCCCGTATTCCAAGGCGACCCGCGGCAATATTGAAGCCACGCTCGAAACGACTGTCTAAACTGCGACTCGCGGGGCCGGAGTCTCTCAGCTCCGGCCTCGCCAAACGCTGATGACTGCCATGACCGCCGATCCAAACCTCAAGCTCGACAACCAGCTCTGCTTCGCGCTCTACGCGGCGTCGAACGCGATGACGCGGCTCTATCGCGACAAGCTGGAGCCGCTCGGCCTGACCTATCCGCAATATCTGGTCATGCTGGTGCTGTGGGAGCAGGACGGCATCGCCGTGAAGGAGATCGGCCAGCGGCTGCATCTCGATTCCGGCACCCTCACCCCGATGCTGAAACGCATGGAGCAGGCCGGTCTGGTCCAGCGCCGCCGCAGCAAGGCCGACGAGCGCCAGGTCGATATCGCCCTGACCCCGGCCGGCGAAGCCCTGAAGGCCGATATTCGCGGCGTACGGGCCGAGTTGGGCTGCCTGCTGCCGCTGCCGGCCGCCGATATCGCCCGGCTGCGGACCGAGCTGCGCGGCCTGGCCGATGGGCTGATTGCCGCGAAACCGGACTCTTCCACAGCCTAGCCGGGCTGGACGGACCAAATATCCACAGGTTCGCGCCCCAGATGTAGGGGTTTGGGCTTGCCTGCCCCCACCAGATATTGCGATATTGCGCCCTCAGAATCAGTGAGGAAAACATGTCGCTTCTGGACTCCAAGCCCGTCTACAAGCCCTTCAAATATCCGTGGGCCTACGAAGCCTGGATGACCCAGCAGCGCCTGCACTGGCTGCCGGAAGAAGTGCCGCTCGCCGACGATGTGAAGGACTGGCAGAAGAAGCTGACGCCAGGCGAGAAGAACCTGCTGACGCAGATTTTCCGCTTCTTCACCCAGGCCGACGTGGAAGTGAACAACTGCTACATGAAGCATTACGCGCAGGTGTTCAAACCCACCGAAGTGCAGATGATGCTGTCGGCCTTCTCGAATATCGAGACCGTGCATATCGCCGCCTACAGCCACCTGCTCGACACCATCGGCATGCCCGAAGAAGAGTATTCGGCCTTCCTCCGCTACAAGGAGATGAAGGACAAATACGACTACATGCAGCAGTTCGGCGTCAGCACCAAGACCGACATCGCCAAGACGCTGGCGGTGTTCGGCGCCTTCACCGAGGGCCTGCAGCTGTTCGCCAGCTTCGCGATCCTGATGAACTTCCCGCGCTGGAACAAGATGAAGGGCATGGGCCAGATCGTCAGCTGGTCGGTGCGCGACGAAAGCCTGCACACCAACTCGATCATCAAGCTGTTCCACACCTTCCTGGAAGAGAATCCGGAAGTCTGGACCGAACAGTTCCAGCGCGACCTCTATGTCGCCTGCTCCACCATCGTGGAGCATGAAGACGCCTTCATCGATCTCGCCTTCGAGATCGAGGGCGTGCAGGGCCTGACCGCGCAGGAAGTGAAAGAGTATATCCGCTGGACCGCCGACCGCCGCCTGCTGCAGCTCAAGCTGCAGCCGATGTACCGGATCGAAAAGAACCCGCTGCCCTGGCTGGATGCGATCCTGAACGGCGTCGAACACACCAACTTCTTCGAAAACCGCGCCACCGAATATTCCAAGGCCTCGACCCAGGGCAACTGGGAAGACGCTTTCGCGTAAGACCCGAAACACCCTCGCTGTAAAAATGGGACCCCGGGTCAAGCCCGGGGTGACGAAATCGATGCGTCGTCATCCCGGCCAAGCGCCAGTTGGCGCGCCGAGCCGGGATCCCATTTGCAGAAGCTGTCGGGTCAAGCCCGGGCATGACGTATAGTGCGGGAATGACCTACCGCATCCGCCCGGCCCGCGCCGGTGAAGCCGAAGACCTGCGCGCCATCGAACGCGCCGCCGGGCAAAGCTTTGCCAGCGTCGGCTACCCCGATGTCGCGCGGCATGAGCCGACGCCGGCCGCAGCCTTGCGCGATGCCGCCACCGAGGGCGCGCTGTTCGTCGCCGTGACGCCGTCAGACGATCGGCCGGTCGGTTTTCTCCTTTGCACCGAGATCGACGGCGACCTCTATGTGCAGGAGTTGGCCGTGCATCCCGACCATGCCGGGCATCGCCTGGCCGTGCCGTTACTGAAAGCTGCCGAAGACCTGGCACGCAGCCTCGGCCTGCCGGCGCTGTCGCTCACCACATTCCGCACAGTGCCGTGGAACGCGCCCTATTACGAACGCCTCGGATTTCATGTGATGCCCGACGACCAGATCGGGCCGAGCCTGCGCTTCGTCATCGCACGGCAGAAGGCCGCCGGACTCGACGTCGCCAATCGCGTGGCAATGAGACGGTATTTGCCGGTCTAGGCCAGCAGATCGACGAAATGCTGTTCCAGCTCGAGGCTGGTGCGCAGGACTTCGATGCTGATGGCGGACTGCACCTTGGCCAGCTGCAGCTGCATGGCGACTTCGCCCAGCTCGACCACATCGGTGGTGGCGCCGGTCATCGCTTCCACGGCGCCCATCAGCATCTGGTCGGCCTTGGCGAGGCCGCTCAGCGCGTTGGAAATCGTGGAGGTTCCGGAGATCGAGGTCATGCCCATAGCTTAGCGCGAGGTGGAATTTTCCTCAACCCGCCTGAAGTCATCTCCCTGTGACTGGGCCGCAACGTGGTTAACGCGTTATAACTCCTCAGCCTCACCAGAATCACAAGAGCCAGTATGTCCGCGCTGCCCGCCAATCCGTTGCTGCCCATCCCGATCACCCAGTACCGCGAGGGCAATACCGGCATTCCCTATGCCCATGTGCTGGATTCCGGCAGGCCCGGACCGCAGGCGGCGATCACCGCGCTGATCCATGGCAACGAGGTCTGCGGCGCCCATGCGCTCGACCTGCTGTTCCGCGAGAAATTCAAACCGGCCAAAGGCAAGCTGACGCTGATCTTCTGCAACGTCGCCGCCTATACGCGCTTCGATCCGAACGAGCCGACCGCGTCGCGCTTTGTCGACGAGGACATGAACCGCGTCTGGGGCGCCAATGCGCTGGACAGCAGCCGCCGCTCGATCGAGCTGGACCGCGCGCGCGAGATCGAGCCGCTGCTGGCCGAGATCGACCTGCTGCTGGACATTCATTCGATGCAGCAGCCCTCGCCGCCGCTGATGCTGTCGGGTCCGCTGGCCAAGGGCCGCGAGTTTGCCGGCAAGCTCGGCGTGCCGGCCACGGTCGTCGCCGACCAGGGCCACAAGGCGGGCCTGCGCATGCGCGACTATGGCGGCTTCGGCGACCCCAGCAGCCCAAAGAATGCGCTGCTGGTGGAATGCGGCCAGCATTGGGAACAGGACAGCCGCGACGTGGCCATCGAAACCATGTTCCGCTTCCTGCATGCGATTGGCCAGGCGACCGATGCCGACCTGGCGCGCCACGGTCTCGCAGCGCAGCCGACGGAGCCGCAGAAATTCGTCGAGGTGACAGATGCCGTCACCATCGTCACCGAGGCCTTCAGCTTCGCGCAGAATTATACCGGCCTGGAGGCGATCCCACAGGCCGGTACGGTGATCGCGCATGATGGCTCGACGCCGATCACCACGCCCTACGACAACTGCGTGCTGATCATGCCGACCAGGCGACTGAAGCCCGGGCAGACGGCGGTCCGCCTCGGCCGCTACATCGCAGCGTAACGCGAGGGAGAGACGCAGACGATGCTGCGCAACCTCGCCTCCAGCATTCCCGCGCTGCTGATCGGCGCGGCGGGCGGTGCCGTCTTTCTTTACCTGCGCATGCCGCTGGCCTGGATGCTGGGCGCGATGTTCTTCACCGGCGTGGTGGCGCTGGCCGGTCTGGACCGCCGCATGACCCTGCGCGTCGAGCCGCGCCTGCGCAGCGTGATGATCGTGATCATCGGCGTGATGCTGGGCAGCGCCTTCCGGCCCGAGATGATCGACCGCGCCCGCGAATGGCTCGGGCTGATCATCCTGATGCTGGCCTATATCCCGATCGTGACGGCGATCTGTTACTGGATGTTCCGCCGCTGGGCGCGGCTCGATCCGGTCACCGCCTATTTTTCGGCCGCACCCGGCGGGTTGCAGGAAATGACCCTGGTGGGCGAGGCCTATGGCGGCGATGGCCGCAGCATCATCATGACGCATGCCCTGCGCGTCTTCCTCACCGTGATGACCATCCCGGTCTATTTCCGCTTCATCGAGGGGCTGAATGTGCCGCCGATGGCGCAGGGGCCGCATATGTGGCAGCTGCCCTGGCATGAAGGCGCGCTGCTGATCGTCTGCGGCATGGTGGGCTGGTATGTCGCGCGCTTCCTGCGCATGCCGGCTTCGGTGCTGGTCGGACCTATGGTGGTGTCGGCGCTGGTGCATCTGTTCGGCTGGTCGCATGCCTCGCCGCCGCCGGAATTAGTCGCCACCGCGCAGGTGGTGATGGGCGCAGCTTTGGGCTGCCGCTTCGTCGGCACGCCGCTGAAAGAGGTCGGGCGGATCGCCACCTTCGCAGTGATCGCCACCTTTGCGATGATCGCCGTGGCCGTGGCGATGACATTGGCCTTTGCAAACTGGGCCGGCATCAAGACCGAGGCGATGATGCTGGTGCTGGCGCCGGGCGGCATGGCCGAGATGAGCCTGGTGGCGCTCGGGCTGGGCGTCGAGGTGGCGGTGGTCGCCAGCATGCATATTTTCCGCATCGCGGTGGTGGTGCTGGCGGTACCGCCGGTGTTCAAGCTGCTGAAGCTCAGGAAAACAGGGACTTAACTGCGCTCATCAAGGGTTTATGCGGGGCTTATTGCGCGCTTATTCCGGCTTATCGCGTGCTTATTTGAGCTTATCACGCGCTTATATTTTCTTATTTTCGCTTATTTGAGTCTTGGTGCGGGCTTATGCCAGGGCAAGGCGCGCCCGATTTCCGCAAGCCGCATACATACGCAACTGCCAGAGACTGGCAGTGGGCAGAGCGATTCACGATGGGCAAGAGCGGCGCAGATTGATCTAGGAAACCCGCTGCCGTTTTAAAGGACGCAAGCGGAAAATTTCGCCCACCTCACATCTGCGCCAGCGTGGACTGGCTCGCGCCTTCCAGTTCCTTCACATGCTGCTGGATCCAGTAGAGATACTGGCGGAAGTCCGACGTGATCCGGCCGTTATAGCCGACGGAAAGCGTGTAGTTCTCGGACTGCCCGCTCTGGATCAGTTCGCTGACATAGTTGATCTGATCAAGCGCCTGCTCGCGCGACAGGCTGGCGATACTTCGGGGGCTGAAGCCGTTGCTCTCATACCCCTTCGCGAGTTCCTGGCTTTGCCGTTCCATCTCGGCCCAGACCTCCCGGCTTTTCTGCACGCGCGCTCGGTTTTCATCCAGTCGTGCCTGAATCTCTGGCGTGATCTCCACCCACTGAGGCTGTACGGGCCGGGCGTTGCTGAAATCCGTGGCCTCTGTTTCGCTGAGCGCGCGGCGGCTCTGCACCTCTCCGCCTGTTCGCATGTCCTGTATCAACTGTTCGAAAGCGGACATTTTTCGATCATGCTGGGCAAGACGGGTCTTTGCCTCCGCAAGATGCGCGTGAATCTTTGCCTGCTCCTCCGGCGGCAGGTCGGCAACCCTCTGCGCCTGAAGCGGCGACCCGGAGTTGCCACTCACCGGCACAGTCGTTGAACCAATCTCGAAGCGGTCGATCTGAATGTTCAGCGTCGTCATGTCCGTTTATCCTGTCAGGCCTACGCCAGCGTTGACTGGCCGGCACCTTCCAGCTCTTTCACATGCTGCTGCAGCCAGTAGACATACTGACGATAATTCGACGTCGTTCTGTCGCCGCTTCCGGTATTGAGCGTCATGGTATCGGCCTGACCGGACTGAATAAGCTCGCTCATGAAATGAATTTGCTGTTCAGCCTGCTCCCGCGACAGGCCAGTGACATTCGGAGCGATGAGAACGTGATTCTCTGGTCCTTTGGCGAGCGCGGCGCGTTGCGCATCCATATCTGCAAACTTCTGCAGTACTTCTGCCCGATGCGCAAACGCCTGCGCCCTGCGCTCCTTGATCTCGGCCTGCCGCTCTGGTGGAAGGCTTTCAAGCTGCAGGCGAGCATAACCGGGTTTGCCCTGCTTCATCGCCTCGGCCAGGCCCGGCGCCGGCGTTGTTGCCAATATCGAGATCGACATGGTGCGCCCTCATACTTCTGCGAGCGTGGATTGCCCGGCGCCGTCCAGCTCTTTCACATGCTGCTGCAGCCAGTAGACATACTGACGATAATTGTTGGTCGTCCTGTCGCCATAGCCGGTCTGCAGTTTCGTCTTCTCCGCTTCGCCGCTCTGGACCATCTCTCTCATGCGCTCGATCTGTCGGAGGGCATGCTCGCGCGACAGTGTCGAAACATTCGGCGCGTATAGAACGTTGTTCTCGACCGTCTCAAGCTTGGCGCTTTCCGCCATCTCCCTGTCGCTCTGAAGACCCGCTTCGGAACGACGGTTAGCTTCGGCAACCCGCTGCTTGAATTCAGGAGTCCAGTCTTCGTATTTCACTCCTGGCACATCAGTACGAAGCCTCTTGATCTCGCTGACGTAGTCGGCAGGAAACGGACCGCCGGCCGTGCCAGTGCTGGCCGGTTCCGGCGTGGCGTTACCTGCGCTGTCTAACTCCTTTAGATGCTGCTGCATCCAGTAGACATACTGGCGATAATTCGAGGTGGTCTGCTGCCCCTTGGCGGCCGAGAGCGGTACTTTATCGGCCTCGCCGCTCTGGATCAGTTCGCTCATGAACGCGATCTGGTCCAGCGCCTGTTCGCGGGTCAGTGAATTGACATTCGGCGCGCGTCTGTTCCAAACCTCATGCCCCCGGGCATCAGCCGCCGCCTGCTGTTCTACAGCTGCCATCTTCTGAAGATGCGCGGAAATCTTGGCGGCCTGCTCGGCGCGATGGGCGACAACGTAAGCCTGCTTTTCAGGCGACAGCTCTTCGAGCCGCTTGGGCTGAACCCGGGTGTAGCCGCCCAGATATCCAGTCTCGTTAACCGTGATGCCAGTCATGACTGAGCTTCTCTTCGCGTCGGTTGCAGTGTTTCTGCAACCAGAGAAGCAAACTGCGGGCCAATCTCTACCGCAGTTATAAAGAGTTGAAGTTCCGCGCTTTCATGCGTGAATACTCACGCGAGCTGCGTGGTGATTCCTGCCGCCCGGCAGGAATCACCCAGCGCATGGTTAATCGCACTTCACCATAACGATGGCGTTACGGCACCTTCTTCGTGATCTCCGGGATCGCGAAATCGAAATCGCAGCCGCGTTCGGCCTGCGTCACCGTGTCAAAATAGAGCTTGTCATACCCACGCCGGCCCTCGCCGCTCGGCAACGGCGGCAGGGCGGCGCGGCGCTTGGCCAGTTCGGCCTCGTCCACCAGCAGGTCGATGCGGCGGCCTTCGGTGTCGAGCCGGATGCGGTCGCCGGTCTGCACCAGCGCCAGCGGGCCACCGGCCGCAGCTTCCGGCGCGATATGCAGCACAATGGTGCCATAGGCGGTGCCGCTCATGCGCGCATCGGAAATGCGCACCATGTCCTTCACGCCCTGTTGCGCCAGTTTTTTCGGGATCGGGATATAGCCCGCTTCCGGCATGCCCGGCGCGCCCTTCGGCCCGGCATTGCGCAGCACCAGAATATCATCGGCCTTCACATCGAGATCGGGCGCATCGAGGCGCGCCGCCATATCGGGCAGGCTGTCGAACACCACGGCGCGGCCTTCATGCTGCAGCAACTCTTGAGTCGCTGCCGCCTGCTTGATGATGGCGCCATCGGGCGCGAGGTTGCCGCGCAGCACTGCCATCGCGCCGTTTTTGTAGACCGGCGCGGCCATGGTCCTGATCACATCCTGTTTCCAGCCCGGCGGCATGGCGTCGATATTCTCGCCCAGCGTCCTGCCGGTCACGGTCAGGCAGTCGCGCTCGATCAGGCTGCCCAGTTCGCGCAGGATCGGCGTCAGGCCCCCGGCCTTGTGCAGGTCTTCCATGTAATGCTGGCCGGTCGGCTTGAGGTCAACCAGCACCGGCGTCTCACGGCCCATTTTGTCATAGCCTTCGAGATCGACCTGAATGCCGCTGCGGCCCGCCATGGCCGTCAGATGGATCAGCGCATTGGTGCTGCCGCCGACCGCGAGCAGCACGCGCAGCGCATTGCGATAGGCGGCCGGCGTGAGGATCTTGTCGGGCGTCAGGCCTTCGGCCGCCATCGCCACGGCGCGCGCACCGGTCTGTTCGGCGAGGCGGCGGCGTTCGGCATGGACCGCCGGCACGGCCGCGCCGCCCGGCAGCATCATGCCGAGCGCCTCGACGGTGAGCGCCATGGTGCTGGCGGTGCCCATCACGCCGCAGGTGCCGATGGTGGGCGCGAGTTCGGAATTGACCTCGTTGATTTCCTGGTCGTTCACCTCGCCGGCGCGATAGCGCGCCCAGAAGCGGCGACAATCCGTGCAGGCGCCGAGCTTTTCGCCGCGCCAGGAGCCGGCCAGCATCGGACCTGTGACGAGCATGATGGCCGGCACGTTGGCCGAAGCTGCGCCCATCAGCAGCGCCGGCACGGTCTTGTCGCAGCCGCCGAGCAGGATCACCGCATCCATCGGCTGGGCGCGGATCATCTCTTCCGAGTCCATCGCCATCAGGTTGCGCAGATACATGCTGGTGGGATTGGCGAAGCTTTCCTGGATCGAGATCACCGGAAACGGCACCGGGATGCCGCCGGCCAGCATCACGCCGCGCGAGGCCGCCTCGATCAGGTCGGGCACGTTGCGGTGACAGGCATTGTAGCCGCTGTCGGTGTCGACGATGCCGATGATCGGCCGCTCCAGCGCCTCGTCGGTATAGCCCAGCGCCTTGATGAAGGCCTTGCGCAGGAAGACGGAGAAGCCGGCATCGCCGTAATTGGCGAGATTCTTCTTCATGCCCCGTGATTCAGTGGGGGCCGGCTTCTTGTCGCCTGATGCTTTAGGGGGCTTGCTGGTCATCGTTTCACTCCCGGGGTGCTGGAGGAGTTTTAGCGTGTTGGGGCCTACGCTTCCAGCACTCCCCTCTCGTCACCCCGGCCGAGCTTTTGCGAGAGCCGGGGTCCCATTTGGTGCGTCGCAGAAAAATGGGACCCCGGGTCAGGCCCGGGGTGACGATCTATAAAGTGGCGATGCTCTCGCCTACAGCGGCTTCTACAGCGGCTTCTGCGCCAGGATGAACAGGCGGCGGAAGGGAAACAGCGTGCGACCGTCGGCCTGCTTGGGATAATGCAGCACCACGCGCTGGCGGTAGTCGGCCTCGAAAGCGCTGCGCTCGGGCTCCTCCAGCCGGTCGAGGAACTGCTTGAGCCAGGTGCCCTTGGTGTATTCCGCCACCGGATTGGCGCCCGACAGCACCTGCAGATATTCGGTTTCCCAGATCTCCAGCGACGCGGTGCGCTCGTGCAGCATTTGCCAGTAGGTCGCCGGCTCGGCGACCGGACGGCGCCGCAGATGCGGTTCCAGCTTCGACCGCCAGGGCCCAAGCTCGATCGCATCAACGATGCACATATGCGACTTGGCGTCGAAATTGCGCGGCATCTGGATCGCCAGCCAGCCGCCGGGTTTCAGGCAATCGAGCAGGCCGGGGATCAGCGTCTCGTGATCGTTCAGCCAGTGCAAAGCCGCGTTGGAATAGAGCAGGTCGACCGGCTGGTCAGGTCGCCAGGTCGCGATATCGGCCTCGATGAATTCGGCTGCCGGATAATCCTGCCGCGCTTTCGCCAGCATGGTGCCTGAGGCATCGACACCGATATGCTTCGCCTGCGGCCAGCGCAGCTGGATCAGTGGCGTGAGATTGCCCGCACCGCAGCCGAGATCGACCACGGCCATCTCGGAATCTCCGTCGGCCACCAGCGGCACGCGGTCGAGCAGGTCCACGGCGGGGCGCAGGCGCTCGCCGGCGAATTTCAGGTATTGCGTCGGGTCCCAGGACATGGAGACTAGCCTATCCGAGGAAACGAAACCGACAAGGCCGAAGTGATGAATTCTTCTCAAGACCTGCGCGATTACGCTCAACAGAGTTTCGATGCGCCGCTCGAACTCACCGGCATGGTGGTGAAACCCGAACATATCGATGCCAACGGCCATATGAATGTCGGCTTCTACAACGTGATTTTCGACCAGGCGCTCGACAAATTCTTCACGCCCTTCGATCTCGACTGGAGCTATGTGCAGCGCACGAACCTAAGTACCTTCGTGCTGGAGACGCATGTCTGCTATCTGCAGGAGGTGCTGGAGGGCGATGCCTTGCGCTTCACCTTCCAGCTGCTCGGCGCCGATGCCAAGCGCATCCATTATTTCATGAATATGTATCACGCCGAGAAAGGCTATCTGGCGGCGACGTCAGAGCAGATCCTGGTGCATGTCGATCTGGCGACGCGCAAGAGCTGCCCCTTCCCCGAGCCGCAGCGCAGGCTGTTCGAAAACATGCTGGCAGGACATGCCAAGCTGCCGCTGCCGCCGCAGGCCGGCAAGAGCATCGGGATGGGGAAGAAATAGCCCCTCACCCATTTGTCATGGCCGGGCTTGACCCGGCCATCCACGCCTTTTCCTGTGAAGCAGTAAGACGTGGATCCCCGGGTCAAGCCCGGGGACGACAGCTACTTCGTAGCTGCCGGCTTAATCTCGACCTCGACAAAGGCCATCGGCGCGCCACCTGCATTGATCACGTCATGCGCGATGCCCTTGGGCCGCGAGTAGCTGCCGCCGGCCTGCATCTCGACGAAACTCTCCGCGCCCTGCGGATCGACGATCTTCAGCTTCGCATCGGTCAGGTAGGTCACGACATAGGGATATTCATGCACATGGAAGCCGGTGGCAGCACCGGGTGCGAAATCCCAGCGCGTGACACGCACGCGCTCGTCATCGGCCTGCGTGGTGGGAACTGCGGATTCTGTAGCCTGGCACATGGGGCGCTCTCCTGCTCTGTCGCAATCCTAGCGATGCCACCGAGCCCGACAAGCACGGAATTGTCGGGGGGCAATGGTGCCCTCACCCTCCAAAGAAACGTCATGGTCGGGCTTGACCCGACCATCTCAGGCAGAATTGAGAAAGATTCTCGGGTCAAGCCCGAGGATGACGGACTTGTATTACTTCAATCCTGTGGCTTCTTCTTCCGCAAACTCGCGCGCTGCGGCCGACCCTGCGCGATCGCCTTCAGCATGCCGCGGAAGGTATGCACTTCCTGGCTCGCCAGCGGCACGCGCTGCAAAGCCGAACGCAGGTTGCGCAAAATCGCGCCGCGCTTGGGCTCGACATTGTGGAAGAAGGCCGACTGGTTGAGTTCGTCGGCGATATGATCGAACAGACCCTGCAATTCTTCCTGCGACGCAAACCCGCCGCGCACCGTATCCAGCCGGCTCGGCGCGGTGTCGTCGCCCGCCGTGAACCATTCATAGCCGAGCAGCAGCACGGCCTGCGCCAGATTCAACGACGAGAAGCCGGGATTGAGCGGCACCGTGATGCCCACATGCGCCAGCGCAACATCCTCGTTGTCCAGCCCGGTGCGTTCCGGTCCGAACAGAATCCCGACGCGATGGCCGTCGGCCTGTTCCTGCCGCATGCGGGCGGCGGCCTCGCGCGGCGTGACCACCTCTTTCATCATGTCGCGCAGGCGTGCCGTGGTGGCATAGACGCGATGCAGGTCGGCGACGGCGTCTGCCGTGGAGCTGAACACGCTGACCGCATCCAGCACCGGATCGGCCTTGCTGGCCAGCACATAGGCGGCTGGATTGGGCCAGCCGTCGCGCGGATTGACGAGCCTGAGTTCAGTAATGCCGCAATTCAGCATGGCGCGCGCCGCGGCGCCGATATTCTCGCCGAGCTGCGGCTGCACCAGCACGATCACCGGCCCGCGCCGCAGCGGACCCGGCGGCGCGTATTTGCCAAGCTTGGGACGATTGGTGCCGGTCATGCGATTACTTGCCGGGCTGCGCCCCGTCGCGCAGCAGCTTCCACTGGATCGAATCCATCAGCGCCATGAAGGCAGCATCGATGATGTTGGGCGACACGCCGACGGTGAACCAGCGATTGCCCTGGCCATCGGCGCTCTCGATCATGACGCGCGTGGTGGCTTCCGTGCCGCCATTGAGGATACGGACCTTGAAATCGACCAGGCGCAGGTCGTCGATATAGCCCTGGTAGCGGCCGAGATCCTTGCGGATCGCATGATCCAGCGCGTTGACCGGGCCGTTGCCCTCGGCGACCGAGAACAGCGTCTGGCCATCGACATCGAGTTTCACGGTGGCTTCCGAGATCGTCACCAGCTCGCCGCGCGCATTGTGACGCCGCTCGACCATGACGCGGAAGCTGCGGATCTTGAAGAATTCCGGCATCAGGCCGAGCGCGCGGCGCGCCAGCACCTCGAAACTCGCCTCGGCGCCGTCGTAGGAATAGCCTTCCGCCTCGCGCTGCTTGACGTCTTCGAGCAGCGCATTCAGCCGGCTGTCATTGGCGTCATATTTGATGCCGGCCTCGTTCAGGCGCACCAGCAGGTTCGAGCGGCCGGCCTGGTCCGAGATCAGGATTTTCCGCGCATTGCCGACGCTTTCTGGCGGCACATGTTCGTAGGTGCGCGGGTCTTTCATCACCGCCGAAACATGCAGGCCGCCCTTATGCGCAAAGGCCGAAGCGCCCACGTAAGCCGCGTGGCGGTTCGGCGCGCGGTTGAGCAATTCGTCCAGCGTGCGCGAAGTGGCGGTCAGATGCGTCAGGTCCTGCTCGCTCAGGCCGATATCGACATGCTCGGCGAACCAGGGTTTCAGCATCAGCGAGGGGATCAAAGCAATGAGATTGGCATTGCCGCAGCGCTCGCCCAGGCCGTTCAGCGTGCCCTGCACCTGCCGCACGCCGGCCTTCACGGCAGCCAGCGTGTTGGCGACCGCGTTTTCCGTGTCGTTATGGGTATGCACGCCAAGGCGCGAGCCGTCGCCGAGTTTCTGCACGACCTCATTGACGATGCGCTCGACTTCCCAGGGCATGGTGCCGCCATTGGTGTCGCAGAGCACCGCCCAGCGCGCGCCGGAGTCCAAAGCGGCTTTCAGGCAGTCGAAGGCGAATTGCGGATTTTCCTTGTAGCCGTCGAAGAAATGCTCGGCGTCATACATCGCCTCGCCGAACTTCTTATGCGCGGCAGCGATGCTGTCGGCGATCAGCTCGATATTCTCAGTGAGCGAAATGCCGAGCGCGATATCGACCTGGTAGGCCGAGCTTTTGCCGACGAGACAGGCGGCGTCTGCGCTGGCATTGAGGATCTGGGCGAGGCCCGGGTCGTTCTCCGCCGAACGGCCGGGACGCTTGGTCATGCCGAAAGCGACAAATTTCGCACGCTTGAGCTGCGGCTTGGCAACGAAGAATTCGGTGTCGGTCGGATTGGCGCCGGGCCAGCCGCCCTCGATATAGGCGACGCCGAGCTTGTCCAGCGCCCTAGCAATCGCGCGCTTGTCCTCGACCGAGAAATCGACGCCCTGGGTCTGGGCGCCGTCCCGCAATGTCGTGTCGAAGAGATAGACGCGATCCTTGGGCATCACACTTACTTTCCAGTCACTGTTTTACGCTCAGGCGCTTCACGGCGCGGTCGCGGCCGATCAGCGGCAGAAGCTGCGCCATTTCAGGCCCCTTGTCGCGCCCGGTCAAGGCCAGGCGCAGCGGATGGAACAAAGCCTTGCCCTTGGCGCCGGTTTTGGCAGCCACGGCCTGGGTCAGCGCCTTCCAGGTCGTGGCATCCCAGGGCTCCGGCGGCAACGCCTCGACGGCGGCGGCCAGCACGGCGGGGTCTTCCTGCACGGTTTCGATCTCACCGTTCACTACCGGCCACCAGTCGGCAGCTTCCGACAGCCGCCCGAGATTGCCGCGAATGGCAAGCCAGAAGGCTTCGGTCGCACCTGCCGGCAGGCGGTCGCGCACGGCGGCGAAGTCGGTGCCATGCAGCAGCTTGGCATTCAGCAGGTCGAGATCATGCGGATCGAGCCGGGCCGGTGCGCGGCTGAAGCGCGAAAGATCGAAGCCAGCGATCAGCGCCGGCAGTTCGGCCTGCGCCTCGACCGGATCGGCCGAGCCCAGACGCGCCAGCAGCGAATTCAGCGCCATCGGCTCGACACCCTGTTCGCGCAGATCGCCCAGCGACAGCGAACCCAGCCGCTTCGACAGCCCGCCGCCCTCGGCATCGAGCAGCAGCGAGAAATGCCCGAAGGTCGGCACGGCATAGCCCAGCGCCTCGAACAACTGAATCTGCGCCGCCGTATTGGTGACGTGATCCTCGCCGCGGATCACATGGCTGATCTTAAGGTCGCCGTCATCAACCACGGACGACAGGGTGTAGAGCGGATAGCCGTCCGAGCGCACCAGCACCGGATCGCTCAAACTCGCCATGTCGATCTCGACGCGGCCATGAATGATGTCGTCCCAGACGACAGTGCCGCCATTCAGTTTGAAACGCCAATGCGGCTGGCGGCCATCTTTCTCCAAGGCGGCACGGTCTTCGGCAGTCAGTTTCAGCGCGGCGCGGTCATAGACCGGCGGCTTCTTCTGGCTCAGCTGAATCTTGCGGCGCAGCTGCAGCTCTTCCGAGGTTTCATAGCAGGGATAGAGGCGTCCGCTGGCCTTCAGCTTTTCGGTCGCCTCAGTATAAAGCGCAAAGCGATCCGACTGTTTCGCATAGCGGTCCCAGTCGAGCCCGAGCCACCGCAAATCGGCCTCGATGCCTTTCGCAAATTCCTCGGTCGAGCGCGCGGTGTCGGTGTCGTCCAGCCGCAGCAGGAAGCTGCCGCCATGCTTTCGCGCGAACAGCCAGTTCAGCAGCGCGCCGCGCGCATTGCCGACATGCAGCCGGCCGGTCGGACTCGGCGCAAACCTCACGGCAACGGGACTCATTTGCTGATGTCCCGGAAGGCGTTAGTGATCGGATAGCGGCGGTCGCGGCCGAAATTGCGCGGCGTCAGCTTCACGCCCGGTGGCGCCTGGCGGCGCTTGTATTCGGCAATGTAAAGCAGATGCTGGATGCGGCGCACGACATCTTCGGGCTGACCGGATGCCACGATCTCGCGTACCGGCATTTCCTTTTCCACCAGCATTTCCAGGATCGCATCCAGCTGCTCGTAGGGCGGCAGACTGTCCTGGTCGGTCTGGTTGTCGCGCAGTTCGGCGGTCGGCGCGCGTTCGATGATGGCCGGCGGGATGACCACGCCTTCGGGGCCCAGGCTTTCCAGCGGGCGATTGGCGTTGCGCCAGTGCGACAGCGCATAGACCGTCATCTTGTAGACGTCTTTCAAAACGCTGTAGCCGCCGCACATATCGCCATAGAGCGTGGCATAGCCGACCGACATTTCCGACTTGTTGCCGGTGGTCAGCACCATATGGCCGAACTTGTTGCTGAGCGCCATCAGCGTGACGCCACGGATGCGCGACTGCAGATTCTCTTCGGTGATATCGGGCGTCTTGTCTTTAAAGGCCGGCGCGAGCATGGCTTCGAGCGCCTGATAGGCCGGCTCGATCGGAATGGTCTCGTAGGGCACGCCGAGGGCCTTCGCGCAGGCCGCGGCATCATCCAGGCTGCGTTTTGATGTGTATTTCGAGGGCAGCATCACGCAGCGCACGCGGTCAGCGCCCAGCGCATCGACCGCGACGGCGGCCGAGAGCGCGGAGTCGATGCCGCCCGACAGGCCGAGCACCACGCCGGGAAACCTGTTGCGGTTCACGTAATCGCGCAACCCCACCACCATGGCCTGGTAGAGGCTGGAAAGATTATCCAGCGGCTGTTCGATCTGGCCCTTGGCGCAGACCCAGCCTTTGTCGCTGCGCGTCCAGTCGGTGACGGTGAGATCATCGAGGAAATCGGGCTGGCGCACCGGCAGGCTGTGATCGGCATTCAGCACGAAGCCGCCGCCGTCGAAAACCAGTTCATCCTGGCCGCCGGTGCGGTTGACATAGAGCAATGGCAGCCCGGTCTCGACCACGCGGGTGATGCCGAGCGGCAGGCGCTGGTCCCATTTGTTCGATTCATAGGGCGAGCCATTCGGCACGATCAGCATCTCGGCGCCAGTTTCCGACAGGCATTCGGCCACATCCGGCATCCACATGTCTTCGCAGATCATCACGCCAAGCCGCACGCCGCGGAACACCATCGGCCCGGGCAGCGGACCGACGGCAAAATGGCGCTTCTCGTCGAACACGCCGTAATTCGGCAGTTCGTGCTTGTGGCGCACGGCGACGATCTCGCCGCCATCCAGAAGCTGCGCCGAATTATAAAGCAGCCCCTTCTCGCGCCAGGGCGAGGTAACCAGCAGCGCCGGGCCGCCATCTTTCGTCTGCGCCGCCAGTTCCTGCACGGCGGCCTCGCAGGCCTCCTGCACCGAGGGGCGCAGCACCAGATCTTCCGGCGGATAGCCGATGATCATCAACTCGGGAAACACCACCAGGTCGGCGCCCTCGGCGGCAGCCCTGGCGCGATACGCCTCCACCAGCCGGCGATTGCCGGCAATGTCGCCCACGGCCGGATTGACCTGGGCCATGGCGATGCGGAGATGATCAAGAGGAGCGGCGGACATTTGGACTGCAGATTGAGGTTGTTGGCCGGTAATTTGGCTTCGCGTTCGATACTTACCCTTACGGCAGGCTTATCTCAAGCGAGCCGGCAGTCTACAGTGGCCGGCAAGGATTTAGATAGCCCAGAGCGGGCAAAAGGGAGACGCAAATGGCCGGGAAAAATACTCAAGTTCTGATGAAACAGCACCCCAAGGGGGCGGTGACCGAGGCCGATTTCGAAATCGTCCAGCGCGATATCCCGAAACCCGGCCCCGACCAGGTGCTGGTGCGCAATGTCTATCTCTCGCTCGATCCCTATATGCGCGGCCGTATGGACCCCGTGCGCAGCTATGCCGCACATCTCCATCCCGGCGACATGATGGGCGGCGGCACGGTCGGCCAGGTGATCGAAAGCAATGTCGAGAAGCTGCCGGTCGGCACCTATGTGAACGGCATGCTGGGCTGGCAGGAATACGCTGTCGCCAAGGCCAATGAACTGCGCGTGCTCGATCCCAAAGTGGCGCCGATCTCCACTGCGCTGGGCGTGCTGGGCATGCCGGGCTGCACGGCGCATTACGGCCTGATGAGCATCGGCGAGCCGAAGGCCGGCGAAACCGTGGTGGTCTCGGCCGCCAGCGGCGCGGTCGGTTCCGTGGTGGGCCAGATCGCCAAGATCAAGGGCTGCCGCGTGGTCGGCATCGCCGGCGGCAAGGACAAGTGCGACTACGTGGTGAACGAACTCGGCTTCGATGCCTGCATCGACTACAAGGCCGGTGACATGCAGGCCGCCTTCAAGGCGGCAACGCCCGACCGCGTCGATGTCTATTTCGAAAATGTCGGCGGCGACATCATGGAGATGGTGTTCGGTCGCCTGAACGCGTTTTCGCGCGTCGCCATCTGCGGGCTGATCTCGGGCTATGACGGCAAGCCGCAGACCTTCACCGGCATGCGCCATATTCTCGTCAACCGGGCCAAGGTGCAGGGCTTCATCATCTCTGAGCATATGGGCTACTGGCCCGGCGCGATCGGCGAGATGGCCGGCTGGATCAAGGCCGGCAAGCTGAAATACCGGGAAGATATCGCCGATGGCCTGACCAATGCGCCCAAGGCATTCCTCGGGCTTCTCACCGGCAAAAATTTCGGCAAGCAACTGGTGCGCGTGAGCCCGGAAACGCTGTAACCTCCGTCCCAAGAGTTTTCAAAAGACCACCAGATACCTTCTTGGGGAGGGGACCAGTATGTTGAATCGTCGCCAGTTTGCCGCCCTCGCGGGCGGCACCGCCGCCGCTGCGTTGCTGCCGCATGCCTCCTTCGCGCAAAGCTGGACGCCGCCGAAAGGCGTCACCGTCGTGGTGCCCTATCCGGCTGGCGGGCCGACGGATAGCCTGGCCCGTCTGGTGGCGCAGGAGATCGCCGGTCCGCTCGGGCAGAGCGTGATTGTCGAGAATGTGCCCGGCGGCGCCGGCGCTATCGGGTCGCGCCGCGTGGCGCAGGGCCCGGCAGACGGCACGGTGCTGATCGCCACCACGAACCAGACGCATGCCACCAATATCTCGCTGCTGCCCGATGGCGGCGGCTATCACCCGGTGAAGGATTTCGCCCCGATCGCGCTGCTGGCCGACCTGCAGCATATCCTCGTCGTGAAGAACGACCTGCCGGTGAAAAACCTGGCCGAGCTGATCGCGCTGGCCAAGAAAGATCCGGGCAAGATCAACTGCGGCTCGACCGGCCAGGGCTCGGCCTCGCATCTGACGCTGGAACTGTTCAAGTCGAAGGCCGGCGTGAACATGACGCATGTCGCCTACAAGGGCTCGGCGCCGCTGCTGCAGGACCTGCTCGGCGGCCATGTCGATTGCAGCTTCGCGACCACGCCCAGCGTGCTGGGCCAGATCCAGGCCGGCAAGCTGCGCGCCATCGCCGTGGCCTCGCCCAAGCGCTCGCCGCATCTGCCGGAATTACCCACCATTGCCGAAGCCGGCGTGAAGGGCGTGGAAGCCGATGCCTGGCTCGGCATCTTCGCGCCGGCCGCCGTGCCGGAGGCCGCCCTGGCGCGTTACCGTGCGCTGGTGCTCGACGCGATGAAGAAGGACGCCGTGCGCGAAACCTTCTTCAAGCAGGGCATGGCGCCGAATGTGAAAAACCACACCGAATTCGCCGCCTTCCTGCAGGACGACATCAAGCGCTGGGCCGAGGTGATCAAGACCGCCAATGTGAAGGCGGAGTAAAAGCTAAGGCCCTCACCCTCCCGCTTCGCGGGCCCCTCCCTCTCCCATTTCATGGGAGAGGGGTAAGCATCGCAACTCTCCCTCTCCCGCTGGCGGGAGAGGGTCGGGGTGAGGGTGTTCGGAAAACGAAAAACCTCGCGACGAGGACGCACCATGACCAGCTGGCCCGATCGACGCATTCTGGATCTCTTCGGCATCGAGCTGCCGATCCTGCAGGGCCCGATGGCCGGCGCCACCACGCCGCAGATGGTGATCGCCGTGAGTGAGTCTGGCGGCCTCGGTGGCCTGCCCTGCGCCATGCTGAGCCACGACCAGGCGCGCACCGCGCTCGATATCATCCGCCAGGCGACCGGCAAGCCGATCAACGTCAACTTTTTCTGCCACACGCCGCCCGCGCCGGATGCCAGCCAGGGCCGCGTCTGGCGCGATCGCCTGGCGCCCTATTACGCCGAATTCGGCGTCAGCGGCGATGTGCCGGCGCCGGTCTCGGGTCGCGCGCCGTTCGATGAGGCCTTCTGCCAGCTGATCGAAGGCTACAGGCCCGAAGTGGTCAGCTTCCATTTCGGCCTGCCCGAAAAAGCGCTGCTAGATCGCGTGAAGGCCTTCGGTGCCAAGGTAATCGCCTCGGCCACGACGGTCGAAGAGGCCGTCTGGCTGGAAAGCCATGGCTGCGACGCGATCATCGCCATGGGGCTGGAAGCCGGCGGCCATCGTGGCAATTTCCTGTCGATGGATATGTCGCAGCAGATCGGCCTGTTCGCGCTGCTGCCGCAGGTGGTGGATGCGGTGAAAGTCCCGGTGATCGCGGCCGGCGGCATTGCCGATGCGCGCGGTATCGTCGCGGCCCTGGCACTCGGCGCGTCCGCCGTGCAGATCGGCACGGCCTATCTGCTCAGCCCGGAAGCCACCGTCGCGCCCTATCATCGCGCCGCGCTGAAAAACTCTCCCAGCGACGCCACGGCGCTGACCAATCTGTTCACCGGACGGCCGGCGCGCGGCATCATGAACCGCCTGATGCGAGAGCAAGGCCCGCTGTCGGCCGAGGCGCCCGCATTTCCCACCGCCGGCGCCACGCTCGCGCCCCTGCGGGCCAAGACCGAAGCCACCGGCAGCGGCGAGTTCAGCAATATGTGGTCAGGCCAGGCCATACGGCTGGCCAGCGAGATGCCGGCGGGTGAGTTGACCCGCAAGCTGGCCACGGAAGCTTTGGAAATACTGCGGCGCTAGCGCCGCAGCAGGAATTCGCGGCCGACCTTCACGCTTGGCACGCCGTCATAGGCGACGATATCGGCGGTGGCGTAAGTCTCGGTCCAGCTGTCGGGCAGATACGAGCCGGTGCCGACGATGTCGATCGGCGCCGAGACGCTGGCCATCACCTTGCACTTCGCCGCATTGAAGCCCGAGGAGGCGACGATCTTCACATTGAAGAAGCCGGCGCGGTCGAGCGTGGCGCGCATATGGTAGATCGCGGCAGCAGAAACGCCGGTGCCGACCAGCCAGCGCAGTTCATGCTCGGTGCGATACTGGCGGATCGCATTCGGCACATGCCGTTCCAGCACGGCGTAAGATGCCTGCGGATCGAGACCCTCGATATAGCGACCGCCGTGGGTATCGAGCCGAACCGCAAGGCGCCCTTCATTGGCGGCCTCGGGGAAGCGGTTGCACACTGCGAGCGCATCCGTGACTTCCTGGCCGTAATAGTCGACCAGCACGGTCATCTGCTCGCCCGGGAAGGTCTCGTCGTAGAGTTCGGCCGCCTTCAGGGTCGAGCCGGCATAGCCGATCAGGGCATGCGGCATGGTGCCGAAACCCTTCTCGTTGCCGAAGTAATGCGCGGTGGCATCGGTGGCATTGCCGATGAAGCCGGCCGCGCCGACATCGCGCCGCGCCGCCTTGCCGCCGACGCTGGCGGCATAGGCCATCAGCTCGGCCATCTCGGCGCCGGCGCAATGGCGCGCATCCATGGCGAGGAAACGCACATTGGGCAGATCGCAGCACATCGAATAGGCGTTGTAGGCGGCGACGCAGGCCGCGCCGAGCTTCTGCAGGTAGAGCGTTTCGAGATCGACGATCTGCGACATCGGGCCGGTGAGATACAGCAGCGGCTCGCCGGCGCCGACCCAGGTGCCTTCCTCATGCAGCAGTTCGATCTGGAACTTCACGCCGCGCGCGGCGCCGACCTTCTCGATCCACTCGACCATGATGCGCGGGCAGAAAATCACCGGGCGGCGCATGAACACCGCATAGGTGACGGTCTTGTCGCCGGTGCGCTGGACGATGGCCTTGGTGCGTTTGAAATAGGCGTCGGTATGCGCCGCGATCTGGCGTTCCAGCTCGGCTGCCTGGGCCGGCGGCACGAGCTGGGTCACGTCAGGAGCTTTTGCGTCAGGCTTGCGCTGCATGGCGCTGCGTTCCCCGGTTCATGCGTTCGAGCTTCAGCATCTCGGCAATCAGGAACGACAGCTCCAGCGCCTGCGAGGCATTGAGGCGCGGATCGCAATGGGTGTGGTAGCGGCTGGACAGGTCATCGTCGCCGATGGCCTGCGCGCCACCCATGCATTCGGTGACATCCTGGCCGGTCAGTTCCAGATGGATACCGCCAGCGTGAGTCCCTTCGGCCAGATGCACCTCGAAGAACTGCCGCACTTCCGAAAGAATCCGGTCGAACGGGCGCGTCTTGAAGCCTGAGGCCGAAGTCAGCGTGTTGCCATGCATCGGATCGCAGGACCACACGACGCTGCGGCCTTCCTGCGCGACCTTGCGCACCAGCGCCGGCAGATGCTTCTGCACTTTCTCATGGCCCATGCGCGCGATCAGCGTCAGGCGGCCGGGCTTATTCTGCGGATTCAGGATGTCGATCAGCTTGATCAGCTCATCCGGGTCCGAAGTCGGGCCGCATTTCAGGCCGATGGGGTTCAGCACGCCGCGCAGGAATTCGACATGCGCGCCATCGAGCTGACGAGTGCGGTCGCCGATCCACAGCATATGCGCCGAAGTATCGACCCATTCGCCCGAGGTGGAATCGACACGGGTCATCGCCTGTTCGTAACCGAGCAGCAACGCCTCATGGCTGGTGTAGAAATCCACCGTGCGCATTTCCGGCGTGCGCTCCGGCGTGATGCCGCAGGCTTCCATGAAATCCAGCGTTTCGGTGATGCGCGCCGCCACATCCTGCCAGCGTTCGGCTTCCGGGCTCTTGGCGACGAAGCCGAGATTCCAGCCATGGACGCGATGCAGGTCGGCATAACCACCCGAGGCGAAGGCGCGCAGCAGGTTGAGCGTCGCCGCCGCCTGGCTGTAGGCCTGCAGCTGGCGCGTCGGATCTGGCACGCGGTTGGCCGGATCGAAATCCATGCCGTTGATGATGTCGCCGCGATAGCTCGGCAGTTCGACATCGCCGCGCTTCTCGGTATCCGACGAGCGCGGCTTGGCGAACTGGCCGGCCAGACGACCGACCTTCACCACCGGCAGCGAGGCGCCGAAAGTGAGCACGACCGCCATCTGCAGCAGGACGCGGAAAGTGTCGCGGATATTGTTGGCGCTGAATTCGGCGAAGCTCTCGGCGCAGTCGCCGCCCTGCAGCAGGAAGGCGCGGCCCTCGGCCACCTTGGCCAGCGACGCGGTCAGGTTGCGCGCCTCGCCGGCAAAGACCAGCGGCGGGTACTTGGACAGCTTCTCTTCGGTGGCAGCCAGCACGGCAGAGTCCGGATATGCCGGAACCTGCTTGATCGGCTTGCTGCGCCAGCTATCGGGCGACCATTTGCGCGCACTCATCGTCTTGTCCTAACTGCTTGTAGACTTACAGGTTTTGAGGATTTCCAGATAATAGGTCGTGCGGCGCAGCATTTCCAGCCACGACTTAGGTCGCGCCCGGCCCAGCGCTTGGCCACCCGGAAAAGCCCAATCCGGCCAGTGCTTTGGCCAGATCTACTTCAGATGCTAAAGATCTTGCCCGGATTCATCAGGTTGTCGGGATCGAGCGCCTTCTTGATGGCGCGCATCACCGCGACCGCCTCGCCATGCTCGGCGGTCAGGTATTTCATCTTGCCCTTGCCGATGCCGTGTTCACCGGTGCAGGTGCCTTCCATGCGCAGCGCGCGATGCACCAGCCGCTCGTTGAAGGCCTCCAGCCGCTCGACTTCCATCGGGCTGTTGCGGTCGACCACCACGGCGAGATGGAAATTGCCGTCGCCGACATGGCCCACGAGAGGCGCGATCAAGCCGGTCTTCTCCACGTCTTCCTTGGTTTCCAGGATGCATTCGGCCAGACGCGAGATCGGCACGCACACATCCGTCGCCATGATCTCGCAGCCCTTGCGCAATGCCTTGGAGGCATAGGCCGCGTCATGCCGCGCCTGCCACAGTTTGGCGCGCTCTTCCGGCTTCACGGTCCACTGGAAATTGTTGCCGCCGTGATCGGAGGCAATCGACTGCACCATCTCGGCCTGCTCGCCGACACCTGATTCCGTGCCATGGAATTCCAGCATCAGCAGATTCTGCACCGGCATGTCGAGCTTGGAATAGGCGTTGATCGCGGCGACCTGCACGTCGTCGAGCAGCTCAATGCGCGCCACCGGAATGCCGGCCTGGATGGTCTGGATCACGGTATTCACCGCGCCTTCCAGCGTGTTGAAGCTGCAGATCGCCGAGGACATGGCTTCCGGGATGCCATAGAGCTTCAGCGTGATCTCGGTGATGATGCCCAGCGTGCCTTCCGAACCGGTGAACAGTTTCGTCAGGTCATAGCCGGCGGCGGATTTCTTGGCGCGTTTCGAGGTTCGGATGATGCGGCCATCGGCCATCACCACCGTCAGCGCCAGCACGTTTTCGCGCATGGTGCCGTAGCGCACGGCATTGGTGCCGCTGGCGCGCGTCGAGACCATGCCGCCGATCGAGGCATCGGCGCCCGGATCGATCGGGAAGAACAGCCCGGTATCGCGCAGATATTCATTGAGCTGCTTGCGGCGCACGCCCGGCTGCACAACGACATCAAGGTCTTCGGCATTGACCTGGATGATTCGGTTCATCTGCATCAGGTCGATGCTGACGCCGCCCTGTACCGCGGTGACATGGCCTTCCAGCGAGGTGCCGGCGCCATAGGGAATGATCGGCAGGCCGTGGGCGGCGCAGATCTTCACGATCTCGACCACTTCCTCGGTGTTGTGCGGGAAGACCACCGCGTCGGGCGGCAACGGCAGGGCCCAGCTTTCGTCGCGGCCATGCTGGTCGCGCACCGCCTGGGCGGAGCTGAACCGGTCGCCCAGCAGTTGCTTGAGGGCATCGAGCGCCGCCTGGGTGGCGGTGGGGGTCAAGCGGGGCTGGGCGGCAGCGAGGGGGGCCATGGCGTTCTCCTCCAAGTATTAAGATAGAGGTATTCCTTTGTCGGCAAAGGGGCAACCGGCAGGTGGTGGCGGCCCGGGCTAACCGAAAAAAAACTTGGCCGGAAGGCCGTTGCCGGACACCCTGCGCCCGGGTTCAGAAGGAGTCCGATATGTTCATGCTGACGGCTTCGATGATGACGGGGATATCCGCGATTGACGCGGAACACCGCGAGCTGGTCGAGATGATCAACATCCTGGCGGCGGCGGAGCGGCAGCGCCAGAGCGACGAGGTTACGGCTGCCCTTGAGCGCTTCCGGCTTGAGCTTGAAGCGCATTTCCAGCGCGAGGAAGCCTATCTCGAAATCGTACGGTATCCTGGCTTAGCGGCGCATATGGCACACCATGCGGAAACCCTCAGCCGGCTTCAGGACATCCAGCAGGACCGTGCTGCGCGAACCGATCTGCTGACAGATACTGCCATGATCTGTTTCGATGAGTTGCTTCGCGCGGTTCTGAAGCAGGATCTGGAAGTGGTGAACTGGGAAGCGGATAGCAGGCTGCTCAGGAAATAAGCCTTAATCCGCAGGGCCGCAGGTGGCGATATGGGCCTGCATACGCTATTTAGACCCCATGTCCGCCGACCCCTTTGACCTGTCTGGATTCGAGCCGGAAAACCCGCCTGCTCTGAACGATCCCGCCGCTGCCGCCGCGCTGCCGCCACCCGACTGGCTGACCCGGCTGAACGAGGCGCAGGGCGAGGCCGTCAACCACCTGGAAGGCCCGCTTCTGGTGCTGGCCGGCGCCGGCACCGGCAAGACCCGCGTGCTGGTCTCGCGGCTGGCGCATATCCTGTATCGCCGGCTGGCCTGGCCGAGCCAGATCCTGGCCGTCACCTTCACCAACAAGGCCGCCCGCGAAATGCGCGAGCGCGTCGAGAAGCTGGTCGGCAATGCGGTCGAGGGGCTCTGGCTTGGCACCTTCCATGGCATCTGCAACCGCATCCTGCGCCGCCATGCCGAACTGGTCGGTCTGAAGCCCAATTTCACCATCCTGGACGACGACGACCAGCTGCGCCTGCTCAAGCAGCTGATCGAGGCCGAGGGCCTGGATGAAAAGCAGCTGCCGCCGCGCCTGCTGAAAGGCCAGTTCGACCGCTGGAAGGATCGCGGCCTGAAGCCGGGCAAGACGCCGGAGAGCGAGTCAGGTTTCGCCGAGGGCAAGGGCCCGCATCTCTATCGCCTGTATTGCGAGCGGCTGCTGCAACTGAATGCCTGCGACTTTGGCGACCTGCTGCTGCATAACCTGACGCTGTTCAGCGAGCACGAGCAGATCCTGCAGAAATACCAGCACCAGTTCCGCTACATCCTGGTGGATGAATACCAGGACACCAACGTGGCGCAGTATCTGTGGCTGCGCCTGCTGGCGCAGAAGCACAAGAATATCTGCTGCGTGGGCGACGACGATCAGTCGATCTATGGCTGGCGCGGCGCCGAGGTCGGCAACATCCTGCGTTTCGAGACCGATTTCCCCGGCGCCAAGATCGTGCGGCTGGAACGCAACTACCGCTCGACGCCGCATATCCTCGGCGCGGCCTCGGGCCTGATCGCCCATAACGAAAGTCGGCTGGGCAAGACACTGTGGACCGACCTGAACGAGGGCGACAAGGTTCAGGTGCAGGGCGTGTGGGACGGCGACGAGGAAGCCCGCATGGTGGGCGACGAGATCGAGGCGCTGGAACGCGAGAAAGTGTCGCTGAACCAGATGGCCATCCTGGTGCGCGCCGGCCACCAGACCCGCGCCTTCGAGGAACGCTTCCTGACCATCGGCGTGAAATACCGCGTGGTCGGCGGATTACGCTTCTACGAGCGCCGCGAGATCCGAGATGCTATCGCCTATTTCCGCGTGCTGATGCAGCCCGACGACGATCTGGCCTTCGAGCGCATTGTGAATGTGCCCAAACGCGGCCTGGGTGAAACCACCATGCAGATGCTGCACAAGCTGGCGCGCGGCAGCGGTCGTTCGCTGACCGCCACGCTGCACGATCTGCTGCAGACCGACGAGATCAAGCCCAAGCAGCGCAACACCCTGCGCAAACTGCTGGGCGATTTCGACCGCTGGCGCAAACAGGCCAGCGAACTGCCGCATACCGAAGTGGCCGAGATCGTGCTGGAAGAATCCGGCTATATCCAGATGTGGCAGGACGACAAATCACCCGAAGCGCCCGGACGGCTGGAAAACCTGAAGGAACTGATCAGCGCGCTCAGCGAATTCGAGAATTTCGCCGGTTTCCTCGATCACGTCGCGCTGGTGATGGATACCGAGAATACCGAAGACGCCGAGATGGTCAGCCTGATGACCCTGCATGGCGCCAAGGGGCTGGAATTCGACTACGTCTTCCTGCCCGGCTGGGAAGAAGAACTGTTCCCCAGCCGCCGTTCGCTGGAAAACAATGGTACAGCGGGTCTGGCTGAAGAGCGCCGCCTTGCTTATGTCGGCCTGACGCGCGCCCGCAAGCGCGCCCATATCAGCTTCGCCGCCAACCGCCGCATCTACAACCAGTGGAATTCGGCGATCCCGTCGCGTTTCCTGGATGAACTGCCGCGCGAACATGTCGAGCAGCGCGCGCAGACCGGTGTCTATCGCGGCGCCCAGGGTTTCGGCTCTTCGGGTCTCAACTCGCTGGGCTATATCGGCGGCGGCTTCTCCGAAAGCGGTGCGCGCAGCGGCGGCTATCAGGGCACCAACTGGGACTTCTCGCCCAAACAGAAGCAGGGCGGCAGCGGCGCCACCATCGAGGGCCGTTCGCGCCGCATCCGCGACGAAGACGTGACGCGCACATCCGACGATGCCGCCTTCTCGGTCGGCGACCGCATCTTCCACGACAAATTCGGCTATGGCCGCATCCGCGGCATCGATGGCGACAAGCTCACCATCAGTTTTGAAAAGGCTGGCGAGAAACGGGTGATCGCCCGCTTCGTCACGAAACCCTGAAGAAAATCCACGACGATGCCCCTCTCCCCTGAATTCTGGTCGGTCGAACTGGATGTGCCGGTCGATCTGGTGCCTGCCGCCGAAGACCTGCTGGCCGAGGCCGGCATTGCCGTCTCGTCCTACGAGGTGACGAAGCCCGGTGTGGCGATGAGCCCGGACTGGCGCGTGCAGGTGCTGTTCGATGCGCCGCCCGATCAGAAAGAGTGGCGCAAGCGGCTGAAGGACGTGGCGGCCGGGCTGGATATTCCCGCCACTATCCGCTTCACGCATCTGCCGGCGCAGGACTGGGTACGCCATACCAACAAGCTGAATGCGCCGGTCCATGCCGGGCGGTTCTTCCTGTATGGCGCGCATGATGCCGGCCAGATTCCGCCCGGCCGTCTGGGTATCCTGCTGGATGCCGGCCTTGCCTTCGGCACCGGCCGCGCGCCGTCTACGTATGGCTGCCTGCAGGCGATCGACGATCTCTGCCGCGTGCGCGCACCGCGTAATATGCTGGATATGGGCACCGGTTCGGGCGTGCTGGCGATGGCCGCCGCCAAAGCTGGCGCGCGTGCGGTGCTGGCCGCCGATATCGATCCGGTCGCCACCGACGTGACGCGCGACAATGTGAAGCTGAACGGCCTGTCGCAGCGGGTCGCCGCGATCACGGCCTCAAGGCCTGACGATCCGCGCCTGACGGCGGCGGGGCCATATGAGCTGGTGGTGGCGAATATCCTAGCCGGGCCGCTCTGCCATATGGCGACCGGCCTCGCCCGTCTGGTGGCATCAAATGGCCATCTGGTGCTCTCCGGCCTGCTGGCGAAGGAAGAGCGCCTGATTGTCGCACGCTACCGGGCGACAGGCCTGACCCTCGCGCGGCGCATTCCGCGCGAAGGCTGGCACACACTCGTGTTTCGCCGCCGCGCGTAGAGCGCGGCTGGGGCGCCTTCCACCGCCGCGCCTGAACGGCGCGGCCTGGGTGGAAAAAAGTCGCCGCGCTTAGGCGGCGACGACGTCCTTGGCCTTCAGCACCTGAACCTTGGGCTGGCCGGCATCGTTCGACGCCTGGCCGGCGGCCACGGCATCCGACACCTTACCCGGGCGATGGATTTCGCCAGCGACGGCTGCGCGGATATCCGAGCGGCTGAGGCCCATATCATGCAGCGTGCGGTCGTCCAGGCTGCGCAGTTCGGCTTCCGCCACGGCGCGATTCCACAGGAAGGCGATTCGCTCCAGCACGGATCCGATGGCATTGCCGAGCATCTGGCCGGTCAGGGCGACGCGAACGTCTTTCGCGGGCACACCAAGTTCGATGAGGTCTTCGCGGCTGAAGCCGGCATCGGCCTGCACGGCCGGCCGAGCGGTCAAAGCCTGCCAGCCGCGGGTCAGCATCGCGGCAACGGCGCGCGCACGGGCGCGACGGGCTTCGCGTTCCAGGGCGACATAGTCGGTCAGGCCCAGATACAGATAGGGGAGGCTGTTGAGGGTGTTGGGGGTCTTGGTAGCGCGCAGGGTCTGCATGGCTATCTCCTTACGTTGGGATAAAGCGCGGACCCGGGTGTTCCTCAGCAGTGGCGTGTAGGCTTATATAAATACGTCAGCACCGCTGCCATTTATATTGCACTGCACTATCGACTTTGCAAGCGCAATATTGATAAATTTTTCAACAAATTCAATTATGTACAAAAAATGACCGTCTGCCCAATTTTTCCGCTCACGGATTAATCAGGCAAGCTTTGCAATCCTTTTGGAGCAGCCATGCGGATCGCGAATAGCTGCTCAAACGCAAAAGGCGCAGTCCCCAGAGACTGGGAACCACGCCTTTCATCGCTCGGTCTGCCGGGACATCCGCTCCGTCCAACAGGGGGGAGGAGAAGACGGGGCGGTACGCGCCCCGGCACCGATGGGGGCTCGGTAAAGGCTTCTTGCGAAAGCCTTAGGCTGCGTGACGCGGCACCAGGCGAACCACCTGGTCGGACACGGCATTCTCGTTCACCGCGGCGGCGACCGGACGCTCGATCAGGCCAGCAACGGCGGCCGGAATCTGCGAACGGCTCAGGCCGATGTCACGCAGCATGGCGTCGTCGAGGCCCTGCAGTTCGGCAAGCGCGCGCTGCTGGGCGAGGTAGGTCTTGCCGCGGGTGGCGACCGACTTGAGGGCAACCCAGCCCTTGAAGATCAGGTCGGCAATGGCTTCGGCGCGGATACGACGCGCGTAGGCTTCAACTTCGGCCGGCGTCAGGGGCGCCAGGTTGGCCGGAAAGGCGAAAGCGGTCTGGTTGCGCAGGGTATTCATAGTAGTCTTCCTTTTCTGTGGTCCGGGCATCCTCTGCATCGCGGCCACGACCGGAATATTGCACTGCACCTATTAAAAATCAATGACTTAGCTATGAGTTGTTTGCACACACAGCATTGCAGAAAGTGCATAGCTTGGTCTGGACGCGGCCCGGGAGAGGGCTCATAATTCGCAAATACCGCAACGGGTTAGACCATGACACTGCATCAGCCTGCCCCCCTTTCCACCCTGCTGGCCGATATGCCCGCGATGCTTACAGATTGGTTACGCGGGATTGCCGCCGCCCCCAAAGTCTTTGGCGGCTTCCCCGGGCTGAGCCTGCTGCCGGCCGCCCTGCCGATGGACCGCAGCAAGGCGGAAAGCCTGGTGGCCGAACTGGCGGCGCGCTATGCCGCCGCCATCGAGGATCGCGCTGCCGTCCCGGCCCGCCTCGCCGCCTTGCGCGCCGAACTGAAACAGCGCGGCCTCGCCGGGCTGATCCTGCCGCTGACCGATGAATATCAGAGCGAATATCTGCCGATGCGGGCCCAGCGCCTGACCTGGCTGACCGGCTTCACCGGCTCGGCCGGCACCACTGTGGTGCTGCTCGACAAGGCCGGCGTGTGGAGCGACGGCCGCTATACCCTGCAGCTCGATGCGCAAGTGGATGGCACGCTGTTCGAGCGGCTGCATATCACCGACAGTCCGCCGACCGACTGGCTCAAGGCCAGTCTGAAAAAAGGCGAACGCTTCGCCTATGATCCCTGGCTGCATACCGAAGCCGGCGTGAAGCGGCTGAGCGATGCCTGCGCGGCGGCCGGCGCCGAACTGGTGGCCGTGGACGACAATCCGCTGGATGCCGTGTGGACCGACCAGCCGCCGCCGCCGCTCGGCCCCGTGCGCGTGCAGGACCTGGCGCTGACCGGCCTGTCATCGGTCGAGAAACGCACCAGCATCGCCGGCATCGTCAAAGCCAATGGCGCCGATGCCGTGGCGCTGACCCTGCCGGAATCGATTGCCTGGCTGCTGAATATCCGCGGCAGCGACGTGCCGCACACGCCGCTTCCGCTCTCCATGGCCGTGCTGCACAGCAATGGCAGCGTCGATCTCTATATCGATGGCCGCAAGCTGGACGATGCCGTGCGCAAGCATATCGGCGATGTGCGCCTGCATGACGCTGCCGCCTTCCCCGAGGCATTGACCAAACTGGGCCAGGCCGGCAAGTGCGTGCAGGTCGATCCCAATACGGCCGCCGTTTATGTGCTGCAGCGCCTGGAAGCGGCCGGCGCCAAGCTGGTGCGCAGCGAAGATCCCTGCCTGCTGCCGAAAGCCTGCAAGACCGCGGCCGAACTGGAGGGCACCCGCGCCGCGCATCGTCGCGATGGCGCGGCGGTTAGCAAATTCCTCTGCTGGCTCGATGCGAATGCCACGAAGGGCGATGGCATCGACGAGATCGCGGCGGTCGAGAAGCTGCAAGGCTTCCGCCGCCTGTCGAACGAGTTGCGCGACCTGTCGTTCAGCACGATCTCGGGCGCCGGCTCGAATGGCGCCATCGTGCATTACCGCGTGACGCCGGCGACCAACAAGACACTCGAACCGGGCAATCTTTATCTGGTGGATAGCGGCGGCCAGTATCCCGACGGCACCACCGACATCACTCGCACCATTGCAGTGGGCGAGCCGACCGCAGAAATGCGCGACCGCTATACCCGCGTGCTGAAAGGCCATCTCGCCATCGCCACGGCGAAATTCCCCGAAGGCACCTCGGGCCAGCAGCTCGACTCGCTGGCGCGCAAGCCGCTCTGGGAGATCGGCCTCGATTTCGACCACGGCACCGGCCATGGCGTCGGCGCGTATCTGTCGGTGCATGAAGGCCCGCAGCGCATCGCCAAGGCGGGCAGCCCGGTGCCGCTCAAGCCCGGCATGATCATTTCCAACGAACCGGGCTACTACAAGACCGGCGGCTATGGCATCCGCATCGAGAATCTGGTCGTGGTGCGGGTCGAGGCTGAGAAGACCGAAAGCGGCAAACGCTGGTTCAGCTTCGAGACCATCACGCGCGCACCCTATGACCGCCGCCTGATCGAACTCTCGCTGCTGACGGCCGAGGAAATCGCCTGGGTCGATGCCTATCACGCGCTGGTCTGGCAGGATGTCGCCGATCATGTCGACGAGACGACGCGCGCCTGGCTCAAGCAGGCGACCGCACCTTTAAGCGCTTAAAGATAACAACGGGAGAGAGACGAGTATGCTCGACGCACGCATCAAGGCTGCGCTGGAACTGATCACCACCGCCACGCTGACCACCGTTCTGCTGAAGAAGGGCCTGCGCAATGTCTGGATCCGCGGCTCGCGGCCACTGACCCCTCAGAGCAAGCGTATCGTCGGCGAAGCCTTTACCTTGCGTTTCGTGCCGGCGCGCGAAGACCTTGCCACCCCGGCCAGCTGGGCCTCGCCGCGCAGCACGCGCGGCGCCATCGAGGATATGCCGGAAGGCTGCATCGCCGTGGTCGATGCCATGGGCATCACCGATGCCGGCATCTTCGGCGACATTCTCTGCGCGCGCATGCAGAAGCGCGGCGTGGCGGCATTGGTGACCGACGGCGTGGTGCGCGATGTGGCCGGCGTGATCGGCACGAATCTCCCCGTGTGGTGCGATGGTGCGGCGGCACCGCCCTCTGTCGCCGGCCTGACCTTCGTGAACTGGCAGGAGCCGATCGGCTGCGGCGGCGTCGCGGTCTATCCCGGCGATGTGATCGTGCTGGATGCCGATGGCGCGGTGCTGATCCCGCAGGCGATGGTGGAAGAGGTCACCAAGGAAGCCATCGAGCAGGAAAAGCTCGAAACCTGGATCATGGGTGAGATCGACAAGGGCGTGCCGCTGCCGGGTCTGTATCCGCCCAATGCCGAGACCAAGGCGCGCTACGAAAAAGAAACGAAGTAATTAAATCTGTCGCAGCCAGCGTGGCAGGCGTGCCCTGCCACGCTGGCTGGCGCGATCACGGAGCGTTGTGCAGCTTTCGTGATAGTCCGGCTCCAGCCGGCCGGGCTTGATGCTCCAGCGCGGCAGCGCCTCCGTGATATGCGCCACGCCGGCCTCGCTGGCCGCGCGCAGCGCGATGCCGGCGCAGGCGGCCGCATCGCTGTCCGCAGCATGGTGGCGTAGCTCCAGCCCGAGATGGGTCGCCATATTCGCCAGACCATAGCCTTCCAGACCCGGCCAGGCGGCGCGCGCGATTTTCACCGTGCAGAGATACGACAGCGTCGGCCAGGGCTGGCCGTAATGCGTCAATGCCGCGCGCAGCACACCGATATCGAAGGGCGCGTTATGCGCCAGCAGCAGCGGCACGGCCTCTAGATGCGGCAGCAACTCGTCCCAGATCGCGGGGAATTCCGGCTCATCCTCGACATGATAGGGATAGATGCCGTGGATGCCGATGAAGCTGGGTGCGAAGCGCATGTCATGCGGCCGGATCAAGCGATGCGCCACATGGCTGACCTGCCCGTCCCTGATCCAGGCGAGGCCAATCGAGCAGATATTGCCCGGTGTGCCGCTGGCGGTTTCGAAATCCAGCGCGATGGCCGTCGCGCCGGCCGTGGCCTCCAGACTAGGAATCTGGAACTGCTCATGCATCGGCTCAGCCGCCGATCAGCCTGAGCCAGTCGTCTTCGCTCAGTACCGCCACGCCGTGTTTCTGCGCTTCGGCCAGCTTGGAGCCGGCGCCGGGACCGGCCACGAGATAGTCGGTCTTTTTCGAGACCGAACCGGCCACCTTGGCGCCAAGGCTGAGCGCACGGGCCTTGGCTTCGTCGCGGGTGAATTTTTCCAGGCTGCCGGTGAACACCACCGTCTTGCCGGAGACGGCAGAATCGCTCGTCGGCTTTTCCGGCGGCACGACTTCAGTGAGTTCCTGTAGCAGATGCTCGATCACGTCCCGGCTCTGCCTGCGCGTGGCAAAACCGAGAATGGCTTCGGCCACCACATCGCCCATCTTGTCGATGCTGTTGAGGTCGCCCCAGGCTTCGCCATGGCGTGCCTCGGCCTCGTCCATCGCGGCGAGCCAGCGCTGCGGCGTCTCGTAATGCATCGCCACCAGCCGCGCGCGCTCCTGCCCGACATGACGGATACCGAGCGCGAACAGGAAGCGGTCGAAGCCGATGGTCCGGCGCTGGTCGATCGAGCGGATCAGGTTGTCGACCGAGGTATCGCCGTAGCCTTCCTTCTTGCGCAGCTCGGCGGAATGCTGCTTCGGCAGTTTGAAGATATCCGCCGGTTCCTTGATCCAGCCCCATTCGTAGAAGGCGGCGATCTGTTTCTCGCCGATGCCTTCAATATCGAAGGCGTTGCGCGAGACGAAATGGCGCAGGCCTTCCATCGCCTGGGCCGGGCAGGACACACCGCCGGTGCAGCGCCGCCGGACGTCCTCGGCACCCGAGGCATCGACCTCGCGTTCAGCCGGCTGGCCGCAGACCGGACACTTGGTGGGAAATTCGAACTCCTTCGCGCCTTTCGGGCGCTGATCGAGCACGACGCTGACCACCTGCGGGATCACGTCACCGGCGCGCTGGATGATCACGGTGTCGCCGATGCGCACATCCTTGCGCTTGATCTCATCCTCATTGTGCAGCGTGGCATTCGAGACCAGCACGCCACCGACATTGACCGGCTTCAGCTTGGCGACGGGCGTCAGCGTGCCGGTGCGGCCGACCTGGATGTCGATATTCTCCAGCACGGTCTGCGCCTGCTCGGCGGGGAATTTATGGGCGATGGCCCAGCGCGGGCTGCGGCTGATGAAGCCCAGCCGCTCCTGCCAGTCGAGCCGGTCGACCTTGTAGACGACGCCGTCGATATCGAAAGCCAGCTTGGCGCGTTTCGCGGCGATGTCGTTGTAATAAGCCATCAGGTCATCGACGCTGTGGCAGAGCACGACATGCGGATTGAGCGTGAAGCCCCAGTTCTCCAGTTTCCTGCGCACTTCGCTCAGCTTGCCGGTGAATGGCTCCGACACCTCGCCCCAGCTATAGCCGAAAAAGCGCAGCGGGCGTTTCGCGGTAATCGAAGAATCAAGCTGACGCAGGCTGCCGGCCGCGGCATTGCGCGGATTGGCGAAGATCTTCTGCCCGGCCGCCTCCTGCGTCTCGTTCAGCTTCAGGAAGTCGGCGCGCGTCATATAGACCTCGCCGCGCACTTCCAGCACCTCCGGCCAGCCCTTGCCGCTCAACTGATGCGGCACATCATGCTTCAGCGTACGGATATTGGCGGTGACATCCTCGCCTTCCTGGCCGTCGCCGCGCGTCGCGGCGCGCACCAGCTCGCCATTCTCGTAGCGCAAGGAGGCCGACAATCCATCGATCTTCGGTTCGGCCACCAGCGTCAGGTCGTCGCCATCCTTGAGGTTGAGGAAGCGGCGGATGCGGCCGAGGAAGTCGGCGACGTCTTCTTCTGCAAAGGCATTGTCGAGCGACAGCATCGGCTTGCTGTGCTTCACCTTGGCAAAACCGGCGGCCGGCGTGGCGCCGACGCGGCTGGACACGCCGAGCATCGTCTTCAGATCGGGGAACGCGGCTTCGAGATCTAGCAGGCGCTTTTTCAGCGCATCGTATTCAGCGTCCGAGACGCTTGGCGCATCCTGCTGGTGATAGCGTTGGTCATGCGCGGCGATTTCTTCTTCCAGCCGCGCATGTTCCAGCTTCGCCTGGCGGGGAGACAACTCGGCCACCGGTTTGGCACGCTGACGACTCATGACTTTACGCCTCTTGGCCGGCGAGCAGGCTATCGGCTGCCGCGCGGGCTGCGTCGGTGATGGTGGCGCCAGCCAGCATGCGGGCGATTTCCTCGCGACGATCAGCGGCGCTGCTGAGCGGCGAGACCTCGGTCAGCGTCGTGCGGTTCTTGGCTGTGCCCGCCTCGCGCTTGGCGATGCGCCAGTGCTGGCCGCCCCTGGCCGCCACCTGCGGCGAATGGGTAACGACCAGCACCTGCACCTGTTCCGCCAGCCGGGCGAGCCGCTGGCCCACCGCCGCCGCCGTCGCACCGCCGACGCCGCGATCCACTTCGTCGAAGATCAGCGTACCTGCCGCGCCACGCCCGGCCAGCACGACGCGCAAGGCCAGCATGAAGCGGCTGAGTTCGCCACCGGAGGCGATCTTGGCCAGCGAACCCGGCGCGGTGCCTGGATTGGTGCTGGCCAGGAACTGCACGCGGTCGGCGCCCTCCGCACTCCATTGTTCGGGCGGCAGAGATTCGACAGAGGTCGAGAATTTCGCCGCGCCCAGCTTGAGCGGGCCGAGTTCAGCCGCCACCGCCTTGTCGAGTTTGGCAGCCGCCCTGCGTCGTGTCGCCGAGATCGCTTCGGCTTTGCCCTGATAGGCCACCTTCGCGGCCGCCGCCGCTTTGGCAAGCTTGCCAAGCGAGGCGGCGGTATTGTCGATCAGGTTGAGCTTTTCACTGTAGCTTTCGGCCAGCGCGGCCAGCTGATCGACCGGCACGTTATGCTTGCGCGCAGCGGCGCGCAAAGCGAACAGCCGTTCTTCCACCCGTTCCAGCTTCTGCGGATCGAGATCGAGGTCGCGCGCGGTCTGATCCAGCAGCGCGGCCAGTTCGCCGGCCTGCACCAGCACGGCGTCGGCCTGCGCCACCACGGTATCCAGTTTGCCGGCAGCTTTATCCGCCACTCGCTCCAGCGCCCGCAGGCAGGCGCGCAGGCGTGCATCGACACCGCCACCCTGCTCTAGTGCGCTTTGCGCTTCCTGCATGGCCACCGCCAGCTTCTCGCCGGACTGCAGCAGGCTGCGCTGCGCAGCGAGTTCCTGTTCCTCACCCGGCTGCGGCTTCAGCGCCTCAAGTTCGCCGACGACATGGCGCAGGAAATCCTCCTCGCGCCGCGCCTGTTCGGCCGACTGCGTCGCCTCATTGAGCCTTGCCTCGGCGTCGCGCCAGGACTGGTAGGAGTCGCGCAACGCCGCAACATCCTTGTTCAGTCCGGCATAGTCATCGAGCAGCGCACGATGCACCGTGGCATCCGTCAAGCCCTGCTCGTCATTCTGTCCGTGGATCTCGACCAGCGTATCGCCCAGCTTGCGCAGCAGTGTGATGCTGACGGCCTGGTCGTTGACGAAGGCGCGGCTTTTGCCGTCCTGCCCCACCACGCGGCGCAGCACCAGCTCGTCGCCGCCTTCCAGCCCCTGCTCGTCAAGCATGGCGCGCGCCGGATGTTTTGCCGGCAGATCGAACGCAGCCGTGACCACACCCTGCGCGGCACCCTGGCGCACCAGGCCGGCATCGGCACGACGGCCGAGAGCCAGGCCCAGCGCGTCGAGCAGGATCGACTTGCCGGCACCGGTCTCGCCCGTCAGCACGCCCAGGCCGGCGCCGCAGGCAAGGTCGAGCTTTTCGATCAGGACAATGTCGCGGACGCCCAGGCTGGTCAGCATGAATGGGCTGCGCGCTGCGTCAGAAGATATTCCACCAGGACTTCTTTTCCGCAGGCGAAGACGCCGTCGGAACTTCCTGGCCGGTCACCAGCGTATAGGTGTCGACATACCATTCGCTGCCCGGATAGTTGTAGCCGAGCACGGCGGCAACATTCTGCGCCTCTTCCAGCACACCAAGAGTCATATAGGCCTCGGCCAGGCGATGCAGCGCCTCGGGCACATGCGTGGTGGTCTGGTATTTCTCGACCACCGTCTTGAAGCGGTTGATCGCCGCGATCTGCTGGTTCTGGCGCAGATAGTAGCGACCGATGGTCATTTCCTTGCCGGCGAGATGGTCGCGCGTCAGGTCGATCTTCAGCCGCGCGTCGCGGGCATATTCGCTGCTGGGATACCGGCGCACCACTTCTTCCAGCGCGCTGAGCGCCTGCTGGGTGATCTTCTGGTCGCGGCCCACATCGGTGATCTGTTCGTAATACGACACTGCCACCAGATAATAGGCATAGGGCGTTTCCTTGCTGCCGGGATGCAGCTGGATGAATCGCTCGGCCGCCGAAATGGCGTCGGTGTACATGTTCTTCTGATAGTAGGAATAGGCTGCCATCAGCTGGGCCTTGTTGGCCCAGACCGAGTAAGGATGCTGGCGCTCGACCTCGTCGAAGCCCTTGGCCGCGACTTCCCATTCGCTGGCCGCCATCGCATCCATCGCCCGGTTGTACAGCTCCTCGACCGGGCGCTCGACATAGGGCGCGTCCTTGTTGCCGCAGGCGGCGACCAGCAGCGTCAGGAGCAGGGCTGAGGCGAGGCGCCGCGCGGTCGGAACCAGCCGCGACGAATCCAGTTTGGCGAGCACATGCATGACTGGATTCTGTGACATGCCCCCCCCTCAAAATCAAGATTGGGCCTTATGACGATTGGGAAAATCCGGCGCGCGCCGGAGTTATGATCCATTGCCCCTCTCGCGTGAGAATAGCCCCGAAGGACGAAGCTTGGCCGTGTGGACTACGCCTTTTGAACGGCGGGTTGGGGGCAACTTTGCTATCTATCTATTATTGCTGTACTTTTTACCTGTGGTTGCGGCTTATACTTCTGAACGATTTCCACAGGCATCGAATTCGCCTATTACATGTGTCGTTACCCGGTTTTGTACGGTTTCCGCTTGGGGTCAATCCCGCGCCGCGAGTAGCTGCGGCGGCCGACGCGGTCAGAAAAGTACGAAATTTCAGCCAGCCGGCAGGGAACGAAGTGTCCCGCGAGCGCCGGTTGAACCGGATCAAGGGCATAGATATAGAGGCCAGCCGGTAGCTCCGGCCCACTATGAGGTGATTCAATGGGTAAAATCGCAACACGCGTCGACGAGTATGTGGGTGAGCGTATCCGCGCCCGCCGCACCGAACTCGGCCTGACCCAGGAAGAACTGGCCAACTCGCTGAAGATTTCCTACCAGCAGGTGCAGAAATACGAGACCGGCGCCAATCGCGTCAGCGCCGGCCGCCTGTTCGAGATCGCCCAGCGCCTGCAGGTCGACATGGCCTATTTCTTCGAGGGCCTGGAAGCCCGCCTGGAGAGCCGTCCGCTGGAGCATGGCGGCAAGAACCGCTCGACCATCGAACTGGTGCGCAACTTCAGCGACATCGAAGACAACACGATCCGCTCAGCCGTGGCCGGCCTGATCAAGAGCATCGCCAGCCGCTACAAGGACGAAGAACTCGACGCTGCCGCCCCTCAGCAACAGAGCTGACACGCCAGCATATCCGGTACAAAAAAGCCCCGCGTAAGCGGGGCTTTTTCTTGTCTGAGCGGCAGCTTTAAACGAAAAAAAAGCCCCGCTTGCGCGGGGCTTTTCGGTATTCGATGACGAGCGTCGATTACAGCGCAGCCTCGGCGGCAACCTGGCGCTGGCGACCGGCAGCAACCTCGGCCACCGGCATGATGCGGGCGGTTTCCCGCAGCTTGGTATGCGTGGTCCAGGCATAGGCGCTCTGGTCGGCGAACAGCGTCTTGAGCAGCTTGTTATTGACGGCATGGCCCGAGCGACGGCCGATATAACGGCCAATCAGCGGCGCGCCAGCGAGATAAAGATCGCCCAGGGCGTCGAGAATCTTGTGGCGCACGAATTCGTCGTCATAACGCAGGCCGTCATCGTTCAGGATGCGGTCATGACCGAGCACGACGGCATTCTCCAGCGAGCCGCCGCGGGCCAGGCCCATGGCACGCAGCTGTTCAACTTCCTGCACGAAACCGAAGGTGCGGGCCCGGGCGATATCGGCCTTGAAGCGGCCCGGTTCCAGCTGGAACTCGGCGCTCTGGCGGCCGATCATCTTGTTGGCAAATTCGATTTCGAAATCGATGGTGAAACCATCGGCCGGCAGCAGAATGGCGCTGGCATTGCCTTCGCTGACTTCGATGGGCTTCAGCACCTTGAGATACTTGCGCGGCGCGACCTGCTCGATCACATCGGCGCATTCGATCAGGAAGACGAAGGGGGCCGACGACCCGTCCATCACGGGCACTTCGGGGCCGTCGATATCGATCAGCACATTGTCGACGCCAAGGCCAGCCAGCGCAGCCATCAGATGTTCGACGGTGCCGATCGAGATGCCCTCGCCGGCAGCGACAGTCGTACACATGCGCAGGTCAGTGACCTGGTCAAAGCGGGCGCTCACCAGCGGGCGGCCCGGCAGATCGACGCGGCGGAACACCACGCCGGTATCCGGGGCGGCAGGATTCAGCACCAGCGTGACCTTCGCACCGCTATGCAGGCCAATGCCCGAGCACTTGATGCGGTTCTTCAGTGTCTTCTGGGCGATCTTGCCGGTGTTGAGCACTGGGTGAACTCCTTGAACTGGATCGCGAATCGGACGGAATTCGCGCAAAAGAAAACCGGGGATGGTTGTAGCAACCACCCCCGGCTTCAACAAATCACTCTATGTTACCAGATGTAACGCTGATTCTGCCTTACATCTCAGCGACTTAGATCGATTCTCTCAGTTCGCCTGTCGTCGGAGAAACGCAGGAATATCAAGGAGATCGTCCTGCGGCCGGGTCGGCGTGGTCCGTTCTGCCGTGGCGGTCAGACCGAGATCGGCCTGGCGCGGCGGATCGACCCGCACGGTCGCCGCGGGCGCGGCCACCGGGGCAACCGGCGCGGCCGGCTGGCGGGTGAACTGCGGTTCGGCCTGACGCTGCATCGGGGCCGGCTCGGCCTCGGCGCGGCGGGCCGCGCCGGTGATGCGGTCGAACAGGCTGGCCTTCTTCTTCGGCTCGACCGGCTTGTTGACCATGTCGGCTTCCGCGAAAGGATCCGGCTGGCGCAGGGCGGCGGGTGCCTGCACCGGCGCCGGCATCGCCTGAGGCGCCGGCGGCATGAAAGCCGGCTGCGCGACCTGGGCTTCGGCCAGCTGCGCCGCGAAGGGACGCGGCGCGGGCTCGACCACCGGAGCGGCAGCGACAAACGCCGCCGGATCAGCCGCGAACGGCATGTCCGGCGCCATCAGCGCGCTTTCCGGCAGAGCCGCAGGCGCCGGCAGTTCCAGCGCAGCAGGTTCCGGGATGATCGCAACCGGTTCCGGCATCGCCAGCGCAGTCGCACCAGCCGTCATCGGCGCGGCAGCAGCCGACGCAACGATGGTCTGCGCGACAACGGGCTGCGCCACCGGCGCAGCCATGGTGGCCGGGGCGGCAGCCGCAGACTGACCCTGGCGCGGCATGGCGCCGAAGTTGACCGGCTTGGCCTGCGGCGGCGTCACCAGACGCAGCGCGGGCGACACCTGCTGCGGCTGGCCGGCCTGCTGGGCGGCAGCGTCGATGCCGGTGGCGACGACGGAAACCCGCATGCGGCCTTCCATATTCGCATCCAGCGTCGAACCGACGATGATATTGGCTTCCGGATCCACTTCCTCGCGGATGCGGTTGGCAGCTTCGTCAACCTCGAACAGGGTCAGGTCCGGACCGCCGGTGATGTTGATGAGCACGCCACGGGCGCCCTTCATCGAGATATCGTCCAGCAGCGGGTTGGCGATGGCGCGTTCGGCAGCTTCGATGGCGCGATGATCGCCCTCGGCCTCGCCGGTGCCCATCATGGCCTTGCCCATCTCACTCATCACCGACCGCACGTCGGCGAAATCGAGGTTGATCAGGCCCGGCATCACCATCAGGTCGGTGATCCCGCGCACGCCCGACTGCAGCACGTTGTCGGCCATCTTGAAGGCGTCCGCGAAGGTCGTCTTCTCGTTCGCCACCCGGAACAGGTTCTGGTTCGGGATGATGATCAGGGTGTCGACATACTGCTGCAGTTCGCGGATGCCGGCTTCGGCCAGCTTCATGCGCTGGCTGCCTTCAAACGAGAACGGCTTGGTCACGACACCCACGGTCAGGATGCCCATTTCCTTGGCCGCGCGGGCGATCACGGGGGCCGCACCGGTGCCGGTGCCGCCGCCCATGCCAGCCGCCACGAAGGCCATATGGCTGCCCTGCATGTGCTCGATGATCTGGTCGATCGATTCTTCCGCCGAACCGCGGCCGACTTCCGGCCGGGCGCCGCAGCCCAGGCCCTGGGTCAGGGCAGTGCCCAGCTGGATGCGCCGCTCGGTGAGCGACATGTTCAGCGACTGGGCGTCGGTATTCGCCGCAACGAACTCCACGCCTTCAAGCTGAGCCGCAATCATGTTGTTCACGGCATTGCCGCCGGCGCCGCCGACGCCGAAGACGACGATGCGGGGCTTCAGTTCCCGCGTGGTCGGCATGCTCAAATTGATACCCATGTTCTCCTCCAGGGTTACAAGTTGCTTTGAACAATGTTGCTGCATGATGCAAGCGACATTGAAAAAACCGCGTGGTTGCTGGTGATTTTTTGGATGGTCTCCATTGTCTTCACCACGCGATCAGAAATTGGCCCGCAGCCAGCGGCCGATTCGTGAGATCGTGCCGTTGGGTGCGGGCTCTGGTTCGGGCAGGCGGATCATGCGCTCAGCCGCCTGCTGTTGAGCGTAGGAAAGCAAACCGGCACAGGCCGAGAAGGCCGGACCGCCGGTTGCCTCTGCCAGGCCGCCGACACGGATCGGACGGCCCAGGCGCACTTGCTTGTCGAGAATGCGGGCGGCGAGTTCGCGCACGCCCTGCAGCTGGCTGGCGCCACCGGTGAGCACCACGCGGCGGCCGGCCAGCTTCTCGAATCCGGACTGCGCGAGTCGCTCGCGCACCTGCTCAAGGGTTTCCTCGAGTCGGGGTTTGATGATGCCGGTCAGGATCGAGCGCGGCACCTGGTTATGGGCATGATCGTCGGTCTCGCCCACCTGGGGGACGTCGATCGTCTCGGTATCGTCCGACGGCGACGGCAGCACGGTGCCATACAGTGTCTTGAGTCGCTCGGCATGGGCCAGCGGAGTCGACAGGCCACGGGCGATGTCGTTGGTGACATGGTGGCCGCCGAGCGGGACGACATCCACATGGACCAGCTGGCCGTCGTAGAACACGGCGAGGCTGGTGGTGCCGCCGCCCATATCCAGCAGGGTGACGCCGAGATCCATCTCATCCTCGACCAGGCAGGCCAGGCCGGCGGCAAACGGCGACACGATCCGCCCGGCGATGCGCAGATGGCCGCGGGCGACGCAGGTGGCGAGGTTCCGCAGAGGCCCCGAACCGGCGGTGATCACATGCATGTTCACGCCAAGCCGCTCGCAGGCCATGCCGCGCGGGTCCTTGATGCCGCGCGAGCCGTCGATGGTGTAACCCACCGGGATCGAATGCACGATCTCGCGGTCACCCGGATGTTCGTGGCGGCGGCCCTGGTCGAGCACCAGGGCGACGTCATGCTCGGTCACCTCATGGCCGTCGATGGCGACTTCGACACCGACACTGTGCGACTGCGGATTGCCGGCATTCACGCTGACGAAGACGTCGCGGATGGTTTCGCCGCACATGCGTTCGGCGGTTTCGACGGCGGCGCGGATCGACTGTTCGGCGGCATCCATGTCGATCACATTGCCGTTGCGCAGGCCGCGCGACAGCTGGTGGCCGATGCCGATGACGCGGAGCGTGCCGCCATCGCTGCGCGCGATGAAGCAGCAGACCTTGGACGAGCCGACATCCAGGGCGGCGATCAGTCCGTTGCGCGAGACAGCCATGGTCTAGTTCCCCCTGCGAGCGATGCGCATGTTCATGTCCGTTTCCCCGGCTTGCGGGGCGTGTTGGTGGTCGGCACCGGCGGTTCGGCTTCCGGGTTCAGCTGCACGATCAGCCGGTCCTCCAGCCGCAGGTCGACCACCTTGATGTCGCGGCGCAACAGGCCATGGCTGCGTTCCAGTTCGATCAGTCGCGCCCAGGCAGCGGCGGCACCGTCTTCCGGAAGGCGCGCGACGATGCCGTTGTCGAATTCGACATCCCAGCGGCGGTTGCGCACGCGGATCGCGTTGACAACGCGCGAAGCAAGCACCGGTTCAGTCGAAAGCATGTCGAGCAGATCATGCGCCTTGTCCGACGCGCCCTCGCCCACCAGCAGGAACAGGTTGTGGAACTCGGCGCGATCGCCTTCTTCCAGTACCTTGCCTTCGGCATCGATCAGGTAGACGCGGCCACCGATCTGCCAGCGCGCAAAGGCCTCGCGCTCGACAACCTCGATATGCAGCGTATCCGGCAGCTGGCGCCAGATCGTGGCCTGCTTGACCCAGCCGATCGATTCCACGCGGCGGCGGATGCCATCGAGATCGAGCGACAGGATCGGATCGCCGCGCTCGACGCTAACCGCATCGGCCAAGGCTTCCAGCGGCGCATGCACGCGGCCCTGCAGATTCACTTCACCCAGACGCATATCCACAGTGGCGCCGGCATCACCGATCATGTCCTGCGCCGCCAGCCGCGCCTGCGCCGGCAGGTCGGTCTTGAACCAGACATAGGCCCCACTGCCAACCAGCGTGGCGACCAGCGATGCAGCGAGACCAAGCTTCACACGACGCCACAGCACCGACTTCGGACGCTTGCGCGCCGGCGGCAGCGGACGGCAATAGCCCTTCGGGCGCGCCGGCGGCAGTGTCGGCGCGCAGGGCGCGCAGGGGCGGTCGTCAGGCAGAACGACTAGCGATCGCATGACGCGTCCTCCACCATCCAGCGCACCAGCTGGCCGAACGAAATGCCCTGATGCGCGGCGATTTCCGGCACCAGCGACAGCGGCGTCATGCCCGGCTGGGTATTGATCTCAAGCAGATAAAATTTGCCCGTGCCGCCGTCGGTATCGTCGTAGCGCCAGTCGGAACGCGTCACGCCGCGGCAGCCCAGAATCTGATGCGCCTTGAGCGCCTGGGCGCAGATGTCGTCGTAGATCGCCTGCGGCAGCGGCGCTGGCATCAGATGCGTCGCCTTGCCGTCGGTGTATTTCGCTTCGTAATCATAGAAGCGGCCATGCGCCCTGATCTCGATGGCGCCCAGAACACGGTCGCCCATCACCGCGATCTGGATTTCGCGGCCAGGGATATACTGCTCGACCAGAACATGCTCACCGAAATGCCAGGTAGCATCATCCTGCGGCTGGTAGTTGTCGCCGTTGAAGACGATGTGCACGCCCACGGAAGAACCTTCGTTGAGCGGCTTGATCACATAGGGGAACGGCATCACCGGGCCGGCGCGGAAGGCCGAGCGATGCACCACCTGCCCATTGGCCATCGGCAGGCCGTGATTGCGCCAGACGTCCTTGGCCATCGGCTTGTTCATCGCCAGTGCCGAGGCCAGCACGCCGGAATGCGTATAGGGGATGGCGAGCAGTTCCAGCACACCCTGCACCGTGCCATCCTCGCCGAAGGGACCATGCAGCGCGTTGAAGGCGACATCGGGCTTGAGCGCCGAGAGTTTGGTCGCAAGGTCGCGGTCGACATCGATCTCGCTGACCTTGAAACCTTCTTCCTTCAGCGCTTTCGAGACTGCGCGCCCGGAGGTCAGCGAAACCTCGCGTTCCGACGACCAGCCGCCCATGAGCACCGCCACATGCTTAGCCATGCGCAGTCTCCTTACCAATCCGCTTGATCTCCCAGCGCAGCTCGACGCCGCTCTGTGCCTTGACCTTCTGACGCACCGTCTCGCCCAGCGTTTCGAGATCGGCCGCCGTGGCGCTGCCGCGATTGATCAGGAAGTTGCAATGCTGTTCCGATACCTGTGCATCGCCAACCACCAGACCGCGGCAGCCGGCGGCATCGATCAGCTGCCAGGCCTTGTGACCTTCTGGATTGGCGAAGGTGCTGCCGCCGGTGCGCGAGCGGATCGGCTGGCTGCCTTCGCGGGCGGCCTGGATCTCGTCCATGCGCTTTTGAATCTCAGCCTTGTCACCGACGCAGCCCTTCAGGCGGCAGCCGAGGAAAATCCAGTCTTCCGGCACGCCGCAATGGCGATAGCCGAATTTCATATCGGCCAGCGAAAGCCGATGCAGGTTGCCCTGCCCGTCCACGGCTTCAGCCCAGAGCAGCACATCCTTGAATTCGGTGCCGTAGGCGCCGGCATTCATGCGCAACCCGCCACCGACCGTGCCAGGAATGCCGCGCAGGAATTCCAGACCTGCGATGCCATGCATCTGCGCGGTCTGCGCCACATTCACATCCAGCGCGCCGGCGCCGGCGATAATCTCATCGCCTTCCGCCTCGATCTCAACGAAACCGCGACCGAGCCGCAGCACCACGCCGTCGATGCCGCCATCGCGCACCAGCGTGTTGGAACCGACCCCGAGCACGGTGACTGTCACGTCCTTCGGCTTGTTCTTCAGGAAAGCAATCAGGTCGTCGCGGTCGGCCGGACGGAACATCGCTTCGGCCGGACCGCCGACGCGGAACCAGGTGATCTCGGCCAGGCCGGCATCGGCCGACAGCCGGCCGCGCACGGCGGGCAGCCGCGCGATCAGACCGTCCTGCCGGACCAGCTCTGCCGCCATCATGCGGCCCCCTTGTCGTAGAGCGCCTGCAATTCGCCGGGCAGCGCATTGGCCCAGCTGGTGATGTTGCCGGCGCCGAGGCAGACGACGAGATCGCCCGCGGAAGCCTCCTGCTTGGCCAGTTCGGCCAGCTGTTCCGGCGACTGCAGCGCCAGCACGCGGCGATGGCCGCGATTGCGCAAGCCTTCGACCAGCGCGTCGCGACTGACGCCTTCGATCGGCGCTTCGCCGGCGGCATAGACATCGGTGACGATCACGGTATCCGCGTCGTTGAAGCAGGAGCAGAAATCCTCGAACAGGTCGCGCAGGCGGGTGTAGCGATGCGGCTGCACCACGGCGATGACCTTGGCTTCCGGGCGATCTCCCAATGCCAGGCGCGCGGCCGACAACACGGCGGAGATTTCCACCGGATGGTGGCCATAGTCGTCGACCACCGTGATGCCGCCGGCTGTACCGGTGATGGTGAAACGGCGCTTCACGCCGCCGAAGCCGCCGAGCGCCTTTTTCACCACATCGCCGCTGAAGCCCATTTCCTTGGCAATCGCCGCAACGACCAGCGAATTCTGGACATTGTGACGTCCAAACATCGGCAGGTGGATGCCGGTGATAGTGTCGGTGGTGCCGCGCGTGCGGTCGGTGATCTGCACGTCATACGTCGCGCCGCGATTGTCGAAGGTGACGTTCACAGCGCGCACATCGGCCTGCGGCGAGAAACCGTAAGTGATGACGCGGCGGTCGGTGATGCGGCCGATCATGGCCTGCACTTCCGGATGGTCGATGCAGAGCGTGGCGAAGCCGTAGAAGGGAATGCTCTCGACGAACTGCTTGAAGCCGTCGCGCACCTTGTCGAAGGTGCCGTAATGGTCGAGATGCTCGGGGTCGATATTGGTGACCACGGCAATGGTGGCCGGCAGTTTGAGGAAGGTGCCGTCGCTCTCGTCGGCTTCCACCACCATCCACTCGCCGGCGCCGAGGCGGGCATTGGTGCCATAGGCGTTGATGATACCGCCGTTGATCACAGTGGGGTCCATGCCGGCGGCTTCAAGCAGCGCGGCGACCAGCGAGGTGGTGGTGGTCTTGCCATGGGTGCCGGCAATGGCGATGGCCCATTTCAGGCGCATCAGCTCACCCAGCATTTCGGCGCGGCGCACCACCGGGATCAGGCGCGCACGGGCCGCCTTCACTTCCGGATTGTCGGACTTCACGGCGGTCGACACCACCAGCACTTCGGCGGCGGCGACATTATCCTCGCGATGGCCTTCAAAGACCTTGATGCCGAGATCGCGCAGGCGCTTGACGTTGTAATTGGCGCTGAGGTCGGAGCCCTGCACCTGATAGCCGAGATTGTGCATCACCTCGGCGATACCGGACATGCCGATGCCGCCGATGCCCACGAAATGGATGATGCCGATATCGAGCGGTAAAGCCCTCACGCCGCGGTCCTCTTGACTGAATGATCCTGGGATGCCGGCTGCGCATTCGCGGCAGCACGACGATGTTCGGTGGCGACGCGCTCGACCAGATCGGCCAGCGCCTGCGCCGCCAGCGGCCGGCCGACGCTGCGCGCATGCGCCGCCATATCGGCCAGTTGCGCCGGATCGGCCAGCAGATCGTTGAAGGCCATGGCCACGCGTTCGGGTGTGAACTTGTCCTGCGCGATCACTTCCGCGCCGCCAGCATGAGCCAGCGCCTGGGCATTGGCGGTCTGGTGGTCGTCCATCGCATGGGCATAGGGCACCAGCAGCGAGGGACGGCCGACCACGGCGATCTCGGCGGTGCTGCTGGCGCCGGAGCGGCTGACCACCAGATGCGCGACGGCCAGTCGCTGCGCCACATCGCTGAAGAAGGTCGCCGTCTCAGCCTGGATGCTGGCGGTGGCATAAGCGGCGCGCACACGCTCCAGGTCTTCGGCGCGGCATTGCTGCACAACGCGCAGGCGCTTTTTCATCTCGGGCGACAGGCTGGCCAGCGCGGCCGGGACAGAGTCGGACAGCACGCGCGCACCCTGGCTGCCGCCCATGATCAGGATGCGCAAAGCCTGGTCCGGCACCGTGTAGGGCACATCGGCGGCGGCGAGAATGGCCGGGCGCACCGGATTGCCGGTGACGGTGACAACGGCCTGCTCGGGCAGGAAATGCGTGGCCGGGAACGACGTGGCGATGCGGGCGGCAAACCGCGCGACCAGGCGATTGACGCGGCCGAGCACGGCATTCTGCTCATGCACCACGATGGGGATCTTGCGAATGCGCGCGGCGAGCAGCAGCGGCAGCGCCGGATAACCGCCGAAGCCAACCACGGCGACAGGCCGCGTCAGGCCGAGCAACGTCAGCGCAGAAATCACGCCATGACCGATCTCGAAGATGCTCATCAGCTTGCCGATCAGCGAACGGCCGCTCGGCGTGCCGGCCGGAATACGATAGAGCGGCAACTCCGGCAGGTTCTGGCCAAAGCCCTTGCCGCGCGTATCGGTGACCAGACCGACGCGATGGCCGCGTTTGAGCAACTCGGCCGCCAGCGCCTCGGCCGGAAAGACATGCCCGCCAGTGCCGCCGGCCGCGAGCAGGATCGGGTTTTCAGTGATGCCGCTCATCGCACCGCGCCCCCGTTGTCGGGCCGCCAGCGGGTCAGCGCCAGCAGCATGCCCATGGCAAAGGCCAGGGCCAGCAGCGACGAACCACCATAGGAAATGAACGGCAGCGTCATGCCCTTGGTCGGCAGCAGATGCAGGTTGACGCCGATATTGATGATGGCCTGCAAACCGAACTGCGTGGTGAGGCCAGCAGCGGCCAGCAGCACGAACAGGTTGTTTTCGGTCATCAGGCGCGAGAAGCAGCGCAGCACGATGAAGGCGAAAATGCCGACGATGAACAGGCAGGCGAACAGGCCGAATTCCTCACCGGCCACGGCGAAGATGAAGTCGGTATGCGCATCGGGCAGCACGCTTTTCACCGCGCCCTCGCCCGGACCGCGGCCCCAGACGCCGCCGGCGGCAAAAGCCTCCATGGCACGTTCGATCTGGTAATTCTCCTTCGCCGCCGGATCGAGGAAACGGTCGATGCGGCTGGCAACGTGCGGGAAGACCAGATAGGCGCCGAAGATACCGGCGACGCCGAGCGCGCCGAGCGCCAGCACCAGCACAATCGGCAGACCCGCGATGAAGAACTGCGCCATCCACACGGCGGTCACCACCACGGCCATGCCGAGATCTGGCTGCAGCAGCAGGATGCCGACCACGATGCCAACCAGCGCGGTGGAGATTGCCCAGCCGGGGAAGCCGGTGCCCTTGCGCCATTCCGAGAACAACCAGGCGGCGACCACGGCGAAAGCCGGCTTGACGAATTCCGAGGGCTGCAGCGACAGGCCGCCGAAGTTAATCCAGCGATGCGCGCCCTTGACCTCGACGCCCATCACGAAAGTGAGGCACATACCGACCAGCGCGCCGGCAAAGACCACCATGGCGACGCGGCGGATGCCGACCGGATCAAGCAGCGAGGTGGCGACCATGATCAGCATGGCCGGCACCAGGAAAACCATCTGGCGCTGCACGAAATGAAAATTGCCCAGACCGATGCGGTTGGCGACTGCCGGCGAGGCTGCCAGCGTCAGCACGGTGCCGACCGCGATCAGCACGGCAATCGCCACCAGCAGCCAGCGGTCGACGGTCCACCACCAGCGGCCGAGGATGGAGGTATCGGTGCGCGAAAAGGTGATCATGCCGCGGCTCCCTGTTCACTTGCGCCGCGTTCCTGCACCAGGCGGATGAATTCGTCGCCGCGATGCTCGAAGCTCTTGAACTGATCGTAAGACGCGCAGGCCGGCGACAGCAGCACCACGGCATCCTTGATGCGATCCCTGCGCGCCGCCGCCAGTGCGTCGTCGAGTGCCTTGTCCAGCGTGCCGCAGAGCGCATGCGGCACAGCGCCGAGCGTGGCGGCGAAGTCCGTTGCTGCCTCGCCGATCAGGCTGGCGCGGCGGATGCGCGGGAACAGCGCCTTCAGGCTGTTGATGCCGCCTTCTTTCGCCTTGCCGCCGGCGATCCAGTAGACATTTTCGAACGCCGCCAGCGCCTTTTCGGTGGAATCCGCGTTGGTGGCCTTGGAGTCATTGATGCAAGCGATGCCGTCGATGCTGCCGACGCGCTGCAGGCGATGCTTCAGGCCGGGGAAGCTGGCAATACCGGCGCGGATGGTGTCCGCATCCAGTCCGGCGGCGCGCGCGGCGGCGAAGGCGGCAGCGATATTCTGGCCGTTATGCGCGCCGGGCAAAGCCGGGAAGTCGAGCGCGAAGACCGCCTTGCCGTTTTCATAAAGCTGGCCGTCCACGGCGCTGACGCCGTCGGGCAGGACGTCTCGGATCGAGACCGGCACAATGGTGCGGCCGATATTGTCCTGCACCAGCGCGGCATGAATGGCGCGACAATAGTCGTCATCCACGCCGATCACGGCCGTATCGCCTGCGCTCTGTCGGGCGAAAATCCGCGCCTTGATGGCGGCGTAATTCTCCATGCTGCCATGACGGTCGAGATGATCCGGTGTGATGTTCAGCAGCAGGGCGATGCGCGCCTGCCAGCCTGGCGTCAGGTCGATCTGGAAGGACGACATCTCGATCACGTAGGTGCCGTCTTTTTCAGTCTCGAAGCGCGGCAGTTCCAGCACGGCCTGGCCGATATTGCCGCCCATCGCAATCGAGCGCCCGGTGGCCTTCAGCACATGCGCCAGCAAGGCCGTGGTGGTGGATTTTCCGTTGGTGCCGGTGATGCCATAGACAGTCGGCTTCAGCTCGCGCAGCAGCAGTTCGATATCGCCGATCACGGCCACACCGGCGCGCTGCGCATGGGCCACCACCTGGTTCGGCACCGGATGGGTCAGCGGCACGCCTGGCGCCAACGCCAGACCGGCGCAGCCGACCAGCGCGCCTTCATGCAGCTGCATCGGCTGGAAGCCGGCCACGGCAGCCGCCGCACGCGAGGCTTCGGTGTCATCCCACACACGCACCTCAGCGCCGCCAGCCAGCAGCGCGCGCGCTGTCGCCAGCCCGCTGCGCGCCAGGCCGAACACCGCCCAGGTCTGTCCGCGTGTATGGGTGAGAGCGATCATCCGTGGTTCACCGCAGCTTCAGGGTTGAGAGGCCAACGAGTGCCAGGATCACCGAGACGATCCAGAAGCGGATCACGATGGTCGGCTCTTTCCAGCCCTTCTTCTCGTAATGGTGATGCAGCGGTGCCATGCGGAAGACGCGCTTGCCGGTCAGCTTGAAGCTGGCGACCTGCACCATCACCGACACGGTCTCGAGCACGAAAAGCCCGCCGATGATCGCCAACACCAGCTCGTGCTTGACGATCACGCTGACGGTGCCGAGCGCGCCGCCAAGCGACAGCGACCCGGTATCGCCCATGAAGACCATGGCAGGCGGCGCATTGAACCAGAGGAAGCCGATGCCGGCGCCGACCAGCGCACCGCAGAAGACCGCGAGTTCGCCGGCGCCGGCGACATTGTGGATCTGCAGGTAGTTGGCGAATACGGTATTGCCGACCAGGTAGCAGATCAGGCCGAAGCTGGCGGCGGCAATCATCACCGGCACGATGGCGAGACCATCCAGGCCGTCGGTCAGGTTCACCGCATTCGACGCGCCGATCATCACGAAGGCGGCAAACGGCATCATGAACCAGCCGAAGTTGAGCAGCACATCCTTGAAGAAGGGCACCGTCAGGCTGGTATTGAGCGGGGCGCTGCCGATCTGGTTGATCCAGACCGCGGCGACGCCGGCGATCACAACCTGCAGCGCCAGCTTCAGTTTGCCCGGCACGCCTTTCGGGTTCTGCTTGGTGACTTTCAGATAGTCGTCATAGAAGCCGATCAGGCCGAAACCGAAAGTGACCAGCAGCACGACCCAGACATAGCGGTTGCCGAGATCGGCCCAGAGCAGTGTACCAACGCCGATGCCGAGCAGGATCAGGAAGCCGCCCATGGTCGGTGTGCCGCGCTTGGTGAGATGACCTTCGGGGCCATCATCGCGGATCGGCTGGCCCCTGCCCTGCTTGGCGCGCAGCCAGTCGATCAGCGGCTGGCCGATCACAAACGACAGCACCATGGCGGTGAGTATTGCGCCGCCGGTGCGGAAGGTGATGTAGCGAAACAGGTTGAGGACGTTAAATTCGTCCGCCAGCGGATACAGCAGGTGATAGAGCATTCTTTTATACTTTCCTTACCAGCCGTTGGCGGCGCGCGGATGCGGCGCGGGGTTCAGCATGTCTTCAACAATCTTGCCCATGCGGCTGCCGAGCGAGCCTTTCACCAGCAACACATCGCCCGAACGCACGGCGCGGCGCAGCGGCTGGATCAGTTCAAGAGAGTTCGGCGCGTAGTGGCCACGCATCTGCGGCGGCAGTGCGTCGTACAGCCCTTTCATCAGCGGGCCGCAGGCAAACACCAGATCGATCCTCTCGCGCACCAGATCGGCAGCGAGGCCGATATGCGCCGCCTGCTCTTCGGGACCGAGTTCCAGCATGTCGCCGATCACGGCGATGCGGCGGCCACGCGTGTTGCTCGGCTTGGCCATCGCCAGCACGGCGAAGGCGGCGCGCATGCTGGGCGGGCTGGCATTGTAACTGTCGTCGATCAGGTCGAGCTGGCCGCCGTCGCGCCAGTCGAGCGTATGGCGTTCGCCGCGGCCCTTCGGCGCGGTGACATCGGCCAGCGCCATACCGGCTTCGGCCAGATCGCCGCCGGCCAGATGCACGGCCGCCAGCACGCCGAGCGCGTTCAGCACCCAGTGGCGGCCCGGCGCCCCGATCTTGAAGGTCATCGGATGGCCGAGGATTTCAGCCGCCACGCAGGAACAGGCCGAATGCGGCGCATATTTCACCAGCTTGGCCTGCGCCTCGGGGTGTTCGCCGAAGCCGATCACTTCGGCGGCGCCGGCGGCGCGGGCTGCAGCCGCGATCCGCTCGAAATGCGGCGTGTCGCGGTTGACGATGGCGATGCCACCCGATTCCAGACCGGCGAAGATTTCCGCCTTGGCATCGGCAATGCCTTCAATGCTGTCGAAATTCTCCAGATGTACCGGCTCGATGGTGGTGATGATGGCGATATGCGGACGGACCAGCTTCGACAGCGGCGCGATCTCGTTGGCATGGTTCATGCCCATCTCGATCACGGCATAGCGCGTATCGACCGGCATGCGCGCCAGCGTCAGCGGCACGCCCCAATGATTGTTGAGATTGCCGACCGAAGCATGCGTCGCCCCTTGCTGGCTCAGCACATGACGCAGCATTTCCTTGGTCGAGGTCTTGCCGACACTGCCAGTCACGCCGATCACCCTGGCGCCGCAACGCTGGCGCGCCGCAGAGGCGAGATCGTTCAAACCCTGGAAGGTATCCTTCACGCGCAGCAGATTGCCGCCCGGCAAAGTCTGCGGGCCGTTATCCACCATCGCAGCCGCAGCACCTTTCGCCAGTGCATCGGCGACAAAAACATGGCCGTCGAAATTCGGACCGCGGATGGCGATGAACAGATCGCCGAAGCCGACGGTGCGGCTGTCGATCGACACACCCGATGCAGTCCAGAAACCGTTGCCCTGTCCATGCGTGGCAGAGGCGGCTTCGGCAGATGTCCACAGCGCGAAAGCTTCCATTAACCTTTACCTCCGTATGGTGCGCTGCCCGAACCAGACACTTTGTCCGCCGCAGACACGGCTTCGCGCGCAACAAGCAGGTCGTCGAAGGGGCGCACTTCACCGCCCACGATCTGTCCCTGTTCATGGCCCTTGCCAGCAATCAGCAGCAGATCACCCGGCTGCAATTCATTCACCGCTGCGAAAATCGCCGCGCGGCGGTCACCGATTTCAGTCGCGTCCTTCGCCGCCGCCATCACGGCGGCGCGGATCGTGGCGGCATCTTCACTGCGCGGATTGTCATCGGTGACGAAAATGCGGTCGGCAAGCTTCGTCGCCACCTCACCCATCAGCGGACGTTTGCCGCGATCGCGATCACCGCCGCAGCCAAACACCACGACCAGGCGCTGCACCGTATGCGGGCGGGCCGCCTTCAGCACGGTCTCCAGCGCATCGGGGGTATGTGCGTAATCGACAAAGATGCTGGCGCCATTCCTGCGCTGCGCCGCCTTCTGCATGCGACCGGGTACGCCTTCGAGCGAGACCAGGGTTTCCCAGGCCGCCGCGGGATGAATGCCGCAACCGACCACGAGGCCGAGTGCCGCCAGCACATTGCCGGCCTGGAAGCCGCCGATCAGCGGCAGGTCGACATGGCGGCGCACACCGAAGACTTCGGCTTCGACCTGCAGACCACCGGCGTGTGGCACGGCGGCCAGCAGCTTGAGTTCGGTGCCGAGTTGGCCATAGCGGATCAGGCGCTGGCCGCGACGGGTGCAGATCTGCTCGACCTTGGCACCCAGCGCGGAATCCATGTTGATCACGGCCGCGCCACTGGTCGGTAGCAGCGTGTCGAACAGCCGCAGCTTGGCATTGAAGTAATCCTCGACCGTCGCATGGTAGTCCATGTGGTCGCGGGTCAGATTCGTGAAGGCGGCGGCCTGCGGCGCAATGCCATCAAGGCGGAACTGGTCGAGGCCATGGCTGGAGGCTTCGAGCGCCAGATACTCGACACCGGCCTGCTGCGCCATGCTCAGCAATTCATGCAGCCGCACCGGATCGGGTGTGGTATGCGCCACCGGCACATCAAGACCAGTTCCATTGAGGCCGAGCGTGCCGAGGCTGGCGCTCTTGTGGCCCAGGCGCGCCCAAATCTGCGCGGTGAAATTCGCCACCGAGGTCTTGCCGTTGGTGCCGGTAACGGCAGCGATATGCTTCGGCTGTGCGCCGAAGAAGCTGGCGGCCATCAGCGCCAGGCGACGGCGCGGATTGGCATCGGTGACGAAGGCGATCTGGCCGGCAAAGGCCGGATCGACATGATCGCTCAGCACCGCGACAGCGCCCTTCTCCCGTGCATCGGGAATAAAGCGATGGCCATCGGCCTGCGTGCCCTTGAGCGCGGCAAAGACAAAGCCCGGACGCACGGCGCGGCTGTCGGCGGTCAGGCCGGCGACATCCAGCGCGGCGGCGCGGGGATCGAGCGGGAGATCGGCGCAGAGTTCACTGAGACGCAAGTTTCTTCTCCTGCGTCTTGACGGTGACGTTGGCTGGCACGGCATTGGCAACAGGCGCGCTGAAATTCGGCATCGGCTGGCCGGGGATCGGCACATACATGGCCTGGCGCATGGCCGGCGAATTCTCGTCCACCGGCGGCACGCCCAGCATCGGCGCGATGCGGTTGATGACACGGCCGACGGTCGGCGCAGCGGTCCAGCCGGCGGTGGCGAAACCGTAGGTGCTCTTCTGGCCTTTCGGCTCGTCGATCATGATCTGGACGACGTAGCGCGGATTGTTCATCGGGAAGCCGGCGACGAAGGTGTTGAACAGCGCCTTCTTGTTGTAGCCGCCGCGATCGTTGACCTTTTCCGAGGTGCCAGTCTTGCCGCCGACCAGATAGCCCTCGGCAGCAGCCTTCTTGCCGGTACCTTCATCGACCACCAGCAACATCAGCTTGCGCATCACGTCGCTGACCTCGCGGCGCAGCACCTGGCGGCCCGGCGCCGGCATGCCCTGCGGACGCTTGATCAGAGTCGGCGGATGCAGCACGCCGCCATTGATGATGGCGGAGGTGGCGGTGGCGAGCTGCAACGGCGTGACCGACAGGCCATGGCCGAAGGAGATCGTCATCGTCTCGACGGTCTTCCACTGGCGCGGGATCAGCGGCGCACCGATCTCGGGCAGTTCCAGCGCCGGCTTGTTCAGCATGCCCATACGCTGCATGAATTCGCGCTGGCGCTCCGGGCCGACATCGACGGCCATCTTGGCCGAACCGATGTTGGACGAGTACATGAAGATTTCCGGTACGCTGAGCCAGCGGTTCTTCGGATGGTCGTCCTTGATGGTGAAGCGCGAAATCTGGATCGGCCGGCTGGCGTCGTAGCCGCCGCTCAGCTTGACGCTGCCGTAATCCAGCGCCATCGCCGTGTTCAGCGTCTTCATGGTCGAACCCATTTCATAGACGCCGAGCGTGATGCGGTTGAACCGCGACTCCTTGCTCGCCGTGCCCGGTTCGGCCGGATCGAAATCGGGCAGGCTGACCAGCGAGATGATCTCGCCGGTATAGATATCCATGACAATGCCGCCGCCGCCGATGGCGTTGAAATACTCTATCGTCTTGGCGACTTCGTCGCGCATCACATGCTGCACGCGCAGATCGATGCTGAGTTCAAGCGGATCGCCGGTGCGCGTCGGGTCCTTCAGCTGCTCGTCGAAATGCTGCTCGATGCCGGAAATGCCCTTGCCGTCGATATCGGTATAGCCGACGACATGCACACCGAGCGCACCCTGCGGATAGATGCGGCGCTGCTCGTTATGGAAATACAGGCCGGGAATGCCGAGGCGGTTGACCTCATACTGCTCACGCGGCGTCAGTCCGCGCTTGAGCCAGACGAAGCTTTTGCCCGAAGCCAGCTTGGCCTGCACCTCGCCAACCGGCAGTTCGGGCAGCGCCTGCACCAGTCGCGTGGCGGCACCGGCGGGATTCTGCACCTTGCGCGGATCGGCATAGAGCGAGGCGATCTTGAGGTTGGTCGCCAGGATCTGTCCGTTGCGGTCGACAATCGGCTGACGCTCCATCAGCGCCGTCTTCGCCCCCAGCTCCGGATTGAAGCCGCGCGCGACGGCAGGTTCTGACGCACCGCGCAACACGGTGAGTTCGACCAGACGACCGCCCAGCAGCAGAAAGGCCAGCGAGAACAGGCCGATGCCGATCACCAGACGGCCGCGGCTGGCATCCAGCGCCTGCTTCGCGGCACCTTCCAGGCGCACCATCGCCGGGCTACCGGGCATGTCGGCCGGCGTGCAGGGCGGACGCGGCTTCAGCTTCGGCGGCTGATTTTTCGGCGTGCGGCGGAACAGACCCATCACTGAGCCCTCCGCGGTTTGTCATTACCGCGCTGCATCGCGCCAAGCACGGCCGCGACTTCGGCATCGAATGCGGCCGGTGCTTCGGCGGCAGGCTTGGCAGCGACCTGCATCGAGGATGCAGGCGCAGCGGTCACGGCGGCCACAGGCTGGGCGGGCACCGGAACAGGCGCGGCAGCCATCGGCGGCAGCGCAGGTGCCGTGACGGCCGGGGCAGGCTGCTGCGAATTAGGCGTGCCGCGATCCTGCCGCCAGGGCAATGCTTCGATGGCCACGATATCCTTCGCCGTCGTGCTGCGCATCTCGAGCAGGCGCTGTGCCTTGTCCTGCAAATAGTCGGGACGGCTCAGATAGCTCCACTCGGCCTGCAGCACGCCAATGGTTTCGCGTTCCTGGCTGAGCGCGCGATTGAGTTCGATCAGCTCTTCTTCCAGACGCTGCACTTCATACGAAAGCTGATAGAGGCCGAAAGACACCACGGCGAGCAGCAGCAACGCGATCAGGGACAGGCCGCGGCTCATGCTGCCTCCCGCATGTCGTCATCCGGCCAGGCCGGGGCGGCGGTGCGCTTGGCCGCGCGCAGCTTGGCGGACCGGGCGCGCGGATTGGCAGCGGCCTCGGACTCGGCAGGCGCCAGTGCGCCCTTGTGCAGCAGCTCGAAACTCGGGGCGCGCGGGGCCTTGGTGGCTTCCGGCAGATGGCGCGAACTGCCGGTCTGCTTGCCGCAGCGGCGGTCGAGGAAATGCTTCACGACGCGGTCTTCCAGAGAATGGAACGACACGACCGCAAGCCGGCCTTCCGGCTTGAGCAACTTTTCGGCAGCGACCAGACCACGACGCAGTTCGCCGAGTTCGTCATTCACCACGATACGCAGTGCCTGGAAGGTGCGGGTCGCCGGGTTGATGCCGGGGGCGGCGCGCACCACGCGGGCGACGATCTGCGCCAGCTGACGGGTGCGGGTGATCGGCGCTTCGATACGAGCGGCCACGATGGCGCGCGCCACAGCACGGGCGCGGCGCTCTTCGCCATAGAGATAGATGATATCGGCCAGTTCGGCCTCGTCGCGGCTATTGACGATATCGGCAGCGGTTTCGCCCTGGTCCGACATGCGCATGTCGAGCGGGCCATCCTGCTGGAAGGAGAAACCGCGATCCGCCTGATCGATCTGCATGGACGAGACGCCGATATCCAGCGCGACACCATCGACGCCCTGAATGCCGATCTGGTTGAGCAGCATGTCCATATCGCCGAAGCGGCCGGCCAGCAGACGGAAGCGGCCGGGATGGGCAGTCGAGACGCGGTCGGCATGGATCTGCACGGTGGGATCGCGGTCGATGCCGATCACCTGGCACTCCGCCGCGGCCAGCAGGGCCGAACTATAACCACCCGCACCAAAGGTCCCGTCCACAAGCACTTCACCGGCGCGCGGCGCCAACGCCGCGACAACCTCACCGCACATCACGGAGAGATGAACCGTTCCTGCGGCTTTTTCATGGCCGTTTTTGTCTTGCGGACGAAAACGGTCCGCCGGGCTCACGCTTTTGTCCCCGTATCGGAGGAACCACCGTTGCGCAGCCAGGCTGCGGCCTTTGCTCGCGCCTCGCTGGCGCGTGCCTCCCAAGCCTTCGGCTCCCAGATCTGGAAGCTGTGGCGGCGGCCGACGAAGACCGCCTCGCCCGGCGAGGCCAGGCCGGCATGGTCGAGGAATTGCGGCTGCAGCTGGATGCGGCCTTCCTGATCCAGATTCAGCTCGCTGAGAAACGGCAGCAGGCCGTCGATCAGCATTTCACGTTCCGGATGCAGGTCCGGCAGTTCGTCGATGCGGCGATTGACGCCGTCGAGATAGTCACGCCCGCCGGCGACCAGCGCCGGGGCGGAAATATCGGGACCGAGAATGAGGCCGCCTTCCGGCTGGCGACGGGTCAGCAGGGCGCGATACGGCGCAGGTACCGAAACACGGCCCTTGGCGTCGATCCGATTCTTGAAGGTGGAGAGAAACAGCTCCACGCCGCGCCCCCGCGCTCTCTCCCGGCGAACTACCCCCCTTGGGTATCCTGACCTGGGATGACATGGGATAACATGGGCCTATATGGGGGTCAATGGAAATTAACGGTTTGGTATGGAGAATTAAGGCCTGATAGCCCAATGATCTCCGAGGTTTGCATTCGACAGGGTCCTAGTAAATTCCCTTAATGTTCTCTTTTGTTCTCATCAATTTCCTTGATCTTGGCCTTGTCGCCGGACTACATCCTCCGAACGGGTGAATGGGGGCCAGACCACTGATGCGTGACCGACTGCGGAGCCTTGGATACCGGCCGGCCTGGCTGCGTCGCATGATCTGGGCGACCGCCTTCGCCCTGCTGCTGCCGGCGGCCGCCAACCTTGCATCTGCAGCCTGGGCCTCGGTCAACGAATTCCTGCCGCGCGACGCGCCGGCACTGAAGCGTTTCGCCGTGGTGGCCGCGACCGCCAACAATCAGTGCCTGACCACGCAGCTGATCAACAACGACGTGAAGCGCTTGCGCGCCAACGTTTTGCTGTCGCCCTGCGAGTTCAACATCGACAACCAGACGCAGGGCTTTTTCATCAGCCGGCCGCTGACACAGGGCGGCTACCAGATTTTCTTCGCTGCCAATCCGAGCTACTGCCTGGCGATGGAACCGCGCGCGCAGATTCTGGTCGCCTCGGCCTGCGCGCTGAATACCGAGATGCTGGAACAGCTGCCGCAGCTCTGGGACATCAAGGCTGGCGGCCTGTCGCTCAAGGGTATCGACGGCAAGAAATGGTGCCTCGACACGCGTGCGCGCCAGGGCTTCTCGGCGATCTTCGAGCCGCAATTCATCGAATGCCCGGAGCAAATCCCGGACGCCTTCATCCTGCGCGTCAATCGCTGAATACCGTTTGAGGAACAGGGTGCCAGACGGCCTGTAAGCCGGGTTCTGTCCACTCATTGCTGAGCTGGACGGCCATTCCTCTGGGACGCCCATCGCTGGACGCCTCGCGCGACCGACCCGGATGACGAACCGGAAACAGTTCTGCAGACTTGCGCCTGCTGCCATCCCTATTTGGTCTTGCTCCCGGTGGGGTTTGCCATGCCGCCGCTGTTACCAGCCGCGCGGTGCGCTCTTACCGCACCCTTTCACCCTTGCCATGACAGGTCATGGCGGTCTGCTCTCTGTGGCACTGTCCCTGGGGTCGCCCCCGCCGGGCGTTACCCGGCACCGTGTTTCCGTGGAGCCCGGACTTTCCTCGACGCTCGTGAGAACGCCGCGGCCGTCCAGCCGTCTGGCACCGGCGCACAGGTAGGCCCTGCGCCCCGTCGCGTCAAGCGGAAACGGGCAAGCGAAATGGCTCAGCCGGCGCGTTCGCTGCTCATGCGCCGCACCGTCATCTGCTCGGCGATGTGGTGGATCAGGCTGGTGGTTTCGGCATCGCTGACGCCATCCACCTGGTCCTGGCGCCAGTGCCGCTGGAAAGCGCGCACCGCCGCTTCGGTATGCGGATCGTAGATGCCGCTGCCTTCGATGGCATAGCCGATCTTGTCGAGCGCGACCTGCAGTTCCAGCACTGCGCCGCCGCGTTCGCCCGCGCGCATGATCGGCGCATTCTGCGAGACCTTGAAATCGGCGGACCACCAGCGGCCGAAACCGGCGGCATGCAGCCGGTGCCAGGGGAATAGCTCGCCCGGATCTTCCTTGCGGGTCGGTGCGATATCGGAATGGCCGACATAGCTGCCGGGCATGATCTCGTAACGGCTGGCGATATCCTTCAGCAGCGCAATAAGCGCGTCGATCTGCACGGCCGGAAATTCACGATAGCCGAATTCATGACCGGGATTGACCAGTTCGATGCCGATGGAACGCGCATTCACATCACGCACACCGCGCCAGAAAGCCACGCCGGCATGCCAGGCGCGCTTCTCTTCCGGCACCAGGCGATAGATCGTGCCGTCTTCATCGATCATGTAATGGCTGCTGACCTTGGACTGCGGATCGGCGAGACGCTCCAATGCTGCGGCTGCCGTCGGCATGCCGGTATAGTGCAGCACCACCATATCCACCGGGCGGCGGCAGTTGCGCTCGTCAAAATTCGGCGAAGGATGATCGACCAACCTGAATGTCATTCGCCTGCTGCCTTGTCACTGACGGGTACCACGATCGGCCGCTGGCCCGCGGCTTCTGCTGCTTTCGATTCACGCAGGGTCACAATCAGCACGCCCAGCAGGGCCATGGCCGAACCGATGATGACGCGATTGCTCAATTGCTCGCCAAGGAAATAGATGCCGGACAGAATGCCGAGGATCGGCGCCAGGGTGAAACCAGGATTGACGATACTGACCGGATAACGGCGCAGCAGGAAATAGGCGCCGCCATGCCCCAGCAGCGACACGCCAAGGATAGCATAAAGCAGCACGCCCCAATGCTGCCACTCGGCTGTCTGAAGGCTGGCGACCTGGCCGCTCTCGGCAACATAGGAAAGCAGAAGCAGGCTGGGGCCGCTGATCATGCCGACCCAGGCCTGCATGCTCAGCGTGTTCACATCGCGGATGCGCCGCACCAGAATCTGGCCGATCGACATGGCAAACACACTCAACAGGCAGAAAATGATCGCGCCTTTGTAGCCGAATACTTTCGGGTCGAAACTGATCACCATAGTGCCGAGGAAGGCCAGCAAAATACCGGCGCCACGACGCCAGCGCACCTTTTCATTCAGGAAAGCCCAGGCCATCAGGGTGGCGATCGGCACGCCGAGCTGCACCACCACGGCGACAACGGCAACGTCGTCAGCAAGGGCGATGCCGTTGAACATCAGCGCGAAATGCAACGTGCCCATCATCAGGGCGGCCCAGAGGACAAGTTGCATCTGGCCCTTCTGCCAACGCAGCCAGGGCAGCATGATCAGCGCGAGGCCGAGAAAGCGCAGCCCGGTAAAGAAGACCGGCGGGAAATGCGACACGGCAATCTTCGAGGCAACGAAATTGTACCCCCAGATGGCGCAGATCAGCAGCATGAGGGAGAGGTGCTGGGGCTTCATGGGGCGCGACCCTAGCAAAGCCGCCCCGCCGCGGGCTACGTTTGTTTACACTTCGGCCATGCGTTGGCTGCAAGGGGGGTATGCGGCATGCCATTTGTTGATGCCGTGGTTATGCCCTGTTTACAGGCATGGCGGTCCATTGGAAGGCAAACGGCATGGCCAAGTCAAAACCTGTTCTGAAAAAGCCCCGCACTATGGCGGGCGCCAAAGCTGCGCCGCGCCGCGCCATCGTCTCCTCTGCCCATCTGGCCAGCGAGCGACTGGAAGGCCTCAGCGAATTCGAATTTGCCCTGATGATGACGGCCAATGCCTTCAACCGCTGGATCGTGCGCTGCATGACCGCGGCCGGCGAAGCTGACCTGGCCGCGCTGGATGTGATGGTGCTGCACGGCGTGAACCATCGCGAGCGGCCGAAGCGGCTCGCCGATCTCTGCCTGGTGCTGAATGTGGAAGACACCCACACGGTGAATTACGGGCTTAAGAAGATGGTACGGCTGGGCCTGATCGCCGGCACCCGACGCGGCAAGGAGATCTTCTACGCCACCACGCCGAAGGGCCGCACGCTCTGCCTGGAATACCGCAAGATCCGCGAGCAGCTGCTGGGCGAAGCCTTCGCCCTGATCGGCCAGCCCGGCCTGGGCAAGCCGCAGGGAGATTTGTCCCGGGTGGCGGAGCTGATGCGCGCGCTCTCCGGAACTTACGATCAGGCGACCCGGGCGGCGGCCTCGCTTTAACGCCATCGGCAACGTTGACAAATTATCAACGTTTTGTAACCGTCCCGCCCAGCCACATCCTTGGCCCATCCGCCCGGAGCCCCGCATGACCCAGACCGCCTCGCCCACGCCCGCCAACCAGCAGTGGGAATTCTGGATCGATCGCGGCGGCACCTTCACCGACATCGTCGGCCGTAAGCCGGATGGCGGCATCGTCACGCACAAGCTGCTGTCGGAAAACCCCGAGCGCTACAAGGATGCCGCCGTGCAGGGCATCCGCGACCTGCTGGGCCTGAAAGCCGGCGAGGCACTGCCGAAAGGCAAGATCGCCGCTGTGAAGATGGGCACCACTGTCGCCACCAATGCATTGCTGGAGCGCAAGGGCGACCGCGTGCTGCTGCTGGTGTCGGAAGGCTTCGCCGATCAGCTTCGCATCGGTTACCAGACCCGGCCGAAACTGTTTGCCCTGCATATCCAGTTGCCCGAGATGCTGTATGAGCGCGTGGTGGAAATCCCCGAACGCGTGCGCAATGACGGCAGCATCGAGACGCCGCTGGATCTCGCCGCGGCCGAAGCCGCACTGAAGGCGGCGCATGCCGATGGCATCCGCTCGGTCGCCATCCTGTTCATGCACGGCTATCGCTATACCGACCATGAAGCCAAGGTGGCCGAACTGGCGCGCAAGCTGGGCTTCACGCAAGTGTCGGCCAGCCACCAGGTCTCGCCGCTGATCAAATTCGTCAGCCGCGGTGATACCACGGTCGTCGATGCCTATGTCTCCCCCATCCTGCGCCGCTATGTCGACCAGGTCGGCAGCGAACTGGATGCCGCCAATACCGCCTTACGGCTGATGTTCATGCAGTCCAACGGCGGCCTGGCCGATGCGCATTTCTTCCAGGGCAAGGACAGCATCCTGTCCGGCCCGGCCGGCGGCGTGGTCGGCCTGGTCGAAACCTCCACACGGGCAGGCTTTGAGAAAGTGATCGGCTTTGACATGGGCGGCACGTCGACTGACGTGAGTCACTATGCCGGTGAATACGAACGTGCCTTCGAGACCATGGTGGCCGGCGTGCGCATGCGTGCGCCCATGATGATGATCAATACCGTGGCGGCCGGCGGCGGCTCGATCCTGCATTTCGACGGCGCGCGCTATCGTGTCGGCCCGGACTCGGCAGGTGCCAATCCGGGGCCGGCCTGCTATCGCCGCGGCGGGCCGCTGGCGGTGACTGACTGCAACGTGGTGCTGGGCAAGCTGCAGCCCGATTTCTTCCCCGCTGTCTTCGGCCCCAATGGCGACCAGCCGCTGGATGCCGAGGTCGTGAAGACGAAATTCACCGAATTGCAGGCGCGCGTGAAGGCCGAGAGCGGCGATACCCGCAGCATTGAGGAAATGGCTGAAGGCTTCCTCGCCATTGCCGTCGAGAATATGGCCAACGCGATCAAGAAAATCTCGGTGGCGCGAGGCTATGACGTCACGAAGTATGTACTGTCCAGCTTCGGCGGTGCCGGCGGCCAGCATGCCTGTCTGGTGGCCGATGCGCTGGGTATGACCGAAGTGCTGCTGCACCCGCTGGCTGGCGTGCTGTCGGCTTATGGCATGGGATTGGCCGACCAGCGCGTGCTGAAGGAAAAGTCGGCGGAAGTGTCGCTGGAAGCCAGCGCGCTGCCCAACCTGGCGAAGGAACTCGACGCGCTGGCCGAAGACTCGCGCGCCGAGATGCTGAAACAGGGCGTGCCGGCGGAGAAGATCACGGTCATCCGCAAGCTGCATGTGCGCTATGGCGGGTCTGACTCCGCTTTGGAAGTCGAGTTCGGCACACTGGCCGAGATCAAGGCAGCGTTTGAAACCGCGCATCGTCAGCGCTTCGGCTTCATCAGCCCGGAAAAGATCCTGATCGCCGGCAGCGTGGCGGTCGAAGTCGTCGGCCAGGGTGAACGCGCGCCGGATGCGGTCGAAAAGATCGTCGATCCGCGCAACCAGGACGCCATCCCCACGCTGGCCAAGCGCAAAGCCTATATGGCCGGCAGCTGGCGCGACACGCCGGTCTATGACCGCGCCGCGATGCGGCCGGGCGAAACCATCATGGGCCCTGCCATCGTGATCGAGCCGACCAGTACCATCGTGCTGGAACCGGGCTGGCAGGCGCGCCTGACCGAACGCCGCGACCTAGTGCTGAAGCGCGTCGAAGCCCTGCCCGAGCGCAAGGCGATCGGCACCAGCGTCGATCCGGTGATGCTGGAAATCTTCAACAACCTGTTCATGTCGATCGCCGAACAGATGGGCAGCGTGCTGGAAAAGACCGCCTATTCGGTCAATATCAAGGAGCGCCTGGATTTCTCCTGCGCCATCTTCGATCTCGACGGCGAACTGATCGCCAATGCGCCACATATGCCGGTGCATCTGGGCTCGATGTCGGAATCAATCAAGACTGTGATGCGCAAGCGTGCCGGCACGATGAAGCCCGGCGATGTCTATGTGCTGAACGCGCCCTATGCCGGTGGCACGCATCTGCCCGATGTCACCGTGATCACCCCGGTCTTCGACAAGGCCGGCAAGGAGGTGCTGTTCTATCTCGGCAGTCGCGGCCATCACGCCGATATCGGCGGCACGACTCCGGGCTCGATGCCGCCAGACTCGAAGACGGTCGAGGATGAAGGCGTGCTGCTCGACAACGTGTTACTGGTCGATGGCGGCCGCATGCTGGAAGACGAGATGATTGCGCTGCTCAAGGGCGGCAAGTATCCGTCGCGCAATCCAGCGCAGAATATCGCCGACCTGAAGGCGCAGATCGCCTCCTGCGAAAAGGGTGCGCAGGAGCTGCGCAAGATGGTCGACCAGTTCGGCCTTGATGTCGTGCGCGCCTATATGAACCATGTGCAGGACAATGCGGAAGAATCCGTGCGCCGGGTGATCAGCCGCCTGAAGGACGGCGAATTCACCTATCCGATGGACGATGGTTACGAGATTAAGGTGAAAGTGACGGTCAACCATAAGGATCGTACCGCCAAGATCGACTTCACCGGCACCTCGGGCGTGCATCCGACCAATTACAACGCGCCCACGGCGGTCTGCGTGGCGGCCGTGCTTTACGCCTTCCGCTGCCTGGTGGACAGCGACATCCCGCTGAACGGCGGCTGCCTGAAGCCGCTGGAGATCATCATCCCGAAGAACTCGATGCTCGATCCGGTCTACCCGGCCGCCACGGTGGCCGGCAATGTCGAGACCAGCCAGTGCATCACCGATACTATCTTCGGCGCGCTGGGCGTGATGTCGGCGGCCCAGGGCACGATGAACAACTTCACCTTCGGCAATAACGACTACCAGTATTACGAGACGATCTGCGGCGGCAGCGGCGCCGGCGCAGATTTCGATGGCTGCGATGCGGTCCACACCCATATGACCAACGCGCGCCTGACCGACCCCGAAGTGCTGGAATTCCGCTTCCCCGTGCTGCTGGAAAGCTTCCGCATCCGGCGCGGTTCGGGCGGCAAGGGCAAACACAAGGGTGGCGACGGCACCATCCGCCGCATGCGCTTCCTCACCAACATGACCGCGACGCTGCTCTCCTCGCATCGCAAGGTGCCGCCATTTGGCCTTGAAGGCGGCGAGACCGGCGAGACCGGCCGTCAGTGGGTGGAACGCACCAGCGGCGCGAAGGAGATGCTGGAAGGCCGTTGCTCGACGCCGATGCAGCCGGGCGATGTCTTTGTCATCTCCACGCCTTCGGCCGGCGGCTTCGGCACGCCGACCGGGCGGAAGGATGCAGCAGAGTAACTAGACTTTCGGCAGCCGCAGGTCCTTGACGATCTGGGCTGCCGACTCTTCCGCGCTCTGTCGACTGGTATCGATCACCACATCGGCCTTGGGCATATGCGTGGTGGCAAAGACGCCCTGCGCTTCCAGCTTCTCGTAGACTTCGTGGTCGGTCAGCTTGCCGGTATTGCGCCGCGACTGGTTGTCGATGCGCCGATACACTTCCTCCATCGGGCAGGTCAGCTCGATGAAACGCACGCGGCTGCCGGCACCCAGCACGGCATCGAGCACTTTTTCAACGAATCCCGGCCGCACCGTGGTTTCCGGCGCAAAGGTGAAGATCAGCCCGTGCTGCCGCTCGGTGGCGGCGCGTTTGATCACCGCCAGCCAGATCTCCTCGCGCAACTCCACAAACGGCTTGCTGCCAAATTCAAAGACTGCCAGCAGCAGGTCGACCGTCAGATGGTTATGGAACAGTTTGTAGCCGGTCAGTTTTGCCAACTCGCGGGCCACGGTGAGCTTGCCGGTGGCCGGCTTGCCGTAAATGAACAGGAGATTCATGCGGCGAAACTACGACGAGACGCCGCCGCGCGAAACCGTATGCGGCCCGGTTTTCGGTGAAAATTTGCCAGCGCCTCGCTACCTCTGCGCCACAATCCAGCCACAGGACTCTGGCTAAACCTCGGAGTAAGGATTTTGCGGCAGATTCGACTCTGCCATCGCATTCGGGGAAGAGGTGTCGTGACCTTCAGCATCCGATCTAGCGCAGCTCTGCTGTCCCTGCTCGGCGGCCTCCTCACCGGCGGTCTCACGGCACCTGCCGCGGCACAGACGATACTGCCTGCCTGTCCCGTTATTGTGACACCTCACGACGCCGGATTTTGCCAGGTGGCACCGCTGCCGCCCAAATACGACAGCCTGTATGAAGAAAGGCGCCGCGATCTGGCGCTGCTCAGTTTCGACCCCGATGAAGGGCATTACCTGTTGTCGCGACAGCCGCTGTTCGGCCCGGGCGATATTTCCCTGCTGAGCCGCCATATTGAGGCCGCAGGCTCCGGAGCACTTGCCGATACCGATAGCGACAAGCTGACTGTCTACAGCGAGGCCGACGCCGCGCCACGCGCGATGCAATCGGCCTATGACGTGCCGCTCTTCGATGGGCTGGCGCTCAGCAACACCAGCAGGATCAGCCAGAGTGACACATCCGGACACGAAGACCGCGCAGCCAGCAGCGGTATCGACCTCGCCTACCAGCAATATGGCCTGACCTTCAAAGTGAACCCGAATGCCGCCGCCAACTGGAGCGATCTTGCCGGCAGCGGCCATCGTCGCTTCGGCATCGACAATTCGGTATCCGCCATGGTCGCGCGCGACCTGACGCTGACGCTATCGTCCGGCTATGCCACGGAAGGCACTGTTGGCGATCCCTATTCGATGCAGAGCAACGAGCGCCACCGCATCGCCGTGGCACAGCATTTCTCCAGCGGCTACAAGCTCGGTGCCTCGCTGCAGCGTCGCAACGAGTATTTCTACCAGGAAGAGCGCGACATCAATGCCGTCGGCCTTCAGGTTGGTGTGCCACTGGGCGAGACGCTGAATTTCACCGCCAGCCATGAATTCGGCGTTGGCGAAAAACGCAACCTCGGCGCCGACAATGCCGTACCCTTCTATGGCCAGCAACAGAGCCTGGACCTGCAGTTGCACTGGACCCCGGCGGCGCTGGCCAGCCGCGCCATGACCATCATGGCCGGCTATACGGTGACGCAGGATGAATTCGCAGGCGCTGGCGACCCGCTGCTCACCCAGGCGCGCCTCAATCTGGCGATGCGATTCTGAAGCAAGCAACTGGCTGCTTTACAACTTGCGCCGTTTCCTCCCGAATGGGTTCGATACATTGGGGGGATAATATGACTACGTTTGTAATCAAGCCGGTTTTTTGGAATACCAAAAATTACACGATGCCCAGCGGCGCCAAAGCGACGTCGGGCTATCCCTATGAAAATGGATATGGTCACGAGGAATGGAACAACGCGCCACGCATGCGGTTCCGGGGCGCGAATGACCAACCTTACAGAGTCTTTCATACGGAACCCCTAGGTAAATTTCCTGTCGAAGAGCATGCCAACGAGATCATGATCTTCATGATCGCCTCGCATGGTGGAGTGCAATACCTCGTCGGAGTTGCCGGCAATGCCCGTTTCGTACCCGACGAAGAAGAGCGACGAAAACTCGCCAAACAACTGAAGCTCAACTCAATGTGGGAAGAGGCCTGGTCGGCCGACACAGTAAAAATATGCTATCGGAATAATCGCGAGAAATTTCGCAGTATTTGGACCAAGAAAGAGGTTTTCTGGACGCCGAATTGGATTTGTCCGGAAAAATCCTTCCTGTGGTTGGCCAATCCTCTGCCCATGAATGCCAACAGCCTTGTCGGCAAGAAAAAGTTTCTCACCAGATTCAGCAGTTATCAGGAAATCGAAAAAACCCTTGCTGGCAGAATCCTCAATCTGGTCGCCAAGATCGAACCCGGGCCCCGCATTCGGCGTCTCAGGCAACTTGCCTCATTGCCGCCATCAACAGGCGAAGCAGACGATGTCGAGGATGTCTGCAACGATCCGAAGCTCAGCCCCACACAACGCAAAGCACTCATCAATGCGAGGCTTGGCCAGGGCAAATTCCGCGCTGATGTCGAGAAAGTGTGGGATCGTTGCTGCGCCGTTACCAGCTGCACGGCTAGGGAAGCCTTGCGTGCGTCACATATTCTGCCCTGGAAGCAGGCCAATAATAAACAGAGGCTCGATCCTCATAACGGTCTCCTTTTAACTGCGAATATCGACGCGCTTTTTGACCGGGGATTGATCTCGTTTTCCGATAACGGCCGGCTTCTGGTGTCAGATCAGATAACTGAGGCCAACTGCAAATTGCTTGGCTTGAAATCGCAAAGGCTTTGGAAAGTCCCCACCAGGGAACAGAAGGTCTATTTGCAGCAGCATCGCGAAACTTACGGCTTTTAATCCAGGCTTCCGTCGCGGCAGTCTTCCCAAACGGCCGGGTCTTGCTAGACTCCCTGATAAGGGAGAAATGCCATGACGGATGTCTTCGAGGTTCTCAACCAGCCGCCCGCGCTGGAGGATTACAACCTTTACACCACCGACAAGGCGCTGATGCAGGCCGCCGAGGTGAATGGCGCCGGCTGGGCGAAAGACCGCCTCAACGTCTATGGCCGCCGGCTGGGCGATGCCGAAACCATCGAGAATGGCCGGCTGGCGCATAAGCATCCGCCGCAGCTGAAGCTGTTCGACCGTTTCGGCCATCGCCGCGACGAGGTGGAATTCCATCCCGCCTGGCACAGCATCATGTCGCTGATCATCGGCGAAGGGCTGCATTCGGCGCCCTGGGCCGAGCCCAAACCCGGCGCCCATGTGGCGCGTGCGGCGGCCTATATCATGCATGCGCAGATCGAACCGGGCAGCCAGTGCCCGACCACGATGACCTATGGCAGCGTGCCGGCGATCCGGAAAGACAAACACCTGAGCGAAACCTGGCTGCCGAAAATCTATTCGCGTCAGTATGACGGCAGCAACAGGCCGGTGGCGCAGAAGACCGGCGCGCTGATCGGCATGGGCATGACCGAAAAGCAGGGCGGCTCGGATGTCCGCAGCAACACCACGACGGCTGCGCCCGCTGGCGCGGACGGCGCCTACATCATCAACGGACATAAATGGTTCTTCTCCTGCCCGCAGAATGACGCGCATCTGGTACTGGCGCAGTCGCCGAATGGCCTGAGCTGCTTCTTCGTGCCGCGCTGGCTGCCCGATGGCAGCAAGAACCCGGTGCAGATCCAGCGCCTGAAAGACAAGGTCGGCAACAAATCGAATGCCTCGTCCGAGGTCGAATTCCACAACGCGCAGGGCTGGCTGCTGGGCGAAGAAGGCCGCGGCGTGCCCACCATCATCGAAATGGGCACCTATACGCGGCTGGACTGCGCGCTCGGCTCGGCCGGGCTGCTACGCGGCGCTGTTTCACAGGCGCTGCATCACGCAGCACACCGCCGTGCCTTCCAGCGCCATCTGATCGACCAGCCGCTGATGACCAATGTGGTGGCCGACCTCGCCATCGAGTCTGAGGCCGCGACCATGCTGGCGCTGCGATTGGCGCGGGCGTTTGACCGCGCCGAGGCTGATCCGGCCGAGGCCGCCTTCCGCCGCCTCTGCACCCCGGCGGTGAAATACTGGATCTGCAAACGCGCGCCCAATGCCGTGGTGGAGGCCATGGAGGTGCATGGCGGCAACGGCTATGTCGATGAAGGCCCGCTCGGCATGCTGTATAAGGAAATTCCGCTCAATTCGATCTGGGAAGGATCGGGCAACGTGATGTGCCTGGACGTGCTTCGCGCCCTGCAGAAAGGCCAGGACGGGCTGGAGGCCTATTTCGCCGAACTGATCCCGGCGCGCGGCAATGACAAGCGGCTGGATGCGGCGATCCATGACCTGAAAGCCGAATTCGCTGACCAGACCGAGATCGAGCATCGCGCGCGCCGCGTGGTGGAAAAGATGATGGCGACCCTACAGGGCGCGCTGCTGGTGCGCTATTCGACGCCGGCCGTGGCCGACGCCTTCTGCGCCTCACGGCTCGGCGGCGACTGGGGCCATGCTTTTGGCACGCTGCCCAAGGGCATCGACACCCGCGCGATTGCGGAGCGGGCACTGCCGGTTTAAGTGGCCGTCGTCTCAACTGGCATTCGTACCTTCAGCGCCTTGGGCGCCACGGCATAGCGGATCGGGCCGGGCAGCATCTCGACCTCGCCGTCGCTGGCCACCGGCTTCGACCGGTTGAAATCAATCTTCAGGCTTTCCGCCTTGATCACCTCGAGCGACGGATCGCTTTCGAGTGTGCCGAGGAACAGTTTGGCGAGCTGGCTGGCGGAACCGAGCCAGTTTTTCTCATGGCTGACATAGACGGTCAGCTCACCGCTTTGCAGATCTGAGCGGGTGAACAGCTGCGCAGTTCGAAATTCATAAGCCCCCACGGCGACAACGACGGCGGGGGAAAGGATTTCGCGCCGTTGGCCACGATGCTCGATGGCAATTTCCATCACGCGATGGCGCCGCACCGCGCGCCAGGCCGATTTGAACATCGCCGGCCATTTCGCCAGGCCGAACAGGCGACGCCGGCGTTCGCGATCCACGATCATCTCGGGATAGAGGCCGAGCGCCGATTTGTTGAGGAAGATGCCGCGATTGACACGGCCGACATCGATGGGCTCGATCGTGGCATTGCTGAGCGCCGCCACGGCCTGCTCGATTTCGAGCGGGATGTTCAGATCGCGCGCCAGCAGGTTCATGGTGCCAAGCGGCAGCACGCCCAGCACGCCGTCGCGTTTCATCACCAGTTCCGCCGCCGAGCGCAAGGTGCCGTCGCCGCCGCCGACCCAGATCTCATCGCTGGTTTCCGCCGCCGCGATCAATGCACCGGGCAGCTGTTTCGGCGGAACCACGCGCACCTGCACGTCACTACGCCCGGCAGCCACAGCTGCCCGCTGAATCACATCCTGTAGGGTGGCTGCACCATATTGGCGCGCCGTGCCGGACTCGGCATTAATGACAACAGCAGTGGTCATAGGGACTTACCAGAACACCAGATCGGTGCCGGCGCGGAATACGCCGACGCCGAGCATAACGAACAAACCCATGCTGGCGATCCCGACAAAATGACCGGCCAGCACGCCCAGCCCGTCGCGGGTCAGCAGGCCCAGCGCGATCAGCACGATACCCAGCGCAAAAGGCAGGTTGCCGAACGGCAAGGGCAGCGCCAGCCCAACGCCTTGCAGCGCAATGCCAATGGCAGCCACCGCAACCCCCGCTCCGCTGACGGCCCAGGTCAGGCGGGGCCGGCAGCGACGCTCAAGCCGCCGGACGAAGGGAATGGCAAAGGCCATGAAACGACGCAGCAATCCGGCCGACAGACGCTGACGTCCCAGCAGACCGGGGATCGGTGGCCGGTTCGGCTGGACCAGCAGGCCGATAGCGACGCAGACCACCAGCGAACCGACGATCATGCCCAGCGGCAGCCCGGGCGACGGAACGAAGCCGAGCAGACCGAGGAAGAGCAGCAACAGCGGCGTCGAGCGCTGCGCGACAATCCCGCTCGCCTCGGCCAGGGTCATGCCGTCCTCGCGCCCGTGCCGGCGAAGACGCGCCAGATCCCCCGCAACGCTGCGCGGCCGTGCGCCACCCTGCCCGCCTGAATGATCGGATGTCATGCAGGCAGGGTGGCTGTCGATTGCGGCGAAAGCGCGGCGTCGCGCAGATCAGGCGCGATCTGCACCGGCCGGCACCTTCCTGGTAAAGAACAGGGAGGCAAGGATGCCGATCAGGATCAGCGAAATCGTCACCGCCAGAGAGATCACGGCAGGGATCTTGCCCACGATATTGACCAGAAAGATCTTGCCGCCAATGAAGATCAGCACGGCCGCCAGAGCGTATTTCAGATAGTGGAAACGGTGGATCATGGCAGCCAGTGCGAAATACAGCGCCCGCAGGCCAAGGATCGCGAAGATGTTGCTGGTGTAGACAATGAACGGGTCCTGCGTGATGGCGAAGATCGCCGGCACGCTATCGACCGCGAAGACCAGGTCCGCCGCCTCGATCAGGATCAGCGCAAGGAAAAGCGGCGTCGCCCAAAGCACGGGCTTGCCGCCTGCCTCAACCGGCTGACGCACGAAGAAGCGCTGTCCGTGCAGGTCGGAGGTAACGCGCATATGCCGCCGCAGGAATTTCAGCAGCGGATTGGCGGCAAGGTCCTTCGGCGTGTCGGATGCCAGAAGCATCTTGATGCCCGTGAGAACCAGAAAGGCGCCGAAGACATACAGAATCCAGCTGAATTCAGTGACCAGGGCGGCACCGAGCGCGATCATGATGGCACGTAGCACAATCACGCCCAGGATGCCCCAGAACAGGACGCGATGCTGGTACTGCCGGGGCACCGCGAAATAGCCGAAGATCAAGGCAATGACGAAGACATTGTCGAGTGAGAGGCTCTTCTCGACAAAGAAGCCGGTATACCAGTCCATTCCGGCTGTTGAGCCGAACTGCGACCACACCCAGGCGCCGAAGGCACAGGCAATGGCAATATATCCCGCGCTGAGCGCAAGACTTTCGCCGACCTCGATCTCGCGCTGCTTGCGGTGAAGGATGCCCAGGTCGAACGCCAGAAGTGTAGCGACGAGGGCCATGAAGGACAGCCACAGCCAGACCGGCTTGCTCAGGAAGTCGGCCGCAAGATAGGCAGCCGCAGTCGTCATGAAAGGTTCCATGCTGGTTCTCCGGTTCGGAATAGGGCGGCGATGGCATCCGACATCGCTACCGTCCGAACTGCGGCAACCAGAGGGGCCCGAATGCAGGTCTCGACATAGGCGCTGCAGACGGGTCTTCAAGGGGAAACGGGCAAAAAAAAGAGGCGGGCTTTAAGCCCGCCTCTGCCGATTTCGATCTGCGGGTTATCAGTCCGCTTCGGTGCTGCGGCCTTCCGGATCACGGATGCCGCGGAAGGTGCGACTGAGCTGCGCCCGGCGCGAGGCCATGTTGAGCACCTCGACCAAAACCGAGAAGCCCATGGCGCCGTAGATCATCATCTTGGGAATCTCGACGTCGAAGCCCTCGGCGACCAGCGCCATGCCGATCATGACCAGGAACGACAGCGCCAGCATCACCACGTTGGGGTTCTTGTTGACGAAGCGGGCCAGCGGTTCAGCCAGCGCCACCATGATAGCGACCGAGAGCAGCACGGCGACGACCATGATCTCGATCTGGCGCGACAGGCCGATGGCCGTGATCACGCTGTCGAGCGAGAAGACGATATCCAGAATCGCGATCTGGCCGATGACGGCCCAGAAAGCCGGATACTTCTTCTTGGCCGGCTCGCCGTTGGCAGTGACGCCATCTTCCATTTCGTCGGTTTCCTTGGGCGTGACGCGCTCATGGATTTCCATGGTCGCCTTCCAGATCAGGAAGAGACCGCCGAGGATCAGCACAAGGTCGCGGCCGGAGATTTCCTGCTCGAGAACGGTGAACAACGGCGCAGTCAGCGTGATCAGCCAGGCGGCCGAGAGTAGCAGCATGATACGGGTGACGACGGCGCCGAGCAGGCCGAGCTTGCGACCCAGGGGCTGCTGATGCTCAGGCAGACGGCTGGTGAGAATGGTGATGAAGATGAGGTTGTCGACTGCCAGAACGAGTTCGAGCGCGACAAGGCCAGCAAGCGCCAGAAGAGCTGCAGGATCGAGAAAGACGGACAGGTCCATTGATTGGATATCCTGGGCTGGGGGCTTGCAAGAAGCCGTCCGACATCACTGCCATCCCGTATATGGCAGCCAGAGGGGCCCGGACGTGGGCGGGAATGTACCCGGAATTATGGCGAATTCAAGGCGTGGGATTATGGAAATTTTATGCCACTAATCTGCCGACCCATGCATGACCTCTGACGCCCGCTCCTGCCGCAGTTCGCCGCTGGCCTGCCGGATCACCTGCACCGAACCCCAGAGCGCCAATGCTGCCATGAAGGCCGCGACGGCCAGATCGGGCCAGGCCGAGTTGGTGGCAAACACGCCACTGGCTGCCGCCATCACAGCCAAGTTGCCCAGCGCATCGTTGCGGCTGCAGATCCACACGGCGCGCATATTACTGTCGCCAGTACGGAAGCGATACAGCATGACAGTCACCAGCACATTCACCGTCAGCGCGGCAAAGCCGACGATCCCCATCGTCGCCGGCTCGGGTACGGTGCCGACGATCGCATGGTTGATCGTCATGCCCGCCACCCACAGGCCGAACAGGCCCATGGTGATGCCCTTCAGAAGCGCCACCCGGGCGCGCCAGACCAGCGCCATCGACAGCACGGCCAGCGCCAGGCCGTAATTCGCCGCATCGCCCAGGAAGTCGGCGGAGTCAGCCAGCAGTGACGTCGAACCCGCCGTCAGGCCGGCACCAAGCTCGACGGCGAACATGCCGGCATTGAGAATCAGCGCGATCCACAGCGCGGGGCGCGCAGCATTGGCATGGTCGTGATTATGATCATGACTGTGATTATGCGAGGGTGTGCAGCAGGAAGCGCCCATGGCGAACTCCAGTCCTTCAGGCGGTAGGTTCAAGATGCTCGTCGAGCACACCATCTTCTTTGTGCGGCTCGGCGACATGCGCGGCCATGTCGGCCAGCATATGGCGCACATGGTCGTCGGCAACGTCGTAATAGATCTGCCGCCCGCGTCGGATACCGCGCACCAGTCGTGCGGCTTTCAGCAGGCGGAGATGGTGGCTCGCCAACTGCGGTGACAGTCCGGCGGTTTCAGCTGCCGCCGTGGCGGGCAGCGCACCGCCACAGAGCGTGACGACCAGCCGCAGGCGCGAGGGATCGCCCAGCAGCCGGAACATGTCGGCGAGCTGGTGAATATGGTTGGTGTCGAGGCGGGTCATATCAAACATTTAAACATCTATTTAAGTGTTTGATATGACTCAGTCAACCTGTTATATCTTATTGATTAATAAAGATAAAAAGGAGACATCCCATCGCTAACCAGAGAATACCCCCTCGCCCTAGCGATTCTTAGGGGAACTGCGCACAGGGTGGCCTGATTGATCCGGGATGACTTCCCGGAGGCTGAGCCATGACCGATCCGAAAACTGCGCCCTTTGCCCACCCCACCGCTGACAAGCGATCCGACCCATCCATCGCGGGCGCCGATCTGGGCGCCGATGCCGAAGCCGCGATCCAGTCGGCCCAGACCTTCACATCGGTCAATGAGAATGCCGACGAGCACCACGTACGGACAAACCCGGAAACAAAATCCGGTCGCTGGCACACGCCGATGCTGCTCATCGTCGCGGCTCTTGTCGGCGCCGTTTTCCTGCTCGCGATCCGCTAGGCGGGTCGAAGCTTTAATTCGGCAACTGGCCCTCGGTGAAGGTCTGCAGCATGGTGTGACCGAATCGACACCCAGTACATATCTGTGATGCAGTTTCTGCAGCCATTTGTGCAGAGCAGCTATGACACAGGCAGAGCGCCTGAGGCTGAGAAGGTCTTGCGCCTAGCCCTGACGGGACTATGCTTTTTTATCGATAACGAGAAAAGTTCTGCTTTCGCCATGACCTTCCAGCCATGATTCGCACTCTTGTCTTCGCGCCGCTCGATTTCATGGGCCGGCATGCCACAAAATTCCTGTTCGGTGGCGTCCTCGTCGGCCTGCTGATCCCGCCACTGGCCGCATTGCTGCGACCTGGGCTCGTAGTCTTCCTGCTGCTGCCACTGACGCTGTCGCTGATGCGGCTCGACTGGAGCGCCTTTCAGGCCTATGCACGCCGGCCATTGCTGTTCATACCGATCATCATCTTCCTGCTGCTGGTTTGTCCGCTGCTGATGTTCGCAGCCCTGCAACCGCTGGGACTGCCACGCCCGCTGATGGAAGCCATTGTACTCATGGCCGCGGCACCGCCGATCACCGGCACGGTTGCCATTGCGCTAATTCTTGGCCTGGATGCCGCGCTGGCCGTGATCGCCATGGTGATCGCGACCGCGCTGGTGCCCTTCACACTGCCCCCGCTCGCGCTGCTATTACTGAATATTGAAGTACAAATGTCGCTGGTCGAATTCATGGGCCGGCTGGCGCTGATGGTCGGCTTTGCCTTTGCCGCCGCACTGGTGGCGCACCGCACTCTGCCGGCAGGCTGGCTGCAGCAGAACAAGCGTCTGATGGACGGGTCCTCCGTGCTGGCCCTGGTACTGTTCGCCATCGCCATCATGGATGGCGTGACCGCGAAGCTGATGGCGCAGCCCGGTTACGTGATCCTGGCCACCGCCTCCGCCTTCATTGCCAATCTGTCGCTGCAGGCCATCGGCTATGCGGTCGGGCGCTATGTGCTGCGCTTCGAGCAGGCTGCGGCACTGACGCTCGGGATTCTGGCCGGCAACTGCAATATGGGTCTGGTGATGGTGTCGCTGGCCGACCGCGCCGTGTTCGACATGGTGGTGTTCTTCGCCATGGGACAGTTGCCCATGTATATGCTGCCGGGTCTGCTGCAGCCGGTCTATCGCCGTATAGCGGCGCTGCAGAGCTGAGGGAGATAAGCCGATGCCGACCTTGCTGATCACCGGTGCCAATCGCGGCATCGGCCTGGAACTGACCAAGCGCTATGCCGCCGACGGCTGGACCGTCATTGCCACCTGCCGCGAACCGCAATCGGCCACGGCGCTGAAAGCCATCCCCGGCGTCACGGTCGAGGCTCTGGATGTCACCGACTATACGGCAGTCGACAAACTGGCGCAGACCTACCATGGAACTGCGATCGACCTGCTGCTGAACAATGCCGGCATCTACGGCAACCGCGACGGCGCACTCAGCGTCAGCGACTTCGACACCTATCTTGAAGTCCTGCGGGTCAACAGCGTGGCGCCGATGAAAGTAGCACTCGCCTTCCTGCCGCATCTCAAGGCCGCCCAGAGCCGCTCCGGAGGCAGCGCGAAGATCGCCACGATTTCCAGCCGTATGGGCTCTATCAGCGAAACGCGCGGCGGCTCTTACGCGTATCGCGCCTCCAAGGCGGCGATTAATGCCGGCATGCGCAACCTGGCGCTCGACCTGAAATCCAGCGGGATCAGCTGCATCACGCTGCATCCGGGCTGGGTGAAAACCGATATGGGCGGTACCGGCGCGGATATCGATGTGGGCACCAGCGCGGCCGGCCTGAAAAAAGTGATCGACGGCCTCACGCTTGATGACACCGGAAAATTCTACAACTACGACGGCGGGGAAATTCCATGGTGAGCCAGGCAGGCGCGAAGCATATCCTCATCACCGGCGGCAGCCGCGGTATCGGTCGGGCCTGTGCCATGATGGCGGGCCAGCGCGGCTGGTCGGTTGGCGTGAATTATGCCGGCAACGAAAAGGCCGCGCTCGAAACCGTGCAGGCCGTGCAGCAGGCCGGCGGTCGCGCCATTGCAATCCAGGGCGATGTGGCGCGCGAAGCCGACGTGATTGCCATGTTCGAGGCCAGCGAGAAAACCTTCGGCAAGCTGGATGCCCTGATCAACAATGCCGGCATTGTCGGCCGCAAGCAGCCTTTCATGGACTATTCGCTCGAACGCCTGCAGCGCATGTTTGAGGTGAATGTGCTGGGCGCCTATCTCTGCGCCCGCGAAGCAGCCCGACGCATGGCGAAATCACGCGGCGGTAAGGGCGGCAGTATCGTCAACATGTCGTCGATCGCTTCGCGGCTCGGTGCGGCGGGCGAATATGTCGACTATGCCGGCTCGAAAGGCGCGGTCGACACCATGACGCTCGGCCTGGCGCGCGAACTGGCGGCAGACGGCATCCGGGTCAATGCGATCCGCCCAGGTTTGATCGAGACGGAGATCCATGCCAGCGGCGGCCAGCCCGACCGCGCCGCGCGACTGGGCGCGACCACCCCGATGGGCCGTGCTGGCACCGCCGATGAAGTGGCCGAAGCGGCGATCTGGCTGATCGAGAATGAGAGCGACTATCTGACCGCGTCGCTGATCGATGTGGCCGGCGGGCGCTAGGGTCTGCTCGACGTAATCGCAATAGGCTTGGGGTCGTTGTTACAATTGAAAACCACCAGGAAGTAATCCGTCGTTATACCCAGAGCGGCCCGACGGCTCTCGAATTTCTGAGCCCACCACTGCGCATTCTTCAGGGTCACATGGACATTTTCGCCATTGGGGAAGGTCTTGCCGGCGGGATAGGTCGCGATGCAGGCATAGACCATTTTGTTGGCGAAGCCATACAGCTCGTCGATGACCCAGTCCATATCCTCTTCGGGGATATGCTCCATGACATCGGTACAGATCACAGCGTCGAATGTCTCGCCCAGCGGCAGTTTCGACAACGGCGCATAGCCCGGATCATATAGCCGGATTTCGTCAACACCCCAGTAGGTACGAATATCAACCTTCCCACCGCCATCGGCCGAGGGAAACAGCGGTGCTGTGTAGAAACTGGCCTTGCCGGCACCATAATCGAGCACAGACCTGGCTCCAAACCTGTCGATGAGAGATTTGATCATGCCGACATGCGGCAGCAGGCTCATGCCGGTGAAAGTATCCTTGGCAGCAACCGGCTGGCCTGACGACTGCGTGCCTTCGGCATGCATCTGCTGATAAAAACTGACCAGCTCGCTATAACGCGGACTGGGCTTGGCGCGGCTGTAGGTCATTTTCAGTCGCTTCCTTCAATCCAGATACAGCTTCATGCCGACATGGCTGGCCTTGAAGCCCAGCCGTTCATAGAGGCGATGCGCTCCCTGCCGGCTGTTGTCGGAGGTGAGCTGCACCAGCTTGCAGCCCTTCTGCTTCGCCCGCGCGACGGCATGGCGGATCAGTTCGGACCCCAGCCCTTTGCCGCGCAAGCTGGACTCGATCCGCACGGCTTCGATCTGCGCACGCTGCTTGCCCAGGCTGCCGAGGCCGGGCAGCACCAGCAGCTGTAAGCAGCCGATAACCTTGCCGGCCGCATCTTCGGCCAGGATCACCTCGGCGCCAATCCTCTGCAGCCCAACGAAGGCAAGGCCATATTCTGGCGGCAGCGGGTCGGTATAGCGCTCACGGCTGCCACCAAGATGATCGTCGGCCAGCAGGCGCACGATCTCGGGTAGGTCGGCTTCGGTGGCAGGGCGGAAGGTCAGCGTCATGGCGGTCAATCCAGCGGCTCGAGTCCGGTCGGTCCGCCGGCCTTGCGCGCCGTCAGGGCGACATCGCACCAGGGCACACCGGAATCGAAATAGTAATGCGTGTCAGGCAACGGCAGGCCATCGCCCGTGACGATGCCGAGCGGCAAGCCGATGATATCCGGCTCGCGGACATCGCTGGAATAGACATGTGCGCCACAGTGTCGGCAGAAATGCCGCGTGGAACTCCCGGTCACCGCAAAGGCCCTGAGATCGGCGGCGCCGGCTTCGATGCGAAAACCGGTCAGGGGCAGATTGAGCCAGGTGCTGAAGGCCGCGCCCGACAGACGGCGACATTGCGAACAATGGCAATGCAGAGCGCCTGCATTGGAAACATCCAGACTGGCCTGAATGGTACCGCAATAGCAACTCGCGGCGGCTGCCGTCACTCGGCCGCCTCGGCACCGAACCTCGATGGATCATAGGCCAGGTTCGGCGCCAGCCAGCGCTCCATCGTCGCCAGATCCATGCCCTTACGTTCGGCATAATCGGCGACCTGGTCGCGCTCGATACGGCCAATGCCGAAATAGTCCGCCTGCGGGTGGCTGAAATACCAGCCGCTCACGGCGGCTGACGGCCACATGGCAAAGCTCTCGGTCAGCTGGATGCCGGCATTCTCGGTCGGCTGCAGCAGCTGGAACAGCGTCGCCTTCTCGGTGTGGTCCGGGCAGGCCGGATAACCGGGTGCCGGACGAATCCCGCGATAGGCTTCAGCGATCAGCGCCTCGTTATCCAGCGTCTCATCGCCGGCATAGCCCCAGAATTCCTTACGCACGCGCTCATGCATATGCTCGGCAAAGGCCTCGGCCAGACGGTCGGCCAGCGCCTGCGCCAGGATGCCAGAATAATCGTCCTGCTTGGCGGTGAATTCGCGCTTGATCCACTCGTCCAGCCCGAGGCCGGCGGTGACAGCGAAAGCGCCGACATAATCGGTGATGCCGGTCTCCTGCGGCGCGACGAAATCGGCCAGAGAATAATTGGCACGATCGCGGTCGCGCTTCATCTGCTGGCGCAGCATATGCAGGCGAGCGATCTCGCCGCCATTCTCAAACAGCGCGATATCGTCGTCATTGACCTGATTTGCCGGCCAGAAACCGATCACGGCAGCAGCCTGAATCGGCTTTTCCTTGACGATACGGTCCAGCATCGCACGTGCGTCCTTGAACAGGCTGCGTGCCGCCTCACCCACCACTTCATCCTGCAGGATGGCGGGATATTTGCCGCGCAGCTCCCAGGAGGCGAAGAATGGTGTCCAGTCGATCCGCTCGATCAGCCGGTCGATCGGATAATCCTTGAACACCTTTATGCCGGTGAAGCTCGGCTTCGGCGGCTGGTAGCCAGCCCAGTCGATCTTCACCTTGTTCTTGCGCACATCGCCGATGGTCTGGCGCGGGCCGGTATTGCGCTCGCGCGAATGGATTTCGCGGATCTTGGCATATTCGCTGGCGATTTCGCCGGCATAGACCGGGCGGTCATTGGCCGAGACCAGACGGCCGGTGACGCCGACGGCGCGCGATGCGTCGGTGACATAGACCACCGGGCCCTGGTAGTTCGGCGCGATCTTGACCGCGGTATGCACCTTCGAGGTGGTGGCACCGCCGATCAGCAGCGGCAGATTAAAGCCCTCGCGCTGCATCTCGCTGGCGACATAGCACATCTCGTCCAGGCTCGGCGTGATCAGGCCACTGAGACCGATGATATCGACGTTGTGTTTCTTCGCCTCATCCAGGATGCGGGCGCAGGACACCATGACACCGAGGTCGATCACTTCGTAATTGTTGCACTGGAGCACGACGCCGACGATGTTCTTGCCGATGTCGTGAACGTCGCCCTTCACGGTGGCCATCAGTACCTTGCCGTTGGTCTTGGCCGGTCCGCTGCTCTTTTCGGCTTCGATGAACGGCAGAAGATAGGCAACGGCCTTTTTCATCACGCGGGCGGATTTCACCACCTGCGGCAGGAACATCTTGCCGGCGCCGAACAGGTCGCCGACCACGTTCATGCCGTCCATCAGCGGGCCTTCGATCACTTCGAGCGGCTTGGCGACGATATGGCGGGCTTCTTCGGTATCTTCATCGATGAAATCGGCGATGCCATGCACCAACGCATGGGTCAGGCGTGCGCGCACTTCCTTCTGGCGCCACGACATATCGACCTCCTGCGACCTGGCACCGCCCTTGAAGCGTTCGGCGATTTCCAGCATACGCTCGGTCGCGTCCGGGCGGCGGTTGAGCAGCACGTCTTCGACGCGCTCGCGCAGTTCTGTCGGGATATCTTCGTAAACCGGCAGCTGCCCGGCATTGACGATGCCCATATCCATGCCGTTCTGCATGCCGTAATACAGGAACACGGCGTGCATCGCCTCGCGGACCTGTTCATTGCCGCGGAACGAGAATGACACGTTGGAGACGCCGCCCGAGATATGGCAATGCGGCAGATTCTCGCGGATGCGCTTTGCGCCTTCGAAAAACTCGACCGCGTAGTTGTTATGCTCCTCGATACCGGTGGCGACGGCGAAGATATTCGGGTCGAAGATGATATCTTCCGGCGGGAAGCCGATTTTCTCGGTCAGCAACTTATACGCGCGGGCGCAGATTTCGTATTTACGGTCGGCGGTATCGGCCTGCCCCTGCTCGTCGAAAGCCATCACGACGACGGCGGCGCCATAGCGCAGGATTTTCTTGGCATACATCAGAAAGGCTTCTTCGCCTTCCTTCATGCTGATCGAATTGACGATGGCCTTACCCTGCACGCATTTCAGGCCGGCCTCAATGACATCCCATTTCGAGCTGTCGATCATGATCGGCACGCGCGAGATATCCGGCTCGGAGGCGATCAGGTTCAGGTATTTGACCATCGCCGCCTTGGAGTCGAGCATGCCCTCGTCCATGTTGACGTCGATGATCTGCGCGCCGTTCTCGACCTGCTGGCGCGCCACGACCAGCGCCGCTTCGTAATCGTCATTCAGGATCAGCTTGCGGAATTTCGCCGAACCGGTGACGTTGGTACGCTCACCGATATTGATGAAAACCGGGCCGTTGAAGCCGCGGTTCTCGGATTCAGGCGAAAAGGACTCGTCGATATCGGTCATGCTGCGGGCACTGCAAAGGGTTCGAGGCCGCTGAGCCGGAGCTGCGGCGGGATGGTCGGGATGCGGCGCGGCTTCACGCCCTTCACGCTGTCGGCAATCGCCCTGATATGGTCCGGCGTGGTGCCGCAGCAGCCACCGACGATATTCACTAGGCCATGTTCCGCCCACTCACGAAGATGGCCGGCGGTGGTGTGCGGCGGCTCGTCATATTCGCCGAACTGATTGGGCAGCCCGGCATTGGGATAGGCGCTGACCGGCACATCGGCAACGCGGCTGAGTTCGGCGATATAGGCGCGCATCTGCTCGGCGCCGAAAGCGCAATTCAGACCGACCGAGAACGGCTTGGTATGGCGCAGACTGTTCCAGAAGGCTTCCGTAGTCTGGCCCGAGAGCGTACGCCCGGACAGATCGGTGATGGTGCCCGAAATCATGATCGGCCATTCTTCGCCGATTTCGTCGAACATCTCATAGACGCCAAAGGCCGCAGCCTTGGCGTTCAGCGTGTCGAAGATCGTCTCGATCAGCAGGAGATCGGCACCGCCCTCGACCAGACCTCGCGCCTGCTGCTTGTAGGCATCCTTCAGCTCATCGAAGGTGATGTTGCGGAAATCGGGACGGTTCACATCAGGCGACAGTGAAGCCGTGCGATTGGTCGGCCCCACCGCGCCAGCGACAAAGCGCGGCTTCGCCGGAGTTTTCGCGGTATACTCATCGGCCGCCTGGCGCGCGAGTTTCGCACCTTCGCGGTTGATGTCATCGACAGCGGATTCAAGATGATAATCCGCCTGGCTGATCCAGGTGCCACTGAAGGTATTGGTCTCGATGATATCAGCGCCGGCATCGAGATATTCACGATGCACCTCGCCGATCACATCCGGACGCGTGATGTTCAGCAGATCGTGATTACCCTTGAGGTCGCTGTTGGCGCCCTTGAACCGTTCGCCGCGATAATCCTGCTCGTTCAGCTTGCGTCGCTGCAGCATGGTACCCATGGCACCATCCAGCACCAGGATGCGCTCCTTCGCCGCCGCCTTGAGCGCGGCGCGGCGAGCCTGCCTCTGCTCCAGTGTATCGAACATCAGGCCGCTGCCTCGCCGGCCATTGCCGGCTTGGGCCGAACGCCCAGCACATGGCAGATGGCGTAGGTGAGATCGGCGCGGTTCAGCGTATAGAAATGGAATTCGTCGATGCCCGCCGCCAGAAGCCGGCGGCACTGTTCGGCGGCGATATGCGCCGCCACCATACGCCGCGTCTCCGGATCTTCGTCCAGGCCATCGAACTGATCGGCCATCCAGGCCGGCACGCTGGCACCACAGGCAGCAGAGAATTTCGTCACCTGGCGGAAGTTGGTGACCGGCAAGATGCCCGGCACGATCGGCACGGTGATGCCGGCCGAACGGGCGCGATCAAGGAAACGGAAGTAAACATCAGTATCGAAGAAATACTGCGTGATGCAGCGCGTCGCGCCGGCATCGACTTTGCGCTTCAGATGCTCAAGCTCAATGCGCGGCGACGCCGTATCGGGATGGCCTTCAGGATAGCAGCCAACGCTGACCTCGAAATCGGCGATCTTTTTCAGGCCGGCAATCAGATCGGTGGAATTGGCATAACCCTGCGGATGCGGCTGAAAGCCACCGCTGCCTTCCGGGGCATCGCCGCGCAACGCCACGATATGGCGGATACCGGCCTGCCAGTAATGCTGGGCAACTTCATCCACCTCGCCTTTGGCAGCGCCGACGCAGGTGAGATGCGCGGCCGGCTTGAGGCCGGTTTCGTTGAGGATGCGGACGACGGTGTTATGCGTGCGTTCACGCGTCGATCCGCCGGCACCATAGGTGACCGAGACGAAACGCGGGCTGAGCGGCGCCAGGCGAGTGACACTGCGCCACAGGCTTTCTTCCATTTCCGCGGTCTTGGGCGGGAAGAATTCGAACGAAACTTTCAGCGGACCGGAGCGCCGTGCGGCATGGGCATTGGGTTCAGGCAGCGTGGTCATGCGGCGGCACTCTTCTGTGAAATAGCAGCAACCGGCGCGCCGCGCTTGGTGGCGCGCCAGACATGGACGGTGAGCGGATGCCCCGGCAGGACGGTGACGGGATCCAGATCGAGCCCGGCAGAGGCGCACCAGCTGCGGACCTCGGCATCGGCGAAACCCAGCCGGCGATGCGCGTGGCGGGCGCGCAGGTCCTCCAGATCATGGGGCGCGAAATCGACTATGACCAGATGACCGCCGGGTTTCAGCACACGGACGGCTTCCTGGATCGCCTTCTGCGGCTCGTCGGCGAAATGCAGCACCTGGTGGATCACGGCGGCGTCCATGCTGCTGCTGTCGAGCGGCAAGGCATACATGTCGGCTTGGCGCACCTGACAATGCTTGATACCGGCGCGCTCGAGATTGCTGCGTGCGATGCTGAGCATATCCCGACTGGTATCGACACCCAGGCCGCGCTTGACTTTCGGGCTGAGTATTTCCAGCAACCGGCCGGTGCCGGTGCCAATATCCAGCAGATCGCCGATGGGCTGACCGCTATCCAGCATCTTCAGCACGGCGGCCTCGACCTGCGTTTCATCGATATGCAGCGAGCGGATGGCTGACCATTGCGCGGCATTGTCGCGGAAATAGCGTTCGGCGGCCTCGCTGCGCGCGCGCTTCACCGCGCTCAGCCGCTCGTTGTCGCGCGCCAGAATCGGATCACCGGCGGGAAGCAGCGTGGCCAATGCGCGGACCAGCGGCGCACCGGCCAAGCGGTCGCCCACGCGATAGAACGCCCAGGTACCCTCCGGCACGCGCTCCAGCAGGCCGGCCTCACAGAGCAGCTTCAGATGCCGCGAGACCCGCGGCTGGCTCTGTCCTAGGATCTGGGTGAGTTCGGAGACCGTGAGCTGGCTGTCAGCACAGAGCGCCAACAGGCGCAGGCGCGTTGGTTCCGCTGCAGCCCGCAGGGCGGCCATCAGGACATCCAGAGTAATGCTGGGCTCGATATTCATAGAGTATATATAAACATATCTTTATGTATTTGTGTAGAACTAAATAGCGTCTCAACAGTTCATTAAAAAGAATCATGGTCTTGAACAGCTGGCCGGGCTATGTATTCGCTTCATCCTCGCCGTATTGCCAGCATAAAAAGCTAAACATCTCCAAGCCTTAGCCCGGACACTCATGCACCAAGCCCCGCTCTTCCCCCGCCGCTCCCTGTTTGCCGCCCTCGCCGGCCTGATGCTGGTTTTCGGGTCTCTCAGCCAACCGGCTGAAGCCTCCGCACCGGACCAGTTTATTCGAGAAGTAGGCAACGACACTCTGAAAGCACTGGGTGACCGCTCACTCACCACCGAAAAGCGCGAAGGACTGGTGCGCAACCTGCTGACCAATCATCTCGATCTCGAAGCGGTCGGTCGCTTCTGCCTCGGCCGCTACAGCCGCGGCATCACGCCAGAGCAGAAGAAGGAATACGACGCGCTGTTCGAGGACTACCTCACCAAGGTCTACTCCCAGCTGCTGGCACAATATAACGGCGAGACGCTCGACGTACGCGATGGCGCCAGGGCTGCCGGCAGCGAGGCCGTGGTGGAATCGCAGATCAACCGCCAGAACGGCCCGCCGATCCGCGTCGAATGGAAAACCCATCAGAAGGACGGTAAGCCGCTGGTGACAGACGTGATCGTGGAAGGCGTGTCGATGGCCTTCACGCAGCGCCAGCAGTTTGAATCGGTGATCCAGAACAACGGCGGCAAGATCGACGCCCTGTTCGCCGCCATGAAGAAGCAGATCGCCGGCCGCCGCTAAGGCGCAGCTTGCCGGAAACGAAAAGGCCGGCTGTCGCTAAACAGCCGGCCTTTTTTTAACGACTGGCGTCAAGCGCTCATTGCTGGCGTGGCGGTCAGTTCCAGCGCATAGCCGGCCGACCGCACGGTGCGGATCACATCGCTCTCGCCATTGCCGTTCAGCGCCTTTCGCAGACGGCGGATATGCACGTCGACGGTACGCTGCTCGACGTAGATGTCGCGGCCCCAGACCGCATCCAGCAACTGGTCGCGCGACAGCACGCGGCCGGGATGCTCCAGGAAATACCGCAGCAGGCGGAACTCGGTCGGCCCGAGATGAATATCGCGGCCGTTGCGCGTCACCTTATGGGTGGCGACGTCCATCACCAGCCCGCCATAGGTCAAGACCTCTTCCGCCAGTGCCGGCCTGATACGACGCAGCACGGCGCGGATGCGGGCCAGAAGTTCGCCGGGCGAAAACGGCTTTGCGATATAGTCGTCGGCACCGGCATCCAGGCCGCGCACCCGATCCGCCTCTTCGCCGCGCGCCGTCAGCATTATGATCGGCACGTTGCGGGCATTCGGATCGCGACGCAGCTGGCGGCAGACTTCCAGGCCTGACAGACGCGGCAGCATCCAGTCGAGCAGGATCAGGTCGGGCATATGCTCGGCCACTTTCAGCAGGGCCTGCTCGCCGTCCATCGCCTCGTCGACGGTATAATTCTCTTTCTCGAGATTATACCGCAGCAGCGCCAGCAGCGCGGCTTCGTCCTCGATCACGAGGACGCGCGGCTTGATCGCGATATTCATCGCTGGCCTCCCGGCACATTCACAACTGCATAGGCAGTATCATCGCCTTTCGGGCGATCTTCCTTCGGCATCTCGCCCAGAACCGTGTAATGGATCAGTTCGGCGATATTCGTGGCATGATCGCCGATACGCTCGATATTCTTGGCGATGAACAGCAGATGCGTGCAGGGCGTGATGGAGCGCGGATCTTCCATCATGTAGGTCAGCAGTTCGCGGAACAGGCTGGTATAGAGATCATCGACCTCTTCATCACGCGCCCAGACCGCATCGGCCTTGGCGGCGTCGTCGGTGATATAGGCATCCAGCGTATCCTTGATCAGCGCCTGCACCAGCGCGGCCATGCGCGGAATGGCATGCACCGGCCGCACCAGTGGCGCCTGGTTCAGCGCAACCGCGCGCTTGCCGACATTCTTGGCATAATCGCCGATACGCTCGATCTCGGACGAGATACGGAGCGCCGCGACGATCACGCGCAGATCGGCCGCCATTGGCTGCCGGCGGGCCAGCATCTCGATGGCAAAATCGTCGACCTGGTTGCGCAGAGCATCGATCTTGGCGTCGCCCTGCACAACCTCTTCGGCCAGCTTGCTGTCGCGCTTGACGATGGCATCGACCGCGGCAGCCAGCTGCGATTCCGCCAACCCGCCCATCTGCACGATTAGGGTGGAAAGCTTCTTCAGCTCGTCGTCGTAACGCTGAACGATATGTTGCGGCATTTTCTAAATCCTCACTCTGCTCAGCCGAAGCGACCGGTGATGTAACCCTGGGTCCGCTCATCCTTGGGATTGGTGAAGATCACCCTGGTGTCGTCGGTTTCGACCAGGTTGCCCAGATGGAAGAAAGCGGTCTTCTGCGAGACACGTGCAGCCTGCTGCATCGAATGCGTGACGATGACGATGGTGTACTGCTCGCGCAGTTCGTCCATCAGTTCTTCGATATGCGCGGTGGCGATCGGATCGAGCGCCGAACAGGGCTCGTCCATCAGGATCACCTCCGGCGCCACGGCGATGGCGCGGGCGATACACAGACGCTGCTGCTGACCGCCAGAGAGGCCGGTGCCGGATTCCTGCAGCCGGTTACCAACTTCCTTCCACAGACCAGCCTGCTTCAGCGAGGTCTCCACGATGTGATCGAGATGCTCGGTATTCTCGGCCAGACCATGGATGCGCGGACCGTAGGCGACATTCTCGTAGATCGACTTCGGGAACGGATTCGCCTTCTGGAACACCATGCCGACGCGGGCACGCAGCTGCACGACATCGACCTTGCTGTCGTAGACATCAAGCTTGTCGAGCGTGATGTCGCCAACCACCCGGCAGTCACGGATGGTATCGTTCATCCGGTTGAGGCAGCGCAGGAAGGTCGATTTTCCGCAGCCGGACGGACCGATCAGCGCCGTGACCGCGCGGGCCGGAATGTCGAGATCGACATCGTACAGCGCCTGCTTTTCACCGTAGAAGACGCCGACCTTGCGCGTCACCATCTTGATCTCGATCTCGGACTGGCGGAGATCGTTATGCGTACCATTCTGCATTTGAAGTCCTTATGGGCTCCGGGGAAGGTTTATGTCGGCCTGAATTGCTTACCAGCGGCGCTCGAATTTCTTGCGCAGCAGGATGGCGGCCAGGTTCATCAACAGCAGGAAGACCAGGAGTACGATGATCGCCGCCGAAGTTTTCTCGACGAAGCCGCGTTCGGAACTGTCGGCCCACATAAAAATCTGAACGGGCAGAACTGTCGCGGCATCGACCGGCGTGGCCGGGATGTCGACGATGAAGGCGACCATACCGATCATCAGCAGCGGCGCGGTTTCACCCAGCGCATGCGCCATCGCGATGATGGTGCCAGTGAGGATGCCCGGCATGGCCAGCGGCAGCACATGATGCAGCACCACCTGCAGCGGCGAGGCGCCAAGACCGAGTGCGGCCTGGCGGATCGATGGCGGAACCGCGCGCAATGCCGCGCGAGAGGCAATGATGATCACTGGCAGGCTCATCAGCGCCAGCACAAGGCCGCCGACAAAAGGCGCCGAGCGCGGCATGCCGAAGAAACCGATGAAGACCGCAAGGCCGAGCAGGCCGTAAACGATCGACGGCACGGCCGCGAGGTTGTTGATGTTGACCTCGATCGTTTCCGTCCAGCGATTCTTCGGTGCGAATTCCTCAAGATAGATCGCCGCCATGATGCCGAGCGGGAAAGCGACCAGCAACGTCACCAGCAAGGTGTAGAAGGATCCGACCACGCCGCCCCAGATGCCGACCAGTTCCGGCTCGCGGCTGTCGGCACCGGTGAAGAAGCGGGTGTTGAAGCGCAGCTCGAGATCGCCACTCGCCTTCAGGCTGTCGATCCAGCGAACCTGGGCATCATTCACGCGGCGCTGCTCTTCCGGTACCGTGGTGTCGACCTGCTTCTTGACGAACATGTCGATGTCGGACGAAGTCGGCAGCCAGATGCTGAGGCTCTGTCCGATCAGGCTGGGATCGGCCGCGACCATACGGCCGACCTGCGATTCGGCGCCGGCACTGACCAGGGCCTGAAGCCGGCGACGCTCGCCGCGGCTCTGGACTTCCGGGAATTTCTTCTGCAGGGCCGCGAGAATCACGGCACCATAGTTGCCCTGCATGATCTGGCGCACATCGGTGGTACCGACCGGCGCAATCTGCTCAGCGCTGAGCTGCAGATCGAGGCGGATATGGGTCTGCTGGAAGGCCGTGAAGCCATTCGAGGCAATGGTGGTGAGCAGGATCACCAGCGCAGCCAGCGAGAAAAGAATCGCGGCCAGGCCGATCAGCTTGAAGCGGCGCTCGGCGGCATAGCGCGCCTTCAGGCGTTTGTTTGCCGCATCGGTCATGTGAATGCCGGGCGTCAAGGCAGCGGCAGGCTGCTGGCGCGGCACGGTATCGGCGAGGATGTCAGTCATACTGTTCCCGGTATTTCTTGACGATGCGCAGGGCAACGATGTTGAGGCTGAGCGTGACGATGAACAGCACCAGGCCAAGCGCGAAGGCCGCCAGCGTCTTGGGGCTGTCGAATTCCTGATCGCCGACCAGCAGCGAGGCGATATGCACCGTCACCGTGGTGACTGCAGCCAGCGGATTGGCCGTGATATTGGCCGCCAGACCGGCTGCCATCACCACGATCATGGTCTCGCCCAGCGCACGGCTGAAGGCAAGGATCACCGAGGCCGCGATACCCGGCAGCGCGGCCGGCAGGATCACGCGCTTGATGGTCTCCGACTTGGTGGCGCCAAGACCGTAAGAACCATCGCGCAGGCTTTGCGGTACGGCGTTGATGACGTCGTCCGACAGCGACGACACGAAGGGAATGATCATGATGCCCATGACAAGGCCGGCAGCAAGGGCCGATTGCGAGGCAACCTCCAGGCCGATGCTCTCGCCCGCATTGCGAATGAAGGGGGCAACGGTGAGTGCAGCGAAGAAGCCGTAAACCACTGTGGGAATACCCGCCAGAACTTCCAGCGCAGGCTTGGTCCAGGCGCGGACTTTCGGGCCGGAATATTCAGCCATGTAGACGGCAGCCATCAGGCCGATCGGCACCGCAACCAGCATCGCGATGGCTGCGATCAGCAGCGTGCCGACAAACAGCGGCACCGCGCCGAAAGCACCGGACGAGCCGACCTGATCGGCGCGGATCGCCGTCTGGGGCGACCAGGTCAGGCCGAACACGAATTCGAAAGGGTTGACGGAGGCGAAAAAGCGCAGCGCCTCGAAGACCAGCGACAGCACGATGCCGATGGTGGTCAGCACGGCGATGGTGGAACTGATGATCAGCAGGATATTCGCAGCATTCTCCACGCGATTGCGGGCGCGGAATTCGGTGCTGATGCGGCTGCGGCCATACAGCAGCCCGGCAATGCCGAGGCAGAGGCAGACCACCCAGACGGCGGCGGTGCCGGTCTGGCGCAGCGAGATATAGTGATCGACCACCGGACGGATGGCCGGATCGGCCTTGTCGAGCGGGATATTGCCGTAGGCCAGATTGCGGATATCCGAAATCACCAGGCCGAGACGGTCGGCGGGCAGGCTGCGGATCGCCTCAGGCAATTCCGAGATCACCATGCTGCGCACCACCCAGTCTTCCATGGCGATCCAGACGCCGAACAGAAGCAGTGTGGGAATGCCGCACCAGAGCACGACATACCAGCCATAAAACATCGGCAGGGAATGCAGGCCGCGGATCTTGCCCCCCGCCAGGGCCAGCGAGCGCGACTTACCGAGGTAGTAACCGAGGATGGTCAGGCCGAGCAGAACCACCACGAGCAGCGAGAGCGACATGAAATCCCCGGGCGAAAATCGAAACGGCAGATAAAGCGGTCAGTACAGGAAAGGAAACGGCGGCCGGGGGAACCGGCCGCCGAACCGGCTTACATCGCGAGGTTGGTCAGACCCAGAACCTGCGAGCGAACCTTTTCCATCTCAGCCTTCGGCATGGAAACCAGGCCCTTCTTTTCCAGATAACCGCCGGCAGCCATGGCGCGGTCGCTGACATACTCGGCCATGAATTCCTTCATGCCCGGCACGACGCCGATATGCGCCTTCTTGGCATAGACGAACAGCGGACGCGAGACCGGATACTTGCCGCTCGAGATGGTGTCGGCATCCGGCTCCACGCCGTCAACCTTGGCGCCCATCAGCTTGTCCATGTTCTCTTCGAGGAAGGAGTAGCCGAACACGCCCATCACGCCGGACTGGCCAGAGGCCAGACGCTGCACGATCAGGTTGTCGTTCTCGCCGGCCTCGATGAAGGCGCCGTCTTCACGGATCTTGGCGCAGGCCGCGCCGCGCGCCTTGCTGTCGGCAATCGCCTTAATTTCGGCGAAGCCTTTGCAGCCCTGGTCCATGACCAGTTCAACGAAGCTGTCGCGGGTGCCCGAGGTCGGGGGCGGGCCCATCACTTCGATCTTCCAGTCCGGCAGGCTGGCATTGACCTGCTTCCAGGTCTTGTAGGGGTTCGGAGCGAGCGCGCCATTGACCGGCACCTGGGCGGCGAGGGCGAGCCAGATGTCCTCGCGCTTCAGGTTGACCGGGGTCGAACCCTTCTTCAGGGCGACGGCGATGCCGTCGAAGCCGACCTTCATCTCGACGATTTCCTTGACGCCATTGGCGGCGCACTGCTCGAACTCGCCCTTGGTCATGGCGCGCGAGGCATTGGTCAGGTCGGGATGCTGGGTGCCGACGCCGCCGCAGAACAGCTTCATGCCGCCGCCGGTGCCGGTGCTTTCCACGATCGGGGCCTTGAAGCCGCCGGTCTGCGAGAAGCGCTCAGCCACCGTGGTCGTGAACGGATAGACGGTCGACGAGCCGACGATGCGGATCTGGTCGCGCGCCTGCTGCGCAGCGACGGGTTCGGCCAGGCCGAACGCCGCCACAGCGGCGAGACCGGCGAGAAGAAGAGCCTTGTTGGTCACGGTATACCTCATCGTGGTTTCCTCTGACGCACCGGATGTGCGCCGGGTTGGTCTGGCCGCTCGCAGCTTCATGCTGCTGGGCGATCCGTCCCGGACGAGAGGGGGTCACAAGTCATCCCCGTCCGGTGGCCGCGACTCCTAAGGGGACCGGGTGACATGGTTATTTCAGTTATATGTCAGGTGTATGACAGTGCTAGACGGGCGCTGCGCTTGTCTTGGATTTTTCAGGAACAGATGGCATCCGAACCATGAATTCACTGCCTTTTCCGAGTTCGGATTCGATGACAAGCCGTCCGCGGTGGCGATTAATAATGTGCTTCACGATGGCAAGGCCAAGGCCGGTGCCGCCCAGATCCCGGCTGCGCGCCGAGTCGACCCTGTAGAATCGCTCGGTGAGTCGCGGCAGGTGTTCGCGGGGGATACCATCGCCATGGTCACGGACGCCGACCTCGACCCAGCCGCCCTCCCGCTCACCCAGCCTGACCTCGACCTGGGTTTCGGCGCGGCCGTATTTGATCGCGTTGTCGATCAGGTTCTGGAACACCTGCATCAGTTCGTCACGCGCGCCGGCCACCGGCGGCGCAGCTTCGCTGAGGTCGAGCCTGATCTGCATCTTTTTGGCCTTGGCCTGCGGCTCGAGCGCGGCAGCGACGTCGCGCAGCAAGGGCGCCAGCGCCAGCCTTTCCGAGGGCTGGTCGTGTTCGCGCATTTCAATCTGCGACAGCGACAGCAGGTCCTGGATCAGGCGCGACATCCGGGCAGCCTGATCCCGCATGATACCCAGGAAACGGATGCGCGCCGGCTCATCGTCCCGCGCCGGCCCCAGCAGTGTCTCGATGAAACCGACCAGCGATGCCAGCGGCGTTCGCAATTCATGACTGGCATTGGCGACGAAATCGGCGCGCATCTTCTCGGCCTTGCGCAGCGAGGTGAGGTCATGCAGCGCCAGCACTGCCGCGGTGTCTTCGCGCGCCGCCGGCAGCGCCACGACACGCACCGAGAAGCTGCGGCCATCCGGCACCGGCAGGTTCAGGTCGGCAGCCGCCATGCCGGTTTCACCGCCCAGCACGCTGTCGGCGGCATCCAGCACCGTCGGATGTCGCAGCGCCACGGTCAGGTCGTTGCCGACGATATCGTTGCCGAAGAATTTGCGCGCCGCAAAGTTGGCGCGGGCAATGGTGCGCCGGCCGTCCAGCAGCAGCACCGGATCGGGCAGCGCATTGAGGATCGCATCCGCCGTGGTGGTCTGCAGCGCTACCTGCCCTTTCTCGTCCAGCAGGGTCTGACGCAGGCGATCCACCGTCACGCCGAGTTCGCCTATCATGGTCAGCGCATCCCAGTCGCTGCCGGTGGTGCGCTGGCCTACGCCGGCGATTTCATCGGTACTCCGCAGCACACGCCAGGCGGCAAGGGTATGCCAGGCGGCAAACAGCCCGATGATGCCGAGAATCGGCAAGACGATGGCCCAGGCCGCAGGTGTCGACACGGCGTCACTGAGCCAGGCAATGCCGATCACACCAGCCAGCGGAACACCCAGTATGAGCGTCAGCGCTACCCAGCGCATCACCGGGTAGCGCATGGTCCGCAGCTTGCCGGCCGGCTGATCGCTCATGCGCCACTCGTCGGGGCGGGCGTCCAGCGCAGCAAAGTCTCCACCAGTCCCTGCAATACCGCCATCAGCGGCGCGGCGCGTTGCGCATCCCAGCGTTCGAGATTGCTCTCATCCATATAGCAGCCTTGCGCGATCTCCAGCTGCAGCGCATGAACGCGCTCCGCCGGGCGGCCATAATGCCGCGTGATATAGCCGCCCTTGAAGCGGCCATTGTGAACGCTGGTGAAGCCGTTCGCATCGCGAAGGACACCATAAGCGGCATCAGCCAGACCGGGATCGCAGCTGCGTCCCTGATTGGTGCCGAGATTGAGATCGGGCAGTCGGCCCTCGAAGAACCGCGGCGCCTCACTGATGATGCTGTGTCCATCGAGCAGGATCGCATAGCCGTGACGGCTGCGGATTGCCTCAAGCTCGGCCGCCAGCCGGGCATGATACGGGCGCCAGTAAAGATCGGCGCGCTGCCGCACCTCGGCAGCATCCGGCACCGCACCGTCGCGGTAGAGCGGGCCGCCGTCGAAGCCGCCTGTGGGGCAGAGTTCGGTATTGTCGGCGCCGGGATAGAGCGGCTTGCCATCCGGGTCGCGGTTCAGGTCGACAACGTAGCGTGAGTGTGTCGCAACCATCAGGCCAGCGCCCAGATCCGCTGCGAATGCGTAAAGCTTCTCGACATGCCAGTCCGTATCGGCCAGCAGGCTGCCGGCCGGGGTCAGGCGCTCGGCCAAACCGGGACTCAGCCGTCGGCCCGCATGCGGGATATTGACCAGCAGCGGGCTGCGAGCAGGAACAAGAGTGAACAATTCGGCGTTGTCGGTCATGGCGGCACTGGAAAATTGTGGCTGACATAGGTAACAAAGCGAACCGCCTGCGCCAAGCTGGGAGTCCGGCCGACACGGACAATTCACGGTCAGGGCCAGCGGACGCGCATCCGGATCTGTCCCAGAAACTCCCTAAGGCATCCCAATGGACGGCGATATCAATCTTTTCGGCCTCATCATCACGGCCGCCGAACTCAGCGCCTTTGCGCAGGTCATTCTGATCGACGTCATCCTGTCTGGTGACAATGCGATCGTGATCGGCATGGCCGTAGCCGGTTTGCCGCCACAGTACCGCAACAAGATCATTGTTTACGGCATCCTCGCCGCCACCGTGCTGCGCATCCTGTTTGCCAGTGTCGCCGTACAGCTGCTGCAGATCATAGGCCTCACGCTGGCCGGCGGTATCCTGCTGCTCTGGGTGGCCTGGAAGATGTGGCGCGAACTGCGGCTGCAGGCCAAGGCCGCCAAGGATGGCGCCGATGCCAGCGAGATGTCGCCCAAGAAAGCGGCGCCGAAGACCCGTCGCGAGGCCATCACGCAGATCATCATCGCCGACCTGTCGATGTCGATCGACAACGTGCTGGCGGTGGCGGGGGCTGCGCGCGAGCATCCCTACATCCTGGCCTTCGGCCTGGTGCTGTCGATTGCGCTGATGGCGCTTGCCTCCAAGGCGATTGCCCGCATGCTCGACCGGTTCCACTGGATCGCCTATGTCGGCCTTCTGATCATCGCCTATGTGGCGCTGAAGATGATCTACGATGGCGGCCTGCAGGTCCTGCCCTACGTCCCCGCCCTCAACGGCGGCTGATCTTGCTGCCGCGCCGGCTTACCACCGGCGCGGCATGCCGACTGGCGTTACTGGCGGAATTGATCGCCGCGCGCGGATCAAATACCCTCTCCCGACCATGACCTCGTCCCTCCATCTGCCCCGGCGTCGCCGCGGCCTGAACCGCCGCCAGGCCCTGGCCGCCCTCGGCGCCGCCTGCGCCCTCGCGCCCGGCGCCGCCGACGCCACGCCGGAAGCCGCCCGCAAGTTGCTCGGCGACCTGGTCAAGGTTGCGCCCAAGGCCGGCAAGGTGAAGATCGACGTCCCCGAAATCGCCGAAAACGGCAACGCCGTGCCGGTCACCGTGACGGTCGACAGCCCGATGAGCCCGACCGATTACGTCCGGGCCATCCACATCATCGCCGACCGCAATCCCCAGCCCGGTGTGGCGAGTTTCATGCTCGGGCCCGACAACGGCAAGGCGGAGGTGCAGTTGCGCATGCGGATGGCGGAATCGCAGAACGTGATCGTCGTTGCCGAACTGAGCGACGGCACTGCCTGGACCGCGACCCGCGAGGTCAAGGTCACCGTCGGCGGCTGCAGCACCTGAGCCGGAGCAAGAGGCATGAGCACAGATATCAAGCCGCGCATCCGGGTGCCCCAGGGCATCAAGCGCGGCGACGTGGTCGAGATCAAGACGTTGATCACGCATCCGATGGAATCCGGCCAGCGCAAGGATGCCGATGGCAAACTGATCCCGCGCATGATCATCAACCGTATGAATGTGACGCTGAATGGCAAGCCGGTCTTCGAGGCCCGGCTGGAGCCGGCCATGTCGGCCAACCCGTATCTGTCCTTCTTCCTGAAATGCACGCAGAGCGGCACGCTGGACTTCACCTGGATCGATGATAACGGCGGCCTCTACAAGGCCAGCCACCCTCTGACGGTCGCCTGACGCTCAGGCCTGCGGCAACTGCCCCGCTTCCTGCGCCGCGAGACGGGCCTGGAAGCGGTCGATGGCAATGGCCACTTCTCCCGCCAGGGCCGCAGTATCCCGGTCAGGATGGAAGAAGGCCAGCACCGCATCGCCGAGCGACTTGAGCAGATCGAAGGATTTCTGCCAGTCGGCGGTAAACACAAAATCCTCGCCGCGTTCATACATCTGGCGGGCCGGCAACAGCAGCCGTTCGCAGATCTGGCCGACATGGGCCAGATCAGTGCCCATAATGCGCCGCTGGATATCCTCGGTGGAGACAATCAGGTCGCGCAGCATGGTCAGCGTATGCGCATCCGGCATGGTTTGCGCCTTGTAGAGCGGCACGATCTGTGCCGCGACGAAGGCGATGCGGAAGGCCGAGGCGCGCAGACGCTGAAGGTTGATCTGCTCATTCATCGCCATCACGGCCTGCTGCAGCGTGCGGGCATCGAAACTCTCGCCGGTCAGCTTGGCGCGCATCGGATTGGGCACATCGAACAGCGGCACATTGCTTTCGCGCCGCGCCTCGATGCGTCGCCGATCCGGGCCGATGTAATCCGATGTCACCACAAAGGGCTTGCGGTTCAGAGCGACGGCCTCGAGCCGGTCGAGCAGCACCTTGGTCGATAGCGGCTTGACCAGCAGATCGTCGGCGCCGGAATCGGCCAGCCGCCGCACCACCGAGCGCTCTGCTTCCCAGGTTGTGAGGATCACCGGCAGATAGGGATTGATGCCGAGCTTGCCATGACGCAGGTCGGAAACCAGTTGCGCGACGTCGCCCCCGGGAAGACCTATATCCATCAGGATCAGGTCTGGCTGCGCCACCGCGACAAGATCGGTGAAACCTTCCAGCGTGTCGAATTCGCGCAGATTGGTAAACCCCGCACCGACCATCGCCTGCCGATACAATGCGCGCGACCCGTGAGTGGGATCGCCGTACAGGATACGCACCTCATGGCGATGGCCAATCTGCATGCCGCGATCCTACGAAGCGCCGCCGCGCACAACAAGCACCAGAATTGTGATCCTTCGCTCAGCGTATACGCGGCTTGGCCCGCGCCGTCGGTATGGCCGCGAGCGGATTTTCCGGCCAGTCGTGCTTCGGGTATTGCCCGCGCATCTCTGCCCGCACAGCGCGATAGCTGGTCTGCCAGAAGCCGGCGAGGTCGCTGGTCACCTGCAGCGGCCGGCGCGCAGGCGACAGCAGATGCAGCACCAGCTTCACGCGCCCACCGGCAATCGCCGGCGTATCGGCATAGCCAAACATTTCCTGCAGCCGCACCGGCAGCACCGGCACCTCGCCCTGCACATAGTCGAGCGGAATGGTCGAGCCGGACGGCACCTGCCAGTGCGTGGGAGCCTCGGCCTCCAGCTGCTTCTGCTGCGCATAGTCGAGCTGATGCGTCAGTGCGGCATGCAGATCGATACCCGACAACTGCGACAGTTTCGCGACACCATCGAGATATGGACCGAGCCAGTCGGCCAGATGTGCCAGCAAGGCTGCGTCGCTCATATCGGGCCAGTCGGCTGCCGCCGGCAGATGCCGGCGCAACAGCGCCACGCGCGCCTGCCATTGCCGCAGACCGTTCGTCCACGGCAGCACGTCGAGCCCGCGCTTGGCGATGGCATCCAGCAGTGCCTGGCGGATCGCTTCCGCAGGCGGATCAGCCAGCGGTTTTTCACGCAGCACCAATGCGCCCAAGCGGCGCTGCCGTCGCGCCAGCACGGCACTGCTGCGGTCGTCCCACTCGACGGCATCGCGCGTGGCAATCGTCGCACCGAACTGCGCCTCGATCGTTGCTTCATCGATGGGGGCTGCCAGGAAAACCCGCGCATCGGCCTGCGCGCCATCTACCTCAGCCACCGCCAGATAGTCTTCGCGGCTCAGTGCATCGAGCGCGTCGAGTTTCGCCCCGCGCCCGTTGCTGAGCAGGAAACTGCCGCCACCACCGCGCTTTTTCGCCACCCGGTCGGGATAGGCGAGCGCCACCAGCAGGCCAGCCTCATCGACCGGGCCCTGATGCGGCGCCGCGCCGATCTGCCGTCGCCAGTCGCGGGCCAGCTGGCGGATCTGCCGCACGGCATTCATATCGACCTGCAGGCCATGCGGCGTGCTGTGACGTTCGGATTCTCCGGCCACGATTTCCAGACGCCAGCGCAGATCGGCATCGCGCGGGGCATTGCGTGGAATGCGTGCGATGTCGCGTTCGCCAAGCAGGGCCGCCAGCGCGCAGGCGAGACCGCCCAGACCCTGCGCATGGCCGCGGATCACCATATGCGCCAGTCGCGGATGCAGTGGCAGTTCCGCCATCGCCTTGCCATGTGGCGTGATCGCGCCGGTCTCGTCCACCGCCTCCAACCCACGCAGCAGCTCTTGCGCATAGGCCATCGCGGCATCCGGCGGCGCATCCAGCCAGGGCAACGCTTTGGCGTCGCGCACGCCCCAGGCGGCCAGATCGAGCGCCAGCGAGGTCAGGTCGGTGACGGCGATTTCAGGCGCGGTGAATTTCGGCAGGCCGCCATGCGCGGCCTCGGCCCAGAGGCGATAGCAGATACCGGGCCCAAGACGGCCGGCACGGCCGCGACGCTGGTCAGCCGAGGCCTGGCTGACGCGCACAGTCTCCAGCTTGGCCATGCCGGTGCTGGGCGAAAAACGCGGCTGCCGCATGTAGCCGCTATCGATCACCACGCGCACGCCTTCGATGGTCAGCGAGCTTTCGGCAATTGAGGTCGACAGCACGATCTTGCGACGGCCGGGCGGGCTCGGCTGCAGCGCCTGGTCCTGCTGCGGACCGGGCAGGTCGCCATAGAGCGGCAGGATGCTGATATTCGCAGCGAGCCTTGCCTCGTTCAGCAGGCTTTCGACACGGCGGATCTCGGCGACGCCGGGCAGGAAGACCAGCAGATCGCCCTCGGTTTCCGGCAGCGCCTCCTGCACCTGCTCCGCCACCGCCGCATCGAGCCGCGCCTGCGGCGAGATCGGGCGCCAGCGGGTTTCGACCGGATAGCTTTGGCCCTCGCCGGTCGCGACGGGGCAATGGCCCATCAAAGCGGCAAACGGTGCCGCATCCAGCGTGGCCGACATGGCGATCAGCCGCAGATCGGGTCGCAAGGCCGCCTGGGCTTCCAGGCAGAGCGCCAGACTGGTGTCGGAATCGAGGCCGCGCTCATGGCATTCGTCGAACAGCACGGCGCTGACGCCCTGCAATTCGGGATCGCGCTGCAGCCGGCGCAGGAAGACGCCATCGGTATTGAGTTCGATCCGCGTCTTCGGCCCGACCTTGGTGTCGAGGCGCACGCGATAGCCGACGGTTTCGCCGACCGCCTCGCCCAGCAGCTCGGCCATGCGCTTCGCTGCCATGCGTGCCGCCAGGCGACGCGGCTCCAGCACGATGATCCGCCCGCCCTGCGACCATTCTTCGTCCAGCAGCGACAGCGGCAGCAAAGTCGTCTTGCCCGAGCCCGGCGGCGCCTGCACGACGAGATTGCTGGTCCGCGAAAGGTTCGTGCGTACCTCGCCCAGAATCTCCTGAATCGGCAGCGCATGAGAGAGTTGCAATTTTTGCACTGTTCCTGTGCCCGACAAGCTGAAATGGTACGATTTTAGCGAAACACCGGTCCGATGTCCGACACCCCCGCTGCCGGCCCCTCTTCCATCACAGCGCCTCCGCTCAAAGCGATCCTGATGATGGCCGGCTCGGCCTTCTGTTTCACCATCATGCATGCCTTGGTCGCCAGGGTCTCGCAAGAGGTGCCACCGGTCGAGGTGGCGTTTTTCCGCAACCTGTTCGGCTTCCTGGTGTTGTTGCCCGCGATCATGCGCAGCCGCTTCGTCGCCTTCAAAACCACCAAGCTACATCTGCATGCGGTGCGCGGCGCGTTGAACAGCACCTCAATGATGATGTTCTTCACCGCGCTGGCGATCACGCCGCTGGCCGAGGCCACCGCGCTGTCCTATACCGCACCGCTTTTCATGACCATCGGCGCCGTGCTGATCCTGCATGAGAAGATTCATGCGCGCCGCGTCGCAGCGCTGGTCTTCGGTTTCGTCGGCGCGCTGATCGTGCTGCGTCCGGGCATGGTGCCGATCGGGCTCGGCCCGCTGCTGGTGATCGGCTCGACCGTGCTATGGGCCGGATCGATGCTCGACATCAAGATTCTCGCCCGCACCGATTCCAGCCTGACCATCGCCACCTACATGGTGGTGTTCCTGATGCCGATCACGCTGGTCGCCGCTCTGTTCGTGTGGCAGTGGCCGACCTGGGAACAACTTGGCCTCATGTTCCTGCTCGGCGCCTGCGGCTCGGCCGGTCACATGCTGTTTACCGAGGCCTTCCGCCACGGCGACACCACCGCCCTGATGCCGATCGACTTCACCAAGCTGATCTGGGCGTCGATCATCGGCTTTTTGTTCTTCGGCCAGACGCCCGATATGTGGACCTGGATCGGCGGCAGCGTCATTTTTGCCAGCGCCACCTACCTATCCTATCGCGAGCACCAGATCGCCCGCCGGGCCAAAATAGCGACCCAGACAGCAGGCAGCCCTGCATCCCCTGATACCGTGCCCCCCGAACTGCCCCGAAGTTAGGCACAATCTCGCGTAAAGCGAGCGCAACATATTGTACGCTTACGGCTATTTACAAGCCCATCCGAATCCCGTTTGATTTGCACCGCGTCCAGAATACTGGATGTCAGGGAGCAATAATTAACGAGCGTTCGGAACAATGGCCGACGACTATATTCTCACGACCGAAAACCTCACCAAGGAATTCGCCGGCTTCATCGCCGTGAAGGACGTCAATCTGAATGTCCGTCGCCACACGATCCATGCGCTGATTGGTCCCAATGGAGCGGGCAAGACGACCTGCTTCAACCTGCTGACCAAGTTCCTCAGCCCCAGCCGCGGCAAGATCACCTATAACGGCCGCGACATCACCAGCCAGAAACCGGCGGATATCGCGCGCAGCGGCATGGTGCGGTCCTTCCAGATTTCGGCTGTTTTCCCGCATCTCTCCCTGCTGGAGAATGTACGCGTGGCGCTGCAGCGCCCGCTCGGCACCAGCTTTCATTTCTGGCGGCCGGAAACCAGCCTGAACATCCTGAACGACCGGGCGGAAGAACTGCTGCAGGCGGTCGGTCTGATCGAATGGCGCAAGCATACCGCCGTCGAACTGCCCTATGGCCGCAAGCGTGCGCTTGAAATCGCCACCACGCTGGCGCTCGAGCCGGAAATGATGCTGCTCGACGAACCGATGGCCGGCATGGGCCATGAAGACATCGACAAGATTTCCGACCTGATCAAGACGGTGGCGCAGAACCGCACCGTGCTGATGGTCGAGCACAATCTGAGCGTCGTCGCAAAACTGAGCGACACCATCACGGTGCTGCGCCGGGGCGAGATTCTCGCCGAAGGCAACTATGAAAAAGTCTCGAAGAATCCTGAAGTGATCGAAGCCTATATGGGGACTGGCCATGCATAACGGTACCGAGCTGGCCGTTTCAGACCTGAATGCCTGGTATGGCGAAAGCCATATCCTTCATGGCATGAAGTTCGAAGTAAACAAGGGCGAAGTCGTCACCCTGCTCGGCCGCAATGGCGCCGGCAAGACCACGACGATGAAGGCGGTGATGGGCATGATCCCGAGCCGCAAGGGCTCGGTGAAATTCGGCAGTGAGGAACTGATCCAGCTGCCGTCGAACCGCATTGCCAAGCTGGGCCTCGCCTTCTGTCCGGAAGAGCGCGGCATCTTCTCGTCGCTGAATGTCTACGAGAACCTGACGCTGCCGCCGGTGGTGAAGGGCGGCGGGATGAGCCTGGAGGAGATCTACCAGATCTTCCCGAATTTGAAGGAACGCCTGAAAAGCCAGGGTACCAAGCTGTCGGGCGGCGAGCAGCAGATGCTGGCCATCGGCCGCATCCTGCGCACCGGCGCCACGCTGCTGCTGCTGGACGAGCCGACCGAAGGCCTGGCCCCGGTGATCGTGCAGCAGATCGGCGCGATGATCCGGCTGCTCAAGGACAAGGGGTACACGATCCTGCTGGTGGAACAGAATTTCCGCTTCGCCAGCACCGTGGCCGACCGTCACTACATCGTCGAGCACGGCCAGGTGGTCGACATGATCCCCAATGACCAGATCGCAACAAGCACAAAAAAGCTCGAGACTTATCTCGGCGTCTAAAAGACAGGGTTCAACCAAGGAGGGAACGATGCGTTTCAAGAATTTACTCGCGACGACGGCTGCCGTACTGGCTGCCGGCGCAGCCAATGCCCAGATGTCGGATGGCGTCATCAAGATCGGCGTGATGAATGACCAGTCCGGCCTCTATGCCGACGTGTCCGGCCCGGGCGGTACCTGGGCTGCCAAGAAGGCGGTCGAGGATTACGGTGCCGCCGCGAAGGGCCTGAAGGTCGAGGTTGTTTTCGCCGATCACCAGAACAAGCCCGACATCGGCTCCAACGTTGCCCGCCAGTGGTACGACGTCGACAAGGTCGACGTGATTGTCGACGTGCCGACCTCGTCGGTTGCGCTCGCCATCAACCAGATCACCAAGGAAAAGAACAAGGTCTTCCTCGGTTCGGGTCCGGCAACCGCCGATCTGACTGGCCCGGCCTGCACGCCGAACACCGTTCACTGGACCTATGACACCTGGGCCCTGGCGAACGGCACCGGCAAGGCGATCGTGGAAACCGGCGGCAAGAGCTGGTTCTTCCTGACCGCCGACTATGCCTTCGGTCATGCGCTGGAGCGTGACACCAAGGCGGTGGTCGAGGCGAATGGCGGCAAGGTCGTCGGCGCGGTCCGCACCCCCTTCCCGGGTACGGATTTCTCGTCCTTCCTGCTGCAGGCGCAGGCCTCGAAGGCGCAGATCGTCGGTCTGGCGAATGCTGGTGGCGACACCATCAACTCGATCAAGCAGGCCTCGGAGTTCGGCATCGTTGAAGGCGGCCAGAAGCTGGCCGGCATGCTGATGTTCGACACCGACATTCATGCTCTGGGCCTGAAGACCGCCCAGGGCCTGAACTTCACCACCGCCTGGTACTGGGACGCCAACGACAACAACCGCGCTTTCGCCAAGGATTTCTCTGCTGCCAACGGCGGCAAGTATCCGACCATGGTGCATGCCGGCATCTACTCCTCGGTCATCCACTACCTGAAGGCTGTCGAAGCGCTGAAGAGCGATGCCGATGGCGCCAAGGTCGTGGCCAAGATGAAAGAGATGCCGACCGACGACAAACTGTTCGGCAAGGGCACCATCCGCGAGGACGGCCGCCATATGCATGACATGTATCTGGTGGAAGTGAAAAAGCCGGCTGAGTCGAAGAAGCCGTGGGATTACCTCACCATCAAGAAGACCATTCCTGCCGCCCAGGCATTCCGTCCGCTGGCGGACGGCAACTGCCCGCTCGTCAAGAAGAGCTAATAAGCTTCTGAACTCAGGTGCCGGCCGGGCGACCGGCCGGCACCATTTCGATTTACTTCTCGGGGGTCATCGCATGTTGTTTGAGTTAATCGGCATTCCGCCGCAGGCATTGTTCGGGCAGTTGCTGCTCGGCCTGATCAATGGCGCCTTCTATGCGATGATGAGTCTTGGCCTGGCCGTGATCTTCGGCCTCCTGAACGTTATTAACTTCACGCATGGCGCGCAGTACATGATGGGCGCCTTTGCCGCCTGGATGCTGCTGGAATGGGCCGGCGTACCCTACTGGGGCGCGCTGATCCTGGCGCCGCTGATCGTCGGCGCGACCGGCGTTGTGATGGAGAAGCTGCTGCTCAAGCGCCTTTATCACCTGGACCATCTTTACGGCCTGCTGCTCACCTTCGGCCTGGCGCTGATGATCGAGGGCTTCTTCCGCAAACAGTTTGGCTCGTCGGGCCTGCCTTACGCCAACCCGCTGCCGGGCGGCACGCGGCTCGACTTCATGTTCCTGCCGAACTACCGCGCCTGGATCGTGATCGCCTCGCTGGTGATCTGCTTCGGCACCTGGTACATGATCGAGCGCACCAAGCTCGGCTCTTACCTGCGTGCCGCCACCGAACGCCCCGATCTGGTGCAGGCCTTCGGCATCAACGTGCCGCGCATGATCACGCTGACCTACGGCTTCGGCGTTGGCCTCGCCGCGCTGGCTGGCGTGCTGGCCGCGCCCGCCTATAACGTCAGCCCGCTCATGGGCTCCAATTTGATCATCATCGTATTCGCCGTGGTCGTGATCGGCGGCATGGGTTCGATCCTGGGCGCGATTATCACTGGTTTCGCACTCGGCATCATCGAAGGCCTGACCAAGGTCTTCTACCCGGAAGCTTCGAACACCGTGATCTTCATCGTCATGGCCATTGTGCTGATGGTGAAGCCTGCCGGCCTGTTCGGCACCCCCAAGTAAGGACAAGGCCATGAGCACCACTGCTGTTACCGCTGCCACCGGCCCGAAATCCGAGAGCGCCAAGAACCGCGAACTGATCGCCTTTGCGGTGATGATCGGCATCGGGCTGGTCGCACCCATCGCGATCTACCCGGTCTTCCTGATGAAGGTGCTGTGCTTCGCGCTGTTCGCCTGCGCCTTCAACCTGCTGATCGGCTATGTCGGCCTGCTCTCCTTCGGCCATGCCATGTTCTTCGGCCTCGCCGCCTATGTCAGCGGCTATTCGGTCAAAGCCTGGGGCTTCTCGCCCGAACTCGGCATTCTGTACGGCACCGCCTGCGGCGCCGTACTCGGCCTCGTCACCGGGCTTCTCGCCATCCGTCGCCAGGGCATCTATTTCGCCATGGTGACGCTGGCGCTGTCGCAGATGGTGTTTTTCTACTGCCTGCAGGCCAAGTTCACCGGCGGCGAGGACGGCATCCAGGCCATTCCGCGCCGGCCGCTCTTTGGCATCATCAACATCCAGAATGACCTGACCTTCTATTATGTCGTGCTGGCCATCTTCGCGGCCGGGTTCCTGGTGATCTGGCGCACCGTCAACTCGCCCTTCGGCCAGGTGCTGAAGGCGATCCGCGAGAACGAGCCGCGCGCCATCTCGCTCGGCTATCGCGTCGACCATTACAAGCTGCTGGCCTTCGTGCTGTCGGCCGCGCTGGCAGGCATGGCCGGCGCCACCAAGGCGCTGGTCTTCCAGCTCGCCTCGCTGACCGACGTGGCCTGGCAGATGTCGGGGGAAGTCGTGCTGATGACCCTGGTCGGCGGCATGGGCACCATCTTCGGCCCGGTCATCGGCGCCGCCGTAATCATCACCATGCAGAACTATCTCGCCGGTTTCGGCGAATGGGTGCTGGTGATCCAGGGCTTCATCTTCGTCGTGGTCGTGCTCGCCTTCCGCAAAGGCATCGTCGGCGAGATCCAGGCCTGGTGGGAACGCCGGGCCACCAAGGCCTGAGCGCACCACCGCATCACAAAAGCAAAACGGCCCGCTTCTTAGCGGGCCGTTTTCATTTCCCGGCCTTAAGGGGTATCAACCGAGACCTATGCGCCCGCGGTCATAGGCCTGGCCAGCACGACGACACCAGGCTGAATTGTCGAGATACCACTGAATCGTCGCCTTGATACCGGCCTCGAATGAGTAGTCCGGCGTCCAGCCGAGTTCGCGTTCGGCCTTCGACGGGTCGATGGCATAGCGCGCGTCATGCCCAGGCCGGTCAGTGACGAAGCCGATCTGCGTCGCGTAGCTCTGGCCGTCCTGTCGCGGCACCAGCCCGTCCAGCACGGCACACAGCGTGTGAACCAGATCGATATTGCGCTGCTCGCCACGCGAGCCGATCAGGTAGGTCTCGCCCGGCCGGCCTTTTTCCATGGCCATCTGCAGGGCGGCGGCATGGTCCTCAACATGAATCCAGTCGCGCACCTGCTCGCCCTTGCCATAGATCGGCAGGGTCTTGCCTTCCAGCGCATTCAGCACGGTGAGCGGGATCAGCTTTTCGGGAAACTGGTAGGGGCCGTAATTGTTGCCGCAATTGGTCACCATCACCGGCAGGCCATAGGTACGGCCGAAAGCCCGCGCCAGATGGTCGGACGCCGCTTTGCTGGCGGCATAGGGCGAGTTCGGCTTGTAGGGGCTGTTCTCGTCGAAGTAACCGGTCGCCCCGAGTTCGCCATAGACCTCGTCGGTGGAAACCTGCAGATGCCGGAACTGGCCCTTGGCGGTGGCGTCCAGACCTCGCCAGTAATCCAGCGCCGCTTCCAGCAGCACCAGGCTGCCATTCACGTTGGTTTCGATGAACGGCGCCGGACTGTCGATCGAGCGGTCGACATGGCTTTCAGCAGCGAGATGATAAACCGCCTGCGGCTTCACCTCGGCATAGATGCGCTTGATCGTTGCGCGGTCGCAGATATCGACCTGTTCGAAGCTGTGCAGTTCGGGATGCGGCAGCTTGGCAATATTGTCCGGATTGCCGGCATAGGTCAGCTTGTCGATGGTGACGACTCGGCGCTTTTGCGCATTGAGCCGGCGGACCAGGGCGGAGCCGATGAAGCCGGCGCCGCCGGTAACGATAACGGTCATGGATGAGGTCTCCCTGCGCTCCTGTATACCGGAGGGTGTTTCTCGCCGGAAGGTCTTGTCAGACTGTGGCAGCAGCAGGGCGCCGGTCGGGTTTCATGCCGATTCCCAGGCTCTCGACGCCTTGGCGGCAGACCCATCCCGCCCCATATTGGCAGCCATGAGCCAGACCCCCGTCATCCAGAGCATGGAGCGCCAGATCGAGGATCCGGATCGGTTCGCCGATGCCAACTTCCCCGATTTCGTGCCGCACCGTCCGCCCCGCCCGGACAAGAGCGAAGGCGGCATTGCCTATGACCTGCAGGCCCCCTACGAACCCAAGGGCGACCAGCCGACCGCGATTGCCGAACTGACCGAAGGCGTCCTGAACAACGAGCGTGACCAGGTGCTGCTCGGCGTCACCGGCTCGGGCAAGACCTTCACCATGGCACAGATCATCGCCCGCTCCGGGCGGCCGGCTTTGATCCTGGCGCCGAACAAGACCCTGGCTGCGCAGCTCTACGGTGAGATGAAGGCCTTCTTCCCCAACAACGCGGTGGAGTATTTCGTTTCCTACTACGATTACTACCAGCCCGAAGCCTATGTGCCGCGCAGCGACACCTACATTGAGAAGGATTCTTCGGTGAACGAGCAGATCGACCGCATGCGCCATTCGGCCACGCGCGCGCTGCTTGAACGCGACGACGTGATCATCGTCGCCTCGGTGTCCTGCATCTACGGTATCGGCTCGGTCGAAACCTATTCGGAAATGACGCTGAGCCTGAAGGCCGGCGACCGCATCGACCGCGACACGCTGCTGCGTCGCCTGGTGGAACTGCAGTACCGCCGCAACGATACAGCTTTCGCCCGTGGCGCCTTCCGCGTGCGCGGCGACGGCGTGGAGATCTTCCCCTCGCATATGGAAGACCGCGCCTGGCGCCTGTCGCTGTTCGGCGACGAGCTGGAAAGCATCGTAGAGTTCGACCCACTGACCGGCCACAAGACCGACACGATCCAGGCCGTAAAGCTCTATGCCAACAGCCACTACGTGACTCCGAAGCCGACGCTCAACCAGGCCATCGAGCAGATCAAGGCAGACTTACGTGTCCGGCTCGACCAGCTGATGAAGATGGGCCGTCTGGTGGAAGCCCAGCGGCTGGAGCAGCGCACCAGCTTCGATCTCGAAATGATGGTGGCGACCGGTGCCTGCGCCGGCATTGAGAACTACTCGCGCTACCTCACCGGCCGCGGACCCGGCGCGCCGCCGCCGACCCTGTTCGAATACCTGCCGGACAATGCATTGCTGTTCGTCGATGAAAGCCATGTCACCGTGCCGCAGATCGGCGGCATGTTCCGCGGCGACTTCCGGCGCAAGGCGACGCTGGCCGAATATGGCTTCCGCCTGCCCTCCTGCATCGACAACCGGCCGTTGCGTTTCAAGGAATGGGAGCAGCTGCGGCCACAGAGCGTCTTCGTCTCGGCGACACCGGGCAAATGGGAGATGGAGCGCACCGGCGGCGTCTTCTCGGAGCAGGTGATCCGCCCCACCGGCCTGATCGATCCGGTCACCGAGATTCGCCCGGTCGAGCATCAGGTTGACGATCTTCTGGCCGAATGCCAGGAAGTCGTGAAGAAGGGCCATCGCGTGCTGGTGACGACGCTCACCAAGCGCATGGCGGAAGACCTGACCGAATATATGACCGAAGTGGGATTGAAGGTGCGCTACCTGCATTCCGACATCGAAACGCTGGAGCGTATCGAAATCCTGCGCGACCTGCGGCTGGGCGTGTTCGATATCCTGATCGGCATCAACCTGCTGCGCGAGGGCCTGGATATTCCGGAATGCGCGCTGGTCGCCATTCTGGATGCCGACAAGGAAGGCTTCCTGCGTTCGGAAACCTCGCTGATCCAGACGATTGGCCGCGCCGCGCGCAATGTCGAAGGCCGCGCCATCCTGTATGCCGACAAGATCACCAACAGCATGAAGCGCGCGCTGGACGAGACCGCCCGCCGCCGCGCCAAGCAGCAGGCCTATAACGAAGAGAACGGCATCACGCCGGAAAGCGTGAAGAAGCAGATCGGCGATATTCTACAGTCAGTGTATGAGCAGGATCACTTCACCGTCGATGCCGGCAGTGCCAAGGATGGCCACCTGATCGGTAACAACCTCAAGGCCCATCTGGAAGACCTCGAAAAGCGCATGCACGAGGCAGCCGGCAATCTCGAATTCGAGGAAGCCGCCCGCCTGCGCGACGAAATCAAACGGCTGGAAATGAACGAGTTGGAAATCAGCATCCAGAACCGCAAGCCGGCCGGCTTCTCGGAAGATGCCGCCAGGGCACCGCGTCCGGCCGGACGCTCCACCGCCGGCCGCGCCGGATCACGCCGCGCCTATCGCGGAAGCAAACGCTGATGACCGCTTCGCCTCAAGCCCCCACCGCGCTGGTCACCGGCGCCGGTCGTCGCATCGGCCGTGCCATTGCCTTGCATCTGGCCGGCCGTGGCTATCGCATCGCCGTGCATTGCAATCGTTCGCGCGACGAAGCCGACGCCGTCGTGCGCGAGATCGGCCAGGCCGGTGGCCATGCTGCGGTCGTACAAGCTGACCTCGCCGATCATGCTGCGGTCAGTGGCCTGGTGGCGCAGGCCTCGGCCGCGCTGGGGCCCCTGTCTCTTTTGGTGAATAACGCCTCGCTGTTCGACTACGACCATGTCGAGACCGCGAGCGAACAAAGCTGGGACGCTCATCTGGACGCCAACCTGAAGGCGCCGTTCTTCCTGTCGCAGGCTTTCGCCGCGCAGCTTCCAGAGGGTGCGACGGGCAGCATCATCAACATGGTCGACATGCGGGTCTGGCGCCTGACGCCGCATTTCGCCTCCTACACGGTGTCCAAGGCCGGACTGTGGACCCTGACCCAGACCCTGGCCATGGCACTGGCGCCGCGCATCCGGGTCAACGCCATCGGCCCCGGCCCGGTGCTGCCCAGCCCCCACCAGACCGAAGACCAGTTCCGTAAGCAGTGGGAAAGCACGCCGCTGAAACGCGGGGCGGAGCCGGGCGAGATTGCCGCAGCCATCGGTTTCCTGCTTGACGCTCCGGCCGTGACGGGCCAGATGATCGCCCTGGATGGCGGCCAGCATCTGCCCTGGCAGCAACCCGGCGGGCCGCTGCCTGCCGCCCGGATCGCGCTGGAGGACTGACATGACAATCCATGATCGCGCCCGCGCCGCCTGGTCGGAAATCCCGGTTCCCGTGATCGCCGAGGCCAGCCAACCGGCCCGGCGGGTTTTCGTCCGTGACCTGCTGCTCGACGCCCTGATCGGCGTCTATCCGGAAGAACTGACCAAGCCCCAGAAAGTCCTCATCAATATCGACCTCTGGGTGGCCGAAACGCCGGGCCAGCCGCCGCGCGGCTACGCTGAGGTGGTGTGCTACGACAATCTGGTGCAGCGCACCAAGGCCTTGCTGGCCGAGGGCCATGTCGGCCTGGTCGAAACCCTGGCCGAACGGCTGGCCGGCCTGTGCCTGGACGATCCACGCGTGTTGCGAACCCGCGTGCGGGTGGAAAAGCCGGACGCGATTGCCGAGGCAGCCGGCGTGGGCGTGGAAATCGAGCGCCGCCGCGGCTGATCTTCGCCCGACAGGGCGACCTGATAGCGCTTGACTCTGCGGGGCATTTCCTGTTGCCGCCCGGGTTGTCCACAGGATTGGCACCCGAGTCGGAATAGCTCTCAAAACCGGATTCGCGATGGCATCCGCTGTGGATAACCCGACTTTCTCGTTATGAGTCAATTCATTAGGGCAAATCACATCACACTACGTAGAGGCGTATTGATTTTCGGCCCGCTACAACGCGCAGATTAGGGCAATGTTTCCCCACATAGTTATCCACAGCCTTGGGATGCTTTTGTCAACGTCGTGCAATCATTAGGTTTTTGTCAGTATGGTGATGCGTATGAGTGAGGACCCCACCACCGAGTCACAGCCTGGCCTGCTGCCTGCTGAGATTGGCGCGGCGGTGATCCAGCGTCATCTGGCGACGTTGCCGATGGGTCCGGGCGTGTATCGCATGCTCGATGCGCGCGGCGATGTCCTCTACATCGGCAAGGCGCGGTCGCTGCGCAAGCGCGTCACCTCCTACACAAAGTTGCAGGGCCTGACGATCCGCATCCAGCGCATGGTGCGACAGGTCTGCTCGGTCGAGGTCACCACCACCCATACCGAGGCTGAAGCGCTGCTGCTGGAGGCCAACCTGGTCAAACAGGTGCAGCCGCCCTTCAACGTGCTGCTGAAGGATGACAAATCCTTCCCCTATATCCTGGTGGCGCACGACCACCCCTATCCGGCGATCACCAAGCATCGCGGCGCACGCGACATCCCCGGCGAATATTTCGGGCCCTTCGCATCGACCGGCGCGGTGCATGTGACGCTGAACGCCATGTCGCGCGCCTTTCCGCTGCGCAGCTGCAGCGACAGCGAATTCGCCGGCCGCAGCCGCCCGTGCCTGCAGTACCAGATCAAGCGCTGCACCGCCCCCTGCGTCGGCCGCATCACCGAGGCCGACTACATGAAAGTGGTCGACGAGGCGAAGGGCTTCCTGTCTGGCAAGAACCGCCAGGTGCTGGATATCTGGCAGGGCCGTATGCAGCAGGCCGCCGATCAGCGCGACTACGAAACCGCCGCCGAGCTGCGCGACCGCATCCGGGCGCTGGCGCATATCACGCAGAAGCAGGATATCAACCTCACCGACATCGAGAATGCCGATGTCATCGCGGTACATGCCGAGGGCGGGCTGGTCTGCGTGCAGATCTTCTTCTTCCGGGCAGGACAGAATTTCGGCAACCGCTCGTATTTCCCGGCCCATACCCGCGATGTCGAGATCAGTGAAGTGCTGGATGCCTTTATCGGGCAGTTCTATGCCCAGCGCGAGGCGCCGCGCATGATCCTGCTCAGCGACCCGGTCGAGAATGCCGCGCTGATCGAGGAAGCGCTGAGCAACCATAGCGGCCATAAGGTGGAGCTGCATGTGCCGCAGCGCGGCACCAAGCGCGATCTGGTGGATTATGCCGTCACCAATGCCCGCGACGCCCTGCGTCGCCGGCTGGCCGAGGCAGCATCGCAGCAGCAGCTTCTGCAGGGCGTGGCCGAACTGTTCGGCCTGGACGCGCCGCCGCAGCGGATCGAGGTCTACGACAACAGCCACATCATGGGCCGCCATGCGGTGGGCGGCATGATCGTGGCCGGCCCGGAAGGCCTGCGCAAGAACGCCTATCGCAAGTTCAATATCAAGGACACCACCATCGAGCCGGGCGACGACTACGGCATGATGCGCGAGGTGCTGACCCGCCGCTTCCAGCGCCTGCTGAAAGAAGACGCCGAGGATGAGAATGCCGCCGACTGGCCGGATCTGCTGCTGATCGATGGCGGCAAGGGTCAGCTCGCAGCCGTGATGCAGGTGATGCAGGAACTCGGCGTCGAGGACGTACCCGTGGTCGGCATCGCCAAGGGGCCGGAGCGCAATGCGGGACGCGAGCAGTTCTTCCTGCCGGGTCGCGAGCCCTTCATGCTGGAGCCGCGCCACCCGGTACTGTTTTTCCTGCAGCGGCTGCGCGACGAGGCGCATCGCTTCGCCATCGGCACGCACCGCACCAAGCGCGCCAAGGACCAGATCAAGTCACCGCTGGACGAGATCGCAGGCATCGGCGCCACCCGCAAGAAAGCCCTGCTCCTGCATTTCGGCTCTGCCAAGGCGGTGTCGCGTGCCGGGCTGGCCGATCTGGAAGCCGTCCCCGGTATCAGCAAAGCCGTCGCAAAAAAGATTTATGACCATTTCCATGGCGGCTGATCCGCGGTCGCACTGTAGCAGAGCACGGCCCGGCTCTGGCCCTGCCCGGCCGCATGCGATAGTTTTTCAGACATGCTGAACAGCCTGCCGAATATCCTGACCGTATCACGCATCCTGGCGATTCCGGCCATTTGCGCGGCCTTCTACCTGCCCGGCGCCTGGAGCGCCTGGGTGCCGCTGGCACTGTTTGCGCTCGCCGGCATCACCGACTGGTTCGACGGTTACCTGGCCCGCAAATGGGGCCAGATGTCCGACCTCGGCCGCTTCCTCGATCCGGTCGCCGACAAGCTGCTGGTGGCCGCCGTGATCCTGATGCTGATCGCCTTCGAGCGTATCGACCGCATCACCTGCCTCGCCGCAGTCGTCATCATGTGCCGCGAGGTGACCGTGACCGGCCTACGCGAATTCCTTGCCGAACTGCGCGTGAAGGTGCCGGTATCGGCGCTGGCCAAGTGGAAAACGACGGTGCAGTTGATCGCGCTGGGCATTCTGATTGTCGGCGACTATGGACCGGCCTTCCTGCATGTCCGCCTCGTCGGCGAGATCGGCCTATGGGTTGCCGCTGTGCTGACGCTCTATACTGGCTGGGATTACCTGCAGACCGGCTTGCGCCATATGGCCGCCGACAATCGCACTCCCTCCAAGGGAGCGGAGTGATGCGCGTATTATATTTTGCGCTGCTGCGCGAACGTATCGGCATGGCAGAGGAAGAGATATCGCCGCCCGCCGAGGTGCGCACCGTGGCAGACCTGGTAATCTGGCTGCGCGGTCGCAGCGAACAGCATGACGCGGCACTGGCGAATCCCACCATGGTGCGGGTCGCCGTGAACCAGGATTACGCCCAGCCGTCGGATGCCGTCCGTCCGGGCGACGAGATTGCCCTCTTCCCGCCGGTCACCGGCGGCTGACGCAGCACGGAATGGTGCCATGACAGTCAGGGTACAGCGCGAAGATTTCGACACCGGCAAAGAACTGGATCGCATGACCGCGGGCCAGACGCAGATCGGCGCCGTCGTCACCTTCACCGGTCTGGTGCGCGATTTCGCCGATGCCAAGGACGGCGTGCAGCGAATGACGCTGGAGCACTATCCAGGCATGACCCAGCGTCAGTTGGAGACCATCGTCGCCGAGGCCCGGCACCGCTGGCCTCTCGATGACTGCCTTGTGATCCACCGCTATGGCGAACTGATGCCCGGCGACCGTATCGTCCTGGTGATCACCGCCTCGGCCCATCGCCAGGCCGCCTTCGAAGCCGGCGCCTTCCTGGTCGACTGGCTGAAGACCAAAGCCCCGTTCTGGAAGCTTGAAGAAGACGGCGGCCAGCGTCGCTGGGTGGAGGCGAAAGCCAGTGACGACGAAGCCGCATCCCGCTGGAATCGCTGACATACAGTCGTACTACTAACGGCGAATATCGCCCCTGGTATCGCTGAATTTGCGGTTTACTGCCGGTACTCCCTGTGGCATGTCCTTGCTGCAGGCCGTGTCTGTGGATAGCCTGACCGGACTGGTTAGTTCACTTTGCCGCTCATTAGCTGTTGCCGTTTCACCGCTCGCGAGTACATCATCCCCGCATGTCGTCGTCAGATCCGAATGTTCCACAAACCGAGGTGATTTCCTCGGTCGCGCCGGACCGGATCCGCAGCAAGTCACTGCGCAATCTGCTGGGCTACTGGGAGGCAAAGGAGAATTACCTCGGCCGCCTGCCTGCCCGCGCCGACCTGCAGCCCGACGAGATGGTGCCCTTCCTGCCCTTCGTGGCCCTGATCAACGTTCAGGCCGGCAATCCGCGCTTCCAGTTCCGCCTGGTTGGCACAGGGATCGTCGGTTCGATGGGCCGCGAAACCACCAACCGCCCGGTCGACGAAAACCTGTTCGGCGCCAATGCGGTGGTGGTGGAGAACTTCTTCAGCATTCCGCTCGACCGCCGCGGCCCGGCCTATGCCGCCGGCAAATATACCGTGGCGCCAAGCGGCCGCATGCTCGGCTTTGAGACGCTGCTGCTGCCGCTTTCGAGCGATGGCATCGCCATCGACATGCTGCTGGGCGGGCTGGTCGGCGAGCGCATCCAGCGCGATGAGCAGATCTGCGGCTTCCAGTACGATTACTATTGCCCGGTCGTGCAAACGGCCACGCGCTGAGCACGTGGCCGTTCGTAGGAAGCAGGATGTGAAGGCGGCCCCAGATGCTTTTCTAGGCCGCCTTTTTCATGCCGCCTTTTTTGCCCGCGTCGCCAGGTCGAATTCACCCAGCAGCGTCTGACAGATCTTGCCCGGCGTGAACTTGTACGGGCCGATCTCGGACACCGGCGTCACTTCGGCTGCCGTCCCGGTCAGGAAGCATTCATCGAAACCAGCCATTTCCTCAGGCTGAATCGGGCGCTCGATCACTTCGATGCCGCGGCCCTTGGCCATGGCGATCACGGCGCGGCGGGTGATGCCGTCCAGGAAGCAATCGGGCGTCGGCGTATGCAGCTTGCCGTCCTTGGCGAAGAAGACATTGGCGCCGGTCGCTTCGGCGATCTGGCCGCGCCAGTCGAGCATCAGCGCATCCTGATAGCCATCGCGCTCGGCCTTGTGCTTGGACAGCGTGCAGATCATGTACAGGCCGACCGCTTTCGCCTTGGTCGGGGCAGTGTTCGGCGCCGGGCGGCGCCAGTCGCTGATCTGCAGACGCAGGCCCTTCATCTTGGCTTCCGGCGAGAAGTAGCTCGGCCATTCCCATACCGCGATGGCGACATGGATTTTGTTGTTCTGCGCCGAGACACCCATCATCTCCGAACCGCGCCAGGCGATCGGACGGATGTAGCAATCCGGCATCTTGTTGGCGGCGACGGTTTCGCGAGTCGCGCGATCGATCTCTTCCACCGAATAGGGGATAGTGAAGTCGAGCAGCTTGGCGGAGTCGATCAGGCGCTGGCTGTGTTCGGTCAGGTGGAAGACCTCGCCGCCATAGGCGCGTTCGCCCTCGAATACGGCCGAGGCGTAGTGCAGGCCGTGGGTGAGGACATGCAGCTTGGCATCGCGAAACGGGACCATCTTGCCATCGAGCCAGATCAGGCCATCGCGATCATCATACGGAAGCAGGGACATGGAGCTTTCCTCCTTGGGCGAAACGGGCGATAGGTATTATTATTACCGGTGAGCGGCCAAGTAAGTAACAATATGATCTAAATATGTCAATACTACTGCCATAATTTTCGAGGCAGGCGGATCAGCGGTGCCCGCCGGCAAATATGGCCGATATTGTACTAGTTGGCTTGCTGCCGGCTATCCCTTTGGTCCATATAGAGGATCATGACCGACCTGAAATCGCTGGCCAATCCATTGTTCCTGCGCGAAGACGAGCTTCGCCAGGCCATCGAATTGCTGTTTTATGCCTACCGCGACTTCACCCGCGGTCCGGACGAAATCCTGGAACGCTATGGTTTCGGCCGTGCGCATCATCGGGCGCTGCATTTTATTGGCGGCAATCCCGGCATCACGGTGGCCGAGCTGCTAGCCATCCTGCGCATCACCAAACAGAGCCTGTCCCGAGTACTGTCCGCGCTGATTGAAGGCGGTTTCGTGCGCCAGCAGCAGGGCACGCGGGATCGCCGTCAGCGTCAGTTGTTCCTGACCGACCAGGGCAAGCACCTGGAACGCCAGATTGCCAGCGTGCAGCAGGCCAAGGTGGCCGAAGCCTATCGCGAAGCTGGTGCCGAAGCGGTGGCCGGTTATCGCAAGGTGTTGTCCGGATTGATCGACGCACAGGAACGCCCTGCGATCCTGCGCGCCATCCAGCGGCGCTGAGGCCAGGCACGCCATGGATCTCGGCGAACCTCATATTCTTGTCGTTGACGACGACGAACGCATCCGCACCCTGCTGGCGCGGTATCTGACCGGCCAGAATTATCGCGTCACCAGCGCGGAAGATGCCACCGACGCCGCCGACAAACTCGCTTCCGTCAGTTTTGACCTGCTGATCGTCGATGTGATGATGCCTGGGCAGAACGGCTTCGACTTCGTGGCCGAACTACGCAAACGCGGCAATGCCGTGCCGGTGATCCTGCTGACGGCGCGCGGCGAGGCAGAAGACCGCATCAAGGGACTGGAGACCGGCGCCGATGACTATCTGCCCAAGCCTTTCGAACCGCGCGAACTGACGCTCCGCATCAATTCGATCCTCAAGCGTGCCGCGCGTCCCGCACCAGTGGCGCCCACCATCGCGACCCGGTTTGGTGATTTCAGCTTCGATGCCGTGCGTGGTGAACTGAAGCGCGGTGACGAGCTGGTGCCTCTCACTACCGGCGAAGCGCAGCTGCTGCGCATCCTGGCCCGCAGCCCGGGCCAGACGGTGCCGAGAGCAGCGCTGGCCGATCCCGCGACCACCGGCGAGAGCCGCGCGGTGGATGTGCAGATCACCCGCCTGCGCCGCAAGATCGAGGCCGATCCGCGCAATCCGCGCTTCCTGCAGACTGTCTGGGGCGAAGGCTATGTGCTCTGGACTGAATAGCCGCACATGACAGCACTCAAGCGCCTGCTGCCGCGCAGCCTGTTTGGTCGCTGGCTGGTGCTGCTGGTTGCCCCGGTCGTAGTGCTGCAGGCACTGCTGACCTACATCTTCTACGAACGCCATTGGGACGCCGTCACGCGCCGCCTCGGACTTGGCCTGGCGGGCGAGATCGCGGTTGTGATCGCGACGCGCGAAAACAACCCAGATCCGATCGTCCTGGCCGACCTGATCCGGCTGATGGACAATTCGCTGGAAATCAGCATCGACTTCCGGCCTGGCGCCGATTTTCCGCCCAACATCCCGCCGCCCCGGCGCTATTCGATCCTCGACCGCATGCTGGTACAGGCGCTCGGCGAACGCGTCTCGCAGCCCTACATGATCGACACCCAGCGCAACGATCGCACTGTCGTCATTTATGTAAAACTGCCGGATGCGCTGATGACGGTGGCTGCGCCGGAGAATCGCATCTTTTCGACCAGTACCTATGCTTTCGTACTCTGGATGGCCGCCGCCTCGATCGTGCTGCTCGGCATCGCGGTACTGTTCCTGCGCAACCAGATCAAGCCGATCCGCCGCCTGGCCGAAGCCGCGGATGCCTTTGGTAAAGGCCGCGAAATCGCGGACTTCCGACCGGCCGGCGCAGAGGAAGTTCGTGCTGCCTCCCGCGCCTTCCTCGCCATGCGGGATCGTATCCGCCGCCATATCCGCGAACGCACCGAAATGCTGGCCGGCGTAAGCCACGATCTGCGCACGCCACTCACGCGCATGAAGCTACAGCTCTCCATGATGCCGGCCGATCCCGAGGTCGATGAACTGAAGCGCGACATCGATGAAATGGAAAAGATGGTCGGCGCCTACCTGGCCTTTGCGCGCGGCCAGAGCGAGCAGCCCGCCGAGCCGACCAACCTGGGCAACCTGATTGCCGAACTGGCCGACGATGTGCGACGGCGCGGCCGTGAATTGCAGATCGATATCGAAACCGATCTGACGCTGCCGCTGCGCCGGCTGAGCTTTAAGCGGGCGTTGTCAAACCTGATCGAAAACGCATTACGTTTCGGCCGCCGCGTACAGCTGAGCGTCACGCGAATGGCAAACCGGGTGGAAATCCGTATCGAGGACGACGGTCCCGGCCTGCCCGAAAAAGAGCGGCACAAGGTCTTCCGCCCCTTCTACCGCCTCGATCAGGCCCGCCATGGCAGCGGCAATGTCGGCCTTGGCCTGACTATCGCGCGCGACGCCGTGCTGGCGCATGGCGGCGAGATTGCACTGGGTCAGTCGCCGATGGGCGGCCTGATGGTGACGATCCGGTTGCCGGTCTGACGACCGGTTTCAGTTCTCTGCGGGCTTGGGCGGCTCGGCGACGGTGAAGCGGCGCTCGGCCTGCAGGCGGCCATCGCTGTCCTTCAGCTGCACCACCCAGTCGCCGGGGAAAATCCGCGACTGCGACCAGATGCGCCAGTTACGGCTGACATCGACTCGCGCCTTGGAACGCCCGACTTCTTGATCGTTGCGCATCCAGTGGAACCAGAAGGTCTCGCCGTTGCGCACCTGCGTGCAGTCGAGACGCGCAAAGCCGTAAGCGCGCTCGGTGCCCACCGGATAGTTGCCCTCGATGGCGCCCTGCGGCTCGAGATTGCTCACCAGGTTCGTAAGGATGAACTGCCGCACCACGCAGTCGTGGTCCTGGGCCACTGCCGGAGCGGCAAGGCCGATGGCAATGAGAGACGTGAGAAGTGCGAAACGGGTTTTTCTTGTCATTGGGCTGGTTCCTGAGCCGGATTGTCGACTCAGGCCAAGGTCCGGTCAATACATACAGGGTCAGTACAGGCGCCCGCCATTCGGCACCGGCTGACCCGGTCCGAGCAGCACCACCTCGTTGTCAGCATCCGGCACGCCCAGCACCAGGATCTCCGACATGAAGGCGCCGATCTGACGCGGCGGGAAATTCACCACGGCGATCACCTGGCGGCCGATCAGGCCTTCGGGCGTGTAGTGCCTGGTCAGTTGCGCCGAGGATTTCTTCACCCCCAGGGGTGAGCCGAAATCGACCCAGAGCTTGATCGCCGGCTTGCGCGCCTCAGGATATGGCTCGGCACGAATCACCGTACCGACACGAATCTCGACCTTCTGAAAATCGTCGTAGGTGATCTGTGAAGTGATCTCGCCCATCGCGGTCTCCCGTCAGCAAACCGGCAAATAAAAACGGGCGGAGTTTTACTCCGCCCGTCGGTCGTCTGGCAAATCCTTGCCTGCCGCCTGAGCGGCGGCGGGATTACTTCGCGGTCGGAAGATGCTTGCGCAGCTCTTCCATGTTTTCGTGCAGGCGCTTGTTGACCAGATCGAAGGCCTCGGTGTTGGTCTTGGCCAGCATCTCGGACAACTCGCGCAGATTGGCCAGCGCCTTCTCGGCGGCCTGACGCACCACTTCGGCCTGCTTGGACGGGTTGAGGTCGGCAGCGGCGCCCGGCGTTGCGCCCTTCAGCATGCTGGCGAGTTCTTCCATATTCTCCTTGAAGATCTCGCCCTGGCGCTTGGCCAGCGCCTGATAGCCCTCATAGGCGCGCTTGTTGGCAGCGACCAGCGCTTCGAAATTCTTCTGCTGGGCGGCGGCCAGAGCGGCGGGATCGAGACCCGGCAGCTTCAGATCGGCGAACATCTTGCTGAGGTCGAAACTGGCGAACGGATTCTCGGTGGTCTTGCTCATGGCGGGCTCCCGGGGTCAGTCTATGAAACGCCGGGCAAGGTATCGGTGACAGGCCACGACGTCAATGAATTATTGTGCGCTGCACAATAATGAATAACAACAACTTAGCTTCAAAAACTCAGGCAGAGGCCGTAGCCTTCTCCCGCAGGCGGGACAGCGGCCCCCGCCCGGTCAGCAGGCCGAGAGCCTGCCCCAGACGTTTGTCGAGATGGGCCATGGTGGTGGCCATGTCCGCGCCATCGTCCTTGAGCCAGACCCGCAGCGTATCGAGGTAGATGCCACCCAGCAGCTTGCGCCGCACGATGCCGGACAGGCCGCCGGCATCCAGTCCGGCCGCTGCCAGCATCCAGTTGAGCCCCTGGCGCAGGCCGCCGCTGAGGAAACAGGCCAGTGCCACCGGATCGCCCGGCAATTCGCGCATCATCACGCGGATCGCGGCCTTATGCGGATTCAACGCATCGAACCGCGCCATGATGGCCTCGAACAGGCGGTCTTTCACCGCCGCCGCATCGGCCGGACCGTCGGCCAGGGCGGGGTCCGGCTCGCCAAGCGCTGTCAGCATGGCCAGATCGATGCGGCGGGCATAGGCGGTCAATAAATCGGTCTTGGAAGAGTATTGCCCATAGAGCGCGCTGAGCGGCAGACCGCTGGCCTGGGCGATGCGGCCGAGGGTGACGGCCCGCCAGCCCTGTTCGGCCACGAGGTCGAGCATCACAGCCACAGGATCGGCGGCCGCGGTTGCGCGCTCGGCTTTCACCTTGGGCGAAGCCTTCTTGGTCGCTTTGCCAGTCGTCTTTGCCATGGACCGTCTCCGCCTGGAACCCGACCTAATCTGGGTGCCCGGCCCGGGAAGAACAAGCCTGAATCAGCCGGCAAGTTCCCGCGACCGCCGCGTGGCGGCCGCAATCGCCTTTTTCATCAGCGGTTCGACGCCATCCGGCGCCATTAGCACGTCCAGCGCCGCCTGGGTGGTGCCATTGGGGCTGGTGACGTTCTTGCGCAGCTGGGTCGGGCTTTCCGGGCTGTGCTTCATCAGAATCCCCGAGCCACTCACTGTAACCCTGGCGAGCCGGGCGGCCAGATCGGCCGGCAGGCCGGCGGCTTCGCCCGCCGCCGCCATGCATTCGGTCAGCCAGAAGACGTATGCCGGACCCGAACCCGACACGGCGGTCACGGCGTCGATCAGGCCTTCCTCCTCGACCCAGCCGACCTCGCCGATGGCCGAGAGCAGCGTCTCGCAGAGGGTTTTCTGCTCGGTGCTGACCGCCGGATTGGCGCAGGCAATGGTGATGCCCTCGCCCACCGCCGCCGGCGTGTTGGGAATGCTGCGCACGATGGCGGCCGACCCGCCCAGCAGACGGTTCAGCGTGGCGATGGTCTTGCCGGCTGCGACCGAGAGGAAGCAGGCGCCGGACGCGGCATAGCGCGCATAGGCCGGCACCACGGCATCCATCACCTGCGGCTTCACCGCCAGCAGCACCAGCGCTGGCGCAAAATCGGTGGGAATGGCAGAGGCTTCACTCACCTGTCGCACGCCCTCGGGCAGGCCCGGTACCGGGTTAGGCTCGACCACGACGACATCTGCAGCCGCGACACCGCGCTGCAGCCAGCCGACCAGCATCGCGCCGCCCATCTTGCCGCAACCGACCAACAATATGCCCTTCATGGCGCTTTCTCCCGACACGCAGTCTTCAGCCAATAATGCGCTTTTTGTCGCAGAAACGGCGAAGGCGGGGAAGCGCCGCAACGCTTCACCCGCCTTCGGAATTCGGAAACGATCGGCCTTGGTGGCTTACGCCTCGCCGAGGCACTCGAACATGGCGGCAGCGACGGCATCTTCCGGCGTGCGTCCGCCCCAGACCAGGAACTGGAAGGCCGGGTAGAAGCGCTCGCATTCCGACAGGCCGATTTCCATCAGGTCTTCGATCTGCTCAGTCGTCGCGCCCAGGCCGCCGCGCAGCAGCAAGGCCTGGCGGAACACCACCATGCCTTCTTCGGTCCAGTAATCGAAATGGCCGATCAGGGCCTTCTCGTTCACATAAGCCAGCAGCGAATGCAGGTCGCGGCGACGATTGACCGGCACCTTCATGTCGAAAGCGCAGGTGAAGCTGAGCGCACCCAGTTCTTCGCGCCACGAGAACCACATCTGATGTTCGCAGTAGCGGCCCGAGACGCCGACGGTGAGCTCGTCCGTGCCCTGGCGGTCAAAGGGCCATTCATGCTCGCCGACGATCTGCTCGACCAGATCGAGCGGATTGAGACGGCTGTAGGTCTCGCTTTCGATGAGAGTCCGCATGCGTTAACGCTCCCCCTTGCGGCGGCCGGTCTTCGGCTGAATGTCCCGGGAATGATTCATCTGGCTGGGAATTTGGCCCCATGCAGCGACAGCAGCGGCCTCAGCCGAGAATGCCCCCATTGGCTCGGCGGACCATACATTTAGGTGTCGCGAAACAGAACGAACCATAGATTTAGAGTATTCGCCGGTCATGTGGGGTGCAAGAACAGATTTAGGAAAAATTCATGAAATTCGCCCGATCCGTGCTCAGGTTAGGCTGGGTCGGCGAACCCGTCGTTCCGTTTGGATTCGCCGTTCTGTCCGGATTCGAGTGCTGCGAGGCGTTCGGACAGGCGGATATTCTCTTCGCGTGCCGCCTGGGCCATCGCCTTCACGGCCTCGAACTCCTCGCGGCTGACCAGTTCCATATCCGCCAGCGCCCGTTCCAGCCGCTGGCGGAAGGCCTGCTCTACCTCGCCCTTCACACCCTGCAGGGTGCCGAGCGCGCCGGTGGCGATGCGGCTGAGATCGTCGAGCAGGCGATTGTCGGTCTGCATGGCGCGACTCCAAGCGGAAAATCCTGAGTCCGATATGGCCAGCATCAGCCCCGCCCGCAAGCGCCACAACTGGCGTTTTCCACAGCTATTCCGGCCCGACTCCGCCGTGACTCGGTTTGATCCACAGAAAGGTTTGCCGGAGGCCGCCAGCGAGGGCCGGGCGGTTGGAAAGCCGGGGGCCGGATGCTAGGTTCCGCCGCAACATTTCCCGTCCTGCCAAGCGATTTACCGTGACCAACCAGACCACACATTCTCCCGCCGCGGCCGATGCCAGCGGCGAACGCGCCAACCGCGAAGCCAAGCTGCAGCAACTGCGCCAGCTCGGTCTCGATCCCTATCTGGCGCCGAAATTCCCCAAGTCGCACAAGAATGCCGCCGTGCATGAGCAGTTCGCGCATCTGCAGGCCGAGGAAAAGACCGAGGAAAGCGTGGCCGTGGCCGGCCGCGTGATGGCGATGCGCAACAGCGGCATGTTCATCGACCTGGTCGACGATACCGTGAAGCTGCAGGTCTATACCGGCAAGGACGATGTCCAGGGCCGCTTCGCGCCGGTCATGAAAGCGCTTGATCTCGGCGACATCATCGGCGTGCGCGGCAAGGTGCGTCGCACCAAGCGCGGCGAAATCACCGTGGATACCGACGAGATCGTGGTGCTGGCCAAGGCGCTGGAGCCGCCGCCGGAAAAGTGGCACGGCCTGAAGAATGTCGAGCAGCGCTATCGCCATCGCGAATACGACCTGATCGGCAACGAGGAAAGCCGCGCCACGCTGCGCGCCCGCTTCCGCGTGATCCAGTCGATCCGCCAGTTCCTGAACGGCGAAGGCTTTTTGGAAGTCGAGACGCCGATGCTGCACAGCATCCCTGGCGGCGCCATTGCCAAGCCGTTCGAGACGCATCACAACGCGCTGGATATCCCGCTCTACATGCGCATCGCGCCCGAGCTGCATCTCAAGCGGCTGGTGATCGGCGGCCTGAGCGAGAAGGTATTCGAGATCAATCGCTGCTTCCGCAACGAAGGCATCTCACCGCGCCACAATCCTGAATTCACCACCATGGAACTCTATCAGGCCTATGCCGATTACGAGGACATGATGGATATCGCCGAGCGCACCATCGCCAATGCGGCAATTGCCGCCACCGGCGGCACCAAGGTGAAGTTCGGCGAGCAGGAAATCGATTTCACGCCGCCGTTCCGCCGCGCCACCATGCTTGGCCTGATCGAGGAGCACGGCAAGATCAAGCTGGACGGCCTGGACCATGCCGCCGCCCGCGAAGCCGCCAAGAAAGCCGGTGTTGAGATCGCGCCGAGCGCCAGTTGGGGCAAGGTGGTGGAAGCCTGTTTCGAGCATTTCGTTGAGCCCAATCTGATCCAGCCGACCCATGTGGTGGCTTTGCCCAAGGCGATCTCGCCGCTGGCCAAGGCCAACCATGCCAATCCGGCGATTGCCGAGCGTTTCGAGACCTTCTGCAACACCTGGGAGATCGCCAACGCCTTCTCCGAGTTGGCCGATCCGCAGGAGCAGCGCGCACGCTTTGAAGACCAGCAGAGCCAGCGCGACGGCGGCGACGACGAAGCGCATCGCATCGACGAGGATTTCCTCAAAGCCCAGTCGGCCGGCATGATGCCGATGGGCGGACTTGGCATCGGCATCGACCGGATCGTGATGCTGCTGACCAATTCGCAGACCATCCGCGAAGTGATCGCTTTCCCGACACTTCGTCCTCGCACTGAAGGCAGCGCGGAAGAGTGATGCTGTTCACCACCTTACCTGTTCTGGCTTTTCCGGTGATCGATCCGGTTGCGGTCGCAATCGGACCCTTCGCCGTACGCTGGTATGCCCTGGCCTATATCGCCGGTCTGGTGATCGGCTGGCGCTGGGCGATGAGTATCGCCAAACGGCCCGGCAGCGAGATCACACCGGAACAGGTCGATGGCTTCCTGCTCTGGGCCACGCTCGGCGTCGTGCTCGGCGGCCGGCTCGGCTATGTGCTGTTCTACAATTTCGGCTACTACATCAATCATCCGGTCGAGATCTTCGCGGTCTGGCAGGGCGGCATGTCGTTCCATGGCGGCATGCTGGGCGTGATCTTCGCCATGCTGGCCTATTGCCGGCTCAGCAAGATTCCGTTCCTGGCCTTCACGGACGTCATTGCGTGCATCACGCCGATTGGATTGTTCTTCGGCCGCATCGCCAACTTCATCAATGGCGAACTCTGGGGTCGCGTCGCGCCTGACTTCGCTTATGCCATGGTCTTCCCGACCGGCGGTCCGCTGCCGCGGCATCCGAGCCAGCTCTATCAGGCCTTCATGGAAGGCATCCTGCTGTTCCTGCTGATCAACCTTGTGCGCTGGAACAGCCGCGTGATGGATCGCGCGCCGGGCACGCTGTCGGGCGTGTTCCTGATCGGCTACGGCATGGCGCGCATCCTCGGCGAACTATTCCGCGAGCCCGATGCGCAGATCGGCTATCTCGTGGCCGGCAGCACGATGGGACAATGGCTGTCACTGCCGATGGTGCTGTTCGGTATCGGAGTTGTGTGGTGGGCACGCCGGCAGAAAGCGGCGTAAAAGCCGCGCCGCTGCTCGACATCCTGCGCCGTCGCATTGCGGCGGAAGGCCCGATCACGGTGACGGCCTTCATGGCCGATTGCCTGCTGCATCCCGAACACGGCTACTACCGCAGCCAGGAAGCCATCGGCCTGCATGGCGATTTCATCACCGCGCCGGAAATCAGCCAGATGTTCGGCGAGTTGCTCGGCCTGTGGGCGGCCGACTACTGGCAGCGCATCGGCGAGCCGGAGAAATGCTATCTCGTCGAACTCGGCCCCGGCCGCGGCACGCTGATGCGCGATGCCCTGCGCGCCGCCCGTGCCCTGCCCGCCTTCTGCCATGCGCTGAACCCGGTGCTGGTGGAAGCCTCCGCGCGACTGCGCGGCCTGCAGCAGACGGCGCTGGCCGATGAAGGTGCTGTCTGGCATGAGCAGATCGCCGCCATCCCCAAGGATGCGCCGCTGCTGCTGATCGCCAACGAATTCCTGGATGCGCTGCCGGTGCGGCAGTTCCAGCGCGGCGACGATAATGGCTGGCATGAGCGCTGCGTCGGACTGGACGAGGCGACCGGCGAGTTGCGCTTCATGCTCGATCCGCGCGCGCTGCCGTTTGATGAATTGCTGCCGCAGGTGCTGCGCGACTCCCCGCCGGGCTCGATTGTCGAATCCAGTCCGCCGGTGCGCGCTGTCGCGGTCGAGATCGCGGCGCGGCTGAAAGCCCAGGGCGGCGCGGCGCTGTTCATCGATTACGGCTATGCCAGCGCGGGTATCGGCGAAACCTTGCAGGCCGTGTATCGCCATACTTACGCCGATCCGCTGCAGACCCCCGGCCTTGCCGACCTGACCGCCCATGTCGATTTCGGCTCGTTTGCCTTGGCGGCAAAACGCGCTGGCGCGCAGGTGCATGGCCCGGTCGGCCAGGGCGCGTTCCTCAACCAGCTCGGCATCCAGGCGCGTGCAGTCAAGCTGAAGCGTGACAATCTCGCGCAGGCCGGCGATGTCGATCAGGCGCTACGGCGGTTGACCGCCCCGGAGGCGATGGGCACCCTGTTCAAGGCGCTGGCCCTGACCGCGCCGGAGTCACCGCAACCCGCAGGCTTTGCATGACTGTACTTGTTGCCGATGCCATCGCACCCATCACTGCTGCTGGCCTTTCCAGCCTACCGCACGGCTTCTTCACCCGTCGCGGCGGTGTCTCCACTGGGCTTTACGCGTCGCTGAATTGCGGCCCCGGTTCGTCCGACAATGCCGCCCATGTGCAGGAGAACCGCCGCCGCGTGGCCGCTAGCCTGAATGCGTCGCACGGATTGGTGTCGCTCTATCAGGTGCATGGTCGCGAGGTCGTCACGGTCGGCGACGATTACGACATCACGCAGCGACCGAAAGCCGATGGTCTGGTCACCCGCCGGCGCGGCATCGCGCTCGGGATTCTCTCGGCCGACTGCGCGCCGGTGCTGTTTGCCGATGCCGAAGCCGGCGTGATCGGTGCCTGCCATGCCGGCTGGCGCGGCGCACTGGCCGGCGTGTCGGATGCTACCATCGAGACGATGATCGCGCTGGGCGCCAAACGCGAGCGTATCCAGGCCGCCATCGGTCCGTGCATCGGACGGGCGTCTTACGAAGTCAGCGCGCCGTTCCGGGATGAATTCCTTGCTGCCGACGCCGCCAATACCGTTTTCTTTGCCACCGGCAAACGCGACGGCCATTGGCAATTCGATCTGCCGGCCTATCTGATGCAGCGTCTGCAGCAGGCTGGCGTGGCAGCGGAAAATCTCGGCCTCGATACCTGCAGCGACGCAGATCGTTTCTTCAGCTATCGCCGCATGACGCTGCTGAAGGAAGCCGATTACGGCCGACAGGTTTCGGCCATCGCGCTGCCCGGCTGAGCTATGCCGCATCTGTTCATGCTGGCGGTTTTTGCAATCCTGTGCCTGATGGTGAGCTGTGTTCTCGGTTAAGCGTCTTTCCCTCACGATCCTCGTCGCCGGTTTTGTCACCGCCGCGTGCCAGCCGCTGCCGCAGCCATTCCAGGCTGACAGCCGCGCCAAGGCCAATGATGCGCTGATCCGTCCGATCGGTGAGGCTAGCCTGTTCATTCCGCCGATCAGCGGCCTGCCGCAGGGCCCGGATGGTGAATTGGCCGAGACGCTCGCCAAGGCACTGAACGAGAAGGACGTGCCGGCCAGTGCCACCGGCCGCAACCGGCTGACCTCTGTGCTGACTGTGCGGCTGGAACCGCGCGGCGGCGATGCCGTCTGGTCGTGGGAAGATCGCGCCCCCGATGGCAGCCTGCAGACCGGCGAAGCCCGCAGTCTCGGCGTCGCCCCGGCCCGACTGGCCGCCAACGATGCCGCCGCCATCAAGCAGGCCGCCGCGACCATGGCCGTAGCTATCGCCCAGAAACTGAATGCCGCGGTGATCGAGGCGACGCAGACCGACGCCAGGCCGGTGATGCTCGCCGTGAAGGAATGTGAAGGCGCGCCGGGCGACGGCAACCGCGCTCTGCGCCAGGCCATGCGGGAAATCCTCATCCTGGGTGGTCGCAATCCGCTGCCGGACACTGCCGGGGCCGATTATGTGATCGGCTGCCGGGTCAATGTCTGGCAGGACACCCCGAATTCCGAGCGGGTGACCATCGAATGGCTGCTGCTGGGCGCCAATGGCAACCAGCTGGGCGACGTCAAACAGGCCAACCGTATCCCCCGGGGACAGCTGGCAGGGGCCTGGGGAAACACCGCCCATATCATTGCCAAAGGCGGCTGGCAGGGCCTGAGCGAGATTCTGGAGAGCCGGCAGCGCAACCGACCCGTCGTTCCGCCCGCAAAATCCTGAATTTATTAGATTTTTCGCGGTTTACAGGGGGCAGGCCGGCGGCTATAGTCCGCGCGATTTTCTCCCCACGATTCCGGCCTCACACAGAGCATTGTCATGAAGGTTTTGGCGGGTAACTCCAATCGTCCGCTGGCGGAAGCCATTGCGGCCTATCTGTCGGTTCCGCTTGCCAAAGCCAGCGTGCGCCGCTTCTCCGACATGGAGGTTTTCGTGGAAATCCACGAAAACGTCCGCGGCGAAGATGTGTTCGTGATCCAGTCGACCTCCTATCCGGCCAACGATCACCTGATGGAGTTGCTGGTCTGCATCGACGCGCTGAAGCGCTCGTCGGCCCGCCGCATCACCGCCGTGCTGCCCTATTTCGGCTATGCCCGTCAGGACCGCAAACCCGGCCCGCGCACGCCGATCTCGGCCAAGCTGGTCGCCAACCTGATCACCGCTGCCGGCGCCAACCGTGTGCTGACCCTCGACCTGCATGCCGGCCAGATTCAGGGCTTCTTCGACATTCCCACCGACAACCTGATGGCAGGTCCGGTGCTGACCGCCGACATCAAGCAGCAACTGGTCGGCGACGATCTCATGGTCGTGTCGCCCGACGTCGGCGGCGTGGTGCGCGCCCGCAACATCGCCAAGCGTCTGGATGCCGATCTTGCCATCGTCGACAAACGTCGCGAAAAGGCCGGCGTGTCGGAAGTCATGAACATCATCGGCGACGTCGAAGGCCGCCGCTGCATCCTGGTCGACGACATCGTCGATTCTGCTGGCACGCTGTGCAATGCCGCCGATGCGCTGAAGAAGCATGGCGCCAAGTCGGTCTATGCCTACGTGACCCATGGCGTTTTGTCGGGCGGCGCTGTGGCGCGCGTGACCGCGAGCCAGCTGGAAGGCCTGGTCATCACAGACTCCATCCTGGCGACCGAAGCGGTCCGTCTGGCGCGCAATATCCGCCAGGTGTCGATCGCGCCGCTGGTGGGTGAAGCAATGCGGCGGATCAGCGAAGAGGCCTCGGTTTCGAGCCTGTTCGACTAACACGTTTTACAGTTTCGGCGCGCGGCACCCCTGGAGGCCGGCGTCGGGAACGGGACTGACATGGTGTCAGAACCGTATCTAACCAAGGAGCGCAATCATGCGTGAAGTAAACACCATCGCCGCTGAGGCGAGGTCGAGGGCTGGCAAGGGGACCGCCCGTGCAACGCGACTGACAGGTCGTGTGCCGGGGGTCATCTATGGCGAAAAGCAGACCCCGGAACTGATTTCGGTTGAAACTCGCGAACTGCTGAAGGAAATGCAGAAGGGCAGCTTCTTCTCGCGCCTGTTCACTGTTTCCGTCGGTGGCAAGACCGAGCGCGTGCTGGCGCGCGACGTGCAGCTTCATCCGGTCACCGACCGGCCGATCCATGTCGACTTCCAGCGTATTGGCAAGGACTCGAAGATCCGCATCTTCATCCCCGTGCTCTTCCTCGACCAGGAAAAGTCGCCGGGCCTGAAGAAGGGCGGCGTACTGAATGTCGTGCGCCACGAAGTCGAGTTCTTCGTTCAGCCGGACAATATCCCGGAGAGCATCTCGATCAGCCTCGAGGGCATGGATATCGGTCACTCGATCCATATCTCGGCCTTCAAGCTGCCGGAAGGCGTCAAGGCGGTGATCAACCGCGACTTCACCGTTGCGACCATCGCTGCCCCGACCAAGGAAGAAGAAGCCGCACCGAAGGCCGAAGCGGCTGCTGCCGCTCCGGCGGCGGGTGCCAAGGCTGCTGCTCCGGCAGCGGGTGCCAAGGCTGCTCCGGCTGCTGCGGCCAAGCCGGCTGCCAAGAAGTAAGCCTGACGTTACGGGTTGGCGGCGCATTGGCGTCGCCAACCTTTCCCCTACCCTCACCTCTCTACTGCCGGACGCTGAATCGCCATGCTGCTTCTCGTCGGACTCGGCAACCCGGGCAGCGAACATCGGCGCCAGCGCCACAATGTCGGCTTCATGGCGCTCGACGCCATCGCCGAACGCCACAATTTCCAGCCGTTCAAGAAGCGTTTTCAGGGCGAAATCGCTGAAGGCGTTCTGGACGGCACCAAGACGCTGCTGCTCAAGCCGCAGACCTACATGAACCTCTCGGGCAAGTCGGTCGGCGAAGCGGCGCATTTCTACAAGCTGCCGCCAGCGCAGGTGGTGGTGGTGCATGACGAGTTGGATCTGGCGGCGGGCAAAATCCGCATGAAGACCGGCGGCGGCCATGCCGGCCATAACGGTCTGCGCTCCATTGATGGCGCGATCGGTCCGAACTACCGCCGTTTGCGCATTGGCATCGGCCATCCCGGCAAGGATCTGGTGCTGGGCTATGTGCTGCAGAATTTCCATGCGGATGAGCGCGTATGGCTCGATCCGCTGCTGGAGGCCATGGCTGTAGAAGCCGGCTATCTGGCGAAGAATGACGATACCGGCTTCATGACCAAGGTGGCGCTGCGCCTGCAGCCGCCGAAACCGACCAAACCAAAGGACGCGTAACATGGGTTTCAAATGCGGCATCGTCGGCCTGCCCAACGTTGGCAAGTCGACCTTGTTCAATGCGCTGACGCAGACCGCCGCCGCGCAGGCTGCCAATTATCCCTTCTGCACCATCGAGCCAAATACCGGCCTGGTCGGTGTGCCCGATGAGCGCCTGGATGTGCTGGCCAGGATCGCCGGCTCGGCCAAGATCATCCCGACCCAGCTGACCTTCGTCGACATCGCCGGCCTGGTGCGTGGCGCCTCGAAGGGCGAAGGCCTAGGCAACCAGTTCCTCGCCCATATCCGCGAAGTGGATGCGATCTGCCATGTGCTGCGCTGCTTCGAAGATGGCGACATCACCCATGTCGAAGGCAAGGTCGATCCGGTTGCCGATGCAGAAACCGTCGAGACCGAGCTGATGCTGTCTGACCTCGAAAGTCTGGAGCGCCGCGTCGAGCAGACGGCCAAGCGCGCCAAGCAGGGCAACGAGGAAGAAAAAGCCCGGCTCGCCGTGATGGAAAAGGTGCTGGTCGCGCTGCGCGATGGCAAGCCGGCAAGGACGGTGGTGCCGAGCGAGGACGAGAAGAAGCTCTATACGGAGCTGATGCTGATCACCGCCAAGCCGGTCCTCTATGTCTGCAACGTCGAAGAAGCTTCCGCAGCGGAAGGCAATGCCTTCTCCGCCAGGGTGAAGGCCAAAGCCGATGCCGAAGGTGCCGCCATGGTGGTGATCTCGGCCGCCATCGAGGCCGAAGTCGCACAGTTGGACAGCGACGAGGAAAAGGCCGCCTTCCTGGCCGATCTGGGCCTGAAGGAAACCGGCCTGACCCGCGTGATCCGCGCCGGCTACGGCCTGCTGGGCCTGCTGACCTTCTTCACGGTCGGCCCCAAGGAAGCCCGCGCCTGGACCGTACGCAAGGGTGCGCGCGGCCCGGAAGCAGCCGGCGTGATCCATACCGATTTCGAGAAGGGCTTCATCCGCGCCGAAACCATTGCATACAATGATTATGTCGCTGGCAAAGGCGAAGCCGGGGCACGCGATGCCGGCAAATTGCGGCTGGAAGGCAAGGACTACATCGTGCAGGATGGCGATGTGATGCACTTCCGCTTCAATACTTAAGAGATGCCCAAAAAGAGCTAGAATGAAATATCTGGAGGATTTCTCCGTCGGGCAGGTGATGGAATTCCCGCCCCGCACGGTGAGCGAAGACGAGATCATTGCTTTCGCGCGGGACTACGACCCGCAGCCCTTCCATCTCGACAAGGAGGCCGCCAAGCAGTCGCTGTTTGGCGGCCTTTGCGCATCCGGCTGGCACACGGCCGGCATGATGATGCGCATGCTGGTCGACCATATGATCGGCAAATACGCCTCGATGGGATCGCCCGGAATCGACCAGTTGCGCTGGGTGAAGCCGGTCTTCCCCGGCGACACGCTTCACCTCCGTGGCGAGGTGCTGGAGGTGAAGTTCTCCCAGTCCAAGCCCGACCGCGGCGTGATCACCACGCGCTATGAGATGACTAACCAGACGGGCGAAACCGTGCTGACCATGCAGGGCAAAGGCATGTATGCCCGCCGGCCAGCGCAGGGGTGATCGCATGCAATATTTTGAAGATATCCAGCCTGGTGCGGTGCGCGAGATCGGCGCGACGACTTTGACCGAAGAGGCGATCATCGCTTTCGCCAAGCAGTTCGATCCGCAGCCCTTCCATATCGACCCCGTGGCCGCGAAAAATTCCGCTTTTGGCGGCATCATCGCCTCGGGCTGGCATACCGCGGCTACCGTGATGCGGCTGATCGTCGATTCCGCCATCGAACTGGAAGCCAGCCTGGGCTCGCCAGGCTTCGACGATCTGGCCTGGCTGAAACCGGTGCGGCCGGGTGATACCATTCGCGCCCGCATGACCTGCATCGACAAGACACCCTCGCGCAGTCGGCCCGGTATCGGCTCAGCCCGCTTCCTGATCGAAACCTTCAACCAGAATGACGAACTGGTGATGCGCTTCACCAGCATCGGCATCATGCGTTTCCGTATTCCAGCCAAACATTGAGGATCTCATCATGGGCAGCATGACCAGCCTGACCGCCGCCGACGGCCATCGCCTCGGAGCCTATGTCGCTGAGCCGAAAGGCGCGCCGAAAGGCGGCGTCGTGGTGATCCAGGAGATTTTCGGCGTCAACGGCCACATCAAGGCCGTGACCGATGGCTTTGCTGCCGACGGTTATTACGCCGTGGCGCCGGCGCTGTTCGACCGCGTGCAGCCCAATGTCGATCTCGGCTATAGCCCCGACGACATCGCCAAGGGCAAAGACCTCCGCGGCAAGATGGTTTGGGAGACTGTGCTACAGGATTGCGCCGTGGCGCTGGCGCTGGCCTCCAAGGCTGGCCGCGTCGGCACGACGGGTTACTGTTTCGGTGGCGGCGTGACCTGGAAAATGGCCAACTCGCTGCCCGGTCTCGCGGGCTCGGTGGGCTATTACGGCGGCCCCTGGGGCGAGCTGAAAGCGGAAGCGCCCAAGGCGCCCTGCCTGCTGCATTTCGGTGCGCTGGACAAGATGATCCCGACCAGCCTGGCCGACGAGATGAAGGCGCTGCATCCGAGCATCACGACACATGTTTATGACGCCGATCACGGCTTCAACTGCGACCAGCGCGCGACCTATAACGCCACGGCGGCCGTGATTGCACGCCGCCGCACGCTGGCCTTCTTCGAAGCGCTTCTTTAGGCGCGGCTGCTGAATTCCAGGAAGACGCCGTCGGCCACCGAGGCTGGCACCAGCACGGTGCCATCCAGGCTGCGGGCATGGTCGATGCCGGCCGCCTTGAAATAGGCCGCCGCGGCCTCGGTGTTGTGTACCCGGAACCGCAGGCCGGCAACATAGGGCGTCGGCCTTGCCGGATGCTCGATATCCGGAAACAGCGTATCGAGGTCGTCCGGCGTGACGAACAGTGTGGTTTCTTCACCCGCCCGCACGGCGACCATTCGGTCGGTGCGCACCGCAGCGCCAGCGCCCACCAGCGCCTCGTAGGGCAGTTCCAGTGCCGGCGGATTTTCGGCCGCCACGATCACGCTGACGATCTGCTGTGCGCCATTGGGATGCAGCAGCCAGTCCGGCTTGCGCAGCAGTTCCGGCGTCAGATGCTGGCACAGGAACATCGACAACTGCGGCGTGGCCTCCGGAGGCAGATGGACCAGGCTGAAAGCGGGCAGCACGGTGCCTTCGGGTAGTTCCAGTTCGCGCTTGAGGTCCTGTGGCTCCGAGGGATTCAGGCCCGAGGCCTTCAGCTCCTGCACGGCGGCCCTGGCGTCGTCGATGCCCAGCACCACTTTATGCACGCCGGGGCCCTTGGCCTTCAGCAGGTCTTCCACGCCGGCGGTATAGCCGCCCGGCTCGGCGATGCCGAGCAGTTCGTGGTAGTTGCGCGCAAACATGATGCAGTAATTGCCGGTGGCCCAGCCGATATGCCGGCCACGCGGTGTCAGCGTGAAGCCCAGCCGCTGCCAGTTCGCCCTGGCCGCCTCGAGATCGGTGACCGCATGAACGGTGTGGTCCAGGCCGACAATGTGATGCGCCACGCGACTCTTCCTTTGACTAATGCCCGTCGAATTCGCAGAGCGACAACACCTGCACGCCCAGCGCTTCCAGCTTCTTGCGGCCGCCAAGTTCGGGCAGATCGACGATGAAGGAGCAGCCGACCACGTTGCCCTTATGGGCGCGGATCAGCTTGATCGCGGCTTCGGCCGTACCGCCGGTGGCGATCAGGTCATCGACGATCAGGATATTCTCGTTTGGCTGGATGGCATCGATATGGATTTCCATCGAATCGGTGCCGTATTCCAGCTGGTATTCCTGGCTCAGCGTTTTCCACGGCAGCTTGCCGCGCTTGCGCACCGGCACGAAGCCGATCGACAGCTGGTGCGCGATGGCGCCGCCCAGGATGAAACCGCGCGCCTCGATACCGACCACCTTGTCGATTCGGGTGCCGGCCAGCGGCTGCACCATCTCGTCGACAGTCTTGCGGAAGCCGCGCGCATCCTGCAGCAACGTGGTGATGTCGCGGAACATGATGCCCGGCTTGGGATAGTCGGGGATCGCGCGAATCTTTTCCTTGATACCCTGCATGGCGGGCGGGTCCTTTTCGAATTAAGCCTTCAACACGCGGCCAGCGACCGCATCGAGTTTCTTCAGCACCTTGGGATCGCGCTTTTCCGGCGCGGTAATCAGCGCCGTATCCAGCACGCGGTCGCAGCCCTGCGGGCAGGTCTCCGGCCGGCTTTTCAGATGCGGCGCCACCTTGGCGACCAGGGCCTGGCCCTTCTCGGCATTGCCGAGCAGCACGCGGATCACAGCCGCTACATCGACATGGTCATGGTCCGGATGCCAGCAGTCGTAATCCGTGACCATGGCGACCGAGGCATAGCAGAGCTCAGCCTCGCGCGCGAGCTTGGCTTCGGGCGCATTGGTCATGCCGATCACGTCGCAGCCCCAGCTCTTGTAAAGGAAGCTTTCGGCCTGGGTGGAGAATTGCGGCCCTTCCATGCAGAGATACGTGCCGCCGCGCTGCGCAGTAATACCGGCTTCCTTGGCGGCAGCTTCCAAAGCATCGCCCAGCCGGCTGCAGACCGGATGACCGCAGGAAACATGCGCCACCATGCCGGTGCTGAAGAAGCTCTTCTGCCGCATGAAGGTGCGGTCGATGAACTGGTCGACGATCACGAAAGTGCCTGGCGCCAGATGCTCTTTGAACGAACCGCAGGCAGATACCGAGATTACGTCCCGGCAGCCGACGCGCTTCAGCGCATCGATATTGGCACGGTAGTTCACCTCCGACGGCGAATGCACATGGCCACGACCGTGTCGCGGCAGGAAAACCAGCTCAGCGCCGTCCAGCGTGCCAAACAGCAGCTCGTCGGAAGGATCGCCCCAGGGCGTGGAGACCTTACGCCATTTTGTGTTTTTCAGCCCGGCCATGCCGTAGATGCCACTGCCGCCCAGCACCCCAATACGCACCGGATCGCCGGCTTTGGCGATATGCGGCTTCGGAACACTCGACGACGCCTTGCCGCGACCGGAGAGCGACCTGGCCGCCACCTTGGCAACGGCTGCGGCAGAGGTCGTCTGCCGGGCCGGCTTGCGTTTGGCCGCCGGTTTGCGCGTAGTTTTCTTCACGACCTTCTTCACAGCCTTTTTCGTCTTGGCCATAGTCGATGATCCTCTCGAAGTATGGGCGCGCAATGCCGCGCGACTTAAGCAAACCGGTTCCCGAGGCGCAACAAAAAAGGCCGCCGTTTCCGGCGGCCTTTTGCGTGACTAAAAGCCGTTTGCGGCCTAGTGGAGCCTCGACCAGATGCGCTTCTTCGCGGCGAAGAACAGGCCGGTCAGCACGATCAGGAACACCATCACCTTGAAGCCCAGCCGCTTGCGGTCTTCCAGCTTGGGCTCGGCAGCCCACATCAGGAAGGCGGAAACGTCATGCGACATCTGCTCAACGCTGGCCTTGGTGCCATCGGCATAGGTCACCTGGTCTTCGTTGAGCGGCTTGGGCATCGCGATCTGATGGCCCGGGAAATACTCGTTGTAGTTCAGGCCTTCACCCAGCGCAAAACCGGCCGGCGCATCCTTGTAACCGATCAGCAGGGCGCGGATGTAATCCGGGCCGCCAGCACGGGCCTTGGCGATAAGCGACAGGTCGAGCGGATAGGCGCCGCCGTTGGACGCGCGCGCCGCCTTCTCGTTCGGGAAGGGCGACGGGAACTTGTCCTGCGGCAGGCCGGGACGCTTGAACATCTCGCCGGCATCGTTCGGGCCGTCATTCACTTCGAACGTGGCCGCCAGCGCCTTCACTTCAGCTTCATTGAAGCCGATGTCACGCAGGTTGCGGAAGGCCACATACTTCATGGCATGGCAGGCAGCGCAGACTTCCTTATACACCTGATAGCCACGCTGCAGTTCTGCGCGGTCGAAGGTGCCGAAGGGGCCGTTGAAGCTCCACTTCTGTGCCGGGATGGCGATTTCCGGACCGGCAGCCAGCGCTGCCGGAGCAGCCAGGCCGAGGGCCAGGGCAATCAGGATCGCACGCATCTTCATCGTCTTCATGGTCCGATCCCCCTTACGCCTTGCCTGCGGGCGCGGCGTCGCCCTTGAGCACGGCCTCGCTGATCGAGGCCGGCAGCTTGAGCGGCTTCTCGAACCAGCCAACCAGCGGCAGCAGGACCAGGAAGTGCGCGAAGTAATACACGGTGCAGACGCGGGCGATGATCAGGTAATAGCCTTCCGCCGGCTTGCCGCCCGCCCAGGTCAGGCCGACGCAGACGATCAGGAAGACCACATAGAGCTGCTTATAGATCGGGCGGAACTTGGCCGACCGCACCTTGCTGGTATCCAGCCAGGGCAGCAGGAACAGGATCAGGATGGCGCCGAACATCAGCAGCACGCCGCCGAGCTTGTCCGGGACCGAACGCAGGATCGCGTAGAACGGCAGGAAGTACCATTCCGGCACGATATGCTCCGGCGTCACCAGCGGGTTGGCCGGAATGTAGTTGTCCGGATGGCCCAGGAAGTTCGGCGCGTAGAACAGCCAGAAGCTGAAGAAGATCAGGAAAGCCCCGACGCCCACCGCGTCCTTGATCGTGTAGTACGGGTGGAACGGGATACGGTCCTGCGGGCCCTTGGTGTCGATGCCCAGCGGGTTGTTCGAGCCATGCTGATGCAACGCCAGGATATGCAGCAGCACCACGCCGACGATCACGAACGGCAGCAGGTAGTGCAGCGAGAAGAAGCGGTTCAGCGTCGGATTGTCGACCGAGAAACCACCCCACAGCCAGGTCACGATCGGCTCGCCGATCAACGGAATGGCCGAGAACAAGTTGGTGATCACGGTGGCGCCCCAGAAGCTCATCTGGCCCCAGGGAAGCACGTAACCCATGAACGCGGTCGCCATCATCAACAGGAAGATGATGAGGCCGAGGAACCACAGCAGCTCACGCGGCGCCTTGTAGGAGCCGTAATACAGGCCGCGGAAGATATGGATGTACACCGCGATGAAGAACATCGAGGCGCCATTGGCATGCATGTAACGCAGCAGCCAGCCGTAGTTCACGTCGCGCATGATGTGCTCGACGCTGTCGAAGGCCATCGAGGTGTGCGGGGTGTAGTGCATCACCAGCACAATGCCGGTGACGATCTGAATCACCAGGCAAAGACCTGCCAGCGAACCGAAGTTCCACCAGTAGTTCAGGTTCTTCGGGGTGGGATATTGCGTCCCGACCATATGGTCGATGGTGGAGAAGACCGGCAGGCGGTATTCGATCCACTTGACGACGGGATTGGCAAAAAAGCCGGAGTTGCTGTTGTCAGCCATGGGTGCTGGTCCTTAAGCCTTAACCGATACGGATGCGGGTATCGTTGAGGAAGGCGTATTCCGGCACCGGCAGATTGGTCGGTGCGGGGCCTTTGCGGATACGTCCCGACGTATCGTAGTGCGAGCCGTGGCAGGGGCAGAACCAGCCGCCGAAATCGCCCTTCTGGCCGAGCGGCACGCAGCCGAGATGGGTGCAGACGCCCATCATGACCAGCCATTCGGGCTTCTTCACGCGATCGGCGTCTTTCTGCGGATCCGGCAGGACGGCGGTGTCGTCCGTCTTGGCCTGAGCGATCTCGGCTTCGGTGCGATGACGCACGAAGACCGGCTTGCCGCGCCACAGGATGGTGACACTCTGGCCGGCGGCGATCTGGCTCAGATCCACCTCGGTGCTCGACAGTGCCAGCACGTCGGCCGACGGATTCATCTGATGAATGAACGGCCATACCGCCGCCGCCGCTCCCACCGCGGCGAAGGCGCCGGCTGCGACGACGATAAAGTCGCGCCGGGTCGGCTCGGTCGTACCGGCCGGTTGGGTCGCTGTCCCTGCCATAGATCCCTCGAAGATAATAAGACTTGGAAACGTGACGCGATATTTCTCACTATATGTTGGCGAAGTCCAGCACTTAGCCCGACGGATGCGACAGGTTGCCGCAGGGGTCTTGTGGTTGGAATCGCCTCAGGAAACCGCGAAAAAACCACCCCCTCTTGCCCCTGCCCAGACACCCGATTCACAAGCGCACCGGAACAGCCATGCGGCTCGCCCTTTTTGAACCCGACATCCCGCCGAACCTGGGCACGATTCTCCGCCTAGGCGCCTGTCTCGAAACCCCGGTGCATGTGATCGAGCCCTGCGGCTTCCCCTTCTCGATCCAGATGGTCCGGCGCAGCGCCATGGATTACCTGGAGCATGCCGAGATTCACCGCCATGACAGCTGGCAGCATTTCCTGGACGAGAAGCCGAAAGGCCGCCTGGTCCTGATGACCACGAAGGCCGCCATTCCCTACACGGAGTTCCGCTTCACGCCGGACGACATTCTTCTCTTCGGCCGCGAGAGCAAGGGTGCGCCCGACTATGTGCATGCCGCCGCCGATGCGCGGCTGCTGATCCCGATCCGGACGGGCTTGCGTTCGATCAATGTCGCAACCGCCGCCGCCATCGTACTTGGCGAGGCGCTGCGGCAATGCGATGCATTTCCGCGCCGCCCATAGACAATGCCGGCCGCATCAAACCAGACCGGCAATAAGGAGTATGACGATGACCGATGCCCAGATCGCTGAACGGCAGCAACGCGCCCGCGCCTGGTTTGAATCCCTGCGCGACCGGATCTGTGCCGCCTTCGAACAGCTCGAGGACGACCTGACCGGGCAGTTGAGTGATCGGCCGGCCGGACGTTTCGTACGCACGGCCTGGGACCGGCCCGGTGGTGGTGGTGGCGTCATGAGCGTGATGCGCGGCCGCGTCTTCGAGAAGGTCGGCGTGAATGTCTCAACGGTGGAAGGCGAATTCAGCGAGGAATTCCGCAAGCAGATACCAGGCGCCGCATCGGACGGACGTTTCTGGGCCTCCGGCATATCGCTGGTGGCGCATCTGCAGTCGCCGAAAGTGCCGGCGGTGCATATGAACACCCGCTTTCTGGTCACCAGCAAGGCGTGGTTCGGGGGCGGCGCCGATCTGACGCCGATGGTGCCCGACGAAAACGACACCGCCGCATTCCATGCCGCCCTCAAGGGTGCCTGCGACCGTTCGGACCCGGCCTACTACCCCCGATTCAAGAAATGGTGCGACGAGTATTTCCATCTGCCGCATCGCAACGAACCCCGTGGCGTCGGCGGCATCTTCTTCGATCAGCTCGATAGCGGTGACTGGGAACGCGATTTCGACTTCACAAAATCGGTCGGCGAATCGTTCCTCGAATCATACCCAAAAATCGCCCGCAAACACCTCAATGAGTCGTGGTCGGCGGCCGAAAGAGAGCATCAACTGGTGCGTCGCGGACGCTATGTGGAGTTCAATTTGCTCTACGATCGCGGCACCACATTCGGTCTGAAAACCGGCGGCAACACAGAAGCGATTCTGATGTCGATGCCGCCTGAAGTGAAATGGCCGTGAGTGCAAATACATCAGATTCCATGCGGGTTTTCTTGGTGTCGCAGTTTTTCGGAATCACCGCGCACACTTTACATCAGCAATGCATTTTCTTTCTTGCGCCACGCGCGATTCACATCGCCGCCGGAGCGCGCGCTTAACCATTTTTTAAGCGCGCGCAAGATTTAGTGGTTAATACTGTTGCGTTGTGCTACAGATATACGTGTTCGGGAAACATTTTCCTGAAAACTTCGTTGCGGTGAAAACCGCACTCTAATCCATGGAGGAGAAACTCATGGCTGCGAAGAAAAAGGCCGCTAAGAAGAAAGTGGCGAAGAAGGCTGTGAAGGCTAAGAAGGCCCCGAAGGCCAAGAAGAAGGCTGCCAAGAAGAAGGCCAAGAAGTAAGGTCTCTTCGGTAGTTTTAGAGTAAGTGGTCTTGGGCTCCACGTCGGCCGCCGGGTTTACGGCGCCGACGTGGAGCCCAAGCGCTTTTTGGGGCATGCACAGTCCATTTGTGCGACGGCAGCCCGATAAAAAATCCTGAAAATTCAAATATTTGATTCTGCGTCGCTCACTCGCTGTCGGTGAGTTGCACTCTTTCGCGCAAGCGCGCCAGGCAGGCTTCGCGATCAGGTATGAAGCCTGCTGCGGCCCACCAGGATTCCAGTTCCTTCAGCAACGCACTCACTGTCGGACTCGGCGAGAAGCCAGCCGCCAGGATGTCGGCGCCGCGCAGCGGGAAGATCGGTCGCTGCCAGTTCGCCGTCGCAACCGCGCGCATGACTGCCTCCGCCTCATCCACTGTCTGGCGCGCCGCGGCCAGCAGCAGTCCATCGCGGCAGCGCTCTGCTCCCAGCCGGTAGAGCGTCAGGCGGAAGGTGGTTTCATCCTGCAGCATGCCGGGCTCGAAAGCCGGCAGCGACAGCAGGCCCTCCAGCCGCAGGCGTTGAGCATTCGAAAGCTTGAGGCGGCTGGCAATGTCATCGGCTGAAGTGTTGCTTTTCAGCAACAGGGCGAGCCGCGGCCAGAGATCTGGATCGGAGCCGCCGGCTGACGCCACCTCCGTCTGCAATCGGATCAGTCGCGACAGCGCAGGCATATCCAGCTGCGCCTGCGGCAGGATCGCCGCCAGCACGCCGCTCTGCTGCATCAGCGCCACTGCTTCATCCGCATTGGGCAGGATCAGGATCTTCAGCAGTTCGTCGCGAATCCGTTCGCCCGACAGGCGGTCGAGCCGGTCCGCTGCTGCGGCGCAGGCCGCCAGCGATGCCGCATCCGGCGCACCTTTGCCGAACCGGGCATGGAAGCGGAAGAAGCGCAGTACGCGCAGATAGTCTTCCGCTACGCGCTGGGCCGGATCGCCGATGAAGCGCACGATCCCGGCCGCGAGGTCGGACCGGCCGTCGGTAAAGTCGTAAACTCGGCCCTCGCCGTCGGCATAGAGTGCATTGATCGTAAAATCGCGTCGGGCCGCGTCCTCGGCCCAGTCGGTGCCGAAGGCAACCGTGGCATGGCGGCCATCGGTGCTGACATCCCGTCGCAAGGTCGTGACCTGGAAGGTGGCGGGCGGAACGACGGCGGTGACGGTGCCATGCTCGATCCCGGTCGGGACCGCCTTAAGCCCGGCCTTCTGCAGACGCTTGATCACCTGTTCCGGCTTTTCCGGAGTGGCGACATCCACATCGGCGGGTCGCAGCCCCAGGATGGCGTCGCGCACGCAGCCGCCGACGAAGCGCACCGATGCGCCGCCGGCACCCAGCGCGGCCAGCAGGCTGCGGGTCGGGGCGGCCGTCATCCAGTCCGGCGGCGGAATCGTCTCGGGCAAATTCATGACGGCAGCTTACAGGATTAGAAGCCAGATTTGCCTATTGGCCGATACGGCCAGGCACGATCTTGCCATCCTCGAATCGCGCGGGGGCATAATCGCCCAGCGACTCGCCAAAGAAGGCGCCATAGACAACGAAGCTGAGGATCGTCAGCACCATCCCGATGGCGGCGAGCCAGAACCAGGGCGTGGCTTCCGGGCCGTCCTTGCCGCTGCGCTTCACATGCCAGATGTACAGGCCATACAGCAGGAAAGGCAGGAGCAGCGGCAGCAGGTGAACGATCAGGCGACTCATCGCTGGCCGGCCCCGGCCGTCTCGCCATGCAGAAGGTCGTGCAGGTTACGCAGCATCCCGGCCGTGGCCCCCCAGATGTAATAGTCCTGATAGGGCATGGCCCACCACTGGCGCTCGACGCCGTTGAATACGCCTTTGTGCCGCTGGTGATTGCGCGAATCCATCAGGAAGTCGAATGGTACCTCGAACACCTCGGCCACTTCATGCTGCGCCAGCTGCAGTGCGAAGCCGGGTTTCACCAAGCCGACCACAGGCACCACGGCGAAGCCAGTGCCGGTGACATAGGCATCCAGCGCACCCAGCACGCTGATATGGCCGCGGTCCAGGCCGATCTCTTCTTCGGTTTCGCGCAATGCCGTGGCGATCACGTCGGGATCTTCGGCATCGACGCGACCGCCGGGGAAGCTGATCTGGCCGGCATGATTGGACAGATGCGCGGTGCGCTTGGTCAGGATCACACGTTCGCCGCCTTCATAGGCCACCACCGGCACCAGCACCGCAGCAGGCTTCAGCGGACCCGGGCGAAAGGGTGCAAAGCCGGGATTGAGCTGGAAATCGCCCTTGGGGGCCAGCGTATGATCGCGTGGAATCGCGTCGAAAGCCGGCACTGGCTGCAGATGCACGCGCAGACGCTCCACGGTCGGCGTGCTGTCGATAATCAGCGGCGCGGCAGCATTCACGGCATTTCACCCAACACGAAAAACTGCCCGGCGCTTTCGACGCCCAGCATCGCCTTGCCATCGATGTTTCGCTCTTCCGCCATCTCGACCAACTGGTAATAGACCGGCCGCGCAAGCAGCGCCTCGAGCCTGTCGCGCACCAATACATAGGGCGAGGGCTCGCCGGTAACAGGGTTGACGCTGATCCGCAGTGGATGTTCGGCATCCAGCGGCACGACATCGTCGACATTGGTGCGGAAAGCGATCAGCCGGGCCGCACCCTCTGCCTGCCCCGTTTCATTGGCGACCGTTGCCTCTACGGCAACGAAGGGGGCGTCGTCGACCCGGATGCCGCATTTCTCCACCGGCGTCACCAGAACGTAACTGTCATCCGGTTCGCGCCGCAATATGCTGGCAAAGAGCTTGACCATGGCGGGGCGCGGGATCGGCGAGCCCATATAGTGCCAGCTCCCGTTTCGGGCGATCCGCATGTCGATCTGCCCGCAAAATGGCGGGTTCCACAAATGGACAGGCGGTTTTTTGCGCAAAGTCTCCTCGCCGCCGAACCGGGCGATCACATCCTTGAGACTTGGGCCTTTTGAGGCGGTTGCGGACATATGAGTCATATAGGCTTTCGTTTCGCTTCTACTATATACTCAATCCCATGCACAATCTGAGCGATACCGCCGAACATATCCTTCCTGAGATCGAACGGGTCGGCGGCCGTCTCGTGACCGCCCGCGATGCGGTCGGCCGGGTGATCTTCGGTCAGGGCGACGTTGTCGAGGAAACCCTGATAACCCTGCTGGCCGGCGGCCATGCCCTGCTGGTTGGCGTGCCGGGCCTGGCGAAGACCAAACTGGTCGAGACGCTGGCCAAGGTTCTGGGCCTCGATGCCCGCCGTGTCCAGTTCACACCTGACCTGATGCCGGCCGATATCGTCGGCTCGGAAGTGCTGGAAGAAAGCGAAACCGGGCGCCGCTCGTTCCGCTTCATCCCCGGTCCGGTCTTCTGCCAGCTGCTGATGGCCGATGAAATCAACCGCGCCAGCCCACGCACACAGTCCGCCCTGCTGCAGGCCATGCAGGAGCGCCAGGTTTCCGTGGCCGGTCAGCGCCACGAACTGCCGGCGCCGTTCCATGTGCTGGCAACACAGAATCCGCTGGAGCAGGAAGGCACCTATCCGCTGCCCGAAGCCCAGCTCGACCGCTTCCTGCTGCAGATCGATGTGCGCTATCCCGACCGCGAGGCCGAGCGGCGCATGCTGTTTGCCACCACCGGCGCAACCGAAGAATCGATCCCCACCGTGCTGAGCGGTGCCGACCTGATGGCCGCGCAGCGCCTGGTCCGCCGCATTCCGGTGGGCGAGAGCGTGGTGGAAGCCATCCTCAACCTCGTTCGCGCCGGCCGGCCGGAGGAATCCGACATCCCGGGTCTGGCCGATCTGGTCGCCTGGGGCCCCGGCCCGCGTGCCAGCCAGGCCCTGATGCTGGCGGTGCGCGCCCGCGCATTGCTGCAGGGCCGCCTGGCGCCCTCGATCGACGATGTGCTGGCGCTTGCCGGCCCGATCCTGCGGCACCGCATGGCGCTCACCTTCGCCGCCCGCGCCGAAGGCGTCACCGTTTCCGACGTCATCGCCAAGCTGACCGCGCCGCTGCGGTAAGCCGGACGCGGCATGGCGGCAACGGCATCGACCGGAACCACAGCTAACGCACGGCGCCAGCGCGCCGAACACTTCGCCGCATTCCTGCCGCCGCTGCTGGTGGCCGCCGAACGTGTCGCCGCCACCGTCGAACAGGGCGTGCATGGGCGCCGCCGCGTCGGCCCCGGCGATGCCTTCTGGCAGTTCCGCCGCTACAGCCAGGGCGACTCGCTGACCCGGATCGACTGGCGCCAGACCGCCAAACGCCAGGCTGCCTTTATCCGTGAGAATGAATGGGAGGCCGCCGAGAGCGTCTGGCTCTGGCGCGACCCCTCGCCCTCCATGCGCTGGAAATCCGACCTCGGCATGGAGCAGAAGGACGAACGCGGCGACCTGCTGCTGCTGGCGCTGGCCAGCCTGCTGCTGCGCGGTGGAGAACGCGTCGCCCTGCTCGGTCACCCTCAGCGTCCGTCATCCGGTCGCATGGTGATGGAGCGCATCGCTGAGCGCCTGATCCGCTCGCGCTTTGAAACCGCCGAAGCCAGCCTGCCGCCGATCCAGCCGCTGCCGCGCTATGCGCATGTCGTGCTGCTGGGCGATTTCCTCTATCCGGTCCCAGAGATCGCCGCGCGGCTCCGCGCCCTCGCCGATATGGGCGTGAAGGGCACCGTGATGCGACTGGTCGATCCGGCCGAGGAGGACTTCCCCTATAAGGGCCGCACGCGTTTCCTCGGTCTGGAAGGCGAATACCCGCTACTGGTGCCGCGTGCCGAGACCATGGGCGATGACTGGCGCGCGACCTTCGCGGCACATCAGGCTGAGTTGGCCGAAGTTTGCCGCCGGCTCGGCTGGCGCCATATCAAGCATCGCACCGACAAAGGCCCGCAGACCGCCCTGCTGGCACTGTATCAATCGCTGCAGGGCGAACGCGCCCTGCCCGCTGGGCGTTAGCCGCCATGCTGTCGCTGGGCGCACTCGCTTTCGCCACACCCTGGGCGCTGGCCGCGCTGGTCAGCCTGCCGGTGCTGTGGTGGCTGCTGCGCATCACGCCGCCGCAGCCGCGCCAGGTCACCTTCCCGCCGCTGCGCCTGCTGCTTCTGCTCAAGCCGAAGGAAGAGACGCCGGCGCATACGCCCTGGTGGCTGCTGCTGTTGCGCCTGCTGATCGCAGCCCTGGCGATCCTTGCGCTCGCCGAGCCGATCCTCAATCCGCAGGCGACCCAGCGCGACGGCCAGGCGCTGGTGCTGGTGATCGATGACGGCTGGACCGGCGCACCGCGCTGGCGCGAAAAGCTGGCCCGCGCCGATGATCTGCTGGAAGTCGCCGAACGTGACGGCCGCCCCGCCGTACTGATCACCACTGCGGCGCCGAGTAATGGCGAGGCGATGCAGCCTTCGCTGCTGATGCCCGCCGCAGAACTGCGCCCCATCGTGGCCGGTCTGCAGCCCAAGTCCTGGGCCAGCGACCGCGCCACACTGGTGCAGGCGCTGCTGCAGGCGCGCCTGCCCGAAAGCGCCAATGTCATCTGGATCAGCGATGGCCTGCGCGAGGATGAAACCGGCACCAGCACCTACACACTGGCCGAATTCCTGCAGCGGCTCGGCCCGCTCAGCGTCATCACCTCGCCTGACGATGCCACGCTGGCCCTGCTGCCGCCTGCGACCAGCGCACAGGGCGACACTGTCACCTTGCGCCGCAGCCCCAATGTCACCGGCGAGCAGGGCGCAACGCTCCGCGCCGTCACCGATCAGGGCCGCGTGCTGGCACGCGAACGCATGACCTTCGCCACGCGCTCGGAAACCGCGATGCTGAAACTCGACCTGCCGAGCGAGTTGCGCAACCAGCTGTCGCGCCTGGAAATCGAGGAACAGCCGAGCGCCGGCACCGTGCAACTGCTGGACGACCGCTGGCGCCGCCGCCCGGTCGGTCTGGTGACCGGCGGGGCCGTGGAAACCCGGCAGCCGTTGCTGGGCGACCTGTTCTATCTCGACCGCGCGCTGAGCCCCTATGCCGAACTGCGCTCGGCGCCGGTGGCCGACCTGCTGCAGCGTGAGATCGCCGTGATCGTGCTGGCCGATGTGGCTCAGGTGGTGGCGAGCGAAACCCGTCAGCTCGAGCAATGGATCGACAAGGGCGGCGTGCTGCTGCGTTTTGCCGGTCCGCGTATGGCCGAGGCCACCGACGGCCTGCTGCCGGTGAAACTTCGCCAGGGCTCGCGTCAACTCGGCGGCGCGCTCTCCTGGTCGCAGCCGCAGCGGCTCGGCGCCACACCGGAGACCAGCCCCTTCTTCGGCCTTGGCGGCAGCAATGACGTCACCGTCAGCCGCCAGGTGCTGGCCGAACCGGAAGCTCAACTGGGCGAGAAAACCTGGCTGCGGCTGGAAGACGGCACGCCGCTGGTGACTGCCACACAGCGCGGCAAGGGCTGGCTGATCCTGGTTCACACCACCGCCAACACTCTATGGTCCGATCTGGCGCTCAGCGGGTTCTATGTGGAAATGCTGCGCAAGGTGATCGATCTCTCTCAAGGCATCGGCGCCACCGGCGAAGCGGCCGACACGCCGCTGCCGCCGCTGGGCGTGCTGGACGGTTTCGGCCGCGCCGTCGAGCCAGGCCCGGCCGTGCAGCCGATCGCGCCACGCGCCATCGCCACCACCAAGCCCGGCCCACGCCATCCGCCCGGCTGGTATGGCCGCCTGGACAGCCGCCAATCGCTCAACACCGCCAATGCCGAGACCAAACTGCTGCCGGTCACCAACTGGCCGGCCGGCGTCACCGAACTGCGGCTGGATGGCCAGAGCCGCGAGCTGCATCTGCTGCCCTGGCTGCTCGGCGCGGCGTTGCTGCTGTTCCTCGCCGACTGGCTGATCGGTCTCGGCCTGCGTGGGCTACTGCCCGCTTTGCGTCGTCGCCCGGCTGCGGCGCTGCTGGCCGTCGCCCTTCTGCTGCTCTCCGGCATGGCCGAGGCACAGCAGCGCCGCAATACGCTCACCGCCAATGACGAATTCGCGATGAAGGCCTCGCTCGACCTGCGGCTGGCCTATGTCGTGACCGGACAGGCCGATATCGACCAGATGAGTCGCGCTGGCCTGTATGGCCTGACCGAGACCATGTATCGCCGTACCTCGATCGAGGCCGCCGAGCCCATCGGTGTCAATCTGGAAGCCGACGACATCTCGCTGGTGCCTTTTCTCTACTGGCCGATCACGCCGCAGCAGCCGCAATTATCGGATGTTGCACTTCGCCGCCTCGACCAGTTCATGAAAACCGGCGGCATGATCCTGTTCGATACGCGCGACCAGGCGATGGGCCTCAGCGGCACGGCGGCCAGCCCGAATACCGAAAAGCTGCGCCAGCTGCTGGCCCGGCTGGATATCCCGCCGCTGATGCCGGTGCCGGACGATCACGTTCTGACCAAGGCTTTCTACCTGCTGCAGGACTTTCCTGGCCGCTACAGCGGCGGCACGCTCTGGGTCGAGCGTAATCCGGGCGGCGACAAGGACGGCGTCACCTCCATCGTGATCGGCAGCCACGACTTCGCCGCCGCCTGGGCCATCGACAACAATGGCCGGCCGCTGGCCGTCACGGTGCCGAACCTGCCGCGCCAGCGCGAATATTCCTATCGCTTCGGCATCAACCTGCTGATGTACACGCTGACCGGAAACTACAAGGCCGATCAGGTCCATGTGCCAGCCCTGCTTGAGCGCCTAGGAAACTGAGCGTGGGTAACTGATGAACAGCGCGCTCACCTTCGATTTCGCTCCGCTGGTACCCTGGCCGCTGCTGCTGGCCTGCGCCGCCGTTGCCGTGCTGCTGACCATGCTCGGCCTGTGGCAGCGTGCGCGCGGCACGCTGCTTCGTGCCATGGTCGCCGTGCTGGCCATCGCCACGTTGGCCAATCCGGTGGCGCGCAAGGAAGACCGCAGCACCCTGCCCGATATTGCCGTGGTGGTGGTGGACGAAAGTCCGAGCCAGGGCATCGCCGAACGCCAGCGCCAGGCCGAAGAGGCCGAGGCAATGCTGCGCGAAAAACTCGGCGCGACCGAGAATCTGGAAGTCCGCATCGTGAAGGCCGGCAAGGCCGCCGCCGAAACCGCCGAGCGCGACGAAGGCACGCGGCTGTTCTCGGCGCTCACCCTGGCGCTGAGCGATCTGCCGCGCCATCGCCTGGCCGGCAGCATTCTGGTCACCGACGGCCAGGTGCATGACATGCCGGCCGAGATCGCCGCCGCGCAGGACGTGACCGGCGCGCCGGTGCATGTGCTGTTGACCGGCCGCCCCGACGAGCGCGACCGCCGGCTGGTGGTGCGCAACGCGCCGACCTTCGGCATGATCAACCAGGATCTCAACGTCACTTTGCGCATTGACGACACCGGCGCAGCGCCCAACGAGATGGCCGAACTGCGCTTCCGCCAGCAGGATGCCGGCGAGCGCGTGCTGCAGGTGCCGATCGGGCGTGATGTCACCGTACCGTTCAAGCTGCCGCGTGCCGGCCGCAGCCTGCTGGAATTCGAGGTGCCGCCGATCCAGGGCGAATTGACGCCGCTGAACAACCGCGTGGCACTGTCGGTGAATGGCGTGCGCGACCGCCTGCGCGTGTTGCTGGTCACTGGCGAGGCGCATGCCGGCGAGCGCGTCTGGCGCAACCTGCTGAAGGCCGACCCCAATGTCGATCTGGTGCATTTCACCATTCTGCGGCCGCCGGACAAACAGGACGGCACGCCGATCCGCGAATTGTCGCTGATCGCCTTCCCGATCCGCGAACTGTTCGAACTCAAGCTGAACGAGTTCGATCTGATCATCTTCGACCGCTACCGGCGGCGCGGCATCCTGCCGACGGCGTATTACGAGAATATCGCCCGCTATGTCGAACGCGGTGGCGCCTTCCTCGAAGTTTCAGGCTCGACCTATGCCACTCCGCTCAGCATCTACCGCACGCCGGTATCCGAGATCCTGCCCGGCCGCCCGAACGGCACGATGCGCATGGAGCCCTTCACGCCGCAGCTGACCACCGTGGGCAAGCGCCATCCGGTCACGGCCGGACTTCCCGGCTCGGTCGGCGAAAACGGCCAGCCGAACTGGAGCCGCTGGTTCCGCGTCGTCAATGTCGATGTCACGCGCGGCCATCCGCTGATGGAAAGCCAGAACCGCGAGCCGCTGATGGTGCTCGACCGCGTCGAAAAAGGTCGCGTGGCGCAGTTCTATTCCGACCATATCTGGCTGTGGTCGCGCGGCTATGAAGGCGGCGGCCCGCAGGCCGAGTTGCTGCGCCGACTGGCACACTGGCTGATGAAGGAACCGGATCTCGAGGAAGAAGCCCTGCGCGCCGAGGCCAAGGGCGGGCGGCTGGAAGTCGAGCGTCGCAGCCTGACTGAGCGCAAGGAACCGGTGACGGTGATCCGCCCCGACGGCAGTGAAACCAGGCTGATGCTGGAGGAGCAAGGCAACGGCATTGCCAGCGGACGGCTGTCGGTCGAGATGCCCGGTATCTATCGTATTCGCGACGGCGAACGCGAAACGGTGGCAACGATGGGCGCGATCAATCCGCGCGAATTCTCCGATCCGCGTGCCACGCCGGCGGTGCTGAAGCCACTGGCCGATGCCAGCCATGGCAGTGTGCGTTGGCTGCGCGACGGCATGCCGGATATCCGCATGGTTGATAAGCCGACGCGATCGGCAGTGCGGGAACAGGCCGGCCGCAACTGGATCGGGCTGTACCGCCAGAACGACTATGTCGTGACAGGATTGACGCTCACGCCGCTGGTGCTGCCGCTGGCGATGCTAACGGCGCTGCTGCTCGGCATGCTGCTGATGTGGCGGCGCGAGAGCCGCTAGGCTGCGGCCTTCTTCTTGCCGGCCTTCACCGGCTTGCCCACCATGCCGCCTACGCCCTGCAGGGCGCCGGCCGCCAGTTCCATCACCTGGAACCGCTCGCGCTCTACCCAACCCGGCATCTCCATGCCACGGTCGGCCGCATTCACGAAGCCGAAGGGCTCGTAATAGGGCTTATCGCCGACCAGGATGCACAGGCCATGGTTCAGCCGCGTGGCGGCATAGAGGCTGTGCCGGATCAGCGCCCGGCCGATACCCTGCCCCTGGTAATCCGGATGCACGGCGACGGGCCCCAGCATGATCGCCGGTGTTGCCGCCTCGCCGATACTCACCGGCCAGTAGCGGATCGAGCCCAGCACGACGCCATCCTCGTCACGCACCACGAAGGCAAGCGACTTGATATGCGGCACGCTCTCGCGCAGCCGGTAGACGGTCTTGCGCGTACGGTCCGAGCCGAAGGCGAGATCCAGCAGGCTGTCGATTTGGGCGGAGTCGGAACTCCGCTCGGGCAAAATGGGGTACATGAGTTTGCTTCCAGCAACGATGTCGGACACCAGAGGCGGACGTTCGGCCTTAGCCTTCCGTCCGGTTGGCCGGGTCGTGCTCATTGGGGAAGCAGGAATGTCGGAGTCAGTAGGCGACGATGACCTGGCTTCAGTGGGCACGAACGGCCGTAACGCACCGCTTTCGCATCATTTGCGAGGGCGGTGCGCTCATACGGGCTCGTCGATGTCGCCACTGGCGGGTCATGACACAGAATCCTGTTAGGTCGCGAAAGTCGGATAGCATAGCCGGCCGGGGGCGTAAACCGGATTTCACACTGATTTCACAATCCGCTTTTGGGCTGTGTCGGCCAGAACACACTCCCAGGGCGGCTCAGGACCGAACCGGTCGGCGAAGAAGTCGATGAAAGCCCGCACTTTCGGCGTCAGGTAGCGCTGCGCCGGATAGACGGCATAGATGCCGAACGGCCTCGGCTCGTAAGCCTCCAGCAGCGGCACCAGGCGTTTGGCGGCGATATCCGGCCCGACGATGAAACTGGGCAGCCGGGCGATGCCGTGGCCGGCGATGGCGGCATCGCGCAGCGAGTCGCCGTTGTTGGTGGTCAACCGGCCCGAGACTTTCACCGCCTGCGCGCCCGCCGGTCCGTCGAAATTCCAGGTCGCCGGTTCTGGAAGGTATTTGTAGAGCAGGCATTCATGCTGGCGCAGGTCGTCGGGCTTCAGAGGCACGCCGGCCTTGCGCAGGTAGGATTCGGCCGCGCAGGTGATCGAACGCACGGGGGCCAGCCGTCGCGCTGTCAGCGTGGAGTCTGTGAGATTCGCGCCGATACGGATGGCGACATCGACCTCCTCTTCCAGCAGGTCGATGGTGCGGTCGTTGAAGGTCAGGTCAATGCGTAGCTCGGGACAGAGCGACAGCAGTTCAGGCAGCAGCGGCGCGACATAGCCCAGTCCGAAACTCATTGGCAGGTTCACCCGCAGCAGGCCGCGCGGCAGCGCCTGCAGATTCTGCACAGCGGCCTCGGCAGCTTCAGCCTCAACCAGCACACGCTGGGCATGTTCCAGCACGATGCGGCCGGTTTCGGTCAGCGAGAGTTTGCGCGTCGTCCGCTGCAGCAGTTGCGCCCCCAGCCGCTGTTCCAGCCGCGAGATCTGTTTCGAGACGGCGGATTTCGACAGGCCAAGGGTTCCGGCCGCGCCGCTGAAGCTCTCCTGCTCCACCACGCGGGCAAAGACGGCCAGGTCGGCAAGATGGTCCATATTGTTTCTCATAGGAAACAATAATATTCCATAGATGATATTGTTTCAATTAAAGAAAAGCATACTTTCCGTAGCGAACCAACACCAACCCGGACCGCCCAGGAGGCAGCCATGACCAAGGTTCTCGTTCTCTATCATTCGATGTATGGCCACGTGGAAAAGATGGCCGAGGCCGTCGCTGCCGGCGCGCGCGAAGTGCCGGGCGCCCAGGTCACCATCAAGCGCGTGCCCGAGACCATGCCGGAAGAGGCCTTCAAGAAGGCTGGCGGCAAGTGGGACCAGGCTGCTCCGATCGCAGACCCGGCCGAACTGGCCGACTATGACGCCATCATCTTCGGCACCGGCACCCGCTTCGGCAACATGACCGGCCAGATGCGCAGCTTCCTCGACCAGACCGGCGGTCTGTGGGTGAAGGGCGCACTGGTCGGCAAGGTCGGCAGTGTCTTCGTCTCGACCGGCACCGGTGGCGGCAACGAAACCACGGTCAGCAGCTTCCACACCACCCTGCTGCATCATGGCCTGGTGATCGTCGGCCTGCCCTATGCGATCCCGGAGACGATGGATATCAGCGAAGTGAAGGGCGGCTCGCCGCTCGGTGCCGGCACCATCGCCGGCGCGGATGGCAGCCGCAGCCCGAGCGAAAAGGAACTCAAGACCGCCCGCTTCCAGGGCAAGCATGTGGCGAGCATCGCCGCAAAGCTGAAGGCTTAACTCTCTACGCAGTTTTCTCTCATTGGGGCGACGGCCGATACGGTCGGCCGTCGCCCACGGAGGCTTCCATGATTCATGTTGTTCCCTTCGACAATCTCGGCCGGATGAATATCGACTGGCTGAATAGCCGCTTCCACTTCAACTTCTCGGGCGTTGCCGCGCCGATGGGGTTCGGCTTCGGTCCCCTGCGGGTGTGGAATGACGACGAGATCGCGGCGCAGTCGGGCTTCCCGATGCACGGCCATCGTGACATGGAGATCATCACCTATGTCACCAAGGGTGCGATCAGCCACGAAGACAGCCTGGGCAACAAGGGCCGCACCCCGGCTGGCGATGTGCAGGTCATGTCGGCCGGCACCGGTATCATGCATTCGGAATTCAACGCCGAAGACGAAATGACGCATCTGTTCCAGATCTGGATCGAGCCGCGTCAGGCCAAGCTGAAGCCGCGCTGGGACCAGGCGCAGTTCCCCAAGGGCGACCGCGCCAATCGTCTGGTGCCGCTGGCTTCTGGCGAAGAAGCCGTGCTCTCGGCCAACGCGGGCACCTTGCTGATCCACCAGGATGCCACCCTGTTCGGAGCGCTGGTCGAAAAGGGCAAGTCGGTGACCTACGAGCAGAAGCCGGATCGCATGGCTTATCTGGTGGTTGCCGAGGGCAGCGTGGAACTCGACGGCGTGACCCTGAAGACCCGCGACGGCGTTGCCATCGCCGCCGATACGCCGGTGGAGATCAAGGCACCGGAAGGTGCGGAATTCCTGCTGTTCGACCTGCCGCGTCCGCAGCAGCGCCCGAACTAATCCAAGTTAGCCTGATCTGACTTTGGGCGGTCCTGCGCAGCACGCAGGCCGCCCAAAGCTTTTTCCAGCCGTTCAATATCGGCCAGATGCAACGTGTTGGGCCCGCCATAGGGCAGGCCGACGCCACTCTCTTTCAAGGCTTTGTGAATCGCGAAGCGCAGGTCGCTTTCGATGATGTGGCGCTTTTCGACATCCGAGATATGGCCGCGCAGTGCAAACAGCAGCGTGCCGGCTTCGAATTCACGGAAGATCACCACCGGCGCCGGCATGCTGAGAATATCCGGATGCTCAGTCAAGCATTTCAGCAGCACTTCGCGCGCCTTCTCAAGGTCGGCGTTGTAGGACAGGCTGATCTGTATATCGATGCGGCCCAGACGGTTGCGATGCGTCCAGTTCATCACCGATTGCGAGATCAGCTCGGAATTCGGAATGATCACCGAGGCGCGCGGGAAGGTCTCGATCTCGGTGGAGCGCACGTTGATGCGGCGGACATAGCCTTCGCGCGTGCCGACCACCACCCAGTCGCCGACTTTCACCGGCCGTTCGATCAGCAGGATCAGACCAGAGACGAAGTTGTTGACGATATTCTGCAGGCCGAAACCGATACCGACCGACAGCGCGCCGGCGATGATCGCCAGGTTCGACAGATCGAGACCCACCACGCCGACACCGGCGAGAATGGCGAGCAGATAACCGGCATAGGTGAGCCCGGTGACCATCGAGTTGCGCACACCGGGATCGATGCCTGCCTGGGTTTCCAGCCTGGAATTGAGGCCGCCGCTGAGCAGACGCGTGATGCCGATACCGATCACCAGCACCACAACCGCGGTCAGGATGTTGCCCAGCGAGATCGTGACCGGGCCGATCGTGACGCCGTAAAACAGCTCGAGCGTGTAGCTGATCAGCGTGGCGCGGCTGACGCCCCAGGACACGGCAAGGCCCGCGAGCAGCAGCAGGAACAAGATGATATCGGCCAGCAGGCCGAGCAGCAGCTGGCTGGTGGTGCTCATCGGACCGCTCAGGCCCAGCGACTGGCGCCAGACACGGAACCGGCTGTCTGGGCTCTCGGCCAGATTGGCGAGGCCGTCACGGACGGCGATCCGCACCAGCGCATAAGCGCCAAGACTGAGCGCGGAGCCAAGCAGGCCGTAAGAGAGGAAAGCGGCGGCGCCATAATAGCCCAGCAGCAATGCCACAAGCGCGATCAGGTTGAGACCAAAGATCAGCCCCGCGAGCAGACGCAGCGGGCGCCATTCATCCGGCAGCGAACGCCACAGCCTCGGATCGGAGAAAGCGAGATTGGCAACGAACAGGAACAGCGCCACGGCGGCGATCACCATGTTGCGGCCGGCAAAGCCGAAATCCGGCACGCGTGACGGCGCCACCAGCACCGCCAGCAGGATCATCCCTACCGCGAAGGCACCGGTGCGGCGGAGCAGTGTCTTGCGTTCGCGCTCAGGCAGCGGAATCAGCGCCCAGACCGGCTGGTACGGTGCCAGCGTCGCATGGGCCAGGCCGTAAGCGAGCAATGCGGTCGAAACCGCCTGCATCAGCATCAGCACCATGCTGCCGACCAGGCCAGTCAGCCAGCTGTTGCCGGCCAGCACGCCATACGCGGCCCACAGCACCACAAGGGGCATGGCGGTATGGCCGATCAGTACAGTGAAGGCGGCAATCGTGCGGCGGACCGGCGACGGATCTTCGTTCTCGGGATGGATACCGTAATTGCGGCGAAGCCAGCGCTGGGTCGGGATCAGCAGCACACTGGCCAATGCGACCACGATAACGATCTGCAGCAGTGTGCTGTGCCCTGGTCGCCGCCCCTCATCCGCCGCCCACCATTGCGCCGGGACCGCCATCACCTGCGTCGAGATCGCCCCGATATCATCGAAGCCGCTATGCCAGAAATCGGGATTGAACGGCGACACGCCACGATAGAGCAGTTGGCGCGTGAACTGGCGCCGCGCTTCATCGGCCACTTCATCCTGCAGGGCAACAATGCGCGTCAGCGCCAGTTCGGCCTGCTTGGTACTGTCCTGCACCGATTGCAGCCGCACGGCCAGCTGGCGACGCGACTCTGTGACCGCGGCGGCCTCGCGCGGCTGCCCGGCAGCCGGCGCCGGGCCGAGCGCATCGAGCTGAGACTGTGCAGACGTCGCCGCCTGGCGGAACTGGTCGCGCTCGGTGGTGGCCTGCACGCGCAGCCGGTCGAGATCGGCGCGCAATGCGGCAAAGCCTTCGTCGTCCATGCGCGGGTCGCGCAGCTGACGCGTGATCGGCGCGAGTGCCGCGTTCCAGTCGGTCGGTGTCAATGCACCGGGCGCTGCGCCACCCGCTGGCTGTGCGCCAGCAGGCGCTGCGGCCAGCAGACAGAGCAGCAGGGCGATCGAGAGGAGAAAACGGGTCGCGCGGAATGTCATGGCGGATCTGTGTCAGATGCGGGTCAGCGCCGGTTCGGGTACAGCCATTGCTATAGCCGATATGGCGGCCGAATGCTCCCTTTGGCGCGACTTTGCGGCAAAAACGGGGCAAAGCGCATCTGTTTTGTCCCGAGTCGATTGCTTGACTTGGGACAGGGCCGCTGTTGTGCTGGCGGCATGAGCGAACGGATCGACTGCGAGATCGCCGTGATTGGCGCCGGCACGGGCGGCACTGCGATAGCCACGGCCTGCGCCCTATTCGGCAAACGCACCGTACTGATCGAACGTGGGCGGATGGGCGGCTATCGCCTGCATGGCGAATTGCCGCTGCAGGTGCTGGCCGTGGCCGGCCGCCATGCCACTGGCTGGCGCGACGCCGCCGGCTTTGGCATCCGCTATGAAGAACCCGAGATCGATTTCGCCACCGTGCTACGCCATGCCAAAAACCTGACGGCTGCGCAGGCCGCCAATGACTCGGTCGAGCGGCTCTCTGCGCTGGGCGTCAACGTCTTGCAGGGCGAAGCGCGCTTCACATCGGCCGACACCATTTCCGTCGGTGAGCGGGTGGTGACGGCAAAGCGGTTTGTCATCGCCACCGGCGCGCGCCCGGCCCAGCCGGCGATTCCGGGCCTGGCGGAAATTCCCTGCCTGACGCCGCAGACCGTCTTCGACCTGACTGAACGCCCGCTGCATCTGCTGATCATCGGCGGTGGCGGCGCCGGCGTCGCACTGGCGCAGGGCTTCTGCCGCATTGGTGTGAAAGTCACGCTTGTTGATCAGGGCCGTTTCCTGTCACGGCACGATCCTGAGCTGAGCGATCTGACCATCGACGCGCTGCGCCGCGATGGCGTCACCCTGCATGAGCAGACCGAGATCGCGCAGGTGGAAAACGCCGTGCCGGGTATCGTACTGACCTTGCGCCATACCGATGGCAGCAGCACGCGGATTGCGGCTTCGCATCTGCTGCTCGCCGCCGGCTGGCAGGCCGACCATGACGCACTCAATCCCATGGCCGCCGGCATCGAGACCGGCGCGCAAGGCATCGTCACCGATCGCCGGCTGCGCACCACCAATCCCCGCATCTTTGCCATCGGGGCCGCCACCAACCTGCAGGCCACCACACCGGTGGTGCAGCATCATGCCGGCGTGGTGCTGAAGAACCTGCTGTTCCGGCTGCCAGCACGCATCACCGCCCATGCCGCCGCCAGCCTGGTGCCCAGCGATCCCGAACTGGCCTTTGTCGGCCAGACCGAAACCGAGGCCCGGCGCGGCAAACGCAGCATCCGCATCCTGCGCCGACCGTTTGCGCTAAACGAGCGCGCATTGGCCGATGGCGGCAGCGCGGGCCTGCTGAAGGTGGTCACCTCGCCGCTTGGCGGCATCCTCGGCGCGGCGGCCGTCGGATCGCAGGCCGCGGAAGTGCTGCAGCCCTGGGGTCTGGCCATCGGCAAGGGATTCGGCATCGGTGCCATGCAGGCCATGATTGCCCCCTTCCCGGCACGCGGAAATACCGCCGCCCAGGCGGCCACCGACTTCTACCGCCCGAAGCTGTTCAGCCCTTTCGGTCGCCGTGTGGTGCAGTTCCTCGCCCGTTTCGACTGAGACACTATATTATCCCACGTCATGAACGCCGATCCGGGGACATCGTCCGACCTGTCGCGCCTGCCGCGTCCGCCCGTGGTGGCCAGCCTGTCCGGCCGGCTGCTGCTGCTGACGGTCGGCTTCACCATGCTGTCGGCCGTGCTGATCTACCTGCCGGCGATGAGCCGCTTCCGCATCAACTATCTCGAGGCGCGCATCGAGCTGGCCGACCAGGCGGCGCTCGCGCTGCTGGCCGCACCGAATGGCATGGTAAGCGCCGAGCTGGAAGACGAGCTGTTGCATAATGTGGGCGGCAAGCTGGTCGCGATGCGACGCAAGGACTCCAATGCCCTGATCCTGAGCGACCGCCAGGAGCTGCCCATGCTGGGCAAGCCGGTCGACTTGGCGAACCAGCAGTGGTGGGAAGCCATCGCCCATGCCGTCATGGTGCTGATCAAGCCATCCACCGAATATGTGCGCGTGGTCGGACTCTCGCCGCGCGACCCGCAGACCAAGATCGAAGTGGTTTTGCCAACCGCGCCGATGAGCGAAGCCCTGCGCGACTTCTCGTGGCGTGTGCTGTGGGTGGCGCTGCTGATCTCGGTGATCACCGGCAGCCTTGTCTATGTCAGCCTGCAACTGATGCTGGTACGGCCGATCCGCCGCCTGATCGGCAGTATCGTCGGATTTCATGCGGCCCCCGAAGATGCCCGCCAGATCATCCGTCCCACGCGGCGCCGAGACGAGCTTGGTCTGGCCGAACGCGAGCTGCAGATGATGCAGCAGGATCTGCGCCACGCCCTGACCCAGCGTACGCGCCTGGCGCAGCTCGGAATCGCGGTCAGCAAGATCAGCCACGACCTGCGCAACATGCTGGCGGCGGCGCAGCTGGTCTCCGACCGCCTGGAAACCTCCGACGATCCCACCGTGCGTCAGGTGGCGCCGCGGCTGGTCGGGTCGATCGACCGCGCGATTTCGCTCTGTGCGCAGACATTGCAGTTCGGCAAAGCGGAAGAGCGCGCGCCGCAGACCTGCCGGATCGCCCTGCACAATTTCGTCAACGACGTGGCCGCAGCACTCGGTCTGCCCGATGGCCCCGCCATCCGCTGGCATAATGCGGTGCCAGAACATCTGCCCGTGCAGGCCGATCCCGACCAGCTCTATCGCGTGATGAACAATCTGATGCGCAATGCCGTGCAGGCCATGCCAGATGGCGGCGATCTGCGCGTGGCGGCCACCGCCACCGAAACCGATGTGGTGATCGAAGTGGCCGATAGTGGCAGCGGTTTGAGCGAGGCGGCCCGCACGCACCTGTTCGAGCCGTTTCGCGGCGGGCGCAGCGGTGGCACCGGCCTGGGGCTGGCGATTGCCCGCGAACTGATCCGCGGCCATGGCGGCGATCTGGAGCTGATCCGCACCGGCCCGCTCGGCACCACTTTCCGCATCAGCCTGCCACAGACATTGGGCGACCCGGCTTAACGGCCAAGCCTCGTAAACCGTCGCCCCGGCCTTATGGCTAACGCGTTTTAACCATATCACTTAACTGGATATTCAAGCCTGCCGGCATGATAATGGCCGCGCCAGAATGGCAGACCGGCCTCAGGAGAGGCCGCGTGCAGGAGAGAAGCCCATGCGTTTCGTGATCCAGAGCTTGCTGTTGCCGCTCATGCTGGCAGGTCTGCTGTCGGCCTGCTCCGATACGCGTGGCGACCTCACCCCCGCCGCGCAGAGCACGATCGTCGGCGTCGGTTATGAGATTTACAAGTCGCGCGTCGAGAAGCGCCTGGGTATGACCTGCAATATTGAGAATATCATCACCGAAGGCAGTTACTGCGTCAGCAATTACAAGCCGACCGACCGTCAGGAAGTCTACTGCTTCAAGACGCTGGGTGGTGTCGACTGCTATGCCGAACCCGATCCGTATTCTCTGGAAGGCCGCCAGCTGCCGGCAGCGCCACGCGCCCTGGCCGATCCGCGCATGCCGATGACCCCGCCGGGCCGTCGCCCCGAGCCGCAGCTCGCCACCATGCCCTATGACTCGCCGGGCAGCACGCCGACCTACCCGGACAGCCAGCCGCAGGCCATGCCCGCCAATGCCGTGATTGCGGAACCCGCGCCGGACCCGACCACCCGGCCGATGTGATCCGGATTACCGAAGCCGCCTCTTGCCAATGACGCGGACGTGCTAGCTTCTGCCCCATGCAGAAGCAGCATGAGCGTGTCTGGACCTGGGACCTGCCGGCCCCGCCCTCGGCCCTGTGGCCCTATCTTTCAGATACCGCCCGTTTCAACGAGGCGGCCGGCACCCCACGTTATACCGTCACCGAAGAGACGCAGCCCGATGGTTCGGTGAAGCGTCGCGCCAGCGCCAGCTACAAGGGCGTGGCGGTCGAGTGGGACGATCCGCCATTCGAATGGGTGACCGAACGCGAGTTTCGCCAGACACGCATTTTCCGTCGCGGACCGTTGAAAAGCCTCGGCCCGATATTGCGGCTCGATCCCGGGCCCGGTGGCGGCAGCCGCGTCACCTATCGCCTCACCGGCACGCCTCGCGGACTGCTCGGCCATATCCTGTTTGCCACCGGCCTGCTCGACAAGATTGGCAAGGGCCTGGAAGGCATGGTGCAACAGGTCGGCCGGTTTGCCGCCGGCCAGGCCGAGATGCCGTTTGACTACACGCCGCCGGAACTCGCACCGGAGCAGCTTGCACGGCTCGAAAGCCTCACGCGCCAGGTTACCGCCGGGGCCTATCACCACGACCTCGCCGACCGCCTTGCCCACCATATCGCCACGGCGCAGGAAGTTGATCTGATCCGTATCCGGCCGCGCAAGCTGGCGCGCGAATGGCAGGTTCCCGTGCGCCGGGTCGCCGAACTCTGCCTCGACGCGACACGCCTCGGCCTGCTCGGCCTGTCGTGGAACCTGCTCTGCCCGCGCTGCGGCGGTGCCAAGGCTTCCGCGGATACGCTGGAGGCCTTGCCCAGGCAGGCGCACTGCCCCTCCTGCAACATCGCCTATGACGGCAGCTTCACCAGCAATATCGAGATCAGCTTCCGTCCGGCGGCGGCCATCCGCAGCATCGGCGAAGGCGAATTCTGCATGGGTGGCCCGCATGTCTCACGCCACATCCTGGTGCAACAGATCCTGGCACCCGGCGAAGCCCGCAGCGTGACCGCAACATTGCCGGCCGGCGAATATCGGCTGCGCACCCTGGAACCTGGCGGCGAATGCGTCATTCACCATGACGGCGGTGTGTTCCCCATCATGCTGGCCGAGGATGCCGATGCGCCTGCCTTCGCGATACAGGCGCGAGCCGGTGATACGATCGGCATCATCGCGATGCACAACCGCAGCAGTCGTGAACTCACCTTCGTGATCGAATCACGTGCCTGGCGCAGCGACGCGCTGACCGCCCATGAAGTCACCACCTTGCAGGCATTCCGCGACCTGCTGCCCGATCAGGTGCTACGTGCCGGCGAGGATGTCGGCATCGACAGCATCACGCTGATGTTCACTGACCTGGAAGGTTCGACCGCGCTGTATGAACGGCTGGGCGATGCGGCAGCCTATCGCCTCGTACGACGACATTTCGGCGTGCTGGCGGAGACCATCCGCGAACATGATGGCGCCCTGATCAAAACCATTGGCGATGCCGTGATGGCGGCGTTTGCCACGCCGGAACAGGCAGTGCAGGCAGCACTGAATATCCATGACCGCATTGCCGCCTTCAATACGGATTACAGCCGCGAGACCGGCAGCACCGATGCGACGGTCGGATTGAAAATGGGCCTGCATGGCGGTCGCTGCATCGCCGTCAACCTGAACGACCGCCTGGACTATTTCGGCAGCACGGTGAACCTCACCGCGCGCCTGCAGGGTCGCGGCCGGCGCGGTGAAGTCGTGTTGTCGGAGTCGCTTGCCGCCGACCCCGCCGTCGCGCCGCTGTTGCAAGGTCGCGCAGTCAGCCGCGAAAGCGCCGAGTTGAAGGGTTTCGACCGTCCCGTGCCCTTTGTGCGCCTGACGGCCTGATCAGTCCTCTGTCAGCGCCGACAGGCCGAGCTGCGCACGACGGCGCAGCCACAGGCTGGGGCGATAACGGTCATCACCGGTGATCGCCTGCAGCTGCGTCAATACCGTATGCACGGTTTCCAGCCCCATCGCGTCAGCCAGCGCCAGCGGCCCAAACGGATAGTTCAGGCCGAGCGTCATCGCCTTGTCGATATCGGCCGGCGTGGCGACGCGGATCTGCGCCATCTCGCAGCCCAGATTCGCCACCATGGCGGCAATGCGCTGTCCGATGAAGCCTGGGCTGTCGGTGATCGCGGTGACGGCACGGCCAGCACCATGCAGACGCGCCACCACGCCATCCAGCAGGTCGCGGCGCGCGCCCGGTGCGCGCATCAGGGTCAGTCGCTTGTCCAGCTTGCCGGCGATATCGAGGCCGAACAGCCGGCGGTGATCAAGCTTGCGCTCGGCAGCATAGGTTGAGACATCCACACCCAGCGGCGCGCAGAGGATGGCACTGTCGCCATCATCGAAACCGCTGACCTCGAAACCGAAGCTGCGCAGCAACTCGCCCAGGGCATCGTCGTCTGCATCGGCCAGCACGACTTTCTCGGCCGGAGCCGCCGCGCTGGTGGCGTCGGCGGAGGGCACCACGCCCTTGCCGGCCTCGTCATAAGCGAAGAAACCCTGTTTGGTTTTGCGGCCCAGCTGGCCGCTTTCCTTCAGCAGCTGGTGCAACGGCGAGGTGGCGAGCCGGCGGTCGTAGAAATAGCCTTCATGAATGATCTCGCTGACCGGGAAATTCACGTCGATGCCGGTCAGGTCCATCAGTTCAAAAGGCCCCATCTTGAAGCCCCAGTTGTCGCGCATCACGGCATCGACCTGGGCCGGCGTGGCCACGCCTTCGGAGACGATTCGCAGGGCTTCCTGTGTATAGGCACGGCCACCAAGATTGACCAGGAAGCCGGGGCTATCCTGCACTACGACAGGCAGACGGCCCATGCGTTCGCCAACAGCAACAAGTGCAGCGATAGTGTCATCACTGGTGCCTGGCGCGCGGATCACCTCGACCAGCTTCATCAGCGGTACGGGGTTGAAAAAATGCAGGCCGGCAACGCGCGACCGGTGTTTGCAGGCGGCCGCAATGCTGGCGATACGCAGCGAGGAGGTATTCGAGGCCAGCAGGCAGTCGGGCCTCACGATGGCCTCCAGCTTGCGGAAGACATCCTGCTTCACGGCAAGATTCTCGACGATGGCCTCAACCACCAGATCGGCCGGCGCCAGAGCCTCCATGCTGTCGATCACGCTGAGCCGCGCCTTGGCAGCGGTGGCGGCCTCTTCGGCCAGGCGACCCTTGCTTACCATCTGGTCGAGCTGGGCGAAGATTGCCTCGCGCGCCTTGGCGGCAGCGCCCTCCATGGCGTCGTACAGCAGGACGGCCATACCACCGGTTATGCCGACCTGGGCAATGCCCCGGCCCATCGCGCCCGCGCCGATCACGCCGACAGTTCCAATTTTTTGCCCGGTTTCCGCCACAATAATCCTCCGTTTGCGCGTCAATATCCTGCCTAGACAGCCCTTGATCCGCAACCCGCCACACCCCACATCCTGCATTGTCCGGATGCCTTTGAGGGTCCGGGTGGCAACTCGCTTTCAAAGGAGTGCAGAATGAGCCGTGTTTCCATATTTTCCAGCCCGCTGCTGCTCGGCTTCGACCATGTCGAACGCATGATCGAGCGCGCGACCAAAGCTGGATCCGAAGGTTATCCGCCCTACAATATTGAGCAGACCGGTGAGAGCGAGCTGCGTATCACGCTTGCCGTTGCCGGTTTTGGTCCTGCCGACCTCGCCATTACCGTAGAGGACAACCAGCTGGCCATCCGCGGTAAACAAACTGACGACAAGGAACGCGTGTTTCTTCACCGCGGCATCGCGGCGCGGCAGTTCCAGCGTAGCTTTGTTCTGGCGGAAGGCATAGAGGTCGTGCGCGCCGAACTTGGCAATGGCCTGCTGCATATCGATTTACATCGCCCGCGGCCGGAACCTCAGGTCCGCAATATTGCTATTACTACGACGGATGGCGGTCGTGCCGACACTTTGGGCGTCGGCGGCAAGCCTGGAACCGGACGCAATTGAAAGCGGCCGGAAGGAGAAAGCAAATGGGTATCCCCAGTAATCAAGACAGCAAGTTCGAAGAATTGCAGACCCAACCGCTGATGACAGAAGAAACCTTCGCCAATCTCGGCGCCCCTGATCTGGCATATATCCGCCCGGTGCAGACGCCGGAGGGTCTGGCCTGGGGTATCTATGCCGCCAATGGCACGCAGCTGGGGTTCGCGCCGGAACGCGACCTCGCCTTCGCAGCCGCCGTGCAGAACGAGCTTCTACCGGTCAGCGTTCAGTAAGATGAGATAGAACGATCACCACGCCGCTTTAGGCGGCGTGGCTGGTCGGGCTGTCGGTCAGCAGGGCGTAAATTGCATCGGCGCTTTCGGCGCCGCGCAGCTTTTCGCAAACGCCCTTGTCGCGCAGCAGGCGCGACACGCGCGCCAGCGCCTTGAGATGGTCGGCACCGGCCGATTCAGGCGCCAGCAGCAGGAAAACCAGATCGACCGGCATTTCGTCGATCGAATCGAAATCGATCGGGCGCTCAACGCGCGCGAACAGGCCGTAAAGCTTGTCCAGGCCCGGCAGACGACCATGCGGAATCGCAATCCCGTTGCCGACGCCAGTGGTGCCCAGGCGCTCGCGCTCAAGCAGCGTGTCGAAGATCGCGCGTTCGTGCTGACCGGTGATTTTCGCGGCGCGGGCAGAAAGTTCCTGCAGCGCCTGCTTTTTGCTGTTGGCCTTGAGGTTGGCGATCACGCCATCCGGGCTCAAGAGCTGAAAGATTTCCATAGGGAACGATGCCTCCGCGGCGTCTGCCATTGAATGCATGCTGGCCTCTCAACAAGGCTCAGACAGCATCTCCGGCTTCAGATTGCCGCTGGTGATGATTGCGCCGCTTGCGCTTGTCGCGCCGGACCTGCTTGGCAAGCTTGTCCAGTGCCTGATCGAAGCTGACGTAGATGTCGTTGCCGTCGGCGGCAGCCTGCATGGAAATCCCCGCACCGATATGGACCGTGCATTGACAATGATACATCGAGCCATCGCGTCGGAAGACGACATTGGCCTCGATCGCATTGTCCATGTATTTGGACACGGCGGCAGAGAGATGTTCCTCGACATAGGCGCGCAAAGCGTCGCCGAGGTCGAGTTGCTGTCCGGAAGTCAGGATTTTCATCTGTGTCGAAATCCGAGTTCGATCGGTCAGAGCACGAGTGTAATACGGCGGCCATCGCCCGTCATGCGGCGCGGACCATAGAGAACGCCTTTTTCGCTGTCAACCGCATGTGAAATCCGTTAACTCATTGATTCATAAACTATCCACAGGCATCTAACTGCGATTAACGCATGCGCCAATGGTTAAGATGCCGGCGGGACCGGTTCGGTACGGAAGACTCGGTCGACCGGCTCGACCCCGGATATGGTGACGCCAAGATCGCGGATCAAGCCATTGGATATTCCGTATACCCAGCCATGCAGGCTGAGGTCCTGGCCGCGATGCCAGGCATTCTGCACGATCGTCGTCTTGGCGAGATTGGTAACCTGTTCGCGCACATTCATTTCGCAGAGCAGATTGAGCCGCCTGTACTCGTCCACGACATCCTTCAACTCGGCTTCGTTCTTGGCATAGACGTCACGGATCGGCCGCAGCCAGTGGTCAATCAACCCGAGCTGCTGCGGCTGCATCGCGGCGCGCACGCCGCCGCAACCGTAATGCCCGGTGACAATCACATGCTTCACCTTCAGAAACTCGATGGCGTACTGCAATACCGCCAGGCAGTTCATGTCAGCCGGATGGAACAGGTTGGCGACATTGCGGTGGACGAACAATTCGCCCGGATCCAGACCGACGATTTCGTTGGCCGGCACGCGGCTGTCGGCGCAGCCGATCCACAGATAGGACGGAGTCTGCTGGTCTGCCAGGCGGCCGAAGAAGCCCGGATCGGCCTTCAGCTTGGACATCGCCCAGGCGCGGTTACTCTCAAACAGTGGCGCGATATCGGCCATAGTCTCTCCTGGTTCAGCCCGCCTTCAGCAGGCCGGCCTTCTTGAGACGCCGGCGTTCCACTGAAGACGGGATATTCATGGCTTCGCGATATTTCGCCACCGTGCGGCGGGCGATATCGACGCCCTTGCCGGCCAGCATCTCGACGATCTTGTCGTCTGACAGCACATCCTCGGCGCTTTCGGCATCGATCAGCACCTTGATGCGGTGACGGATCGATTCCGCCGAGAAGGCCTCACCGCCATCGGTGGCGGCAATGCTGGCGGTGAAGAAATACTTCATCTCGAAAATACCGCGCGGCGTCGCCATCGTCTTGTTGGATGTGACGCGGCTGACCGTGCTTTCGTGCATCTCGATGGCTTCCGCCACAGCGCGCAGGTTGAGCGGCTTGAGATGCGATACGCCATGGCGCAGGAACGCATCCTGCTGCCGCACGATCTCGCTGGCCACTTTCAGGATGGTCTGGGCGCGCTGATCGAGCGACTTGACCAGCCAGTTCGCCGAATTCAGGCAGTCCGACATATAGGTCTTGGTCTGCTTGAGCTGGCTGTTCTGCGCGCCGTTGCTCTTTTCCGGCTTGGTGACCTTGGCATAGTAGCGGCTGTTGACCAGCACGCGCGGCAGCGTGTCGCTGTTCAGTTCCACCGTCCAGCTGCCGTCATTGGCGCGCCGGATGTAAACGTCGGGCACCAGCGTCTGCACCGGCTCGCCGCCGAACAGCAGGCCGGGCTTGGGATTCAGTGCGCGGATTTCCTGCACCATATCGGCGATGTCTTCCTGGTCGACGCCGCAGACGCGCATCAGGCCCGGAATGTCGCGCTTGGCCAGCATTTCCAGGTTGTCCAGCAACGCCTGCATCGCCGGGTCAAGACGGTCGCGCGCCTTGAGCTGCAGGCCCAGGCATTCCTTCAGCGAGCGGGCGAAAATCCCGGCCGGCTCGATGGTCTGCAGATCGACCAGCACCGCCTCCACCTCGTCGGCATCGATGCCCAGGCGGGCCGCGATCTCCTCCAGCGGTTCGGACAGGTAGCCGGCCTCATCCAGCGCATCGATCAGCGCCGCGCCGATCAGGCGGTCGGTCGCATTGGCCGGCATCAGCAGCCAATGCTCCTCCACATGCTCGCGCAGGCTCGGGTTTTCCGACAGCGTCTGTTCAAGACCGCCGCCATCCTCGTCGAAGCGGCTGTCGCCGCCGCTGCCTTTGATATAGTTGCTGGCCAGGCCGATATCGGCATTGGCGGCATCGTAGCCGCTGTCGTTGTTGAAGGTGTTGTCGCCGTCAGCATCGACATCCATCGCCTCGCGCGCTTTATCAGCGCTGCGGTCGGACTCGAGGTCGAGACGCTCGACCGGTGCGTCGCCGTCTGCCACCTCGAAGGCGTCGCGATTGTCCTCGCCGCCGCCATCACCGTCCACGCGTTCGAGCAGCGGATTACGCTCCAGCTCCTGCTCGACATAAGCGGTCAGTTCGAGATTGGAGAGCTGCAGCAGCTTGATAGCCTGCTGCAACTGCGGCGTCATAACGAGCGCCTGACCCTGCCTCAGCTCAAGACGAGGACCCAAGGCCATGGTTTAGGGGCCCGTCACCAGCTGAACCGATCGCCGAGGTAAACCCGCCGCACATTCTCGTCGGCGACGATTTCGCTCGGACTGCCTTCCATCAGCACCTTGCCATCATGCAGGATGTAGGCACGGTCGATGATGTCGAGGGTTTCGCGAACATTGTGGTCGGTGATCAGCACGCCGATGCCACGATCCTTCAGATGCGACACCAGCTGGCGGATTTCACCCACCGCGATCGGATCGATGCCGGCCAGCGGCTCATCCAGCAGCATGAAGGACGGCTGGGTCGCCAGCGCGCGGGCGATTTCGCAGCGGCGGCGCTCGCCGCCCGACAGTGCCAGCGCCGGGGTGCGGCGCAGATGCGTGATCGAGAATTCGGCCAGCAGGTCGTCCAGCATCGCCTCGCGACGATCGGTTTCCGGTTCCACCAGTTCCAGCACGGCGCGGATATTCTGCTCCACCGTCAGGCCACGGAAGATCGAGGCCTCCTGCGGCAGGTAACCCATGCCCAATCGCGAGCGGCGATACATCGGCAGGCCGGTGATGTTGTGGCCATCCAGCGTGATGTTGCCGTGATCGGGCCGGATCAGGCCGGTCATGATGTAGAAGGTCGTGGTCTTGCCGGCGCCGTTCGGACCAAGCAGGCCGACCGCTTCACCACGCTGCACATAGAGCGAGACATCGCGCAGCACCGGGCGCTTCTTGAAGCTTTTGCCCAGGCGGTGTGCTGCCAGACCCGGATACGGATTTTCCGCGACCAGGCGCAGACCCTCGCCCGCCTCCTGCCTGTCGTCGGGCTTGTCGCCGACAGCCGTCATCGGCGCTGCCCCCCCTGCTGCTGCGCGGGGGTACCGGGTGCAGGCGCGACGTTGGTGTTAGCGCCGCTGTTGTTCGGAATGATCACGCCGCGCACGCGCTGCCCGGCGGCCGGGTCGCAGGTGCTGCGGCCAGTTTCCTGATACATCACCGCGCGCGCGCAGCGCAGCGTGCTGTCATCGCTGGTCAGCAGCACATTGCCGGTCAGCGTGATCGTCTTCTTGTCCACATCATAAACACCGAAGTCGCCCTGGGCGCGTTCCTTGGGCGTCGAGACGAAAACATTGCCCTTCGCCTCGATCTTGCTGATCGAGCTGGAATCCGCGCCGGCAGCGCCCGGTGCCGCGGCAGGACGCTGGGCCGGCGGACGTTGCGGTTGTCCGGCGCCCTGTTGTGCCGCGCGGTCCTTGTAATAGACAAAAAGCTCATCGGAGCGCAGGCGGCTGTCACCCTGGATCACGTCGACCTTGCCGCGGAAGATGGCCAGCTGCTTGTCCTGCTGCACTTCGAGCGTATCGGAGGAAATGTCGATCGGTTCGTTATTGCCCTGCCGTGAACCGAGGCCGATCTGCGCCGCAGCCGGCAGCGCGCCGGCAACCAGAACCGTTGCGGCCAGTGCGACGCCCGGCAGATATCGACGGAAGCAATTCATTCCGCTCATCCCTGCTTCTGCGGCAAGACTTTCGTCTTCACGCCATTGATAAACACGATGACCCGCCCTCTGTCATAGACCCGCAAGCCGTTGGCATTGATGGTGCCGAAACTGGCCTGACCCCAGACCTTCTCGTCGCTGGAGATCACTTTGGTCTGCAGGTTGATCTCGGCGGAATGACCATGCATCTCGGTACCGCGATCGCCGTAGACGTTGATGTTGCCGAACAGGTCCAGGATCTGGCTCGTGCCGTTATAGAGCCCCGTATCGGAATTCAGCGACCACCATTCGCCATTGGTCATGGTGATGTCGGCCTGCACGCGATCCAGCGTCACCTGCTTGTCGTCGTTCGGATCCTGGATCGCGCGATCGGCAGTCACCACATAGGGCTGCCCGTTGGTATCAGTGCCGCGGTAGCGCGGATTGTTCATCACCAGCGCGGCATTGGCGGTTTCCACATCGCTGAAGGTCAGCGGAATCGCCATGCGGCGCTTCACCATCTGCGGCCAGGCGATCACGGTGACTACCGTGGCGAGCGCGATCATCGGCAGGATGAATTTCATGAAGCGCACGAAGCCGCGACGCCGCGGCAGCGCAGATAGCACATGGCCGGCATCGCGCGGCGCGAACTGCGCGCTGCGACGGGACTTTGACGATCCTTGCTGGCTGAGATCCGCGGTCATCATGGTGCCATGCTTCAGGTGATTCCCGCACGCACGCAATCATGCATGTGCAGGATGCCGACGGGACGGCTGTTTTCGATCACGAAGAAGGCCGTAACGCGACGCCGGTTCATCTCACCCAGTGCTTCGCCCGCCAACTGGTTCGGTCCGATGGTGATGGGCTTTTTCGTCATCACCGCTTCAACCTTCTGGTTCAGCAGATCACCCTCGATATGGCGGCGCAGATCGCCGTCGGTGACGATGCCCAGCAGCTTGTCCTTATCGCGGCCAGTCTTACCGACGATGCCGATACAGCCAAAGCTGCGGCCGGCCATGGTGACGAGCGCTTCGCGCATCGGCGTGCCGACCGGCACCAAAGGCATTGCGGCACCGGAGTGCATCAGGTCCTTCACTTTGACCAGTTGCTTGCCCAGCTTGCCGCCGGGATGGAAAACGCGGAACTGATCCTTGGTGAAACCCTTGCGCTCCATCAGCGCGACGGCCAGGGCATCGCCCAGGGCCAGCATCATGGTGGTGGAGGTGGTGGGCGCCTGCGCAATCGGGCAGGCCTCTTCCACTGGCGGCACCAGCAGCACAATGTCGGCGGCATCGCCCAGGGCGGACTTGGCTTTCTTGGTCATGGCGATCAGCGGAATGGCGAAGCGCTTGGCGTGCGCGATCACATCTGCCAGTTCCTGCGTCTCGCCGGAATTCGACAGGCAGATCACCACGTCGCCCGGCATGATCATGCCGAGATCGCCGTGGCTGGCTTCGCCCGGATGCACGAAACTGGCCGGTGTGCCGGTAGAGGCCAGCGTGGCGGCAATCTTGCGCGCGACATGACCGCTTTTGCCCATGCCGGAAATAATGGCACGCGCATGCCCGCCTTCCCGGCTAACGCCCATCAGCACGTCGACAGCCCGGCTGAAATTGTCGTCCAGGCTTGCCGCAAGCGCGGCCAGCCCGTTGGCTTCCATCATCAGGACGCGGCGGCCGACTTCGATATCGGGACTGCCCGCCGGACGCCGGCTGGCGACCTGCACCACCTTTGCCAGAGAGGGCTTGGACGGGCTGGTCTTGGGTTGCGCTTTCGCACGTTTCTTTCCGGCGCGGTTCACTCGCGCGGCGGAGGGTGCGGATGTCATAGGCTTTCACCGCTCGGAGGCACTAACAAGAATCGTGCCAAGTATGGAGAATCGCCCCCTGAATTGCAAACCTGATGACCGGTTCGCGGCCGAATTCAGGGCCTGGCCGTATGCGCGGTAAGTCCCAGAATCAAAACCAGAATCAAAAGGGGATCAATGGGCGAAAATGTCGTCTTCCGGCCAGCCGGCCAGGTCGAGCGCGGCACGGGCCGGCAGGAAGCCGAAGCAGGCTTCGGCCAGCGCGGTGCGCCCTTCGCGGGCCAGCATCTTGTCCAGCACGGTCTTGAGCTGGTGCAGGTTGAGCACATCCGAGGCCGCATAGCGCTGCTGCGCCTCGGTCAGGTCATGGGCGCCCCAATCGGAGGACTGCTCCTGCTTGGAGATTTCCACGCCGATCAGGTCGCGGCACAGGTCCTTCAGGCCATGGCGGTCGGTGAAGGTGCGCACCAGCTTCGACGCCGTGCGGGTGCAGTAAACCGGCGTGGTGTCTGCGCCGAGATACTGTTTGAGCGCTGCGAGATCGAAGCGCGCGAAATGAAATAGCTTGAGGACTTTCGGATCTTCCAGCAGGCGCTTCAGGTTCGGCGCGGCGTAGCCGGTGCCGGCGCGGAACTGCACCAGATGGGCATTACCGTCACCGGACGAAAGCTGCACGACACAGAGCCGGTCGCGCAGGGTGCGCAGGCCCATGGTCTCGGTATCGACCGCTACGACCGGGCCAAGATCGAGGCCGGACGGCAGGTCATTCTGATATACGGTAATGGCCATTTGCGATGCACTCTCGGGTGCTGCACTCGTGCCGGCGCTTGGATCAAGCGATGCGGCATCGAGGAATTGGTGCCCAGGATAAGACTCGAACTTACACGACCTTTCGGTCACTAGCACCTGAAGCTAGCGCGTCTACCAATTCCGCCACCTGGGCAGGCGATGCGTTCGACCCGAAGGGCCGTCCGAACCGAGGCGAGTGTTTACGGCCCCGGCCGCTGGAAGTCAAGCGCCGCCCCCAAGTATTCGCGGGGCTATTATCGGCAACCCGCTCAAGGGGTTGCGTCGGCCCTGCCGGCTGCCGATAACGGGGTAAAGACAAGGAGCGGAAAGGCCGATGGACAGCGTTGAATGTCTGGTGATCGGAGCCGGTGTGGTCGGTTTGGGCATTGCCCGGGCACTGGCCCGGCGCGGCCGTGAAGTGGTGATCGCCGAGGCCGCCGACCTGATCGGCAGCGAAACCTCCTCGCGCAATTCCGAAGTGATCCATGCCGGCATCTACTATCCGGCTGGCAGCCTGAAAGCCAAACTCTGCGTCGAGGGTAAACAGGCGCTCTATGCCTATTGTGAAGAGCGCCATGTCGGCCATAAGCGGTGCGGCAAACTGATCGTCGCCACCGATGATAGCCAGATTGTCGAGCTGGAAGCGCTGAAGAAAAAAGCTGAAGCCAATGGCGTGCATGACCTGCAATGGCTGACGCGCGATGAGGCGCTGGCGCTGGAACCGCAACTGCATTGCGTCGCTGCGCTGTTGTCTCCGTCCACCGGCATCATCGACAGCCATGGCCTGATGCTGGCCTATCAGGGCGAAGCCGAAGAACATGGCGCCATGCTGGCGCTGGGCGCGCCGGTTGTGCGTGGCGAAGCGGTGAACGATGGCATCGTCATCGAAACCGGTGGCGCCGATCCGATGACATTGAAGGCGCGTATCGTGGTGAATGCCGCCGGCTTTGCCGCGCAAGGCATCGCCGCGAAAATCCAGGGCGTGCGGCCGGAAAGCATTCCCGGCTGTTACTATGCCAAGGGCAATTATTTCGTGCTGTCCGGCGTGAAGGTGCCGTTCTCGCGCCTGATCTATCCGATCCCGACACCCGGCGGCCTGGGCACGCATGTCACCATCGATATGGGCGGACAGATGCGATTCGGTCCCGATGTCGAATGGATCGATGCCATCGACTACAAGGTAGACCCCGCGCGCGGCGACAGTTTCTATGCTGCCGTGCGCGAATACTGGCCTGGCCTGCCTGATGGTTCGATCCAGCCCGGCTATTCCGGCATCCGCCCCAAGCTGAGCCGCGGCGGTAACGCCAAGACAGGCGACGACTTCATCATCCAGGGGCCTTCGCTGAATGGCGTGCCCGGCCTGATCAACCTCTTCGGCATCGAAAGCCCCGGCCTCACGGCTTCACTCAGCATCGGCGAGATGGTTGCCGATATGGCAGACGGGCTGGCGTGATGGACGCAACCTGTATTCTCGACGGCAAGTTCATGCTGGCGGAATCGCCGGTCTGGTCGGCCAGCGACCAGAAGCTCTGGTTCGTCGATATCCATGTACCCAACCTGCATCGCTTCGATCCGGCGACGCAGAAGCTGGAAACCTGGGAAATGCCGACTGCGCTGGGCAGCATCGCGCCGACGCGTGGCCATGAACTGCTGCTGGCGCGACGTGACGGCATCTGGCTGTTCGATCCCTTCACCGAAACCGAAAACCTGCTGGCCGCCTCGCCGCTGGAAGATGCACGCTTCAATGACGGCCGCTGCGACCGTCAGGGCCGCTTCTGGGTCGGCGGCATGACCGATGACCGCCAGCCCGACACCGCACTCTATCGCCTGGAAGGTGATCGCGTGCTGCGGCAGGGCTTGGTCGGCGCCATCGCGATCTCCAATGGTCTGGCCTGGAGCCCGGATGGCACGGTGATGTATCACGCCGATACGCCGACCATGTGCGTCTGGGCCTATGATTACGACGTGAAGACGGCGGCGATCTCGAACCGCCGGCTGTTCCTCGATCTGCGTGAGAGCGGCGAACGGCCCGATGGCGCCACGGTGGATTCCGCCGGCAATTACTGGGTCGCGCTCTATGGCGCCGGCAAGGTGGCGCAATTCTCGCCGGATGGCGTGCGCCTGCGCGACATCCGCGTGCCGGCCAATGCCACCACGATGCCCTGCTTCGGCGGGCCGGACTACAAGACGCTGTACATCACGACGGCGCGACAACGTCACACGGCGGAGGATTTGCAGAAAACGCCGCTGGCCGGCGGCATTTTCGCTGTCCCCGTCGAGATTCCGGGCCTGCCGGAAGTGCCGTTTACGTCTGGCGAATAACCCGATTGCGCAGGATGCCGATCTTCTCGACCTCCAGTTCGACTACATCGCCATCCTTCAGATAGCGGCCATGTTCCAGGCCGCAGCCATCACCGACGGTGCCCGAGCCGAAGAACTCGCCCGGATGCACGGTTTCATCGGCTGACACGCGGGCCAGCAGGTCCTCGAATTTATGGTGGATGGTGCTGGAATTGCTGTCGCACCAGGTCTCGCCGTTGACGCGCGCCTGCATGCGCAGCGCGTAGGGATCGCCGATTTCGTCCAGCGTCACCAGGAACGGGCCCATCGAATTGCCGGTGTCGAAATCCTTGCCCTTGCAGGGGCCGAGCATGCTCTGCATTTCGATCGACTGCGCGTCGCGCGCCGAGAAATCGTTGAAGATGGTGAAGCCGAAGATGTGGTTGCGGGCTTCACTGGCCTTGATGTTCTTGCCGCCCTTGCCGAGGAAGAAGCCGAATTCCAGCTCGAAATCCATGATCTGGCTGTAGCGCGGCCAGATCACGTCGCCCTCAGGACCGTTCACCGAGAAACGGTTGGACTTGTAGTAGATGGGAATCTGATACCAGGTCGGCGCCACCTTCACCATGCCGAGCTTGATCATCAGCGGGCCCAGCACCGGCTTGCGCATGCGCGCGATCTGCTCCATCGCCTGCTGGACATGCTTTTCGAACAGCATGCTGTCGCGGATCTGCTCCGGCACCAGCACCGGCGCATGCAGCCTGGCTTCGCTCAGCGGCACGCGGGTCGTGGCCGCATCCAGCAGGCTTTTCGCTTTCGCCTTGGCTTCGTCGCCACCCTTGATGATGGCCAGCGTGCTGTCAAAGCTGCCGCCGAGATCAACAATCGTCGTGCCGTCGCTGGTCAACACGCCGGGACGCTTCTCGCCATGCGCCGCATGGCTGTAGGTGCAGAATTTCATCTGATTTATTCCTCGAAAATCGCGACGGCGCGGGTCCAGCCGGCGGAGGCGCCGCGAATCTTGTGCGGGAAACAGGAGATCGTGAAGCCGAAGGGCGGCAGCACTTCCAGGTTATGCAGCTTTTCCAGATGGCAATAGCCGATATGGCGGCCGGCCTTGTGGCCTTCCCAGATCAGCGACGCATCCTGGCTTTCCTTGAACTTCTCGGCGGTATGCACAAAGGGCGCATCCCAGCTCCAGGCATCGGTGCCGGTGACACGCACGCCGCGTTCCAGCAGATACATGGTGGCCTTGTAGCCCATGCCGGCGCCGGTGCTGACATAGTTCGGCTTGCCATAGGCTTTGCCGGCCGCGGTGTTGACCACGACGATATCGTGCGGCTTCAGCGTATAGCCGATCCGCTTCAGTTCATTCTCGACATCCGTGTCGGTGACGACATAGCCATCCGGCAGCTTGGTGAAATCCAGCTTCACGCCATCACCAAAGCACCATTCCAGCGGCACTTCATCGATGGTCCAGGCGCGCTCGCCACGATTCATCGTCGAATGGAAGTGATACGGCGCATCCAGATGCGTGCCGTTATGGGTGTTGAGCTGAACATTCTCCACCGCCCAGCCCTCGGATTCGGGCAGGTCTTCCTCCTTCAGGCCGGGGAAGAACTTCACCACATCGGACGCACTGTCCTTGTGGCGGATGTAATCGATCTTCGGGCTGAAGCCCGGCGGATCGGACTGGACGTCGTTTTCGAGATAGATGGAGAGGTCGACAAAGCGACGGGGCATGATTCCTCCTGAGGACCGACTCTGGCGGCGGTTGATGGCAACAATAACGACCACGGATCATTTTGTCGATTTTTTTCTTTTTTGTCGTTGACAGTCTCCGAGTCCGGTCGCCACAGTGACGGTATGGGAGACGAGAAGAGCAAAGCCGATATCCGCGATCTGGCCGCCGAAGCCGGCAGCCTGACGGAATCCGCATACCGGAATATTCGCGCCGACATTATCGCCGGCCGTTTCCCGCCCGGCACCAAGCTGCAGATCGACGACCTGAAAGCCCGCTACGGCCTGAGCGCCAGTCCGCTGCGTGAGGGTCTCGCCCGACTGATCAGCCAGGGCTTTGTCTCGGTCGAGAGCCAGCGCGGCTTCCGCGTCGCCGCCATGAGCGCCGAGGATCTGGCCGATATCACGCTGGCCCGCCAGGTGGTGGAGCCCGCCGCGCTGAAGCTCGCCATCGCGCGTGGCGACGATGCCTGGGAGGGCGCCATTCTCGCGGCTTTCCACCGGCTCGACCGCTATGTCGCCCGCATGGAAGGCCAGACGCTGGAGAATTTCACCGAGTTCAGCGACCTGCACAAAGCCTTCCATGTCGCGCTGATCGCCGCCTGCGGCTCGCCGCGCCTGCTGGACGAGCAGAGCCGGCTATATGACCAGGCCGAGCGCTATCGCCAGGGCATGATGCAGAATTTCATGATCATCGGACATGGCGTGCTGATGCGCGAACACAAGCAGCTGATGGACATGGTGCTGGCGCGCGACGCCGACGGCGCCTGCGGCAGCCTGCATCACCATCTCAGCCACACTTACGAATTCTGCTACGGCGAAGACGCCGCGGCGAATGCCAGGCAGACGGCACCGCCGTGACGGCCTGACAGCACATAAAGACACGCGGATAAATCCTCGGGAGGAAACCATGACCGCACTTAAAACTCTCTCCGGCGTCGTCGGCGCCGGGCTTCTGCTGGCGCTGGCGCAGCCGGTGGCGGCGCAGACCGTGAAGATGACGGCCGTGGCCGGCCATCCGGTGATCTTTCCCTGGGTGAAGCTGGCGGATGAATTCTTCATCCCCGAAGTCGACAAGCGCCTGGCGGCTGCCAACAGCAAGACCAGGTTCGAATGGACCAAGGCCTGGGGCGGCACCGCCGTGAAGCTGGGCAGCGAGTCCGGCGCGATCAAGGACGGCCTGGCCGAACTGGCCTTCGTCTCGACCATTTTCGAGGCGCCGAAATTCCCGCTGCAGAACGTGTCCTACGTCGCCCCCTTCATGACCGATGATGTCGCCCTGATGTCGAAGGTGATCAAGGGCGTGCAGGCCAAGGTGCCGGCGATGGCCGACGCCTGGACCAAGAACAACATGATCTTCCTCGGTGGCACCGGCCTCGACACCTATCACCTGTTCACCAAGACCCCGATCAACAAGCTGGAAGACCTGAACGGCAAGAAGATCAACGCCCCCGGCCCCTCGGCCAACTGGGTCAAGGGCACCGGCGCCGTCGCCGTCGCCGGCACGCTGCAGACCTATTACAACGACATCCAGACCGGCGTGACCGAAGGCGCGCTGACCTTCGTCACCGGCGCCGCCCCGGCCAAGCTGACCGAAGTGGCGCCGCATATCACCAAGGTGAGCTACGGCGCGCAGTTCGCCGGCGCGCTGGTGATGAGCAAGCGCGTCTACGACAAGCTGCCGGCCGATGCCAAGAAGATCGTCAATGAGGTCGGCGCGGAATATGACGCCAAATTCGCCCAGCTGCTGACCGCGACTTCGGCGTCGCTGATGCAGAAACTGGTCGAAGGTGGCGCCAAGCCGCGCGACCTCTCGGCCGCGGAGCGCAAGCAATGGGCCATGGTGTTGCCCAATGTGGCGCTGCCCTGGGCCAAGGACCTCGATGCCAAGGGCCTGCCCGGCACCGTCGTGCTGAACGAGTTCGTCAGCCAGATGCGGGCCGCCGGCGCGCAGTTCCCGCGCGACTGGTCGAAAGAGTAAGTCCAGTCAGTTCCAGGTGGTGCCGCAGATGTATGCTCGCTTGCTGGGCGCGATGAACGCGCTCGGCACCGTGTGGATTTTCCTCCTCATGGTGCTGATCAATACCGACATCCTGGGGCGCGAATTGTTCAGCGCCCCGGTGCGCGGCACCACCGAACTGCTATCCCTGTCGATTGTCGGGATCGTCTTCCTGCAACTGGGTCATGCGCTGATGAGCGGACGCATGACCCGCTCGGATATGGTGATCGAGAATCTGCTGATCGCCCGTCCGCGCATTGGCCGCGCCCTGCAGGGCGTGTTCAACCTGCTCGGCGTGGCGTTCCTTGTCATCATCTTCTGGGGCAGCCTGGCACTCTTCGAGGAAGCGCTCGAAATCGGCGAATATGTCGGCGCCGCCGGCGATTTCACCGCACCGACCTGGCCGATCCGCCTGCTGATCCTGATCGGCTCGGCCGCCACCGGGCTGCAGTATCTGATCATGGCCTGGCAGGATTTCCGTTTCGTTTTCGCAGGTGACAAATGACCGGCCTTGAAATCGGCTTCCTGACCCTGGCCGGGATGATGCTGCTGGTCTGGATGGGCCTGCATGTTGCTGTTGCCCTTGGCCTCACCTCCTTCGTCGGCGTCTGGCTGCTCAAGGACGATCTCGGCGTCGCCACCAGCATGCTGGCACAGGGCGCGTCGGACTCGATCGCCAGCCATATCTTCGGCGTGGTGCCGCTGTTCGTGCTGATGGGCTTCTTGGTTTCGATTGCCGATATCGGCAAGGATGCTTTCGAGGTCGCCAACCAGGGCCTGCGCCGCCTGCGCGGCGGGCTGGGCATCGCCACCGTGGCGGCCAATGCCGTCTTCGCTGCCATCACCGGCATCAGCATCGCCTCGGCCGCGGTCTTCACCCGTGTCGCCGTGCCCGAGATGCTGCGCTACGGCTACACGCCCGGCTTCGCCACCGGCGTGGTGGCCGGCTCCTCCGTGCTCGGCATGCTGATCCCGCCCAGCCTGCTGATGATCCTCTACGGCTTCCTGGCCGAGGTTTCGGTCGGATCGATGTTCATGGCCGGTGTGGTACCGGGACTGCTGTTGGCCGTCGCCTACTCCGTCGGCATCATGCTGATGGCGCGCTTCTGGCCGTCTTACGTGGGCGGCAGCCGCGCGGGCGACGCGGCCGAGACCGAACTGATGGGCGGCGCCGAAATGGCCGCCAAACTGCTGCCGATCCTGCTGCTGATCGCCGTGGTGCTGGGCGGCATTTACGCTGGCTTCTTCACCGCCACCGATGCCGGCGCGGTGGGTGCCGCCGGCGCGCTGGCGATTGCACTGTGGAAGCGCAAGCTGGATGGCAGGAAATTCTGGCAGGTACTGGTCGAGACCGGACATGTCACCGTCTCGGTCTCCTTCCTGATCATCGGCGCCAGTCTTTACACCCGCATGCTGGCGCTCAGCGGCGTGCCGCAATTCCTGGTCGGCGAAATCAGCGCCGCCGGCTTCGGCCCCTTCGCCTTCCTTGCCATCTACATCCTGCTGATCGTCCTGCTCGGCTGTTTCATCGACTCCAGTTCGATCCTGCTGATCGTGCTGCCGCTGATGCTGCCGATTGCCAGCGGCTTCGACATGAACCTGATCTGGTTCGGCATCGTCACCATCGTCGCCGTGGAGATCGGGCTCCTGACCCCGCCCTTTGGATTAAGCGTGTTTGTCATCAAAAGTAGTTTGAACGATTCAACGATCACGCTGCGCACCATCTTCATGGGCGCGCTGCCATTCGCCTGCATCATGCTGCTGACGCTGATCCTGCTGGTGATCTTCCCGCAACTGACGCTCGCGCTGGTGTGACATGACAGCCATCAATCCGCTGAAAGGCTTTCGCATCAGCCGCGACGAGTTGCAATTCGTCGGCAACGACCTGCAGCGGCCGGAATGTATCCTGGCCGAACGCGATGGTACACTATGGTCGGCCGATGCACGCGGCGGCGTCATGCGGATCGCACCGGACGGCAGCCAGCGCCTGATCGCCCAGCAGGCCGACAGCCATTTCGCCGGCACCTCCGATCTGGCCAAACGCTTCACCGAGGGCACGCTGCCCAATGGACTGGCCTTCGCCCGCAATGGCGACATCCTGATTTCCAATTTCGGTACCGACCGCCTGGAAGTGATGACCCGGGAGGGCGCCAGCCGCGTGCTGTATGACAGCATCGACGGCAAGCCGATCGGCAAGGTCAATTTCGTGCTGCGCGACAGCAAAGACCGCATCTGGCTGACCGTCTCGACGCGCATCAGGAACTGGATGGAGGCGATCCGCCCCGGCCTGAATGATGGCTTCATCGCCATGGCCGACGAACGCGGCCTGCGCATCGTGGCCGATGGCCTGCATTTCACCAATGAAGTACGGCTGGATGCGAAAGAAGAATATCTCTACGCGGTGGAAACCTGCGGCCGTCGCATCACCCGCTTCCGCGTCGGCGATGATGGCAGCCTGTCGCAGCGCGAGATTTTCGGGCCGACTGACTTTGGCCCGGCCGGCTTCCCCGATGGCTGTGCCTTCGATGCTTACGGCAATCTCTGGGTCACGCTGGTGATGGCGGAAAAGCTGATCGCGCTGACGCCGGATGGCGAGATGCTGACGCTGTATGACGACGGCAAGCCGGAGAAGATCGCCGCGCTGGAAGCCGGCTATCAGGCCGGCAGGCCGACGCCCGAGCAGATGATGGAAACCCGCAGCAGCGTCACGCCCTGGATCGCCAGCGTCACCTTCGGCGGTCCGGACCTGCGCAATGCCTATATCGGTACGCTGTTCGGCACGAATATTCCCTGGTTCCGCAGCCCGGTGGCCGGTCTGCCAATGGTTCACTGGTCCTGAATACTGGAGCGCAACATGAAAGCACCCCGTCGTATCGTCACCGGGCATAATGCCGCCGGCCAGTCCGTCGTCGCCATCGACACGGTGATGAAGCCGACTATTGAAAAGCCGGAACTGGGCGTCGCCTTCTTTGAGGTGTGGAACACCGCCGGCAGCCCGGTCAGCGTCGACAATGGCAAAGACCCGACCGGCCGCCAGTTGCAGATCGAGCCGCCCAAACAGGGCAGCATTATCCGCTTCGTTGATTTCGGCCCGAAGCAGACGGCCGCGGCCGGCGCGCCGCCGGTGACGAAGGAAATGGCGCAGGCCGCCTTCGCCATGGTCGGCTCCAGCCATGCCTCGACCTGGAAGCCCGGCTCGCCGCATCCGCTGATGCATCGCACGGAATCGGTCGATTACGGCATCGTCGTGCATGGCGAGATCGTGCTGGTGCTGGACGATGATTCGCGCACGCATCTGAAAGCCGGCGACGTGGTGGTGCAGCGCGGCACGGATCACGCCTGGGAAAATCCCTCCGAGACCAACCCGGCTCGTATGGCCTTCATCCTGCTGGATGGTGCATTCTCGCCCGAGATCGCTAAGCTGATCGCCAAAGCTTAAAAAAGATTTCCGGGAGAGACCATGACCGAGACGGCAGCCCCCGCCCTGCTGTGGAGACCAACGACCGAGCGCATCCAGCGCAGCCAGCTGCATCGCTTCATGACCTGGCTCCGGCAGGAACGCGGCCGCGACTTCCCGGATTACGACAGCCTGTGGCGCTGGTCGGTCAACGACCTTGAGGGCTTCTGGGCCGCGGCCTGGGATTATTTCGACATCAAGGCCTACAAGCCCTATGCCAAGGTGCTGGCAAAGCGTGAGATGCCCGGCGCGCAGTGGTTCACCGGCGCGGAACTGAACTTTGTCGATCAGGTTTTCCGGCATAAGACCTCGGCCAAGCCTGCCATCCTCTACGCTTCCGAAACCCAGCCGCTGAAGGAAATGTCCTGGGGCGCACTGCATGAGCAGGTCGGCGCCGTGGCGGCGCATCTGCGCGCGCTGGGCGTGAAACGCGGCGACCGCGTGGTGGCCTATGCGCCCAACACGCCGGAAACCATCGTCGCCTTTCTGGCCGTCGCCAGCATCGGCGCGATCTGGTCGGTCTGCTCGCCGGATATGGGGCTGAATGCAGTGCTCGACCGTTTCCGCCAGATCGAGCCGGTGGCGCTGTTTGCCGTGCCGTCCAGCCATTACAACGGCAAGCATCTCGACAAAACAGATGTGCTGACCCAGCTGATCGCCGAACTGCCATCGGTGAAAAACCTGATCCTGATGCCGGGCGAAACGCAGCAGGCATTGCCCGACGTGCCGACCGCACGCTGGGCCGAGGTGATTGCCAAACCAGCCGAACTGAAGGTCGAACCGGTACCGTTCGATCATCCGCTTTGGGTGGTTTACTCTTCAGGCACGACCGGCTTGCCCAAGCCGATCGTCCATGGTCATGGCGGCGTGGTCATCGTCATCATGGTGCTGACCGCACTGCATAACGACCTCGGGCCCGATGATGTCTTCCACTGGTATTCCAGCACCGGCTGGATCATGTGGAACGCGCAGGTGGCCGGACTGCTGGTCGGCTCCACCATCGCCATTTACGACGGCAGCCCGAACTGGCCGGACTGGAACCGGCTGTGGCAATTTGCCGGCGAGGTGAAGGCCACCTTCTTCGGCGCCGGCGCGGCCTTCTATGCCAATTGCCAGAAAGCCGGCGTCGAACCGCGCAAGGTGGCCGATCTCTCCAGCCTGCACAGCGTGGGCTCGACCGGCTCGCCGCTCTCGAAAGACAGCTACGCCTGGATTTACGACCAGCTGGGCAAGGACATCTGGCTCACGCCGATTTCCGGCGGCACGGATTTCGCCGGCGGCTTCGTGGCTGGCTGCGTGCTGCTGCCGGTCTATGCCGGCGAGATGCAGGTGCGCTGCCTTGGCGCCGACATTCAGTCCTTCGATGACCATGGCAAATCGCTGACCGACGAGGTGGGCGAACTGGTCTGCGTGTCTCCCCTGCCATCGATGCCGCTGTATCTGTGGAACGATACCGATGGCAAGCGCTATCACGACAGCTATTTCGATGTTTATCCCGGCATCTGGCGTCATGGCGACTGGCTGCGCATCACGCCGCGTGGCGGCGCCATCATCTATGGCCGTTCGGATGCCACCATCAACCGCTACGGCCTGCGGCTCGGCACCAGCGAAATCTATCGCGCGGTGGAAGAGCTGCCCGAAGTGCTCGACAGCCTCGTGGTCGACCTCGAATATCTCGGTCGCAACAGCTATATGCCGCTGTTTGTCGTATTGCGCCCCGGGATCACGCTGGATGCCGCATTGAAGGACCGCATCAATCAGGCGATCCGCAAGGCGGTGTCGGCGCGTTTCGTGCCGAACGACATCTTCCAGGTGTCGGATGTGCCGCGCACGCTGTCAGGCAAGAAGCTGGAAGTGCCGGTGAAGAAGATCCTGCTCGGCCAGCCAGTCGAGAAAGTCTCCAATCCCGGCACCATGGCCAATCCGGGCAGCCTGGCCTGGTTCGTCGACTTCGCGAAACAGCGCGCGGCTTAAACCTTCAACTGCGCACGGCGCGCGAGCAGGATGCCGAACAGCACGACAATGCCGCCGGCGATCTGCAGCGTGCTCAGCCCCTCACCGAGCCAGAGCCAGCCGAAGAAGGCCGCCGCCACCGGCTGCACCAGCACCACCAGAGACGAGAATGACGCCGGCAGGTGGCCGAGCGCATAGGCGATCAGCCCTTGCCCCAGCGCATGGCTGATCCAGGCCAGACCGAACAGCACGGCCCAGCCGCCCAGTGTGGCGGGCAGCAGCGATTCACCCATCAGCCAGGTTGCCGGCAGCAACACGACAGCGCAGACCAGGGTGGACCACAGCATGATCTCCTGCGAGCCATGCCGGCCGCGCAGCTTCGCCACCGCGATCATATAGGCGCCGTAGAAGCAGGCGGTGAGCAGCGCCAGCAGATCGCCGAAGACATAGTCGCCGCCGAGCTGGAAACTGGACCCCACCAGCATCATCGCGCCGCAGATCGAGACCAGCAGCGCCACCAGGAAAGCCGGCGAGATTTTCTCGCGCAGTATCAGCCAGGCACCCAGCGTCACGATCACCGGCGCGAAATTCGACAGCAGCGTGGAATTCGCCACTGACGTGTACTGAATGGCCAGATGCCAGAAAAACAGATCGCCGGCAAAGAGCAGTCCGGGCAGCAGCAACACACCGAGCGGCGGAATGCGCGACGCACCAGGAGCAGCGGCGGCTTCCCGCGCCGGCCGCAGATGCCAGACCAGCCACAATGGCGGCACCGCAAGCATGGTGCGGTAGAAACCGGTCGCAGTGGGGCCCACTTCGGACAGGCGCACGAAGATTGGCGAGAAGGCAATTGCCAGCGCACCGAGAATCAGGGCGGCCAGGGCCCAGCGCTGGACGAGATGCGGCGATGACACGGAGGAGAACATGACGCTTTTTGCTTTTTTCGTAGGCAATCGGACGAATGGCTGATGCCCGGGCTTAGACCCTGGGCAGTGGAAATACAATGGTTGTACAGCCTCACGCAGTGTTGTGCGCTGCGGCAGGGGAAAAGAGGGTTGATATTTGGCGGTCAGACTCCTTATCGTCTCTCCTCCGCACAAGGAGTGGGCCGCCGCAGTACCTGCGGACGGACAGCGAGGAGGAAACGAGAATGAAACGCCTGATCATCGGCGCGGCTATGGCCGGCCTGGTATTTGCAGCAGCTGGCGCCAGCAATGGCGCACTGGCGCAGAGCAAGAATCTGTCCATCGTCACCGGTGGCACCGGCGGTGTGTATTACCCGCTGGGTGGCGGCCTCGCCAACCTGCTGACCAAGCATGTGCCGGGCTGGCAGGCGACTGCCGAAGTGACCGGCGGCTCGGTCGACAATCTGAAGCTGGTGGGCGCCAAGCGCGCCGATATCGGCTTCAGCATGGCCGATGCCTCGCTGGATGCCTCGCGCGGCGAAGACAAGTTCAAGGGCGCGCCCGTCAAGCACATGGCGATCGGCGTGCTGTATCCGAACGTGATGCATGTCGTCACCACCGAAGCCAGCGGCGTCAAGACCATGGCCGATCTGAAGGGCAAGCGCGTGTCGACCGGTTCGCCGGGTTCGGCCACCGAGGTGATGGCCTTCCGCGTGCTGGAAGCTGCCGGCCTCGACAAGGACAAGGACATCAAGCGTGAACGTCTCGGCGCCGCTGAGTCGACCAACGCGGTCAAGGACAACAAGATCGATGCCTATTTCTGGGTGGGCGGCGTGCCGACTTCGGCGGTCACCGATCTGGGCGCGACACCGGGCGTGAAGCTGAAGCTGATCGACCATTCGGATGTCGTGGCGAAGATGAATGCCAAGTATGGCCCGCTCTATGCCGCCGGTGAGATCCCGGCCGGTGCCTATCCGGGCCAGGCTGCTGCGAACAAGATGTCCAGCGTGTGGAACATCCTGTTCGTCGCCGACACTATGGACGAGCAGACCGCCTACAACATCACCAAGACCATCTTCGAGAAGCGCGATGAATGGGCCCAGGTGCATGCCGAGGCGAAGAACGTGAAGCTGGAAAACCAGAAGCGCGAGAACACGCCGGTTCCGTTCCATCCGGGTGCGATCAAGTATCTGGCGGAAAAGGGCATCAAGATCGATCCGAAGTAATTCGGTACCGGTTTATATAGATTTTACCTGACTACGAGCCCCGCCCCGGCATTGGCCGAGGCGGGGCTCACTGTTAAAAGACATGGCACAGCAGGGGCGCGGCGTGACAGGCAGCGCGAGGGAGTAACGACATGACGCAGGACACCACCAAGAGCGCCACCGAAGCCATGATAGAGCCGGGCGCGCTCGACAAGGAAACCCAGCGCAAGGTCGAGGAATATATCGAACAGGAAGAAGGCGCGGCCAATCGTCTCTCGGGCTGGTCCGGCCATCTGATCACCGCCCTCGCCGTGATCATGACGCTGTTCCATCTGTACGCGGCTTACGACATCGTCCCGACGCAAACATTGCGGCCGGTCCATGTCGGCTTTGTCATGCTGCTGATTTTCCTGCTCTACCCCGTTGCCCTGCGCTTCCGCGACCGTATCCGTTGGTGGGACGTGCTCACCGCGCTGATCGGTATCGCCACCATGGCCTATCTGGTGATGGGCGGCGACGATCTGACCGACCGCGCCAGCCTGCCGAACCAGACCGACATCGCCGTCGGCGCCGTCTTCATCATCCTGATCCTGGAAGCCACGCGGCGCACCACCGGCCCGATCATGCCGGTGGTCGGCATCCTGTTCATCGCCTATGCGCTGTTCGGGCCCTATCTGCCGGCGCCCTGGACGCATCGCGGCTATGACGCCGAGCGCCTGGTCGGCCATCTCTACATGACGCTGGAAGGCATCTTCGGCTCGGCCGTCGACGTTTCGTCCAGCCTGATCATCCTGTTCACCATCTTCGGCGCGATTCTTCAGTTCTCCGGCGCCGGCAAGTTCTTCATCGACTTCTCCTTCTCCGCCATGGGTGGCAAGAGCACCAGCTCAGGCCGCGCCATCGTGCTGTCCTCCTTCCTGCTCGGCGGTCCGTCAGGTTCGGGCGTCGCCACCACGGTCACCATCGGCTCGGTGGCCTGGCCGATGCTGAAGAAATCCGGCTATGTCGCCTCGGCGGCCGGCGGGCTTCTCGCCGCTGGCGGTCTCGGTGCGATCATCTCGCCGCCGGTGCTCGGCGCCGCGGCCTTCCTGATCGCCGAATTCCTCAAGATTTCCTATCTCGACGTCATCCGCATGGCGGCGATCCCGACCGTGCTCTACTACTTCTGCCTTCTGGCGATGGTCGAGTTCGATGCGGGGAAATACAACATCTCCAACATCGACATGGGCAAGCGCGACAGCCTGTGGTCCCTGACCAAGCGCTACGGCTATCACTTCAGCTCGCTGTTCTCGATCGTCGTCCTGATGCTGATGGGCTTCTCGCCGGTGCTGTCGGTCTTCTGGGCCACCATCGCCGCGATTGCCGTCAGCTATTTCCGCCGTGAAAGCGCACTGACGCCGAAGAAGCTGGTCGATGCGCTGGCCGCCGGTTCCATCGGCGTGCTGGGCACTGCGGCCACCTGCGCCGCGGCCGGCATTATCGTCGGCGTCGTCACGCTGACCGGCCTCGGTCTGAAATTCAGCGCCATCGCCATCGCCTATGCCGGCGGCAGCCTGGTGCTGACGGCCGTCTATACCGCGCTGATCGTCTGGATCGTCGGCCTGGCCGTGCCGGTGACCGCGTCTTACATCATCTGCGCGGTGATCGCCGCCCCGGCGCTGATCCAGCTCGGCGTGCCGGACTATGCCGCACACATGTTCATCTTCTACTACGCGGTGCTGTCGGAAGTGTCGCCGCCGACCGCGCTCTCGCCCTTCGCCGCCGCTGCCATCACCGGCGCAGACCCCTACCGCACCACCCTGCAGTCGTGGAAATACACCATGCCGGCTTTCCTGGTGCCGTTCGTGTTCGTGCTGGATCCGAATGGCGTCGGCCTGCTGCTGACCGTGCCGAAGGGCGGCGACTGGACGCAGATCGCCTGGGTCACGATCACCACCGCCATCGGGATCTGGGCCTATGCCGGCGCCACGCAGGGCTGGCTGTTCGGCAAGACCGGCCGCGCGGTGCAGGCCGCGCTGATCCTGGCCGGCACGCTGCTGCTGTTCCCGTCGCTGCTGGATGCGATCTCGACCACGCTGGGCAGCGAGCATCTCGACCTGATGAAGTCGGTCGGCATCGCGCTCACGCTGGCGCTGGCGGTGTTCCAGAAGATGCGGGCGATGGCGGCCAAACGCGCCGCCTGACGCGCTAGGCTCTCGCCGGCACCCGCTGCACCGCCAGGGCCAGGTTGCCCAGCAGCGGCAGCGCATAGACGACCGTGAGGACGCACCAGTAGAGCGCCTCACGGTTGTTCAGCGTCTCGATGCTCATTACCAGCACCGGCAGGCAGAGCAGCAGGAAAGCCAGCACGGCCTCCCAGCCGAAACGGCCCTGCGCAACGGTGCCCGCCTGCGGTGCGACGAAGGTATTGCCCAGCGCGATCCGCGCCAGCCCGGCATGGTCGTTGCGGCCGAACAGCCCGGCGATCAGCCGCAGCAGCAGCAGGCCGACGACCGGCAGCAGGAAATAATCGATCGGGAAATCGCGGTAGCGCCCCGCCGCCACCAGCATCACCGCGTGATAGGTCACCCACAGGCCGAGCAGGCCGTAGATCGCCTCGCCCAGTCGCGGCTGGCGCAATGACAGCGCACCGGCGACTGGACGCAGGAGACCGAAGGCCGTTCCCAGCGAACGCGGCGGATGTGTGACGTCGCTCTTGCCACCGAGCAGCGCCAGCAGGCGGCGGAACAGCAGCAGGCCGAAAATGCCGATCAGCAGGATGGCGATGCCGGCCTCGATCTGGTGCGCCAGCGAGAAATTGTATTCCAGCCCGCGCTCGATGGCGGCCGACAGCAACCCTGCCTGCACCTGCGCGAAAATCACCACCGCCGCCATGCCGGCGACCGGCAGTTTCGCCACCGCCTGCGCATGCAGCACCAGCAGGATCAGCGCCAGCAGCACGCCCAGTCCGGCAAACAGCGGCCATTCCGGCAGGTTCGACACCTTGCCACCGACCTCGAATTTCGGCTGGCGCAACTCGTTGAGGATGCCCCAGGCACCGCCGACGGTGCCCTCCATCTTCACTTTCCACGGCTGGTCGAAGGCTTCGACCAGGTTGTAGGACAGGCCTTCCTTCTTGGCGGTCTGCATGAAGTCGGCAATGAAACCGGCGGCCTCGGTGCGCGAGGGCACCGCATCGCGGCGCGAGCGGCCTTCGGACGGCCAGCCGACCTCGCCGATGGTGATCGGCTTGCCCGGCAGTTTCTCCCTCACCTCGCGATAGACCTCCATGATATGCGGCATCGAATGCGAGGCAGCAATCGGCAGGTCTTCCCAGTAGGGCAGGAAATGCACGGTGACGAAATCGACTTCATTCAGCAGCTGCGGGAAGCGCAGCCAGAATTCCCACACATCCGCGTAAGTGACCGGCTGCTTCACCGCGGCCTTCACCTTGCGGATATAGCCGATCACTTCGTCAACCGGCAGGTCCTTGCGCAGCAGCACCTCGTTGCCGACCACCAGCGACTTGATCGCATCGGGATATTTATTCGCCAGCTCAATGGCCGCCGCGACTTCTTTCTCGTTGATGTCGCGCTCGGGCCCGAGCCAGACGCCCTGCATCACATTGATGCCGAGCTTCTGCGCTGCCGGCGGCACGACTTCGAGGCCTTCGCGCGACGTGTAGGTGCGGATGCCGCGCGTCAGGCCTTTCAGGCTCTGCAGGTCTTCGATCACCTGTTCAGGCGTCGGATAGGTATGCGTCAGCGGACTCTGCCCGCGCCGGAACGGCGCGAACGACATGCTCTCGACCACATGTTCCTGCGCGGCGTAGGGCATATTGCCGACCTGGACCGGGCGGTTCGGCCACCACCAGGCGACGATGCTGGCCAGCGCGGCAAGAAGGATGAACAGCAGCAGCCACACGAAGCGGGTAGCCGGCCGGGATGTCGGCGCAGTCATGTTACGAACCTGTCCTGGAGTTACTGCGCCGGGCTGCCCTGCGAGGCAGCGTCATTCGGAGCGGGAGTCGCGACTGGAATCGCAGCCGTCTTGCTCGGCGGTTTCGGTGCCGTGCTGATGAAGGCCAACACCAGCGATGCCCAGTAAGGCACCGACTGCGCCCACATCACCACCGCCCAGAGCCGCGCTTCGGGGTCTTCGCCACCCTGGAAGTTCCACATGCCGATGCCGGCGAGCAGCAGCAGTACCGCGATCAGGGTTTCTTCCTGCGCCATGATGAAGGCCTGCACGACGGCCGCCTGGTCTTCATGCTTGGGCGTGCGGATGAACGGCAGCTTCGAGGTGAACAGGCCGAACAGCATCGCCTTGGCGATGGTGTAGGTCAGCGCCAGACCGGCAAGACCCGCGCCCAGACGCTGGCGCAGCGAACAGGGCACGCGGATTTTGTAGAGCCACAGGAACTGCGCCAGCTTTGCGCCGAATACCGCCACCACGGGCAGCAGGAACAGCGCCAGCGGCAGTTCGAAATACTTCGGCAGGATCAGCACGCCGACCGTCCAGGCCAGCGAGGCGATAGCAAAGATCAGGCCCAGCGCATCGGCGAACCACGGCAGCCAGCCGGTGACGAAGTGATAGCGCTGCATCGGTTCGAGCTTGCGCTCGTCGCCCGGCAGCATGTCGCGCCAATGCCGCTTGATGATCTGCACGGCGCCATAGGCCCAGCGGAAGCGCTGGCTTTTGTAACCTGCGAAACTGTCGGGCGTCAGGCCATAGCCGTAGCGCTTGTCGGTATAGACCGAGTGCCAGCCGCCGGCGAGCAGGCGCAGACCCATCTCGGAATCTTCGCAGATGCACCACTCGGCCCAGGGACCGACATGGTCGATGGCGGCCTTGCGCACCAGCGTCATGGTGCCGTGCTGGATGATGGCGTCGCGCTCGTTGCGCTGGACCATGCCGATGTTGAAGAAGCCGGCATATTCCCAGTTGATGAATTCCTTGAAGGTGTCGTTCTTCCAGTCGTAGTGATCCTGCGGTGCCTGCACGAAGCCGATATCGGCGCGGTCGAAATACGGCACCAGCGATTTCAGCCAGTCGGGTTCGACCAGATAATCGGCATCGATCACACCGACGATCTCGGTATCCTTGGCCATGTTGCGCAGCGCGAAATTCAGCGCCCCGGCCTTGAAGCCTTTCAGCGGCGAGACGTGGAAGAAACGGAATTTCTCGGGATCGAGATGCGTGCGGCAGTATTCCTCGACCGGGCGCCAGACCGCCTCGTCCTTGGTGTTGTTGTCGATCAGCATCACCTCGAAATTCGGATAGTCGAGGCGGTTGAGCGCATCCAGCGTGCGCTTCAGCATCTCCGGCGGTTCGTTATAGGCCGGAATATGGATCGACACCTTCGGCCAGTTGCGCTCCACATCGGTGCGGAAGGGCAGGAAGTGGCGCTGTCGCCGGCTGGACCAGATCACTTCCGACAGTTCAAGCCCTTCGGCCAGCACCACCATGAACAGCAGCAGCAGCAATGGCAGCAGCATCGCCCACATCAGCGCGATGCCGGGACTCATATACGTTCGCAATCCTGAATCGACCACCATCACCAGCGCGCTGGTGATGATCTGCATCAGTGCGATGAAGAAGGTTCGTCCCGAGAAACGCAGGTCGGACCAGCGTGCCAGGAACCAGGCCATCAGCGGCAGCGCCAGCAGAGTCGAGGCCGCCGCCAGCTGCGGCCAGTGCGGCCGGTCGCTGACCGGACCGGTCATCGGGAATTTCGGCGTGCGGTCGGCATTGTAGATGCCCCAGTAGGCGCCGACCGAGCCTTCGATATTGCGCTTCCAGGGCTGGTCGAAAGCTTCCTGCAGGAAGTAGTCGAGGCCGCGCTGGTTGGCGATATTGAGGAAGGCGCGCATGAAGGCCGCCTGTGAGGTCGGGCTCGGCGCGGCATCGCGGCGCGTGCGGCCTTCCGAAGGCCAGCCGATTTCCGTGATGACCACCTTCTTGGTCGGGAAGGCGTCTTTCACCTGCTGATAACGGCTGAGCGCGTATTCCACCGCCTTGTCGGGCGCCTGGCCTTCCCAGTAGGGCAGCAGGTGAATGGCGATGAAATCGACCTCACGGCCGAGTTGCGGATAACGCAGCCAGACGTCCCAGGTTTCCGGCGTCGAGACTTCGACATGCTTGCCGCGATTGGCCAGGCCGGTGCGCACGCGGCGGATATACTCGACCAGGTCCTGGATCGGCATGTCGGCACGCAGCAGGGTTTCGTTGCCGACCAGCACGCGACGGATATTGCCGTTCGTCGCCGCCAGTTCGATCAGGTTTTTGATTTCTTCTTCGTTGCGCTCGAGGCGGCCATCGAGCCAGCTGCCCTGCATCACCTCGATGCCATAACGGCCGGCGATCTTGGCGATCTCGCCCTGGCCATCGATGGTGGAGTAAGTGCGGATCTGCCGCACCTGACCGGCGAGGATCTGCATGTCCTGCTCGATCTCGGCCTCGCTGGCGAATTTGTTGTTGCGCGGATCCTGGTCGCCGCGGAACGGCGTGTAGTCGACGCCGCTGATCACTTCGCCCCAGGGGCGCGGCTCGATCGGGCGGTTCATATAGGCCCAGCCGGCCAGGTTAAGGACGCCGACAATGAGCAGGACGAACAGTCCTGAATAGCGCATGGCAAAAGACTTGGACACTTGGGCCCCGGGGCAGAGATTGCGACGCAGCGCCGGTCACCCCGTACCGGCCCGAAACCGCCGATACCGGTTCCCGGCTGGCAGTCTGAATAGGCAGGCAATATGGCGGCTTTACGGCAGACGCCGGACTATACGGGCAGGCCTAAAAAGAGTCGAGACCACCGCAGCTTAAGCGTGGCGGCTAGCGCTCTTCCAGATGCTCCAGCGGCAAGGCTCCGTCGGTCTTGATCGGACGGATCACGAAGTTGGAGCGGATGTCCTTCACCATCGGCAGCGACAACAAGCGCTGGGTCAGCAATTCCTCATAGGCCGCAAGATCGGGTACCACCACCTCGGCGAAAAAATCGGCCTGGCCGGAGACCATATGCGCCGAGACTACTTCGGGGATCGCTTCCAGCATGCGCTGGTGGCTGGCGGCATTCTCGGCCGAATGCTTTTCCACCTTGATATCGACATAGACCGTGAGGCCGAGGCCGAGCTTGCGGCGGTCCAGCACCGCGCGATAGCCGCGGATATAGCCCTCTTCCTCCAGCCGCTTGACCCGGCGCAGGCAGGGCGATGGCGACAGGCCTACCCTTTCGGCCAAGTCGACGTTACTGAGCCGGGCATCGGCCTGCAGGGCAGCCAGGATCTTGCGGTCGAAGTCATCCAGGTTCTGTTTTGGCACTTTCCGCCCCGGTTGCTGCCATTTATTGGCATAAATTGCTGGAATAATCCCAAACTAGGCAGAAATAGCAAGGACATGCTGCGGCTCTCCCGGCCATCCTTCTGCTGCCGATTTGTCTGGAGTCGCCTCATGTCCGCCGAAAGCCAAGCTGCCAGCCCCGTGACCACCCTGACCACTCCACTACCCGCGGCGGATACCGGCCGCTGGCTCGGTGCGGGTGCCGCGCTGGCCACGGTGCTGCTCTGGGCCGCCGGACTGGTCGCGACCCGCTTCGGCGTCACCGGCGCGCTGTCGGTCTGGGATGTCATCTTCCTCCGCATGCTGCTGCCGGCATTGCTGCTGCTGCCCATCTTGCTGCCGCTGCTGCGTGCGCCGGCCGCGCTGATCCGCAACGGCGTCAACCCGCTCTGGTTCATCGTAATGATGGCCGGCGCCGGCCTGCCCTTCATGCTGATCAGCAGCACCGGCATGTTCTTCGCGCCGGCCGCCCATGCCGGCGCGCTGATGCCCGGCAGCATGCCGCTGTTTGCCGCCCTGCTGGCCGTGCTGCTGCTGGGCGAGCGTTTCAATACGCAGCGCCGGCTCGGCACATTGCTGATGCTGCTCGGCGCGATTGCGGTGGGCGGCTGGCAGGTGATTGCAGGCCTGGAAAGCGAAAGCATGGGCGACACCTGGCGCGGCGACCTGATGTTCGTGTTCTGCGGCGCACTCTGGGCCAGCTACACGATTGCCCTGAAGAAGACCGGCATCGGCATCTGGCAGGCCGCCGCGCTGGTCTATGCCTCCGCCTTCATCCTCTATGCGCCGGTCTATCTGCTGTGGCTCGACAGCCGCATCCTGCAGGCGCCGGCCTTCGAGGTCGGCGTGCAGCTGGTGCAGTCGGTCGCCTCGGGCCTGCTCAGCATGGCGGCCTATGGCTTTGCCGTGCGCCGGCTGGGACCCGCACCGGCAGCGGCCTTCGCGGCACTGACGCCGGCGCTCACGGCTTTGCTGGCGGTGCCGCTGCTGGGCGAATGGCCGGACACCGTCACCTGGATCGGAATTATTGCCGTCAGCTTGGGCGTGGCCTTGGCCAATGGCGCATTGTCGGCGGGCGCCTTTTCGCGCTATAACCGGACTAACCATCAAAGAGGTTAGGCCAAATGTTCGACCATCTCTCCATCGGCGTGCGCGACATCGCGCGATCCAGCGCTTTCTACGATGCGGCACTGAAGCCGCTCGGCCATACGCGGCTGTATGAAGGCGAATACGGCATCGGCTACGGCACCCAGCATCCACAATTCTGGATCGACCGCACCGACAGCCCGGTGCCCGCCGACCCGAAATCCTGCCTGCATCTGTGCTTCAAGGCCGACAGCCGCGCCGCCGTCGATGCCTTTCACGCGCTGGCCATCCAGAATGGCGGCACCGACAACGGCCCGCCCGGCCTGCGTCCGCAATACACCCCGACCTATTACGCGGCGTTTGTGATCGATCCCGATGGCTACCGCATCGAAGCGGTCTGCTACACGCCCGACTGAATGAGCTAGACTGCAGCCATGCTCGACCATATCGACAAAGTCTTCGCCCCGCCCGCCGCCTCCCCGCGCAGCGATGTCGAGATCTACCAGATGTGGGAGATCTTCAAGGCGGTGAATGCCAGGGTGAAGGCCGGCGGAAAAGTCGTCAGCCTGCTGGCCGGCGAACCGACCCTGCCGCCGCCGCAGGCCGCGATCAAGGCGGCGCAGGACGCCCTCAGCAGCGGCAAGCCGCTGGGCTATACCGAAGCGCTTGGCATTCCGGCTCTGCGCGACGGCATTGCCCGGCTTTACAAACGCCGCCATGGCCTCGATATCCCTTCGAAGCGCGTGGCCGTCACCGTCGGCACCTCGGCGGGCCTGATGCTGGCGTTCCTCGCGGCCTTCTCCGCCGGCGATACGGTGGCGGTGGTGGAGCCGAGCTATCCGGCCTATCGCGGCACGCTGAAGGCTATCGACCTGGTGCCGTATCGCCTCACCACCGATGCCTCGACCGGCTATCGCGTCACACCCGAGATGATCGCCGCCCTGCCGGCGCAGGTGAAGGGCGTGGTGATCGCCAGCCCGGCCAACCCGACCGGCACGATGCTGTCGGCCGAGGAACTGCGCGCGATCTACGATCTGTGCCATCAGCGCGGCCTGTGGCTGATCGTGGATGAACTCTATCACGGCGTGACGTATGACCGCGCTGCCGAGACCGTGCTGTCGGCCGGCGACGACGCCATCGTGATCAATGGCTTCTCGAAATACTGGGGCATGACCGGCTGGCGGCTCGGCTGGCTGGTGCTGCCCGCGCGGCTGGTGCAGCGCATCGAGGCGCTGCATGGCAGTTTGCAGATTTCCGCACCGACGCTGTCGCAGCTGGCCGGCGTGGCGGCGCTCGAAGCCGATGCCGAACTCAGCCCACGCGTCGAGGCCTATCGCGCCAACCGTGACAAGCTGCTGGAAGCCGTGGCGCGCTGGGGCATCACGCGTTTCGCGCCGCCCGATGGCGCCTTCTATCTCTATCTCGATGTCGGCGATTTCACCGATGACTCTGTTAGCTTCTGCAAGCGCATGCTGGACGAGACCGGCGTGGTGGCAGCCCCCGGCGTCGACTTCAACACCGCCGACGGCCACCGCTATATCCGGTTTTCCTTCTGCATGGATGCCGCGATCATCGACGACGCGATCGCAAGGCTCGATCCGTGGTTCGCGCGGCTGAACCGGCCGTAACGCCTCGTACAGAAAAAATGGGACCCCGGCTCTTCGCTTCGCTGCGGCCGGGGTGACGATCAAGATAAACCGTCACCCCGGGCTTGACCCGGGGTCCCATTTTCTTCCCTCAAAATGCCGACCGGCCGAAATACATGTCATAGGCCGCCATGCCCTTGCCGCGCATGCATTGCGACACGCCGTTATTGTAGTCGCGGTAATCGTAGATCGGCTCAGGATATGAGCGGCAGATTTCGCGTGTGCGTTCGATGCAGCGCCTGTCGCGCTTGCCGCAGTTCATCCGCTCGGTGCGGCACTCCGTGCGCCAAGTCTCGCCGACCTGGCGGATCAGCGGGCGCGACTGATACTGGCAGGTTTCATACTGGTCGTAGGCGGCATAACACTGCTCGCGGTCGGGCAAGGCATTGCAGTGCCATTGCACGCAGGCAGGCAGAAACGCCGTCAGCGCCAGCAGCGCCGCGATGCGTCGGATAGCGATACGGGAAGACATGACCGTCCTCGGGTCAGGCTTCCCGTTGTCAGCCGATCTTGCTGGGGCGACATGCCCGCCACGGGATATGCCGGTCTTTTATCGGAAGCCTGCCGAGCCGGAATCCTGCCGCCCAGCCATGGCGAAATTGCGGCAGCTTAGTCGAGCTGCAGGATCTGCCATTTCAGATAGGCGCTTTCCGGCAGATGCGGATGCACCGGATGGTCGGGCCCGGCGCCGCCGGAATACAGAATGCGCCCCGACCGGCCGGCCTGGCTGATGCCGATGGCGACTTCCTTGGCAAATACTTCGCCCGGCAGCAGATGCGCGCAGCAGGCGACGAACCACAGCCCGCCCGGCTTAACCAGCGGCGCGGCCAGTTTCGCCAGCTTGCGATAGGCCTTGGCGCCGGGGCCGAGATCCTTGCGACTTTTGACGAAATTGGGCGGGTCGGTCACGACGATGCCGAAACGCGCGGCCTTGTCGGACTGCAACTGCTCCAGCGCCGGGAAGGCCTCGGCCTTTTCGAACTTGGCGATGCGGTTGAGGTCGTTGTCCTTGGCGCCCTGCACCGCCTGGGCAATCGCCAGCTCCGAGCGGTCGATGCCGCGCACACTCTTGGCGCCGGCCTTGGCAGCGGTCAGCGCGAAGGCGCCGCTGTTGCAGTAGACATCCAGCATATCCTCGCCCTTGGCCTGCGCGGCGATCAATGCGCGGGCGCCAGCAAGGTCGAAATACCAGCCGGTCTTCTGGCCCTCCAGCAGGTCGAGCGCGATCCGCACGCCGCCCTCTTCCACCACGGCCGGGCCATCGTCGAGGCTGCCGGCGGCGAGACGGATCTCGGGCTGCAGGCCTTCCAGCGCACGCACCGGGCTGTCATTGCGCAACACCACGGCGCGCGGCTGCAGCACCTCCGCCAGGGCATTCAGCAACTCCGGCAACAGACCTTCCGCACCCGCCGTATTGCACTGGACGCAGACCACATCGCCGTAACGGTCGATCACCACGCCCGGCAGTCCGTCGGCTTCGGCATGCACCAGCCGGTAATACGGCCGGCTGAAGCAGCGTTCGCGCAACCGCAGGGCGGCGCGCAACCGACGGCTGAGGAAAGCCGCGTCGATTGTTGTCGCTTCGTTACTCAAAAGCCGCGCGGCAATCAGCGAATGCGGGTTGAAGGTGCCGATTCCCAGCAGCGCACCTTGAGCATCGTCGAGTCGCACAAGGCTGCCGGGTGAAATCGCCTTGGCAGTTGCATCGAGTGCAATCTCATTGGAGTAGACCCAGGGATGTCCACCTCTTGCGCGGCGCTCTTCTCGCGGTTTCACGCGTAGAACGGGCAACGTATTGATAGTCATGGACAAATCCTTTGGACGCGGGTATCAGCGCCAGACGGGCTTCGGCGCTGCACAAACAAGAAAGCGAATTTTAGTCGATGTTCACCCTGCACGACCAGTTGCGCCGCGACACTTTCGCGGTCTGCCGAATGAAACTTTGCCTGGTCCAGCTGATGAACGACAGTCAGTATCCTTGGCTCATCCTGGTCCCGGCTGTCGAGAATGTCACGGAAATCGCCGAGCTGAACGAGAAGCAGCGAAAGCTGCTGATCAACGAGATCGCCCAGGCGCAGCGCGTGCTGCAGCATGTCTTCGAGCCGCACAAGCTGAATGTCGGCGCGCTCGGCAATATGGTGCCGCAGCTGCATGTGCATGTGATCGCCCGCTTCCGTGAAGACGGCGCCTGGCCCAGCCCGGTCTGGGGCAAACTGCCGCCCAAGCCCTATGACGATGCCGCCATGCGCGCCACCGTCGCCAAACTGCAGAACGCCTTCATCACCCGCGTCTGAACGCCTATACTGGCGCCATGACATCGGAGTCTGTGGAAATCCTCGGCCTGATCGCCGGCGCGCTCACCACGCTGGCCTATGTGCCGCAGGTGGTGAAAGTCTGGCGCAGCCGCTCTGCGCGCGACATTTCGCTGGGCATGTTCCTGCTGATGAACTGCGGCATTGCGCTGTGGCTGGTCTACGGCCTGCTGATCGGCTCGCCCGGGCTGATCGCCGCCAACATTGTCACGCTGGGGCTGACGGCGGCCGTGCTGGTCGCCAAGCTGAAATTCGACCGGCCGACCACGGCGACCGATACCGTCAACTCCTGATCACTGGTCAGGCCGCAGCGCCCGGCGTATAAAAAGCCATGAACAGGCGCGACTTCCTGCTTCGCTCCGCCGCCAGCGCCCTCGTCGGCGGTGCTGCTCTTGGCCTGCGCCCGGCGCTAGCCCAGCAGGTGCAGACCGAGCCGAACCGCCCGAAGGACAGCGGCGGCTTTTTCCGCATCCTGACCGGCTCAGCGCATACCACCGCTTTCCCTGTTGGCGTGACCATGGCCTCGGCCATCTCGAATCCGCCCGGCAGCCGGCCTTGCGAAAAAGGCGGCTCCTGCGGCGTCCCCGGCCTGATCGCCGTGGCGCTGACCAGCCAGGGCTCTGTCGCCAACCTCGCCGCCATCGGCAATGAAAGCATCGAAAGCGGTTTCGCCCAGGCCGATCTGGTCGCCAGCGCCTATCAGGGCGAAGGCATCTATTTCCGCCGCGCCAAGCAGGGCAACCTGCGCGTTCTGGCCAACCTTTATCCCGAAACCATCCATCTGGTGGTGCGCGGCACCGCCGGCATCAGCGATATCCGCGACCTGGCCGGTAAACGTGTCTCGCTCGACCGCACCGGCTCGGGCACGCGCTTCAATGCCGAGATCATCCTGGCCGCGCATGGCCTGCGGCTGAACCAGCTCAAGGTTCTGGAAGTCGATCCCGGCGAGGCCGCCGATCTGATGGTGCGCGACCAGCTCGACGCCTTCTTCCTGATTTCGGGTCAGCCGGCGCCCACGGTGGGCGACCTGACCGACCGCGAGATCGCGCGCCTCGTGCCATTGACCGGCCGACAGATCGAAGGCGCGCTGCGCCGGCATCCCTTCTTCACGCGCGACATCATTCCGGCCAACACCTATCGCGGCGTGCCCGAGACCGAAACGCTCAGCATCGGCATGCAATGGATCGGGCCGGAGAGCCTCGATCCGGAACTGGTGTATGAACTGCTGCGCGCGTTATGGCACCCGCAGAACCGCAAGATCCTCAATGCCGGCCCGGCGATGGCGCAGCGTATCCGCCTGGGCACGGCCCTGCTGGGCATCAGCGTGCCGCTGCATGCCGGCGCCGAACGCTTCTACCGCGAGATGAAGCTGATTACGTAGTCGCGCCCATAAGAACAGCCGTCATGCCACGCGTAACAGCTAAATGCTCTAAAACACCGTCATGGCCGGGCTTGACCCGGCCATCCACGTCTCACAGCGACACTATTGATTGAGCGTATCGAACAGATCGCTCCACAGCGGATTCATTTCCAGAATGAGCCGTACTTTCCACGCCCGCGCCCAATGCTTCATTAGGGTTTCACGCTGGATGGCAGCGCGGATGTCATCGTGCCATTCGTGATAGACTAGCCGTTTCAGGGCATAGCGTTTGGTGAAACCGGGGACCAAACTTTCGCGATGCTCCCAGGCACGGCGCGGCAGATCGCTGGTCACGCCAACATACAACGTGCCGTTCGGCCTGTTCGTCATGATGTAAATCCAACCGCCTGCCATGTGGAAAATACCGCAGGCGTGGATGGCCGGGTCAAGCCCGGCCATGACGATGGGAGGAATTTCCGAACTACTCTCGTATGCCGCCCCACCCCCCCGACTCAATTCTCCGGCAGCGGCTGTTCCTTCGCGGCCGCCGCGCACCACTCCTGCATCGCCGGCATCGCGTAAATCGCATTCACATAAGCCTCGCTCACCGGATCGAGCGCCACGCCAT
>Ga0208492_1000019_pt1 | contig 254691 bp, 245 predicted proteins | sample Subbioar_CSW14AB_FD_184820 | JGI IMG/M metagenome (GOLD analysis project Ga0208492, IMG submission 184820) | Serpentinite rock and fluid subsurface biosphere microbial communities from McLaughlin Reserve, California, USA - CR12Mar_CSW14AB (SPAdes) | ecosystem: Environmental > Terrestrial >...
ACACTCTTATTCCGGGGCCAAAATGCAATTTCAAGCATGCTTTGTATCGATGGAGTTTTATTTTCAACACCCGCCAGTGTCCAATCTTTTTCTGCCCAGGCAAAGTTGACCAGGGTAGCTGAACTATGTTTACTGCGTACTGCAGCATCATCAAACCAATCCATCCAGTTCATAATGCCCATTGAATCTTTCACAGGCAAATACAGCTCTGTATGAAACCCATCTCCATGTATGAATAAAGGAATCCCGTCAGCATTTGGCATTTCGTCTGTATTTCTTCCCCAAAAAGCACCTATCACTGCAAAGAGAAAATAGAGAACAACCAGGTCAAAAATCAATTGAACAGCAAAAACAAAGAAGTGAAAAATTGACTTTAAAAATTTCATTCTCAGATCAAGATAGGAATTTGGGTTGAACTGTTTATTTTTAGAAAAATTTTGCACGATTGAAAACAGTACTTTCTAAAGATCAACTCCACCTCACCATAAAACGCCTGAGTCATCAGCTCATCGAAAATCATTTTCCATTCAGCAATTCTGTTATCATTGGTGTGCAGCCAAGAGGCATCCATGTAAGCGACCGTATTGCTGAAAACATTAAAGCTGAACACCCGGAGCTTCACATTCCATACGGCAAGCTTGATATTACTTTTTACCGTGATGATGTACACAAAGAGTTGCACATCGCCAATCAAACCACCATCAACTTTAGCATCGAAAACAAACAGGTGATCCTGATTGATGACGTACTCTATACAGGCCGCACCATACGGGCAGCTATGGATGCATTGCTGGATTTTGGCCGGCCGGCTAAAGTGGAACTTTGTGTGTTGATCGACAGGCGTTTTAACCGTCAACTGCCCATCCAACCGGATTACACCGGAAAAGCCATTGATTCCATCCTTAGTCAAAAGGTTACAGTTGACTGGCAGGCACCCCAAGTTGTCTTGTATTAAAAGCGAAAATCCAAATTCCAAAAAACAAAATCCAAGCTCCAAATTCAAAGGTTAAAACAAACTTTATGTCTGCTGAATTGGAAGAAAGAACTTACGTTTTTGCAAAAGATGTACGAGCTTTTTGCAGAAAACTAAAATGGGATGTTATTAATCTTGAAGATATTAAACAAGTAGTTCGTTCAAGTGGTTCTGTAGGTGCAAATTATATTGAAGCTAATGAAAATTTGGGGCCTGCTGATTTGAGGATGCGGATTAAGATTTCAAGAAAAGAATCAAAGGAATCAATCCGCTGGTTGCGTTTATCATTTATTGACGAGGAAAAGCCGGATTTAGAAAAAGAAAGAGCAAGATTAATGGATGAAGGAGAGCAACTTCGAAAAATATTTTCCGCAATACTTAAAAAATTAGGTTGATTTTGTTTGGAATCCAGGTTACATTACTTGGATTTTGGACATTGTTTTTTGGATTTTGGCGTTTGGGCATTAACTTCGCCCTTTAATGCAACTATCCACTCGTCATCTCTTAGGCATTAAAGATCTCCAGGCAACTGACATTCAATTAATTCTTGACACTGCTTCCCAATTTAAAGAAGTTTTACAGCGGCCTATTAAAAAGGTTCCGTCACTTCGTGATGTGACCATTGTGAACTTGTTTTACGAGAATTCTACCCGCACCCGTATTTCTTTTGAATTGGCAGAAAAACGTTTAAGTGCTGATACCATCAATTTCACTGCATCGGGTTCCAGTGCTGCCAAGGGTGAAACACTTTTAGATACGGTGAACAATATCCTGAGCATGAAAGTGGATATGGTAGTGATGCGCCACAGCGCCAGCGGAGCACCGCATTTCCTGGCACAACATATTCCTGCGGCTATTGTTAATGCAGGCGATGGTATTAATGAACATCCTACACAGGCTTTACTGGATGCATTCTCCATTCGTGAAAAATTGGGAACACTGGAAGGGAAGAAAGTAGCCATCGTTGGTGATATCATGCACAGCCGTGTTGCATTGAGCAATATTTATCTTCTTAAAAAAATGGGAGCTGAAGTAGTTGTGGCAGGTCCACCCACACTTATCCCTAAATATTTGCAACAGTCATTTGGAGTGAATGTTTCTTACAATGTAGAAGAAACGTTGAAGTGGTGTGATGTGGCCAATGTGTTGCGTATTCAGCTGGAACGTCAGAATCAACCATTATTTTCCTCACTACGGGAATACAATTTAGCTTACGGCATCAGCAGAAAATTACTTGACTCTATTCAAAAGGAGATCGTCATCATGCATCCAGGCCCCATTAACCGTGGTGTAGAATTGGATAGTGATGTGGCTGACAGTAAACAATCCATCATTCTTCAACAGGTGGAAAACGGTGTAGCCGTTCGCATGGCTGTATTGTATTTGCTGGCCGGCAAGCGTTCCGAAAATTAATCCACATATGCTTCGTGTAATTGCACTTCTTATTTTTTCAAACGTGTTCATGACGTTTGCATGGTACGGACATTTAAAACAAATGAATGTCCCTATCTGGAAAGCAATCGTTGTAAGTTGGTTTATTGCCTTATTTGAATACTGTTTAATGGTACCTGCCAACCGAATAGGTTATCATCAAAGTGGTGTTACGGCGTTTCAGCTAAAAATGGCGCAGGAAATTATTACACTGGTAGTGTTTACGGTGTTTGCAGTCATGTACCTGAAAGAGCCCTTTCACTGGAAATACATTGTAAGCTTTGTATTGCTGCTGGGTGCTGTGTATTTCATGTTCAAGAAATAAAATTACCCGTTGCCACCACCCGGTTTTTTCTTTACAGGTGTTACAGGTTTTTTAGTTGGGGCAGGGGTGTTGACTTTTTGTTTGTTCTCATCCAATCCTTCGGGAACAGGAGCTTCTCCATCTTTCAATTTAAAATCAAACACCTTATCAATATGCAGCCATTGACCATTCTTCCATTCAAAACCTTCATAATCACCATCAGGGATCAACGTATATTTCTTTTGCGGTTCATTGGTTTCAGAAACCAGATGATCATAAATGATCAAACCTGCTTCTTCATCATACTGAACCCTTGCTCTTCCATCTTTTTTGTATTCCAGTAAGAAACGATTCACCGGTGGTTTGGGAATTGAATCTGTAGCATACGAAAATGCATTTTGCAAACCAAACACAGGCGTACCTGATTCATCAAACCAAAGTACATCCATCCACTTTTTGGTAGTACGGGCATTGTTCTCATCATAACCAAACAACGTGTAATATTTTTTACCTGCATGTTCTTTGGTTACAATTCGATAGTACACGGCACCGATCCAGCCGAGATTATTGGCAATGGTATCTACAGGTGCAGATGTAAATTCACTTACATCCCGTAGCGGAAACAATTTCAAACTTCCGTCATTTGTTTTCATCTGGATAAAACCACGCTGGCGACAATAATTATCATCTTTCACTACCTGCCAGGTGAAGATGCGGAACACACTGTCATCGCTGTACATGCGTGAAATACTTACCAACGAATCAAAGGGAAAATGAAACGAGTTCTTTTTCAACAGTGCACGCACCATGATCCTGGTAAAGGAACTATCACTCCGAAAACGCACGGCTGCATTTTCATCATTTACAATTTTGAAGGCTAATTTTTTCAGAGAATCCTGTCTTAGTTTCAGATCCTTTAGTTCAGCAGCAGAAAATGTTTGAGCCTGCAGTTGCAGGGCAATGGCTGTAAGGATAATGAGGAGTACCGGTTTCATTCGCTTCATAAACTGCTAAGGCGGTAAAATTATTGTGTTGGCTGCATTTGATGTAAGGCCTTTGCAAATGCTAACAAATCTTTAAACTCTGCATCTACTGTTTCCGGGTTAGGGATTCCGTCTTCACGACTGGGGATAAAAACGGTGAAAGCTCCGATATTTCGCCCAAAACGCATATCCCCGGGCATATTGCCCACCATGATACTTTTCGTTAGATCGATCTCCGGAAAATCCGCCTTTGCCTGGAATGCCATGCCGGGATTTGGTTTGCGGTTGATATCAGCATTATCAGTGGATGTGCAATAATAGGCTTTGTCGATACGGCCACCAGCTTTATTCACCAGCCCGATCATATTTGCAGTTATGAGATCCAGGGTTTCCTGCGTCATCAATCCACGACCCACACCACGCTGATTGCTGACCACTACTATACGGCTGAAAAGTGGATTCAACAATTGCAAGGCTTCCAAAGCACCATCAGTAAATCTAAATTCCTCCCAGCTTTTAATATAATCGTCAATCACATCTGTGTTAATGACCCCATCTCTGTCAAGAAATAATGTCCAGGTTTTGTTGATGGCGGGAAGTTGTTTTTTAAAACTAGATAATTCACTCATTGAGATTATTTGAAAAAAGAAGCAATACCTTCAAGTAGACTGAAAAAAGCACCCAGGTCATCTCCATTGTTTTTTGCAGTTTGCTTCGCTTTGCTTAATACGGTTTTACTATGTGCTGTAAATTTTTTATAATCTTCAGGTATTCCAATATCAATAAAATAGGTATTACTTTTATATCCATAGAAACCCAAATTTTCAACTTTAGCCTCAAGAAATTCTTTTTCGAACGAAAAGGGAGGTTGTAATTTATTATGTTGTAAAACTTTTAAGTTTAGCATGTAAATTCCACCATTAATGTAACCATCTTTACATGGCTTTTTCTCTTGAAATTTGAGAATACGATGATCTTTGCTTACCTCTACTGTTCCATACCTGGAGAAATTTTGAAGCCGCTTCAGTGCTATTGTACAATCAGACTTTTTTGAAACATGTCTTGTATACATTTTAGCAATATCAACATTAAAAAGTGTATCTCCATTTACAACAACAACATGCTTATCTTTTAAACCTGATACAGCAAGTTGCAAAGCTCCTCCGGTTCCTAACGGTTCATCTTCAACAACAAACGTTTTATGAAGTTGAGGATAGTTATGATCGATATACTCTATTACAACATCACTTTTATAACCCAGAGAAAATACAAAATGTTTGACCCCTTCTTTTTGCAAATAACCAATCACAAACGCAAGAAAAGGTTGTCCATTTACCGGCGCCATGCATTTTGGCAAGTCAGGAACTTCAGACCTTAGCCTTGTACCTAAACCACCGGCCAATATAATTGCTGTTGAGATCATGCCGTATCAGGAACCGAAATATTGTTCTTCCACCAGTTGACAAATAATATGTCCCAGCATGATATGACTTTCCTGGATACGTGGTGTATCTGTTGAAGGCACGTTAAAGAGATAATCACTCATATCCTTCATCTTTCCACCTGTTTCACCGGTAAAGCCAATGGTGATCATTCCTTTTTCTGCGGCTACTTTAAACGCTTCAATGATGTTTTTTGAATTGCCTGAAGTAGATAGTCCGATCAACACATCACCTTTCACAGCCAATCCTTTTACCAAACGGGCATATACTACATCATAACTGTAATCGTTGGCAACAGCTGTTAAATAACTGGTGTTTACATGCAAAGCCTCGGCTGGTAATGCATCACGGTCTGTATAAAAACGACCACTGAATTCTGCTGCTAAATGTTGTGCATCAGCCGCACTGCCGCCATTACCGCAAAACAAAACTTTGTTGCCGTTTTTGAAGGCACCGGTAATGAGTTTTGAAACTACTGCCAGCTTTTGAATCATGGCTTCATCTGCAAGTATGCGTTGCTTTACTTCAATGCTGGCACTGATGATGGATTTGATCTGTTCACTCATACTGCAAAAGTAATTGATTTTAATCAGCCCAGAATTTGACCCAGATGATGCCGGGCATGTGAAATATAATCATCAATTAACCACTCCAATGTGCAGGGCTTATCTGTAATACATGTGTTTTGTAGTTTTTCTGCCGGGATGTTTTCAATAGTGGCAGCCAATTGTAAATTCAACAAACGCCATATTTCAATCATATCCTGATGATTTGCATGTTGATAGTCTTGTGAATTGACCCATTCATTTTGTTTGTAAACAATTTTCTGATTCTGTTCGTACTGGGTTACGATAAAACGCCTGCTATTGTTCACACAACTATCAATCAAATGACCAAGTACTTCTTTTTTGCTCCATTTTTCAGGCAATGGTTTTGCATTCCAACCAGCTGAAGAAATCGAAGTGAATTGATTCAACGATTCATTAATAAGATCTCTTAATATGTCTGCTTTACTCATAGTTGTTATTTATTGTACCATCCAGCTTGTCATTCCCTGCTTGGTAAATTGATAATTCCTGAAACGGCCGCCCAGTTTTTGCAATTCATGCATCACCCGGAAACGGGCTATGCCGGGGCAATAAAAGATCATGAAACCGCCACCGCCTGCACCGGAAATTTTTCCACCGGTAGCACCGGCTTTAATAGCCGTATCATATAACTCATCAATCAGGCGATTGGAAATATTTGCTGCCATTTTTCTTTTTTGCTGAAATCCAAAATCAAGAATTTGACCGATGGTGTGCAGTTCACCCCGCAACACCGCTTCTTTCATCATCCTTGCCTGTTCTTTCAATTGATGCATAGCTTCAATACTCTGTACATTCCCGGTAGTTACATTTTTCTGCTGTTCCTTGATGATGGCAGCGCTTTCTCGACTTGTATCTGTAAAATAGAGCAGAAGGTTATGTTCAAGTTCATTCAAATATTCCTGGCGAATGCGTAAGGGATTTACAATCACTTTATCACCTGCATAAAACTCCATATAGTTCACACCACCAAAAGTAGCTGCATACTGATCCTGCTTGCCGCCGGCCAGTTGCAGATCGTTTCGCTCAATATCAAATGCATAACGGGCCAGGTCGTATTCGCCTAAGGGTAACCGTAGCATTTCAGCAAACGCACCAAGAATCGCTACTACCAATGTGGATGAGGTACCAAGACCGCTTCCTGCAGGCGCATCTACAAAAGTAGAGAGCCGGAACCCTTTGTACGGAATACCATGATCTTTTTGAATACGGTTATAAACACCTTTCAACAGATCCAATTGACCCGTAATGGGTAATTGCTCATTAAAAGGATGCTCTTCTGTTTCGTTACGATCCAGCGCCTGGAGAATGATCCTTTCTTCAGTAATGATCTCAATGCTTGCGTGTGCATACAATGAAATGGTTGCATTAAGAATGGCACCACCAAATTCATCACTATACGGACTTACATCAGTGCCGCCACCAGCCAAACCAATTCTTAAAGGAGCTTTGCTTCTGAATATCATGAGAACGAAAATACTTAATTACTGTTAGTATCCTGCCAGTGAAAGAATGGAAGCGGTGATATTATTCCACGCATATTTCTTTTTTTCTTCCTGCAAACCGGGAATAAAATGAGTGGTTCCCTCTTGCTGCATAGTGAGCATGGTTTGGGCAATCGCATCAGCATTGGGTTCACAAACCAACCCTGCTTTATTGTGCGGAACAAGAGCCGGAAGCCCACCCACATTGGTAACGATCATAGGTACTTCAAAATGGTAGGCGAGGGGAGTAACACCACTTTGGGTAGCATTACGATACGGTTGCACCACAGCATCAGCAGCACAGAGATAATATTTGACTTCACTATCCGGAATAAAATCAGTTTTTAATATCAGCTGATCGTTGATATTCCATTGCTGAATTAACTCATCGTACTGTTTCCTGTCTTCATAAAATTCACCTGCAACTAATACTTTGATTTGTTGACGTTGTTCTTTTAGTTTAGCTACTGCTTCCAGAAGAAGGTCCAGACCTTTGTATTTGCGGATGAATCCAAAAAACAAAAAGATGAATTCGTTGGAAGGAATGTTCAAATGCGCTCTTGCTTCCTGCTTACTGATCTTTTCGCCGAAATTATCATAGAGTGGATGCGGCACAAATTGTGCAGGGGCAGCAGTAAATTGCTTTAGATCCTTCAATACTTTCTCACTCATAGTTACAAACCCATCCATAGGTTTTACAAAATAGTTGGTGAAGGGAACATCACCGATGCGTTTTTCATGCGGAATGATATTATCAGCAATACAAACAACTTTTATGTGCTTGTTTTTCTTCACACGTCTTAAGATGGTTCCCAGTGCAGGGCCCATGAATGGAAGCCAGTAACGAACAACAATTACATCCGGCTTTAAATTTTTTAATTCATTTCCAACACTTAACCAGTTAAGTGGATTGACAGAATTGATCTTGATCTGAATGTTCAGATCTGCAGGTTTGGGCTCAGATGAATATTGTGTGGTGCCGGGAAAGAGAAAGCCCGGATATTGTAACGAGAAAGTATAAATCGTAACCTCATGGCCTTCATTTTGAAACTGGCGGGCTAAACGCTCATTGTAGGATGCTAAGCCACCACGCAAAGGATGAGCAGGGCCAATGATGACGATATTTTTTTTGGATAGAGGCACTGATGAAACTGATTAAACTGATTTTCGCTGATGATTATTTAAGGTCGTTTGTAAAGATTTTGCGTTTTACCAATGGTCTTTTCCCAAATAAGAGCAAAAGCCCCAGTTCATAGTTGGTAGCCTTCAAATAATTGGTAAGCTGTAATTCAAAGTCTTCATGAGAATCTGAAACATTTCCTGCTTTTAATTCAAGAATCACTTTGTCTTCTACTAAAATATCTGCAAAATAATTGCCAACATCCTCTTCATCGTATAGAACATTTATAGGCTTTTGTTGAACAGCCTGAAGACCATTTTTCCGCAACTCAATCATCATTGAATTTTCATAAACTTTTTCTAAAAAACCAAAACCCAGTTTGTTATAAACAGCATAATAGCAGGAAATAATTTTGTCGGTGAGTTCTTGATGCAAATACATAGCAAAATTTTTATGAGTAAAAAATCAGTGTTCATCTTTTGCATCAGTCACATCTGTGTATCTATCCTTATAACCCCACTTTTTCTTCAATCAAATAGTTATTACGCTCAGGAGCATTACGTGCAATCAACTCACCTATGAATCCTGCAAGAAAGAGTTGAGAACCGATCAACATAATGGTGAGTGCTATAAAAAATGCAGGGCGATTGGTAATAGCAAATTCAGGATTGATGAACTTGGAAATGATCAAATAAATACTGATGCCCAGACCAATCAAAAAAGCGATCGTTCCCCACAAACCAAAAAAATGCATGGGCCTTTTGCCAAACCGTCCAACGAAGGTGATGGTTGCCAGGTCAAGAAAACCATTAATAAAGCGGCTCCAGCCAAATTTGGTCACTCCATATTTACGTTTGCGGTGTTCCACCACTTTCTCACCAATCTTACGGAAGCCCGCCCATTTCGCCAACACAGGAATATAACGATGCATTTCACCATACACTTCAATACTCTTCACCACTTTTGCATTGTATGCTTTTAATCCACAGTTAAAATCATGCAGTTGAATGCCGCTCATACTTCTTGTAGCAGCATTAAAAAATTTAGAGGGAATATTCTTTGTAAGTGTATTATCATAACGCTTCTTCTTCCAGCCACTCACCAAATGATAACCTTCCTTTGTGATCATATGGTAGAGTTCAGGAATTTCATCCGGGCTATCCTGCAAGTCAGCGTCCATGGTTATGACCACATCACCTGCAGTTGCTTTGAATCCTTCATTCAATGCCGCACTCTTGCCGTAGTTGCGTTGAAAACGGATGCCTTTAATATTTGGATTATTGGAACGCAACTGCTGAATGACATTCCATGAATCATCGGTACTTCCATCATCCACCAGAATAATTTCATAGCTGAAATGATTTTCAGCAACAACTTTATCGATCCATGCACAAAGTTCAGGCAGGGATTCCGCTTCGTCTTTTAATGGTATAACAATACTTAGATTCATCAATTACATTGATTGGGGCATATTGTTGTTGGGGTTCTTCCTGGCAAAGCCGGCACCTATCAGGGATGCAATAGCACCGATAAAAGCATAACTAAAGATGGATCCTATAATGCCAAACAAAAAATAAGACTTATCCATCATAGATGTGGTACTCTCAATGATCTCATCAGTCATTTGAGGATTTTTAGCCAGCTCTTCCCTTGTTTTTTCAATGATTTTTGCTTTTGTTTCAGGCATGATATAATACATCAGTATAAATGAAACAATTGCTATGATTGCGACAACAGCGGACGTTTTAAAGCCATGACTGAATACTTTTCCGAAGGTTACATTTCCCTCCATTTCTGATGCATATGAAATGCATGCCCAAATGATGGCGATACAAAATAAACCCAGAATTAACCATTGAAGCCAACGCTCGTAGATATCCATTACCTGAAAAACAATCCCGATGGCAACGAGCACAAGACCTATGATCAATCCTTTGTTGAGATGTGATGTAATTTTCTTTTCCATGTTCAGTTGTTTAGTTGATTTGAATTTGATTGTTATTGATAACAGCCACCGCTTTTCCTTTTAACTCTTTGCCAATGAATGCAGAGTTACGGCTTTTGGAGCGGATATCCTGTTCATCAAATACATATGTAGCTGAAGGGTCAAAGATTGTTACATTGGCGGCAGCACCTTCTTTGATTGTTGGAATATTGATGCCTGCAATGCTTCGTGGATGAATACTGATCAACTCCACCCATCGTTCAACCGTTAGCTCATTGCCTAATGCAGCGCCAACTGCTCCATAACAGGTTTCCAAACCGATCATTCCAAATTTTGCTTCCTGGAATTCACAAACCTTGCTGTCATATTCATGGGGTTGATGGTGAGAAGCAATGCAATCAACTGAACCATTGAGCACTGCCTGTTTTACAGCATCACGTTCAGCAGCGGTACGAAGTGGAGGATAGAGTTTCAGATTGGTATCGTAAGTACGCAAATCTTCATCCATAAAATACAAATGGGCAGGAGTAACGGAACAACTTACGCCTGTACCACCTTGTTTACCACGATTGATGTATTCAATACTCTTGGGAGATGTTACTCCGGTGAAATGAAGTTTTGATTCTGCGTATTTGGTGAGTTTGATATCTCTTGCTACTAATATTTCTTCAGCCAAAACAGGTTTACCCGGCAAGCCCAATTGTGTGCTTACAATGCCTTCGTTCATCAAACCATACGTGCCAATTGTTTTATCATCAGGAATCTGTAATAAAACCCCGTTGAATGCTTTTACATATTGCAATGCTTTCAGTAATAAGCCTGCACTTTGCACAGGGTGCCATCCATCACTAAAAGCAGCAGCACCGGCAGCTTTCATATCATACATCTCAGCCAGTTCTTTTCCTTCAGCCTGTTTTGTAATGGCCCCCAGCGGATGCACTGTTACAACTGCCTGTTTTGATTTTTGAATGATGTATTCCACCTGGCTTTTACCATCCACCACCGGTTTTGTATTGGGTAATACCATTACTTCTGTAAATCCACCCCTAGCGGCTGCAGCAATTCCAGTTTCAATGGTTTCCTTGAATTCAAGTCCGGGATCGCAGAAATGTGCAAACAGATCCATCCACCCCGGAGATACATGCAAGCCCGGGGCTTCCAAAACATGATCTGCTTTTTGCTGAAGAGAACCAATTTCTTTTATGATACCATTTTCAATGAGTATATCCTGAATGCTTAAATGGAACGAAGAGGTGGGATCAACAATTTTTGCCTGCCTGATGAGAATGGTCATGTAAGGATTCAAATGTTGGGCGCTAAGATAAGTTTTTGTTGGGTGATTTTAAGCGACAAAAACAATAAGGCCCACAATGTGAGCCTTATTTATAAGTCGGGACGACTAGATTCGAACTAGTCCCGCTTTGGCGGGACACCCCATCCAAGTGCGTTATACTAAATATCGTTGATTTTCATTCAGCCAACGTTGAATTCCCCGTTTTTTTATAACCGACTCCAAGTGCATACTTTCTGAGCGGCTCGATAATGAAATTTGTACTATAAGCTTCCATGGCAAGCTATGTTTTGTACTCTTTACTTCGCCATTATTATGCCTTTTCAAACGTTCAGTGATATTATCTGTTTGCCCACAGTAATAGCGATGGGTAACTGATGACTGCAATATGTAAACGATAAATTCCATATATATAATAAGGCCCACAATGTGAGCCTTATTTATAAGTCGGGACGACTAGATTCGAACTAGCGACCCCTTGCACCCCATACAAGTGCGCTACCGGGCTGCGCCACGTCCCGAACTTTTCCGGGCGGCAAATGTAAGACTTATTCAATCTTTGGCAAAATCAGAACAGGCAGAAAGAATAAAATCCACCGTACGGGTGATATCATTTGCAAAAGTTATTTTACACCTATAAATTCACAAAAAAATTAAGTACTGCTTATGAAAAAATGGATATTCTCATCACTCTTCGTCTTTTATTTTGTACAGGTAACTTTTGCACAATTCCAGGGGCAAACCGTTTACAACCGTGTTCCAATAGGGCAGTTATTAGCCGGTGGCCTGCCATTTACAGTTGAGCCAAATGAAAAAATAGAAGGAACCCCTTTTTTATATGATTTCTTTTCTGATTGCTACCTGCAACTGAAGGATAAAAAATTCTATTCAGGTGTAAAAGTGAGATTCAATTTAGTTACGAATAAACTGCACTTTCAAAATGAAAAAGGGCAGGAGATCGTGGCCGAAGACGGGAATGTGTTGAAATTTCATTTCTCAGTACCTATCAATGACAAAGAAGCTGAGTCTTATACGTTTGGTTGTGGTTATCCTGAATCTCCCGGCACAACTGCCTTTACCTATTTCCAGGAATACAATTCAGGAGCGGCAGGTTTTTTACGACTGGTGAATAAATTTGTTGCTGAACGTAAAACAATTGCTACGGTTGACCCTGTTAAAGCTTATGAAGAAAAGGATACATACTATGTTTACAATTCTGTAACCGGTAAACTTATCAAGTGGCGTAAAGGAAAGGATTTTATTTTGGATATGCTTTCAGACAAAGCAACTGAAGTAAACAAATATATTGCTGACAATAAGCTTGCCTGTAAAAACCCGGAAGATATTATTCAAATCATCCAACATTACAATACAATTACCAAGTAGTATTTTGGGCAATAAAAGATTTACATGACTCCTGAACGGCGTAACCGTCTTATTTCTGTTCTTAACAAACGCCAGCCTGATCTAACCGTTGTGCTGGAGAATGTATTTGATCCTCATAATATATCAGCAGTAATGCGTACCTGTGATGCTGTAGGCATCCAGGAAATTTATGTGCTTACCAATAAAATTCCACGGCACAAAAAATGGGGGGCCAGAAGTTCTTCCAGCGCTGCCAAATGGTTAACAGTTCATCAATTTGATGACCTGGAAGCATGTGTAGCTGCTGTACATAAAAAGTTTTCAAAAATATATACCACCCACCTCAGCAGTGATGCAGTGAGCCTGCATCAAATTGATTTTACCGAAAGTGTGGCATTGGTGTTTGGGAATGAACATGCAGGTGTGAGCGAAGAAATGATCGCCAAAGCCGACGGCAATTTTATTATTCCTCAGATGGGCATCATCCAATCGCTGAACATTTCTGTTGCCTGTGCGGTGAGTATTTATGAAGCACTTCGGCAAAAAACAAATGCCGGCCATTACAACCAGCAACGTTTGGATGATGGAACCTATCAGCAATTATTACAGGAATGGGGCTTTAAGGCTGATGATTTGGAAGAACTTAACAAAGATGATTCCTAATTTTAATGCATGAAACGAACCCTTGTTTTAGTAACTCTTCTTTTCATAACATATTCTACCCGTGCACAGGAGATCAAGCGTTGGAAAATGAATGATCTGCTGGAGTATATGGAGAAATCTGACTCTGCATTGGTCATCAATTTCTGGGCAACGTTCTGTGGCCCCTGCATTGAAGAAATCCCTTACTTCCAAACCATTGCTGAAAAATACAAAGATCAAAAAGTAAAGCTGCTGCTGGTAAGCCTTGATTTTAAAGAATACTACCCGCAAAAGATTGCAGCATTTGCCAAACGCTTTGGTTTTACGGCTGAGATTGTTTGGTTGGATGAGGAAAAGCCGGATGAATTTTGCCCGAAGATCGATACTGCGTGGAGTGGGGCTATGCCGGCAACACTATTTGTAAATAAGGCAACCAAATATCGAAAATTTATTGAAGCACAAATGAAGCCTGAAGAAGTAGAAACCGCTATTAAAAATCTTGTTGAAGCCAAATAAAAAAGTCCCGCTGTGAGCGGGACTTTTTTATCTTCTGTTTTTTCTTATGACTTTCTCTTAATCGTGCAACCCATTGCTTTGGATGTGCTCATACTAACTGTTTTACCACTTACCAGTTCATCAATCGCCACTTTCAAATGATCTCTTGTACTTTCGGATGGTGTTTTTGGATTATCTGTAATTGCACCATGGTACACCAGTTTCATATCCTTGTCAAACAAATAGCACTCAGGAGTTACTTTGGCACCAAAGGCATTGGCCATGATGCTGTTTTCATCAATCACATAAGGCCACCTGTAGTTTTGATCTTTGGCATATTCTGCCATTGCATCTTTTGAATCAGCAGCATCACGCTGACCTTCATTACTATTCAACACGATCACACCCACTTCTTTTGACAATGCATAGCCATAACCTTCCGTTGCTACCTGTTGATTCTTGATCACCCACGGACAGGTATTGCAACTGAACACCACCAATAATCCGTTTTTCTTTTTTACATCATTGAATGAAAGTGACTTGCCACTGATATCTTTCATTTTTGTATCGGGAGACGGGGCTTTATCTCCAATACTCAATTCAGAAGGTCTGAGCATCATGGATGCCAGTACCACAAACAATAAGGGGAGAAAAAAAAGCTTCTTCATGTGTTATAATTTTAGATACTAAAGTTAACGTAGGAAGGGGCAAAAAGTTGACCCGTTTGCCATTTATTGCAACCTTCTATCAGATTGAGCCTTGAGTTGTTTGATGCTCACATTCAGTTCAAAGCCGATGAGGATCACCAATGAGTTCACATAGATCAACACCATGATCACCATAATCGTACCAATAGATCCATACACTTTGTTATAAGTTGCAAAATTGTTGATCCAGAAAGAAAAAAGATAGGTAAACAGGATCAGGAGGCTGCAGGCAACAATGGAACCCGGAGAAATGAGCTTCCATTTTTTTTCAACCGATGGTGCATGCCGGTAAATAAATGCAATCGAATAGAAAAACAGCGCCATGATCACAAACCAGCGTAATGATTTAATGAGCAGTTTTACAAACTCATTTTCAATTTTCAGCCATTCCATTAAACTGCTGAACACAACACCCTGCGTCATTAAAATAAGCATGCCTGCAATGAACAGCAGCATGATGATGAAGGTGAGTTTAATTGCTTTCCATCGATACACCATAAATCCTTTCAGCTCTTTTTCATGAATGGAGCGGTTAAAACTGTGAATGATCCCCAGCACCGCATTGGAGGAATAAAACACGGCAATTAAAAAACCCAGGCTGAGCAAGCTATTACGGGGTCTTCCAAAAAAATCATTTAAAAAATCCTGTACAATATTCCGTGTGGCCACATTGGGTGTGAGGTCTTTTACAAAATTCATTACCTCTTTATTGAACAGATCCGCAATCGGGAAAAGGGGTACTAACGAAAATAAAAAGATGCAGGCAGGGGGAATAGCCATGATGAAATTGAAAGAAATGGCCGCCGCCCGTTCATTCAAACCTACTTTTTGTGTTTGTTTGAAAAAGAAACGGATCACATCATACAGAGGCACTCCTTCAAAACCGGGAAGCTTGGTTCGTTTGCTGAAAGCAATGGCGTGACTGATGACCGGCAGTTCTGTTATGATGCGAACAATTTTAATCACAGCACCGAAAATAAACTTTTTTAATTAGCTGTAAAGGATCGTACCAGGGTGCTTTTTAGGCAACCAAAGAGGATTAAAGAGAAAAGTGAATAAAGAAAACAAAGAGGGCAAGAGAAAAAGAGGAAATACAAAAATCTCTTACCCTCTTATCCTCTTTGTAAATAAATACAGATGTTAGAGACGAAGGCTAATACGTATAATCAACCAATCCTTTTATTGAATCTTATTTTGATTGAGCCAATCCTGGTAAATCTTTGCATTTTTGAAATGATCGGTTTCGTTTTCAGCAAAAGCATGATACCCATTGCCATTGGGCTTGGCGCAGAAAAATAAATAATTGGTTTGTTGGGTGTTGAGTACTGCTTCAATGGTTGCTGTTTGCGGCGTGCAAATAGGGCCGGGCGGAAGCCCTTTGTTCTTGTAGGTATTGTATGGACTGGAAGCGGTAGAATTGATATGTCCGAAATAAATACGTTTCAATGAAAAATCATTCAGTGCAAACTTGATGGTTGGGTCTGCACCGAGGTACATTCCTTTGCGAAGCCTGTTGAGATACACACTGCTGATGATGGGTTTTTCATCATTCCGTAAAGTTTCTTCTTCTACAATGGAAGCCAGTATATACACTTCTTCCGGTGTAAGACCTAAAGCGGCTGCTTTGTTTTTACGTTCTGCCGTCCAGAATTTTTGATGCTGTTGTTCCAGCTTTTGCAGAATGCGTTTGGGGCTGGTACTCCAGTAATACGTGTAGGTATCAGGAAGTATTAAGGTCATGATGGTATTGGTGTCCAACCCAAAATGTTTTAATGAATCCGTATTGGTGATGTAGGCAAGAAAAGTTTCTGCATTAGTTTCAAACTTGCGGCCTACGAGTTGAGCCAAATCATTTTTTGTACGCAGTTTGGTAATGGTGAGGTTTACCTGTTCCTGCCGGTTGTTACGGATTTTTCTTACCAGTGAAAAAACACTTTCACTGCCTGTGATGGCATATTTACCGGGACGGAGTTTTTGCCAGATATTCAACCGGTCACCCAACCATTCAAAAGCACCCAGGTGTTTCATGAGTGAACTGTCTTTCAACGATCCTAATACGGCTTCTTTAGTAGCATTGCCTGTGCGGATGTAGAGATAAGGATTGGTGCCGTTATATAATGATGCAGGTGCAAAGAATAACCATGCAAGGTAAAGAGCAATTAATACGATAATAAGGGCAGCTATCTTCAACCATTTTTTCATTTGTGCCATTGTGATTTGTAAACAAAAGTAGGAGATGAGGGGTGATTGTATTTACCGGTGCTGAAAATTTTGCACTTAGCTTACGAAAATGATGCCAGCAAAATGTGGTTTTGAAGCAATGGCAAATATTCTTTCTGTTACTTCTCTTTATCGGCTGGTGCCCTCGGCAACCGAAATGATGATACAGTGTGTTATACTTTTATATACAAGCTCTGAGTCGCAGACTCAGAACAATTTTCATTTTTTTCTTTACTCATCGTTTACCACTACCGGCTTAACTTGTTTTGAATACAAAGGATAACTGGGGGAGGGTAATTCAACATTGTATAATACCAGCATAGGCAAAATGCAAGTGGCATTTTGAGCGCTTTTAACAGCGCTTTGACAGGCAGTATCCTGCCATTAAAGATGGATTTGGCCTCTTATTGAAGATGATGAGAATAAAGGAAACCTGATATCAAAGTGGCAAAAATGGCAATAATGGCCCTTTGATTGATTCAGTAGTCTTGTTGGTGTTAACTTGCTGTATGGCAAAACAAACAGGTGCAATCAAGATCAAGGGTACTGTAAGTGGTATTTGTTTTTACAGTATGGGTGGTGTTTTTTATGCCCGGATCAAGAGTTCCCTGACGGGTGAGCGTGTAAGAACAGATCCTGCATTTACCAAGACGATGCAATGGGCTGGCCGAATGGGTACAGCCTCGAAGATTGCCTCTTTGATTTACCGGGCTACAGTTCCCACTGAAGAACAAACCAGAGAGAAGTTCCGGGAGGTGGTGAGCAGGGTATTACGTGCTTTGCCTGATCGACCATGATTTGTGCCTTGTAAAGCGGTTGAGGATTCTTCTTTGTACTATGTACTGTATCAAAAGAATTATTTTTTTCAGCTAATCTTGAATTATCAGGAGGTTGAATTTATCTTTACGAAAACAAGTATTATGACTGAGAAAACCATCCATGAAGGAAGAAATGTTAAACGCATCAGGGAGATTTTAGGTATTAAGCAGGATGCCCTTGCACTGGAATTAGGTTTAAGTCAACAGGCAGTAAGTGCTTTAGAGCAAAAAGAGAAAATTGATGATAAGATACTTGCAGATGTTGCCAAGTTTTTAAAAGTGCCAGTGGATGCAATTAAAGGTTTTAATGAGGAAGCAGTTTTTAATATTGTTGGTAATACCTATCATGATCAAGCAGCCTCTGTACACTACAGTTTTAATCCTATCGACAAGATTATAGTGCTCTATGATCAACTGCTCAAAGAGAAAGATGAAAAAATAGCCTTACTGGAACAAATACTCTCCAAGAAGTGACCTATTTTATTTATCGGTTGATTTCGCCACCAACCGAATTGGATGATGATACTGATGTAGTTGTTGACGACACCAACCAGTAAGAAAAAATCTTTTCTCCGTAGCAGGAGATTGCCACGGCTTTGGCTCGCACGGATGGCTCTTGAAAGCCTCGCAATGACGTTTTTATTTTTCGTGTATCTGTTGAATGATGTATCATAGCCCAACCTCTGCACGTCATAGCGAGGAGGAGGTACGACGACGTGGCTATCTCCCCAACTTTCTTTAATTATCGGTTGTGTCCTCACCAACCGAAATGATGATGTTGAATAAAAAGTAGTAACGGTTGGCAACAGGTCGGGAGACCTGCGCCAGAAGAGAGTAAACCTAAGCAAGTTTAAAAGGATATAAGCGAACTACCTGAAGTCCTGCTGCAAGAATATGAAAACTTGCTAATCCAAAATTTTCTTCCGCCCAAAGATATTCACTTGAACATCCGCCTTCTCCACAATCACAACATGAAATTTGTCCCTTAAAATTTCCTGTCCTAACTAATGTGTCAACAGAACTTTCATTCAAAGGGTCTGTAAAAGTATCTTGCTCATTACCAAAGTTTGATATTTCAATTTGTTGTATATCCATTATTTCAAACCGCTTTTCTGGTAGAAGGTCGCTAAGGGGTTTTTCAAAATCTTTAATCAATTTTATTTTACCTGTCTTTGGAAAGAAATGTGTTAAGTAAGAGTTCTGAATGAACTTATCAATATCTTTTTGCGGTTCAAATTCAAAGAAATAATCACTTAAAGAAGTGTCAAATGAAAGAAACAATCTTGAAAACTCTTCTTCAATCCAATAATCTTTTGCAGGTGCAAAGTCTATAATCGTTTCGCCTGTTGTTGAAAGTTCGGTGAATTTTTCGCTTGCCAACCGAAGCATTGTTTCTGTGTCAAACGATAGTTTTAAATCTGTCATAATTAGGGTGTTCAAAAAGCATTGCAGGCAACGTTAAAGAATTTGTGTTTGTGGAGGAATTTGAAATCCGTCAGCTTGGTACAAATGCTGATGTAAAATACAAAAGTTCATTATTTATTCAATTGCTCAATTTATAACGTCGGGCTGGGGCAGAAGCTGATAGTAGCACACAGTTGAAGCGGCGTTATCAGTCCGCCGGCATAACATAAATGCAATGTTAGCTGTAGTTTTGGTTAAGTATGAGGCGGAATGTTATTTTTAATTTTCTCGTCAACTTCGTTTCTTAAGTCATTCTTTATAAAGTCGATAAAGGTGTCAACTGCTTCAGCATGAGAAGGGTGAATATCTTTATACTCGTCTCTTTTGCTTTTAATTGCTTCTGTAAATCTTCTTTGAGTATACTTTACTGCCATTTCTTTATAGATTTTGTCACCTATTTCTTTTAAAGTGGCAGCAATATCAAGTGATAAAGAAATAAACATATATTTCATGTCTTTTTCTTTATTCTCACCGTCTTCGTCAACACCAAATAGCTTCCTTAATTGATTATAATTTTTTGTCAGAGCAAAACATTTTTCAAAAGTGTCGACCATATAAACATGAGCAAATTTGTTCCTGACCTCCATGAAAATTTGAAACTTTTGTCCTTGCTCTTTGTTGAGATAGTTTAAGTCTAACAATAAATTTGCTTTTGCGTTAAAGCTTAATGCGTATGAAGAAGTTCCGAAGGAACGTGTCTCATCAGGATTTACACCAAGTAATCTAGAAATTATCACGTTTAACAAGTGTTCAATTTTTACAGACATTTCAACTACAAATGTCCTTGGAGTTAATTCGTTATTCTGGTCCATAAAAATTACAGCTAACTCATAAATATACGCAACTTCTTATATAATTTTTCATTGATAATCAACTCGCCTTTATACAAATGTGAAATCCCTTACAGGCTAGTATCTTCACCAACCTAAATATTTTTAGTTGAGATATTTGGCAGGGGCACCAATAATTAAACCAATGATGCCCAGTGAACGGAACGTACAAGCGAGTGACACAAATACGCTGCTATGAAAAACCACAGCCGGTAACCAAATAAAAAAACCTCTGCTTTTGACAGAGGTAAAAAAAATATTTTTGAAAAAATTATTTTGCAGGTTGTTGCACAGGCGTTGTTGTTGGAGGTGGTGCCTGTTGCTGTGCAGGAGCCGTTGTTTGACGGGTAGGCACATTTTCAATAGCGCTTGAAACAGAACTGCCGCTGAGGAAAAAACTGGAGAACAGGCAAAGCAATGCTACCACGCCTGCAAAGATCCAGGTTCCTTTTTCCAGTACATCTGTTGTTTGTTTTACGCCCATGAACTGGGTGTTAAATCCACCAATGCTTCCACTGAGGCCACCGCCTTTTGGGTTTTGAACCAATACTACGAAACCAAGCAGGGCACTTGCTAATACTACGAGGATAATGAATAAAACGGTCATTTCTAAAAGTTTAATCTTTGAATTTGGCTGGCAAAGTAAGCGCTTTTTTCAGGATGGAGCAAACTTAATTTACGATAGAGTTCGGCGGCTTTTTGCGCCTTTCCCTGCTGTTCCAGCACTTTGGCCATGCTTTCTGTGATAATTTCTTCTTCCCGGTTGCTGGTGCCTGCCATTTGTACCAGTTGTTTTTCTGCTGTTTCATCCAAAGGCATCTCATCAGCCGGGTTTACCTTTTTAAGGGTTTTGAGCCATTGGGTGAAGGTTTTTAACTGTTGCCCCAACTTATCATTCCCCAAACGCTCTTCCCTTAAACGGATGCCCTGCGAAGCAAAATAATCTACTGTATGCAGTGGTTCAAAGCTGAGCTTAGCATCTGCAGGAACTTCCTGTTTTAAAATATCAGAAAGGGGTTTAAAATTGGGTTCCGGTTCGTTTGCATCGGCTGCTTCTATGAGCACTTCAGCATTGGTTGCTGTTTCTGCTTCTTCTAACAACGCAGTTGCTTCCTGCTCATCTGCAGCATGTATTAAGAGTTCTGCATTGACAGCCGTCTCAGTTTCTTCCATGAGTGTCATTGTTTCCTGTTCATCTACTGCATCTACCAGCACCTGTGCATCGATGACTGCATCGTTTTCATCCTGTAGGGTTATTGCAGGTGCAGCTGGTTTGATTTCTTCTGCAACCGCTGTTTCATTTACAACAGGAGTCAGAATGATCTCTTCTTCTGTTTGTGTAACCCGGTTGATCTGATGCTGCAACCATAAAGGATGCTGCGTATATAACAATGCTTTTTGAATCTGCCCATCAGCAACATCTGTGTTTTGTTGTTGCTGTTTGATGGCTGACAATACCTGTGCTGTTCCAAACCATGGATAGGCAGTCACCAATTCATTCAACTCATCTGCACTTATTGCTGAAAGTGAAGCAGGGTCTTGCAGGCATCGTATCAATTGTTCAGCATTCATCGTTGGCAAAGTAATGGATAATTACCAGTTAGAGAAAATGCGGTTAAAAATTTCGTCGGTGAGGTTTTGAACAATCTGGTCGGTTAATGAAGCTTCTGCCTGTGTTAAGGATTGATTGGCTGAGAAATCAAAATTTCGGGTAAGATCGGTTTCAAAATTCTTTTTTTCATCCAGCCTGTTTTTGAAAATCAGATGTACGGTTACATTCAAACGGTTACTGGCAACCTGTCCGCCGGAAATACCTGATGTGGTTACATAGTAATCAGTGATCTGTCCGCTGATGTCGTAATGAGCTTCATCACTGTTGGTTTGTGATAAGCGTGTTTGATTGATCACTTTTTGGCGAAGTTTATCAGTTAATCTTTGGCTGAGTTGCGGATTAACGATCCTTGCCCTGTTTTCAATATACTGTACCCGTACGGTTTTTACTTCCGGTGGAATGGAGACGTCTTTGAAAGAATAACAAGAAGAGAAAAATCCAAATAACAAAAAACAAAATCCAAAAAAGAGAGTCAATTTGGAACTTGCAATTTGTATTTTGGTTCTTATTTTTTTACAGGTCTTCAATATCATACTCCTTCAATTTACGGTATAAAGTACGTTCGCTGATACCAAGGTCGAGTGCAGCATCACGACGTTTGCTTTTATGTTTCTTCAATGCTTTTATGATGAGTTCTTTTTCTTTGTCCATGATGTTGAGACTTTCTTCCACATCTTCATGCGCATGAATCACATCATTATTGCTCATGATCACAGGTTGTACAGATGCTCCGTTGTTGAATGGTGCCTGTACCTCCAATGATTTTGGTTCTGGCAAAATGGTTTCGTTAAAAAATTGGGCAGGCATTTGCGGAACAGAACCGCCGCCATGCTGCACCATTTCAAAAAACATTTTTTTCAGCTCTGTTACATCCCGCTTCATATCAAAAAAGAGCTTGTATAAGATCTCCCGTTCATTCGCAAATTCTGTTCCGCTTCCTGCAGTTGATGGTTGATGAGCCAACACAGGCAAACGGTTGAAACTACGTTCCGGCAGGAAGGGCGCCAGGTCTTTTGCTGTTATTTTTTTATTGGTGGAAAGCACAGAGATCTGCTCTGCAATATTCTTCAATTCACGCACATTGCCGGGAAAGGGATAGCTGATTAACAGATTTTTCGCATCTTCTTCCAGGTTTACAGGAACAGTTTTGTAACGCTCTGCAAAATCAACCGTGAATTTGCGGAAGAGGAGAGGAATATCTTCTTTCCTGTCTCTTAACGCAGGTACACGAATGGGAACGGTGTTCAAACGATAGTACAGGTCTTCACGAAACTTGTTGTTATGTGTGTATTCCAGTAATTCTTTATTGGTGGCGGCTATTACACGCACATCGGTCTTTTGTACTTTGCTGGAACCAACACGAATAAATTCGCCTGTTTCCAATACACGGAGCAAACGGGCTTGTGTGCCTAATGGCATTTCACCAATTTCATCCAGGAAAATCGTACCGCCATTCACCGTTTCAAAATAACCCTTGCGTGCATCCACTGCACCGGTGAAGGAACCTTTTTCATGACCGAATAATTCTGAGTCAATTGTTCCTTCAGGAATAGCACCACAGTTCACCGCAATAAACGGATTGTGCTTGCGGGCACTCAATGAATGTATGATCTGTGAAAAAACTTCTTTACCTACACCGCTCTCACCATTGATGAGAACAGTTAAATCCGTAGCAGCTACCTGCACTGCCGTATTCAACGCATGGTTGAGAGCAGGGGAGTTGCCAATAATGCCAAAACGATTTTTAATACTTTGTATATCCATTATTCGTGTACAATTTTACCCATGAGCGTTGCCTTGTTGCAGGAGTGAACATGCACCAACACATAATCGCCTTTCTTTACATCAATATTTTCTTTAGGGAATACGATCACTTTGTTTTGTGAGTTGCGGCCCATCCATTCCAGGTTGCTTTTTTTACTTTCTCCTTCAATCAGCACCTTAAAAGTTTTACCTACATCTCTTTGATTACTTTCCAATGAAAGCCGGTATTGTTTATCAACAATTTCCTGCAGCCTTCTTTTCTTTACTTCTTCAGGTACATCATCTGTATAACGTTTGGCAGCTAATGTACCCGGGCGTTCACTATAAAAAAACATATAGCTATAGTCGTATTGACTGTAATCCATGATGCTCAATGTATCTGCATGTTCTTCTTCTGTTTCACTGCAAAAACCGGCAATGATATCAGAACTGATACCGCAGTCAGGAATAATTTCACGGATACGATCCACTTTCTTCATGTACCATTCTCTTGTATAAGTTCTGTTCATCAACTGTAATACTCTTGTATTACCGCTTTGCACCGGCAAATGAATATAGTTGCAGATATTCTCATACTTGGCCATGGTATACAATACTTCATCCGTAATATCTTTCGGATGAGAAGTAGAGAAACGAACTCTTAATTCAGGGGAAACCAATGCTACCATCTCCAGCAACTTTGCAAATGTTACATTGGTATTGTCAGCTTCATTATTCCAATAGTAACTATCAACATTCTGTCCAAGCAACGTCACTTCTTTATACCCTCTGTCAAAGAGATCCTTTGCTTCTGCTACAATCGAAAATGCATCACGGCTTCTTTCTCTTCCCCTGGTGAAGGGCACCACACAAAACGTACACATATTGTTACATCCACGCATGATAGAGATGAAGGCACTTACACCATTACTCTCCAAACGAACGGGTGAAATATCAGCATAGGTTTCTTCACGGCTCAATAACACATTCACGGCTTTTTGCCCACCTTCCGCTTCTTCCACCAAACCCGGCAATGTTCTGTAGGCATCAGGGCCAACAACCAAATCCACTAATTTTTCTTCCTCTAAAAGTTTGGCTTTTAAACGTTCGGCCATGCAACCCAATACACCCACCAGTGTACCCGGGTTTGTTTCTTTTAGTTTGCGAAATTCTGTTAATCGTTTACGAACTGTTTGCTCCGCTTTTTCACGGATAGAACAAGTGTTGAGCAATATCAGATCAGCTTCTTCACAGTTGCGGGTAGCTCCAAAGCCGGCACCATTTAAAATGCTGGCCACAATTTCACTATCGCTAAAGTTCATCTGGCAGCCATAGCTTTCAATATAAAAACGCTTTTTGTACTGGTTGGGGTCGTTGGAAAAGGGTGCAAAAGCCTCGCCCTGGCGTGCCTCATCATGTACTTTACCTTCTGTCATCAAGTCCATCATTTCAAAACAAAATTGGAGAGCAAAGTTAAGTGATTCAGAGGGATTTTGTGACAGCTTGGCAGCATTACCGCTAATGTAAATCAGGAAATAACATTGCCTGTAAGCCGTAGTTTTGCAGCATTAACCCGAGAGACTTTGAGACATTTTCTGTTGTATATTTTTACCCTATCCATTGCTTTTCAATCCACTAAGGCACAGGACTCCAAAAAAGAGTTGGGCACTGTTATAGGTTCTGTTTTGGACGCTTCGAACCAAAAAGCCATTATTGGAGCAACGGTGGCCATGATTCCTTTTGCTGATTCTACCAAAGCCCAATACTTTTTGACGGATAAGAACGGCAGCTTTCACTTTTACCAATTGGCCTTTGGATACTACCGGGTAAAAATTACGGCGGTTGGGTTTCGTACCAAACAGATTGACAGCATTCACCTGCGGGCAGAGCGGTATGACTTTAACCTGAATGATATCCTCCTCAGCAACCAGTCTGTTGAACTCACGGAAGTGATCATTTATGCTGAAAAACCTTTGATCGAAAGCAAGGATGGTAATATCACTTTTAATGTGGGCGAAAGTGCATTAAGCAATGGAAGCAGTGCCACTGATCTGCTGAAACAAACACCGCTTGTAACGACTGATCCCAACGGAAAAATTTTAGTACGGGGTAAAGAGCCCAAGATTTTGATTGATGATAAGCCTGTGGAGCTAAACATGCAGCAGTTACAGGATTTGCTGGAAAGTATGCCCGGCAGTACGATTGAAAAAATTGAAGTGCTCACCAATCCACCACCACAATTTGCCAATGAACAGGGTGGAGTGATCAACATCGTTACTAAAAAAGGAAGAGTGGGTTTTGGCGGAAGAGTGAATGTGTATGGCGGTACCCGTGGCGAATTGGGCACCAGTGCCAATTTCAACTACCGCAAGCAGGGCTTTGCCATTAATTTCAATGCCGGTGCCGGTTATAATCGTTTTCAAAGTGAAGGCTATAGTAATCGTACAAATATTTATAAAGACTCCAGCAACCAGCTCAATATTATTAATCGTTCTGATAATGAAAACATCCGTCCCAATTTTCGTTTGAATGTGGATTATGACATCAACAAACGAAACATCATTAACCTGGTAGCACAGTACAATCAAAATGGCTATGACAATGAAGGATTTAACCGTTTCACCAATATCAATCGCTTTGGTTCAATCTGGAAGTTGAGCGAACGGCAAATTGTTACAGATGGTTACAACAGAAACCCCAATCTCAATTTTACCTATACACATAAAGGTAAACAGGCAGGAGAGCAGCTACGCATTATTGCAGGTGTAAGCCGTGGATGGAACCGTAATGCCCGGAATTTTTTCCAGGAGTTTTTATCACCTGATGGTGCCGCTACAGGAGTTGATTCCTCACAAAAGCAAACAACAAGAACAAGAAGCAATGGGTTTAACTTCAATGCAGCTTATGATCGTATGCTCAAGAATAAGAAGACAAGTATTTCAACCGGAGCTTTGTACAACCGCAGCAACAGTCATGTATTGTTAACAACAGAATTTTTAAAGAAACCTGAAGGTAATTTTTTCAAGGTAGATCTGTTGAGTAATGATTTTGAATTTCACCAGGATGTGATCAATGCAAGAGTTTCAGCCAAACATATTTTCAAACCGGGCTTTTCGATAAGCACCGGTGCTGCAGTAGAGCAAACCAATATTTATTTTGAACTGCCGTTGCTGAAGCAAACAATGTATAATCGTTATGTAAACTTTTTGCCTTTTGCGAATTTCAACAGAAGCTGGGCAAACAAGACCAATCTTACGTTCTCGTATAGAAGAACCATCCGCCGCCCGGGTATTAATGAATTGAATCCTGCTGTTGATTACAGCGATCCTTATAATTTACGTTATGGCAATCCTGATCTGTTACCCACCTTATCACACACATTTGATTTGGTAGCAGGCAAAACCAAAGAGAAATTCTTTTTCAATGTTGGAGCCGGTTATAATTTGGTAGAAGATATTTTTTCTCAAATACGAACATTGTTACCTGATAGTAAAACGGAGATCACCTGGAGAAATGTAAGTGCAAGACAGGAATATGAAGTGAGCAGCTGGAGTGGTCTTACGCTTTCCAAAAAACTCAGAGCCAATTTCAGTGCCAGTTATATTTACAATAAGTATGGTTCTTTTGATAAAGAAGTGCGTAAGTTTCGTGACGGAGGTTCATTTACATCCAACATTAACACCAATTTCAATCCTACAGATGTATGGACATTCACCGGCAACTTCACTTTTAACCGGTTTGCCAATCCACAGGGTACGGTACGCAGCAATCTCAACATGAACATTGGTATTCAGCGTAAAATTTTAAAGAAAAAATTCATCATCACGCTTAACGCTATTGACCCCTTGGTGCAGCAGCGAAACAGAACGTTCACCTATGGACCTAACTTTAATTTAGAGAGTTACAGTCAAACGCAAACAAGGAATTACAGGTTGACATTGAGTTATATGTTCAATAAAACCAAAGTAAACAAACCGACAATTAAGTTACCGGTACAAAAATAATCTTCTACTTCTTCACAAACCGCATTACAGCAACATCACCTGTTAAAAAGTTGATGGTTTTATTATCATCACTCAAACTGTAGCCGTCAACTTTTTTAAGCATATCAAGAAATGCACGTTCTCCATTTCCTTCGCAGGCCATGAGTGTGGAACGGCCGTCGCCAAATTTGATGTTCATTCCATCCATTTTAAACGGAGCACTGAATGCATTACAACTGGTATTACCACTGATCTCACCCGTTGCCAAATCAAAACTGATGCTTGGTTTCTTACCCGGGTACAAACCTTCAAATGCAATTCGTAGTCCTGATATGTAATTCATTTCCCAAACACCTTCCAGTTTCGAAGCAAGTGCAGCATCAACAGCAGAAAATTTCAGTATAATTGAATCATTATTTCTGAACGAAAGAATATTATCAGAAATTCTCCATTTATGTGTATTATCAACTGCTTTTAAAATGATACTTTCAATTTGCCTATCATCCGAGCAAAGCATTTTGGTTGTTGCAGTCATAATAAATTTAATAACATCTTTACCCGTAAGTTCAAACGTTCCAGCAATGCGATTACATCCAGTATATCCCGAAAAAGTATTTTCTTGACCTGCAGTGAATAATAAGTGTGCCCTTTTACCAACCTCAGCGTTTACTCTTTTACCATCAACTTCAATCAAATCCCAGCGATGCATATATAAATGCTCACTGCCGGAAGTATTTGAACTCGTATTAGAACCTGGTTGATCAGAAATTGTTTTGGTGCTTTTACAGGATAACGCCAATACAGAAAGAAGAAGGAGTGACATTTGTTTCATACATAAAGTTTTGGTGATAGATGTTATGGTAAATGTGATTACATAAGTTAAAAAGCCATGAGCTTCATTTTGACAAGTTGTTAAGAATTGTAAAAGGCCGCTACTTTAATATACTGCAAATAATGAATCTGCCAGGCAAACTGTTTAATCCTATTGATGTATCACAGTCTGCTTCATCAACAAATTTGAACTAACTTTCCGGCATGAGCCAGATGAACTTTCATACCCGCAAATGGGTGAAACCGGAAGACCTCAATCCCAACAGCACATTGTTTGGTGGCCGTTTATTGCAATGGATCGATGAAGAAGCCGCTTTGTACGCTGTAATTCAACTGGAGAACCCGCATGTGGTGACCAAGTTTATTTCAGAGATCAACTTTATTTCTGCACCCGGACAGGGAGATATTATTGAGATAGGTATTTTAGCCACACATTTCGGCAATACATCACTCACCATGCGTTGCGAAGTGAGAAATAAACTTACACGTGAACCGATTCTTACGATTGAAAAAATTGTTTTTGTAAACGTTGACAAGGAAGGCAAACCCACGCCGCATGGTAAAACAGAAATTACCTATGTAAAAGACAGGCTGGGAGATGAGTTTTAAAAATCAAAAGCCCCGTTTGGGGCTTCTGATTCAGGAATAAGAACAGGTGCGTTTACACTCTCTCTTTTTCTCTGTTTTCTTTTCCACCTTTTTTTCTGTTTTCCTGTCTTCTTTACGATTGATGTTGGCAATGGCAACAAAACCTGCAAACGCCAGCACCACCGTAATGAGAATCGCTTTCTTCATGGGAGAAAATTTAGAACTATAAGTTAGGAAGAAAAAAGCAGATATGGTATGATGTTTTGATGAACGGAGTTAATCCGGTGAGGTTACTTTCACATTCTTACCATCAAAGTTGATGAACAGCACACGAGCTGACAGAACAGGTTGACCGCCTTGCTGAGCAGGGATCCATTTGGTTTGATCCAGCAAACGCTTGAGTTCGTTAAAATCAGGACGAACGTTGCTGTTGGGTTGGGCCCGGTAAAAACAACATTGTCCGTCTTTGGAAATAAGCAGGCTCAGCGTAATTCGCCCACCGGCTTTCTTTTGAACGTATTGCTTAAAGAAAGTATCGAAAAAATCGTCGAGACTTGTTTTGGAATTATTCCATTGTGCGGGTTGTGATACACGTACGGCCATACTTTCAAATGCCGTTTCACCCGGATTGGCAAATTGGTTACAACTGTCTAATTGAATAATTTCTACTTGTTGTTGAGCTGATGCAGTGAATGCAAAAAAGAGGAGGATAAAGGATAATATGTGTTTCATGAATTAAAAATAAGTATTGCCACGGAAACACGGATGTGCACAGGAGGATTTATTTAAGTCATAAGTAAAAACCTATTTCTCTTTTCCAGTCAATTCTATCTTAATAATGTTGTAAGCAGCTATTATTATCAGAAGAAATAAACATAGAAGAATAATGCGGTTTAATACTTTGATTCTGTTTTGATATTTAAGATAAGTGCTGTAACTGGCAGGAAATGGAGGAAGTTGAGTTACAAGAAAGTATCTGTGCAGGTTAAAAGAAGTATAGGCGCCAAAAACACTTTTAAAGGCAACCTTCCCTTTAGCATCTTTATCTCCTTTCAATTTCAAATAATAAACATCAACCCAGGATACTTTTAGAATCAAAGCAAAAAATATCAACACTATAAGTATCATCACAACTGTATTCATGTCTTACTTTTTGACTTCCGTATTTCCGTGGCAACTTTCAACTACAACTTAAAACCCTGTGGACCGGGCTTTTTATTGGCTTCACTCATCAAAACCGTTTGAGCTATTCGTTTGTTCCTTGTCTCTTCCGTTTTGGCACTGTTGATCCAGTACATGAATTGTTTACGAATAGAAGGAGAGAAGGCTTTATAATTTTTCAACGCAGCAGTTTTGCCTTGAAACGCTTTGATCAGGTCTTTTGGAAGTTCGTTGGAAACAGCCGCTTTATTGGATTCAGTAAGTGTATCCCAGCTACCGTTTTTCCGGGCAATTTCAATGACAGCTAAACCGGCCGGTTGCATGAGGCCGCCGGCTATAAGTCGGGCTACCCGTTCTTTATTCAAATCACTCCAAACGCTTTTGGGTTTACGGGGCGTAAAAGCAAGCATGCTCCGTTCGGCATCCAGTTTGCGGGGAAGACTGTCGATCCAGCCATAGCATAAAGCTTCCTCTACTGAATCGGAATAAGACATTCTTGGCTTACCGCTTTCAGCCTTGTAATAAACCAGCCAGATGCCGGGAGAAGTTTTATGATTTTTATGCAGCCATTGCCGCCAGGCTTTTCTGTCTTTTGGATGAAATTGCTCAAAGCTATCAAAGACAGTAGCCATGGAGTATCATTAACCTTCGTTCTTACGGTTGAGCACCCAGATCATGAATGCACCCAGGAACAGCACAATTCCCAAGCCGCCAAACAACAAAGCTGTTAATACTTTTTGAGCGCCGGGAAAAAGCGACATAGACACGGCAGTTATGAAATAAATAATGAAAATAGTGAGGAGTGTATAAATCTTCTTGTCCATGCTGTAAAGATTGTGCTGCGAAATTGAGGAATAAATAGTTACAGGCCAAAAATTATTCACATAGGTGTGAACAATTAGTACGCAAGAACGGGGAGGCTGTTTTGTTATATTTGCCCGATTCGGGAACGATGCTCAACGTATCAGGAGCGGCTGTGCTGCCACGGAGAACGGAACGTACAAACTTGCGACGCAAAACCGTTGCCATGAAATACAAGAGCCCGTAATCAAAAACAAAAAAACTCAAACCAGAAACATCCAATATGGCTGAAGAAAAAAAGAACCTGTTTGAATATACCGAGGAATCCATTCGTACGCTGGACTGGCAGGAGCATATTCGTTTGCGCCCCGGTATGTACATCGGAAAACTGGGCGATGGCAGCAGTGCCGATGATGGCATTTATGTATTGCTCAAAGAAGTAATTGACAACTGTATTGATGAGCATACCATGGGCTATGGAAAACAAATTGATGTAACCATTGAAAAAGGGGTAGCAAAAGTTCGTGACTATGGCAGGGGAATTCCTTTGGGAAAAGTGGTGGATGTAGTAAGCAAGATCAACACAGGTGCCAAATATGACAGTAATGTATTTCAAAAAAGTGTGGGCTTAAATGGTGTGGGTACCAAAGCGGTAAACGCATTGAGTAACTATTTCAAGGTAACTGCTTATCGTGACGGCAAACAAAAGACGGCTGAATTTGAAAAAGGTATTTTAAAGAAAGAGTATAAAGAGGAAAAAACAACGGAAACGAACGGAACAGAAGTAACTTTCATTCCGGATGATTCGGTTTTCAAGCATTATCATTTTATACATGAATACCTGGATAATCAATTCTGGAATTATTGTTACCTCAATGCCGGGCTTGTTGTAAACTTCAACGGCAAAAAATATGTATCCAAAAATGGTTTGCTGGATCTGCTGCAACGCAAAACCAACGAAGATGAATTGCGTTATCCCATCATTCATTTAAAAGGGGATGATATTGAAGTAGCCATCACACATGAAAACCAGTATGGCGAGGAATATTATTCTTTCGTAAACGGTCAGTTCACCACACAAGGTGGTACACACCTGGCAGCTTTTCGTGAAGCGTTTGTAAAAACCATCCGTGATTTTTATAAGAAAGATTATGATGCGGCAGATATACGTGGCAGTATTTGTGCAGCCATCAGTGTACGTGTACAGGAGCCTGTGTTTGAAAGTCAAACCAAAACAAAATTGGGTTCAACTGTAGTGTACCCTGATGGACCAACCATGAAAAATTTCATTGGTGATTTTTTGGCCCGTGACCTGGATCTGTACCTGCACAAAAATGCATCTGTTGCTGAAGCGTTGAAAAAACGGATCGAGCAAAATGAAAAAGAACGCAAGGAGTTAGCCGGTATTAAAAAACTGGCCAATGAACGTGCCAAGAAAGCCAACCTGCATAATAAGAAATTAAGAGACTGTCGCTTTCATTATAACGATGAAGCAACAGGAAAGGATAAGGATGCTATTCTTGAAAAGCAGAAAGAAACCACCATTTTTATTACCGAGGGTGATAGCGCCAGCGGAAGTATTACCAAGAGCCGCAATGTGGAAACACAGGCAGTATTCAGCTTGCGTGGTAAACCGCTCAACTGTTTTGGGTTGACCAAGAAAGTGGTGTATGAAAACGAAGAATTCAATTTGCTGCAACATGCTCTGAATATTGAAGACAGCTATGAAGATCTCCGCTACAACAATATTGTAATTGCTACGGATGCTGATGTGGATGGTATGCACATCCGTTTGTTACTGATGACGTTCTTCCTGCAATTCTTTCCTGACCTGGTGAAGAATGGGCATGTGTACATACTGGAAACACCATTGTTCCGTGTACGTAACAAACAGGAAACGATTTATTGTTATGATGAAACGGAGAAACAGGCAGCCGTAAAAAAACTGGGTGGTAAACCGGAGATCACCCGTTTCAAAGGTTTGGGTGAGATCAGTCCCGATGAGTTTGCCAAGTTCATTGGCCCCGAAATGCGTAAGCAACCGGTGATGTTATTACCTGAAACACATATCCAGCAGGTATTGGAATATTACATGGGTAAGAACACGCAGGAGCGGCAGGAGTTTATTATTGATAACTTAAAAGTGGAGTTGGACCTCGTTGAAGAAGTCAATTGATAATTGAATAAATGAAAATGGATAATTCATTTGATGGCATTCTAAAATCATTTATCCATTATTAAATTATAAATTAAAATATGATACATATTGTTTTTAACGAAGCTGATGTTGCTGTACTGCAACAGGCCATTGAACTGGATGAAACATTACAAGGTGAAGTGTTTTTGGTAAGAGATGATTATGCCGTAGGGCCCATCAAAGACATTTTTACGGAAGAAGGAATTATGGCACGCAGGAATTGGTGGCGTGAAGTGTTAAGTGGAGGTAATTATGATGGACATGCAGATAAAGGAATTGTAGATGATAACAAACTTGTAGCTGAGTTAATTGAAAAACTCAAAGCTGATGAAGAGGAAAAAGTATGGATATGGGCAGCCCAGAACAAACATGATGTGAGTGGGTATTACTGGCTCATGAGTCAATTGAAAGCTTACCAGGGAAGAATTTATATTTTATACCTGAACAACCTTCCGTTCATTAATGAGAAAGGACAGATCTTTTATCCGGAGTGGATCAGTCAGATTCAGCCGAAGGAAATGCTGAAAGCAAAAAAACTTGCAAGATTGATCACCACCAGTGAGTTTGAAGTAGATCCGGACGAATGGACAAAACTGTGCAACGAGGATAAAATGGTGCGTTTGCTGGAAGGCGGTAAAAAATTAGCTCAGAAAGAAGTAAACTTTTATGACAGTGAGTTGAAAACATACATCACAGGTGACTGGCAAAAAGCAAGCAAGATCATTCATAACTTTTTGCACAAAGCCAAACATACCACAGGTGATATGTTTTTGCTTTGGCGATTAAAGCAACTGCTTGCAACAGATGTATATGATGTACAAGGCGAAGTAAAGAACATGAAAGATTTTGAAGTGAAGAAAAAGGCGGGAGTGTTGTTTGAAGAATAGCGGCCCTCTCTAACTCCCCCCAAGGTGGAGCACTGCCTTACACAGCCCTTGCTTGTTAAAATGTTTAATAAATAGTTGAGTGGTTGAAATGTGATGATTAGAATTAAATAGATGATGTGGAAGATATATTGTTTGTATAAAAGATAAAGCACCGCTCCCTCTTCCTTTGGAGAGGGAGAAGGAGGGTGAGGTGAAAAATAAAAATTATGAAACTTGTTTTAAAATTAGAAGAATTGGCAATGTTCCTGCTGTGCATCGGGTTGTTGTATTTCTTGGAAGCGAAGTGGTGGCTTTATCCATTATTGATTCTGGGGCCTGATGTAAGTATGATTGGATATTTAGTGAACAATAAAGCAGGAGCATGGTCTTATAATTTATTCCATCATAAAGGATTTGCATGTGTAATCATTATTATTGGACTTTACATTATTAACAACAATTTTTTTTCTGATTATTCATGGTTTATTTATGTTGGAGTTATCCTTCTTGGTCATTCCAGTATGGACAGATTTTTTGGTTATGGTTTGAAATATGAAAACGGTTTTAAGTTTACACATTTAGGTGAAATAGGAAAGAAATAATTTATGAGTGCAGCAAAAAAGAAAGAAAGTGTTTTTGATCAGGATGGTGGTATCCAGGGACAGTATAAAACATGGTTCCTTGATTATGCATCGTATGTAATATTGGAACGTGCCGTGCCTGCTATTGAAGATGGAATGAAGCCGGTGCAACGCCGCATCCTTCATGCCATGAAGGAAATGGATGATGGACGTTACAACAAAGTGGCGAATATCATTGGTCAGGCCATGCAATACCACCCGCATGGTGATGCCAGTATTGGTGATGCATTGGTAAATCTTGGCCAAAAGGATTTATTGATTGATACACAGGGTAACTGGGGCGATGTACGTACCGGTGATGATGCAGCCGCAGCCCGTTATATTGAAGCACGCCTCAGCAAATTTGCATTAGAAGTTGCTTTCAACAACAAAACAACAGAATGGCAGTTGAGCTATGACGGACGTAAGAATGAGCCTGTGGTACTGCCCATGAAATTTCCATTGTTGCTGGCACAGGGTGCTGATGGTATTGCTGTGGGTCTTTCAACCAAAATTTTGCCGCATAATTTTTGTGAACTTATTGAAGCCTCCATTAAATATTTAAGGGGCAAACGTTTTGAACTCCTTCCTGATTTTCAAACAGGAGGGATGATTGATGTGGAAAATTACAATGATGGCAAACGTGGAGGTAAAGTTCGGGTACGTGCTCATATTGAAGAGCTGGATAAAAAAACATTGCTGATCAAAGATGTTCCCTACAGTGTAACCACTACTCAACTCATGGAGAGTATTGTAAAAGCCAATGACCAGGGAAAGATCAAGATCAAAAAAGTTACAGATAATACCGCTGCCAATGTAGAGATACAAGTGGATTTGGCACCGGGCATTTCACCTGATATAACGATTGATGCATTGTATGCATTCACTGATTGTGAAATTTCCATTTCACCCAACGCCTGTGTGATTGTAGATCAGAAACCACAGTTCCTGGGTGTAAGTGAGTTACTCAAGTACAGTGCCGATCAAACCAAAGAACTCCTCAGGAAAGAACTGGAGATCAAGTTGGGTGAGTTGCAGGAAAAATGGCATTATACATCCCTGGAGAAGATTTTCTTTGAAGAAAAGATCTATAAAGAATTGGAGAAGAAACATGAAACATGGGAGAAAGTAATTGAAGCCATTGACAAAGCATTTGTTCCGTTTAAGAAACAATTGCGTCGTGCCATTACAAGAGAAGATATTTTAAAGCTCACAGAAAAACCGGTTCGCCGCATTTATCGTTTGGATATTGATGAACTCAATGAGCAGATCAAAGGACTGGAAGCTGAGATCAAACAGGTGAAACATGACCTGGATCATTTGGTTGATTTTGCTGTGGCTTATTATGAAAACCTGCTGAAGAAATACGGTAAAGGAAGAGAACGCAAAACAGAGATCAAACCATTTGAAACCATCCAGGTAAAGCAGGTAGCCATCGCCAATACCAAATTGTATGTAAACCGTGAAGATGGTTTTATTGGTACAGGCATTAAGAAAGATGAGTATTTGTTTGATTGCAGTGATTATGACGATATCATCGTGTTCACCAAACGTGGCTTGATGAAGGTGGTGAAAGTGGGTGATAAAGTGTACATCGGTAAAGACATTATTCATGCTGCCGTATTTCAAAAAAATGATGAACGCACTACTTACAACATGATCTATGCTGATGGAAAGGGTGGTGTGAGTTATGCCAAGCGTTTTAATGTAACAGGTGTAACCCGTGATAAAGAGTACGATCTCACCAAGGGTGATGATAAAAGCAAAGTGCATTATTTCAGCGTAAACCCTAATGGTGAAGCAGAAGTGGTACGTGTGGTGCTGAGCCCGAGTTCCAGTGCACGCATCAAAGAATTTGATTTTTATTTTGAAGAGCTGGATATCAAAGGCCGCAGCAGCATGGGCAACCAGGTGACGAAGTATCCTGTAAAGACCATCAAGTTCAAAGAGAAAGGAAAAGCCACACTCAGCGGAAAGAAAATGTGGTTTGATGATAAGTTTGGCCGTTTGAATACAGAAGAGAAAGGTGAATACCTGGGCATGTTTGAAGCAGATGACCGAATTCTTGTGATCTATAAAGATGGCAACTATGAGATCACCGACCAGGAATTAACACAACGATTCGATCCTGAGAATGTATTGCTCATTGAACGTTTCAAACCCGAAAGCATTGTTACAGCTGTGTATTTGGATAACGATAAATATCAATACAACGTAAAACGCTTCAAAATTGAAACCACCACTCTTAAAAACAAATTCTTCTTTATTAAGGAAGGCGATGGTAATTATGTAGAAGCGGTTACCACAGCTGAAGAACCTGTACTTGCCATGCAAAGCGGCAGAGGTAGTCAGGTGCGTAAAGCAAAAATTAAACTCGCCAAAGTTGCTGAAGTGATGGGCTGGAAAGCAGTAGGAGCCAAACTTGCAGACTTTAATAAGAGCATTGAAATGGAATGGGTAAAGGAGGAAAAGACGAACCAGGGCGAGTTGTTTGAATAGAAAATTTATAAAATGAAAAATACTTCGATTTTCATTCTTAGATGGTTTACTACAAAAGCAGTAATATTCTTTTTTATAAATATTGCGTTCGTTGGTTTCACAGAGTTTTTAAAGACAGTCTCGTTTTATGAATATGTTTTTATACTAAATTATTTGATTTTTGCAATTTTAAAATTCCTGCTACGAAATGATTTCTCACTATCATTAAGACTTCAAAAAGCAGAAATATTTTTTCTGTTTATTGCAGGATTTGGAACTAAAAACCTGATGTTTATTGCATTACCAATCCTTTCGATACTTGAATACTTTCACTTTTTCGAACAATTTTGTTTGGCAGTTCCTTCAGAAAAATGGGATGGTAACGAAGTTGTTGAAGAAACAGAAGAATAAAATTCCTTAACAAAATCTTTTCAACCTTGCTGAAACCAGCAGCAAGGTTTTTACTTCTTGGTTGGTAACAGGTAAAGAAAAGCCCCTGTTACCAATTATATGAAAGCAAGAATTTTACCAGCCACTTTTTTACTTTCACTCATCAGCACTCTTTCATTTGCCCAGGTAAAACCGGTGATCAAAGCAGGCGTGATCAATACCACCTGGAAAGGCGATGCACAGCAAACATTTGGTTCACTCATTGACAAAACAGACGGCTATCTTAATGACCGCAGCCGCACCGGCTTTTATATTGGTGGCGGTATAGAGTTGCCGGTTGGTGAAACCTTTAGTGTTGAGCCGGGTTTGATCTATACACAAAGAGGTTATGGTTTAAAGGGTAATCTCACCATTAATGCTTTAAAGATCGATGCACTCAATGCAAGAGCTACTTCGCAAATGCATTACATAGATATGCCTGTATTGCTCAAAGTGAAACCTACCGGTGGCTTTACCATATTTGCAGGACCACAGCTTTCGTATTTAGTACATAACAATTTAAGAGCGGATGTAAATATTCTTGGCTTCTCCCTGTTCAATACTGATCTGGATATTACTGAGCAATTCAACCGGTTTGATGTGGGTGTAACAGGCGGTATCGGTTATGAATCAGAAAGTGGTATTGGTATCAATGCTGCTTTTGAACGGGGTTTCAACAGGCTGGATAAAAATCAAAACTTTAAAGTATTTAACCAGGGAATAAAAGTAGGGTTGACATATAGATTCCAATAAAGTACCCATGATGCACATTCAATAACTCCGGAGGTGACTTCGGAGTTTTTTGTTTTTACGAAAAGTTGCGAAGTAAAAAAGTCGCAAAGAAAAATGCGCTCTTGCCTGAAAATCTTCTTCTTATTTCAAATACCGTTTTATTTCACGCTCCACATCCCGGCTCTTAATGGTTTCTCTCTTATCATGCAACTTCTTACCACGGCCCAAACCGATTTCCATCTTGGCTAAATTCTTTTCGTTGAAAAAAATACGTAAGGGAATAATGGTATAACCTTTTTCTTTGATCTTGTTCTCCCATTTCTTCAATTCCTTTTTGTTGAGCAGGAGTTTACGATCATGTACGGCCATGTGATTATTAGTAGTCCCCAAACGATACTCGGCTATATGCAGTCCTTTGATCCATAATTCACCTTTATCAAAAAAACAGTAGGAGTCAGAGAAGCTAACCTTGCCTTCACGAATAGATTTTACTTCCGTTCCCACCAATACCATCCCTGCAACGAGTTTATCGTCGAAAGCATACTCATGAAAGGCAGAACGGTTTTTAAGTTCCATGTTGTAAAAATAAAAAAGCAATCAGCCGGGCAATGAATCCGGGCTGATTGCATGAATGTAGTTGGAAATTAGCTTCTCAGCAATACCAATATTTTACTCAGCTTTCCTTTCAGCTCTTTACGGTCAATGATCAAATCCAGAAAGCCGTGCTCCAGCAAAAATTCACTGCGCTGAAAACCTTCCGGCAGGTCTTTCTTAATGGTTTCTTTGATCACACGAGGGCCGGCAAAACCGATCAAAGCACCGGGTTCACCAATATTCAGATCGCCCAGCATTCCAAAGCTGGCGGTAACACCACCAAAAGTCGGGTCGGTCAACAAGGTAAGATAGGGGAGTTGTGCATCACTCATCTGCGTAAGCTTGCCGCTGATCTTTGCTAACTGCATCAAAGAAAAGGCACTTTCCATCATACGTGCACCACCGCTTTTACAGATCATGAGCATCGGCAGCTTATGCTGCAGGCAATAATCAACACCTCTTGCAATTTTTTCACCCATCACACTTCCCAGCGATCCACCAATGAAATCAAAATCCATACAGCAAACCACGGTTTCCTCACCATTAATTTTTCCTACAGCCACACGAATGGAATCATGCAGATCACTTTTCTTCCAGATCTCTTCCAAACGTTTTCCATAAGGTTTTAAATCCGTAAAGCCGAGGTAATCTTTGGAGCGGATGTTATCAAACAACTCTGTGTATTCATCTCCATCAAATAAAATGTCATAATACTCAGCGCTGCCGATACGATGATGATAATTACATTGAGGGCACACAAACTTATTCTCTTCCAGTTCCTGCGTGGTAGATGTGTATTTACACTCAGGACATTTGCTCCACAATCCTTCCTGTATTTCCTTTTTATCGGCAGAGTGTGTTAAGATGCCTTTTTGAACACGTTTGAACCAACTTGATTTGGCTTCATGTTCCGGCAGATCTTCACCTGTTAAATTCTTTTCAATATCTTCTTCTCTTTTCGCCATTCGTTTTTGTTTGAATGAACAAATATGATGTTAAGCTATGATCAATTAAGCGTTTCTGTTCACACAATTTAAGTCTTCAAAAGCTACTTCCAAGCGCTTAATGAAACTTTCTTCACCCTTACGTAACCAAACACGTGGATCGTAATATTTTTTATTGGGGCTGTCAGGTCCTTCAGGGTTTCCAAGTTGACCCTGCAAATAACCTTCATTCTTTTTATAATTGTTGAGAACACCTTCCCAAAATGCCCACTGCAGATCAGTATCAATATTCATTTTAATAGCACCATAACTGATAGCTTCACGAATTTGATGTTGTGGTGAACCGCTTCCGCCATGGAATACAAAGTAAACAGGCTTGGGCCCTGTACCTAATTTTTTCTCAATATGCACCTGGCTATTGTGTAAAATGATAGGGGTTAACTGTACATTGCCGGATTTATAAACACCGTGTACGTTTCCAAATGCGGCTGCAACCGTAAAGAGTTTACCCACTTTGCTTAATTCCGTATAAGCATATTCAACATGCGCAGGTTGCGTGTAAAGCTTATCGTTTTCAATATCGCTGTTATCTACACCATCCTCTTCACCACCTGTTACACCCAACTCAATTTCAATACCCATACCTAAAGGAGCCATGCGTTTGAAATATTCAACCGATGTATGAATGTTTTCTTCCAATGGTTCTTCACTCAGATCCAACATGTGAGAGGAGAACAAAGGCTGGCCTTTTTCTTTATTGTATTCAACACCTGCATCAATCAAACCGCTGATCCAGGGCAACCATTTTTTAGCAGCATGATCTGTATGCAACACCACAGGTACACCATAATATTTGGCAACGTTGTGAATATGCAAAGCACCACTGATAGCACCACGGATATTGCCCTGCAACTGATCATTGGGCATTCCTTTACCGGCAATGAACTGGGCACCACCGTTAGAGAACTGGATAATTACAGGAGAGTTTACTTTAGCAGCTGTTTCCAGTGTTGCGTTAATAGTATTGGTACCAATTGTATTTACCGCAGGCAAAGCGAATTGATTATCTTTCGCATCTTTCAGCAATGCTTCTAATTCTGCTCCGTAAAGTACGCCTGCTCTGTATTTACCCATGATTGTTCGTTTTAAAGATTGTAAGTTTTAGATTTTAAGAGCCGCTAAGATAGTTAAACTGTGAAAATGAGCAATTTTAGAACAGACGAGTTTTTGGCCGTTGCCAACAGTCATTTGTTTTGGGAAAACAGCAAAACGCCGGGCTGTATTTCGGCTACTTTATAATTGTATTGCAGCATTGTTGTTACTACCTCCTCTTTTTGCTTTTGCAGCGTATAAAAGTAGAGGAGATGCTGAATCGTATGCTGCTGCATGGCACTTGCAATTTCAGCCGGTGTAACATTTACATTGCTGAGCTGGAAATGTCTTGTACCACTTTTATAAGCAATGACCTGTGCTTCAGACGACTTACGATTGGAAGTGAAATTTTGGGTGATACTGTTTTGTTTAAACCAATTTGCAATATCATGTATTTGCTTCCACTGCGGGTTGGTTGCATTTTGTTGTAGTGTGTAGACAGGGAATACTAAGAAGCTAACTGTATACATTGCTAAAAAAAATTGTTTCGTTGATGATTTGAGTTGATAAAAATTCATCAACCGGTCAAGCAACACAAGTCCCAATGGAAGAAGTAATACATTATAGATCCACAAATACCTTCCATCAACAAACGTGAGTAAATAACCAATGGGGAAAAGAACCAGGAAAATGCTGAGCTTTTGAAACGGTTCTTCCTTTTTCCTTACTGCTGTTGCTAAGAATCCAATAATCACCAACGGCGCAACGATTGAAATTTGAAAAAATGTTTTGCTGAAAATAATCCCATTATGCAGAAAGACTTTTACCTGCTTCAAAAAATAGGTGCCCGACGAGAACATATTCACTACTTCACCTTTGTAGTAAGATGGGTCTTCCCACCAGCCGGGCGAATCATTATAAGTTGGTGCATGAAAGAAAGATTGTTCATCACTCATACCACGCAAAAACCAACTTAGATTTAAACGGGAGGCATTACCAATAGTGAAATAGCCATACTTATTGCTGATGATTAGTATCCATGGTACACATACAATTCCAAGCATCAGCAGAAACAGGAATAATTGCCTGGTAATATTTTGCCCGGTGATGTAATAATGTCTCAGTAATAAAAGAATATGAATGGTACCAAGAAAGGGCAGTGCATACGTTTTGGCCAAATATCCAAACCCGATCAACAAACCACAACCAAGCTGTACTTTATAATTGGTGCAGAAATCAGCTCTCATAACGAGGAGTAACCAACTAATAATAAATGGTAATAGCAAAATATCTGCCGCCAGTTCATAAAAACTAAACTGGATCAATAATACAGTACTTGCCAAAAGAAGAACTGTAATTTGTGATGGGGTTAATGAAAGCCTCACAGAAAACTGTTTCAGCAAATACAGTATTACAACAGAAATAACAGCATTGGAACAAAAGAAAATCGTTTGAACTGGTAAACCGGTCTTTATAAAAGGAGCAACAATCCATGAATGCAAGGGACTCCAAAAACCATTGATCGCTCGTTCAAAATTTCCCTCAGCCAAGTGTTGAGCTACCAGACTGTAACCAACACCATCCACATCAAATACAAACCGGTGCAGCGGAAGCAAGAGAAAAAACAGAATACAATAAACAGCAGAAGCAAACAGAAAATTATACCTGTGCAGCAGTTTCATCATTTAAAAATAAGCTTTCCCTGAGTTTGGCAAAATAAGCAGGCGCTTGCAACATGCGGCTGCCATACCAGCTAAAAATTTCACCATCCACCAACTTTATTGTTCCAATGCCGGTGAGCTGTTTCAGTTCATCAGCATGTTTTTGTTGAAAAGGGAAGGGTTCTGATGAAAGCAACAGCACATCAGGATTCAATGCTTTTATTTCATCAACTGTAAGTTGAGGATAACGATTTTGTTGCTGCAATACATTCACCAGTCCCGCTTTGAGCAACATATCATTGATAAAAGTATCACCGCCTGCCGCCATATATGGTTTTTGCCAGATGAGATACAATACTTTTAAGGTTTTGGCTTGTTCGGGTTTGACTAACCCTGTCTTAATCGTCTCAACTATTTCAACGGCTTTTTCCTTTGTGTCCGTGAGTTCACCCACTTTCAACATCATATTATATGCATCAGCAACCGTTGTTATATCACTCGTATATACAGAAAATTCTTTAGCCAATTCTTCTACCTGTTCTTTTACATTCTCTTCTTTATTGGCCAATATCAAATTGGGTTGCAATGTCTTTACTTTTTCTACGGAAACAGTTTTGGTTCCACCGACTCTTGTTTTTGTTTGGAACCATTCTTTTGGGTGAACACAAAACTTGGTGATGCCCACTACATCATCATTCAAACCCAGGTCAAATAACAATTCAGTGATAGAAGGAACTAAGGAAACGATCCGAAGGGGAGAGGAGGGCTTAGAAATTAATTTGCCTGTTTGATCTTGAACGTTCATGCTCATTACAAACAGGCAAATTAAAAAATTTAAAGCGGTTCCGGGTGTTTGAGGTAAAAACAGTTAGGTTTAGCACAATAGTGAACCGGATTTTATCTTCTTTTCAATTATTCAGGAATATTGGATGCAGGTTCGAATAAATAGAAAAAAAGATCTGGATTTCACGGACATGGATTTACGGTTTTCGGTTTTTCGTAGGATCCAGATCTTTTTTAGCCTCTTTTAGTTCTCTTGGTTCCGTGTTCAGAAGAATCTGATGCGGTCGGCTTTGGTTTGGTTTTTCAGGAATTGGACTAGGCTCTTTCTTAGGTTTACAACTGGTTTTTTAGGTTTTCTTGGATTCTCAACGACTCTGGCTTTCTTATAGGTACGGATTCTAAATTATTTTAAAAAACTGGAAGTTGACCGATATTGGATTTTTCATTCTGGCTTTTCAATGGATTTGGATATTGTTCGTAAGTGTTTTTCTTTCAGTTAGTGGTTGATTGTATTAATCAATCAACTTCCGACACAAAAGTATTACTGCTGCTTATTGTGTACAAGAGCACAAGTTCTCAATTTTAACACATCAGTAATTACCACCCCAAACGAAGATGTTCGAGAGATTGAATCGTAATTCTACGTGCATTAGAATAGGAGTTCTTCTCGTTTACGGCCAGAATGAACAAATGAAAAGCCCCTCAGCTCTAACTGAGGGTCTTTTCATGAATTAAAAAAGGGAAAACTACTTTGCTAAAGATTGTATAAGATCATACTTGGTTACAATATGGTAATTACCCGCTTCATCTTTGCTGAGCACCGCTCCATTGTCTTTATTGATCATGGAACTTAAACGCTCAACAGGTGTATCAAATGCCACAACAGGGAAGGATTGCTCCATTACATTACTGATCTTTTCGTTCTTTAATTCAGGGTTTGAAAACAATTTGCTGAATAAACCGCTTTCAGAAATAGATCCAACCATTCCATTTCCATTCATCACGGGTATCTGATCTATTTCATACTTCTTCATCAGCTCCACTGCCTCCGCTACTGTATGTGTTAGCTCAACGGTCACCAGCCTGTTATGTGCACGGGAAGAAACAATATCTTTAAATGTTTTCACATCCAGGAAGCCACGTTCCATCATCCATTGATCGTTATAAACTTTAGCCACATAACGGCTGCCATGATCATGAAGAATGCAAACTACAAGATCATCTTTTTTTAAGCTTCCTTTCAACTGCATCAATCCCTGTAAACAACTGCCGGCACTGTACCCACAAAACAAACCTTCTTCTTTTGCCAATCGTCTGGCCATGATAGCACCATCTTTATCCGTTACCTGCTCAAAATGATCAATCACACTCATATCATAATTCTTCGGAACAAAATCTTCTCCAAAGCCTTCACTGATGTAGGGATGTACTTCATTCATATCCACTTCGCCAGTACGGAAATATTTGGTGAGCAAAGAACCATACACATCAATAGCCCACACTTTGATGTTGGGATTTTTTTCTTTCAGATACATAGCCGTACCTGTGATTGTTCCGCCTGTACCGGCTGTGCAAACAAGATGGGTGATCTTCCCGTCTGTTTGTTTCCATATTTCAGGACCCGTTGTTTCATAATGCGCCAAACGATTGGCGAAATTATCGTATTGGTTCATGTGTAAAGAGTTGGGAACTTCTTTGGCCAGTCTTGCTGCTACACTGTAATAGCTTCGTGGGTCTTCCGGCAATACATTTGTAGGGCAAACAATTACTTCTGCACCCACAGCTTTTAGAATATCTACTTTTTCCTTGGATTGTTTATCAGTAGTAACAAAAATGCATTTGTACCCTTTTACTACGGCAGCCAATGCCAGGCCCATACCTGTATTACCACTGGTTCCTTCAATGATAGTGCCACCGGGTTTCAGTTTTCCTTCCTTTTCGGCTACTTCTACCATTTTCAAAGCCATACGGTCTTTAATAGAATTACCGGGATTGAAATAATCAACCTTGGCAACAACTGTGCAGGGAAAATCTTTGGTGATCTTATTTAAACGGATCATCGGCGTGTTGCCGATTGTTTCCAATATGTTATTTTTAATATCCATAACCTTTGTTGTGCGGCAAAGTTATGGTTTCGAAACAAGTGTTAGGTTATGCAGCTGACTTTTTCCTTCTTAAAAAACCGTCAAAAACCATCAACCCCATGATGACGGATGTCATCAAAACAATATTCATAACACTGCTATTGAATAGTTTTGATACTTCAAACTGAGGCACTTTAAGACTTGATGTGTTAATTGAAATGATATCGGAACCACCGGATGAACTCCAATCTGCCTGGCTCAAAGAATAAATGAGCAAACCACCAATGGTAATTATGAAAAAGGCAGCAATCGAGCGGATGATGTTTTGATTGATATAAGTACTGGTGGCAGCTTTGGGTTGCATGCCAGCAATACCATCCATTACATTTTTAGTAAAGCGGAGCGAGGGTTGTTCTAATTCCGTTTCATGCATGAGCAATTGATGCAATTCCAGTTGCTCCATGTATTTGGCTTTCCATTCTTCATTGGCAGCCAGCATTTTTTCAACAAATGTTTTCTCTGCAGCAGTAGCACTGCCGTCAATATAACTCCACAATTGCTCTTCAATTTGTTGCTCTTTCATAAAAAAGATAATTAAAATTAAAAGATTTCCTGCACCTCCCGTGCAAAATGATTTTCCATGGTTTCTTTCAATCGCTGCCTTGCCCTGTGCAGTTTCACTTTTGCATTATTGGGTTCAATATGCAATATCTGTGCTATCTCATCCAGGCTTTGCTCAGCTTTATAAAACAGGGTGAGCACTTTCGCATCCTCAGGATTCAACAGCGCCATCGCCCTGTTGAGTAAATGAACTTTCGATTGCTGCTCAACCATATCCGCTTTTAAACTGCTTTCATGTGCATCGGCCCGTTCAAACACATGTTCCTGGTCTAATGAATGAACCTCCAGTTTCTTCTTCCGTAAAAAACTCAAACACAAGGAACTTACAATGGTGTACAGCCAGGTACTGAACTTAGCATCACCCCTGTAATCCCTGAGGTTGAGATACGCTTTAGTAAAAGCGCTTTGTGCAAGTTCCTCCGCATCCTCTCTGTTCTTGGTATACCTGAGAGCAATGGTAAAAGCAAAAGCCTGGTATTTTTTTACCAACAGCTCATACTTGTGTTGATTACCCTTTAAAACCTGGTCAATCACTTCCAGATCAGATGGAACGGTCTGCATCATTCGTTTTATGAGACTACATATATAGGTATCAGGTTACAAATTGCTGTGTTTTTTTCAAAAAAGGAGATTTTTCTGAAAAACTGTAACCTGCCCGCTTCAGCCGTAGTCATAGGTTGCAGAAACAATTTTAAACAACCATAAAAATCAAAATTATGAACGATGAATTAGCAGTTGTTACGGTATTCGTAAGCGCCTTTGCCGCCATTTTCGGCCTGTTTTACCTGCGTAACAAAGAAAATATGAGCTTAATTGAAAAAGGCTTGAACCCACGTGAATATACACAACGTCCTGCTCCTTACCGCAGCTTAAAATGGGGTTTGTTATTGATGGGCGCCGGTTTGGGTTTGTTCCTGGGTTATGTATTAAGTGAGCAGGTAATGCACATGGATGATGATAACCCTGTCATGTATTTCTCCATGCTGGCCATTTTCGGAGGTTTAGGTTTATTCCTTTCTTATAAGATTGAAAAGAAAGAAACCATTGATAATAAGACCGAAAGCTAACTCCTTATAACATACATAGTAAAACCTGTCATCAAAAAAGCCATCTTGTTGAGATGGCTTTTACTGTTATACTTTATTTCTTGATTTCTTCTAATCCTTTGATCACCATATTATCAGACAGGTTGGCCATTTTATAAAATCCATCATTCCCCCACATAAATCTTGCGATCATTGAATGCAGGTAATTTTTCAGCAATTGTTTTTGCGGAGGTGAAAATGTTTCTGTGTTAAGATCATGTTTAGCAGCACGGTTTTGCAGGGTTGACCATAAAGTTCCATCGGCATTGAGCACATCATACAGTTGCTGAGCGGTTTTTGAGGAAACAAGTTTGCTTTTGTTGGTCATGAAATAGAAAAAAGATGTTTCCTCGATCAATTCCTTCAATACCTCATGGTTCTTGAAAAGCAGAAATTCTGATGAATCAGCTGCCACAAAAATATCGGGGCTAATCCCTCCACCGCCGTATACTTTTCTACCACCTCTTGTTTTAAATGCTTTACCATTATGATTGGCAGAGTCATTATGAAATAAAGAACCATTATTGAAACGGTTCATGATCTCTTCCTTATAAGTTTCAGCTTCACCACGTGTATAAGGTTTTTGAATGCTGCGGCCAATAGGAGTGTAGTAACGGCTGATGGTTAAACGGAGAGCACTGCCATCACTCAATTGAAATTGCTCCTGTACCAAGCCTTTTCCAAACGATCTGCGGCCTATAATGGTTGCCCTATCCCAATCCTGCAAAGCGCCGGTGAGCACTTCGCTGGCACTGGCACTTCCTTCATCGATCAATACTACCAGGTTTCCTTCTTCAAACAAACCCGGACGACGGGCTGTATAGATCTGTTTGGGTGATGATTTACCCTGCGTATAAACAATATCTTTTGAATCGGAGAGGAATTCATCTGCCATTTGAATGGCATCATCCAGCATGCCACCTCCATTATCTCTCAGATCCAATATGAGCTTTTTCATGCCTTCCCCTTTCAACCGTTCCAGGTTTTGCATGAACTCTTCATACGTATTTCCTGCAAATTTATTTACCCGGATGAAGGCAATACCCGGCTCGATCATGTATGCCACATCCACAGATTTTACAGGGATCACACCACGTTTGATCACAATTTCCTTTTGTTTACCATCACGCAGCAGCAATACCCTTACTTCTGTACCCTTTGGGCCACGAAAGACTTTTTTGATTTTATCAGCCTTTGCTTTCACCCCTGAAACAATGGAATCATTGGCTTTAATAATTTTATCAGCCACCTGAATACCAGCTACTTCTGCCGGGCCTTTTTCAAAAAGTTTGAGAACGGTTATGGTATCTTCTATCATCCCAAACTCAATACCCACACCTTCAAAACTTCCTTTGAGATCATCGTTTACAGCCTGCACATGGTCAGCCGGAATGTAAAGAGAGTGAGGGTCTAACTGACTAATAACGTTCTGGATACCGAGCTGACCCAGAGAATCAACATTCACGGTATCTACATATTTGGTGCGAACCAGTTCCAATATTTCCTGTAACGAAGTGCGTTGCTGCTTGCTGAAAAAAGAAGGAGCATAGGAACCCATGTTATCCCTGAGCTTATAACCGAAGATCATACCCAAAAACACTGCTGCCGCTAAAAGTAAGGGTAACCAGATTTGAAGTTTCTTTTGACTCATGATTGGATTTTGTGATAAACCGGTGCAAATTTCATGAAAATAAGCCATATTGTGCTGTCGTATTTCGTTGATTTTAATAAATTACAAATGAGGTACGATATACGAATAAGCGGTTGCAGACCCATAACATCGGTTAAAATCAATTTCCCTGCAAAACCAACTATCGAAAAAACAATCGTTTGAATCAACATGGCGGCTATTAAACTTATTGCTGACAGCGGCGCCACAAAAGCCGAATGGTGCCTGGTTAAGGGCAAAAAGAAAAAAGTGTTCTTTACTACAGGCATCAGTCCCTATTTAATGAACAGTGAGCAAATTGTGAAAATGCTCAACAAGGAATTAAAGTCAGGGCTCAAGAAAGAATCCATTTCTGAAATTCACTATTACGGCACAGGCTGTGGTAACCCGGAAAATGTAAAGAGCATAAAAAAGGCTTTGAAAGAAGTCTTTTCAACTGCTAAGAAAATCAATATTGATACCGATATCATGGCTGCTGCAAGAGCAGCGTGCGGTAAACAAAAAGGTATTGCCTGTATTCTTGGTACCGGTTCCAATGCCTGTTATTTTAACGGAAGCAGAATTGTAAAAAGCAGCCCCGGTCTTGGTTACGTGTTGGGTGATGAAGGCAGCGGTGCTTACATGGGCCGTAAAGTCATTCAGCATTTTTTGTACAATACATTTGAAGGTGATCTCATGACCAAGTTTGAAACAAAATTCAAAACCAACAGGGTAGAGATATTGGATAGAGTGTACCGTCAGCCATTACCCAACAAATACATGGCATCATTTGCACTGTTCCTTTCTGAAAACCGAGGACATTACATGATCGAAAACATTATTGAAGACAGCTTCAATGATTTTTTCTTCAACCATATTTATAAGTTTAAGGAGAGCTGGGTACATCCTGTGAATTTTGTGGGGGGAGTTGCATTTGCTTTCAAAGATGTTTTAAAGGAACTTTGCACCACCTATGGGTTGCAGTTAGGAAGAATCATGAAAAATCCCATGGAAGGATTAGTGGAGTATCACAGTTAAATAACCATTATGAACGAATTTATCCGCATCACTGAACAGGAATCTAATTATCATCACCTGGAAGACATGAGTGTAGCGGAACTGCTGCACAACATTAATAAAGAAGATAACACCGTACCTGCTGCTGTTGCCAAAGCCATTCCTCAAATAGAGCCTTTAGTAAGTACCATAAGCGATAAAATGCTGATGGGTGGCCGTTTGTTTTACATTGGAGCAGGCACCAGCGGACGATTGGGCATTGTGGATGCCAGCGAATGCCCGCCTACCTATGGCGTTCCTTATGGATTGGTGATTGGTATTATTGCCGGGGGTGAAAAAGCAATTACCAATGCGGTGGAATTTGCAGAAGACAGCAAAGAGCAGGGGTGGGCCGACCTGGAAGCGCATCAAGTATCAGAAAAAGATGTAGTGATTGGTATTGCAGCCAGCGGTACCACACCTTACGTAATTGGCGCATTGGAAGAATGCAGAAAAAGAAATATCATAACAGGGAGCATCAGTTGTAATCCCAATTCACCCGTATCACAAGCTGCCGATTTTCCCATTGAAGTAGTAGTAGGCCCTGAGTTTGTTACAGGAAGCACCCGTATGAAAAGCGGCACAGCGCAAAAATTAGTATTGAATATGATCTCTACCTCTGTAATGATCCAGTTGGGAAGGGTAGAAGACAACCGTATGGTGAATATGCAACTGAGCAATGAAAAACTGGTTGACCGTGGCGTAAAAATGCTTATGCTCCGCAGCGGACTCACGAATTATGAAGAAGCCAAAGACCTGTTGCTCACGCATGGCACCGTTAAAAAAGCGCTCACCGCTTTAGGCCAATAACAGCTTCATAAAAAAATAACGGCACTCATCAATTTTAGCTTTGGTTTACTGCCAAAAGGTTGTACCTTTTTACATCCTTTTAGTTCACACTAAACCAAACACTATGCAAAAGAGAATTTTACTCCTTCTCTGTTCCATGCTAACTGTAAATTTTGTAATGGCTCAGCGCTCTTCCATGATCTATGTACTCACTTCACCTAAAGGACAAGCCAATTGGGTGAATATTGAGCTGATGAATGCTCAAAAAGGCGAAACAGTGAATCGTGTTTATACAGCACCTGCTGAAATTGTTACTTCAGCAGAATACCAGGGTGCAGCCTCCCAACGTCCTTCGGTTGATGGTTACCGTTTTCCTACAGCTACTACTGTTGCTGCTGCCGCATTTGTTGCTAACAGCAAACAATTATTTTTTGTTCCGTTAAGAGTGGGTGAATTACGCTGGGCTGATGTAAGCAATCCTGCTGCTCCTGTGTTCAGCAGCATCAGTTCCCCATTGTTGAGCAAATTGAATATGGATGATGCAGCCAATCATATCACAAGAATGACCGTAGGTGCTGATAAACATATTTATGCATTAACCAATGATGGCAATCATCTCTTTCGTATTACCACGGGTGCCCAACCACAGATCACTGATCTTGGAAATTTAGTAGATGCAGAAAACAATGGTGCTCTTACTGTACACTCACAATGCAGTGGCTGGGGTGGTGATATGGTAGCCGGTACAGATGGTGACTTGTATTTATTTTCCCAGCGTTTTAACGTGTACCGTATTGATGTAAGTACAAGAGTGGCTACCCATCTCGGCACTATTAAAGGATTGCCTGAAAATTATACCATCAACGGTGTAGCGGCAGACCAGGATGGAAATATTTTGGTGGGCTGCAGTTATGGAAATCAATCCATGTACTATGTTGATATTGAAAAACTCACTGCAACCGTTGCGTTCAAAGGATTGATGCTGCAGAATGCATCCGATCTTGCCAGTGGTAATTTAGCCAAACGTCCTGCACGTAATAACGGAGAATATCTCAATGGAAGTTTCACGATTGCCCATCAAAAAATTTCCATGTATCCCAATCCTGTAACCGATCATCGCTTCCAGTTAAGTTTTGAAGAAGTGAGTGCGGGCGTACATACCATACAGGTATTGGAATTGTCAGGTAAAGTATTATTCAACCGTGTAGTAAATATCAGCGGCCCGGGTCAATTTGAAACCGTGGAATTAAGTCCAACACTTGCAAGAGGTTTGTATATGGTGAAAGTAGTGAACAGTGAATCAAAAACAGTTTATACCAATAAGGTGATGGTGCAGTAGGGAAATGAGTGATGATTAATGAATAATGAAAGCGATGACGGGAGTTGTCGCTTTTTTGTTGGGGTTTGGAGTTATGAAAAGCAATAGATAATTTAGTAATAAATAGCACTATGAAGAATTATCTAATCATTCTTTTTCTTTCTGTTTGCACAAAATCATTTGCCCATCAGGATTTTTCAATGATTAGACATTTTAATAAAGTAAAGGTCATAATCGCCACAGGCTTTTACTATGAAGAAATAAACAAGGCCTGGATCATTGGAGAACTTGCAAGCAGACTTGTTACGAAATTGAATTATCAGGATAGTATTGTTATTTATTTAAACCATGACTATACTGCTAATAATATTTCTGATTATTTCATTTCTTTTGATAATGGTTCAGTAAAATATCCATGGCATACAGATAGTATTTCCAAACGACTTACCAGTAACAACATGATACTTATCATGGAAATTAATAGAAGTTTTAATCCGGCTAATACTTTAAAATCTGTTGAATACTCCATCAGGAACTTATCATCAATAAAGGATAATCAAAAGCCACTTAACTATAAAAAAGGCTATTCTCAATTTTTGATCATGTCTATTGATACTGCTCTTACAAGAAAAGTTACAGAACAAGAACCCTCACCTATTTTGAATCAAATACTAAAAACAAGAGTTTACAGAGAAGGATCAGATTTAGATGATAACTATGAGACATCCTATTATTTTGAAAACAACAAGTATTATATTTTTTCACGTTACGTTTCAGTTGATGATTACAAGGTTAAAGACTCGGTTATATTATGCATTGATAATATTTATCAGTTTGAGAATATGAGATATTATGGGACAATTGTATTTGATAGTGATAATTCTTTCTACTTCGTTGGAGGGGGCAATAATTTAATAACTTCTAAACGGCATATTATTAAAAACACACATGGTTTCTACGAGCCTTATTCTGTTGCAGAGTTAGGGCAAGACAAAGTAGCAATCACATTTTCATATCATATCAAGGGGAAATTTAGAGATGTAGAACGTATTTTGCTATACAGTAGAGATAAAGATAAATTGATACAAGACTTAAACAAAGCATTAAAAAAGCAGTAGTTGATTAGCTTTCGCCATCACCTATACCACTCGCCTTCAGTTGGGGTTTCATCGTAGGATTGATCCTTTTCATTTTTGAGAAAATGAAAAATTCTTTCAACCTAACACTTGTTCTGTGAAACACAGTCGTTATCTTGTGCTCGCATGAAAGCAGTTGTACATATCACCCTCACTTCGTTGTCCTTCACAGGCACAACTATTATTACAACTACCACAACCCGTTAAGGGTTGCACATGTTTATATTACCCCCCGGGCATTTTGCTGTACTTCATCACAACATTCATTATTTATTTCATTTTATATGCAGGTTCTAAAATTCGGCGGAACTTCTATGGGAAGCGCCAAAGCCATTCAACAGGTGGCTGATATTGTTAAAGAAAAAAGTAAACATCAAAAAGTATTGCTGGTAGTAAGCGCTATGAGCGGCACTACAGATATGCTGCTCAACTGCGGCACGTTGGCATCAGCAGGTAATGAAGATTACAAAACCATTCTCAAGCAAATAGAAACACGTCACCTGGAAACGGTGAAAGAACTGATCCCTGTGCAACAGCAAAGCAGTGTGTTGAGCTTAGTTAAAAAATACTGCAATGAAATGGAAGATATCTGCAATGGTATCTTTTTGCTGGGGGAATGCAGTGCACGTACCAAAGATAAACTGATGAGTTATGGTGAATTATTATCATCTCAACTCATACATGCCACTTTCAGTCATAACGGTTCTCCCAGTGTTTGGAAAGATGCCCGTGAAGTGATTCAAACCAACAGCAACTATGGTAATGCAGCTGTAAACTTTTTTGTGACCAATAATCTCATCAATGAATTTGTACAGCAGCAATCGGCCAGCATCCTTGTATTTCCCGGTTTTATTGCGAGTGATGAACACCAGGTAACAACAACACTTGGTCGTGGTGGCAGTGATTATACAGCCGCAATTCTTGCAGCAGCAGTAGATGCAGCATCAGTTGAAATATGGACAGATGTAAGTGGTATGATGACGGCCGATCCCCGTTGGGTGCCCAATGCCAAGATCATTCCTTCTATTTCGTATCAAGAGGCAATGGAGCTTTCCCATTTTGGTGCAAAAGTGATCTATCCGCCCACCATTCAACCGGTGTTGAATAAAAATATTCCGGTATGGGTGAAGAATACATTTGCGAAAGATGATCACGGAACAGTGATTGAAGACAAGCCAACACAGGGCAATATCATCACCGGTATTTCCAGCATCAGCTATTTATCCTTGTTAAGTTTGGAAGGAAGCGGCATGATCGGTATTCCCGGTTTCAGCAGCCGTTTGTTTGCAGCTCTTGCCAATGCACAGGTAAATGTGATATTGATCACACAGGGTTCATCTGAACATTCTATTTGTGTAGGTGTAGATGCATCATTGGCCGAAAGAGCAAAAATTGCAGTTGATAAAGCATTTGAATTTGAAATAGCATCAGATAAAGTAGAAACACTTAAGATTGAAAAAGATCTGTCCATTGTTGCTTTAGTGGGTGATAACATGCGTCATCATACCGGTGTGAGCGGTAGAATGTTTGCAGCGCTTGGAAGAAATGGTGTGAATATTCGTGCTATTGCACAGGGTTCCACAGAACGAAATATTTCTGCTGTAGTAGCATCAGCCGATGTGCGCAAAGCAGTGAACGTATTGCATGAAGAGTTTTTTGAAACAGCCAGGAAACAGATCAACTTATTTATCGTAGGTACGGGCAATGTAGGCAAACGTTTACTGGCACAGTTAAAACAACAAGCCCAGTTCTTAGATCAGCAATTGCATTTGCAGGTAAATATTGCAGGGCTGAGCAACAGCCGGAAAATGCTCATCAATGAAAATGGAATTAACATCAATCATTGGGAAGATGCCTTGCAAAATGGTGAAAGCGCCAATTTGAAAAACTTTGTGCACTCCATCATTCAAAAAAATCTCCGCAACTCTGTGTTTGTAGATGTAACAGCCAACGCCGGTATTGCTGAAGTATATGCATCGCTGCTGGAGAAAAGCATTGCAGTGGTTGCCTGTAATAAAGTAGCAGCTTCATCAGCTTTTACCAATTACAAAAAATTAAAAGAACTATCAGCAGAATTCAATGCACCTTTCTTATTTGAAACCAATGTAGGAGCAGGCTTACCCGTGATCGGCACTTTGAATGATCTCATGCGGAGTGGTGATGTCATCAGAAGTATGCAGGCGGTATTAAGCGGCACACTCAACTTTGTATTTAATAATTATGATGGCACACGTTTATTTGCTGATGTAGTGAAACAGGCACAGGATGAAGGTTATACAGAACCTGATCCCCGTTTGGATTTGAGCGGCACCGATGTGATGCGTAAGATTTTAATTTTAGCACGTGAAGCAGGCATTCAAATGGAAATGGAAGAGATCAAATGCAATGGCTTTCTTCCTGAAAGTTGCATGCAGGGAACAGTAGATGATTTTTATGAAGCGATGAAAAAAGAAGAAGCACATTTCAAAAAACTATATGAAGAAGCAACAGCAAAAGGTTGTAAACTGAAATTTGTAGCGAACTATTCTTACACCCCTTCAGGGGATGGGGGTGCAGAAGTAGGTTTACAGCATATTCCGCCGCAGCATGATCTGTATCATTTGTATGGCAAGGATAATGTTGTGTTATTTTATACGGATCGTTACAAAGAACAACCCATGGTGATCAAAGGAGCAGGAGCAGGTGCTGAAGTAACAGCAAGTGGTGTGTTTGCAGATATTCTTCGTGCAAGTCAAAAGTAAAATTTAAACGATGAAAGAAGTTCAAATAAAGTGTCCTGCTACTGTTGCTAATCTTGTTTGTGGATTTGACATCCTCGGCATGGCTTTACAGGAACCTTTTGATGTGATGAAATTAAAGTGGATCAATGAACCCAAAGTTGTTATTACCAATAAAGATGATTATAACTTACCAACGGATGCAGAAAAGAATGTGGCAGGTGTTGTGTTGCTTGAGATCATCAAACAAAACAACAACAGCTTTGGTTTTGAAGTGGAGATCGACAAACGCATCAAACCCGGCAGTGGTCTAGGTTCCAGTGCTGCCAGTGCAGCAGGCGCAGCAGTTGCTGCCAATCTTTTATTGAACAACAAATACAACCATGATGAACTGGTGCAGTTTGCCATGTTTGGTGAAAAATTGGCAAGTGGTGTAAAACATGCTGATAATATTGCACCCTGCATCTTGGGTGGTGTTACACTCATCCGTTCCATTCATCCGCTGGATATGGTGCCACTTAATTTCCCTTCGTTGTTTGTAACAGTAGTGCATCCGCAAATAGAAGTAAAGACAAGTGATGCACGGCAGATCCTTCGTAAAGAAGTACAGTTGAAAGATGCCATCAGGCAATGGGGTAATATTGCAGGATTGGTAGCAGGTTTTGAAAAAGGTGATGCTGCATTGATCGGCCGGAGTTTGGAAGATGTGATCATTGAACCCGTACGCAGTATTTTAATTCCCGGCTTTGATGTCATTAAAACAAAAAGCAAAGAAGCAGGCGCTCTCGGTGGTGGCATCAGCGGAAGTGGCCCGAGTATTTTTATGCTGAGTGAAAAAGAAAGCACAGCCAAAGAAGTTGAAACTATCATGCAGCAAACATTCACGCAACTCGGAATTGAGTTTAAAACCTATGTCACGAGAATTGCGGAGAAAGGAGTGAGTGTGATGAAGTAGGAGGTAAGAAGTACGAAGTACATAGTTTATAGGACACTCTGAATTGTCAGGCACTAATTTTCAAATCTTCAAATTTTCAAATCTTGAAATATTTCAGTCTCAATAAACAATCACCCATTGCATCATTTAGTGAAGCGACCATTCTTGGGCAGGCACCTGATAAAGGTTTGTATTTTCCTGAAACCATTCCACAGGTTGATAAAGACCTCATCAGCAATATTGAAAACATCAGCAATGAAGAAATTGCTTATCGTGTCATCAAACCCTATGTTGGCAATGAAATACCGGATGAAGAATTATTACGCATTGTAAGCGAAACAGTGAATTTTGAAATACCACTTGTTCCCATCAATGATACGATTTCATCATTGGAATTATTTCACGGGCCTACATTGGCGTTTAAAGATGTTGGCGCAAGATTCATGAGCAGGTGTTTGGGATATTTTGTAAGTAAGGGTCGGCCAGCTGCAAGCGGTCTCACCCGGCATAGCAGCACAAAAGATAAAATTATTGTACTTGTTGCCACCAGTGGTGATACAGGAGGTGCTGTTGCCAATGGTTTTTATGATGTAGATGGAGTGGAAGTGGTGATCCTTTATCCAAGTGGTAAAGTGAGCAGTGTACAGGAAAAACAATTGACCACACTTGGCAGAAACATTCATGCACTGGAAGTAAACGGAACTTTTGATGACTGTCAGCGACTCGTAAAGCAAGCTTTTGCGGATGAGGCATTGAACAAAGAATTATTTCTTACTTCAGCCAACAGCATTAATGTAGCACGCTGGCTTCCACAGCAGTTCTATTATTTCTTAGCCTACAAACAGTGGCTTAGTTCCCCTTTAGGGGATAGGGGCAAACAGCCTCCGGTGATTTGTGTTCCCAGCGGCAACTTCGGCAATATATGTGCAGGTATTTTGGCACACATCAGCGGACTGCCTGTGAAACATTTTGTAGCAGCTTGTAATGCGAATGATGTGGTGCCACGCTTCATGCAATCACAAAACTATTACCCACAAACGGCTGTTGCTACCATCTCAAACGCCATGGATGTAGGCAATCCCAGCAATTTTATCCGAATTCTGGAATTGTTCCATCACCAGTTTCCGCAGTTGAAAGAAAAACTCTCCGCATACAGTATTACGGATGATGAAACAAAAGCAACGATGAAACGTGTGCATGATGAAACAGGTTATATACTGGATCCTCATGGAGCGGTTGGTTATTTAGCATTGGAGCAATACCTCAAACATCATACAACTGAAAAAGGAATGATACTGGAAACCGCACACCCTGTGAAGTTTTATGATGTAGTAGAGCCGGTGTTGAATCAAAAAATTGAGTTACCCCAGGCAGTGAATCAGATCATGCATTTGCAAAAACAATCAACAATGATCAACAGCAATTACAACGAGCTTACCGGTTTTCTTCATGGATTGTAAAAATAAAATGTGGTAATTCCAGTTGCCATCCATTTCTTTCTTATCTTCATTAAAAGAGTTGCTTGCTCCACAATCCGTTGGTGCGCAACTCTTTTTTATTTACCTTCCACATAACTATGAGTGTTGAACAATTAATACATCAATACGCACCCAAACCCCATCAGTTTGATGAAATGCTGTACCAAAACAGCATCCGTGAACCGTATGTCAAGGTTGTACAGGCTTTACAGGATAACAGTATTGAAACTCTTCAGTTAAAAGATAAACTGGCGGGTGAACTCTTCATGAACCAGGGCATTACATTTACGGTGTATAGCGATGATGCTGGTATTGAACGCATTTTTCCGTTCGACATTTTGCCAAGAGTCATCACTTCTGCGGAATGGGCACATGTTGAAAAAGGAATTCAGCAGCGGTTGAAAGCACTCAACTTATTTCTGAAAGATATTTATAACGAACAGCAGATAGTAAAAGACAAGATCATTCCTGCTGAGTTGATCGCTACCTGTCCGCATTACATGCGGGAAGCTGCTGGTATAAAAGTACCTCATGATATTTATGTTCATATTTCCGGTATTGATCTCATTCGTGGTGAAGATGGCACGTTTTACATTTTGGAAGACAACCTGCGTACACCCAGCGGTGTTTCCTATATGCTGGAAAACCGTGAAGTCACCAAACGTCTCTTTCCTGAACTCCTGGCACAAGCCAATGTGCGCATGGTGAACAATTATCCATTGTTGTTGCATAACAACCTGAATGCTTTATCGCCAAGAGCTATATCTAACCCAACTGTTGTGTTGTTAACACCGGGCATTTATAATTCTGCATACTATGAGCATACATTTTTAGCAAGACAAATGGGCATCCAGTTGGTGGAAGGTCGTGACCTGTTGATTGAAAACCACAAAGTGTATATGAAAACAACAAGTGGTTTGCAGCAGGTGGATGTGATTTATCGCCGCATTGATGATGAGTTCATGGATCCTTTGTTATTTCGACCGGATAGTATTTTGGGAATTCCGGGTATCATGAGTGCCTACAGAAAAGGAACGGTGGCGCTGGCCAATGCAATAGGCAATGGTGTGGCAGATGATAAAGCTGTGTATGCGTATGTGCCGCACATGATCAAATATTACCTGAATGAAGAACCTATATTGCCCAATGTACCTACTTACCAAATGAGTAATGATGATGAACGAAAGCATGTGTTTGAAAACATGCACCGCATGGTGGTGAAACGTACCAATCAAAGTGGCGGTTATGGAATGCTGATGGGTAATAAAGCAAGTGATGAGGAAATAAACAAATTCAAAGAAGAGATCAATAAACATCCAAGAGAGTTTATTGCACAGCCCATCATTCAACTTTCTACGGTGCCATGTTTTATCAACGGAACATTACAACCACGTCATGTGGATTTAAGACCGTATGCGTTGTGTGGGCCTGATGGTGTGCAAATTGTTCCCGGCGGGTTAACACGTGTAGCGCTTCGTGAAGGTTCATTAGTGGTGAATTCATCACAAGGTGGCGGAAGTAAAGACACATGGGTGGTGGATTAGCGGGTAAAGAAAACGCTATATCAAAAATGAAAGTCTTTAAAAGTAAACAAACTATCAGGCAGTTAGAAAAACGAAAAGGTGGTTATTTCTACCTGAAAATAGACGCTGATCTTGTAGATCGATATCCAAACAAGCGTCACACGAGATTGATTTGTAAACTGGATAATAAATTATCTTTTCAATGCGGCTTGAATCATTTAGGTGATGGGAATTTTTTTATCATTCTATCAGGTAAAAACCTGGAAACGATTAGTAAAACATTGGGTGATACCATTCAATTTGAACTCAGGGAAGATCCGAATCCGTTAGGCGTTAATATGCCAGAAGTGCTGGAAATTCTTCTGGAACAGGAACCGCATTTAAAAGTAAAATTTGAAGACCTCACTTTGGGCAAAAGGCGGAACCTTGTTCATCAAATGAATAAAATAAAAGATATTGACAAACAAATTAAAAAAACAATTGAACTTATTAATAACGCACACAAGCCAAGACCAAAAAGAGAATTGTGAATAAATAATAAATCTGAAATCATTAACCTAAAATCGTAATTCATAAATGCTATCCCGTGTTGCTGATTCAATGTTCTGGATGAACCGTTATATGGAGCGGGCAGAAGGATTGTTGCGTGTACTTCACACCAATTATGTGCTTAGCCTGGATAAAGGGCCCTATGGTGTGCACACATGGAAACCTGTGCTGCAGATCTTTGGTTCATTGCAGGAAGAAGAGATCCATCAGCTTCAATTCAATACTGCTGAAGTGTTGAAATATCATATCACGCAATCGTCCAATATCAATTCCATTCGTTCATTGGTCAATAAAGCAAGAGAAAATGCAAGGGGGATGCAGGATCATATTACCAAGGAAGTGTGGGAAGAAGTGAATTATATCTATCATACGGTTAATAATCCGTTGCTTGAAAAACATTTGAGTGGAGAACAGGCGTTGGCAACACTCACCAATTTGCTCAAGTATTGTTTAACCTATGTAGGTGTTACAGACACCACTATGCCACGGGGGCAGGGTTGGTGGTTCATGAGTACAGGAAGGTTTGTTGAACGTGGCATTATTACAGCTGATGTTACGTTGAAACAGTTTGAACAAATTGATTTTAATATTGATGACCATAAGGATATTTTATACTGGAGGAATTTATTGTTATCACTAAGCGGATATGAACTGCATTTAAAAACCTACAGAAGTACCACCACCAACAGTAATGTGTTGAATGAAGTGGTGTTCAATGATGATTTTCCACGTTCTATCATTTATACTCTCAGCCGGCTGGAAAAATATGTAAGAGATATTCTGGAAGAAAATAACCCACCCAATAAAGAAGCGATTTACCGTGAATTTGGACGTATTCACAGCCGTGTAAAATTTGCTGATGAAACCTTTATTAAACAGGTTACATTGCGGCGCTTTTTAGAAGAAACCAAAACTGATCTTCTGAAATTTTCGCATCTGCTGGGACAACAATTTTTCTCGTATGCTTAAAATGCCGTTGTTGGTTTTATCACTAACAACCAATATCAATTATGCCTGTTTTTAAAATACATCACATCACCAAATACAGCTACAACCGTCCTGTAATTGAAAGTGTGAACCAGGTTCGAATCTATCCTGTAGCTTCACCTCAACAGGAAATACTGAATCATGAGATCACTATCAGCGATGCACCGGAATTATTTTTCTTTATTGATTACTGGGGCAACCGCTGTGCTGATTTCAGCATTATTCAACCTCACAAGGAATTGATGATCGACAGCAGGCTCATTGTTCGTACAATGGGTGGCGGTGAATTACCGGTGAGTACAACTACACTGAAAGATTTGCAGGAACCAATTGAAAAAGATTTCAAACTGCTGGAACTTTCCAAACCTGAAGAGATAAAAGCAACAGATGCCATTCAGGAAATTATCAACAATGTAACAGCACATGATAAAACGGTGATGCAATTAGTGGAGCATTGCTCCGCTTACATCTATCAGCATTTCAAATACATCAAAGGCATTACCAATATTGAAACAACGGTGGATGAAATACTGGAACATCGCAGCGGCGTGTGCCAGGACTTTGCTCATGTGTTATTGCAGTTGCTAAGAACCATTGGCATTCCTTCAAGATATGTGAGCGGTTATATCTGTCCTAATAAAAATGGCATGAGGGGAGAGGGTGCTACACACGCATGGGTGGAAGCTTATGTACCCGGCTATGGCTGGATAGGTATTGACCCTACCAATAATGTGTGGGTAACTACTCATCACGTGAAGCTGGCCGTGGGCCGCAATTTCCAGGATTGCTCACCCGTAAAAGGAACATTCAAAGGCATTGCACGCCAAACACTGTCGGTATATGTATCAGTTGGTTATGAAGATGGGCATGTGTTTGAGGAGATCAATAATGTACAGATGGAAGTAACCGAAATGGCTGTTACAGCTGATTTATTAGCGGCTGAAGAGGCCCAACAGCAGTAAAAGAAAGCCTTTGCATAATTGAATATTTTTTCTACTTTTGAAATGAAATCCAATACTGATAAAACCAAATCCAGTTGCTATGAATCATCTTACTGCTAATGACACGGCACATATAGCCGGTCAATTTGAAATCCAGGAAGCCCATCTCTACCAGGCTTCATTTATCGCCTTCAGCAAAATCAAGTTGTACAAGTTATCAAAAGTTCAGGCAGCTTACTGCAAAAGCAAAGCTGAAATGGAACAATTGGTACACTCAACATTATTCCGCTATGTACAACCACATCGCCTGTTGTTGATCTCAGGTTTTGCAGAAGGAGAGTTGGATAATTAATTTGTTTTTCATTTTGCATTCTTGAACTTTGCATATACATCTACAATGATGTTTGTGTATGCAGGATATTGAACCTTTCTATAACTGGCGGCATATTTATACAAGTGAAGAAGATGAACGATCTCCTTTCTTTGGCCGCACTTACTCGGAGTTTGAATTTTCCCAAACTGTTTACAATTATTATATCCATCCGCAATGGGATGAATTTGGAAGCCGTACCATGTATTTAAAAATATTGATTGCGGATTATGAAGAAAAGTATGCCGTAATTGAATTGATAGGTGAATGGAACGATGCAATTGAGAACGACATCATGGCTTTGAAACGTGAAGTGATCGATAAACTCATGGAGCAGGGCATTTATAAATTTATTTTGATTGCAGAGAACATTCTCAACTTTCACAGCAGTGAACGGGACTATTATGAAGAGTGGTATGAGAATACAACAGATGAAAACGGGTGGACAGTTATATTGAACATGCCCGAGCAAAGTCAATATGATTTTAAAAAACTCAAACTGCACCGCTACCTTGAGTTAATGGAACTGGACAACTGGCGTACGTATAAACCATTTCATTTATACCGAAAAATTGATAGCATGTTGATGAACAGAATTGAAGGTTGATAATTACCGTTATAAAACCCTTGCCGCATCAAACTCCACGATATATTTTTACCTTACCCCAAAACCATTTCAAATGAAAAAAATTATGAAACAGGTATTATGTCTTTTACTGGTATGTTCATCTCTCAGCCTTGCTGCACAGCAACTGGATGAAAAAGCTACCGGCTCTGACACAAAAAAGCAAGAAGGCGGTGCTGATAACAAGATGAACATTGTTAAAGTGAATCTGACTGCGTTGCCGCTTAAAAACTTTAGTTTTCAATATGAGCGTGTGCTGCAGCAAAAAATTTCAGTAGCGCTTGGTATCAGGTTTATGCCTAACGGCAATCTGCCCCTGAAAGAATCATTGAATGATGCAGCTAATGGAGACCCCGATATTGAAAAAGCAATCAATAATGCACAGATCGGGAATTTTTCGATTACTCCTGAGTTTCGTTTTTATCCCGGTAAAAAAGGCTACGGTCGTGGTTTTTATATAGCTCCCTATTATCGGTATGCTAAGTTTACAGCAGATGCAATTCCAATTGATTATAATGGAGGCACCGGAACAAAAACAATAACATTAAAAGGCGATCTTTCCACACATGGTGGTGGTTTAATGTTTGGTGCCCAGTGGTTTCTTGGAAAATATGTAACACTTGACTGGTGGATCCTGGGCGCACATTATGGAACAGGAAATGGCTCATTTGTAGGCACACCTTCCTCTCCATTTACACCCCTTGAGCAAAATGAAGTTCGTCAAACCATTGAAGACATTGATTTGCCTGTTGGCAAAATAACCGCCGAAGTAACTGCTAACTCAGCCAAAGCCATTTTTGATGGCCCATGGGGTGGTTTAAGAGGAGGTATTACCATTGGTATCAGGTTTTAAACAACATCATTCTTTCAACATAAAGTACTGCCAGTAGCAGGACTTTTTTTATTTCCATTTGTTTGATACTGAACTTTGAGTGTCTTCTGTGCTTAAATTTGCAGCGGCTTTCCAAAACAAAACTATCATGACGTTTGCTCAAATGTTCACTTCTTCTATCGGAAGAAAGTTAGTGATGGGTCTCACAGGCCTTTTCCTCGTAAGTTTTTTAATTGTACATGCCGGAGTTAACGCCTGCATATTTGCCGATCTTCCCATTTTTAATGCGGAGGATAATGGTGATATGTTCAACCGTGCCGCTCACTTCATGGGTTCTACTGTTGTTATCAGGATCATGGAAGTAGGATTGTTTGCAGGGTTTATTCTGCACATCATCCAGGGGTATATGCTGGAAGCACAGAACCGTGCTGCCAGAGGTGTTGGTTATGCAAAACCCATGGGCAATAACGGCAGCAAATGGTACAGCCGTTCTATGGGATTGCTGGGCACACTCATTTTATTGTTCCTCATTTTACACCTTACTCATTTTTGGGTACCTGCCCGTTTTACCCATGCAGGTTTGGAAGAACCCTTTATTACATCAAAAGGCAGTGCTGTACATGACATGTTTGGTTTGATGAAAATCACCTTCAGTAAACTGTGGGTGGTGATCGCATACCTAGTAGGTGTATTTTCTTTATTCTGGCATTTGATGCATGGTTTTCAAAGTGCGTTCAGAACGGTGGGAGTAAGCAACAAAAAATACAATTTGTTGTTACAGTCAATAGGCTATGGTTATTCAGTAATCATTTGCCTGTTGTTTGCTGCTATGCCGGTGGCGATCTATTTGAAATGGATTGAGTAGTAATTAAAGTACAAAATACAAATTATGGGGTACGAATTGCTCAATAGTGTTAAGGCAGCAAAAGAGTGCGACCCGTCTTTGCTTAATGCTTCGGACGGGCAGGCGCAACCAAAGTTGAACAGAGCAGTTAAAGCTCACTAACAAAAAATAATTTCGATTCAAACGAACGATATGCTGAATTCAAAAATTCCCGCAGGTCCTTTAGACAAGAAATGGACAACGTATAAATCAACTTGTAAGCTGGTAAATCCTGCCAACAAACGTAAACTCGAAGTGATTGTAGTAGGAACCGGTTTGGCCGGTGCCAGTGCTGCAGCCTCACTGGGTGAGCTGGGTTATAAAGTGAAAGCGTTTTGTTTCCAGGATAGTCCACGCCGTGCACACTCCATTGCTGCACAGGGTGGCATTAACGCTGCTAAGAACTATCAAAACGATGGTGACAGTGTTTATCGTTTGTTTTATGATACCATCAAAGGTGGTGATTACCGTGCCCGTGAAGGGAATGTGCATCGTTTAGCAGAAGTAAGCGGTAATATCATTGACCAATGTGTGGCACAGGGTGTTCCTTTTGCCCGTGAATATGGTGGCTTGCTGAGCAACCGTTCTTTTGGTGGTACACAGGTACAACGTACATTTTATGCTGCGGGCCAAACAGGTCAGCAGTTATTGATAGGTGCTTACCAGGCATTAGAAAGACAAGTGGCTTTGGGAAATGTAGAAATGCTCAGTCGCCATGAAATGCTGGATATTGTAATGATTGATGGCAAAGCACGTGGCATTATAGCCCGTAACCTTGTAACAGGTGAACTCGAGCGTCACTTCGGCCATGCCGTACTGTTATGCAGCGGTGGATATGGTAACGTTTTCTATTTATCAACCAACGCCATGGGCAGTAACGTAACCGCTGCCTGGAAAGCACACCGTAAAGGTGCTTTGTTTGCCAATCCCTGCTTTACACAAATTCACCCCACCTGTATTCCGGTGAGCGGAGATCATCAGAGTAAACTCACCTTGATGAGTGAAAGCTTGAGAAACGATGGACGTATTTGGGTACCTAAAGCAAAGGGTGATACACGTAAGCCCAATGAAATTCCGGAAGAAGAAAGAGATTATTATTTAGAAAGAAGATATCCTGCGTTTGGTAACCTCGTTCCCCGTGATGTGGCGAGCCGTGCTGCCAAAGAACGTTGTGATGCCGGTTATGGTGTAGGTACCAGTAAGCAAGCTGTTTACCTGGATTATGCTGATGCCATTAAGCGTTATGGAAAAATTGAAGCTAATAAACAAGGCTTAACGAATGCTGATGAAGCAACCATCATCAAACTGGGTAAAGAAATAGTGAAGGAGAAGTATGGTAACCTGTTTGATATGTATGAAAAAATCACCGGTGAAAATCCATACGAAGTGCCGATGCGTATTTACCCTGCCGTTCACTATACAATGGGTGGCTTGTGGGTGGATTATGAATTGATGACCACCATTCCCGGCTTGTATGCGTTGGGTGAAGCGAACTTCAGTGATCATGGTGCCAACCGTTTGGGTGCAAGTGCCCTGATGCAGGGATTAGCTGATGGATATTTTGTGATTCCTTATACCATCGGAAACTATTTAGCAGATGAAATTCATGTGAAGCCGATACCAACTGATCATCCTGCATTTGCAGAAGCGGAGAGTGCTGTTCGGGATCGCATTCATATGCTCATGAATATTAAAGGAACAAAAACGGTTGAAAGTTTTCATAAGCGTTTGGGCAAGATCATTTGGGATAAATGCGGTATGGCCCGTAATGCTGAAGGTTTGAAACAGGCGATTAAAGAAGTACAACAATTGAAACAGGAGTTCTGGAGTGATGTGCGGATTCCCGGCGACATCAATGAAATGAATCCTGAATTGGATAAAGCCAACCGTGTTGCTGATTTTATTGAATTGGGTGAACTCATGTGTATTGATGCCTTGAACCGTGAAGAAAGTTGCGGCGGTCATTTCCGTGAAGAGCATCAAACAGAAGAAGGTGAAGCCTTACGTCATGACGATAAGTTTATGTATGTAGCTGCATGGCAAATGAAAGGCGAACATGAGTGGACATTACATAAAGAGAATTTAGATTATGAGGTGGTGAAGCCGAGTCAGCGTTCTTATAAATAGATAATTTGAAAATTTGAAAATTAAATGATTTGAAAATTGTTACGCTCATAATTGTGTTGCTTGCTTTACAATTTTCAACATTTGCACAAGAAGTTCTTTTAAAGATTCCAGTTTCGGGTAAATCAATCAAAGACTTTATTCCGAAAGATTATGAGATCAAAGATTCTATTTCAGGCGATCTGAATAAAGATGGATTAAAAGACATTGTACTTGTACTTAGCCATCTGCAGGAAGATACTTTTGAGATGGATGAAGAACCAAAACGTTTACTGCTGATCCTTTTTAAAAGTGCTGTGGGGTTCAAGCTTTCTGGAAAGTCTTCTGAGGTAGTAATGTGCAGGCATTGTGGAGGAATGTACGGTGATCCTTATTCTCAATTAGATATTACGAAGGGTGTTTTATCTATTGAGCATTATGGTGGTAGTTCCTGGCGTTGGACTGAGACACGAAAGTTTCGTTATCAACAAAATGGATTTTATTTAATTGGTTCGACTTCTAATCTTTTTTGGAATGTACAAGATTGTGATGGAAAAGGAATTGGGGAGGCTGGAAAAAATTTTAAAGATATTAATTATCTAACAGGTGACGAAGTAATCATTGAGAAAACTGAAGATTGCAAACTTGTTAAAGACATCAAACAAAAACAACCAAAGAAGCCTCTTGTAAAATTAGAAGCTTTTAAATACGAATTATAAAACTGGTTCAGATGGAACATAAGAATATCAATTTAAAGCTGAAAGTTTGGAGACAAAAGAACAGTTCTGATAAAGGACGTTTTGAAAACTACGATGCAAATAACATCTCCCAGGAAATGAGTTTCCTGGAAATGTTTGATGTATTGAACGAAGAGCTGATCAAAGAAGGAAAAGATCCTATTGCCTTTGATCATGATTGCCGTGAAGGTATCTGCGGTATGTGCAGCATGTACATCAATGGTCGTCCGCATGGTCCATGGGAAGCCAACACAACCTGTCAGCTTCATATGCGTGCCTTCAACGATGGAGATACTATTGTAGTAGAACCCTGGAGAGCTAAAGCATTTCCAGTAATAAAAGATCTCGTTGTTGACCGTTCAGCATTTGATCGTATTGTGCAGGCCGGAGGATATGTTTCTGTTAACACAGGTAATGCAGTAGATGGAAATGCCATTCCCATCGAAAAAGAAAAAGCAGATGCTTCTTTTGCTGCGGCTATGTGTATCGGCTGTGGTGCTTGTGTGGCAGCTTGTAAAAACAGCAGTGCCATGCTCTTCACCAGTGCAAAAGTTTCGCACCTGGCATTGTTACCGCAAGGTGACCCAGAACGCAAAACACGTGTACTGAATATGGTAGCGCAAATGGATAAAGAAGGTTTTGGTGCCTGTACCAATACCGGGGCCTGCGAAGCAGTTTGTCCTAAAGAAATATCCATCAGCAATATTGCCCGTTTGAATGCGGAATATGCAACAGCCAGCCTGGTAACGCAATAATGAATGCCGATAAACATCGTTCCAAACCTCCCGCAGCGGAGGTTTTTTATTGCCTTTATCTTTTGTAACTTTAAACCATGTACGAAGTACGTGAACCTATACCGGCTTATGGCAAAAACAAACTCACAATAGAAGAATACCTTCAATTTGAAAAAGAGTCTCCTGAAAAACATGAGTACTACAAAGGGGAAATCTTTGCAATGTCGGGAGCAAGTGCAAGGCATAATATTATACAGATGAATCTCGCCGCTATTTTTATGATGCAACTTAAAGGGAAGCCATGCCAACCGTATGGAAGTGACATGCGGATCCATATACCAGAAAACACACTCTTTACATATCCTGATTTATCCATCATTTGTGGAGACGTAATTCCATCTGAGGAAGATGATGATACTGCTACCTTACCAACTGTAATTATTGAAATACTTTCACCCTCAACACGGCAATACGATAAGGGAACGAAATTTTATTTATATCGTCAAATACCATCTTTAAACCAATATATTCTCATTGATTCAGAAAGCATTCATGTGGAAGCATTTGGCTTAAATGAAAGGGATCATTGGGAACTCACAGAATACAAGCAGTTAGCTGAGAACGTTGAGCTTCCCGCACTGGGCTTTTCTGTTCCTATGGCTGAGATTTATGATCGAACCAAGTTGCAGGATCAGCCTTGATATCCGTCTTCTCTCAACATTTCTCGCATCCGCACAATAAATTGTATTTTTATTCATTCTTATCCTTAAAAACCACTGCTTTATCCGTTATTCGGTTGTAACCATAACACTGCTTCTGTTCAGCGTCCTTGCACAAGGACAGCAAAAAAATATGCTGTCGAATCTCCGTACCAAAAAAATTGCCACCCAACCCGCCGTTCAGATCATTGACACCACCAGCATCGTTCCCAACACGTTTTTAATTCCGGGCATTGGTGCTGAAGCTTATAAAATAGATGAACTCAATGCACAACTCACCTGGCTCATTACCCCACCGTTTGATTCCGTTACGGTAAGCTACCGTGCATTTCCCTACAAACTCAATGCATCCGCCCAGCGCTTGAATTACTTTGATGTAATGAACAACTTTGTTACCAAGCCCATCACGTTTGAAGGCGAAGGTTTTGGCAAAGGCTTATTTGATTTTGGGAATGTGAACTATAACGGAAGTTTTGGCCGTGGCATCAGCTTTGGTAACAACCAGGATGCGGTAGTGAACGGTGTGCTCAATATGCAGATCAATGGAATGATCGGCGATAGTATGATGCTGAGTGCAGCGTTAACAGATAACAATATTCCCGTACAGGCAGAAGGCAATACCCAACAGCTAAATGAATTTGACCAGGTGTGGATCCAGCTCAAAAAGAAAGGATGGCAATTGAATTTAGGTGATATTGATGTGCGGAGAAATGATGCTTACTTCCTCAGCTTTTTTAAACGGTTGCAGGGTGCTGCGTTTCAAACAGAAAACAAAGTATTCAAAAACGGGAACAATAAAGCATTGATCAGCGGTGCCATTGCCAAAGGAAAATTCAACCGTTATATTTTCCAGGGACAGGAAGGCAACCAGGGGCCTTACCGCCTGCAGGGGCCGAATGGTGAATTGTTCTTTATTGTACTGGCAGGAACAGAACGGGTATTTATTGATGGTGAACTGATGCAGCGTGGCGAAGACCAGGATTATGTGATCAACTACAACACCGCTGAAATAACGTTCACGCCCAGGCGAATGATCAATAAAGACCGCCGTATACAGGTAGAGTTTGAATACAACGACCGTAACTTTCTCAACTCCCAATTTATCATTGGTGAAGATCTCATCGTTAATAAAAGACTCAGCTTTCACATCAATGGTTTCTCTAATGCTGATTCGAAAAACTCATCGCTCACTCAACAACTCGATCCGCAGCAAAAACTATTTTTAGCAAATGCAGGTGATGTGCCCAACGGGGCTTTATATCCTGCTATTGTGCAGGATACGTTTGCTGCCAACAGAATTGTGTATCGAAAATTAGATACCGTTGTCAATTCCGTTTTATATACCAATGTGCTGGTGTACACACCTACGGCATTAACGGATGTGTACAGTGCTGTGTTTACAGAAGTGGGGCAGGGCAATGGTGATTATGTGCAGGTAGCCGCCGGTGCCAATGGCAGAACCTTTCAATGGGTTGCACCTGTGAATGGGGTGAAGCAGGGACGTTTTGAACCTGTGATCCGGTTGATTGCACCACGCACCCAGCAAATGGCCACGTTTGGTACAAAATATCAACTCAGCAGCAAGCTCAGCATGAACAGTGAAGTAGCTATTTCAAGATTTGATGTGAATACACTTTCATCAAAAGACAAAGAGAATGACCTGGGCTGGGCAGGAAGAATGGTAGTAACCTACACTGATAAATTTTCCGAAAAGAAAAATGCACTCAACTATAAGATCAATGCCGGTTATGAATATGTGCAGGAAAAATTCCGGGCACTGGAACGTTTACGTCCGGTAGAGTTTACACGTGAATGGGGTTTACCTATTTTTCTGCAACAACAGGAAGAAAGAATCACCAATACCGGGTTTGAATTATTCCGCAGCAGGGACAACCGCATGAGTTATACTTTGCAAACCTATCAACGTGGAGAAAATTTCAAAGGCACCCGTCATATAGCTGAGCATTATGTTCAGCAAAAAGGATGGACATGGAATGCAAGGATGAACTATTCAAAAATAGACAGCAATACCAATGATGGTTTCTTTCTGCGTCCATTGGTGGAGTTGAAAAAGAAAATGAAATTTTTGAAAGAAGCTGAGTTGGGCGGCAGTTATTATTTGGAACATAACGAGAACAGAAGTAAAGCAACGGATTCACTTGCGTTCACCAGTTTTAGCTGGGATACATGGACATTGTTCCTCCGATCGCCGGAGAACTCCAATAAATGGGGTTTAAACTTTTTTACCCGCCGTGATCAATTGCCTATCGCAAAAGCATTTGAACAGGTTGACAGAAGTTTTAACTACAATGCGTACTTAGAACTCATGAGCAATGAACATCACCAGTTCCGTTTCAATGCAACGTTGAGGGAACTGAAAGTGTACAATTCCAATCTCACCAATTTAAAACCGGAACGCACACTGCTGAGCCGTGTGGAATATTTCATCAATGAATGGAAAGGATTGGTGCAGGGGAATATTTTGTATGAAGTAGGAAGCGGTCAGGAGCAACGCCGTGATTATTCTTTCCTGGAAGTTCCGGCAGGACAGGGTGAGTACACATGGAATGATTATAACAGTGATGGCATTCCTCAGCTCAATGAATTTGAAATAGCACAGTTCCGTGACCAGGCACGTTACATTCGTGTATTTACACCCACGCTTGATTTCATCCGTGCCAATTACAACCAGTTCAACTACAGTTTGAGTTTGAATCCCAAAGCTGCTATTGACATCAACAAAGCAAAAAGCTTTGCCAAATTCATCACCCGCATCAGTACACAAAGCAGTATGCAGGTGTTCAAAAAAGAAATTTCCAATAAAGATGTTACGCTTGATCCGTTTGGCAAACCCGCCAGTGATACCAGTTTGATTTCACTGACGTCCATCATCTCCAACACCTTGTTTTTTAACCGCACCAGTAATGTGTGGGGTTATGATATTACTCATTTACGTAGTGTGAACCGTTCCATTCTTACCTATGGCTTGGAAACAAGAACCCTGAGAGAGATCAATAACCGGTTGCGCTGGAATTTGAGCAAACAGTTTGCCGCTTCCTTCAATCTCCGTTTGATCAAGAACCAGTTGGAAACACCCACCTTCGGCAACCGTAACTACAATTTAGATCATATGGTTACAGAGCCGCTCATCAGTTACCAGCAAAGCACTAAGTATCGTTTCTCCCTCAGTTATAAATACGAGAATAAGAATAACCTGGAAGGTGCCAAAGAACGGGCACGCATCAACTCCATGATCTTAGATGCACGTTACAATGTGTTAAGCAGCAGTACGCTCAATGGAAAGTTCCAGTTCAGCAATATCAATTACACAGGACAAACCAATACCACTGTTGCCTTTATTATGCTGGATGCGTTACTGCCCGGTAAAAACTTTTTATGGAATTTTGATTTCACCAAACGGTTGGCCAACAACATGGAAATTAATTTCCAGTATGAAGGACGTAAACCCGGTGCTGCCAGAACCATTCATACAGGAAGGGCAGGAGTGAGGGCCTTGTTTTGATGGAAGTTTGGCAAATCTTACGCAGGTCTCCTAACCTGTGCATCTTAGTAACTTAATTCCACAAATGATTCAGTTTACTTTTTGTGAATGTGATGATACAGATAAAGAAAGTAACGGATTAGCACAGGTAGGGAGACCTGCGCCAGTGTGGGGCTGATTAGCGAACAAAAAGATGAGAATATGTTAGTCGCCCCGACATATTGCCAATGCAATGTTAGCTGCTGTTAAATGTCCTTGAACTTATGTTGTCTTCTAAGTATGGATATTGCTGTATCAAAAATTGTGTTGCTTGGTCTATTGTATTGATGAAAAGATCAAGGTCTACTGAATGAAAAATAAATTCGTAGCTTCTATAATCACCGTCCGACCTATCCGTTTCGTCTTCAATTAGAAATGTTATTTGGTTATCCTTTACATAGAAATGGATTTGGTATCCGTCAATAGTCTCGTCAAGAGTGAAATGGTGGGTACTCCAAAACTTATTGTCAAGTTGTGGTAGATATAAAAAGTCGGGGTGAAATTCTTCTTCAAATTGATTAGCTTTTAGAACCGTCTCAAAAATTTCTCTGTCAGACAAACCTTCGAACTCTTTTGGGAATAAAGAATGTTTTGTATCAACTATACGATTTCGTCTGTCTGTTAGACTGAAAACCCAGGTAGGCAAATAACATTCTTCTTCAGGTTGCCCAATAAAGGTATCGCCAATTATTAAATGGCAAATCGCCATCTTGGAGGTTGGGGCATAGTTGTATTTGTCGGGGCAAGTCCGATAATGAATAGCAAATTTGCTTTTGTGTCCAAAGGTTTGTGATGTGTACAAATAAATAACAACTAACGCCTTCATTGGCGTTATTTCTTGTATAATTATTAATTGATTTTCATCACTAATTTATACAAAGAGTTTGAATTTTCACATATATCTATCATTTGCAATATGCTAGTAATTCGTTCGAAACAAGAAGGCAGTATTATAAAAAAACTTCTGTGCAGGTGTGGTTGGTGATAACACACAATCACGGAGGGCAGTGAATTCGTTTGATCTTTGTACAAGGTTGAGCAGAGGAACAACAACAAGGGCAAAAAAAAATCTGTCAATAAATGGAGGTCTGTCTTTGTTAATATTTATTTTAACGACTATGTTCATTGTCTGTCAGAAGGTTCTAAGTTATCATAGTCAATAAAGTCCCAAGGAATTTCTTTTTTAAAAGTCTGAATGCTTTTTTCAAGTAAGTCTAATGAAATGTCTTGTTGGTAAAGCGTAACAGTCCTTGTCCGTTTTGTGTCGTCACGGAATATTTCAATTACTAACTTGTCGTCACGGTAAATTTGAACGCAAATTCCGTCTCTGTCGCTTACATCACTTGCAATTATTACTCGGTCTTTCGGTAGTGTCATTTGTCAATCTATTGGTGTTGTGGTGTCGTTCGTTAAAATTACCGCTAACGTCTAGGGCTTTGCGGTCGGCGGGGGATTTGAAAAGCGTCGCCCCCGGCGACGAAGGCCATTTTTCTTACTGGTTGGTGTCCTCACCAACCACATCAAATCATAAACATTTCGGTTGGTGAGGAAACCAACCGATAAAAAAAAGCAGAATACTCAACTACAGACGAAGCTGTCAACATTCAGCCACACTTGCATAAATACGAGTGTTGCCAGCAGTTAGTCTATAGTCGTTCTTTTCCAATGGTTTCGATTTTTTAAATTTTCTTTTTCCTTTGTAGATATAAATATTCCTACTTGGTTCAGTTACTATCAAGTCAAATTCCAATTCGATTGTTCTTCTGGTTATAGAAACGATTCTTATTTTTCCCGCTATTGAGTTTCTTGTTCCTGACCAATTCCAAACTGAAAGTCTTCGGAAGGAACATTGGATTGAAGCAGTATCTGATTCAATATCAATTAGCCTTTTATCTAACATTTTAGGTTCCTGTAAAAAATTAATAAGAAGTACTTGAGTGAACTCTTCATCAATCATAGTAGGTTCATTATATGCCACTTCTTGCAGAGCAGTAAAGTCGGCTTTGCTCCAAAATTTATTTATTTCTTTATAGTTATTTTTCTCTTTTAGCTCTAATACACGTATCGTATCACCTTTGGTTTGTCCGAAAGTATAAGGTGCCAAAGCAATAAACAGCGATAATATATATGTCTTTTTGAATTGCAAGAGGTTTAAGTTAATTGCTGGCAACTCCTTCATTAGCGCTAATTCTGTAAAATTATCAATTCATTTTCATCACTAATTTATACAAAGAGTTTGAATTTCCTCTAACGCCCCGGTTCGTCCAGCAATGGACAGTGGCAGAAGTCTGATGAATTTCTATCGTCCTCCCCAATCAGGGTATCGGATTTCTGTCCACAGAATATTAGTATTAAGGTCTACAACATAAGTCCAGCTATTCTTGTCTCTGGCTTGGCTTAAATAAAATATATTTTTAGTCTCAGTAAATTTCGCTTTATAATCATTCAGGTAACTATTGCTCAGAAAATGTAAGTCATTTACGTTTTTTAGAGTGTCAAAACCGTTTTCTGCAACAAAGTTCTTTAGTATGATATTGTCAATTTTAAGTACAGTACCAGTGAGCCATTCACCATTATCAAATGTCTCCAATACTTTATAGTCTTCAGGAAACTTAATCCCACTAACCTTCTCGTAATACTCCTTTTCAAAACTGTCACTATCCGAAAAGCATGAGCAAAGTAAAATCGACACTATGAAAATTATGGATTGTCGCATGATTAGGAGCTAACGTTAGACGGCTTAGCGTTGTGGCGACATTCTGTGTTCTGTCTGCCGACAACTGAAGCCGAAGAATGAATTAAAGTACAAATTTTATTCTTTTTCTTATTGGTTGGTATCCTCACCAACCATATCAAATCATAAACATTTCAGTTGGTGAGGACACCAACCGATAATAAAAAGCTGACTGTCTTGTCCTAAAATAGGTTTACACAAAGCTGAGTAAAAAATGGACTATAAAACTGATTATTTACAAAGGAATTTGTACACCTTGGAACTCCAACATCAGATTTGTAAAGAACATATTCAAGAAGGCGTAAAGCTTGCTGATCTTGTTCGCAAATACAGACTAACTTCACATTCTCTAATTCATGACTGGCTTCGTAAACTGGGTTATTTACCCGGTAGAAACAGAAGGACTCAGGTATTGTATATTGGGCCTGAAAATTATTCATCAGTGAACAAGAAGACAGATAAAACAAAAGCTGAACTATCAGAGATTGCTGCCTTGAAAAAGGAGTTGGAAGATGCAAAACTTCTGGCAGAAGGTTATCGCAGAATGATTGAGATAGCAGAAAAGGAACTTAAAATACCAATCAGAAAAAAGCCCAATACCAAGTAATCCACGAAATAAAATGCAAATACCCAAAGATCGGGTTATCTCGTATTTGCAGGTTATTTGGTATTACCCGCCAGGCATATTATCAACACACATGGGAATCGGAAAGCCTTGAAACGGCCCAACTTTTAGTAATTAAAGAAGTAAACCGTATTCGCCAAAAGCACAAGCGAATGGGAACGAGAAAACTGTATGAGTTGCTTGAAAACTTCATGCTTACACATGGTATTAAGATGGGCAGGGATGCGCTGTTTGATTTACTGGCAGCCAATGCTATGCTGGTAAGAAAAAGAAAGCGAAGAATACAAACAACCTACTCCAGCCACTGGCTTAGAAAGTATCCGAACCTGGTAAAAGACTTTATTCCCCAAAATATTAATCAGCTATGGGTAAGTGATATTACCTATTGGAAAATTAATGCTTCAACACATTTATACATCAGCCTTATAACCGATGCATATTCCCGAAAAATAGTTGGTCATAATGTGGCAGAGACAATGGAAGCAGTTCAAAGTATTCAGGCGCTGCAAATGGCTCTTGCATCCCTTAGTGGGGATGCCGTGCCATTGCAGCTCACACACCACAGTGACAGGGGGATACAGTATTGCAGCACAAAATATGTAAAGCTATTGCAGGACAAAGGAATAAAAATAAGTATGACTGAAAACGGTGACCCGTTGGAAAATGCGATTGCAGAAAGAGTAAATGGAATAATTAAAGAGGAGTATTTAGATCATTGCACAACCAACAGTTTACAAGAAGCAAAAAACAATTTAGCTAAAGCAATCAGGCTGTATAATGATGAGCGTCCGCACATGAGTATAGAAAACTATACACCTAATCAATTGCATAACAATCCTAAACAAATAAAAGTAAGGCTATGGAAAAACTATTATAAAAAACTTAATAACTTTAATCAAAATCATTCTGTAAACTCATTACAGGATTTATCTAATAACCTGTAAACTTATTTTAGGACGAGTCAGACCAGGGAACTGAGGATCAGTATATATTCTGTCGCCGCTATTTTGCCAAACCGCACTGCTGGCTGTAGTACGTAAATGTTGTCAGAACTACTTTAACTCCTTTTTTGCCGACTTATGACCTTTTCCAGCAGCTTTCCTGAAGTAATATCTTGCCCAGCGATTCGACTGTCTTACGCCATCACCATATTTATAGCAAAGTCCGAGATTGTAAAAAGATTTGTAATCATTTTTTTGTGCGGCCTTTTTGTACCAATAAACAGCTTTCTTCTGATTCATTTTTACCCCTTGACCATAAAAGTAACAATAGCCAAGATCTCGTTGAGCCTCTGTGTCGCCTTTAGAAGCGGATAAGGTAAACCAATACACTGCTTTTTTATAGTCTCTTTTTACAACCTCACCTTTTCGATAGAAGAAGCCGATGTTATATTGACTTTCCCTATGTCCAGCTTTGGCAGCCTTAAAATACCATTTGTAAGCTTCTTTAATATTCCTAGCAACACCATATCCGTTGTCAAAACATACGCCAACATAAAACTGTGAACGAGTATGTCCATTCGATGCAGCTAAATGCCAAGAAGCAAATATGTTATTCCAGTTTTTCTTCCCATTTGTTTCGAAGGCAAGCTTGTAAGCGTAAGCAAAGTGTCTTTCTTGTTCGGCCTTACTAATGCGTTCTGTCACTTTGAGATGCTTTGAATTGATTGTAGTGATTGTGTGTTGTCCGTATTACAGCCAACGCCTTCATTGGCGCTATTTCTTGTATAATTATCAATTGATTTTCATCACTAATTTATACAAAGGGTTTCAATTTTTCTAGATCACTTTTCCCTTCCACTTTCCACTCTTAATATAGAAGTACGCCATCACAAAAATGGAGATCCAGTACAAAATTTCAGAAGCCCATGCCCATATCAAATTGAGATGAAATACTTCCAGCACCAGGTACACATAGATGATATACAGCGTAATGGTGACAAACTCAATGAGCAAATTCACTTTGGTATTGCCGGTACCAGTTACGGCATTGAGCCATACCACGGAAAAACTCATGAATAACATTCCCACGGTAACAATACGTAATGGAGGCATGGCCGCATCAATAAACTCAGGAGACAGTTTGAAGAAGGAAAGTAATTCCGGGGCAAAAATATTGAACAGGATCACCATACCAGTAGTGATACTCAAACTCAAATTCACAATTTTTTTAATGAGCAACAGCACTTCTTCCTTTCGTCCCTGTCCAATGATATTACTCACCATGGCATTGGTGGTGCTGGCAAAAGCCCATACAAAAACACCGGTGATCATAAACACATTCCGCATCACATGACTGATGGCAAGCGGCCGCTCAGGTTCCATCGGAAACAAAAACTTGCCATTTCGTTCAATCAAAATATAAAACAGCAACCAAGTAATAAGGCTGATGGAGAATTGCCCGATCAACGGCGCCGAAATATTCAGGATCAAATTCGTCAACTGTTTGTTATAAGCTTTGTATCGAAACAAATGGAACCGTTGATGCAGCTTGAGTACAAAGATCAATCCATATACCGTAACCATACCAATGAACTCGGCCAGCACACTGGCATACGCTGCACCATTGAAACCAAGTTCCGGCAATCCAAAATGACCATAAATAAAACCGTAATCAAAAAAGATATTGGCACCCGCTTCTATAAATGTTCCGATCATTAAATAGCGGCTGTTATTCGTACCTACTAAAAATGCATTGCCCATCTGGAACAGGTAGAGGAATGGCAATCCCCAAACACGTATCTGCAAAAACTCAATGGCATTGGCATCCACTTTCTGTGATTGCAATGCCGAGTGAAATACCAGCGGTGTTAAAAAATAAGTAAGAGCAATCCCAATGGCCGCCATCACTGCTGCAATACGAACACCCTGTGCAAAGAGTTTTCCAATTTCATCTACACGGTTTTCACCGGCACGCCTGGCGATCAATGATTGCAAGGCATTGTTCAAACCATTACCCACAACAGCAACCACCAGGAAATACACACCTGTAATACCGGCGGTACCAAGAAACTCTTCACCCAAACCACTGATGAAATAATTGTTGGCTGTAAAATTGAGAAAGGGCACCAGCAGTGATAAACTGATGGGGAGTGAGATGGATAATATCTGCTTATTGGTGATATCCAGCCGTAGATCATTCTTCTGTAGAGGCGTTTCCAATCTTTTATGTTTCCTGCGAAATTAGGGAAAGAGTTGGTAGTAGTTTGTTCGTGTCACGACAATGTGATATTTCTATTGTTGACGTGTGTGCTATTGAAAAGTTGCTTTAACCCCATCGGGGTGTTGATGTCAGTAGTATAACCAAATATCAAGAAGCCAAGCTCCGTAGGAGCGACATGTTTTATAACTTTTGAATAGTAACATATCGCCCCGATGGGGCTGTGTTTTCTGTTTATTCATTTTTTTCTACTGGTATTACGCCTCTCCGAGGCTGTTTCAATGATTTAACTCCTGCGGCGTAGTGAAAAATCCCTGAAATCGAAGATGGTTTTATTTATTGAAGCCCCGGTAATTAAAGCCAGGGAAACATTATCTGTTACAAGTTTCGTTGTATTATTGCAGCAACAAGACCTATAAGGTTTGCAGCGCCGAAAAGCAGCACAGGAAACCTTATAGGTCTGCATAAAAAATATATTTTGCTGCATCCCGTTTATTTTTTTAAGAATAATTCCGTTGAGCCGGCAGCTCAGCATTTGCTGGTACAAAGCGGTGAGTGCTTTTGCGGTTTTGTACTGTATGAAAAAGAACAGCAAAACGTAAATGCGTGGGTTTTGTATGAAAACAAAACAGGTATTACAGATGCAACATTGCAGGAAATAACACAGCAGCAGGAATGGTTGACACATCCTTTTCAATCGGTTACCATCATTGATTATACAAAACAGAATGCACTGGTTCCTTCCTCCATGTTTGTACCCGGAGCAGAAACAACAGTGATGGATTTTATGACCGGTAACCCGCAGCAAACAGTGCAACTGGAAGACAGGGCAGGAGTGGCTGTAAACCTGTATCGTGTTTCTTCTGCGGCGTATGTAGCCTTGAGCAAATTGTTTACCGATGCCCAATGGATGCATCATGAAAGTTTGGTGATTGATCAACCTGCTACTGAAGAAGCCAATATCACTGTTGAAATCTGGTTCAACACTATTTTTCTCTTTGCAGAAATGAAAGGACAATGGTTATTACTGCAGCAACGTACCTATCAAACACCTGAAGATGCGTTGTATCATATTCTCAATTGCAAACAGCAATGGAATATGGGTGATGATGTTACGGTGCAGTTGCAGGGTATGGTGGAAGAACATTCAGCATTGTACAGCCTGCTGCATCAATACATTTTGAATCTGGAGTTGAAAAAAGAATTGCAGTTTTATTATCCATCCAATACATCAGATATTCCCAATCATACCAAACAATTGATCGACCGTATTCTCACATGCGTATCATAAGCGGCAAATTTGGAGGAAGAAGTTTTCAACCACCGGCAAACATGCCTTACACAAGGCCTACAACAGATATTGCCAAAGAAGGATTGTTCAACATCATTCAAAACAATATAGAGCTGGAAGGGATTAAAACGCTGGATCTCTTTGGTGGCACCGGAAGCATTACGTATGAACTGGCCAGTCGTGGCGCCGCTGATATGACCATTGTTGAGAAAGATGTGCAAATGAGTGCGTTCATCAATACCATGTGCAAAAAGCTGGGCATTGATGTAAAACTGGTGAAGATGGATGTATTCAAATTCATTGAACAGTGTCATGAGCAGTTTGATTTTATTTTTGCCGGGCCTCCGTATGCATTGGGCACCATTGATGAACTGCCCAAACTCATTGTTGAAAAGAAATTGCTGAAAGAAGGTGGATGGTTTGTGCTGGAGCACACACCCCGCAACAGCTACAAAAACTTTGAATGGTTCAAAACTGAACGGAATTATGGAACCACAATATTCTCCATCTTTGTAAATTCAAAGAATCATTAACGCAAATACAATTGGAGTAATGTCTTCTTTTATCTTCTTTGCCCCTTTGCGGCTTTGCGTGAAACAACCATGACCAAACAAGAAGCAAGAAATATCTATTCCGAAAAACGTTTACAGCTTGCCGTTGGTGAACGTAACCGCTTTGATGACCTGTTGCTCATACAGTTTCAAAAGCTGGTATTACCGGCTTTGCATTGTGTACATACCTATCTCTCTCTTGAATCGAAAAAAGAATTTACCACAGATACTATTTTGCATTTCCTCGAGTTTCAGCATCCGGGTATTCAATTTGCAGTTCCGAGAATAAATGCCGATCATGGAGAACTGGAGGCTATACTTCATACAGAAGACCTGCGATTTCAAAAGAACAAATGGGGCATTTTGGAGCCAATGGGCGGTGAAGTAATAGACCCCAAAGAAATAGACCTGGTACTGGTACCACTGCTGGCATTTGATGAAACAGGTACCCGTGTGGGTTATGGCAAGGGCTATTACGACAAGTTTCTTTCTGAATGCAGAAAAGATGTACTTAAGATCGGTTTCTGCTATTTTGAAGCAGTTGATAAAATCACTGATTCTGCCTCATTTGATATACCTTTAAGCTATTGCGTTACGCCGCATCGTATTTATGAATTTGGCTAATATTACTTTCCAATCCATACGTTTTTTGTTATTACCTTTTGCGTTACTGTATGCAGGCATTATTTGGATACGTAACCGTTGCTACGATAAAAAAATATTCAGTTCTGTTTCCTTCAACATTCCCATTATTTGTGTAGGCAATTTAAGTGTGGGCGGCACCGGCAAATCACCCATGATCGAATATTTGATCCGTTTACTGAAAGACGATTATCAACTGGCTGTACTGAGCCGTGGCTACAAACGCAAAACAAAAGGATATGCACTGGCCAATACTGCCACCAATGCATTGGAGATTGGTGATGAGCCCATGCAGTTTTATTCCAAGTTTCCGCAGGTGGCCGTAGCCGTTGGTGAAAAAAGGGTAGAAGCCATTCCGCAATTACTGCAAGACAAACCCGAAACACAAGTGATATTGCTGGACGATGGATTTCAACACCGGGCTATTGAACCGGGTTTCTCCATTTTGTTAACAGACGTCAACAATCTGTACACCAATGATTTTTTTCTGCCAACAGGTGATCTGAGAGATGAAGTGAAAAGCAGCCGCCGTGCCAATGTGATCGTAGCAACCAAATGCAAATCCACATTTAATGAAGATCAACGAAAAAAAATAACAGAGGAACTGAAACCGTTACCGCATCAGCAATTATTTTTCAGCACCATTGAATACGGAACACCGCAACATATTCTGAACCCAACGCAAACCTATCATTTGCATAAAGAACTGGAAGTATTGCTGGTAACAGGCATTGCCAATATTGAACCGCTCAAACGTTACATACTCGACAATACCTATACCTATGAACGGATGAGTTATGGCGATCATCATATTTTTACCATTGATGACCTGGAAGAGATCAAAAAACGATTTTCAAAGATCAGCACGAACCAAAAAATAATCATCACCACAGAAAAAGATGCGGTACGTTTGATGAAATTTCAAACCGAATTGCAGGACTTACCACTCTTTGTTTTGCCGATACAGCATAAGATATTGTTCAATGAAGAAAACAAGTTGAAAGAGGCGGTGAGTACATTTATTAAAAACTTTCATTTGAAACAATCCTAAATGAGTAAAAAGAAACCTGATAAAAAAAGAAAACACTCAACCGTTAAGCATAACAGTTATAAAGGCACTGTTGAAATTACCCGTAGCGGAATGGCATTTGTTACGGTTGAAAATATGCAGCGTGATGTATTGGTTCGTCCGCATCACCTCAACACAGCATTGAATGGAGATATTGTAGAAGTAACGGTTACCAAAGAAAGCAACAGTGGCCGTCATGAAGGAAGCATTTCAAAGATCATTGAACGTAAACAGGTAGAGTTCATTGGACGTTTGCAATTTCAAAAACATCATATCTATTTTATACCTGAGAGCGACAGGCCCATGCCTGATATTCATATTGCAGCTGATAAAACAGCAGGCGCTGAGAACAATGATAAAGTAGTAGTAAAGTTGATCGAATGGAATAAGGATAAGCGATTGCCGGAAGGAGAAGTGCTGGAAGTGATCAAAGGTGAAAACATGAATGATCTCGCCATGAAGCAATTATTACTGCAGGGAGGTTTTTCGTTAAGCTTCAGCGATGAGGCTATGGAAGAAGCAGCTCGTTTGCCCGAGATCATTTCGAAAGAAGAAGAATTAAAACGAAAAGATTTTCGTGGTACACTTACGTTTACCATTGACCCTGTGGATGCCAAAGATTTTGATGATGCACTTTCTATTAAAATGCTCAACAATGGTTTGCTTGAAATTGGCGTGCACATTGCTGATGTAAGTCATTTTGTGGAACCGGGAATGGTTCTGGATGATGAAGGGTATGACAGGGCAACCTCTGTGTATTTGCCCGATAGAGTAAACCCTATGTTACCGGAACGCATCAGCAATGAATTGTGCTCGTTACGTCCGCATGAAGATAAATACACTTTTTCTGCCGTTTTCAAAATGACGGATAAAGGTGAAGTAAAAGATGTTTGGCTGGGAAGAACGATCATTCATTCCAATCATCGTTACACCTACGAAGAAGTGCAACATATCATTGAGCTGGGAGAAGGTCTGCATAAAGACGAAGTGCTGTTGCTGAACAAGCTGGCGCAGAAAATGCGAAAAGACCGTTTCAAAAAAGGAGCTATTAATTTCTCCTCACAGGAAGTTCGGTTTGTACTGGATGAAAATAAAAAGCCGGTAGGTATTACCGTTAAAGAAAGCAAGGAATCACACCAGCTGATCGAAGAATTTATGTTGCTGGCCAATAAATATGTGGCACAATACATCAGCAGCATTCATATCAAAGACAAACCCGTTCCTTTCCCGTACCGTGTGCATGATACACCTGATGAAGAAAAGTTGTTGCCGTTTATTTCATTTGCAAAAAAGTATGGTCACAAGTTTGATAATTCATCTCCACAAAAAATTGCAGCTTCCTTTAATCAACTGTTGAATGATGTACAGGGCAAGCCGGAGCAGCATGTATTGGAAACACTCGGCATACGCACCATGGCCAAAGCGGTGTATACTGCTGAGAATATTGGTCACTATGGTTTGGGTTTTGAACATTATTGTCATTTCACATCACCCATCCGTCGCTATCCTGATGTAATGGTGCACCGTATCTTGCAGCAATGTTTGGATGGGGAACCACAGATCGATAAAAAGATGGAGCAGAAATGCCGTCATTGCAGTGAACGGGAACGTGCAGCAATGGAAGCAGAGCGTGCCGCCAATAAATACAAACAGGTGGAATACATGAGTGAGTATTTGGGTGAAGATTTTGACGGCGTAGTGAGTGGTGTGGCCAGTTTTGGATTTTGGGTAGAAACCGTTGAACATAAATGCGAAGGACTTGTTAGTTTGTTTTCGCTGAGTGAGCTGGATGATTTCCGATACATTGAAGAAGATTATTGTTTAGTGGGAAGAAGAAGCGGCAAAACATTCCGCATAGGAGAGAAGGTTCGGATAAAAGTAGTTGCTGCTAATTTGGAAAAACGCCAGCTGGATTATGAGTTGGTAGTACCAAATGCATTGCCAACTCTTAGACAAAACGGAGCTTCGTTTATCAAGCAGCCGAAGAATAAAAAAAGCAGCCCTAAACAGTTTGGGCAGAAAAAGAGGAGGAAGAAGTAGGAGGTAAGAGGCAGGAAGTAAGAACACTAAATCATACAATATGGCTATTCAAAAATTCACCGACTTAGATGTTTACAATCTGGCACATAGTCTGGCTATGGATTTGTTCATTGTAACAAATCAATTTCCAAAGGAAGAAAAATACAGCCTTACTGACCAGGTAAGGCGTTCATCAAGATCTGTTGCTGCTAATATAGCTGAAGGATGGGGTAAACGAATTTACCCTGCTAACTTTAAAAAGCAACTTGTAGATGCCAATGGTTCATTGGAAGAAACAAAATCATGGCTTATGTTTGCAAAAGACTGTAATTATATTTCTTCTGCTGATTTTGATGCTTTTATTTTAAAGTCAGAAAGTACAGGCGCTAAACTCTGGCGACTGCACGATAACTGGAAATAGTTATTAGTTTTAAATCATTCATACATCATACCTCCTACTTCTTACTTCCTTAATATGAATTCGTTCACAGAGTTATTAAAAAAATTTGAAGATTATTTTAACGTAAGGCATTTCCCTGCTTCACCCGCTACCTTGTATGACCCTGCTCAATATATTTTAGGAATAGGTGGTAAACGTGTTCGTCCTGTTTGCGTGTTGATGGGGAATGAATTGTTTGATGATATTCACCAGGATGCATACTATGCTGCAGCATCTGTTGAGCTCTTCCACAATTTTACATTGATACACGATGATATTATGGACAAAGCACCACTTCGCCGTGGTATGGAAACAGTGCATAAGAAATATGGTGAGGCAACAGCTTTGCTGGCAGGTGATGCCACTTTTGTACAGGCCTACATTTATCTGAGCAAAATGCAACCGGATGCTTTGCAAAAAGTATTACCGCTTTTTAACAGAACAGCATTGGAAGTTTGTGAAGGTCAGCAACTGGATATGGATTTTGAAAAGAAAGAAACTGTGAGCATGGATGAATATGTAGCAATGATCACACTCAAAACTTCTGTATTACTGGCGGCTTGTTTAAAACTGGGTGCGATCATTGGTGGAGCCAGTTTGGGCAACCAGGATCATCTTTATGAATTTGGCAAAAACCTGGGCATTGCATTTCAGATACAGGACGATTATTTAGATGCATTTGGTGATCCTGCCAAGTTTGGTAAACAGGTAGGTGGTGATATTCTGGCGAATAAGAAAACATTCCTGATGATCCATGCGCTGGAAACGGCTTCACCATCAGATAAAGAGAAACTGCAGGCTTTGCTACGATCCAATCCTGCTGATAAAGTAGAACAGGTGCTTTCTATTTTCAAAAATGCAGGGGTTGATTCATGGGCACTTCAACTCAAGAATGAATATTTTGAACGGTCATTAAAACATTTAGAAGCCATTGCTGTGATGAGTAAGCGAAAAGAACCATTACTGCAACTGGCGCAGTTTTTAATACAAAGGGAATATTAGCCCCGGAAGCGGTTAAATTCTACTTATCAGTTAAAATTAGTCTGCAATAACTTTCCGGTAAAAGTATTTTGCCCTATTATTGTGTTGATTTCTTAACGATGAAAAGTCTCCTAACCAAAGCTATCTTTTTAATTGCACTTCTTTGTTTATCCGTAATCTCAAGAGGTCAGCTAAATGCCGATTTTTCCATTACAAATGCACAAGGTTGTACGCCTTTACAATCAACTTTTAATGACCTTTCAACAGGTATTACTTCCGCTACTGTTTATACATGGGATTTTGGAAACGGTAATACATCTTCATTAAAGAATCCATCTGCCGTTTACTATGCAGAAGGTTCTTATACCGTAAAACTTACTATCAAAGATGGAAATCAAACATCTGTTAAAACAAAAGCAATCACTGTTTATAAAAAACCTTTGCCCGACTTTACATTTTCAAGCATTAAAGGTTGCAGTCCGTTACAGGTAACTTTCAACGGTACATCAACTGCAGGCGACGGTTCTATCACCGGTTATATCTGGGATTTTGGCGATGGTACCACACAGCAAACAAGTTCACCATCGTTTAGCCATATCTATCAAAGTGAACAAAAAGCTACTGTAAGTTTAACGGCTATTAATCAATATGGGTGTTACAATACCATCACCAAGACCGACATTATCGATGTTTTGCCCTCATTGATTGCTGATTTTTCAGTTGATCAAACTGTTTTATGCCGAATCAGTGATGAAGTACAGTTTACTAATAAAAGCCAGGGACCCGGTACTTTGAGTTACCTGTGGAATTTTGGCGATGGTGCCACATCCACTCAAAAAGATCCCAAACATATATATGCCCAAAAAGGAATTTATACCATCAAGTTAACGGTAATGAGTTCAGAAGGTTGTATTACTGAAAAAACAATCCAGAATTTTGTGAACGTTGCCTCCTTTAAAGCAGATTTTACTACCAACACTCCTGATGTTTGTTCAGGGAATTCGATACAATTTACAGCCACGAGTAATCCAACACCCACTCAAACAACATGGCATATGGGGGACGGGATTACCCTGAATTACAATTTTAGTTTTGATTACAGATATAATACCCCGGGAGATTATAATGTAAAACTGATTAACGTTTTTGGAAATAATTGCCGGGATACGGTGGTTAAACCCATAAAAGTAAAACCAACACCAATCCTTAATGGTTTTCTGGATAGCGTAATGGGAAAATGTGGAGCCCCTGTTGAAGTTCGTTTACGGGATACATCCAGAGATGCTGTAAAATGGGAGTGGTGGTTTAACTACGGTGGCTATAATACTCAAAAGTTTGGCACCACTCAATCTGTTACAACTACTATTACAACCCAAAGTGCTCCTGTTATTGGATTGATGATCACCAATGCAGAAGGTTGTACAGCTTATGCATATAAACAGGTTTCTGCTTTCCCGCCATGGGTGGGTATTGTTGCAACCTATTCACCGGGGTATTATTACAATGAAGCCTGCGATTCTATAACGATGCGATTCCGATCCGAGTCACAGGATACCATCACTGCTTATAAATGGATTTTTTCTGACAGCACTGTTTCAACATCACCAACACCACAAATTACATTTACCAAACCCGGCTCCCATTCCGTAAGGCTTGAATATGTCACTGCCAATGGATGTAAAGGCACTGCTTATTATACCGGTATAACCGTATATCAAAAGAAGAAAAACGATTTCACATCGTTGTCCGGTACAAAAATATGCGGCAACAATAAGGTTTATTTCAGAAGTACACCAGAAGATAACTATCCATATCAAACATGGTATATTAATGGTCAATATGCAGGTTCCAGTTACTATAACAATTTTGAATACCAGTTTCAGACTTCGGGCAAATACACCATTATGATGATTACCCGTTATGGGCAGTGTGCAGATACAGTTATCAAAACAGATTACATTGAAGTAGTTCCGCCTTTTGCTAAAATTGACCGGTTTTTGCCTACCTGTGATGGGGATCGAAAAAGTGTACGTTTCTTTGATGGCTCCAGGGATGTGCAATCATGGACCTGGAATTTTGGTGATGGCAATACAAGAACCTATTCTTCATCATTGCCTGAAATTACACATAACTATGCATCAACAGGTATTTATAAAGTAATATTGGCTGTAACCAACGGGGCTTGTACTGTTAAAGATTCAACCATAGTTACTGTTTATGCAAAACAATCTCCAAAACTTACATCACTTTCAACATCACAATGTGCCGATCAGCCATTAACAATTAACATTTCAAATATTGAACCATTTCCTCAGGCCAATAACACTGTTTGGAACGGAACCTATTTATATCGATTTGAATATAATGATGGTTCACCCTTTCAAGGCACAATTGACAATTACCTATATAACTATGTTTTATATCCCATTCCCGGCACATTTACCTTACGTAATTTTGAAGCAGGTAAAAGTCAACTAAGGCTTATTACAAGGAGTACTTATAATTCTGTTTGTACCGATACATCCAATTACATCCCCATACAAATCAACGGCGCAGTTCCCGGTTTTGAAATTGTAACCGATAACCAATGTTATCAAACACCAGTTGTTTTAAGAGATACTTCAAAAGCATCGGGTGCAAGTGTTATTACATCATGGGAATGGAATTTTGGTGATGGTAAAGTGGAAACACGAACACAGGGAGGAACAGTATCTCATTTATATGAAAACCCCGGAAGTTATACCGTTACATTAAAAGTAAAAGATGCCGCCGGTTGTACCAGTTCCTTTACCAATTATGCAAGAACTGTTTCAGTAAAAGGACCTAAAGCTGCATTTAGTGCCTCCAGCACCAATGTGCCGCTGAATTCAATAGTGTATTTTTTTAATAACACCAATAACTACGGCACAAGCGGACCGGTACAATATCAATGGAATTTCGGTAATGGAGCTACCAGTACAGATACTTATCCCTTTTATCAATATACAGTGGCAGGAACGTACACTGTTACTTTAAAAGCAACTGATCTTGTATCAGGCTGCACTTCTACCGCTACACAGGTAATAACGGTAAGAAACTTTAATACGGCTTTCAGTTTTACTACATCTTTTGTAACCAATGCCAGCTGCCCTCCTGTAATAGCACGGTTCTCGAATACATCAGTAGGGTATGTAAAAGTGAGCTGGGATTTTGGCGATGGAACTACGGCAGGCAATGTGAATTATCCAACACATATCTATACAAAACCGGGCAATTACATTGTGAAATTGCTGGTATATGGTGATAATGGACTGAAAGGAACATATATTGATTCAATCTTTGTTAAAGCACAACAGGCTTCCATCAACTTCAATCCAAAGGAAACCTGTTCCTCACAACAAGTGAATTTCAAAGCATCTGCTGCAGGTATTTCCGGTTATCTCTGGGATTTTGGTGATGGTACTTTCGCTTCAACAACTGACAGTATCTCTACGCATAGTTATAAGGCTCCCGGTGTATATACACCCGTGCTCGTAGGTACTGATGCAGATGGATGCACCGTTGCATTCCCTGCTGTTGATAAAATAATCATTGATAGTCTATCAGCCAAAATCACAGGCATTCCTGCTTTGGCTTGTAACGAGGCCAATATTCAATTCAATGCAGACGTTTACAGCGTGGGAGCAACTAATAACTCAGGGTTCTTAAGTTATAAATGGAATTTTGGAACAGGTAATGCGGCTGATACGTCGAACGTCGCTAATCCTTTATTCAAATTCACATCACCCGGCACATATACAGTAAGTTTACAGGTAAAGGCGAAATCCGGTTGTGTAAAGCAAGTAAATGAAACTGTAACAGTTTATCAATCTTCTAAAGCCTCCATAAATGCGGTTGATTCCATTTGTACAGGTGGTTCTGTTGTGTTCAAAGGCAATGCAACGCTAACCAATGGCGTACAATGGAGTTGGAATTTTAAGAATGGACAACAATCGACAGTACAAAATCCCTCTGCACAATTATATACGCAACCCGGCAGTTATCCGGTAACGTTAATCGTTAATAATAATGGATGTTATGATACTGCAACCCATGTTGTTACTGTAAGTCCATTGCCGGCCATTCAACTTTCTTCGACCAGTTTAAAAATTTGTGCCGGTTCCACAGTTCAATTATCAGCAAGTGGCGGGCAACGCTATCAATGGTCACCTGCAGCAAGTTTGAATAATGCTTTTATCAGTTCACCTGCAGCATCACCATCCATTACTACCAATTATAAAGTAACAGTAACAACCAGTGCAGGATGTACGTCCTCTGATTCATTGACGATCCAGGTAATTCAGCCATTCAGAATTACTGCACAAAAAACATTTGCCATCTGCGAAGGAGAAACTGTACAGCTTTCTGCAAGTGGTGCCGCCTCGTACCGATGGATTGGCAATACACAGGGATTAAGTTCAGTAAACAGTGGCACTGTAACCGCAAGGCCACTAAATACAATCTCATATACAGTTGTTGGATTTGACAGTGAAGGTTGTTTTTCTGATACAGCTTATATCAACATAACTGTACACAAACGCCCATCTGTAAATGCTGGTAATGATGCAGAAATTTTACCAGGCACCCCTTATCAAATCACAACAATTTCCAGTCCCGATGTTGTGCAATGGTCATGGAGCCCTCCTGACTTTTTAAGCTGTATTCAATGTGCATCTCCTGTGAGCACAACTAATAAAACAATTGAATACATTGTGACTGTAAGAAATATACAGGGTTGCAGTGCCACGGATACAATACGATTGAAAACTCTCTGCAATGGCTTTCAAATATTTATTCCCAATTCATTTACGCCGAATAATGACGGTTTAAATGACGTATTTAAAATATTGGGCAATGGTGTATCACTTGTAAAATTATTTGTGATCTATGACCGGTGGGGCAATAAAGTATTTGAACGTAAGGATATTACAGCCGATAATCCTGGAGCCGGGTGGAATGGATACTACAAAGGCTTTTTAGCTCCACAGGGTACTTATACCTATTTTGTACAGTTGACATGCGATGCAACCGGTGAAACATTTGAGCGTAAGGGTACCGTACTTCTGCTTCAATAGCTTATCAGGAAATATGATTTTCAAATGAAGGTTGTTCATTACTTTTTTTTCCCTATTTTGAACCCTTCAAAACCAGCTTATGATTAAGAGTTTATTCCGCACAAAAAAGATCGATCAGATTTTAAAAGATATGCCTGCAGATGGGCACGGAAGCGGCCTCAACAAAGTGTTGAACGTTCGTGACCTTACCTTCCTGGGTATTGCAGCCGTGATTGGTGCGGGTATTTTTTCTACAATTGGTTCAGCAGCATTTCATGGAGGCCCGGGTGTTTCACTGTTGTTTATCATCACTGCTGTTACCTGTGGCTTTTCTGCCCTGTGCTATGCTGAGTTTGCCAGCCGTATACCTGTAAGCGGCAGTGCATATACCTATGCGTATGTAAGTTTTGGGGAATTGGTAGCATGGATTATTGGCTGGGCTTTGATCTTAGAATATGCCATTGGAAATATTGTAGTAGCGATCAGCTGGAGCAGTTATTTCAACAACCTGTTACAAGGTTTGAATATTCATTTACCTTTTTGGTTAACCACCAATAGTACGGCCGCAGGTGAAGCACTGGCAAAAGTGAATGAAGAAATTGCCAAAGGTGTTGCTATGACGCCGGAAATGCAAACCATCATTGATGGGTTCAACAGTGCTCCGGATTTAGGCGCTACCAAACTGTTTTTAAATCTTCCTGCGTTTATTATTGTTGGCTTAATTACGATTCTCACTTACATCGGCATCAAAGAAAGTAAGAAGAGTGCCAATGCCATGGTGGTGTTTAAAATACTGGTCATCATTTTTGTGATCATTGTTGGTTTCTTTTATGTAAATCCCGTTAACTGGAATCCATTTATGCCCAATGGTTTTACAGGTGTGTTGCAGGGGGTGAGTGCTGTTTTCTATGCTTATATTGGTTTTGACGCCATCAGCACAACTGCTGAAGAATGTAAAAACCCACAACGTGATTTGCCAAGAGGTATGATGTATGCCTTGCTCATTTGTACGGTACTCTACATATTGATTGCGCTGGTATTAACCGGCATGGTGAACTACAGCGAATTGAAAGTAGATGATCCTTTGGCCTATGTGTTTGACAAACTAGGTTTGAAATGGATCGGTTACATCATCAGCATCAGTGCGGTTGTAGCAACTACATCGGTGTTGCTGGTATTTCAGTTAGGTCAGCCCCGCATCTGGATGACGATGAGCCGTGATGGTTTATTACCCAAGCGTTTTTCCAAGATTCATCCTAAATATCAAACACCGGCTTTTTCTACAATTATTACGGGATTATTTGTTGCCATTCCATCTTTATTTATGCCATCTTCTAAAATGACAGACTTAACCAGCATCGGTACCTTATTTGCCTTTGTATTGGTTTGCCTCGGTGTTTTATTCCTGCCCCGCATTCAAAATGCAGGTGCCGGTAAATTCAAATTACCTTATATCAACGGGCAATATATTTTGCCTGCGATATTAGCATTGTTTATTTATTTATTCCGCACAAGAGTGATGGATGCTGTAACTAATATTTCTAATGAATCACACCAGGAAATATTGTTCCTTGTATTTTTATTAATAGCAGTGGTTGTAACTGCTTATACCTTCATCCGCAAATATTCACTTATCCCCGTGCTGGGTGCGTTGAGTTGTTTGTACCTGATGATTGAGATACCGGTTGCCAGCTGGCTTTGGTTTTTTGTGTGGATGGGTGCAGGGCTCTGTATTTATTTCTTATACGGATACAGAAAAAGCAAACTGGCAGCCTGAAATTGCTAAATAAAAAAAGCTGTTGACTTCAATCCAATGAAGCAACAGCTTTTTTGTTTGATTATCAGGAAGGGTTATATCCTTTAGACTGCAAATTGTTGTGTTAACGTATTGTTGATCACTTTAAAGCCATTCTCACCTGCAACAATTTGATACGTATTATCCATTGCCCGGATGTTGGGTTTGGAAAGATGTTTTTGATCATAAGGCTCCAGCAGATCTGTTTCCTCAATAAACGTTCCGTGTTCATCAAAACTGCGTTCAATAACACGGTAATGAAAATGCCAGGGGTTCACAGCATCACTATGCTCACCATTCAACGTAAGATCATCATTGAAACCTTCAAAAATAAGTTCACTGGTATGTTCACGGTTGCGCTGAAGTTGTTCGGTGATTTCAATATGTTCATTCATAGCAGGATCTCCATGTACAATACCACTGTCCCAAACATTTTCTCCATTCAGGAATACTTTCAGCCTGTTGTCAACATGTTTTACGTTGACGAAATACTTCTTTTCCATAACTAATTGATTTTATATTGTGGTTGACGAATTTGAACAGGCTAATGTCGCCAGTTATTTTTTTCGGGCAGATGATGATAGTTATTGGTTCTGCTGATTTTGGTTGTTCTTTACGAATCTGTAAAACTTTGCTTGTAAAAGCCAATTCTCTGTCGTAACTTTTAGGTGCTTCTAAATAATTTCTCATCTTAAAACTTGCTTTATGAATCTGATAAACCGTCTTGAAAATTGGGGTGACAGGCATCACCCGAAATGGCTTGATTTTATTCGTATCGCCACCGGGTTAATTATCATGCTCAAGGGAGTGCAGTTCATTAACAATATGCAGCCACTAACCGACATGATGGCCAAAAACGGGTTCCTTGGTTCAGCTGGGTTAGGCATTGCGGTGCACATTGTTGTTTTTGCCAACCTCCTTGGTGGTGCCCTCATCCTGTTTGGATTACTAACAAGGGCTGCCTGCGTAGTACTCATACCCGTAATGCTGGGCGCCATATTTATTGTGAATTTGCCTGCCGGGATCTCACAAACCAATGCAGAACTATGGCTTTCAGTAATCATTCTGTTCCTGCTGGTTTTATTTGCAATTGAAGGCAGCGGCAAACTGAGTTTTGACGAGTGGATGCGTACACACAGTGATGAACGACCGCATAAACACAAATGGGAATAACAGTCAACAACCAATATGTTAAGCCGTTTCAGTTGAAACGGCTTTTTGTTTTCAACAGGTTTATCTTTGCCCCATGAAATTTCAGATAGGAGATAAAGTATTGCTCATCCATTCTAACGAAGAAGGCGAAGTGGTGGATATCATCAATAAAAAAATGGTAACGGTGGATGTGGGCGGTGTACAGTTCCCGGTATATACTGACCAGATTGAATTTCCTTATTTCAAACGTTTCACAGAAAAGAAACAACCGCCACCAAAACAAAAACAATACGTTGACAATATCAAAAAAGAAAAGGGCAGCACCATTAAACAATACAATGTGGGCGAGGGGATCTGGCTTTCCCTTTTGCCGGTATTTGACAAAGATGTATTTGATGATGATGTGGTGGATTATTTCCGCATTTACCTGGTGAACAGTACCGAACAGAACTTCAAGTTTACCTATTTTCTCCGTTTTGATGGAGTAGTGGATTTTGAATTAAAAAACGAATTACCGGCCCATAGTGATTTTTACATCCATGATGTGCCGCTGGAAGACCTGAATGATTCCCCCCGTTTTGATTTTGAATTTGAACTCAACCCCAAAGACAAAAAGAAAGCAGATTATGCAGAAGCATCCTTCAAGATCAAGCCCAAACAATTATTCAAACGGATTGAAGAACTGTTATTGAAACAGGAAGCCACCCTTTCCTATTTGCTCCTGGAAACCTATCCTGACAAACCGATACAGGAGAAGTTTGACATGAGCAAGCTTTCCAATGCCGGCTTTAAAATTTATGATGCCTCGGAAGCAAGACAACACATACCACCTGCAAGAACGGTGATCGATCTGCATATTGATAAGATCACCAACAACTGGCACGGGCTTAACAACTTTGAGATCCTGTCCATACAGATCAAAGAGTTTGAGAAATACTATGAACTGGCATTACTGCATTTACAGCCATCACTCATCATCATTCATGGTGTAGGAGAAGGAGTGCTGCGTGATGAAATTCATGAGCGATTGCGTACCAAGAAAGAAGTAAAGAGTTTTGTGAATCAATATCATCCATTATATGGATACGGTGCTACGGAAGTGTTTTTTGAGTATTAGACATTTTGAAAACTATTAATCATATTAATTCTTTCGATTTTAATCGAAAAGTTGATGGGTTAATTTCCATTTTTGTAAAACGTCCAACAGAATACCCCAAATCAGCTATTTTATTTTGTAAGTACTTAACTTCCTGATCACTAGTCCGCAATCCAAAATGAATCTCTTTCAAACAATTATAGTCAAAATTAATTAGCCCATTTCTTGACATATGCACCGCTCTCACTTCTTCTTCATAAGACCAAATATCTGACTTCGTGAAAATCCAATATAAAAATACAGTTGATTGGTTTTTAAAGTAATTGAGAGGTTTTATTTCATTAACGTAATTAACTTCTAAAAGTGCAAACTCTTTGCTTGGGTCAACGGGCATAATATTAAACCCCAGACAAACTCCAGAATGTTTATTTGCATAATGACTCCACATTAATACATTTTGATAAGTTTTTGAAAAACAACTTATACCAAAAAGATCTTTATTCTGATCTAAAGCCTTATCAAACATGTCTTTGATTTTTTTCGGATTAGCCTTCGTTTCATCAAATATTTTTTTCTTATCGTCAGTCGACAAATTAGGGATACTTTTAAGCCAATCTCTTAAATCAGAATGTGTATAACTCTTGCCTATTAAATCTGTTGTTAAATCAAAGGGGTCATTAAAATCCTTGGGAGGTGAAAATTTCAAAGAGTTTGTTTCAATTATTTTTAATGCAGTTTCATATGATGTATACTTATAAATTATCCTGTCAATCGGTAATAGATGTTTAATCCCTAATCTTTCTAATTTCAATCGATAGTCTGTTGGATCGTAATTCACATTTTTTAAAATAAAATTAAATCAGACGAATTACAATAAACCATTTATTTAAAGTAAAATTTTCAGTTGCTACTTTAATGTATCTTTACTTTCTGCAAGCTCGGCTATCGCTTTAATTCGTTAAGGAGGAAAGTCCGGACAGCAAAGGGCAGCCTTCCGGTGAAGAGCCGGGGTTCCGACTGAAATGTTGGAAAACAGACAGTGCCACAGAAAATAACCACCATGAAGTGAACTTTGTTCTCCTTCATGGAAAGGGTGAAAATGTGAGGTAAGAGCTCACAAACTGTAATGGTAACATTGCAGTAGGGTAAACCTAAGGTGCTGAAATGCCATGTATACCGTCGCTTAAGAGCTGCCCGCTCAATGACGGAGGGTAGGCAGATTGATTCCGTAACGTAAGCTGCGGAACAGATAAATGATAGCCCACGACAGAATCCGGCTTACAGGTTTGCAGATTTTTTATATCCGTTCAACAATAGCGGATAAACATCAATCCCGATCAACTGATCGGGATTGTCCATTTTACAGGTATCGTTCTTTAAGAATGTTGTAATGATGGATGAGATGACCTATGGTGATAAAACCCAGCGCATTCACTGTAATCTCTTTGGTATTGCTGATACCTCGTCTCTGCAGATCCTCATTCGTAAAACTGTTGAACAGGGCCATGGTACTGTTTCGTACAGCAATAAATTCATTTTTCAAGTCCTGCAATGTTCTGTTGCTCACATCTGCTATCTCAGCAAATGCATTTTCATCAAAGCCCGGCAGGGGTTCTGCGGCCCGGCGTGCAATCCATAAAGCACGGTATGCAAAAATGCGTTCCGCATCAATCACGTGTTGTAATAATTGCTTCACCGTCCATTTACCTTCAGCATAAGCAAAGTCCGCTTTTGAATCTGGGATAGCATTGAAAATAGCGGATAATTGAAGCTGCTGTTCAGCAAATGCTTTACATACATCATCTGAACTCACAAGATCTACATACTTGCTGAAATAAGGCGCATGATCGTTTGATAAAGGTTTGGGCATATGTAATTTTTCGATGAAATTAAAAAGTTCTGTTTTGCGGCAGAACTTTTTTGATTATCCTTTCTTTGTTTTTTTCACTTTGGGTTTGGGCTCGGGCTTTGGCGCTACTTCCGGTTTCTTTTCCGTTTTTAAAGTGGAAGCGATTCTGATGGATTCATAAGCGTTGATAAAACCGCCTGTTCTGCTCAAAGAGCTAAAAGGAACTTTGGTTTCACCACCCGGAAGAGTTACTTCCATATCATTTACCTGTGCACCTTTTTCAATACAATATTTTAATTGCTCGGGTGTGAGATCAGGAAAGTAGGAGAGGATCAAAGCGGCCACACCTGCTACCACAGGGCTGGCCATACTTGTTCCCTGAGCATAACCATAGGTTGTTCCTCCGGGAATAGTTGAATAAATTTTTACACCGGGTGCAAATACATCTACTTCCTTTTTACCATAGTTGGAAAAATCTGCAGCCAGGCCTCCTGTTTTAGGATCGCCGCTGGCACCAACTGTTATAAAATTGGGTGCACGCATTTTTGTATCAACAAAAACAGGGTTTGGATAATTTTCGGTGGTATCAATGTTGTTGCCATCATTCCCTGCTGCATGTACCAGCAACACGCCTTTGCTTTGTGCGTAGCGAACGGCTTCATCCACCCATTTCTTTTGGGGTGAAAATCCTTTACCAAAACTCATATTAATGATCTTGGCTCCATTATCCACTGCATAACGAATAGCAAGCGCTACATCTTTATCATATTCATCTCCATCAGGTACTGCACGAATGCTCATGATGCGTACATTGTTGGCAACACCATCCACACCAACACCATTATTACGGGCAGCAGCAATGATGCCGCTCACATGCGTACCGTGAAAAGGAGTATTGGCCATTACATCAGGATTTCCATAGTAACGGTCATTAAAATCATAGTAATTATCTTTTACAATGTCAGCTCTGTAATTTTTGGGGGGGCTGTCCATGGCTTCTGCCTTACGTTCCTGGCCGTTGTAATAATCAGTAAACTCTTTCATGATGGTGGTATTGGGAGCGTCCATCATTTCAAATGCCTTAAACAATGTGAGCATTGTTGCTTTGGCATTAGATTCCTTAGAGTTACCGGGTTTAAATCCTGCTAATTCATTACCGGTAAATTCGGGCTTAAATACTTGTCTTAAAATCGAGTCGGCAGTATTGGACTGCTTGTATAAGTTGCGCAAGAACAGCATTTGAGATTGTGCATCTGTTGCACCTCCTTCAATATCTTCTTTTGCCCTCAGGTAAATCCGGTACTCTTCTTTTTCAAGAGGAGACAGTTTACTTTCATCCACATTACCGCTATATTTTGTTTTAAGAGCATGATACAATCTTGCCGCTTCTAATGATTCAGTCTTTACATTACGTCCATCTTTTCCGCCTAAAAAGTTCCATCCATAAACATCATCTACATATCCGTTTTTATCATCATCAATTCCATTACCGGGAATTTCTTTTGGATTCCTCCATAAAATGGGTTTGAGATCTTCATGCAAGGTGTCAATGCCACTGTCAATAACAGCTACAATTATGGTCGTACTTTTTTTGTCTTTCAGGAATTCATATGCCTGTTCAAGACTGATGCCGTAAAACCCGTCCTTATCTTTATTTTTTAAATGCCAGCCCTTGAAGTTGTCTTCTTTTACAGAAGTTTGGGCGAAGGATTGAAGAGAAAGGGCAGGGATTGCAAGCAATAAGATGAATTTCTTCATATTCTTGATAAAATTTGTCTGTAAAGATGCGGGAAGTTTTTATTTCATTTACACCGCTCAACCATATTTTCTGATTTTTTTGGGAGTATGTTGACATTTGCATGACAGGTGGAAAGCCCCGCCAGCAGCCGGTTTCAGCTACCAATAGCTTTTGAGATTAGTTTTTTGACAGATACAACAAATGCCGGGACATTTTCCTGCTGTTTTCTGAAAAATCCGGTTCAGCGGTTACGGGTGCCCGTTCAGTGCAGTTCACCCGCAGGAAGGTTACCGGTGTTTAATTTTACGGAATGGTTTCACCTTCCAATCCAAAATTTGCATGGCTGAAGATCGTTCTGAAAATTGCCATTCCGGTAGCAGCCATAGTTGTGTACCTGTTGTTGAGTTAACCTGTTACCAAACCAGCCTGGCCACTTTGTTTCTTCCGGCTAGAAAAACTGTTTTTCCTTTTTTTGCTTTTTGTACCACATGAAATCCGGCTGATGAAATATTCCGCCAGTTCAAACCACCATCTTCACTTACATCCACACCACTCGTGCCACAGGTGATCAATTGTTTTTTGCTGATATTGGTAACACAACTTCTGTAACCAAAGGGTGGTGTTTGAGGAACAATAAATGTTTTGCCTTTGTCTTTTGTAAGGACGCAGTTTTTATAACGGCTGGTGTCTTTTGAAAAATCACCACCAACAACAATGATGTTCTTTTCATCATATACTGCAATGGAATTAGCCCCGGTAAAATCTTCACCCTGTACAATAGGCAACACGATCTTTTCATCTCTTACAAATAACCTTGACAACTTGCCACCGGTTACAAATACGGCTTCCTGTTTATTGAACTTGGTAACATTGGTGCCGCTGGCTGCAAACATGGCTTCCCCTTTTTCTACTACAGGATAATATGCTTCAGGCAATCCACGCCAGGTGTTACCACCATCAAAGGTTCGTGCAATAAAAACTTTTCCGTCAATGGGATCGCCAACTACAATACCACTATTGATATTCCAAAACTCCATGGCATCTAAGAACATTCCGGGGCGTTTATCTTCATACACAATTCTCCATGTGGTGCCACCATCCATTGTTTTTAAGATCAAAGCCGGGGTATCAATGGCAATGATGATGGCTGTATTGGCATCAAACGCTTCTATATCCCTGAAATCCCTTTTCTCCAATCCAGTTACTTTCATCCATTGAATGGAATCACCGCCATTTAATGAACGGCCAACAGTTCCGTTACTGCCGCTAAACCAAACCACTTTATCGTTTACCACACTCATACCACGGATGGAACTGTTAAACCCTGTATCCAGCATTTGAATAGTTTGAGCATTCGTATGAAGAATCATTATAGAAAAAACAAAGGCAAGTAGTTGCTTCATGATTTAAAGTTAATAAGTACAATGTAACTGTATCACCTCAATTTGCGTACCCATACTTCAAACATCATACCTTCTTTTTTCTTCGGGCATTTTCCCTACTTTCGCCACCTGCGATTGCCCTTATTATGACTGACTACAATTATCTTCCGCTGGATGAACAACCGCTTACGTTTGAAGAAGTGCAAAACTATCTCCAATTTCAGCAATTCGTATCTATCACCTTTCGTGCTCATGCAAAAATTGAAGCGTGCCGTAACTATTTAGATAAAAAAATTGCTGATACCGATACTCCGTTTTACGGCATCAATACAGGCTTTGGTTTTTTACAGAACGTGACCATTGGTGATGATCAATTGGAAGAATTACAAAACAATCTGTTGATGAGTCATGCATGCGGCATGGGAGAGGAAGTACCTGCTGAGATTGTGAAGATGATGCTGATGCTGAAAATAAAATCATTGAGCTATGGGTACAGTGGTGTACAGGTTGATACTGTGAAACGGTTGATGGATATGCATAATGCAGAAGTGCTGCCTATCATTTATCAACAGGGATCATTAGGAGCAAGCGGTGACCTGGCACCGTTGAGCCATTTAAGTTTACCATTGATCGGGAAAGGAGAAGTGAGTTACCGGGGAACAAGATTCAAGTCAGAAGATGTATTGCAACAGCTCAATTGGGATGTGATCCATTTAAAAAGCAAGGAAGGATTGGCATTGATAAACGGAACACAGTTCATGAGTGCATACGGTTTGTATTGCCTGGTGCAAGCTGAACGGTTAATGAAATGGGCTGATATGATTGCAGCTATTTCATTTGATGCCTTTGATTGTGTACGTGAACCTTTGCATGAAAAAATTCATAAGATCCGTCCGCATGCAGGACAAATACATACTGCTCAAAATCTGCAACGAATTTTAGCTGAAAGTGAAATGGGGAAACAGAAAAAGCAACAGGTACAGGATCCTTATAGCTTTAGATGTATTCCACAAGTTCATGGTGCTACCAAAGATGCTGTGGCACATGTGAAAGAAGTATTCATGCGGGAGATCAACTCAGTTACTGATAACCCGAATGTATTTCCTGAAGATGATTTGATCGTAAGCGGTGGCAATTTTCACGGACAGCCGTTGGCATTGGCATTGGATTATTTTGCGATTGCCATAAGTGAACTGGCCAACATCAGCGAACGCAGAACCTATCAACTCATCAGCGGACAACGCAACCTGCCTTTGTTCCTCGTAAAAGAAGCGGGGCTGAACAGTGGTTTTATGATCCCGCAATACACAGCTGCTGGTATTGTAAGTGAGAACAAACAACTCTGCACACCGGCAAGTGTTGATTCCATTTCATCATCCAACAACCAGGAAGATCATGTGAGCATGGGTGCCAATGCAGCCACCAAAGCATACCGTGTTATTAAAAATGCAGAGAAAGTTTTGGCTATTGAACTGATGAGTGCGGCACAGGCACTTGATTTCAGAAGACCATTGAAAAGCTCAGCATTGATTGAAGAAGTTGTAACAGCATTCAGAAAAGAAGTAAGCTTTGTGAATAAAGACCGTGTATTGCATGATGATATGATGAAAGCTGTAGATTTTCTCAATACCTATCAGCTCAAATAATAAAAGCCCCGCATTGCAGGGCTTTTTTATACGCTTTACCTTTTATTGCTTAATGAATTCAACTCTCCGGTTATTGGCTTTACCCTCAGGAGTAGTATTTGCATCGCTTGGTTGTGTTTCACCTTTACCATCCGTACTCATACGGCCTTCATCAATACCAAATTCTTTTTTCAGGAACTGTTTCACTGCTTCTGCACGTTTTTTGGATAACTCCAGATTTTTTGCTTCATCGCCATCGCTATCCGTATGCCCGATGATCTTCACTTTTATATCCGCATTTTCTTTCAATACAGCAGCAATGTCTTTGATAGCACCATAAGATTCGGGTTTGATCTTATCACTGTTCACATCAAATAAAATACCTCTTGTTACAAACTTACCTTCTGTGATCAATTTATTCCTGGTATCAGGAGCACCAACTGCCAAGCGGATATTACCGAAATAAAACGCATCATCATCATTGGAAGCTCCTTCATTGCGGAAGTAAATGGATTTGAGCTTTAATCCATCAGCTACTAGCTTCGGTAAGTCCCACACTTTTTTATCATTGATATAAACACGAACTCTTGTTTTTTGACGCCAGATGGAAATACGGGCAATCGTTTTTTCAGGAGCCATAAAAATATCCTGGTCATTTTCGCTTCTCAATACTTCCTGTTTGTTGGAAGTGCTGTAGGCGAATGTGCTTCCCTGGCTGCCGCCTGCATTTTCAGGATCAAATCCAATTTCAAAACCACCTCCATTCTCAATTCTTCCATTACCAAATTTGGCAAAGGATCTGAAATTTTTTCCAACATCAGTTGAGGTGGTGAAGCCCACCACAAACCAATCGGAATAATAACTGAACTGGTCGGTACACATCAGGTCAAACTCCAGTGTAAAATTATCAGGCAGGTCTTTCACCCATTCCGGATACATCACCACTTCCTTTTTGGTCATTAAAAATCTTCCTTCCGTTTTGTTAACGGTTACAATTTCACCACTGCCGTTTGTATTCCATTTATCAGGAAAGTCGCCAATATTGTCTTTCGTGTAATCTTCAAACAGGATCACTTTTTCACCGGGCACAAAATCAAACTTGCTGTAGGTTTCCAGAGACGGTTTTCCACTTTTAGAACCCGGTTCACCGCCGGTACCATCTTTTCCTTTGACCGTGCTGTCTTTTGCGTTTTTATTTTTCTTTTTGGGATCAAGAGCCGGATCCATGGCTTTATCAACCGTTTGATCTACTTTTTGATCCAATTTTTGCTGGGCTTTTTGCTTGGCTCTTTCCTTGGCCCGTTCAATGGGATTCAACTGTGCCTGAACGAGGCTGGCCACACAAAAGAAGCTGATGCAGAAGGCAATCCGTTTCATGTGTATTCGTTTTAGGTGATTAGGTTATGGAAAGTTAGGCAAGATGTAAGAGTCCGGAAATAACACATTCAGGTAATAAATGGGCCTTTTGGAGAGATTTGGGTCAAAATTCCAGCCTAAAAAGCCTGATTTTACAGGATAGTTTCCTACATTTGCACCCCCTAAAGGGAAGCCGCCACAGCGGTTTTAAATTGCCCAACCGGCTCCATAAGAGTTTCGCCAGTGCGGAACCGCCATCAGGGTGTCATCTTAAAGTGCATTACAATGCCTAAGGTTAAAACAAACTCCAGTGCCAAAAAACGCTTTAAAGTAACGGCCACCGGAAAGATCACTCACCAAAAGAGTTTCAAACGTCACATTCTTACGAAAAAGTCAAAAAAGCGCAAGCGTAACATGCGTATTGACGGAACAGTGGCAAAATCTCATGTTGATTTTGTAAAACGTTTATTGCGTCTGAAATAAGCCGCACACCAGTAAAACAATTTCAAAAATTTAAAAACATTCAGATATGCCCCGTTCAGTAAATGCAGTTGCTTCAAGAGCACGCCGCAAAAGAATTTTAAAAGCCGCTAAAGGTTTTTACGGCAAACGTAAAAACGTATATACCGTTGCCAAAAACGTAGTAGAAAAAGGTCAAACATACAGCTATGTTGGCCGTAAGTTGAAAAAGAGAGAGTACCGTCGTCTCTGGATTGCACGTATCAACGCTGCAGTAAGAGAAGAAGGTTTGACTTACTCTGAATTCATCAACAAACTCAAAGTAAAAAACATTGACCTTGACCGTAAGGTTCTGGCTGATTTAGCAATGAATGAGCCTGATAGCTTCAAGAAGCTTGTTGCATCAGTAAAATAATTCATTGGGAAAGCATGAGAGAAGTCCCTGGCCATTGTGCCGGGGATTTTTTATTCCATCACTTTTGTTTCCAGCTCCATTACCTTTTCAAACACTTTTTCATATTCAGCATTCAACTGCAGCAATTGCTTGCTGAGGCTTTGATAAGCCGTTTCAGTTTGCTGAAATTTTATTTTATCACTGTAAGTTGAAGGATCGGAGAGGAGCTGCTCCAGTTTATTTTTTTCTGTTGTGGTTGAGTTGATCTTTCCCTCCAGCTGCTGCAATTGCTTTTGCTGACGGTTGAGTTCTTTCTTTACTTCTTTGTTGATGATTTGTTTATTGTCGTTCACCGGGGGAGCAACCTGCTTTACTTCCACTTTCTTTTCTGCAACTATTTCTTTTTTTGATGCTGCTGCCAGCTCTTTATTCTCAGCTGCCAACTCTCTTTTCGCCATTCGTTCTTTCCATTCTAAGTACTCCGTATAAGTTCCTTTGAATTCTTTGATCTGCCCATCTACAATTTCCCAGATCTTATTGGCGGTTTTTGAAACAAAGTAACGGTCGTGGCTCACAAGAATAATACTTCCTTCATATTTATTCAATGCTTCAATAAGCAACCCAACAGAATGCATATCCAGGTGATTGGTAGGTTCATCCAGCAAGAGGAAGTTAGCCTTGCTGATGATGGTTTTTGCCAATGCAATTCTTGCTTTTTCACCACCACTCAACACACGGATCTTTTTATCTGCATCATCACCACTAAATAAAAAACATCCTAGCAGTGTACGCAGTTCCTGGTCTGTTTTTTGGCTGCCGCAGGTTTTTAATTCATCAACCAATGTATTGTTGAGGTCGAGTGATTCCAGTTGATGTTGTGCATAAAAACTTTCATCTACATTATGACCCCATTTGCGTTCGCCTTCATAGGATTCTGTGCCTGCAATAATGCGAAGCAAAGTTGATTTTCCTTTACCATTAGCACCGATCAATGCAATTTTATCGCCACGTTCAATTTCTGCATGTGTATTCTTTACAATTTCAATGGCTCCAAAATTTTTACTCAAATGTTTTAATTCACACAACACTTTTCCCGGTTGCTTATCTACCGAAAAGTTGATGCGGATGCTGGGCCTGTCAGAAGTAGGTGCTTCGATCACATCTAATTTTTCCAAACGCTTCACGGCACTTTGTGCAGCAGCAGCTTTAGATGCTTTAGCACGGAAACGTTCAATAAAACGCTCCTGCTGACGAATAAAATCCTGTTGATTTTCGTAGGCCTTCTGCTGCATTTCCATACGCAGCTCTTTTTCCTTTTCATAAAAGGAATAATTACCACCATAAATATGAATGTCCTGCTGAAATACTTCAACGATTTTCGTAACCATTCTGTCCAAAAACCAACGGTCATGACTTACGATCACCACAGACCCCTGGTAATGCTGCAAATATTTTTCCAGCCATTCAATACTTGGAAGATCAAGGTGGTTGGTAGGTTCATCCAGTAAAAGCAGATCCGGTTGCTGCAGGATCATTTTTGCCAGGAGTACACGCATGCGCCATCCACCGCTAAATTCTTTGTAAGGTCTTTGCAGATCACTGTTACTAAACCCAAGTCCCTGCAAAATCTCTTCTGTGCGGTGGTGCATGTTATAACCTCCAAGGGTTTCTATTTCATGCAGCTTATCAGAGTAGAGATGAAGTAAGTTTTCATTTTCATGATTTTTTTCCAGCTGCTTGCCCAATTCTTCTACCTCTTTTTCCAGTTGCAGCACTTTTTCAAAAGCACCAAGGGCTACTTGCAAAATAGAATCATTGGTATCAAAACTCAAAAGATCCTGGTGCAGGTAGCCAATGCTGGTACTACGGCTGCGGATGACTTCGCCTTTTGATGGAGAATATTCGCCCACCAGCAATTTGAGCATAGTGGATTTACCGGTACCGTTGTAACCGATCAAGCCAATGCGCTCATTAGGATGAATATGCCAGGTGGCATCTTCAATAATGGCTCTTGCGCCAAACTCAAACGTGACATTTTGAAAACCTGCTAACATAATGATAAAATCGTGGGCGAAGGTAAGCCATTCATACATTGATAAAATGCCTGTAACCGAAATCGGTTACCTTTGTCACAAATTTTTATATTATGATTTGAGGCAAAAAAATGATCGGGCAATTTGAAACCCGCTTTGTTGATTATTTTTTTGACAAAAACATAAGAACAATCTTTAAAATAAAAATAAAACGTATGAAATATTTTATTATGCTGATCTTACTGACTGTTGGATTTGTTGCCTGTAAAAACGAGGAAGACAAACAAGCGGATACCCCGGCAACAGAAGAAAAAAAGGAGGGAAGCGGTAACCAGTATTCTGAAGCATTCACAACTTCTTTCAACAATGTACTCAACGCCTATTACAATTTAAAAGATGCGTTTGTAAAAAGTGATACCGTTGCGGTAAATGCCGCAGGCACTCAACTTAAAGCCTTGCTCGACAGTTTGAAACTGGATGAGGTACAGCAAAAAGATACGGTTGCATTTTCAAGCATCAGCGGAAGACCGGGTGATGCAGCTGCAGAGATCACAGGCATGATCGCAGAAAAAGATCTTGAAAAGAAACGTGAATCCTTCGAAATGATCAGCGGTGTGTTTTACGATCTGTTAAGATCTGTTCGTCCCGGTGGCGTTACCGCTTACTATCAATATTGTCCTATGGCCTTTAATGATAAAGGTGCTTATTGGTTGAGCAGTGCTGATAGTATCCAGAATCCATACTTTGGTAAAAAGATGTTGACTTGCGGCGAAGTAAAGGAAACATTGAAATACTAACTACAGCAGATTTACAGAACAATAGATACGAATGAAATTTTTTGTTGCAAGCCTTATTCTGTGCCTGATGTTCAATTCATCAACCGCACAGGATAAATTCACCATCAGCGGATATATTAAAGACAGTACCAGTAATGAAACGGTTATAGGTGCTACTATTTCCATCAAAGGGAAGATCAAAGGCATTTCCTCCAACCAATACGGTTTTTATTCTATTACACTGGAAGCTGGCAGGTACACCATGAATGTTTCTCATGTGGGTTATCAATCCAAAGAAATTGAATTTGAGTTGACTGAAAACAAACAGTTCAATGTAGACCTGGCACCACGTATTGCCATATCACAGGAAGTGATTGTGTACAGCAAGAAAAGAGATCTGAATGTAAAAGCGGCTCAAATGGGAAAGTTTGAGTTGAGTATGAATCAAATTCGTTCTGTGCCTGCTTTTGCAGGTGAAGTTGATCCCATGAAAGTGCTGCAATTATTGCCCGGTGTTCGTAACGCAGGTGAAGGCAACAGTGGTTTATATGTGCGTGGTGGTGGCCCAGATCAGAATTTGATATTGCTGGATGATGCTGTGGTTTATAACCCCGGGCATTTGTTTGGTTTCTTTTCTGTATTCAACAGTGATGCATTGAAAAATGTAAGTCTTATCAAAGGTGGCATGCCCGCCAACTATGGAGGGCGCATCAGCAGTGTGGTGGATATTGCCATGAAAGAAGGCAATAACAAAAAATACCAGGTAGAAGGAGGTATTGGAACGATCTCTTCCAGGGTTTCGATCCAGGGGCCGATTGTAAAAGAAAAATCATCATTTATTATTTCTGCAAGGAGAACTTACATAGACGTACTTGCAAAACCTTTTATTAAAAAAGAAAGTAACTTTTACGGCAGTGGTTATTTTTTCTATGACCTCAATGCCAAGTTCAATTATAAGTTTTCAGAAAAAGACCGCTTGTATGCCAGTGGATATTTTGGTCGTGATGTATTTACGTTCAAAAATGCAGAACGTTCTTTCAGTGCAAAAATTCCATGGGGTAATTCCACAGGAACCATTCGCTGGAATCATGTATTCAACAGTAAGCTGTTTGCCAATACATCATTAGTATGGAATGATTATCAATTTGCGTTTGAAGGGGCTCAAAGTAATTTTGAAGTGAATTTTAATTCGGCCGTAAGAGATGTTACTGCAAAAATTGATTTCGATTACTATCCATTCACCGGCCATCAGCTGAAATATGGCATTACCTATACCTATCACAAATTCAACCCGCAAACAACCTCCGGCAGAAGTGGTGACCAGGTGTTCAATCCACAATCAGTAAATAACAAGTTTGCACATGAAGCAGGAATTTATTTGCTGGATGATTGGGAAGTGAACAGCAAACTCAAGATCAATTATGGTTTGCGTTATACATTCTTTCAGCAAATCGGGCCTTACACACGTATTAATGGTGACACGACAGTCTATGCAAAAGGTGATGCTGTAAAAGCATATGGTGGATTGGAGCCGAGAGTTACCATGCGTTATTCAATTGATGAAGCTACTTCCATCAAAGCTGCTATTACAAGAAATCTGCAGTTCATTCATTTGGTGAGTAATGCAGGTACAACGTTGCCAACAGATATTTGGGTACCAAGTACTTACAAAGTAAAACCACAAATTGGCTGGCAATATGCAGCAGGGGTGTTTAAAAACTTCAATGATAATTTATGGGAAACATCGGTTGAGCTGTATTACAAAACCATGGCCAATCAAATTGAGTATGCTGAAGGTTTTACTCCCGGTATTGGCGATCCTGAACAAAGTTTTGTATTTGGTAAAGGGTGGAGTTATGGCGCTGAGTTTTATGTAAACAAAGCCAGGGGTAATTTCACCGGTTGGATCGGTTATACACTTTCATGGACATGGAGAAAATTTCCCCAGCTGAATGAGGGTGAAAAATACCCGGGACGTTTTGACCGCAGGCATGATCTGAGTGTGGTGGCCAATTATCAAAAAAGGAAGAACTGGAAATTCTCTGCTGTATTTGTATATGGTACCGGCAATGCGTTCACCTTACCGGAACGTTTCTTTCTGGTGAATGGGGTACTAACGCAGCAGTTCAGCCGCATTAACCAATATCGCCTGGATCCATATCATCGTTTGGATTTTGCAGCTATTCATACACCTAAACCCAATAAAGAACGGAAGTTTAAAAAAGAATGGGTATTTAGCGTGTACAATGTGTACAGCCGGCAAAACCCTTATTTCATTTACTATGATCAAAGTGGTAATCCGTTACAGGGAACATTGGAAGTGGAAGCAAGACAGGTTTCTTTATTTCCCATCATACCAAGTGTAACATTGAATTTTAAGTTTTAATTCATCGCTTAAACAACACTTCATCTTTCTTTACATTCAGCTTGTATAATTTTTTTTGCAGCATCGGTAATTGCTGTTGAAAATATTGATTCAGCACAACCCTGAAGGTATTGGGCATATAGAATGAATCGGGGATAGTTGTGTAATTCCCACCGGGAAAATAAAAAGCAGCATAGGGTCGATAGCTTAACTCTTTGCTGAATCTTGTTGTATCATAATTCCTGATTCCATGATCGCCCTGTAAAATAATAACAGCCGGTCTTTTATTTTGCTGCTGAATTTGCCTGCACAATTGAATGATCAGCCTGAAGGTATATTTCACCTGTTCACGGTAAAGTTCAAAGGATTCATTTTTCAAATTATAATCAGCATAACTTTTCCATGAAAGCACGTTACCGCTGCTGTCATAACGAACCGGGCCATGCGGTAAATAGAAATGGGCATATAAAAATTTCTGTTGAGAGCCAGTATCTGCAATGGTTTTTTGTAAAATGGAAAGGGCTTCATTGATCAAAGCTGTATCACTTACCAGCTTTTCACCTGCAGTTGGTTTACCCGGCAGTTTTGATTGGATCATCCAGCCTAGGTTGTTCCACATATTTCGGTAAAGTGTTTGGCCAGTTACCAGTTCATTGGCTGAATTCAATGTCCAAAGATCAGGTTTGGTTAATCCTTTCACATCATCTATTTGAAAGATACCCGCATTGTATATTTTATAGCCATTGTTTTTCAGGAAAGGGATCAATGGATTTTTATTCACAGCAAGTGTTAATGCATGCATTTCTCTGAAGCCAACCTGCTGCTCTGCTTCAAACGGCAAATAACTCATGTTGAAAACAGCAGGCATAGCTGTATGCGTGTGATTGGAGGCAGAAAAAGCTTCTGCTGCCATCTTAAAACCCATGGAAGCAAGCAAACTGTCGTTGTGTGTATTGTTATAATCAATCAGTTGTTTATAGGTATCCGATGCTGCCAGTTCATCAAAGAGCAGATAATAAATATCAGGCAGGCTGTCTTTTACAAGTGGCTTTACGGCAAGATCAGGAACACCAGGAAGTGTTAACCTGTTTTTGCTGATCGTTTTTTGTTTACCGCCAGCCAGCCAATAAACAGGTTCGTAAATAAGCAAGATCAAAAAACAGTAAAAAAGAAATTGATGGATGCGCAAGTGATCATTCTTTGTTTTCAGTAACCATATGAACAAGACGATCAATAACAATCCAACAACCGTTATTAAAACAGAATACTTACTTAAATAAAACAACAGTTCTGTGTTCCTTGCAAATGCCATGAAGGAAGGTGCAAAGAACAGGATCAGCAACAACGCAGAAGTAAAAAGCGCCGCTTTAAAACTATTCCTGAACAACCCATAAAAAAAAGCAACAGAAATAAACGGCAGCAGCAACCATAAAATGATCTCTGCTTTTATCGCATTAAAATCAGTAAGAAGGTAAAAATCAAACCAGTTATGAACAATAAAGAATAAAGGTATCAGCAGGATATGCAGTAGAAGAAAATGTTTCCTGTTGATTTTTCCCATTCAGATAAAAGATTGGCAGTTGTAGCACAAATATAAGTTACAACGGCTGAAGGGAAATGCAGTTCTGTTATTTCACACGAAATACCACGCTGGCATTTTTCTTATCATCTGCACTGAGAAATACTTTGTAATAATTGTCGCCGTTCTGCACACGCATGATAGCCGTATTTGGCGGAATCTTTCCCTGGTTTTCGGCATACATCGTAAGTGTATTGTCTTTCCCTTTTACGGCTTTGAGTTTAAGAGTAATGGGTTTATCGCTCAATTGCTTTTGAGCAGCTACTACATCACCATTGAATAGCACCGTTATAATATCGCCGTCAATTTCAGCATTATCAAAAAGAGTTACTGTTATTTCTTCTTCCTCAATGGTAATGGTCTCAAATATTTTATTATCCCTGCGCTCAAGGCCATTGGACATTTTAGGAGGTGCAATTACAGGTTTTGTATCCGGTTTAATATCTGTTGTTACTTCGTTCTCCACTTTTGTTATGGAAGGCTGTGTTTTAACAACAGAGTCTTTTTTTGTTTTAGGTTTTACAACCGGTGGTTTTGTGGTGGCTGTTTTATTATTGTTATTGTTCGATGGATTCACCGGTTTGGTAGTATTGGATGGTGCCGGCCTGCTATTGGTATTATTCCTTACAGTATTGTTCGTTGGGGGCGGAGTAGTAACTGTATTTTTAATAAGTTGTTTACGGTTCAATACAGTGCTTCCGGTACCGCAACCACCATCAGCTTTTGCACTTTTCCATACACCGGCAAGCTCTTCGGTTTCTCCTTTTTTGAAATACGTAAGGATATGTGTTTGTAAGCAATCTCTAAAATCAGGAGGTGTATTTCGTTTGATCACTTTTGTTTCTGTAGAAGTAAGCGTTTTACTTGCAGGATCAATGGTACCGGTAATTTCACAGATCGTATAATAGCGTTTCCCTAATATAGTGAAATAAGTAACGGATGTTCCTGTAAAACTGTTACCCTTTGCTTCAATTTCCAGTACATACTCCGTACGGTAACCTTCTTCACCTTTGGCATCAAAACTACCGCTCCACTGGCCGCTCCATTTTTGGGCAGAAACGGTTGTACCACTCAGGATCGATACAACAATCAAAACATATTTCATCATAGTCTTCACCATCAACTTGCAAATTACAGAAAGCGCAAAGATAGCCCAGACTATGCTTTGTTAAAAAACGGGAACGGAAGAAATCATTCTCATACTTAGTGTACCGTTATGTGAATGGATGTGCAAAGCTGTTTCAACTTGCTTGCCATTGCTTGTTTCGTTACCTTTGCCCCTCTTAAAAACAGGAATTTCAGAATGATTAAGATCAGTTTTCCGGATGGCGCTGTGAGAGAATATGCTGCAGGCAGTTCTGCTCTGGATATTGCCAGGAGCATCAGCGAAGGTTTGGCAAGAAAAGTATTGGCCGCCAGTGTTAATGGTGAAGTTTGGGATTTGAGCAGACCCATTAATACTGATTCCACTTTAAAATTATTGACCTGGGATGATAAGGATGCACAGTTAACCTTTTGGCATTCTTCCGCTCACTTAATGGCGGAAGCAGTTGAAGGGATGTTTCCGGGTGTGAAGTTTTGGGTAGGCCCGCCATTGGAAAGCCCCAAAGGTTTTTATTATGATATGGACTTGGGTGATCGTAAGATGACGGAAGAAGACCTGGCATCATTGGAAAAGAAGATGAATGAACTGGCCAAACAAAACAATGCGTTTGTCCGCAAAGAAATGAGCAAAGCCGATGCCGTGAAATATTTTACGGAGAAAGGGGATGAGTACAAATTGGACCTCCTGAACAATTTGAACGATGGTGAAATCACTTTCTACACACAGGGCAATTTTACAGATCTCTGTCGTGGACCACATATCCCCAACACCGGTGCCATTAAAGCCATCAAACTAACTTCCATTGCAGGTGCTTACTGGAAAGGTGATGAAAGGAATAAACAATTGACACGTGTATATGGTGTAACCTTCCCTTCACAAAAAGAAATGGATGAGCACCTGGCTATGCTGGAAGAAGCAAAACGCAGGGATCATCGCAAACTGGGTAAAGAACTCGGCATTTTCACCATGGATGATGATGTGGGACCGGGACTTCCTTTATGGTTGCCCAACGGAACTATCATCATAGAAGAATTGGAGAAGTTGGCAAAAGAAACCGAGTTAGCAGCCGGTTACAAGCGTGTGGTAACACCGCATATTGCCAAGGAAAGTATGTACCTCACCAGCGGGCATCTTCCATATTATGCTAACAGTATGTTTCCTCCTATGGAGATGGATGGAGAGAAGTATTATCTGAAAGCCATGAACTGTCCGCATCATCATAAAATTTTTGATGCAGAACCAAAAAGCTACAAAGACCTTCCGTTCCGTATTGCAGAATATGGCACCTGTTACCGTTATGAGCAGAGTGGTGAATTGTTTGGGTTGATGCGTGTACGTTGTTTGCACATGAATGATGCACATATTTATTGCAACCGGGAACAATTTGCTGATGAGTTTCGTGCAGTGAACGACATGTACCTGAAGTATTTCAAAATTTTTGGAATTGATAAATATGTGATGCGTTTAAGTTTGCATGATCCTTCCAAACTGGGTCAGAAATATGTGAACGAACCTGAGCTGTGGGTAGAAACAGAAGCGATGGTTCGCCAGGTATTGATTGAATCCAATATTCCATTCATTGAAGTGCAGGATGAAGCTGCTTTTTACGGGCCTAAGATCGATGTTCAGATATGGAGTACCATTGGCAGGGAATTTACATTGGCCACCAACCAGGTAGATTTCAACAGCGGCAACAAATTCAAACTTTCCTATACCAATCAAAACAACCAGTCAGAAGTTCCGTTGATCATTCACCGTGCCCCATTGGGTACACATGAACGTTTCATCGGCTTTTTGCTGGAGCACTATGCCGGTAAATTCCCATTATGGCTGGCACCTGTGCAGGTGAAGATCCTGCCGATCAGCGATAAGTTCATGGATTATGCAAAAACTCTGTTGAATGATTTGAAAAAAGCGGATATTCGTGCAGAGATTGACGACCGGAATGAAAAAATCGGTAAGAAGATCCGTGATACCGAACTGATGAAAGTACCTTACATGCTGGTGGTTGGTGAAAAAGAAATGAATGAAGGTAAAGTAGCGGTACGTAAACAGGGCAAAGGTGATGCAGGAACGATGGATGCTGCAGCCTTTATTGCGGAAGCAGCAACAGAGATCAAAGAACGCAGATAAAAACTTCAGTTCCCCACTGAAGCACTTAATAAAAATTAAATTGTAATGGCCTCCTTTTGGGGACGGAGGCAAACTTAAATATGGCATTTCCTCCCAGACCTCCAAGGGGACGATTTATTCCCCGTAAAGAACCAAAACATCGCATCAACAACATGATTCGTGTGCCCGAAGTACGATTGGTGGGCGATAATGTAGAAGTTGGTGTTTATCCCACACAAAAAGCATTGCAGATTGCACAGGAACTGGGTTTAGACCTGGTGGAGATTTCTCCGCAGGCTGTACCACCTGTGTGTAAAGCCATTGATTATAATAAATTCCTTTACGAGAAGAAGAAGAAAGAAAAGGAAATGAAGGCCAACAGTAAGGCGGCTGAGCTGAAAGAAATCCGCTTTACTCCTAATACGGATGATCATGATTTTGATTTTAAATCAAAACATGCCGAGAACTTTTTGAAAGAAGGGAACAAAGTAAAAGCGTATGTTCAGTTTAAGGGCCGTGCCATCCAGTTCAAGGAAAGAGGAGAGCTGGTATTGCTGAAATTTGCAGAACGTTTGAAAGAAATTGGACAGGTGGAAGGCCTGCCTAAATTAGAAGGCAAGCGGATGCTGATGATTATTGCACCCAAGAGTGCCAAGAAAAAGAAAGAAGCTTAATGATAAAAAATCCCGCCGAGTGGTGGGATTTTTATTTTACAGAGTTTTAATTATTTCAACTGTTCTCTCCACCATTTCTGCACTCACATCCAAATGCACCACAAAGCGTATCGTTTGCTTGCCTGTTGCAAAACAAAGGATACCTTTCGCTTTTAACTTTTCAACCATCTCTGCAGCAGTAACCGCCGGTTTCAATTGAAAGATGATGATATTGGTTTCAACAGGAATAACAGTTTCCACCAAAGGATGGGAGAGAAGTGCTGTTTCAATCTGCCTGGCATGTACATGATCTTTTGCCAGTCGTTCAATATGATGATCCAGTGCATAAATACCGGCTGCCGCCAGTACACCGGCCTGCCGCATACCGCCCCCAAATACTTTGCGGATACGTCTTGCTTTCCTGATATCTTCTTTTGTACCAATCAGCACACTGCCCACGGGGCAGCCCAAACCTTTGCTGAGGCAAATGGAAATGGAATCAAACAATCGTCCATAGTCCTTCGCAGATTGGCCTTTGTAAACAAGTGCATTAAAGAGTCGGGCACCATCCAAATGAAGCTTGAGATTATTTTCTGTACAAACCTTTCTTATCCCTTCAATTTCAGCGAGTTCATAGCAACTTCCGCCGCCTCTGTTACTGGTATTTTCCAACACCACAAGGCTGCTGTGCGGCTTATGCACATCATCAGGATTGATCGCTTCCTTCACCTGCTGTGCATTTATCCGGCCACGGTCACCGGTAAGCAACCGAACGGAGGCACCTGAGTTAAAAGCAATACCACCGCCTTCATACTGGTACACATGACTTAAAAAGTCACAAATCACTTCATCTCCCGGTTGCGTATGCATTTTAATGCCTATTTGGTTGGTCATGGTACCACTGGGGCAAAAAAGGCCGGCTTCCATTCCAAACATAGCAGCAGCTTTCGCTTCCAGTTCATTGATGGTAGGGTCTTCGCCAAACACATCATCCCCTAATTTAGCCTTCATCATGGCCTCATGCATGCGGGGTGTGGGTTGCGTAACTGTATCACTGCGATAGTCTATCTGGATCATTTTAATTACTGATTATCTGAAATAATTCACAAGATGTGTAAAATCTGTATTCCATCAACAACTTTTTGCATTTCATATTGTTAGAAATTTGTGATGTATACACTGCAAACGTTAGAAACATAACTGCATTGGCCTAATTCAAAATTAAGGCTATGAAAAGCGGGATTCGTTTTTTACCTTTGCAGGCAGACTTACAGGATGTATTAACCCAGTTTTTACAACTTTCGGCGAAATTTCCCTGTCTTAGTTACGTACAACTTAAAAAATCAGGAGATTAAATCATGAGGCAACTAAAAATTGCAACACAAATCACCAACCGTGATTCTCAAGCGGTTGAGAAGTATTTACAGGAAATTTCCAAAATCCCAATGATCACTCCGGAGGAAGAAACCACCCTGGCCCAGCGCATTAAAATGGGCGACCAGCGTGCTTTGGACAAATTGGTACAGTCCAACCTCCGTTTCGTAGTTTCTGTGGCCAAACAATACCAGCACCAGGGTTTATCTCTGAGCGATCTCATCAACGAAGGAAATCTCGGCTTGATTAAAGCTGCCCAACGCTTCGACGAAACAAAGGGCTTTAAATTCATTTCCTACGCTGTATGGTGGATTCGCCAGTCAATCTTACAAGCCTTGGCCGAACAGGGACGTTTGGTACGTTTACCCCAGAACAAAATTGGTACCTACAACAAAGCCAATAAGGCGTACATGGCTTTTGAACAGGAACATGAGCGTGAACCTTCTACGGAAGAGTTGGCTGATATCCTGGAAATGAGCGAAACTGAAATCAACAACATTTTCCAGAGCAACACCCGTCACACATCACTGGATGCACCTGTGCATGAAGCAGAAGATGTGGCCATGGGCGATTTGCTGGAAGGAAGTGACGATACAGATGAAGATGTGATGAAAGATTCACTCCGCAATGAAATTCGCAGGGTGTTAAAATCACTCAGCCCCCGTGAAGCTGAAATTGTGAATGCTTACTTTGGACTGGATGGCGAAAATGGTGTTACCATTGAGCAGATCGGTCAGAAGTATGATCTAACGAAAGAGCGTATCCGTCAAATTAAAGAAAGAGCGATCAAACGCTTACAGAAAGCCCGTTTCAGCAATGCGCTGAAAAGCTATTTGGGTAATTAATGTTAATGGGTATTAAGTATTCAATCCGCCCCTTTCTGGGGCGGATTTTTGTTTTTTGAACCACAGGTGTTAATGCAGGTATGCCATACCTGTAAAAGCTAACAGTAATACTGTCTGTTGATTTAGGTATGGCATACCGATATTATCTAATAGAAAAATCATTGCAAAACCATTGCATCCAGAAATCTCCGTGACTTCGTGGCAAACCATCTGTTAAATCTCCATCATCCCTTCATCAACAAAACCATGGCTTCCGTAACTTTGCGCCACCATGAAATGGCACATATTTTTTATTGGTTGTTTGTTCCTCATTGCCTGTGAAAAGAAAGTTGAGTTTGATCTGAAACAGTCATCCGAACTGCTGACCGTTGATGCAAGCATTGAAAACAATGAGCAACCGGTGGTGGTACTCACAAAAAGTCTCAATTATTTTTCGAAGGTTTCTGCTGATGTTATTGCTAATAGTTTGGTGAAAGATGCAGAAGTGTTTGTAAGTGATGGTACAAAAACACATAAGCTTCGCCGTTATGATATTACTATTCCCGGTGCCAATGTACCTTTTAGTTATTACAGCAGCGATCCATCATCACCAACCACCATCATTAACGGGGAATTGGGGAAAGCCTATTCCTTACGAATTGTATGGCAGGGTAAAGAATATACATCAACAACCACGATTCCCTTACTCACCAAAGTGATCGATTCCCTTTGGTATGCCAGACCACCCAATACGCCGGATACCAGCAAGCGTATGGTGGTAAAAGCGAAAGTAACTGACCCGCCGGGCTTTGGTAATTATATCCGCTATTTCACCAAAGTAAACAGTGATCCTTTTTTACCCGGTTTGAATTCTGTGTTTGATGATGCATTGGTGAATAATTCTACATATACTGTTGATGTTGACAAGGGCGTTGACAGAAACACAGATATTGACTTTGACAATTATGGCTTCTTTGCCAAAGGAGATACCGTTACTATCAAGTTCAGTAATATTGATAAAGCCACTTTTGATTTTTGGAGAACAGCAGAGTTCAGTTACCAAAGTATCGGCAACCCGTTTTCATCACCCACTAAAATTTTGGGAAATATCAGCAACGGGGCCTTGGGTTATTTTGGCGGATATGCCAACCAGTTTAAAACGTTGGTCATTCCCAAATAGCATTTTATCCACATCAACCGCTATGTAACTAAAAAGACAGAATTCAATTTGTCTCGCCCTTATTTTTGAAGATTACAAAGATTGAAGATATTATGGAAGCAGAAAGAATACATTGTTTGATCATCGGCAGCGGCCCGGCAGGTTATACCGCAGCCATTTATGCGTCAAGAGCCAATTTAAAACCCGTGTTGTACCAGGGCATTCAGCCCGGCGGGCAGTTAACCATTACTACGGAAGTTGAAAATTATCCGGGTTATCCTGAAGGAATTCAGGGCCCTGAAATGATGGTTGATTTTGAAAAGCAGGCCAAACGTATGGGTACAGATATCCGGTACGGCCTGGCTACCAAAGTTGATTTTAGTGCACAACCTTATAAAGTTTGGATTGATGATGAAAAATTGATTGAAGCAGATAGTGTGATCATTTGTACAGGTGCCAGTGCCAAGTGGCTGGGGCTTGAAAGTGAACAGCGTTTAAATGGTTATGGTGTAAGTGCCTGTGCTGTTTGTGATGGATTTTTCTTCCGTGGTAAAGAAGTGGCCATTGTAGGAGCAGGTGATACCGCAGCAGAAGAAGCATTATACTTAAGTAAACTTTGTACAACTGTGCACATGCTTATTCGTAAAGATGCCATGCGTGCCAGTAAAGTAATGCAGGACCGTGTAATGAATGCACCCAACATCAAAATCTACTGGAATACTGAAACCGTTGAAATTTTGGGTGAGAATAAAGTAGATGGTATGCGGGTGAAGAATAACAAAACAGGCGAGGAGAGTGTGATTCCTGTACAAGGCTTTTTTGTAGCCATTGGTCATGAGCCCAACTCCGCTATTTTCAAACCTTGGATTGATATGGATGAAGCAGGTTATATCAAAACCATTCCGGGCACTTCCAAAACAAATGTGGAAGGGGTATTTGCAGGCGGTGATGTACAGGATAAAATTTATCGCCAGGCAGTAACGGCGGCGGGTAGTGGTTGTATGGCTGCACTGGATGCGGAAAGATACTTGTCACATAAGGGAATTGCTTAGATATTAAATTCAAACCTTTTTCGATGACTGCTTTAGAATTGCAGAATCATCTTTACAGTTTCATTCAACCTCAATTAAAAGAAATTACAATTAAGGTTGAGATAAACAAAGAAGAGGAGAGTGAAATAAAACATCGGATTTATTTCACGGATCACAGTTTCCTGAATCTTTATCCCAAGCAGCGATATCATAAATTAATACATTTAATTCCGGATGAGTTTTATCATGAACATCTTGAAAAAACTTACTGGTTTGAATTAGCACCAGGTGAAGAATCCCAAGATTTAAACTATCACGATGATGAAACTATAGCAGAAATAAAAGAGCCTATACTTTCAATCTTGCGATATAAAGTGAATTTTGTTTCATTGCTTGATAAGGAGTTTACAAATAACAATACAGTTTGTAAAGGTGATTTTGCTTTATCCAAAGAAATTTTAAATCAATTAGGTTTCTCTGAAGAAGACCAGTTTGACATTTTTCATGTTCTAATGAATGAAGGAGGGTACTGTGATTGTGAAATATTATACAATGTCTTTAAGGAAAGTAACTATGCACAAGCATATTGGGCTACTCGGACTTAAATTTTACTTTTTTTAAACTATTTCTTATCAAAGTCCCGCATCTCAGCAGGACTTTTTAATTTCGGCCCTATGATTGCAGTACATCTTAAGGATCTGAAGTTTCATGCGCACCATGGCTTGTATAAGGGAGAAGAGAAAGTGGGCGGACCATTTGAAGTGAATCTTACCGTATGGTATCAGCCCGGTGCTCCTGTTACTTCGTTAGATCAAACCATTAATTATGTTACCCTTTTTGAAATTGTAAAGCAGCAAATGCAGCAGCCGAGCAGTCTGCTGGAAACAGTAGCGGAAGCCATTTGCAGTAACATTTACAGTCATTTCAGCGTTATAGAAAAGATAGAGCTGAGTATTTATAAATGTTCGCCACCCATTGAAGGCTTTGAAGGGAAAACCGGCATAACGATGATTAAAACATACTAACATATATGTTCAAACACTTTCTTTTTGTACTTACTTTTTTTGCAACTGTCAGCACGCAGGCGCAAACGGTTGAACAAATGGTAAAGCAGGGTGATTTGCTGGAGAAACAAATGAATGAACCAGAAGCCTATGCCAAGTTCAAAGAAATTGTTCGTTTGCAGCCCAACCATTTGTATGCGCTTGTAAAATGCAGTGAACTGGCCAGCCGCATCGGCAGAATTCAAACATCCAAAGAACGGCAGGAAGATTTTTATAAAGCTGCAAAAATCTATGCTGACCGTGCCATGAAGGTAAATCCCAACGACAGTGATGCCAATATGGTAATGAGTGTGGCCTATGGCCGGCTTGCATTGCTTAAAAGCGGGAAAGAAAAAGTAGCGTATGTGCGTGAAATAAAAAATTATGCAGAACGCTCAGTAGCTATCAATCCTCAAAACTTTAAAGCTTTGCATGTGCTGGGCAAATGGCATTATGAAGTAATGAGTTTGAACGCCGTTGAAAAAACAGCGCTCAAAATGTTTTTTGGCGGGTTACCAAAAGCAAGCTTTGATTCCAGTCTTCATTATTATAAAAAAGCAGGTACATTAAGTCCTGGTTTTGTATTGAATTTTTTAGAAATGGGGAAAACCTATTATAAACTCAAAAACAAAACGAAAGCCATTGAATGTTTAAAACAGGCTATGAATTTGCCGGATGCAACCTCTGAAGACAGGATTGTAAAAAAAGAGGCAGGAGAGTTGCTGAAGCAATGGAGCTGATAAACAAAGTACGAGGTACGAAGCAAGAAATATATCTCTGTTTGAATATTTACAGCTCAATCAATTCAACTCAGAAACATTTGGACCACATATCCCTTCCCGGGGAGGGGTGGTGAAGTTTTAAAAATCAGTATGATTGAAAGGGGTTGGGTATTAGTGTTCGTACAAATTGAAATTCATCACAAAAAAGTTTACTCATTTTAATTTCAATACTTTTGCCCATCAATCACTTCATTTGAGCAAAACAGTATTTTTATTTACGCCACCGTTTACACAGCTGAACACACCTTATCCTGCAACGGCGTATCTCAAAGGTTTTCTCAATACAAAAAACATTTCTTCATTTCATGCTGATCTTGGCATTGAAGTAACCCTTCAGCTATTTTCAAAAAAAGGGTTACAGCACATATTCTCAATGGTGGACGTTACTAAAGAACATTCAGCCAATGCAAAAAGAATCATAGCCTTACAGGACAAATACATTCAGTGTATTGATGATGCAGTTTTATTTCTGCAGGGAAAAAATCCAACATTAGCTCACTTTATTGCTTCCCGAAACTTTTTACCGGAAGCATCGAGGTTTCAGGAGTTAACAGATTTTCATTGGGCATTTGGCACCATGGGCTTGCAGGACAAAGCCAAACATATCGCTACTTTGTTCCTGGAAGATCTTAGCGATTTCATCAAAGAAACGATTGATGAGCATTTTGGATTTAGTCGCTACGCAGAACGTTTGGGCAGAAGTGCCAACAGCTTTGATGAGCTGTATGCTCAACTGCAACAACCATTGAGTTATGTAGATGAATTGTTGATCAGTTGTTTGAAGAGCCATATTGAAACAGTTCAACCAAAATTGGTTGGCATCTCTGTTCCATTTCCGGGCAATTTGTTTGCCGCCTTCCGCAGTGCACAATGGATAAAGCAACATCATCCCCATATTGCTGTTTGTGCAGGCGGTGGCTTCCCCAATACTGAACTGCGTTCCTTAAAAGACAAGCGGGTGTTTGAGTTCTTTGATTTTATCACGCTGGATGATGGTGAAGCACCGCTGGAACAACTTCTTAAATTCCTCAACAGTGAAATTGCTATTGAAGAATTGAAAAGAACTTATTTGCTGCAGAATAATGAAGTTTTATACATCAACAATTCTTCCTGCAAAGATTATAAGCAAACAGAAACAGGTACGCCTGATTACAGTGATTTGCTGCTTGATCAATACATCTCCGCTATTGAAGTGGTAAATCCCATGCACAGCTTGTGGAGTGATGGACGATGGAATAAACTCACCATGGCACATGGCTGTTATTGGGGTAAATGTACATTCTGTGATATTTCATTGGACTATATCAAACTCTATGAACCCATTGCTGCCAAACTGTTGGTGGACAGGATGGAAACCATCATTGCACAAACAGGCAACAATGGTTTTCATTTTGTGGATGAAGCGGCACCACCGGCGCTGATGCGGGAACTGGCACTGGAAATTCTCAGGAGAAAATTAGTAGTGAGCTGGTGGACCAATATACGGTTTGAAAAAAGTTTTACACGTGATCTTTGTTTGTTATTGAAAGCAAGTGGCTGTATTGCTGTAAGCGGTGGTTTGGAAGTAGCCAGCGATCGCCTGCTGGAACTCATTCAAAAAGGAGTAACCGTTGCACAGGTGGCGAGGGTGAACAAACATTTTACGGAAGCCGGTATCATGGTACATGCTTATCTCATGTATGGCTTTCCTACACAAACAGCACAGGAAACCATTGACTCCCTGGAGATGGTACGGCAATTATTTCAAACAGGTGTGTTGCAATCTGCATTCTGGCATCAGTTTGCAATGACGGCACATAGCCCTGTTGGAATGGCTCCTGAAAAATTCAACGTAAAGAAAGCAAAAGAAGTGGCGATCACTTTTGCTGATAATGATGTGGAGCATATTGATGAAACAGGTGCCGATCACGACAGTTTTAGTTTTGGTTTAAAGAAATCACTCTTCAATTATATGCAGGGTTTGGGGTTGGAGGAACCGTTGCACAAATGGTTTGATATAAAAACACCGAAGCCAACTGTGGCTGCAGATCATATCCTCAACATTGTAAAAGAAGAAGAACTGCCACTCAGCAAACCAAATACCAAGATCATTTTCATGGGTACATTGGTAAGCACGGAGGTGATTACCAAATCGAAAAAAGGAAACAGTTGGGAATTGCTGCAATTAAATTTTGCCACCAACAAAGAAACGGTTTCCATACAGGTGGAGAAAGCAAAAGGAGAGTGGCTGGTGAATTTGCTTCCTCAACTTTCCATTCATGCAAACAAATCAATTACCCTGCAACAGGTAAAAGAAAGTTATGAAGCCAATGGCTGGGATGATTTTGAATTGTTTTGGGATAACAAACCTGTTGGCCATTTATATAAAGTTGGTTTGTTGCGATTGTAATAAGGTTAGGTATACCATACTTTTATTAGCACTAAAATTCAATCAACCTCATAAAGTATGGTATACCTCAACAACCCTTATTTTTGCATCTCTAAATTTTAAATATGCGTAGAACAATAGCTGTAATGTTTGTTTTATTTACTGCAATCAACACCTCTTTTGCCTGGGGAACCAACGGCCACCGTATTATTGGTGAAGTGGCAGATTCATATCTCACCAAAAAAGCAAGAAAAAATATTGCAGCTATTCTCGGAAATGAATCAATTGCCATGAGCAGTAACTGGGCTGATTTTATAAAAAGTGATTCTACACTCCGCTATTTGGATCCATGGCATTATATTAATATCAAAGCTGGTATGGATTATTCAACTTTTGAAGCTTATCTCAAAAAAGATACTGCTGTTGATGCCTATACCAAGCTTCATTTTTTAATTGCTGAATTAAAAAATAAAACCACCACTGCAGAGCGAAAGTTATTTTGTTTACGAATGCTCATTCATATTGTGGGTGATATTCATCAACCCATGCATGTGAGCCGTGCAGAAGACCTCGGCGGCAACCGCATTCGTGTACAATGGTTTGGTGATGCCACCAACCTGCACGCCGTGTGGGATGATCGTTTGGTGGAGCAGCAGAAGCTGAGTTATACGGAGTTTGCAAAACACATCAATCATACAACCAAAGAACAAAGAACTGCATGGCAGCAACAACCTATGGAACAATGGTTCTTTGAATCCTATCAACTGGCAGATGGTATTTACAAAGGCATTACCCAACCTGAACAGCGTCTCAGCTTTCGTTACAATTTTGATTATGTGGAAACGATGAATCAACAATTACTAAAAGGCGGTGTACGTTTGGCCGGTTTGCTGAATGAGTTGTTTGGGTGAAATGAGAAATACCTGACAGGTTAGACTTGAATTATATTCCTGATCCTGTCAGGTAAATATGAGTATTCATCCAATGATCCTGTTATCTCTTGCTACATATTTTGCAAATGCCAGCAAAGCGCCGGTTACCATAATGTTTCTGAAAAAGTTGACCATTTCAAGTTCTTTTTCCCGATCCATATTTGCCATCATAGATGTCGTATCTAATTCGTAACCGATAGCTCTGGGTAAATGAACCAGAAGTCCCATCAGAATAACATACAATGCCATTAATGTGTAAGATAATTTGTCGTACTTACCTGAAACTGCACTTATAATAAACAACAAAATACAAACCAAAGTAAAATAGTTCCAGAAGTATGGAAAGGGTATATAGTCAGGAACAAATGCAGCACCTACCTCAGGTTTACCGGCATGCAAACCAACATAAAGTAAAAATGAAAGCGGGAAAATATACTTTCCCAGGTTTAAAACTTTGTTCATATCAGTAAGTGTTTTAGTTGATGGGAAATGGTACCAATGGACGTATTTCAACAGAGCTGTGCGGATATTTTAAGATGGGACAGGTTTTACTCCATTCCTGCACCTCAGCCCAATCATCAGACTTGCAAATTAAAAATCCTGACACCAGGACACTGTTGCTTTCTTTGTGCGGGTGACCCTGTTGTACACTGTTGCCGGTAACAATGGCAGCATCATAAAGAACAGGAGCGGTGCTTACAAGTTTGCCCTGCATTGCAATGTGGCCGATCCATGATTGCCACCTGGGCATGTCTTCAGCCATATCCTGCGTGGTGGCTAAATAACCGTTTTCTGCACTTGCATTCCGAAACAGTAAAAGATACTCTGTCATAGTTTTGAAGTTTAAATGGTGAATGATGCTGTAAAATTGCAACACACCCTTTTCTTCAACGATGACAAAAGTCTACAATTTGGATTTCAACCGGCTGAAGACATCTTTGTTGATACCGAGATAAGAGGCGATGAGTTTAGAAGGCAGCCTGGTCATTAAGGATGGTCTTTTTTCCATCAGCCATTTAATTCTATCCAATGCGGAGAGCGATACAAACGTATTGATCCGGTAAACTGAGTTGGCGTATGATGCTTCAAGAATTTGTTTGTACACTTTATCAAATTGGGGAACGGTATTCATCATCTCATGAAAACCGGTACGGTCAATAGCCAGGAGCTGCGATGGTTCAACTGCCCGGATGTTTTCCGTTGCCGGTTGCCCGCTGCCAAAGCTGATGAGTTCACTGCACCAGTTATCTTCCGTAACAATATCCCTGGTGGTTTCGTTCATATCACTATCGTACACGTACACCTGCAAACAGCCTTTGGCAATAAAGTACACATACCTGCAGGTTTCACCCTGTTTTAACAGCTGTTCATTCCGTTTGGCTTCAATGGGTTTGAATGTTGATAACACCAGTTCCAGGTTGTCAATATCATTACCCAGTCTTTGAAGAAGATGTTGTTTTAAAACTTCGATCATTGATTATTGGTTGCAAAATTTGAACAACAACTTAAAGGTTTTTTTGTTTGAAAGAGTAGTTGAAGATGGTTCGTGGGGAAACGAACCAGGGCGGTGGTGTTTACCAGCCGTATGTTTTGTTCCTCAACATGACGAGCCTCTGATTGCTGAAGATAATCAGTAATCGTAACCCTGATGCACTCCTCTCAAAGTCTATTTTCGAAACTTATTACAAATTGGCACAAGTGAGATACTTGCAGCTGAGCGAGGAATTATATTTATTAGTAATACAATTTAAATGTAGCCATTTGAGAGCTTTTCTTTATATGTATCAGCATGAGATAGTATCCGTTTTTCTTTTCCAGTATTCTATAACTATATGTATCACCTGTATTACTCATATTTTTCCTTGAAAGATTATTACTTTCTAAGAAAATCAAATCAAAGTCGGAGGCGGATGTTCTTTTTAGGGTCAGTTTTGAATATGTCCCATCAATAAAATAATCCTGCCAAGATCGCTGAGTTAGATGTACGATAGTAGTATCGCCATTATTTTCTAAATATTTATACTTTGTCAATGAAAAAAAATCATCGCACTCTGATCGGCTCAGTTTCGACTTAGGCATTTCATTGACTGATACCCAGTCATCATTACCCGGATCAATCTTATCAAGTATTGTTTTGAACAATTTACAGGTTACTTGCAGTCTAAAGAAACACTTTGTGTAAATACTATCTAATTCACTCTCGCTTATTTTTCCAACGTAGCCACTTAAGTGCTTTGCAAACATATTCACTAACGAAGCCGAATCAGATTCGTAAGAATCAGTATTTAGAGAGTAACACATTTTCTCAGTAAGAGAATCGACATTAATAACTATTTGACTAAATGCCTTTAGGTTACATAATAAAATCAGGTTAAACAGGAATACCTTTTTCAGGATGGGTTTTATAATCATAAGTTTAAAAGTTGCTTTCTGTTTGAGTACTATTATTTAAATTTTATCATCATCATTCTTCCTCCTTCTCCACATCATTCACATGTTCAGGAATTTTTACCAGCACTTTATCAATACGGTGGCCATCCATATCAATGATCTCAAAATCAAACTCGTTCCATGTAAACTTTTCACCGGTTTGGGGAATACGTTCCAGTTCATGTAAAATAAAACCGGCCAGCGTATCAAACTCCTGTTCACCTTCGTTCATCCATTCTGTTTTTTCAAAACGAGCGAGGAAATTATAGAACGGTATCTGTGCATCTACCAAATAAGTACCATCTTCCCGCTCCACAATTTCGTATTCTTCTATATGCTGCTCCGGCATATCACCCACAATGGCTTCCAATATGTCGTTCAGGGTGATCATGCCCTGCACACTTCCGTACTCATCCACAATGAAAGCACAATGCATTTTCTTTTCCTTGAACTTTTCCAGCAACTGGTACGCACTGTTATTATCAGGCACAAATAAAGCCGGTTTCATCAGATCCCGGAAGAGTGTAAAGTCATCGGATACATATAAATCCTTAATGGATACAATGCCTTTGATCATATCCAGGTCACCATCGCAAATAGGATAGATGGAGTGAGGTTCTGTAATGATCTTTTCTTTTATGGAACTTTCATTATCATTCAGATCAAACCAGATAATATCATTACGGTGAGTCATGAGCGAAGTAATATTCCTGTCGCCCAAATGAAAGACCCGTTCAATAATTTCCTGTTCGGCTTCTTCAATCGTACCGGCTTCTGTTCCTTCACTGATGATGGCTTTGATCTCTTCTTCCGTTACCTGGTTATCGCTGGCCGTTTTAATATTCAACACCGTGAATAATATTTTCGGTATGATATTGAGCAACCATACAAAGGGATACGTAAACCGTGCAAACCATTTCATAGGAGTGGCTACCAGCACTGCAATCCGCTCAGCACGCAGCAAGCCCAAACGTTTGGGAATGAGTTCTCCCAACACAATCGAAAGAAAGGTTACCACCACCACAATAATAGCGGTGGCAATATTATCAGCAGCTCCATGCTGTAACCCCAAACCCTCAAAAAAAGGAATGAGGTTATCGCTAAAGGTTTCACCGCTGTACACACCGGTTAAAATAGCAATGAGTGTAATTCCAATTTGAGCGGCGGATAAAAAAATCTCAGGATTCTCAGCAAGGTCCAGGGCGATCCTTGCATTCTGATTGCCTTTGTTGGCCCAGGATTCCAGCCTGCTTTTACGGGCAGATACCAATGAAATTTCTGCAATTACAAACAGTGCATTCAAAAGGATCAGTCCCAGTAGTATAAATATTTCTGTCATGGTGGTTGTGCAAATCTACAAACTCCTGAATAAGTGGGTTTTCAGGCGGTTTTTAGCCCTCCAAACTGGCGTAGATAGTGATGAGATGAGAATTTACCTGCTGCCATTCCTACCAATGCACCTCCGGCCACATCCAACGGAAAATGAGCTCCCACATACACCTGTGCCCAAGCTACCAATACCGCCCACACAAATGCCAGCCATATCCAGGGTTTGGCAAAATTTTTCATAGTAAGGAACATATACATGGCCATACCAAAATGATTGGCGGCATGATTAGATACAAAACTGAAACTGCCGGAGCAGGGGATGAGCATGCGGGCACCGGGTGCGGTAAATGCATCGTTACAAGGCCGCAACCGTTCAAAGAATGGTTTAAAAAGTTGAGCGCTGATCAAATCTGTTAATGCAAAAGTGGCCAGAAAGAATAAAGCCCACCAAAGCCCTTTGGCCCGAAAATTAACAAGCACCAATGCCAGCAAAAACAAATACAAGGGTACCCAGGTGTATTGATTGCGGATGAAAGGCATGAGCGCATCCAACAAAGAATTACTCCATTGCTGGTTGATGAGTTGAAACAATTGCCGGTCGAAATTGATAAAGGGTTGCAGCATTTTTCCAAATATAGAAGACCGTTCCTGTAATTGATACATACAGCGGTAAAAAGTTTATAATTTAGCCGCCTTGCTTAAGGAAACAATGGGTAAACAATTACGGTTAACACCTGTTGCACGCTGGGTGCTGCAGTTGTTTTTCATTCTCTTACTGGCTTTTATGGTGCTGCGTCTGATCACTTTTATCAATTTCAGACCGGAGCATCTGTCATTGAATGATGCATTGCCTTCTTTTTTGCTGGGTCTTCGTTATGATATCCGCTGGATCTGTATTGTGCTGGCACCCTTGCTGCTGGTAGGAAGCATACCGGCTGTTTCTCCTTTCACATCAAGAATGGCTAAAAGGATATGGCTTGTGTACCTGGTAGTTGTTACTTCGTTTATTCTTTTATTTTTTGGTGCTGATTTTGGACATTTTGATTATGTGGAAACCAGGCTCAATGCCAGCGCCCTGAACTTTATTGAAGATTTTGCCATTTCCATGAACATGCTATGGCAATCGTACCCCATGTTCTGGATCTTCTTGTTTCTGTCACTTTGCATTTACCTGGTATTTCGTTTGTACCGATGGACACACCGAAAGCTGGATGAGCTCAATGAAAATCATTATTTCAAACCGCTCCGCACCATATGGCTCACTGCATTTGTTTTTATTGGTATTTGTGGTAATAACCCTGCGAAACCTTTAAAATGGAGTGATGCATTCCAGTTGGGTGATAACTTCAAAGCCTATCTTGCTTTGAATCCGCTTCAAAACTTTTTTACTACACTGAAGTTTCGTGAACCGTTTGCCGATGACGGAAGAGTTCGCCAGCATACAGCGATTGTAAAGCAAATGCTGGATATGAAAGTGTTGGATACCGAACCTGATTTTAAACGCACCGTTTCTTATAGTGATTCCGCTAAACCGATGAATGTGGTGCTGGTAGTGTGTGAATCGTTCAGCATGTACAAAAGCAGTTTAAGCGGCAATCCTTTGAATGCTACACCCTACTTTCAACAGTTGGCTGACAGTGGTTTGTTCTTCAGCCGTTGCTTTTCGCCCCACTTTGGTACAGCAAGAGGAGTGTTTGCCCTGTTCACTGGTATTCCTGATGTGCAGTTGAGTAAGTTCTCCACACGTAATGCCAAAGCCATTAACCAGCACAGTATTCTCAATGATTTTACCCGTCACAAGAAATTTTATTTCATTGGCGGCAACAGTGAGTTCAACAACTTTAAAGGCTTACTGGTAAACAATATTGAAGACCTGCATTTGTATGAAGAAGGAATGTATCAAAGCCCACGCTTTAATGTGTGGGGTATTAGTGATAAACATTTGTTTGAAGAAGCAAATACTGTTTTAGGAAAAGAACAACAGCCGTTTTTTGCGATCATTCAAACAGCGGACAATCATCGTCCTTTTGTGATACCGGAAGAAGATAAAGCATTTGTTGACGACCGGATGCTTTCAGATGAAGAATTAAAAAAGAATGGCTTTGCATCCCTGGCTGAGTTTCGTGCTTTTGCTTATACAGATTATTGCATCCGCAAGTTTCTGGAAGATGCCAAAACAAAACCCTGGTTTAACAATACATTGTTTGTGTTCCTGGGGGATCATGGTGTGAAAGGTGATGCTTCTGCTTTCTATCCACGTGCATGGACCAATGAACGTTTAACGGATGAACATATTCCATTGTTGTTTTATGCACCGGGGCTCATTAAACCTGAACATCGTACAGAAACGGTAAGCCAGGTGGATGTACTGCCAACCATTGCCGGTTTGTTGCAGCAGCCACATAGCAATACAACACTTGGTCGTGATCTGCTTCGTAAAACAAATGGCGGTGATTTTGCATTTATCATTCATCATGATGAAGGAAAGATCGGTATGGTGAACAATGATTTCTATTATATCCTGAATATGAACCTGAAAAAAGATACCATTGTTCCTGTAAGGTTCAACAGTCCGGCTCTTTCACCGGCTGATTATGAAGAAAAGAAAACAGCGTACGCAACGCAAACCATTGCTTTATATGAAACGGCGAGATGGATGTTGCTGAATAATCAAAAGCAAAAGGTATCTGGTCGGCACGGCCCTTAGGCCGTCAGACCCATTAATATCTACTATTTTGGTAATTTACTTCCATTACAAAGAATATCATACTCTATTACCGAACTTATGGTCTGACGGTTTTCAACCGTGCCGACCAGTGAGAGACTCTGGTCGGCACGGCCCTTAGGCCGTCAGACCCATTAGTAACTAAAATATTTTTTAATTACTTCATCTCTAACTTTCAATTTACTTTCACTTTCAAAATCTCTTTGATGCATATCTAACAATTGCAGTGCTAATTCAATATTCGTCAAAGTACCATTCCTCAACCCGGCAAAGTCTCTGTAAGATGAAAATTCCCAATCAGTCATCTCCTTTACCAAAAAGATGTAACCGGATTTTGATGAATATAATGAAATACCTCGGTAAGATAGTTACTGTTATCATCAATCAACTTTGCCTGTGTTTTTTGTTTGAATAAAGAACCAAACTCGTTTTGCTTATTATTCACCAAACGGGCATATGAGCTTTGCAGCATTCTAAACCCATTTGCCAGGTTTGTACTGGTTATATTTCCAACTTGCTTTGGCGTAAGGCTGTTGACGTCTGTCTGAACAATGAAATGATAGTGATTAGGCATCAAACAATAGCAAAGTATTTCGCAATAAGGAGATATATACTTTCTTACCAGTCGTAAAAAACTTAAATAATCTTCCCGTGAAAAGAAAATTTGTTGCCGTCGGTTTCCCTGGTTGTAAATGTGATAGAGTTGGTGAGGTTCAAGTGTCATTCTTAAAGCTAATAAAATTAATGGTCTGACGGTTTACAACCGTACCGACCAGAGTGTCTCACTGGTCGGTACGGCCCTTAGGCCGTCAGACCTTTAGCTAACATCCAATTGTGTTTGAATTAGATATAGCACATTCATTTTTTCGTTTGATGGTTTACAACCGTACCGACCAAGGGTGGCGTTACTTCACTTTCCTTGCCACAATGATCAATCTTGGAGAATGTTTGGTGTCATATGTACCCAGTGCATAATCACCAAATACTTCCTGCACCTGTAAGCCATGAAAGGCAAACATATCATTGAAATCACCCAGGGAAAATTTGGCAACTTTTTCAGTATAGATCAAAGGTTCATCAAACTTATTTTCATCTTCTACAATTATTTTTTTGTAGAAGTGCGTTTCATCCAGCCATCTTGTGATATCAAACGTAACACCTTCTTTTACGATCTCACTTTTATAGTTGATGTGATTTTCTACATAATGTGTATTTAAATAATCAATCACAAAAACACCCCCCGGTTGTAAAGACTGTGCAATGGTGCGTATGGCGTTGTCATGTTCCCGCCGTGTACGGAAATATCCAAAGCTGGTGAAGAAATTGAATGCGAAATCATAGTAATTCATACGGAAGGGGAGCCGCATATCATGTACAAAAAACTCAAGATTGTCTTTTGAAAACTGCAATGCCTCTTCAATACTTTCTTCGCTGATGTCAATACCGGTTACAAAATATCCTTTGGAAGCAAGGTAAATACTGTGTCTTCCACGGCCGCAGGCAACATCCAGCATTTTAGCATTGGAGGAGGGCTGAAGTTTCAGTAAAAGCGCATCAATAAACGCAGCTGCTTCCTGCTCATCACGTTTAAAATAAAGCAGGTGATAGTAGGGAGAGTTAAACCAGTTTCTGTACCATGATTTTTTTTGCTGCATTGCTGTTTCCATAGAATAAAAGTAAAAAAGAGAAATACATGTTTGGGTAGAAGTTATGCAGGTTTATTGTTGGTTCTTCCATTGGATCTCAAGTTCATCTGCACTTGTAATACCTGTGTGCCGCCATACTTCTGTTCCTTTTTTTATGAGCAAAAGAGTGGGTATTCCGTTTACCTGTAATTGTTTCATTAAATCGGTATGAACCCCCGCATCAATTTTCAGAAATGAAATTTCAGGATGCCGGGATAGAAACAGGTTCACATCCGGTTCCATTTTACGGCAGGGCGGGCACCAATCTGCTCCAAAATCCACCAGCACATAATCCTTACCCTGTAGTTGCTGCTGAAACTGTGCTGCACTCATTTGCGGAATATTTTCAGCCTTCTCTAAGGGTTTACCTGCCTTTCTCCATTGAAGCAGGCCGCCTTTTAAATCCACCACCAACATAAATCCATTTTGAGTAAGCCACTTTGCTGCTTCATTACTTCTGGGTCCGCTTAAACAGTACACATACAATGGCTTCTTTTTATCCAGTGCCTGTACCCGTTGCTGAAATTCAGAAAAATTATTCCAATCTGCCTGGAGTGCTTTTTTAATATGACCGGTTTTGAATTCACCTGCAGTTCTTACATCTAATATTTGAGTGATCCCGGGTTCAGTATTCATACCTGCTTCAAATGCATCCGCTGAAACAGATTTATGAGACTGGGCATGAGAGTTACAGGAAGTAATAAAAGCAAGAAGGAGGGCAAGGATACAGCGCATACATTTTATTTCTGCAAAATTACTGATGACTGCGAATGTGAAAAAAGCTTTCTGCAAAAGTTCTGATAATAATTCTGATTTTCATCTAAATTGAGCGCTCAAACCAATTGTATGAAACAAGTATTGTTTTTTGTTTTTGTATTGCTTGCTGTGGCTACCAAAGCTCAACAGCTTTCGTATTACTTACCCACATCCGTTACTTACAATCCCAATATTCCCACACCCAAACAAATTGTGGGACATGAAGTGGGAGAGTGGCATATTACCCATGATCGCCTGGTAACGTATATGAAAACCATTGATGCTTCCAGCGACCGGGTACAGGCAACGATTACCGGTACCACGCATGAAGGCCGTCAGCAATTGGCATTATTCATTACATCGCCTGCCAATCATGCAAGATTGGAAGAGATCAGAAAACAACATTTACAATTATCCAATTCTGAGCAAAGCGCTTCCTTAAATACTGCAGATATGCCTTTAGTGGTATGGATCGGTTGCAGCATTCATGGTAATGAACCCAGCGGTGCCAATATGAGTTTGTTACTGGCTTATTATTTAGCGGCAGCCCAAGGCCCGCAAATTGATGATTTGCTCAGCAATACCGTGATCATTCTTGACCCGTCATTCAATCCCGATGGTTTGAACCGTTTTGCCAATTGGGTGAACACCAATAAAAGTTCAGTACAAATCACAGACAATAACAACCGTGAATTAAATGAACCATGGCCCGGCGGCAGAACCAATCACTATTTATTTGATTTGAACCGTGACTGGCTTCCATCACAACAACCCGAAAGTCAAAACCGCCTGAAAATTTTTCATGACTGGAGACCCAATATTCTTACCGATCATCATGAAATGGGAAGTAATGCTACGTTCTTTTTTCAGCCGGGTGTTCCCAGCCGTGTGAACCCTAACACACCCAAAAAGAACCAGGTGTTAACAGGAGAAATTGCGAAGTTTCATGCAAAGTTTTTAGACAGTATCGGCTCTATGTATTTTACCAAAGAAGGGTATGATGATTTTTATTATGGTAAAGGAAGTACGTTTCCTGATATACATGGCAGCGTTGGTATTTTGTTTGAACAGGCCAGCAGCCGTGGTCATGCACAGCAAACAGAAAACGGGATTTTAACCTTTCCTTTCACCATCCGTAACCAGTTCACCACAGCACTTTCAACATTAGAAGCAGGCAGAAGTTTGCGTAAAGACCTGTTGAATTATCAGCGTGAGTTTTATATCAATGTAAAACAGGAAGCTGCCGCTTCGCCGGTAAAAGCTTATGTGTTTGGTGATGGCTTTGATCAAACAAGAAATACATTGTTCATTGAAATGATGAAGCGTCATAAGATTGATATCTATGAAAACAAACAAACCATGGATGCGGATGGAAAAACATTTGCAGCGGGCAGTAGCTGGATCGTTCCTGCTAATCAATTACAATTCAAACTGGTGAAAACCATTTTTGAAAAAACGCTGAACTATGAAGACAGCTTGTTTTATGATATTACCAGTTGGACATTTCCTTTGGCTATGAATCTTCCTTATGCTGAGTTAAAAGTAATGCCGCAATTAGGAGCAGCTGTTGATGAAGTAAAAAAACCGGTTGCAAAGATCAATGGCAACAGCAATTATGCGTATGCATTTGAGTGGGATGATTTTTATGCACCCAAAGTGTTATATGCCTTACAAAGCAGGGGTGTGATCACGAAAGTAGCTTCACAGGTATTTGAATCAGCAACACCGGGTGGCACAAAGAAATTTACATTCGGAACAATTTTGATCCCTGTAAAAATTCAAAACAGGAGTGCAGAAGATTTACATAAGTTGATTGAAACTGTTATTGCAGGCACAGGCGTTCAGGTGTATGGATTAACTGGTGGTTTAAGTACCAGCGGCATTGATCTTGGCAGTGGCAGTTTTGTAAACACAAGAACTCCACGGATTTTATTGTTGGGTGGCGGCAGTACCACCAGTAATGATGCAGGTGAAATTTGGCACTTGCTGGACATCCGCATGCGGATTCCTGCTACTATTGTTGAATCTGAACGTTTCAATGCAGTAAACATCAATGGCTATAATATCATCATTTTACCGGAAGGAAATTATAACAGCATGGATAAAAATGCACAGGACAAATTGCGTGCATGGGTGAGCAATGGAGGAACAGTGCTGGCGTTTGAAAATGCCGGACGTTTTCTTGCCAACAGCGGCATTACAAGAACATTGTACATCAGCGATCAATCAAAGAGCGACAGTACAGCTATGCTGCCATACCGTTTACGGAGTGATGAAGTGAGAGCCAAAGAAATGCCGGGTTCTATTTTTGAAGCAAGGATCGATAACACACATCCCTTGTGTTATGGTTACAGGAATAAAACCATCAGCATTTTTAAAGCCAATACATTATTCATGGATCAAAACAATGGTGCGTATGATTCACCGGTATTGCTTACAGATAATCCGTTACAAAGCGGTTACCTGTACAGGGAATATAAAGACAAATTAAAAGGCAATGCCATTGTGAATATGGAATCAGTAGGGCGTGGAAGAGTGATCACCTATAGTGATAATATGAACTTCCGTTCTTTTTGGTTTGGTACCAACAAGTTGTTGTTAAATGGATTGTTCTTTTAACAGAACCTGACTTCAGAAAAGGCCACAGCTTTTCTGCTGTGGCCTTTTTATTTATTTTTGTCCGCTTATGATCAATAGCGTTGTTTCATTTATACACGGAGTGCTGGATTGGTTCTATCCGCCGTTCAAACGGATCATGCCCGTACAAACATTTCGTTATGCGGCCTGCGGTGGAGGAAACGTTTTACTGGATTTTTGTATTTATACCTTCAGCTATACATTTTTATTCAACCAGTCTTTCGTAGAAACACCCATCCTTACCATTACACCACATATTGCTTCATTTCTATTGGCATTTTGTGTTTCATTTCCACTTGGGTTTTTACTGAATCGTTATGTTGTATTTGACAGCAGGGAAACAAGAAAACGGGAACAGTTGCCCAAGTATTTTGGGGTAGCCATGATGGCTTTCCTTATCAACTATTTTTGTTTGAAGGTCTTTGTAGAAACTTTTGATCTGAATGCGATTGTTGCAAGGGCTATTACCATTGTGGTAGCAGTGGCATTCAGCTATTACGCTCAAAAACATTTTACATTTAAGTAAGTCATATACTGGTGATGATGTAGTAAAGCATGAAAAAGCAGATCACCAGTTTTAGAAAACTCCCCAGTAAAAATCCAACAAAAGAACCCAGGGCAGCTTTTATGGCATTGGTTGAATTGTTTTGTGCGATCATTTCACCAATAAAGGCCCCCAACAATGGCCCAATGATGATTCCGAAAGGACCTAACCAAAATGCTGCAACAAACCCAATGGTACAACCCCAAACTCCATACTTGGTTCCGCCAAACTTTTTGGTTCCCCAAATCGGAATTAAATAATCCAGCAGCAGGGATACAGCAACGATCACCGCCCAAACAATTAAAAAAGTAGTTGTGAAAGGTTTATCAGTTCTCAACTGCTGCAGCAATAAACCGATGTATGCAATCGGAGGCCCGGGCAGCAAAGGCAATACACTGCCAAAAATGGCTATCACAGCCAATACAATTCCAAGAATGATCCATGTCCATTCCATGTTTGAGATAATTAAAGTACCCGAAGTTGTGTACGGTTATTCAAATTGGGGCGGCCTACTAATGAGTTAACTGTAGTAATGCCCACCAGCTCATCAGCTCTTCCACCCAGCGGACGATAATATACAAGGATTGTATAATTGTTTTCAGCTTCCCACCAATTGCCTTCAGTTACATCGGCACTCAGCTTATTTGTTTTTCTGTCTTTCACAATGTACATGTAATCATAGTTGCCCTGTTTGAGAAAAAGACTTGATTCATACATGCCGGTTTCTTCATTGAACTTCATTTTATACGCATCTGTAATTTCATAGTTGGTCAATTCACCATATACATACACATCTTTATCTGCATACGGCTGCTGATTGGGTGTGAAATACCGGAACCAAACGGTTGCATAATCTCCCTGCCAGTAAGGATTGTTCTGTTCAATATTACCCAGTTCATACATTCCATTCAAATCACCATACCACATATAACGTAACCCGTTTCGTTCACCTTCCGGTTTTACAAACAGTGTTTGGCTTTTGTTGGTATAATCACCTTTTTCAATTCGATCTGTTTGCAAACGGAAACTGGTAAGGTTCACCCAACGCCATTCTTTTTGTGCTGTAAACAAGCCATCATTTTCTGTATTGTATTCCAATATATTCTGACGGATAAAAGTGGGCTGAATATTGCGGATACAATTATCCCACCGGTTATTCTGCAGGATCACGACTTTGATCTGCTGAAACACATTGGTGGGTTTGATGTTCTGCACATTTACAGAGAACTGAATTTTTTGATGTGTTTTTGCAATCGCTGTGTTGAAGGGAGTAAGCATAGTAGCACCGGCATTCACCCGGTTGTCCAGCACCAGGAAACGTTTGGTGAAAGCAACTTTAGATGTATCGCCATTTGAAAACACTTTTAAAATATAATTGCCGCTGCGGGTGGGCACAGAATTTCTATCAGGCAACTGGGCCATGTAATGTGTATAGCGTGTTAATGCAATGGATGAATTACGGTATGTGCCGATGCGTGTATTGGAAAAACCACGCATATAATCAAACTGGCTGAGCATGGCGGGAGTCCAGTCTTCATTGCAAAGAATGAATGTGTACGAGTAATATTTGAAATCAGCATCCATATCATCAAAATGAAGCTCCAGTTGATCGCCACTGTTGAGCCTGATGATGGGATAACCTGTTTGATTTCCCTGTGTATGCAGTTTTACTGATTTTATATTGGACTGATACACATGGTCAGTCATTTGTGCAAAGCTGTTGTCCGCACTTAAAAAAATAATAAGTATTAAGAGTGCTCTCATCCGATTCATGTGTTCTTTATTATTGTTTTTGGCCACATAGGATAAACAATAAAAATTATCATCGCCGGTTGTTATAAGTTAGCTCGATAATTTTTATGTTTATTTCATATAACAGAAACCATTAGTTTTACAATCAATCAAAGTTAACCGGTTTGAATATAGCTTCCTTCATAGCTGGGCGTATTGTATTTCAAAAGGGTCATTCATTTTCAAGATTCATCATTCGCCTTTCTGCTGCTGCTACAGCCATTAGTGTAGCCATTATGATACTGGCGCTGGCTTTTGTGGCCGGTTTCCAGGAAGCGGTTGCCAATAAAGTATTCAGCTTCTGGGGGCATATCCGTGTTCAGCAACAAGTACCATCTGTAAGCGGTCTTGCCGAGGAACTTCCCAGCTATAAGAACGATACCATTGAAAAAACGTTGCAAAACATATCCACAATAAAATGGACAGATGTGTTTGCCACCAAGAGCGCTATGCTCAAAACAACGGAAAGTATTGAAGGAATATTGCTCAAAGGTGTGGATGCATCTTTTCACAAAGAAAGGATCACTCCTTATATCATTGAAGGCAACTGGCTGAGTTTTGACACCAACAGTTCTCAATACCCGGTACTAATTTCAGCTTATACCGCTAAACAGCTTCAGCTAAAAACCGGTGACAGGGCTTTTCTTTATTTTATTGAAAACGAAGAATCATTACCAAGAGTAAGGCCTGTTACAGTTTGCGGCATCTATAAAACTTCCATTGAAGAATACGACAAAACATTTGTGCTGGTGAATTTGCAGTTGATCCAGAAAATAAATGGCTGGAACAGTCAACAAATTGCAGGTTATGAATTGACCTTGAACGATTACAGGGATGATCTTGCTGCAACCGATCAACTGCTGGATTCCATTCCCACCAGTTGGTATGCATCACCGGTTCGTGAGATCTATCCCAACATCTTTGACTGGTTGAAACTTCAAAACACCAACCGCAAGATCATTATTGCAGTTATGTGTGCTGTGGCCATCATGAATTTGATCACCTGTTTGCTCATTCTTGTTCTGGAACGCAGCAGGATGATCGGTTTGTTAAAAGCAACAGGGGCCATGGATTCACAGGTGCAATCCATTTTTTGGCAACAGGGAATGATCATTGCTGTTGCCGGTATTGTTATTGGTAATGCGTTGGGGCTTGGTTTGTGCTGGTTGCAACAGGCAACAGGTTTTATACGTTTGGATGAAGCAGCGTATTATGTGGCACAAGCACCTGTAAAAATTATTTGGTGGCAGGTGGTGATCGTAAATCTCATCACATTCCTGGTGAGTTTATTAGTGCTGCTGATCCCTTCATTACTGGTACGCAACATAAAGCCGGTAACTGCTTTACGATTTGAATAAAAGATCATTTATTCATGAACCACCATTACCGGAACTTTACTGTGAAAAGCTAAGTTCTTAGTATGACTGCCTACGAAAAGCTTTTGCAGTAAGTTATGTTTCCGGGGCACTGCTATCAACATTTCAATACTGTGCGTTAATGCATAATTACTTAATCCCTCAGCCATATCCTCACCTTCGATAAAATGATAAGACGGGTGATGATGCTCAAACATTGTTTCTACAAGTCCGCTTTGGAACGGAGTATCATCTGTCCAGTTTTTTTGATGAAAATCAATATTCAGTACATGAAGACGTGCTCCCAGTGCAGTTATCAATTCACTGATTTTTTTATAGGGAATCGTGTCTGCTACATCACGAAAATCGGTTGTTAAACCAACATCTGTTACGGCAGTATAATTTACATTTTCAGGAATAATTAGAACAGGTGCAGAGGTAGCATCCGCTACTGATAAGGTATTGCTTCCAATAAGAGATTCTTTAAGCTTTCCGGCACCGGTTATACCCATTACGATCAGCATCACCTGCATGGCCTCGGTTAATTGACGAACCACCTGTGTTAAATTTCCGTTGATGAGCATATGCTCCACTTTAATAATGGGTTCCTGTTTTGCTAATTTATCTGCCAGTTCTTCCAGTTTTTGCTGCATCAAACCACGCAAACTTTCTTCTGTATAGATAAGCCCTTCTACCATTGGAAAAGAGGGCGGAGGCTCATAGGCATGAACCAGTATGATCTTGGAACCGGTTTGTTTACTTAACTGCAAAGCATACTGAGCAGCATTTTCTGATGTAGGAGAGAAATCAACCGGAACGAGTATTGTCTTGAGCATGGCAATTGTTTTGGGTAAAATTACTTTTTGCCTCAGCCCTGTAACATGACAGGCGTCAGTTACTTTCAAATAAAAATCAGGAATTACAATACACCTTTGGTAGAAGGCAAATGATTACTCATGGGATCACGCTTTACTGCCATGCGTATGGCTTTGGCAAAGGCCTTGAAGATGGCTTCAATTTTATGATGCTCGTTTTCACCATGACATTCAATATTCAAATTGCATTTAGCCGCATCGCTGAATGATTTGAAGAAATGGAAGAACATTTCGGTGGGCATTTCCCCAATTTTTTCACGGGTAAAGCTGGCATTCCAAACGATCCAGTTACGGCCGCCAAAATCGATCAGCACTTTGGCTTCCGCTTCATCCATGGGCAGAGCAAACCCATAACGTTCCATACCCCGTTTATCAGCCAATGCTTTGGCAAAAGCTTCACCCAATGCTATTCCTGTATCTTCAATGGTATGATGTTCATCAATATGCAGATCACCTTTGGTGTTGATGGTTAGATCGATATTTCCATGTCTGGCAATTTGCTCCAGCATGTGATCAAAAAAACCAAGCCCGGTGGAAATACCGGCTTTACCGCTTCCATCCAAATTCAAATCAATACTAATTTTTGTTTCATTGGTGTTACGTTCATGATGCACGGTACGTAAACCCAGCTTTAGAAATTCATAGATCTTTTTCCAATCTGTTGTTTCCAATGCAATGGTTGAAGAACGGAGCTCGGCAATTTTATCCTGTATTTCAGCAGCACCCAGGCTTGCATCATTGTTGATCCAGATTCCCTTACAACCCAGGTTTTTGGCCAGTTGAATATCTGTGATACGATCGCCTATTACAAATGAGTTTTGTAAATCATATTCAGGATTGTTGATGTATTTGCCGAACATTCCAATGCCGGGCTTTCGTGTAGGTTTATTTTCATGCGGGAAGCTTCGATCGATCAACACCTCACTGAAACGTACTCCTTCATTTTCAAAACTTTTGAGAACAAAATTGTGCAAAGGCCAGAATGTATCTTCAGGGAAACTTTCGGTACCCAAACCATCCTGGTTGGTAGGCATTACCAGTTCATAATCTAATTCATCTGCAATTTTCCGTAAGTAAAAAAATACTTCGGGGTAAAATGTGAGTTTATCAAATGAATCTAATTGATAGGTGGGAGGAGCCTCGTTGATCAATGTACCATCTCTATCAATAAATAAAACTCTCTTCATACTTTATTTTTTTGCACGCATGGCTTTTACTTCCGCTGCTGTAACTGCACTTCCTTTATTTCCAAAACTGTTTCGTACATAGGTCAATACATCAGCTACCTGTTGATCTGTTAACTGTGGTTGTGGCGGCATAGGGTTATCATAAAATTCACCATTGATCTCTACTTCTTCATTCAAGCCTTTTAGAATAACATTAATGAGACGTTTTTTATCCCCCATAACATAAGGTGTTTTGATCAATGGTGGATTCATTCTTGGTACCCCCGTTCCATCTACCTGGTGACAGGCCAGGCAATAGGTTTCATAAACCTTTTTACCACGCTGCATGCTGGCTTTATCGGGTTGATGGAGGGAGAAAGACATCAATACCACCATCATTACCAAGCAACCTGCTATCAATAATTGCTTCATCAAGTATTATTTTCCTGTGTAGGTTATTTTCCAAACTGTTCCACCCTGGTCATCAGAAATATACAATGAACCATCTGTGCCCATCGCCAAACCGCAGGGACGATGTTTGGCATTTGCCGGTGTTAAATTAGCTTCACCACCTGCAAAGTCATCCGCAAAAATTTCATAATCACCGCTTGGCTTGCCATCTTTCATGGGGAGAAACACAACATTATAACCTCCTTGTTTTAACGGAGCCCTGTTCCAGCTTCCGTGAAAAGCAATGAATGCTCCATTTTTATATTTATCGCCAAACTGGGCACCTGTATAGAACAATAATGCATTAGGTCCCCAATGTGCAGGAAATGCATACAAAGGTTTTTCTTTCGTGCCGCAATCACCTTCTTTCTTACCATCACCACCGTACTCTGGTGCTAATACTTTTTTCTTTTGAAAAGGATCATAATAACAATAAGGCCATCCAAAATCCATTCCTTTCTTTGCCATAAAGAATTCCTCAGCCGGCAATTCGGCACTTTGTTCGTTATTATATAAAGTTGGATGAAGTTGGTTTAACTGATCACGTCCGTGCTGTGTTACATACAATTCGTTTGCAGACGTATTCCAGTCAAGTCCTACAACATTTCTCAAACCTGTTGCATAACGAACACCATCCGCATAGCTTTGATTGAGTTTATCAATTCTGAACTGCCAGATACCACCGGCTGTTTCCAGGATGGGGCAGGGTGTTCTGCCGGGTGAACCTGCAGTACGGTCTGTTTCCTGGCAGGCATTACTGGGTGCGCCTATGTTTACATAAATAAATCCTTTGCCATCCAGTGCAATGGATTTCGATGCATGCTGACGTCGGTTAACCAATCCTGTTACAATTTTTTCAGGCGCATCAGGATTTTCCACTTCGTTTTTATCATTGAGTTTATAACGAAATACTTCTTCATCACTGGAAGCATATAAATATCCATTGCTGATGGCAATACCTGTACCCGCATAATTGCCGAAGGCAAATTGTTCGTCGGCCACACCATCGCCATTGGTATCACGGAGACGAATGATGCCTTTACCATCTTTCAAACGTTCCAGCTTCACATACACATCACCATTGCTGTTCACAGCAATATGACGGGCACGGCCCAACTTATCTGCCACTACAGTTGCCTTAAAACCGGCAGGCAGTTTTAATTGATTCTCGGCTGCAACAGGTTGCTGCTGCTGTTGTTTTGTTGAATCATTAGCACAGGCCTGCATCGCTCCTGATAAAAGAACCAAACCTGCAAAAAGTATTCTGTTCATATGTGCAATTTAGAATTTAGAAAAGTAAAGTTATGCTTAAACAATAAACGAACGCAATGCGTTGAGTAATTCATCATTTTCCTTTGCCGTTCCTACAGTGATGCGTAAACAACCTTCACACAGCTCCACTTTACTTCTGTCTCTTACCACAATTTGCTGAGTAAGCAGGTAATTGTAAATAGCTTTTGCATCTACCGTTTTTACCAGCAATGCATTGGCATCAGAAGGATAAACATGTACTACGCAGGGAACGGAAGGCAGTTCCTGTTCCAAACGTTTCCGTTCTTCTACAATGATCTGGATCATGGCATTTACATCCTGTACATTGTCCAATGCTTTTATCACTAATTCCTGCACTGCTTCACTGATATTGTATGGAGGTTTTACTTTGTTGTAGATGCTGATGATCTCTTCACTTGCAAAAGCCATACCCAAACGCAAGCCTGCCAATCCCCATGCTTTGCTGAGTGTTTGTAATATGACAAGGTTGGGATATTCTTTCAGTTCAGGAATGAAAGAACGTTGACGGGAAAAGTTGATATACGCTTCATCAATTACCACTAATCCGTCAAAATTATTCAGCACCATTTCTATATCGTCACGGTTGAGAGAATTACCGGTTGGATTGTTGGGAGAACAAAGCCAGATGATCTTGGTATTGGCATCCACCAATGTTTCCATATGCACAAGATCCAGTTGAAAATTATCCAGCAACCTTGCTTTCCGAACTTCCACATCATTGATATTGGCACTTACTTCATACATACCATAAGTAGGCGGACAAATGATGACATTATCCTTACCGGGGTTGCAAAAAGCACGGTATAAAATATCAATACATTCATCGCTGCCATTACCAATGAATATTTGCGAAGGTGCCACACCTTTAATGGTTGAAAGTTTTTCTTTTATTTTTTTCTGATGCGGATCGGGGTAGCGGTTGTACCATTTGGTAAGCGGCGAACCAATACTGTTTTCATTGGCATCCAAAAATATTTTGGCTTCGCCATGAAATTCATCCCGAGCAGAAGAGTAGGGGATTAGAGTTTTAATGTTACCTCTTACTAGTTGTTCTAAATTGAAAGACATATTTTTTATGTTACGAACTTTTGTAATACTATTTATCTGTTGTTGCCTTCGAATCATCCAGTGAATGATTCGCACTATTGGACGTTCTTAATTCTATTCGCCAACCCACTCCTTAATCCCCTCCCGAGAGGGGAGATCCAACTGTATTTACCTTATCAGCTTTTGTAATTAAGCATTTCAACATGTTGCTATTAATTATCAGTATTGCATTGCGAGCTTTGTGCATTGCAGGTCCCCCTTCAGAGGGCGGAGGGGGCTTTTCTTATACTCACCGCCCTTTTATGCGCCTCCAATCCTTCCGCTTCTGCCATCACTTCCACTGCCTTTCCAATATTCATCAATCCTTCTTTACTTAACTTTTGTACTGTGATCTTCTTCACAAAGCTATCCACACTTACACCGCTGTACGCCCTGGCAAAACCGTTAGTTGGTAATGTATGATTGGTACCGCTTGCATAATCACCAACGCTTTCAGGTGAGTAGTTGCCCAAAAAAATTGATCCTGCATTGCTGATACGTTCAGCAATCGCTTCATCATTACTGCAACTGATGATTAAATGTTCAGCAGCATATGCATTTACCAGCTCAATCATTTCATCAACTGTTTTTAACAAAATGGCTTTGCTGTTTTCCAGTGCTTTTGCGGCTAATTCCTTTCTGGGCAATTCATTTAGCTGCCTTTCTGTTTCTTTCAGCACTGCATTGATCATTGTTTCACTTGTACTTACCAGCAACACTTGTGAATCTGCACCATGTTCTGCCTGGCTTAACAGATCAGCTGCAACAAATGGAGCATTTGCCGTATCATCAGCCATTACACAAACTTCGCTTGGGCCTGCAGGCATATCAATCGCAACCCCATCTTTTTGTACCAATTGTTTTGCAGCTGTTACATATTGATTACCCGGTCCAAATATTTTATACACCTGTGGAATGGTTGCAGTACCATAAGCCATAGCGGCAATGGCTTGTGCCCCGCCTGTTTTATAAATCTTAGTAATGCCGCACAGTTGAGCTGTGTATAAAATAGCAGCGTTGATGCTTCCGTCTTTAGCAGGAGGTGTACATAAAATAACTTCTTTGCAACCGGCAATTTGTGCAGGCACACTCAGCATTAATATGGTTGAGAAGAGTGGGGCGGTGCCACCGGGAATATACAAACCCACTTTTTCAATAGCTACTGATTTACGCCAGCAAACCACACCCGGCATTGTTTCGATCTTTTCTACATGGGTTAGTTGTTGACGGTGAAAAGCTTCTATATTTTGTTTGGCAACAGCAATCGCCTGTTTCAATTCATTGCTTACGGATACTGCTGCTTTTTCAATCTCATCCTCGGTAACCTGCAACTCATCAATATTCACTTTATCAAAAATGGTAGCAAAGCGTTTCAATGCTTCATCCCCACTTGCTTTTACTTCGTGCAGAATATTTTTTACACTTGCTTCCAGCGATGAAGAATCAATAGCAGGTCGCTGTAACAACTTCGCCCAATCGTTTTTCTTTGGATGTTTTACAATTTGCATCATTATCTAATTTTCAAATCATCAAATTTTCAAATTTCTAAACCACCATTTTTTCAATAGGTACTACCAATATTCCTTCTGCACCGGCAGCTTTTAATTGTTCAATCTTTTCCCAAAATTCATCTTCACTCAACACACTGTGCACACTGCTCCAGCCGGTTTCTGCCAATGGTAATACAGTTGGGCTTTTCATGCCCGGTAACAAAGCAATGATGCTTTGCAGCTTGTCGTTGGGTGCGTTCATCAACACATACTTGTTGCGTTTTGCTTTCTTAACTGCTTTAATACGGAACAATAACTTATCCAGCAGGATCTGTTGCTCATTGCTGAGTTTTTTATTTTTGATGAGTACTGCCTGCGATTGCAAGATGGTTTCTACTTCTTTCAAACCATTCATCAATAGGGTGGAACCACTGCTCACCAAATCAACCACCACATCAGCCAAACCTATGCCGGGAGCAATTTCAACAGAGCCACTGATCTCATGTATCTCTGCTGTTATTTGATTTTTTTGAAGAAACTCATTCACCAAAAAAGGATAGCTGGTGGCAATTCGTTTATCATTCAATGATTTTACGCCTTCATAGGTTTGCGTACGCTGAATAGCAATGCTTAAACGGCATTTACCAAAACCAAGTTTCTCCACCACATCGGCCTGTTTGTTTTTTTCAAACAACACATTTTCACCTACAATACCAATATCTGCTACGCCATCTTCCACATATTGCGGAATATCATCATCCCGCAAAAAGAATACTTCCATCGGAAACGTATCGCTTTCAGTTTTGAGACGGTCCTTTACATTACGAAGTTCGATCCCGCATTCGTTCAGCAGTTTTACACTTTCATCGTACAACCGCCCACTTTTTTGAATGGCAATGCGAAGTTTTACTTTGTCATTTCCACCTCCTCCCAATTCGCTCAGAGGAGTATATTTTATTTCCTGTTTCATGCTATGTTTTTATGCTTTAAACATGCCATACTTTAAGAACATCTCTTTTTAATCGTAGAGCAGAAAAAGTATGGCATGTTTCTGCTGATGATTATAAATAAAAAAGGCCTACATATGTAAGCCCTTTTTTCAAATATTATGTATCCACATAACTCATCGGCTTACCTGTGAGGGCAAGTATGGTGATGATGTGTATGTGTGTTGAAATTCATGCAGCGAAGATAAGTGTCGAAACCGAAACTGCAAACATTTTGTTGAACGGTGAATGAAAATGATACACCTCTTTTAAATTCGTAGCCAACTACAACAGCATGAGACTCTTTATCCTTCTTTTTATTACCATAGGCGCCCTGAGTTGTGCACAAACATCCAAATGGAAGTTAGTTTGGGCTGATGAATTTGAGTACAAAGGCTTGCCTGATTCTTCCAAATGGAAGTATGATGTGGGTGGTCATGGCTGGGGTAATAATGAACTCCAGTATTATACAGATGCCAATCTTAATAATGCAAGAGTTGACAACGGAATACTTACCATTGAAGCAAGAAAAGAAACAATTGATAGTAACGCTTATACATCAGCCAGATTGGTCACTAAAGGAAAAGGTGATTGGAGTAATGGCAAGATAGAAGTGAAAGCCAAACTACCTAAAGGCCGTGGCACATGGCCTGCCATTTGGATGTTGGCTTCAACTACACCACTGGAATGGCCGGATGATGGTGAAATAGATATTATGGAGCATGTGGGTTCTAATCCGGGTTATATTCATTTTACCATTCACACCAAGAAGTATAACCATGTTATCGGCACACAAAAATCAGATACATTGCTGTTGCCGGATGCCATGGATGCCTTTCATGTTTATGCTGTACAATGGAACGAACAAAAAATGGAATGGTTTGTAGATGGTAAGCAGGTGTTTGAAGTAACCAACGATGGAACGGGTAAGGATGCCTGGCCGTTTAACCAACCTTTTCATTTGCTGCTCAATATTGCCGTTGGTGGTAACTGGGGCGGTCAAAAAGGTGTTGATGACAGCATCTTTCCACAAAAAATGCTGATCGATTATGTAAGAGTATATCAACTTCAATAAAAAAACAAAGCATGAGAAAACTATTATTCATTGCTGTATGCTTCTTTTCCCTGCATACACAGGCACAGGATGCCGTAAGTTATCAAACGCCACCCCAGGTAATTATGGACCTGGCATTGGCCAAACCCACACCGCAAATCAGTGTAGATAAAAAAGGCGAATGGATGCTCATCATTGAACGTAATACTTACCCAACAGTAGAAGAGTTGGGGCAACCGGAAGTAAGAGTTGCCGGTATGCGTATCAATCCGAATAACTTTTCGTTGAGCCGTCAAAACTTCATCAACAATTTTATTCTTAAGAATATTAAAACAGGCAAGGAATATAAGATCACAGGTTTGCCGGCCAATCTGCTTTCCACTACAGCACAATGGAATGAAAAGCAAAATAAAATTGCTGTGACGAATGTAACAGCATCGCAGGTTGATCTGTATGTGATTGATGTAGCTACTCAAAAAGCTGCAAGAATCAACAAAGCACCATTAAATATTGTCATGGGAGGTGCTTTTAGCTGGTTGGATGATAATACATTGCTGTACAAAACAACGATCCTCCCTGCATCAGCCATGCCTAAAAAACCAATTACACCCAAAGGACCAACAGTACAGGAGAATTATGGAAGCGCTTCTCCAAGACCTACATTCCAGGATCTTATCAAAAGTCCTTACGATGAAAGCTTGTTTGAATTCTTTACCAAAGCTCAATTGGTGAAAAATGTAAATGGTCTGGAAACCAAGATCAATGCCCCGGCTATTTACACCAGTGTAAGTACTTCACCTGACAAAAAGTATTTGCTGGTACGTACCGTTAATAAACCATTTTCTTATTCTGTTCCTGCATTTGGATTTAACTCAACCGTAAGTATTCATGATGCCAATGGTAAACTGGTGAAAGAGCTGGTAAAACTCCCTTCTTCTGAAACAGCACCAGCAGGTAATGATAATGTACAGGATGTGCCAAGAAGCATTCAGTGGAGAGATGATGAAGCTGCCACAGTTGTATGGTGCAAAGCATTGGATGGTGGATTGATCAAAAACACGGCTGAGTTTCGGGATGCTGTGTATGGTTTAAGTGCGCCGTTTACAGGTGAAGCCAAAGAACTTTTTAAAACCAAGAACCGCTATGCCGGTACAGACTGGGGTAACAGCAATTTTGCGTTGGTATATGAAGTATTGCGTGGCAAAGCCAGAACATGGATGTACCGTTTGAATCCTTCAACGGGTGAAATGGAATTGCTGCTGGAACGTAGTTTGAATGACAACTACAGCAATCCCGGTGATCCTGTTACAACAAAAAATCAATTTGGTCGTGAAGTGGTGATTCCGGTAAACAATCAACTGCTTATGAACAATACGACAGGTGCTTCCCCCAAAGGTGATCTGCCGTTCCTGGCACGTTTTGACCTGGCCACAAAAAAGAACGAGATCATCTGGCGTTGTAATGAAGATGAGTATGAATTGATCGTTGATGTACTGGATGCCAATCAGCTTACAGTAATTACAAGAAAAGAAACACAAACTGTTGTTCCTAACTATTACATCCGCAATTTTAAATTAAGAATAGCTGATAATAAGGTCACTAATTTTAGCAATCCTTATCCTGCATTGGAAGGGATTTCAGTTCAAAAAATATCTTATAAAAGAGCAGATGGCGTAGACCTCACCGGTAACCTGTATTTGCCAAAAGGCTATGATCCAAAACGTGATGGTACACTTCCTGTGATCATGTGGGCGTATCCGAGAGAATTCACCAATGCAAGAGATGCAGCCCAGGTGCGTGGTTCTAAAAATGCTTTTGTAAGGATCAACTGGGGTTCACCTATCTTTTGGGTAACACAAGGTTATGCTGTTTTGGATAATGCAGAGATGCCGATTGTAAGCACTAGCCCTGATAAAAAACCCAATGATGATTTTGTTGAACAGTTGAAGCTGAATGCAAAAGCAGCCATCAACAAATTATCAGAAATGGGAGTGGGTGATAGTACAAGGGTAGGCGTGGGTGGTCATAGTTATGGTGCCTTCATGACTGCCAACCTGCTGGCACATACCAATTGGTTCAAAGCAGGTATTGCCCGCAGTGGCGCTTACAACCGTACACTTACTCCATTTAGTTTTCAAAATGAAGACAGAACATACTGGCAGGTGCCTCAATTATATTTTGATATGAGCCCTTTCAGCTTTGCTCATCAACTCAAAACACCCATACTTTTAGTACATGGCGAAGCAGACGATAATACAGGGACTTTCCCGGTACAGAGCGAACGCATGTTCCAGGCGTTAAAGGGTAATGGCGGTAATGTGCGGTACGTAGTAATGCCTTATGAAGCCCATGGTTACCGGGGCAAAGAAAACATACTGCATCTCTTGTGGGAGGAGCATATGTGGTTGGAGAAATATGTAAAAGGGAAAAAATAATTCAGAATCGCCTTCTTAACAAACAAGCCGTTCAAGTGATTGAGCGGCTTGTTTGCTGATACAGGGTCTTATAAAAAAAGAGGGCCAATCCTAAAAAGAATCGGCCGTTGCTAACTTATGAAAAACACCTAGGTGCAAGTTAAGAATCTATATGAATAATCAAAATGATTTTTTGCACAAATGATAAGATTTTTACAAACGGTATTTCATTGTTACAACTTTACTTTCATGAAAAAGGCACCTGTATAACAGGTGCCTTTCCTACTTCAGGTGGATGATGCTATTTTGCCATAGCAGCGTTGATCGGGGTTCTGTCCAGGTACTGAATCACACGGTCAACTTTATCATTGGCATCAAAATGCTGGGCAGTGTGTATCCATTGGATCATTCGTTTACCCGTTTTATACTTGGCATTTACTCCATACCAGCTAAGTAACCAAACACCAGCTTCTTCATTTTGTTGCGGGGTATTTACTTTTACCGGCAGCCAAATATCCTGGTTGAAGCTGATGGAATCAATCACATTTGTTCTCCGTTCTTTCCAATATGCCACCACTGCAGCTTTTCCTGCAACACTATCACCGTTGTTCCATTGCCAAACAATATTGTCAGCCCAGTTGGCGGCCCAGCCATCAATATCGCCGCTGCTCAATTGGGCAATTCCATTTTTACCCATTTGAGAATACTTAGCGTCTGCAAATTCAGCAGGTTGTGGTTTGGTTTCAGATGTTGATGGAGCTGTGGAAGCATCTTCTTTTTTTTCTTCATTGTTACAAGCAAAAAGCAGGAGGATGGATGCAAGCATCCAGAGTGACAGTTTACGCATACGTTGTTCATTTTAAAAAGTGAATAATGGTGAGATGTCTCTTCCAGATCAACAATCAATATGCAGTAAAGAGGTAAATCGTTTCACAAACTATGCAAAAGGAATTGTATTGTCAATACTCAGTATCATTGGTTCACGATGACTAATCAGTTTTATCCGGGATGATCTTTATTAGTAAACCCTGTGCTGCATATCATTTCCCACCATTACAGTCACTTCTACTTTTACCCTGCTTTATTAAAAAGACTTCCTCTGGAGGGAGTTTTATTTTATCATTTAATGAACAGCTATGGCAACTACAAAAGGGCCCAAATATGTTTACTTCTTTGGAGGTGGAAGGGCCGATGGAAACGAATCCATGAAAAATTTATTAGGCGGTAAAGGTGCAAACCTGGCCGAGATGGCGGGACATCCTGCTTTACGCCTGCCGGTACCGCCCGGATTTACCGTAACAACAGAAGTATGTACTTATTATTACGATCATAAAAAAACCTACCCGAAAGTTTTACAGAACCAGGTACAGGAAGCACTTTCAAAAATGGAAATGCTGAGCGGTAAAAAATTTGGAGATGCATCCAATCCGTTATTGCTTTCGGTTCGTTCCGGTGCCAGGAAAAGTATGCCGGGAATGATGGAAACGATATTGAATGTGGGTTTGAATGACACAACCATCAAGGGATTGATCGCACAAAGTGGCGATGAACGATTTGCATACGATGCCTACAGACGTTTGATCATGATGTATGCCGATGTAGTTATGGAAAAAGCGGCAGGCGTTGAACCAAAAGGTGGTAAAGGCATCCGTAAACTGCTGGATGAAAAACTGGAAGCCATTAAAAAGTATAATAAATATCAAAGCGATACAGAATTAACGGCCGATGAACTGAAAGAACTGGTTACCGAATATAAACAAACAGTAAAAAAAGTATTGGGCAAACCGTTCCCTGATGATCCTTATGAACAATTATGGGGCGGTATGGGCGCAGTATTCGCCAGCTGGAATGGAAAACGTGCCATTGAATACCGGCGCATTGAAAAAATACCACATGAATGGGGCACTGCTGTGAATGTGCAAACCATGGTATTTGGCAATATGGGTAATGACAGTTGCACCGGTGTTGCGTTTACCCGTAACCCGGGCAATGGCGAGAATCATTTCTATGGTGAGTATTTGGTAAATGCACAGGGCGAAGATGTGGTGGCAGGTATTCGTACTCCGGCTCCTGTAAATGAATATTCAAAGAATGCACAAAGCGAACATTTTACCACGCTGGAAACATTAATGCCAACCTTGTATAAAGAATTGTATGGCTATCAAAAGAAACTGGAGAAACATTATAAAGACATGCAGGATATTGAGTTCACCATTGAAAAAGGAAAACTCTACATGCTGCAATGCCGTGTAGGCAAACGAAATGGGGTAGCTGCGGTACGTATGGCCACTGAAATGCATAAAGAAAAATTGATCGATACTAAAACAGCCATCAAACGTGTTGGTCCCAATCAATTGGTGGAATTATTATTACCCATGCTTGATCCGAAAGCTGAACTTACCCAACCTGTGATTGCCAAAGGTTTACCTGCCGGACCCGGTGGAGCTAAAGGAAGAGTGGTTTTTTCATCAGCCGATGCAGTTGCCTGGGCAGCCAAAGGTGAGAAAGTGATTCTTGTGCGTGAAGAAACATCGCCTGAAGATGTTGACGGTATGCACAAAGCACAAGCCATCTTAACAACCAAAGGAGGAATGACTTCTCATGCTGCATTGGTGGCACGTGGCTGGGGGAAATGCTGTATTGTTGGTTGTAATGATATCGAGATTCATGAAGAAGGAAAATATTTCACAGGCAAGCATGATACTGTGATCAAAGAAGGGGATTGGATCAGTTTGAATGGTACAAAAGGTCTTGTGTATGAAGGACAACTTCCATTGGTGGATATCGATATTGAAAAGAACAAGAGCTATAAAGAGCTGATGAAGCTGGTAGACAAAACCAAACAAATTGGTGTGCGTGCCAATGCTGAAACGCCCAATGATGCATTACAGGCAGTAAAATTTGGTGCGGAAGGAATTGGTTTGTTCAGAACAGAACATATGTTTTATGGAGAAGGAAGTGAAGAACCTTTGTTCCAGTTACGCAAGATGATTGTAAGCCGTACTGAAAAGGAAAGGAGAGAGGCGTTGAATGGATTGTTCAAATATGTAAAGAAAGATGTAAAAGATACATTGATGGTAATGAACGGGCATCCGGTAACCATTCGCTTGCTGGATCCTCCATTACATGAATTTGTACCGCATGATAAAGAGAAGTTGCGCCAATTAAGTAAAGAGTTGGGTATTAGCATGAGTATGCTCAACAGGAGAGTATTGGCGCTGCATGAAAATAACCCGATGCTGGGTCACCGTGGTGTTCGTTTGGGCATCAGCTATCCTGAAATTACAGAGATGCAGGTGCGTGCTATTTTCGAAGCAACCGCCGAACTAATTAAAGCAGGAAAGAAAGCAATGCCGGAGATCATGATTCCCGTAACAGTGATTGCTCATGAGCTGAGACATCAAAAAGAAATTGTTGACAGAGTGTACAAAGAAGTATGTGCCAAAATGAATATGCGTAAGATCCCTTATTTGTATGGTACAATGATCGAAACACCAAGAGCAGCTTTGCGTGCTGATTATATGGCAAAAGTGGCTGACTTCTTCAGCTTTGGTACCAATGACCTTACACAAATGAGTTTTGGTTTCAGCAGGGATGATATTGGAGGTTTTTTACCTAAATATCTTGATCTGAAAATTTTACCCGATGATCCGTTTCAAACCATTGACCAGGATGGAATTGGTCAATTGATCAAAGCAGGAACTGAACGTGGCCGTGTGACCAAACCCAATTTGAAAGTGGGTATTTGCGGCGAGCATGGTGGCGATCCTGAAAGCGTAAAATTCTGTCATCGCATAGGAATGAATTATGTGAGTTGCTCACCATTCCGTGTTCCTATTGCAAGATTGGCAGCAGCACAGGCAGCAATAGACTTTCCAAAGAAGAAAAAATAAACATTGTAAAACTGCTATTGATGATTGACTACAAAAACAAAACCGCTCATATGAGCGGTTTATTATTTTATTGAAATGAGTTGAATGCATTATAATTTGCTGATAACATCTGCAAGCCTGGTGGTAGATAAACCAGGAACAATAGGAATGATCTCAACTCTGCCACCATTCGCCATTACTTCTTTAGCACCAACAATTGTATCAACTGTATAATCTCCGCCTTTAACCAACACATCCGGCATGATGGTTTTGATCAACTCAAGCGGCGTCTCCTCATTGAACAGAACTACCGCATCTACCATTACCAAGGATGCTAAAAGTAAGGCCCTGTCATTTTCATGATTGATGGGTCTTCCTTCACCTTTCAACCCTTTAGTGCTTGCATCACTGTTCAATCCCACAATCAAAACATCAGCAAAAGAAGCCGCTGTCGTTAAAGAATGAATATGACCTGCATGAAGTATATCAAAACATCCATTGGTAAAAGCGATTTTCTTATCCTGCAAACGCCAGCGCATTAATGCAGCACTCAATTCGGCTGGTGTCAGAATTTTTTTGGAAATAAAGGAAGTTGCTTTCATAACACTATGCTCTTGAATTTACGAAATAGATTTGCTTCTGTTATAAACAGGCAAGATCAACAAACTGAACAAGCCACCGGCCAGCAGAACTAATGTTTGGGCCAGCCACAATATCCATCCAAATGCGAATGCAATTGCTTCGCTCACATTATACAACATCAAAATTTGCTGAACAATGTATTGATATGCACCAATACCACCTTGTGTTGGAGCCAGCATACCGATGCTTCCAAAAGAAAGAACTGAAAATGCTTCTTTAATACCCAGGTGATCTACTTCCTGCAGGGCATAAAAACCTATGCGGCATCCAAGAAAATACATCGTCCAGATACCCACAGAATAAAGAAGGAACCATCGTTTTTTCTTGATATAGCGAATACTGATGAGACCACTCCATACTCCCCGTACAACATTACTTATTTTCTGAACAATTACAATATGACGAAACTGTTGATATAACCAATACACAACCAATGCTCCTGCCAGTAAGATTGCAACAACGATCAAAATGCGCATCCATGAAAAAGATTCGCCGGTAGCACCACCGATCCTGTTCAATAACGATAAGGCATAGTTACCAACAACATCCACCTGTAATAAAATCGTAATTACAAATGTTGCAAACAAACACACTACATCTACCGCACGCTCAGCCACAATGGTTCCCACCAATTTATCCGGCGCTACCTTTTCGTAACGGGCCAGCAACGTACATTTCAATACTTCTCCTAAACGGGGCACAGCAAGATTGGCCAGGTAACCAACCATAACTGCATTGAAAACATTGAAAGAACGTGGGTGATAACCCAAAGGCTCCATTAAAATTTTCCACCGCAGTGCCCGGAGGTAATGACTGAATACCAATACACCAAAAACAGGTATGAGTAACCAGAACTTTGCGTTGCGTAAAGAGTTATCAATTTGAATCCATTGCTCGGGAGTGATCTTGCGTGCCATCCACCATACAAGCAGTAAACCTAATGAAAGGAATAAGGCAATCTGTAAGAATGTAAGAATGCGTTTTTTCAGCATAACTTAAGGTAACAGGCTAGAGTTTATTACATTCCTTGGGAAATACCAGCCACGGTTTAAAATTTTTTGCTTCTTCAAATTTCATGGTGGCATAAGAAATAATAATCACCACATCTCCAACAGCCCCCTGACGTGCAGCGGGACCATTAAGGCAACAAACGCCGCTGCCTCTTTTGCCTTTGATCACATAGGTTTCCAGCCGGTTACCATTGTTGACGTTCACCACCTGCACTTTTTCATGCTCTATAATGTTCGCAGCATCCATCAGATCTTCATCAAGGGTTAAACTGCCTACATAATGCAGGTTAGCTTCGGTAATGGCAGCCCGGTGAATTTTTGATTTTAAAACTTCAATTTCCATTTTGCAAATTTAATGTGATTCATAACAATCGAATTTTATGATTGTTAAATGTATACTTCCTCAATTCAGAACCATATTATCGATTAATCTCACATCACCCATAAATGCTGCTATCAATGCACTTAGTTGTTGCGCTCCATTCCACTCTTCTTTCAGTTCCAGTGTTACTGCATCCGCTATTTCTACATAATCAACCCTAAAACCATTTTCATGCAAATGTGCTTTTGCCTGCTCTTTGATATGATGGAGTGATCCGGGGGTTAGGTTTTCTTTCAGCCAGGTCAATGCTTCAAAAATAGCCACTGCTTTTTTTCGTTGTTCCACTGTTAATCGCATATTTCGGCTGCTCATAGCCAAACCATCGGGTTCACGAAGGGTAGGGCAGCCATGAAAATGTATTTTTTCCTGCCAGTGTTTCAATTCGATCAACCTGCGTACCACCATACATTGCTGGTAATCTTTCAATCCCATAAATAAATGATCGGGTTGAACAATACCCAGCAATCGGTCCATTACCTGGCACACACCCTGGAAATGACCGGGCCGATAATAGCCCTCCAGCACGGTTTCCAGGAAACCAAGATCATAGGAAGGTTGTTCATCAGTTCCTTCAGGATAAATTTCGTTTACAGGGGGGACAAATAATACATCACATTCGGCCTTTAGTAATAGCTCTGTATCTTTTGGAAGCGTGCTGGGGTATTTTTCAAAATCAGCTTTGTTATTGAACTGGGTGGGGTTTACAAAAATACTGCTGATCGTAATTTCAGTCGTTGCTTTACTTTGTTCAATGAGTGAGATATGTCCCTGGTGAAGAGCGCCCATAGTTGGTACAAAGCCGGTTGAAAGACCCTTTTTTTGCAATACCCGGAGATAAGAAGAGAGCTGCCCGGCGGTATGAAAAATAATCATAGAAACAGGTTTGTTGATATTAGAACCCAAAGCAGGGCGACCTTTTCAGCAAAATCCATTACCTTTGCACACTCCTTAAAAAGGGGTATTCATAGTAATGGTAGCAGCAAAGAAAAGAATTTTATTTATAGCCAGCGAAATGTCGCCCTACCTGGAGGAAACCGAGTTTTCGTCCATCATTAATCAGTTAGCCATAAAATCGAATGACAGTGGTTTGGAAGTGCGCTGTATCATGCCCCGGTTTGGTGTGATCAATGAGCGCAGGCACAGGCTGCATGAGGTGGTTCGTTTAAGTGGTATCAATGTGTCGATTGATAATGATGACTATCCGCTTCAAATTAAAGTTGCTTCTTTACCCAATGCCCGTTTACAGGTGTACTTCCTTGAAAACGAAGATTTCTTCAAACGCAAATTCATTTATCATGATGAAAATGAAAAGTGGTTTGAAGATAATGATCTTCGTACCATCTTCTTTTGCAAAGGCGCTTTGGAAACTGTGAAAAAGTTTGGATGGCCTCCGGATATTATTCATTGCAGTGGTTGGATGACCGGTTTGATTCCTTTGTATCTGAAAACCGCTTACAAAAAAGAACCGGTATTTGGTAACAGCAAATTGGTTTTCACTATTGGACAAAATACGTTCAAAGAAAAACTGGGTGCCCGCTTTTTAAAACAGGCAAATATTCACGCCAATATAAAAGATAAAGACCTGGAGCCTTTTAAAGATTCCAATAACTCAGCCATGTTCCGTGGTGGTGCTGTTTATGCTGATGCCATTACATTTGGCGCTGAAAAAGTTGATAAAAAACTTTCAGAAGAATTTTCTAAAATACGTGGCAAGAAAGTATTGCCATTTAAGCCTGATGGTGATTTAACAGACTATTTACAACTATATAACGACCTTTCGTCAAAATAATAATTGCTATCTGATGATGCTTTGTTCCCGTAAGGAAATGACACGACTCTTTTCATTCATTGGTTTTGCTGCATTACTCGTTGTTATTTTTAATAGCTGCACCAAACTTGATTCCACCTCATTAGGTGGTGATTTCATTCCCGGCTCTGATAAACTAATTACTGATACTACAACCATATCAGTTACAACTACCTCATCAATCATTAATGATACCAATTACATTGATAAGCGTGAAGACAATGTAGCAGGATACATCAATGATCCGATGTTTGGCACAACCACTGCCAGCCTGTTTTTTCAGATGCTGCCACCGTTATACCCATTCGCTTATCCGGTAGCCAAGGACAGTTTGTTTTATGATTCGGCTGTATTATCCATTCAGTTCAACGGAACATATGGTGATACAACTGCACTCACAAAATTGAATCTTTATAAGATCACAGATCCTCAGTTTGATCCCAAAAGAAGATATAGATATAATGAAGGCATCAATTTTTCAACCGGTGATTTTTTGGGTTCAGCTACTTTCAAAGCCACAGATCTGAGACAGGGCAGGAAGTTAGCTTACAAAACAGACAGTGTTTTTAATCAGCTTCGGATACGTTTGGATGATGTATTTGGACAGGCCCTGCTTAATGAAGATAATATAACAGGAGCTTTACGCAATGATTCCGTATTCAAAGTATTTCTGAATGGTTTTGCTTTGATTCCGGATTCAAATTTTTCGGGAAATGCACTGCATTACTTCAGCTTAAGCAATTCCAACTCAAGAATCAATTTATATTACCGTCATCGTAAAAGAGATGGTGGGTTAGATACCAATGCCGCCAGTTTTATTTTTGTACCTGATACCATACGTAGTGCAGGTGCTAATAAACTGTACAGAAATTATAGTACAGGAAGCGCTTTACCGGTGCTTACTTCTAATACACCCGCATCATTGGCCTATGTACAGGCAGGGCCGGGAACAGCAGTAAGAATTCAGGCACCCGGCATCAATGGATTAACTGGACGAAACTATCTTGTACATAGGGCTGAGTTAATTGTTCGCCAGGTGTACCAGGGACCATTAACGATTGAAAACACATTGGTACCACCCATTCTTCATCTTTTTACTGTTGGGCCAGATGGAAAGAATGCAACCGTGCCTATCGACAGCAGTGCTTATTTCCGTTTCTTTTCTTTTGATCCCGTACGCAATCTGTTCCTCTTCAATGTTGATGCAGCCACTGCCGGTGGGATTGCTTCATTCACAACGGATTTATCCGGCAATCGTGTTGCAGAATACAGGATACCCATTACACGCTATGTGCAAAACATATTGAACGGCAAAACAACGCTCAGGGATTTTGTTCTGGAAGCTCCTTACTTTGCTAATTACAGCAACCCCAGTTATAATATTTCCAGCACCAGTAACATCAACCCCGTTGCTTACGGTCGTTTACAGGCGGGAGGTGGTTCCCATCCACAATATCCCATGGTTGTGCGTATCTATTATTCAAAACAGTAATGGTTGAATCTTTTCCACCCTTATCTTTGCGCCTGTTCAAAAAAATCTAATTCATTATTATGCCTTACTTATTTACATCAGAAAGTGTTTCTGAAGGACATCCTGATAAAGTTGCTGACCAGATCAGTGATGCATTAATTGATAATTTTCTTGCTTTTGACCCACAATCAAAAGTAGCCTGTGAAACGTTAGTAACAACCGGACAGGTAGTGCTGGCAGGTGAAGTAAAATCAAAAGCGTATCTGGATGTTCAGGATATTGCACGTGGTGTAATTAAGAAGATCGGTTATACCAAGAGTGAGTACATGTTTGAGGCCAACTCCTGTGGTGTGTTAAGTGCTATTCATGAGCAAAGTGCTGATATTAACCAGGGTGTTGACCGCAAGAAAAAAGAAGAACAGGGTGCCGGTGACCAAGGGATGATGTTTGGTTATGCTACAAACGAAACAGAACATTATATGCCATTGGCATTGGACCTGGCGCATAACCTGTTGATCGAGTTAGCAGCCATCCGTCGTGAAAAGAATTCAAAAATGCCTTACCTGCGTCCTGATGCAAAAAGCCAGGTAACATTGGAATATGATGATCATAATCGTCCCGTACGTATTGATGCCATTGTAATTTCAACCCAGCATGATGATTTTGACAGTGAAGCCAAAATGTTGGCCAAGATCAAATCTGATGTGATCAATATTCTGATCCCACGTATCAAATCAAAGTATAAGAAATACGCCAAACTGTTCAATGATAACATTACCTATCACGTGAACCCAACCGGTAAGTTTGTGATTGGTGGGCCGCATGGTGATACGGGTTTAACAGGCCGTAAGATCATTGTTGATACTTATGGTGGTAAAGGTGCACATGGCGGTGGCGCTTTCAGCGGAAAAGATCCTTCGAAAGTTGACCGTAGTGCTGCTTATGCTACACGTCATATTGCCAAGAACATGGTAGCTGCCGGTTTGTGTGATGAAGTATTGGTACAGGTTTCTTATGCCATTGGTGTTGCCAAGCCAACTTCTATCAACGTAAATACATACGGAACAGCAAAAGTAGATCTCACTGACGGTGCCATTGCAAAGATCATTGAAGGTGTATTTGATATGCGTCCTTATTTTATCGAGCAACGTTTAAAACTCCGCAATCCTATTTACAGCGAAACGGCTGCTTACGGTCATATGGGTCGTGTACCGCAGGTGGTGGAAAAAACATTCAGAAGCCCGGATGGTAAAGAAAAGAAAGTGAAAGTGGAATTGTTTACCTGGGAAAAATTGGATTACGTAAATAAAATCAAAAAAGCATTCGGATTGAAATAATCCGGAGCATGAGAATTGCAGAACCCGCTCACCATGTGTGCGGGTTTCTTTTTTATGTTTCTTTGCAGCAATGAAACAATTCAGGCAAAAACAGTCCCGTCCCAAAAAGTCATTATTGATCCCCGGCAGAACTGCAGTACTCACTGCCTTACAACAGGGCAAAGAACTGGAGCGTGTGTACATGCAAAACAATTTGCATGGAGATGTGGCAGAAGAGATCAAACGCATTGCAGCAAAAAACAATGTGCCGGTGAATAAAGTGCCTGTTGAAAAACTCAATTCGTTTCATGTAGAAGCACATGAAGGTGTAATTGCTCTTATTTCAAAAATCCGGTACCATGATCTGCAGGATATTATTTCATTCATCACAGAAAAAGGGGAAGCTCCGTTATTGCTGATGCTGGATGGAATTACTGATATTCGAAACATCGGCGGTATTGCCCGCACCGCTTATTGTTGCGGTGTACAAGCCATCATTATTCCTGAAAAAGGAGTAGGGGCTTTGAATGAAGATGCGATCCTTACCAGCGCCGGGGCTTTGGAAAAAATGGCCGTATGCCGTGTGAACAGTTTAATGAAAGCGGTTGATGATCTGCATTTAAACGGCATTAAAGTATATGCGAGTGAAATGACTGCTTCCACCACCATTGACAAAGTAGATTTTACAGAACCATGTTGTATTATCATGGGAGGAGAGGAGAATGGTATTTATCCTGCGCTCATGAAAATATGTGATGATAAAATCAAAATCCCCATGAAAGGGGACTTTGAAAGTTTGAATGTTTCTGTAGCAACGGGAATGATCTTGTATGAAGCAATGAAGCAACGGGCCTCCCAAACCCCTTCAAAGGAGGGGCTTAAACACCCAAAATTTTAAATACTACCATATTCTTTTATTTATGACAAGGGGTTCTAATAAAACTCATGAACATTCAGTATCTCAAATCCCTCCTTTGGGGTGTGTGGGGGCTGTTAAGTTAATTGAATGCCCCCGTGATGCCATGCAGGGATGGAAAACATTCATTCCTACGGGAGAAAAGATTACATACATAAATTCTTTACTTCAAGTTGGATTCGATACGATCGACTTTGGAAGTTTTGTTTCACCAAAAGCCATTCCTCAAATGGCCGATACGAAAGAAGTAATACAAAAACTCAAACTGCAAAACACAACATCCAAACTGCTGGCCATTATTGCCAATGAGCGTGGGGCAGAAGATGCAGTAGCCTATGATGCCATCACTTACCTCGGTTTTCCTTTTTCCGTTTCTGAAACCTTTCAGCAGCGGAATACCAACAGTTCCATTGCTGAATCCTTAAAACGGGTGGAACACATCCAGGAGCTCTGTGTAAAAAATCAAAAGCAACTGGTGGTGTATTTATCCATGGGTTTTGGGAATCCTTATGGGGATGAATGGACCAAAGAAATTGTATTTACATGGGCGAAACAATTAGCAGAGATGGACATCAAAATTATTTCCATTGCTGATACCGTTGGATTGGCTACTCCTCAACAGGTACAGGAGATCACCACCCATTTGGTGCATGCATTAAAAGGAGTGGAAGTAGGTGTGCATCTTCATTCAACTGCCGCCAACCGGATTCAAAAATTAGAAGCAGCCCTCAACAGCGGATGCAAACGTTTTGACGGTGCTTTAAAAGGAATTGGCGGTTGTCCCATGGCGGATGATGAACTGGTGGGCAATATGAACACGGAAGTAATGATCGCATATTTTGAAGAACAGAAACTCCTTCAGCACATCAATAAAGAAGCCCTTGCCGAAAGCCTGCAACTGGCAGCCCGTATCTTTGTGTCATGAATTTTTTCAGCAATATTGATATCAAGCCTTTGCCGGGGTCCATCAGCTATGAACACAAGATCATGGTCATAGGAAGTTGCTTTACGGAACATATTGGCAACAATCTGCAGGATTTGAAATTCAATGTTTTACAAAATCCAAACGGTATTTTATTTGAACCCGCCAGTGTATGCAGGAGTTTGGTGAATTATCTGGATAACAAACAATATAAAGCTGAGGATCTGAGCTTCCAGAATGAACTCTGGCAAAGCTGGGATCACCATGGCCGTTTCAATCATCCTGATCAGGAAAAGGCACTGGAAGGAATCAATACATCTCAGCAGCAGGCGCATGCGTTTATAAAGGAAGCAGACTGGCTGATTATTACGCTGGGTTCATCCTTTGTATATCGTTTAAAAGAAACCAATGCGTTTGTCGCCAATTGCCATAAAGCTCCCGGCACCTGGTTTGAAAAATACCTGATACCGATCACAGAGCAGATCGAATTGCTGGATAATACCATTCACCGTTTGTTTTACACCAACCCCAAACTCAAGATCATTTTCACCATCAGCCCGGTGCGGCATTTAAGAGATGGTGTGGTGGATAACAACCGCAGCAAAGCCCGGCTCATTGAAACGGTGCATCATTTGGTGAACAAATTTGACCGGCTGTTTTATTTCCCGGCTTATGAACTGGTGATCGACGTTTTAAGAGATTACCGGTTTTATGATATTGACCTGGCGCATCCTAATTATGCAGCCACACAATTTGTGATGGAACATTTTGCTGATTTTGCTTTTGATAAAACCACGCAGGATCTAATGAAAGAAATCAAACAACTGGTTACGGCAAGAAATCACAAAGCATTTCATCCGGGCTCTAATCAGCATCAGCAGTTTCTGAAACAACATTACGCCAAAACAGAGGCGTTGGCTAAGGCACATCCATCGCTGGATTTTACGGCTGAGCTGAGCTATTTCAATTTAAATACTTACATCAATAAATTACAAGCTGAGTAGGAGGCACCTGTCCGCCTTTTGTTATCCACCTGTATATCTTCCCGCCGCTATCACAGTAATAGAATTTATGTCGGTAAAACACCTGCCCGTTAAAATAAAACTGATGCGAGTACACCAACACCTCACCGCCACTGCCATTGCTTGCCACCCGGTCAGGCGGGCCGTTTTGCTCAATCAGTTCTGACTTGTGTGATCCCAACCAACTATCCATGATTTTCTTTTCGGATGTGCAGCTGACAAACAAAAAGCAAACAGTAGCAAAAAATAGCTGTTTCATATTTATGGTTTTTGGTTCAGCAACTTTTCATACAGTTCTAGGCGTTTCTCTTTCTCTTCTAGTAGTTGGCGCAGCATTTCATTTTCTTTCACCAACATCTCATATTTTGTATCGACGGGCATTTCAGTTATAACGTCCAACAGATCAATACTTGTCACATGCTTAAACTTATGAATAAATTCAAGGGGTGGCTCCATGCCATTCTCATAATAACTTAACCTTTGTTGAGATATACCAAGTTGCTTGGCAAATTCAATTTGTGTGAGTCTGTTCCTTTTTCGATAAGATGTAATCGGATTCATATTCAGCTTTTGACGATTAAAAATAACGTTTGTAGGAATAATATTTTCTTGTTCGTAAGAACTAATCAGTAAAGCATCATATAAGTTAAACGCATAATTAACATTATGTTAAATAGAATATTTTCCTTACTTTTGCTTTAAATAAATTGAATGAAATCAGAAACAGCAATACAGCTTTCTGCCCTCTTTCAAAAAATGAAGACTTTGAAAGCTAACGACAATGGTTTTTATGATTTAAGGTCACTTATTAACGAGATGATTAACTGTATAGAGAAGGATCCAAATCCTTCAGAGATTTTATTGAAATGGCTGAAGCATGATAAATCAGAATTGGAAAGGTATAAATTTGGTAATAACCGTTCTTATAACGAAGAAATAATTTCAGAATTTAAGCGCCATTTACAATCAGACTTAGAACGAGCCGGCGTATTAATTGTTTAATATACTCAGCTTTAAAATTATATACTCAATTACTTCATCCAATTCCAATCCTGCCCTTTGCAAGGCATCCATCACCTCCTCCCGGTTTACTCCAGCTGCAAAGCTTTTTTCCTTAAACCGTTTCTTCACACCTTTCAATTCCATTCCTGCATAACCTTCAGGACGCATTAAACTATAAGCATGGATGAGTCCGCTTAGTTCATCAAACGCATACAGCATTTTATCCATCTGCGTCACCGGCTCCACACCAAAATGATTGGGCCCATGGCTGGCAATGGCACGAATGATCTCAGGGTCCACATTCCTGGCTTCCAGTTCTTCAATGATCTTTTTACAATGCTGGTCAGGCCATTGATCCCAATCCGCATCGTGCAGCAAACCGGCCAATTCCCAACGCCATTGATCGGCCTCATCAAGCCCTTCTTTCTCGGCGGCCCAGCATTTCATGAGATGCGCCACCTGCCGCATATGCAGTTGCAGGCGTTCATTCTTTACCCAATCAAGAAACAAGGCATTGGCTTCCTCCCTGCTTAAAACATTTCCTTTATTATTGGAATTTCCAAACTCTGATCGGTTCAATTTCAACGACATAGCAGTTGTTTTACTTTTTTAATTTCAAGTATGTGAATGTACAAAAAAGGCCGCTCCGGTTAGAGCAGCCTTTTCAGTGGTTGATGCTGATTTATTGATTCAACGCATCATATTTCTTTTGATAGAATTTCTCTTTTTCTGTGTTGCCCATGAACTTGTAGGCTTCGGTTAAGAGATACAAGGTGCTCTTGTACTCGTTTTTGGTACGGCGTTCTTTCAAATCATCTGCACTCATGCTTTCAAAAATGGCCAGACCGTTTTCAAGATGAGGAATAGCTTCTTTCATCAAATTATCCATTTTGGTCTTCATTTCTGTTTTCTTCTGTGTATCTGCAGGAGTTGTTCCTTTAATGGTGCGAAGTTCATCCTGTAAAGCTGCCGCTTCATTGTAATAGGTCTTACCCATGAGCAAATGTGCTTCATGCTTTTTAGGTTGTGTTTGAATACAGATCTTTAATTGCTCAGCAATCTTATCAAGATAAGTTTGCTTTTCACCAGCCGGTGCTTTTTGATCCATGAACACCCAGTTGAACATTTCTGCTGCATAATCAAAACGGATATCATAATCCTTGGCATCAGTTTGCAATACAGCTTCATACCTTTTAAACAACTCAGGGCCTACACCTGCGTTCTTACGCTCCCTGTCCAGATCCAGTTTTGAATAATAAGAATCTGTGGGGTATAATTTGCGGCCAAGTGCTGCATATTTATCAGCAGTAGCGTAATCTTTCTTAGAATCATAATGATAAGTTACATAACGATAACAGATATCATAACCTTCACCACCAATACCGGCATCACAAATTTTCTGGAAAAAAGAAATCGCTTCATCCATTTTTTCTGCCTGCATGGCTGCAGCTCCGGCATAGTAATACAACACAGTATCCACTTCACTCAATGCCCATTTGTTCTTGTAAATAAAGCGGCCTACTTTATCAGCCAGCTTGTATTTTTCAAGAGCGCCATTGTAATCTCTATTGTTATAAAATTCATTTCCCTCTTTCTGTAATTCCAGGTAATTGCTGAAGATGGGAAAACTGCGGAGCGTCATGAATGTTTCTGTTTGTTTGGGATCCAGCTCATGCGCTTTTTGATACGCATCAAAAGAAGTCATCCAAACATCAGGATTGGCAGCTTTGAATGTTGCATCTGCTGCCAGCTGACCGTATATTAATCCTTTGTAATACCATGCTTCCCAATTCTTTTGTTCTTTTTCATTGGCCATCATCAGGTCTACCGCCTCTTTTGCTTTGGCCCAATCCTTTTTATCATAAAATCCACGCACTTTTTTGATGTCCTGTGCGGAAACTCCAAGTGCAAACAGAAAAGCAATCGCTGTAAAAAGAAACTGTTTCATTTTCATTGTTTAATTATGAGATAAAATGTTGATTTATTGATTGTTTTCCATTGGTGCATCTCCTGTTGAAGGTGTGTCATTGTCCGGTGCCGGTAATGGAACTTCTGCTGCTGTATTACCGTTCTGCTCTTCTTCTTCCTCAGCAATCTTGGTGATCGCTGCAATTTCATCGCCTTCATCCACACGAATCAACTTAACACCCTGTGTAGCTCTTCCCTGTTCACTGATCTGTGCCACAGACATACGAATGGTGATACCATTTTTACTGCTGATCATCAGATCTTCCTTCTCTGTTACATCAAGAATTCCAACCAGTGCACCTGTCTTTTCTGTTACATTGATGGTTTTCACTCCTTTACCGCCACGGTTGGTAAAACGATATTCGCTCACAGCTGTACGTTTTCCAAAGCCTTTTTCACTTACCACCAATACGGTTCTGGATGTGTCTTCCACTTTTACACAAATCATACCAACAACCTCATCATTGGCATCATCCACTTCTATACCGGCAACACCAATGGCACCACGGCCCGTTGGTCTTACTTTTTCTTCAGGGAAGCGGATAGCACGACCACTCTTCACAGCCATCATGATCTCACTCTTGCCATCGGTCATCTTGGCTTCCAGCAACTGGTCGCCTTCTACGATGGTAATAGCGTTCACACCGGTTGCACGGCGTCTGCTAAAATCTTCCAAACTTGTTTTTTTGATGATGCCTTTCCTGGTACAGAGTACAATGTAATGATTCTTTACAAATTCTTCATCGTCCAGGTTCGGAACATCAATGATGGCTCTTACCTTATCATCAGGCGGCAATTGCATGAGGTTTTGAATGGCTCGTCCCTTGCTGGTTTTATCACCTTCAGGAATTTCATAGCTCTTCAACCAGTAACATCTTCCCTTTTCTGTAAAGAATAATAAGGTGTGATGGGTGGATGCTACAAATAAATGCTCAATAAAATCTTCTTCTCTTGTTTTGCTGCCGATCACACCACGACCTCCACGGCGTTGTGAACGATATTCTGTAACAGATGTACGTTTCACATAACCATGATGAGAAATAGTGATCACTACATCTTCTTCTTTGATGAGATCTTCAATACGTACTTCATCATCTAAATAAGTGATCTCTGTTTTACGCTCATCACCAAATTTAGCTTTGATCTCCTGCAATTCTGTTTTGATGAGATCAAAACGCATTTGTTCATTGCTGAGTAATTCGTTGAGGTGCGCAATGAGTTTCATCAACTCATCATATTCATTCTTGATCTTTTCACGCTCCATGCCTGTAAGGCGTTGCAAGCGGAGTTCCAGGATCGCTTTGGCCTGTATTTCATCCAAACCCCAACCGGCATTGATCAAATTATCTTTGGCAATTTCAGGTGTAGCTGAACTGCGGATGAGTGCGATCACTTCATCCAGATGATCCAGTGCAATTAAATAACCCTGTAAAATATGTGCACGCTCCTGTGCTTTACGTAATTCATATTTGGCACGACGAACCACTACCTCATGACGGAATTCCACAAACTCTGAGATCATGTCTTTCAGGTTCAACGTTCGGGGGCGTCCTTTCACCAACGCCACATTGTTGATACCAAAGGAAGTTTGAAGTTCAGTGTACTTGTAAAGTTGATTGATGATCACATTGGCAACAGCATCACGCCTGAGATCAACCACAATACGTGTTCCTTCTTTTTGATTACTCTCATTGTTTACATGTACAATACCATCGATCACTTTATCATTCACCAGTTGACCGATCTTATCTGTCAATGCATCCCTGTTCACCTGGTATGGAACTTCCGTGATGATGATCTGTTCTCTGCCGCTGGTTTTTGTATCAACATGCATTTTACCACGCAATACTACCCTTCCACGACCAAAATGATACGCCGCCTTAATACCTTCAATGCCGTAAATCGTTCCTGCTGTTGGGAAGTCAGGCGCTTTTACATGCTTCATCAATTCTTCGATGGTAATTTCTTTATTATCGATGTAGGCGATACAACCATCCAGCACCTCACTAAGATTGTGAGGCATCATGTTCGTGGCCATACCTACGGCAATACCGCTGGAGCCGTTTACGAGCAATTGTGGAATTCGGGTGGGCAGTACCGTTGGTTCTCTTTCTGAGTCATCAAAGTTGAGCTGAAAGTCCACTGTTTCTTTGTCAATATCATCCATCATACTTTCAGCAATACGATCCATACGTACTTCTGTATAACGCATGGCCGCCGGTCCATCACCATCCTGGTTACCAAAGTTACCCTGGCCATCAATGAGCGTATAACGCATACTCCACTCCTGTGCCATACGCACCATGGCATCGTACACAGAGCTATCACCATGCGGGTGATATTTACCCAACACCTCACCCACTACTCTAGCACTCTTTTTGTAAGCTTTGTTGTACTGGAGGCCCAGTTCATTCATGGCAAATAAAATGCGTCGGTGTACGGGTTTTAATCCATCTCTTACATCAGGCAAAGCACGACCTACAATGACACTCATGGAGTAATCGATGTACGCCGTTTTCATTTGTTCTTCAATGTTTACGGGAATAATACGGCCCTGGTTATTCTGGCCATTTTCCATTGTATTTTCAGTTTGATCCATAGTATTTTTTGAGGGCCGCCAAAGATACCGAAATGAGGGTGGAAAACCCTTGAAAAGGGTGCTTTATTTGAGCTGTTTTTTCAACAAAAAAAGGGCTGTTGTGGAAAAGAAATAGAGCCGGGAGTTTGAAGGAGTAAAATAGAAAAAGAGGATTTACAAAACTTGTAAACCCTCTGTATAAATATTCAAAATAATCAGGAAATATTACCACACATTGGTGGGGCAACCCATCTTGTATTTCTTGCTGCTGCCACGGCCGCCGCCAAAACCACTACCGCCACTTCCCTGCCCCAAACGATAACTGAGTGTTAAGCCAATAAAATAATAATTATCCTTGGCAGAACCTCCTCTTTGAACACCATTGGCCGGATATGGATCTGTAGTATGCCCCGGAACCTCGGGTGTGCGGAACGCCATTTGTACTGCCAATGGACCACGTTGTGAAAGCAACGTTGATTGATCCACATAGGAAGTACTCACATCATCTATATAATCGGTAAATGTTTTACGATAGCCTATTTCAGCTCCAACACCAATTTTATCTGTCAATTTCATTCTTACACCCACACCAAAAGGAATGGCAAATTGTGTAAGACTGTAGGTTGGTCTGCCTGTACCACTAAGACCTTGTCCTTCGGTAGAGAGGGGTCTTAAAAATACTTTTTGTCCGCCGGCACTTACAGGTGCATAAGCATATGGGTTGTAATTGAACACAGCCACGCCTCCCATAACATAGGGGGAGAACACACGGTCGGTCATACCGAGAAAATGAAATTCACCTGCAACATGTCCTTCCCACAAATTGGTGGCAAAGCTGAGGTTGCGCAAACGGCGTAAGGTATTTTCCTGGTATTGATCCTGTGCATTGAGTTGTGCATAATGCACACCTGCACGCAACATCAGTTTATCACTGAATTCATATCCAACGCCAAGTCCAACGGTGAACAATGCCTGGTCAAATGTAAAACCACGGCTTTGCAGATCACCGGAGTAATTAGCGCTTCCACCAAATAAATTAATGTGTACATCCTGTGCCTGTACAGCAACAAAGAGGAGAAGCAGTGCGGTTGAGGTTATCAGTTTTCGCATAAGGCTGAGTTTTACAAAAATAGAGCCATTCTTTATGCAAAATAAGGCTTTGCTTTTAAGAACGTTGAAAAATGATTTACATTGCCCGCCCTTAAACGATCAGCTATATGAATACCGGAAACGGACAGTACTATCCCTCCTATCTGCAGTTGGAAAAAATATTGGATGCACAGGCCCCTTTAAGTTTTGCTGAAGGGCAAACACCGGCACATGATGAAATGCTGTTCATCATCATTCACCAGGTCTATGAATTATGGTTCAAGCAAATTTTATTTGAACTGGAGTTTGTAAAGAAGGTATTCAGTAAAGAAAAAGTGGATGACAACAGTGAGGATCTGAACCTTTGCCGTCATCGCCTGAACCGTGTGGTTCGTATTTTGGAATTACTCAATCAGCAGATAACAGTGTTGAATACGATGACCCCACTGGATTTTTTAGAGTTCCGCAATTTACTCACACCTGCATCCGGATTTCAAAGCAAGCAATTTCGTTTGATAGAAGCAACGCTTGGTTTGCAAATGGACAAGCGACATCATCATGATTACTACAAACGCACCAACGAAGGTGGTTTCACCCAAAAAGATTTTGATGCCATTGAATCAACAGAACATGCTGAAAGTATTCTGCAATTAGTGAACCGCTGGCTGGAACGCATGCCCTTCTTTGATGAAAAATACTGGATAGCTTATAAAAAAATCAGTGACAATGCAGTAACGCCACATGCTTTCTGGAATGACTATCGATACCTGTACCAACAGAGTTTAACAGAAAGGGAACAACATAAATTATATGATTTTGATTCACAGTTTTTGGGTATTGAAAAAGTGGTTGGTGAAGACACCAACCACGGCATGAGTGATAAAGCGTTGCGAAGTGCGTTGTTTATTATGCTGTACCGTGACTTTCCGGTATTTCAAACATCATTTCAAATTTTAGATACATTGATTGAAATTGATCATTGGCTGGCAGGATGGCGACATAAACATTATGTGATGGTGAGAAGAATGATTGGCATGCGTGTGGGCACGGGCAACACTACAGGAGCCGGTTATTTGGAAGGCGCTGTGCAACAGCATTATATTTTTAAAGAGTTGGCTTCACTATCTACTTATTTGATTGAACGGAGAAAGTTGCCGAAGTTGCCTGATGAACTGATTAAAGTATTGGGATTTGTGAGCTAGGAGATGAAAGAGGAAAAGGAGAAGATGATCGTTTAAATTCATAATTGATTTTAAATCTAAAAGAGAGGGCGTAAAAATTTTACGCCCTCTCTTTTTCTCTTTTCATTCTGTTAAACCCTGTCTGCTGACAGGCAGGTCTTAGCTCAATAACTATACACCGCATATCCCCAAGGAGCCAATGCGAACTGCTGCCCATCTGTTAACTTTTCTTTCTTTCCTGCAAATACATTGTCAGCCTCTCCACCAAAATTTCCTTTGATGGTTACTGTTTGAGGATTGGCAGACAGATTCAACACCACCAAAACTTTTCTTCCGTTCTTTTCACGCAGATACGCATACACGGCATCATCATTGGAAGAAACCAACTTTGTATAAGAAGCATCCACCGCCAGTGCAGGGTTGGTTTTGCGTAAACTCAACAATGTTTTATAAAATGCAGCACGTTCAAATTTGCTGAGCGTGATCGTGTCTTTATAAAAGAAAGAGATCGAATCAAGGAAGGGCTCTTCCTGCCCGCTGTAGATCAATGGCAATGTATTTTTCCATGTTTGGCTCAACACGGCAAATGGAGTATGTACAGCACCGGGCATGGTTTCATAATCAGCTTTGTTCCAGCTGTTCTCATCATGGTTGCTGGTGAAATACATTTTAATAGCTCCGGGTACAAAAGTTTCTTCCAGCTTCATCAATGAACTGTCAAGGATTTTTGCACTGGCCTCTCCTTTAGCAACTTTTTTCATTTTAGCAAAACCATCCCAACCATAACTGGCGTTAAAACCAGCATCATGGATCCATGCTACATCTGCTTCTGCCAGCATGAAAATATCGGGCTTTACTTTTTTCAATTCAGCAATGCAATGCTGCCAAAAACTTCTTGGTACTTCACCTGCCACATCACAACGGAAACCATCAATATTGGTTTGCAGTAGCCAAAACTTCATAGCGCTGATCATACTGTCGTGCAACACATGATTTTCATAATTCAAATCTCTTGTATCACTCCAGTCAAATGCATAAGCCAATGTTCCATCTGCTTTCTTTACAAAAAAATCTGGATTGCTTTGTATCCAGCGGTTATCAGCACCGGTATGATTGGCTACCCAGTCTGTGATCACTTTCATTCCAAGCTCATGCGCCCTGTTCACCAAATGTTTCCAATCTTCGATAGTTCCAAATTCGGGATTCACAGCAGTATAATCTTTCACTGCATAATAGCTGCCTAACTTTCCTTTACGATCCACTTCGCTGATGGGTGTAATGGGCATGAACCATAATATCTCTACTCCCATTTCTTTTAATCGTGGCAAATGCGCTTCAAATGCCTTGAATGTTCCTTCGGGTGTGTATTGTCGAACATTCACTTCATAAATATTAGATTGACTGATATAGGAAGGGAAAGAAGAAGCGGATGGCTCCTCTTTCTTTTCATCTTTAGACATCAGCTTACAGGATGCCAGGAGTAATGTTGCCAGTGTAAATTGCAGGATCGTTTTTTGAATGGTCATAATCAAAATTTTGAAGCGGGAAATTATTAAACATTTCTTGTTTCAAAACGAAAATCTGAATACGCTTTTGCAAAAGCATCAAAAAAATAAACCCCTGTAACTCAATGACAGGGGTTCATTTCAATTTGACAGTAATTTAAATCATCGCCGCTGCGTTTTCGCCACTCACTACTGCCCCTTCCATGCTTGCCTGCAGATCAGCAATATGCTCTCCTGCGAAATACGTATTCATAAACGACTTTTGTAATACGGGTCGTAACCGGAACCATTGACCGGGCCGGTAAATACTATAAGCACCTTTTGAAAATTCATCATCACCCCAATAGTAATTAAACTGTTTTTCCATGAGCGAACGAATATTACCAAACACAGGAAGCAATGCCTGCTGGATTAATACAGCCCTGCCGGCATCATTTTGTTTGGCAACCACATCTCCTTTATCACCGGCGGCATAAGATATCAAAACCCCTTTGGTTGATTGTTGATCCTTACTGCCATGATAAATAAAATGAGCAGTTGAATCGGTAACAATATCAAATCGTTCATCTTTCCAGAAACGATTCCGGAACAGCATGAGATTCTTATTCACCCTGCTGTATTGCAGTTCGTTAATAGCATCCACTTTATCAACCGGAAGTTTCGGCAACCACTCAATGGTCTTCATGGCCTGTGTGGGTGTTGTGCAGATAAGTTTATCAGCTTCAAATATTGCTCCGTTGGTACAGGTTACTTTTACACGGGCTCCCTGTTCAATACGCAATACTTTGTGATTGAGTTTTACTTTTTCCATTCCCACTTTAGCAGCTAATGCTTCTGCCAGTTTCCCATTACCACCCACTATTTTATAAGGCAATTCCTTACGTTGTGCTACGGTTGTAAAATGCTGCATGGCGGCATAGGCTGATACCTGCCTGATGCTTTCACCAAAATCAACACTATCTACCAGGTTCTGAATATCCAGGTCCCGGCCGTCACAACCATTGTTTAGCAAATAGCGCCACCAATCTAATTTATCCAGTTCATTTTGATCTTCTTTACTCAGATCTACAAAATCCATTTTGAGTTTGGAAAGTTTCTTTTGCCATTCAGCACTTTGGCTCCATTGAGCCGGGCGGAAATATTGATTCTTATAATGTAAATGTGCTTCCAGCAAATTATCCTGTAACACCAGGCCAAATTCATTACACAAACTCAAAATACGTTTCTGTGATTTGGAGATCCATTCACCACCTAACTCCACATTGAGTTTTTCTTTTGCATCGATGTTATAAGTAAACACCCTTCCTCCTACTCTGTTCCGTGCTTCCAGCACAATAACACCCACTCCTCTTTTATGGAGTTGATAAGCAGCCGCCAACCCTGAAAAACCAGCACCAATAATAATTACTTTGGGCTGCTGTGTAATACCAAAGCCTGAAATACCTTCTGTTGCCAGCCACAGACCGGCCGAGCTTAACAGCCCGTTTTTAACGAATTGTCTCCTGGTAGCCATAGTTGTTCAATTTGCATCTAAGTTGACAACATCTGCCTGATTAAGAAATGATCTGTGTCAGAATTCAAAATGAGTTTACACCGTAATCATAAAAAACCTCTTTTAGCAACAGCTAAAATTTAAACCGGAATGTCCTTGTACTAAGAAAAGGTTTCCGGTTCGGGAGTTAAAAATTCCCATTCAGCCAGAAATAAAAATGGCCGCCAATGGCTTTTAAGTACATTTCATAAACAATTGGTTATGAAGAAAAATTTACTTCTTACTTTTTTCCTGTTTTCACTCACTCCTCTTTTTGCCACCAATTACAATGTTGACATCAATGGCTTTACTTATTCACCGGATGACCTGGTTGTAAATGTTGGAGATGTTGTGATCATTGAGGCGGAAAGTTTTCACCCGTTGCAGCAGGTGGATGCCAGCACCTGGGGTAATAATGGCAACACTCCATTATCTGGTGGTTTTTCTTCCACTTCACCTTATACGTTAACTATTACAGCAGGGATGGCCGGTTCTACCATTTATTATGTTTGTGCAGCCCATGTGAGTTCAGGCATGAAAGGAAAGATCACTGTTAATGTAACTTCATCTGTTAGTGATAACCGCTTGCTGGATTATAACTTTACCGTATTTCCCAATCCTGTTACCAATAATTCATGGTTGAACATCAGCACAAAAAAACCGGGTAAAGTTTCTGTTACGTTGTATGATATCACGGGAAAGGTCGTTCAGCATCTTGTTGATATGAATGTACAGCCGGGTGAGTTCAACATTCCATTTAAGGGAATCAACCTGCAAAAAGGAACGTACATTGTTAGAATGCGTACCAGCATGGGCAGTTTGCAAAAACAAATAATCGTATACTGATCTCTGAAAAACAATTAAGGCCGTTGCTTTACCTTAGAACCATTGTAGCAGCAAGGAGTTTGCGCTGAAAGACTTTGTTGAAACGTACTGATTTAGATCAACTCTTTCAACTTGCTCACCAATACATCTACTTCTTCCTTTGTATTGTATTTGGAGAAACTGAAACGAACAGGAATGCGGTTGGGATCATTGTTAAATGCACGAATCACATGTGAACCCTGTTGTACTCCACTGGTGCAGGCGCTGCCACCACTGGCACATATACCAGCCATATCCAGGTTCATCAACAGCATTTCACTTTTTTCAGATTTAGGAAAACTTACATTTAGAACAGTGTAATTACTTCTGCCGGCAGCATCACCATTGAAGCTTACATCCTCCATTTGCTGCTGCAACTGCTCCATGAGATAATATTTCAATCCACGGATATAACTGCTTTCGGTTTCAAAATGAGTAGTAGCCAGTTCCAATGCTTTGGCAAAACCTACAATGCCGTACACATTCTCAGTACCGGCACGCATGTTACGTTCCTGCCCACCTCCATGTACATAAGGTTTGATGTGCACATTTTCATTGATGTATAAAAGTCCGGCACCTTTTGGTCCGTGAAATTTATGTGCACTGCCGCTGATGAAATGCACAGGGGTATCTCGCAGATCAAAATGAAAATGTCCTACTGTTTGCACACAGTCTGAATGAAAGATGGCTCCATGCTGCACACACAACTCTCCTACTGCATGAATATCTGTGATATTCCCGATCTCATTATTGGCATGCATGAGAGTGACCAATGTTTTTTCATCACCGGATGCCAGTAACTCCGCCAAATGATCCATATCAATATGACCGTTGGGCAAAATATTTACGTAGCTTACTTTGGCTTCATCACGGTGATCAAAATATTCAACAGTATGTAATGTTGCATGATGCTCAATGGATGATGTAATGATGCGTTTGCAACCAAGGTCACGAATGGCACCGGTGATGGCCGTATTAGTGCTTTCGGTACCACAGCTGGTGAAGAAGATCTCTGCAGGGTGAGCATTCAAAATTTTGGCGACAGATTTTCGTGCATTTTCAATAGCCAGGCGTGTTTCCCTTCCGTAACTGTAAATAGAAGAAGGGTTGCCGTATTTGTTTTGCAAAAAAGGCATCATGGCTTCCAGCACTTGCGGATCAAGAGCGGTGGTAGCAGCACTGTCAAAGTAAAATCTGTTCATCAGCTAACGTTGAGAGGCGCAAAGATAAAGAGAAATGGTGCTTTGGCTAAAAGCAAACACAAACGATCAAAATTTCTACATCAACTCCTTAATCTTCTCCATCACATCCTTTGCCACCTGTTCTGCTTCGTCCACACTTGGTGCTTCAGAGTACACACGAATAATCGGCTCTGTATTACTGGCCCTTAAATGTACCCAGCTTTTTTCAAATTCAATTTTAACCCCGTCTTCTGTATTTACGGGAAATGCTGCATATTGCTCTTTCACCCTTGCAAGAATGGCAGGAACATCCGTTCCCTTGGGCAGATCAATTTTATTCTTACTAATGAAATAATCCGGATAGGTTTTGCGAAGTTGGGCAACAGTTACTCCTGTTTGCGCCAGGTGTGTTAAGAACAAAGCAATACCGATCATGGCATCACGGCCGTAATGCAGTTGCGGGTCAATGATGCCACCATTACCTTCACCGCCGATCACTGCTTTTACTTCTTTCATCTTTGTTACCACATTCACCTCTCCTACTGCACTTGCATAATAAGTACCACCATGTTTTTCTGTAACATCTCTCAACGCTCTTGTGGAAGAAAGATTAGAGACGGTATTCCCTTTTGTATGGCCAAGTACATAATCTGCTACTGCAACGAGTGTGTATTCTTCGCCAAACAACGTTCCATCATCACATACAAAACAAAGGCGATCCACATCTGGATCAACAGCAATACCTACATGTGCTTTTTGTTTTACCACTTCAGTACATAACTCAACTAAATGTTCAGCTAATGGTTCAGGGTTGTGAGCAAAATTGCCATGCATCTCTGCATTTAATACGATGATATCGTTTACACCCAGCGCTTTTAATAACTGTGGTACCGCCACAGCACCCGAACTGTTGATGGCATCCACCACCACCTTAAAGTTTTTGGAGGCGATCAAATCGTTATTCACCAATGGATGCGCCAAGATTGCATCAATATGTTGTTGTAAAAGATCTCCACCTTCAGCATAGGTTCCTAATGCATCCACACCGGCAAATAAAATATCTTCTTTTTCAGCTAACGACAATACCTGTTGGCCGATCTCTGCACTGATGAACTCCCCTTTGTTATTCAACAACTTCAATGCATTCCATTGTTTGGGATTGTGGGATGCAGTGAGGATAATACCACCATCTGCTTTTTCAAATACGACCGCCATTTCAACCGTGGGTGTGGTGCTCAATCCCAAGTCCACAACGTTCAATCCCAAACCTATTAAGGTGTTTACCACCAAACTGCGAACCATTTCACCACTCATTCTTCCATCACGACCCACAATGATCTTTTTACCACCATTGCTTTTAATGATACTTCCGTAAGCGGCTGTGAATTTTACAATATCAATGGGAGTTAAATTATCACCGGGTTTGCCACCAATGGTACCACGAATACCGGAGATCGATTTCATTAAAGCCATGAAGTATCAGAAGATTTAGTACCTGTCTGCCGACAGGCAGGTTTGAAAATTTGAAGATCAGCTGCGAAGATAAATCATGTTGTGTTGAAAGCAGCATATAGAATCAAACGTATGCATAATGAACACAGAGGATACTTTATCTGTTTTTTCCCTTTTCCCTCGTTGCTTATCTTAGTTTTTTTGGTCTGACAGCCTGAGGGCCGTACCGACCAGTGTGTAACTCCTTTTCTTCTTCTCCTCTTTTAATCTCCTAGCCCATCATCATCTTGTAGATCATCTCTTTCAATAACGATGCATCTTCTGTGCCCACATCATTCACACCCACACTGCGCAGGTTGTATTCATGCATGAGCAGCAAAGCAGCCTGTACCCCTTCATAACCATATGCAGCAGCACTGGCTTTATAATCTTTCAGGAACCATTGATTGATGCCTGTTTGTGCTGCCACAGATTTATCATCACCCTGCACACCAAACAGCATGAACACTTTTGAAAAATAACTGTAGAGCGATGGAAGTATCAATTGTATGGGTGCTGCCTTGGGATTGCTTTCAAAATACTGTACGATCTGTATGGCTTTGCTTAAATTTTTTCTGCCCACTGCATTTTGTAATTCAAATACATTGTACTCTTTGCTGATACCTACATATTCTTCAATATCATCCTCGGTAATTGTTTTTTTATCGCCCAGGTTCAGGATCACTTTTTCAATTTCGTTGGCAATACGTGAAAGATCATTACCAATATGATCCACCAGCAAATGAATGGCTTTTTGTGTAGGCTGATAACCCCTGCTCTCTATTAAGCTTTGAGTCCAGGCAGGCAGCTCATTATCATACATTTTTTTGGTAGTGAGCAACTCAGCCTTGTCTTTTAACAGCTTGGCCAGCTTGCTGCGGCCATCCACTTTCTTTTCTTTATGAGCCACTACAAAAATGGTAGAGGAAAGAGGCTTTTCAATATAAGGCTCCAGTTTATCAAGGTCTTTCATTTGCTGTGCCTCTTTTAGTATCACCACCTGCTTATCGCTAAACATGGGATACTTCATGCAGGCATTCACCACATCGCTCCAGCTTGAATCTTTCCCATAAAACACAGTGAGGTTAAACCCGGCTTCATCCGTTGTAAGAATTTCTTTTTCTGCAGCAGCTACCAATTGATCAATATAGAAATCTTCTTCTCCTTCAAACCAGTAAACAGGTTTGAATTTTTTCTTCTTCCACTCATTCAGGATTTTTTCGGCACTCATAATTTAATCGGCCACAAAAATATTGGCAGCAGGCAAAAGCGGCAAATTTAAAAAACGCAGGATGACCTGGGCTACAGTTGTTACATCTTTCTGGCAATAATCAGTAATACGATCCATATCCTTATCCACATAATATACATCTTTCACTTTACTTCCATCCATATCGTCTTTGGGGGTTTCAATGCCAAGACTGGCAGCCAGTAATTGCAGGGAGGTATAGTTTTTATAATCGCCAAATTTCCACAATTGCATCGTATCGATCATATTGGTTTCCCATGGCTTTTTACCACTGAACTGCATAAAAGAAGGTAAGGCCATTTGATTGATGAGTAAACGACGGCTGATATAGGGAATATCAAACTCTTTGATATTATGCCCTGCGTAATGAAAGCCCGGAACTTTTGCATGAAAAGATTCCAATGTTTCAACAAAAGCCAGCAGTAACATCTTTTCATCACTGTGGCGATAACTCTTTAGTCGAAAGCATAAACGATGGGCTGTATCGTAATAAAAGAACCCTGTACTGATGCAAATGATCTTACCAAACTCAGCCATAATTCCGGCCCTGTGTGCATAGTATTCCTGGGCTGAAAAATTTTCTGGCATGGTTTTGGAAATTTTGTCCTCCCAGAGTGATTTCCATTGACCAGGCAACTCTGTAAAGCTTTGATATTGAGGCACAGTTTCAATATCCAGCACAAGCAGGTGTAATAAGTTATATGGTGCCTGGTTCGCCAACAGTTTCAATTGTATAACTAAAATAAAACAAACATTATGACTTATTCAAATTATCCTTCAGGCTCTCAGCAGGAAAAACCCGCTACACCGGGCAAAGACAACCGTAACCTGATTTACGGTATCCTGATCGTTGCTTTATTAGGCACATGGGGTTACCTGGTTTTCGACAAGTCGAAATCAAAAGAAACCACCACCCAATTACAGGCTCAGTTAATAACTACTGACAGCAGCCGGAACGCAGTACAAAATGAATACAATGCTGCATTGCAGCGTTTGGATGAATTAACCTCCATGAACACATCACTGGACAGTCTCGTGAAAACAAAAAATTCTGAGGTTGCCTCTTTGAAATCCCGTATCCAGGGTTTGCTGAACAAACAAAATAAAACTGCCGCTGACCTGGCAGAAGCCAAGCGTTTGATCAATGAGTTGAACGGAAAAATTTCTGACTACATCGCTGAAGTTGAAACCCTTCGTGGCGAAAACCTGCAGTTGAAAACAGAAAAAGAAGAAGTGATTGTACAGAAAGCAGTGTTACAGCGTGAATACGATTCTACCAAAGTGGTAAAACAACAGGTAGAAGAAAAACTGGATGTTGCTTCTACACTCAACGCTTCTAACATTAACCTGGTAGCAATTGATGAGCGCAAGAGTGGCAAAGAAGTAGAGAAGGATGTTGCCAAGCGTATTGACAAAATCCGTTTATCATTCAATGTTTACAACCGTGTAGGTGATGATGGCACAAAAGATGTATTTGTAGTAGTAATCGATCCTAACGGAAATGTAGTAAGCAATGAAGCGTTAGGCAGTGGTATGTTTGTAACACGTGAAGAAGGTGAAAAAACATTCACACAAAAATCAAATGTGAACTTTGCAGCCGGTCAAACAGTACCGGTAACTGTTGAGTGGAAACCCGGAACTAAATTTATGGAAGGCAACTATAAAGTAGCTATTTACAATAATGGGTTCAAAATTGGGGAAACAAATAAGAGCCTGAAAAAAGGTGGTTTGTTCAGCTAATGACCAAACTCATGAAAAAAAGAAACGCCGGTTATTATAGCCGGCGTTTCCCCATGTTTAGCATTTAGCAATGCCTGTTCTTTTCAACATACATATCCATACCAAAACAAATCAGGGGATAATCCCTACATTTATAACCATAAACAATAAAATATGACTTACTCAAATTACCCTTCTGCTGGTCCACAGGAAACCCCGCAGGCACCCAAAAAAGATAACCGCAGCTGGATCTACGGTTTATTGATTGTTGCCCTTTTAGGAACCTGGGGTTACATCATTTGGGACAAATCAAAAACCAAAGAGTTAACCAATCAACTGCAGGCTCAGTTAAACACCTCCGACAGTGGAAAAAATGTTTTGCAAAATGAATACAACTCGGCATTGCAGCGCCTTGATGAATTAACATCTATGAACTCCAGCCTCGACAGTTTGGTAAAAACCAAGAATAGTGAGGTGGATAATTTAAAATCAAGAATTAAGAACTTGTTGAATAAACAAAATAAAACAGCTGCTGACCTGGTTGAAGCCAGGCGTTTGATCGATGAATTGAACGGCAAGATTACCGGTTATGTACAGGAAATTGAAGTGTTACGTGGTGAAAACCTGCAACTCAAAACAGAGAAACAAGACCTGATCGTTCAAAAAGAATCGCTGCAAAAAGAATATGACTCTACCAAAGTGGTAAAACAACAGGTAGAAGAAAAACTGGATGTAGCTTCTACATTGAATGCATCCAACATCAACGTAGTTACGATTGATGAACGCCGCAGCGGTAAAGAAGTAGAGAAAGAAAGAGCCAAGCGTGTTGATAAGATCCGTGTAACATTTGATGTATTCAACCGTGTAGGTGATGATGGCACCAAAGATGTTTATGTGGTGATCACTGACCCAACAGGTACTGTTGTGAGCAACGAAGCTTTAGGAAGCGGACGTTTTACAACACGTGAAGAAGGTGAAAAAGTATTCACCAAAAAAGCCAGTGTAAATTTCAGCGCAGGTAAAGCTGCTCCTGTAGTGATTGAATGGAAGCCCGGAACAAAATTCGTGGGCGGTGCTTACAAAGTTTCTATTTACAACAATGGATTTAAAATTGGCGAAGGAAGCAGAACGCTCAAGTAATCATTCAGTGATGGATTCGCTATAAATAAAAAGGCCACGCATAAGCGTGGCCTTTTTATTTATAGCATTTGGTTATGGTTCAAATATTTTTTGCGTAAGCACATATCCGCTTTTACCTTTCTTCTTTAAAATAAAGAGCCGGTTGTAAACGCTGTCGGGCAAATCAGTAAGCGTATTGGTACCAATGAATTTATTCACCACATCATCAACCGTATTGGAATGCCCAACGATCAATACACTTTTTTTGCCTGTTGTATTAATTCTTGCCACAAACTTATCCAATGTATCTCTATGGTTGTAAAATTGAACAGGCACACCAATGGCATCGCTTAATGGCTTGGCAGTGGTGGTGGTACGAATGGTTTGTGTAGAAAAAATAAAGCCTACATTTTTTTGCAGCAGCTCTTCTTTAAGTTTTTCTGCACGTTGTTTTCCCTGTTCACTTAAAGGAACATCGCTGGTCATATTTGGTCCCTGTGCAGCTTTCTCTGCATGTCTTACCACATAAATGGTTTTGGAACTGCATGCAGTGAAGCATGCAATGATGATGGTTGTTAAAAAATACTTCATGTTCATTTTTTAAGATAAAAAAGTTTGACACGGTTTTTAAAAATTCCGTCTTCTTTGTAAATTTAAGGTAACACAATCCATTAAAACCATAGTTTATGAAAACATTATCTGAAACCTGGTTTGCCGATGGCTATATTGATTTTGAATTAAAGAAGTACACGCTCCTCGCCTACCTGCAGGAAGTAAACAAATATTTTAATGAGGCCAAACTGTATCCCCAACTGGCAGACGTCATTTTTCACTACAATAACCTGGTGGCCTTTCGTGAAAATAAAAAATATTTACAGGAGCAGTTTCCCAAAAAGCTCACCGGCATTCAACTGGAGAAACTTCAGTTACTGTATGAACAAATGATTGAAGATGATGAGTTGATGCAGGAACTGGAAAGCATCATTCATTATTCCATTGACACCATTAAATCCACGATCACTAACGGTACAGAAATTTATGAGCTGGTAGAACAAAGCATCAGCATCAATCCTGTTGGTTTACTTCCGCTGGATACAACCGAAGGTTATATTTTCCTGCGTAACACCCACCAGAAACAAACCAAAGTATACCAATACCGGCTTAGTTTTTTTGAACGGCATGATTCGCAATACCGAACTTTGAAAACAAGTTTTGTGGATGACTGGATCAGCAATTTTGTAAATACGTATGAAAATATCAAAGGAGAACTCATCCGTAATAAAACTTCGTTACCCAACCCGGCTGTGTACAGTATTGAAACCAATTTAAGTTACCCGGTTGATGAAACGTTCCTGCCCATTGCCAAAAGAAGTTTTGTAAAGTTTTTGGCAGCATAGCATCTTGTTCATTTCAATAAAACGGGCAATGAAATTCATTGCCCGTTCTCTTTTATAATGAGAGTGTATTACTCGATCTTCAATCCCCAATCAATTCCTTTATTCACCGCAGGTACACCGCTCTTCATCCATACCGGCATAGGTGCTCCTTTCAAATAATGATCAAAGAACTGGCTTAACCTTACAGAAAGATCCTTACGGTTTCGACGTTCTACCAGGTTATGATCTTCATCATTGTATTGCAGGAACCAAGCTTTTTTATCTAAACGACGTAATGCTGTAAAGAGTTCAATACTCTGGTACCAGGGCACTGCACCATCTTTATCATTATGCATTAACAACAACGGAGTTGTTATTTTATCAGCTTTAAACAATGGAGAGTTCTTTGTATAAAGATCAGGACGCTGCCATGGTGTTGCCCCCAAACGTGTTTGAGAACGCTCATACTGGAACTGCCTGCTGATACCTGCACCCCAACGAATACCACCATATGCACTATACATGTTTGCTACAGGTGCACCTGCACCGGCTGCCGCAAACATTTTTGTACGTGTAACAAGATAGGCAACCTGGTAGCCGCCCCAACTTTGGCCTTGTATGGCCATCTTGGTACTGTCAACAAATTTCATTTTGCTGAGATATTTAGCGGCACTTACAACTGAGTTATAGGCGCTTTCACCCGGCTCTCCATCTTTGTAATAAATATTCGGATCAAACACGAGATAACCGTTGCTGGTGAAATAAGCGATGTTGATCGTTGATGCACTCGGTGCAGGTGTGCGATAACTATAACGTGTATCTGCATTACGTTCATAAAAATAAAAGATGACCGGGTATTTTTTGTTGGGATCGAAATTCTCCGGTTTGAATAACAAACCTTCTGATTCTTTACCATCAAACATTTTCCATTTATGCAATTCAACAGTATACCAGTTATAGTCTTTTTGCTGTTCATTAATAAAGCTTAATTGCTTTGCCGCTTTATAGTCCTGTGCAGCATTTAGTGTTGTTGAGAATAAGCTTGGGCTCATTTGTGGTGTTGCTGCTGCATAAACCAGTACATCACTATTCTTAGCTTTTAAAGTAGCAAATGTATTAACAGCAATTGGGTTTGTTACCGCAGTAGTCTCGTTAAGGTTAAAATTACTGCCAAGTGTATGTGTTACCCATCCATTTCCTTTTTCTTTATGGTCAAATACATTTAATAACAGGGTTTGGCCATCTTTCACAAAACGTTCTTCACGATCAAGCGTTGTGTTGCGGAAGGTCAATTGTTTTTTACGCCCAATGCTATTGGTAACAGAAACAGGCTTTTCTTTTCCTGTGGGGTCAACTTTCCAAATATCAAACTTATCGTAGATGTATAATGCGGCATCATTTTCATGCCAGCCCATTACACCATGTGGCGGAGGATCATCCGGGTGATCATCATCTTCATCAAACAAAGGCACTTTAATATCTTTTGTGGCAACAATGATTTTACTGGTTGCTACTTCATAAGACATGTATTGATGCGTTTTCCAATCGAACCACATCACAAATTTTCCTTTTGGAGAAATACCTCCGCTACGGATTTTTTTAGCAATCAGTTTTCGTTCACCGGTTTTTACATTCACCAGATACAGATCATTGTAGTTGTGTTGCTCCCATTGGTTTTGCTTACGGTAAGGCTTACTGTCGTAACCAAGTGCAACATCTGCATCATCTTCATCGGTTGTAACAACACGCTCCAATGTTTCATTAGCCAACAGTGTAACTTCAGAAGCATCACCATGGAATACAGTTAAATAACTACGACGGAATTCATTACTAACCTGCAACAATTGCTGCGGCTGAAGTTCCGGATCATTATAATGCCAGATGTCCAGTCTTGCTGTTTCAAAATCAACAAGGTTGGTATCTCTTGGTTGGCGAATGGGGCTCAACCCAATAAACAACCTGTTGCCATTCTTGCTGAATTTATTACTGTAATCAGGACTCACTGTGAAACCATCTTTTACACCATTGGTTTTACGATCTACTTTCAATACTGCTTCACTGCTACCTGCTTTGTAATACCAGAGTTTATAAAATTTCTTCAATGCTTTGGCTACACTGTCACGTTCCGCCACAAATGCCAATTGATTGCCTTCTTCATCCATAGCAAAATTTTTGGCATCATTAAATCCTTTCATCACTGTATCAATCTTTCCTGTGGCAGTGTTCATCCATAATACAGTTGCCTTGGTCAATGAATCACCATTTTTCTTTGTTGTTTCAATCAACAAAGCATTTCCTTTCTTGCTGAAGTAATAATCACTCACCAACTTAAATTTCCTTTCTTCACCCGTGGTTGTGTTACGAACCACTAACTCCGTTCCTTCTTCTACAGGATCTTCAGCAGGCCTGGCTGCCGGTCTTGGTGGCCGCACAGGTTGCAACACACCCAGGCCTTTTGTTTTAGCTTCATTGGCTTTTAGTTTTAAACTGTCAGCCACACGCATCAAACTATCAGCCATGCTCACCATTTTATTGATCTGTGTTATTGAATCAGGTTTGGGCGCCGGAGTTGGTGGTGCGGGCAATGCTTTTTCCATATGATACGCCACCCAGCCATTTCCTTTTTCAGGCGTTTTGAAAGAACGCACACGGGCTGTTTTCCAAACACTGTCTTTTCCTAATTCCACAATACCCAAACTATCCTTGGGCATATCATCAGGACGTTTCTTTTTAATGCGTGCATCACGGGTATCTTTAAAGAAGGGTCTTACTTTAAAGATCAAAAACCGGCTGTCGTCTGTAATGAGGTGATTGTAACCACGTGCAATTACTTTTTTGTAACTGCCATCAGCTGATTGGATCACCAGTTCTCCATCACCTTCCTGCGGGTTTACCATGTACACCACCCACTTACCATCATTGCTGATGATAGGTTGCTGTACACTTTGCCAGCCATCATACACCGTATGATCCAATGGCTTTTTGTTTTGTGCAAGAATGGTTTGAGAAAGAACAAGGAGGAATGCATAGAAAATCTTTTTTCTCATACTTGTTTCGTTTTTTTAAAATGGGAACCTTCTGCAAAGAAGGGGAATTATGAAGGTAAATGTAAATGATGAAAAAGAATGGTTTAAGATAAAGTGATGAACTGCTTTTTCCTATGGAGCAACGGCTTTTACCCAGGTACCGGAACGAAATTTTGAGCCGCTTCGTTTGGTTTCCTATTTTAGCAGTATGATCAGTTACAAACCTAAAGACTGGCTCACCTTTATTTTTCATTTTCATAAAGCTGATACGGTTCGTGTGCTCATGCCGATGATCCTGGTGATGTGTGCCTACAGCGGATTGATCGCTTACCTGGAACTGGAGGTATGGGAACTTTCCAAAGACAGCAATGTAAAAAATCTCACCCTGCTGCACAATCTTCTTGGCTTTGTGCTTTCCATGCTGCTGGTGTTTCGTACCAATACTGCGTATGACCGCTGGTGGGAAGGCCGTAAACTCTGGGGTGCGTTGGTGAACAACAGCCGCAACATGGCCATGAAGCTGAATGCCTATTTGAGTGTGGATGATGAAACCACCCGCCAGCAGGCAGCACGGCTTATCATTACTTATGCCAACACACTGAAAAAACATTTGCGTGGTGAGCAGGTACGTTTTGAACTGGATAGTAAGGATCATCCTGAGTTGGCCAATATCAATAACAACCATCATGTACCCAACCAGGTAGCGGCATTGATCTCTAAAAAAATAAATCGCTTATATAAAGAAGGAAAGATTACCGGCGATCAATTACTTTCTCTCAACCCGGAGCTGATGTCCTTTGCTGATATTTGCGGCGCCTGTGAACGTATCAAGAACACACCCATCCCCTATTCTTACAGTGCTTTTGTAAAGAAGTTTATCTTTTTCTATGTAATGACCTTACCGTTTGGCTTTGTATTCAGTTTGGGTTATTATGTAATTCCGGTGGTGGCTTTTATCTTTTATGTTTTGGCCAGTTTGGAATTAATTGCTGAAGAAATTGAAGACCCGTTTGATGGAGATGATAATGATGTGCCTACTGAAAAAATTGCGGAAGGAATCAGCAAACATGTTCATGAGCTGCTGCTGGGTTGATGGAACGAATAACAAAGAAGATTGAGAAATTACGCCATAACTTCAAAACTCATAGCTATTGTAGCTGACTGATTGGATATAGCATACGAAGCATTAATCATTTATTATGAATAATACAGATGTAAATTTTGATGTAGAAACAATTGAAGGGGATAATTTTATAACCTTGGCCGCCAGTGGCAATTATTCACTTGCAAAAGCAATTAATTTATGCATGCTTTCGATTGACACTTGCCTTTCATACAATAAAAAGAAGATTTTGGTTAACATCAACAAAGTAACAGGGAATGTTCCTTTTTTTGACCGTTTCCAATTTGCGGAGGCCCTTGCTCAGTATAAAGCAAAACATGCTTTATCAAAAGTAAGTAAGATAGCGCTTGTTGGCATGGAGCCATTAATTGACAAAAACAGGTTTGGTGAAACAGTGGCTGTTAACCGGGGTGTAAATATTAAGGTATTTACAGATTTAAATGCTGCATTAACCTGGATCAACGAGGAGTAAAATACTAATATCTTCTTTTGCAACAACCTGCGATTCTTAATTTAGTGACGGATGGTATGAGGCCTGGAGACCTGCGTTAGTTAATTCAGCAGCTTGTGCAGATGGCCATGTTAGCAATAACTTTCATATAAAATACTCAAAGGACACTTTTATCAAACCGCTGCAGTGTGCTGCTCTTTTTCTTCCAGTTGTCAATATGTGATCAAATAATATATAAGACCAAAAACAGCACTAATACCAATCCAGGTAATCATTCCTGCTTTAAAACGATACATGGCAATGAATGAAATTACGGTCCAGCCAAGAGTGATATAGTCAAGTCCTGCAAATGAAAAGTTTGTTGGAAAAATTACAGCTCTGCCTAAATAAATGGTGAGGTTAAGTATTACACCTACCACTGCTGCTGTAACAAGTGCAAGAATTTCTTTTACTCTTTTGTTTTCCTGTGTCCGTTCAATGATTGGCGCTCCAACAAGAATAAAAAGGAAGCAAGGCAGAAATGTATAAAATGTTGTTGTTACAAGTCCAAGTGTACCCATTGCGAGTGATTCGCCAAAATGATTATACCCCGCCATAAATCCAACAAAAACAAGTACCATAATTAATGGCCCGGGAGTTGTTTCGCCAAGTGCAAGCCCATCTATCATTTGTAAATTGGTCAACCAGTTGAATTTTTCAACACTTACCTGTGCCACGTAAGGCAAAACCGCATAAGCTCCGCCAAATGTTACAAAAGCAGCCTGTGTAAAAAAAAGGGAAAGTTGTTTCCAAAATTGAAAGTCGCTCGTGAAAAAATAAAAAACAAGTAAGGGAATTATCCAAAGAAAAACCCCAATGCTTACCTGTTGCCAGAAGCGATATGGTTTAAAGCCGATATTGGGAGCGATGGTATGTTTGTTTATATAAAATTCTTTTTCGTCTGTTTCTTTTTGAATGGTTTTGTTATTATTCACATTAAAGAAAGCCGGGAAAAACTGCCGGCAAACAGTAGCTGCAATAATTGCTCCTACGATAATAAGAGGAAAGGGAATATTAAAAAAGAAGATGCAAAAGAAGGCAGCAAATGCAACAACATAATGAAAGGGACTCAGAAGAGATTTTTTTGCGATTTTGATGAGCGCAAGAACGACAATTGCAATTACAGCAGGCTTCAAACCGCTGAATATGGCCAATACCCAGGGCAGGTTTCCAAATGAAACATACGCTATACTTAATCCAAGAAGAATGAACATGGATGGAAGCACAAACAAAATGCCGGCTGTAAGTCCGCCCAAAGTTCCGTGAAGCATCCAACCAATATAGGTGGCCAGTTGTTGTGCTTCAGGACCCGGTAAAACCATACAGTAGTTTAATGCGTGCAGAAACCTGCTTTCACTGATCCATTTTTTTTTGTCAACTAAAAATTCGTGCATGATGGCAATCTGTCCTGCGGGCCCGCCAAAACTTATAAAACCAAGTTTTGTCCAGAATTTTAAAGCTTCTCTGAAAGTTGGTTTCTTCATTCGTGATTTTAGTTTGTTATTACTCACTATCCTTAGCCTTCTTGTTTATTTCTAAAATTAAATCATTACCACTAAAATTAAATAGTTGAACACTATCTTGAGTCGGCAACTCAAGATTAAAACAGGTACCCCGAATTTTCAGAGTCATCTGTCCGAATACAATTTATTTTTCTCTGTTTTTAAATACAGCTAACTCCTTCAGCGATATGTAATAAATATTCTCACTATCCACATACTTGCCGTTGGGCGGATTTTTACTATTGAAGTTTGCAGGACGTTTGATTCGAGAAAAATATAAATACTTACCATCAGGTGTAACGGTGGGAGCAAACTCTGCATCTTCACTATTCACCTGATCCCCCATATTCTGAGGCACCGTCCACTCACCATTGTTATTAAAACTGATATAGAGATCACTATCTCCAAAACCACCTTCTTTATTTGATACAGAAAAAATCAGGAATTTCTCATCAGCTTCTATAAAGGGATTGCCTTCATCTTCGTTTGTATTGACAATGGCCAGTCTTTCGGGAGTTTCGTATTTGCCATTACGGTACCTGGCTCTGTAAATATCGTGTTGGGAAGTGCTGTTGGGTAATCTTGTACCATAATACAAATTACCATTGCGTGCTATTGTTGCAAACGACTCGCTGTTGATGGTATTTACCGGCAGCCCTATGTTTACAGGTTCTCCCCACCCTTCTTCTTTTTTCTGAGATATCCATATATCAAACTGGTAGTTGGTGGTATCATTGCTGCGTTTTCGGTTGGAATTAAACACCATTGTATTACCATCCGGCGAAATATAAGGATCAATGTTTCTGCCCTTGTCAGAAAAAGAAGCTGGTTGAGGTGGTGTCCATTTTCCATTTTTTAGATGGGAGTATTGAATGGTAATGATGCTGCGGTCGGGTGTTGATTCACAGAAGTAAATTGTTTTACCATCCGGTGTAAACGTAATTGCAAATACATTGCCTTTGGAAATGATATCTTTTGCAAAGATCCTCGCCTTTTTTTGTGCAAAGTTGATGGAACAACCGCCCAGAAGCAATACAATGATCAATAGTGTTTTTTTCATGCAGAGTGATTTGATGTTGGTAAGCAGTAAATATAAATTTGAACAAACGCCGGTGCTGTTACCAAAACCCTAATGTTTTAAATGATACTGCAACCTGAGATGAGGTATGCTATACTTGCAAAAGATGGACGAAACAGTAGCAGCGTGTGAGGTATGCCATACCTGTAAAAGCTGGACGAAACAGTAGCAGCGTGTGAGGTATGCCATACCTGCAAAAGCTAGACGAAACAGTAGCAGCCTGATAAGGTATGGCATACCTAATTAACCTTTTACCTTTCACCTTATACCCTTTACTTCCTTCCCCTTCTCCACACCAGCCATGTATGGATCAGTACACTCAGTAAAATCAAAGCACTGCCCGCAAAAAAACTTACACTTAATTCCTGTTGTTCATTGTACAATAAAAACGCCAGAATAATTCCGTACAGCGGTTCTAAATTAAAACTCAGGTTCACGGTGTAAGCAGATAATTTCTTCAATGCATTCCCTGTAAGTGTAAATGCCCAAACAGAACAAAACCATGCAAGAAACAACAACCAGCCAAAATTGCTCCAGCCGGGCAATAGGCTCTCCGGAAAATAATGAAGATAAAAAGGCAGTAATAAACTCAGCCACAGAAACCCGCCACTCAATTGATACGTTAATACTGTCTCACTGTTGAGTGTTTTTAAATAACGGCGTAACAACACCATAGAAAAGGCCAGAAAAATAGCACACAACACGCCTAAAATAATTCCTGTTTTATACCTCGCATCAAAATGAAAAATAATGCTGATTCCCGCCATCACCAGTAAACCCAGTAATACCTCTTTCATGTCAACGGGTTTCTTTTCCAATAAAGGTTCTGTGAGTGATGTAAAAAAACCAACAGATGAAAAACACACCAATGCCACTGAAACATTGGCCGTTTTAATGCTTCCATAAAATGTTACCCAATGCAAAGCTGCCAGCAAACCCACACCACTTAACTCCATTGCCTGTTTCCTGCTTACTTTCTGTAATCTTTTAGTGAGAGAGAATATCACCCACATGGTTGCTGCTGTTAACAGTAAACGCCACCACACCAGCAACCCTTCATTGAGTGTAATTAATTTTCCCAGCACACCGGTAAACCCGGCCAGGAAAATAGAGAGATGCAGTTGGAGAAATGCTTTCTTCATTATGACTTACGATCAACATCAAATTAAATAACGTCATTTCGAACGTAGTGAGAAATCTTTCAAAATTCAAACTGTTTAAATTTTATGAGACCTCTCCCGATGGTCGAGGTGACGTTTCACCTGATAGCTGCAAAGAAAGAAAAAGAATGGAGATGTTGAGGAATGATTATTCGCCGCTGAGGACTTCGGCAGGCGCATTGGTGCTGAAGGAAGAAACACCGTTGCTGTTCTTCATACGGCTCCTGTAATTTTTAAACAGGCTGAGCCAGCGTAAGTTCAATACACCGAGGATACCTTCTTTTACAATGCCTTTGTTCATTTTGCTTACACCCAGCTTGCGATCTACAAACGTAATGGGCACTTCCGCAATTTTGAAATGCAGTTTCCATGCAGCAAACTTCATTTCTATCTGGAACGCATAGCCTACGAAGGAGATAGCATCAAGATTAATTGTTTCCAGTACTTCCTTTTTATAGCAAACAAAACCTGCGGTTGGGTCTTTCACCGGCATCCATAAGATCATTCTTGTATAATAGGAAGCACCTTTGGAGAGTAAGATGCGGTTATGCGGCCAGTTAGCCACAGCGCCCCCTTTTACATAACGGCTGCCCACTGCCACATCTGCCCCGCCTGTTTTACAGGCATCATACAAACGGTTGAGATCAGAAGGATTATGACTAAAATCGGCATCCATTTCAAAAATGAAAGCATACCCTTTTTCAATACACCAGCGAAACCCGTGGATATAAGCTGTACCCAGTCCCAGTTTTCCTTTCCGTTCTTCTATGAACAAACGTCCGGGAAAATCCTGCATCAGTTGTTTTACAATTTGTGCTGTACCATCTGGAGAACCATCATCCACGATCAATACATGAAACCCTGTGTTCAGGTCAAACACAGCACGGATAATCGCTTCCACATTATCCTTTTCATTGTACGTTGGTATGATCACAATTTTTTCCAAAGCAACTGAATGAGTATGCAATTTATATGAATTCAAAAGAGATGCAAGAGTTTGAGCTGTGCTTTCTTACTTTTCGTTCTTTTTTAACAGGGTGCGGTTAAAAATTTCTGACAGCTTTTGTTTGGTATGCAATGGGAAATCACCTTTCATCATCCAATCGTAATACTGTGGTTCCTGTCTTAACACATCAGCCACAGGTCTTCCTTTATGTTTTCCGAAATTAAATACTTCTTTGCCATTTTCCATGATGAAGCGCCGTGCAAAATCCACAATTTCTTCCTCTCCTGTTGCTTTTAAAATACTCTCCACAGAGTTCCCAAGTTGCGGATAGCGTTCTACCTGTGCCTGCAACACTTCCCAGGTAGCACCTGCATCAATTTCAGCACTGTGTGCCCCATCCAGGTTTTTATTACAATAGAACTTATAAGCTGCTGATAAAGTGCGCTGCTCCATTTGATGAAAAATGCGCTGTACATCTACCAGTTTCGTGGTTTTTAAATCAATTTCAATGCCTGTTCTTAAAAACTCTTCCATTAAAATGGGAACATCAAACCGGTTGCTGTTATAACCCGCCAGGTCACAGCCATCAATAAATTGCTTGATCTCATTGGCTGCCTGTTTAAAAGTGGGTGCATCTTTTACCATTTCATTGGTGATACCATGCACTTCTGTAGCTGCCGGTGGTATGGGCATTTCCGGGTTGAGCAGTTTCCTCTTTTTTTGAACATTGCCTCCGGGCATGATCTTGATGATGGCAATTTCGAGGATTCGGTCGCTGCCAATATTAATTCCGGTGGTTTCCAGGTCAAAAATAGCTAATGGTTTTTTTAACTGAAGGTTCATAGATGCTTGATCTTGTGAAGGTTGTTGCTCATTGTCAAAGTTGAGCGGTAATTGATCGGTCATGAGCAAATGTACTAAAACACCCCAAGTGAGCGTTTCTACTTAAAACAAAAAAGGAAACGGGCTTGAAAAATCATTTTCAGCCCCAATTGGTTTACTTTTACACCACCAAAATCCTTAAAAAATGAAAAAACTCATTCTGATCGTTCTTCTTATCGGTTCCATATCCATGCTAGCTTCTTCCTGCATGAGCACAGGAAAACTGGGCTGTCCTACCAATGTTGGTTCCAATAAACCTTTCAGGGCCTGAATTGTTTCTATATAAAAAAAGATGAACTGGATCCCACTCGTGTCAGAAGATCAGTTAAAAGGTCTTATTGAACAATCAAAGCAAAAGCCACAGGTTATTTTCAAACATAGTACCCGTTGCAGCATCAGCAGTGTGGCAAAATCACGTCTTGAAAAATCAAACACTCCGGGGCATATTGACTTTTATTACCTGGATTTGCTCTCCCACCGCACTATATCCAATACCATCGCCCGTGAATTTGAGGTGGCACATGAATCACCACAGGTACTTGTGATCAAAGATGGCTCCTGTGTATATCACGAAAGCCATATGGGTATTGATATGACGGAGATCCTTTCATCACTCAATTAATTTATTGCAGGAATCAACTCCTGTACACAGCATCTTAGCAAAAACTTAATATTGCCATAACACAAGCCTTTGCTATTTTTCATGCAAGTAAGATTGTATGGCCATGAGTAAACGCAAAACAATAGCAAGAGACATCAGCTGGCTTTCATTCAATGCACGGGTATTGCAGGAAGCAAATGACCCAACTGTTCCCCTGCGTGACAGGGTTCGTTTCCTCGGCATTTTTTCCAACAACCTCGATGAATTCTTTCGTGTTCGTGTAGCTACGTTGAAACGTATGACAGAAGTAGGGCCCAAGCTTCAGCATAAAATGCATTTGGAAAAAAATCCGCAACAAATACTGGAGCAGATACAGGAAATCGTGCTGGAACAGCAAAATGAATTCAACCGCATCTGGAGAGAAGTACAGCAACAATTGAAGAAAGAAAAGATTTTCCTGGTTACGGAAAAACAACTCTCCCGTGAACAAAAAAAATATGTAGAAGTATTTTTTGATGAGGAAATACGGCAGGAAGTAATTCCGCTCATGATCGAAAGCAATCCACAAATGCCTTACCTGCGGGAACGCTCTCTTTACCTGGCAGTAATGATGAGCAACAGCACCAGTGCGTATAAAAAGAAATATGCATTGATTGAAGTGCCGGCAAAAAACAAACGCCGCTTTGTAAAACTTCCATCACCACCCGGCACACATTATATTATTTTAATGGAAGATGTGATCCGTCATTGCCTGCCAAAGTTGTTTGCCTTCATGGGGTACGACCGTTACCAGGCACATATCATTAAAGTTACCCGTGATGCGGAAATTGATATGGACAGTGATGTGAGTTCTTCTTTTATCCAAAAAATTGAAAAGGGACTTAAGAACAGACGCAAAGGAAAACCGGTTCGTTTTATTTATGATAAACAAATCGATACCGGCCTGCTTGAATATCTCATCAAGCGTTTGAATATTTCAAGAAGAGATAATATTCTGCCGGGCGGACGTATTCACAACTTCAGGCACTTTATGGATTTTCCTTCTGATGTGTTTACGGTAAAACAGGAACGTAAAAAACCATTTGCACATCCGTTGCTGAAGAAAACAAAACGAATTGCGGATGTTGTGCTGAAAGAAGATGTGCTGCTGCATTTCCCCTATCATTCTTTTGATGCGGTGATTGATCTGTTGCGTGAAGCAGCTATGGATCCGCATGTTACTGAAATAAAGATCACGGCTTACCGCCTGGCAGATTCATCAAAAGTGATTAATGCACTGAGTAATGCGGCACGCAATGGAAAGAAAGTAACTGTGATGCTGGAGTTGCGTGCCCGTTTTGATGAAGAAGCGAATCTCTACTGGAAAGAACGTTTGGAAGAAGAAGGTGTAAAAGTGCTTATTGGTGTACCTAATATGAAAGTGCATGCCAAGGTCTGCCTCATCAAGAAAAAACTAAAACATAAAACCGTACAGTATGGTTTTGTAAGTACGGGAAATTTGAATGAAGACACATCCAAAGTATATGCCGATCATTGTTTGCTCACTGCCAATCGAAGCATCATGGCAGATATTAACAGGATCTTCAGTTACCTGGGGCATCCCATCAAAAGCCGCATGAAGTTTTTGAGACAATGCAAAACATTAATTGTATGCCCTACGCATATGCGGCAATTTTTCAGGCAACTGGTGTTGAATGAGATCAGGAATGCCATGAAAGGATTGCCAGCATCCATTACTTTAAAGATGAACAGCCTCAGTGATGCACAAATGATGGACATGCTGGCGGGTGCTGCCAAAGCGGGTGTGGAAGTACGATTGATCATAAGAGGTATTTATTGCCTGCTTACAGAAAGTAAAAAGTATAAAGCACCGATAAATACCATCAGCATTGTTGACCATTACCTGGAGCACAGCCGGGTGTTGATATTTCACAACAAAGGCAAAGAAAAAGTTTATATATCTTCGGCTGACTGGATGGTGCGGAACCTTGACCACCGTGTTGAAGCAGCTGCAGAGATCAGTAATGAACGTATAAAAACCGAGTTGAAAGATTATATCAATATTCAGCTGCGGGATAATGTGAAAGCAAGGATACTGGATAATGAACTGCAAAATCAATATGTGATCAAACGGGGTAAATCGGTACGCAGCCAGGTAGAAATTTATAATTACCTGCATCAAAAAACCCTGAAGCAAATTGAAACTGGCAGCAATTGACATTGGCAGTAACGCAGCAAGGCTGCTTATTTCAGAAGTTACAGAAGAAAAAAAAGGTGAACTGCAATTCAACAAACTCAACCTCGTACGTGTACCCTTGCGTTTGGGTTTTGATGTGTTTGAAACAGGCGAAATCTCCAAGCAAAAGATCAATAAGGTGGTGGAAACCATCAAAGCTTACAAACATCTCTTAAATATTTACGATGTAAAACATGTAAAAGCATGTGCTACTTCTGCCATGCGTGATGCGAAAAATGCACAGGACATTATCCGGAAAGTAAAACTGGAAACAGGTGTTGAGATCAAAGTGATCAGCGGTGATGAAGAAGCATCCTTTATTTACGAAAATCATATTGCTGAAAATCTGGATAAAGAACACTCCTATCTCTATATTGATGTGGGTGGTGGCAGTACCGAGCTTACTTTTTTTGCTGAAGGAAAATTAAAATTCAAAGAATCTTTCAATATAGGAACCATCCGTTTATTGAAAGGCCTGGTGAACGATACACAGTGGGATGAAATGAAAGAATTTATTAAGCTGGGTACCAAGGGACATCAAGATGTGATCGCTATCGGATCCGGCGGTAACATCAACAAAGTGTTTTCACTTTCCAAACGAAAAGAAGGCAAACCTCTCTCCCATGAATTATTAAGAGATTATCTCCGTGAAATGAGCAGCCTTACGTTGGAAGAACGTATGAAACAATATAAACTTCGTGAAGACAGGGCTGATGTAGTTGTACCTGCCCTTCAAATTTATGTGAATGTGATGCGTTGGGCCGATATTGAAGAGATCTATGTTCCTAAAATTGGTTTGGCTGATGGTTTGATACACTTACTCTATGAAGAAGTGAAAGGCGTACCTGCATAAATACAATCGATCTATCACCTACCTTTGACTTCACTTAAACGTAACGAATGTCTATCCACAAAGAAGTAAAGAAAGTAACCACCAATACACTGCTTAAGATGAAAGCGGCCGGTGAAAAAATCTCCATGATCACTGCCTATGATTTTTCTTTTGCCAGGATCTTTGATGCAGCCGGTGTTGATGTGATTCTTGTGGGCGACAGTGCCAGCAATGTAATGGCCGGGCATGAAACAACGTTACCCATTACACTGGATCAAATGATCTATCATGCACAAAGCGTGGTGCGTGCTGTTAACCGTTGTTTGGTGGTGGTGGATCTCCCATTCGGTACCTATCAATCGAATTCTGAAGTGGCATTGGCATCTGCTGTTCGCATCATGAAAGAAACAGGTGCACATTGTATTAAACTGGAAGGTGGCGAAGAAGTGCTGGACTCCATTAAAAAAATTGTAGCAGCCGGTATCCCGGTGATGGGGCATTTGGGATTAACACCCCAATCTATTTACAAGTTTGGAACTTACACTGTTCGTGCCAAAGAAGAAGCAGAAGCGGAGAAACTTCGTAAAGATGCATTGCTGCTGCAGGAAGCAGGTTGCTTTGCGATTGTGCTGGAAAAAATACCGGCCACATTAAGCAAAGAAGTATCAGCATCACTGCAAATCCCAACCATTGGTATTGGTGCCGGTGCCGATGCTGATGGACAGGTGTTGGTGATGCATGATATGCTGGGCATTAATACTGAATTCAAACCAAGATTTCTCCGTCAATATTTGAATTTGCATGAACAGATTACAGGTGCTGTTCAGCAATACATAGCAGATGTAAAGCAAAAGAACTTTCCGAATGTTGATGAACAGTATTAAGTTCAAGGAACAACCTTTGCAGATCCTGACCGTTTCAAAACAATAAAATATAGGTCTACCCCTATCTTTGCGGCCAAAATACAGTTTATGAGCCGCTATCTGGTAATGATCATTTGTACATGTTTTACGCTCACTGGTTTTGCGCAGGAAGAAAATAAAGATGAAAAAGAATTAGATCCAATCACCATTACAGGAACACTCACACCTTCTATCATATCAAAAACAGGGCGAAATATTATTGTAGTAAAAGGTGACCAACTCAATAAACTCCCCGTTCAATCGATTGATGAATTGATACGTTACATTCCGGGTGTGGAAGTACAAAGCCGTGGACCTATGGGGGCACAAAGTAATATCACGATTCGTGGTGGCACTTTTCAACAGGTATTGATCATACTGGATGGTATTCGTTTGAATGATCCTTTAACCGGTCATTTCAATTCATACATTCCCATTGCTCCATCGGAGATTGAACGCATTGAAATTTTAAAAGGTGCTTCATCAGCCGTGTATGGTACAGAAGCTGTAGGTGGTGTGGTGCATATCATCACCAAAACATTTGCATCACGCAATCAAAAAAACGGAGGCTTTGGTAATGCCCAACTTACATTGGGTGAATATGGATTGGTGAACCTGCAGGCGGGCGGTGGTTTTCACAAAAACAAGACAACAGGTTCTGTTGGCATGATCACCAATAATGCAAAAGGTCAACCATTGCGTGGTGCTAAAGGTTATTTTAACCTCACTACCCTTTCTGCGTCATTAAAACAGGAAATTGGTAAAAGCTGGAGTATTGCCTACCGCTTTGGACTGGACGATCGAAATTTCAATGCTCAGAATTTTTATACAGCCCGTTTAACAGATACTGCTACAGAATATGTGAACAGCACCTGGAATCATCTTAAAACAGAGTTCAGAAAAAATAAACACTTTGTTTCACTTGATCTTGGCTCCAAGAAAACATTGGATGAATATCGCTTTAATAAAAGTTTAAATCCTAACGTCAACAACTCAACGCTGCAACAGGCTTTGTTGATCTACAATTATAAAGTGAATGACAACAGTACGATCACTGCAGGCTCTCAATATATCAACCGTAAAATAACTTCTAACGATCGTGGTGATCATGAAGTAGCTACTGCCGGTTTTTTTGGATTGCTCAGTACCAAAATCGGCAAAGCCCTTTTTCTCAACCCCGGTGTGCGTGTCGATTGGAATGAACGAAGCGGATGGGAACTATTACCACAAATCAACGCCAATTACCGTTATGAAGGTTTCCTGTTTCGTGCCGGTGTGGGACGTACAGGCAGAGATGCAGATTTTACAGAACGCTTCAATAACTATCAACGCAGCAATGTGCCCGGCGGCAACAGAATTGGCAATCCTGATCTGATGTCTGAAACATCAATCAGCTATGAGTTTGGTGTTGATTATTTTCTGGGTAAGAATTTTAAAATTGGAACTACCTGGTTTGAACGTTTTCATGAAGACCTGATCGATTATGTTCGTACCCCCTATGCCAATATGCCAAGACAGGTAAATTTAGTTCCGGGTGCATCTTATGACCTGGCTAAAAATATTTCCAAAGTAAACACCACCGGTATTGAAACAGATATCCAATACAACCAAAGTTTTGGTACCGCACATAATATCAATGCAGGTATTGGTTTTATCTGGATGCGTAGCCGCAGCAGCGATACCATTCCCAGCTTGTACGTATCCAATCATGCTAAAGAATTCATCAACTTTTTTGCGGGCTACCGTTACAAATCAATTGGAATTTCTGTCAATGGTTTGTTCAAAGAAAGAAATCCACAAACACCTGTTGCCGGAATCGTTCCATTAAGCAGAACTTATTTTTTGCTGAACCTGCGTGCTGATGTGTATGCAGGTAAACAACAAAATGTGGCATTCTTTATACAGGCAGATAATTTATTCGACAAAAACTATAGTGATATTCTTGGAAGTGTTATGCCCGGCAGATGGATCATGACAGGTATTAAAGTAAATTTGCCATAACTCCTATAACCTTAAAACGATTGTATGCAGGATTTCTTACAACAGCTCGGTATTCATGAAACCAACAATGGTTCCTCCACAGGTACACAAACAGTAAAAAGCAAGGGTGCTGTTATAACATCTTCTTCACCTGTTGATGGAAAGAAGATCGCTTCCGTTATCAGTACAGACAAAGAGGCTTATGAAACCATGATCGCAAAAGCACAAGCTGCTTTTTTGGAATGGCGTCAATGGCCTGCACCACGCCGTGGTGAAGTGGTTCGTCAAATTGGTGAAGCATTACGTACACATAAAGAACCTTTGGGCAAATTGGTTTCCTATGAAATGGGCAAGAGTCTGCAGGAAGGTTATGGCGAAGTGCAGGAAATGATCGACATCTGTGATTTTGCGGTTGGGCTTAGCCGTCAGTTACATGGTTTAACCATGCATAGCGAACGTCCCATGCACCGCATGTATGAACAATGGCATCCCCTGGGAATTGTAGGAATTATTTCTGCCTTCAATTTTCCGGTAGCCGTTTGGAGCTGGAACAGTATGCTGGCATGGGTTTGTGGTAATGTTTGTATTTGGAAACCCAGTGAAAAAACACCTTTATGTGGTATCGCCTGTCAAACAATTATTGCAGATGTATTTGCAAGAAACAATGTACCTGAAGGTGTGAGTTGTTTGGCTGTTGGTGAACGCAATGTGGGTGAATGGATGAGTCATGACACACGCATTCCACTGGTATCTGCCACCGGAAGTACACGTATGGGTAAAGCCGTTGGTGCTGCTGTTGGTGAACGTTTAGGCAGAAGTTTATTGGAGTTAGGCGGCAACAATGCCATCATCATCAGTGAACATGCAGATTTGAATATTGCCATTCGTGGTGCTTTGTTTGGAGCTGTTGGTACAGCAGGGCAACGTTGTACAACTACAAGACGTTTGATCATTCATGAAAGTATTTATGATTCAGTTAAAGAAAAATTAGCAGCTGCTTACAAACAGTTAAGCATCGGCAACCCATTGGATGAAAAAAATCATGTAGGACCTTTGATCGATGAAGATGCAGTGATCGCTTATCAAAAAGCGATACAGCAATGCAAAGATGAAGGTGGGAAGTTTGTTGTGGAGGGTGAAGTATTAACAGGCGCCGGTTATGAAAGTGGATGTTATGTAAAACCCTGTATTGCTGAAGCTCAACCTCATTTCAAAATAGTTCAGCACGAAACATTTGCTCCTATTTTGTATTTGTTGAAATATAAAACCATTGATGAAGCCATTGCTATCCAAAATGGTGTTCCCCAGGGTCTCTCTTCTTCTATTATGACATTGAACATGAGAGAAGCAGAACAGTTTCTTTCTGTAAATGGAAGTGATTGTGGTATTGCCAATGTTAATATCGGTACGAGTGGCGCAGAAATTGGTGGTGCTTTTGGTGGCGAAAAAGAAACAGGCGGCGGCAGAGAAAGCGGCAGTGATGCATGGAAGAATTATATGCGCAGGCAAACCAATACCATTAACTACTCTGCCAACTTACCATTGGCACAGGGTATTAAGTTTGATCTGTAAACGAAGGAATTACTTTACTTCAGCCACATAAATAACAGAACTGCATTGTTCCCTGTTGAAGAAAGCTTTAAAGTTGGAACGAAGGCCAACCATGATTGCTTTGAAGATATTTCCTTTTTTGTATTTCTCACTCAGCATGCTTACATAAAAACTATCCAGCCACATGGGTTGTGTTTTGATAACATTCAATCCATGACGCTCCATTAATGTACGCATTGATTGAGGTGCGAAGTGATATAAATGACGTGGCACATCATACGCAGCCCAATGAGTTCCGTAATGCTGAGCATCAGCACTTGTGTAGTTGGGAACAGCAATAATTAATTTACCTCCCGGTGCCAGTAATTTCTTCAGCTGAGCAATATACTCATCCAAACGGTGCACATGTTCCAATACATGCCACATGGTAATGGCATTGTAGGTTCCTGCAGGTAAGCTAAACAAATGATCGGCCGGGAAAATATCAGCCTTATACAATTTGGCGGCTGTTTCTCTTGCAGCTTCATCGGGTTCTAATCCAATACTGCTCCAACCCGCTTTTTCCATTACATGTACAAAAGTGCCCGTACCGCTACCCACATCCATATGCATACCTACTGCTTTGCCTGTTGCTTTTTGCACAAAAGATCGTTTGGATTCCAGTGTAAAACTTCTTGCAATATGATACAGTCGATTGATGATCCCCTTTTTGGTATTGCTGTGAGATACATAAGCAGAGCTTTGATAATACCTGCCAATCACTGCTTCATCAGGTGCATTATCAGTAAAACGTAATTGACAATCGCTGCACTCAATAACATGAAATTTTTCATGTGTAATCGAAAAATCTTCAACTACAAACACTTCTTTTAAGTGATTGCCTTTGCAAACAGGGCAAGATATATAATGAACCGTATGGTGCATGGGTAATGTGGAGTCTTCCTGTGGAAATGCTAAGGTGTTTTGTATAAAAGAGGAGGGTCTTTTGGTTGCAGTTGTTGATAGTTGGTGTTGTTTTTCCATTGGATATTGTGTTTACTCGAAAAGAGAACTGCTAAAATAATGCCAGCGGCTGATATAAGCAAGGCTATTATCCGCCATAAGTGTTTTTTCTTAGCTGCAGGGGTGTGAAGCCATTCTTCCATTTCAGTGCTTGTTCTGTCGTCTTCGCCTACCCGTACCTGGTGTTCTGCCCCTTTCCGTATCACCCGTTCAGCCAATACCGGTTTGGGTAATATCATCACTTCATCTGCCGTAAATGAAATTTGGCTGCCATTTTTTGAAAACTTCCCCCAGCCATTCCAGCTAACGTCCTTTTCCTTCACTGTATTGCTGAACCACTGTACAAATGCCTGTGCTTTCTGTAAAGCCTCTTCAGGACGAATCTTTAATTCATCTGCCAGCCAATTTGTAAAAACATGATTTCCGCCTGTTTGTTCATGAAACGTTATGATAGTTGACGGAGGCTGAATTTGCCGGTTAGGAAAATCAAGCACGGCCGGTTGATCTACCAGGCTCATGCTTCCCCAGCCTTCGATAGAAACACTATGATATTGTAAAAGATATTTCTGGATCAGTTCTCTCAAAATGTTACAGCTTTTGGTCAAATGTAAACCTTATTCCACCAAAAAACTGAAAACCCAGCTGCGGATAATTGTTCCAGCGTTGATAGGTTTGATTGAAGATATTGTTGAACTGGGTCCAGACAGAAATGGAATTGCTCACTTTGAATTCAACACCTGCGTTCAAATCCATTACAGAAGGCAAACGGTTTTCGGTGTTTGCAGGATTTACAAGGTAACGGGCACCACGCCATGCAAACAGATCGCTTTTGAACATCACTTTCTTCATGGGTTGCCAGCGTAAAGCTGCCGATAACTGTACCGGAAGCACATGCCATGGTCCGGCTTCTGTTTGCTGGTTGAAGAAATTATATACATCCATTTTGGCACTGGCGTTCAGTTGATCGGTTAGCACAAAACCGAGTTCAGTCTGCGCATGAATGGCCTGCAGTTTCGATTCCTTTCTTACACTAAATACTGAAACTGGTTTTACATTGTTTACAAACAGAGGCAGATTCAAAAACTCCGTATACCCTGCCTGTAACCGGTAATTGAAACTACCTGCCAAACTTCCTTTTAAACCACCAAACAGTTGCGTGATCCTTGTGTTGAACTGTGCTATCGGTTGATTGATCCATGGATTTTCAGTGGCCAGGAATTGATAGGTATTCTTGCGAACATGTCCTACCCAACCGGCAATCACAATCGCTTTTCCATCCTGCGTAGGGAAATCAAGCAGCACATCGGGCAACACTCTTAATTCACCATTATCCCATGTGGGACGGATACCGGCTTTTAAACGAAGCTTATTGGTTTTTACACGTACAGCAGGGTTAATGAAAATAACATTGTTGGTATAACTGCTGCCACCTGTTGGAGTGAATGATGTAAAATCAACATTGGCACGAAGCAAAGCACCAAACCTGCTGCCTACTCTTAATTCAACAGGAACATCTAATGCAGCATTGGTTTCACTGGCACGTGAATCATTGAATACATTGATGTTGATGTCAGGATTATAACTCAAACCGATCGTATTCACAAACGCATTACGAACACCCGCACGAATGGTGTAAAGTTGATAGGGCTTTTTTAATGAATCCTCTTTTGTATTGATAAAAGCTGTATCTGTACCATACAAATAGAATGTACGTTGCTGATAGCCGGCTTTACCATATACTTCTACTTTATTCAACAACGTGTTTAAATGAGCACTGATGGCTGTGTTGCTGAATTTCTGCAATCTGAGCTTACCACTTTGTGAAAGATGATTGGCAAACAGGTTAAAGTTGGTTTTCTTTCCATCACCAATGGTAAAACCCGCATCGGCTAAGGGTGAGTTGAAATTACCATAACCGACTTTAATATAATTGCTGTTATGAGCCATACCAGCTGAATCAATTTGCAAGGCCATAGGTTTAATGGCAACCGGTTGCAGATTGAAGAATAAATTCTGTACAGGAATATTGTACGTAAGATTGGGTTTGGTTTCATCAGGTGCAGGAGGTGTTGCATTGAAGTTGATCTTCACTGCATTTTTCAATACCGGTTTGAATGCTGATGTAATCTCTACTGTTTGTTTTTTAGTGGTATCCTGCGAGAAAACAGTAAAACTCAAAAAACAAAAACCAAGGATCAATATGTTTATTTTGTTCGGCATGTGTGTTTCAATTTTCAAATCATCAAACCTGCCTGCAGTCGGGCAGGTTTTCAAATCTCTTACCCTTCAATCTTTGAATTTCGTTTCTCTTCTTCAATCACCATCTGCAGCTTATCCGTCGCTTCCTGTTTTAACTGCGGATTGGTAGCATTTTCACTCACACTCTGGAAAGTAGCTTTCGCATTGAAATAATCTTTCTGCTTGAAGTAAACATCTCCCAGCATGATGTAAGATTTGGTTACCCAATAATCATAACTGCCACTCTTATTGATCACTTCAAATGCAGCTTTCTCAGCCTGTGTATAGTTGTTGAGATCGAAGTAACACTTGGAAATTTGATAGCGTGCTTCTGCCGCCCATTCACCTTTATTCAAACTCACTACACCACGGAAGGATTGAATAGCCAGGTCAAACTGACCATTGAGTTGGTGATTGGTTGCAGTCACCAAATTGCTCAACGCTTTATCATCATTACCTGCATTTTTGTTAGCCAGTAATTCTTTGGCAGCTTCACTTGCTTTTGCATAATCCTTCAACTGGTAATAACAACGCAATGCGCCACGCAATGCTTCCAGCTTGTTCTCATCCGTGGAAGCAGATGTTCGGAGTATTTCATAATAAGGACCTGCTTTTGCATAATCCTTCAACTCAAAATAATAGGTACGGGCAGCCACAAAAGCAGCACGCTCTGTATAACGGCTCATACCGGCATTGGCCACATATTCATAGCCGGGCAATGCATTTTTCCAGTCTTTATTCTGCATGTAACATTCACTGCGGTTGTAATTGGCTACCACAGCATAATTACCATTGGGGAAACGGGATAAGTAAGAATTGATCTGCTGAATAGCGCCTTTGCAATCACCATTGCTTAATTTTATTTCAACTGCAGCATAAGCCAATGAATCAGCTTCGTTGGCGCTGATGGTTTTACCACTGCTGCGTACAAAATCTTCATACGCATCCGGCCGGCCCATTTCAATATACAAGTTGCGGATATTATCCATGGCCTGTTCAGCTTCTTCTGAATTAGGATATTGCTGAATTACTTTTTTATAGGCAGCGATCGCTTCTTCATTCTTATTGATGTTGGCATTAGCAATGCCCAACTGTAATATGGCATTCGGTTTAAAACTATTGTTCTGCCGGTCGTTGATCACATTGTTGAGATAAGGTATGGCATCACGGAATTTTTCATCTGCCATATAGGTCTTGGCAATTTCCATATTTGCATCAGGGATCAATACACTTTCAGGATAAACTCGTTGAACCGTATTTAATAAAGTGATCTTTTCTTTACTGCTGGTGATACCGGCGATCATTGCTTTTTGATACAATGCATAATCCGCATTCCTCCAACTGTAATCAATTACCTGCTGATACATACTCAATGCCTGCCTGTAGTTTCTTTGCATGAAGTAGCAATCTGCCTGACGGGTGTAAGCATCCTGGTCAATAAACGGAGAACTCAACGCCACACGACCTGTTGCTTTTTGGAAAAAGCTTAATGCCTGTGTAAAGTTTTCACGACGTAAATAGCAATAACCCAAATTATAACTGGCCTCTTTCACGGTGGCTTCACCCATGCCCGGGCTGCCACTGTTCAGGAATTTGTGATAATACTGTGTGGCATTATCCAGGTCATTGAAACGGTATGCAATTTCACCTTTCCAGTAATTGGTTAAAGGGAGCACGGGTGTATTGTATGGATCTTTCAAAATTTTATCCAATAATTCATCAGCCTGGTTCAATTGTCCATCGTTGATGAGCTCTGCAGCACGACCATATAAAATTCTTGGGTATAGTTTTTTTGTAGCTTCACTCCTTTCGTTCAACGACTCGATCAACACCAATGCATCTTTAAAATTGCTGGTACCGGCCAACAAGCCAACCAATAATTCTTTGGCCTCCTTATTATAGGTACTGTTGGGAAATTGGTTCAAAAACTTTTTGAATTCGCTGATGGCAACACCCTGATAACCCAGTTCATAGGAAAGTTTGGCGTAATTAAACAGCGACACTTCACGCTGTTGCTGGTTGCTGTTATTGCTGGCACAAAACGCAAAGGCGTTACGGGCATTTTCTTTTTGATTGGTCTTTAAATAAGAATCACCAAGCAAATACATGGCTGTTTGGCTCAGCGAATCCTGTCCACCGCTTAATTGCTTGAACCCATCAATAGCTTTTGTCAATTGATTGTTTTGATAATAACAGAAGCTGAGTTTATACAGATCATCCCGGCTCACTTTTTCAGAACGGGTTACATATTCTTCCAAATAAGGTAATGCCTTTTTATAATCTTTCTTTTCAAAGTAAGCATGACCCAGCAGTTGCTTTAATTCCAGGTCATACAAAATATTCTTTTTCTTCATCGCCTCTTCGGCAATGGTAATGGCTTTGTCTTTTTGACCACGGAAATAGTAGATAGATGCCATGTAAAAAGGAACGATCTGGCCATACTGCGGATGGTTCTCCACTTTTTCAAAACAACTCAAGGCTTCATTGTATTCTTTATCAGCATAGGCAATAAATCCATAGTAATAATTGGCATCCAGGTAATACGGATCAGATGGCATTTGCCGGATGGTATTGAACAAGGGTTTGGCCTGTGTAAAACGCTTTAAATGAAAATAACTGTAAGCCATGCGAAACTTGGCTTCAGCAATTTGTTCATTACTTAATGATTCAATGGCTGCCCGTTCATAATAGGTCAATGCATCAGTAAACGCCTGTTTACGGAAATAATAATTGCCCAAATGAAAACTGAGTTGATTGGTACGTGGTTGATTAAAGGCATAGCTGATATAATCTGTTGCCGGGCCAATTGCTCTTTCGTCATTTTGGTGCAGGCGACAGGCGAGAATAAAATAGTCCAGTTCCTCTACTTTGATGGAATGGTTGGCAACTGTTGAGCTTTGTACTTCCTGTTTCAACTCAAGCAGCACAGGCAATGCCAGGCTGTATTGATTGTTCATGAAATACTCCTCGGCCTGCTTAAAACGGGAGAAAGGATCGTTATTAATGGCCGTTGACTGAGCCGTTGCATTTTGTGAAATGAGGGAGAAAAAAAGAAGAGATATGCTTACAAAAAAGGATTTCATTGGCGGTTTAACGTACATCATCAGTAAATATTTTAACCATTTTCATAAATGTACAGATGGGTTAAAGGTAATGGCAGTTGTATTGTTCAAACACCGTTCCACTTTTTTGTGGATAAAACTTTCAGTTCCGTTAATTTCGTTGTTCAAATCCAAAGCAATGAAGAAACTGTTATCTATCAATTACTCAACCGCTGCTTTTAACATTTCCTTTTTAGTCCTGCGTGTCATGCTGGGCTTAACCATGTGTGTAAATCACGGGTATGACAAGCTCGTTCATTTTGCAGAACGGAAAGAGCGTTTTGTAGATCTGTTTGGAATGGGCAGTGCCACTACCCTTGCGCTGGTGGTTTTTGCCGAATTCTTTTGCGCCATTTTCGTAACGATTGGGTTGTTTACAAGATTTACAGTAATTCCATTGATCATTACCATGGGTTATGCGTTTTTCAAAGCACATAATGGGCAACTCTTTGGTGATGGAGAAAATGCTGCCGTATTTCTTTCAGGATATCTTGCTATTTTGTTGTGCGGCCCGGGAAGAATCAGTGTTGATGGAATGATCAAAGGATAATACATGTTTGAAAGTGCTACACAAATAAGAGTTCGTTATTCTGAAACCGATCAGATGAACGTTGTTTATCATGGCAACTATGCCCAATACTTTGAAGTGGCAAGAGCCGAGGCTATTCGTGAAATGGGTATTACGTATAAAGAAATGGAAGAGATGGGTATTGTGATGCCCATTGTGGAACTGCATACCAAATTCCTTCGTCCTGCTGTATATGATGACCTGCTCACCATCAAAACACAGTTGAGAGAATTACCAAAAGATCACCGTATTGAATTTCATCATGAAGTTTATAATGAAGCAGGCAAACTGCTCACTATCGGCAGAATTGTATTGTATTTTTTGGATTCAAAAACAATGGCAAGAACCATTATGCCTGATGCCTTGAAAAAACATTTGGAACCTTACTTTACCGGCTAATACCTGCTTGCCCGCCTCAACAATTTCTTTTAACTTTAGGATATGGAAAACGTAGTTAAAGAACCTGCGCCTAAATACAATTTCATTTCTCCTCAAGAATATTTGGAAATGGAGCGTGCTTCGGAGGAGAAACATGAGTACTTTGACGGGCATGTGTACAATATGTCTGGTGCAAGTATGAATCATGCTCAAATTACTTCCAATATATTTCTTAAGGTAGGTCTCTTTTTAGAGGAAAAGGAATGTGATATATATGTCAATGATCTTAAAGTAACTAATATCCATAAAGACTCTTACACGTACCCGGATATGTTGATTGTTTGTGGTGAAAAAGAATTTGAAGACGAACAAAAAGACGTTTTATTAAACCCTTCTGTAATCATTGAAATCCTGTCACCTTCAACACGAAGTATTGATAAGGGAAGAAAATTTTTGTACTACCAGGGTATCGCATCTCTCAAAGAGTATCTTTTGGTGGATACGCTGAAGCGACGTATTTATATTTTCAGAAAACAATTAAGTGGACAATGGCTTCAGGATTTACCTGTTGAAGCCGGCAGTATTTTTATCGAAACCATCAACTTTCACCTCTCCCTTTCGGATATTTACAACCGAACAGGAATTGAATAAAACATGATGAACCACAAAATTTTCGCCTCCATCCTTACAATTGGAGATGAACTGCTCATTGGACAAACCATTGATACCAACAGTGCATGGATGGCGCAGGAGTTGAACAAAATCGGTGTATGGGTAAAACGCCGTGTGGCAGTGGGTGATACACGTGAAGATATATGGCAGGCATTGGACAATGAATCAAAAGAATCACAAATTATTTTACTTACCGGTGGTCTTGGCCCCACAGCAGATGATATTACCAAACCACTATTATGTGATTATTTCGGAGGAAAGATGGTGGTGAATGAAGCAGTGCTGCAACATGTTACAGCGATATTCAGAAGATTGAACAGACCCTTACTGGAACGCAATCTCAAACAGGCAGAAGTTCCTGATGTATGCGAAGTGCTGATGAATGAACGTGGCACAGCACCCGGTATGTTGTTTCGCAGGCAAAACAATATTTTCATTTCCATGCCCGGCGTACCACATGAAATGAAAGGATTGATGAGTAAGCAGGTATTACCACTGCTGCAAAAAGAATTTGAAATGCCGTTTATCCTTCACCGTACGTTATTAACCGCCGGTGCCGGTGAATCATTCATCGCCGAGAAAATTCAAACCTGGGAAGAAGCATTACCAGCCCATATCAAACTGGCTTATTTGCCCAACTATGGGATGGTTCGTTTGCGATTAACAACGCAGGGAACTGATAATACCGCATTAAACAAAGAATTGGATACTTACTTTCTGCAGTTGCAGGAATTGGTGCAGGAATGGTTGGTGATCGATAAAGATGTTACGCTGGAAAAAGCCCTGGGTGATCTGCTGATATCAAAAAACAAAACCATGGCTACGGCTGAAAGTTGCAGTGGCGGTTATATTGCCCATTTACTGACATCTGTGCCGGGTTCTTCCACCTATTTTAAAGGAACAGTGGTGGCTTACAGTTATGATGCAAAAGAAACCATTCTTGGTGTAAATCATTCCACGTTGGAAAGTAAAGGTGCAGTGAGTGAAGAAACCATCACTGAAATGTTCAATGGGTTGATGAAGGTAACCACAGCCGATTACGGTATTGCCACCAGCGGTATTATGGGCCCGGGCGGCGGCACTGATGATAAACCTGTTGGAACAGTTTGGGTAGCTGTGGGCAGCAGGGAAAAAATGATCGCCAAACGACTGCATTTTCGTTTTGACCGGGCCAAAAATATTGAATTAACAGCAGCCAATGCTTTATTGATGTTGTTTCAGTTTGTTAGAGATAATGATTAAATTTGGAAAAAATAAACATGGAAACACTAATCATAGAAACAAAATCGAAAGAAACTACAAAGCTGCTTGTTGAATTAAGTAAGCAGTTAAAGCTTAAGCATAAGAAAGTTAGCATAGAAGATGCAGAAGATTTTTTTCTGGCTCAGGCTATAAAAAAAGGACTTAAGTCAGGAAATTCATCACGTGATAAAGTAATGAAAGTTTTGAAGGGATGATAACAATATTTAAAAATGAGTTTACTAAAAGTCTGTTGAAACTTAAAGACAAAAAATTAAAGGATGAATTGGTCTCAATCATTCAGGAAGTTGAAGCTGCGGAAAACAGCTCTCAAATAAAAAACCTTAAAAAGCTTGCGGGGTATAAAAGTTTTTACAGAATACGCATGGGTGATTACAGGATTGGTATTAAAATAGAAACCCATACTGTTACATTCGCAGCCTTCGCTCATAGAAAAGACATTTACAAACATTTCCCATAGTGTTCATATTAACCCCAAATCTTTACCTTTGACACCGATTAGCGATTTGCTGCCCATTGCCGAATAGTCTTCCGATGTACAAGAGTGCAACCCGCCCTTTCAGTTCGGGCAGGCGCAAGAGGTGATATATAGTAGCATATTCGCTGGTCACCAAAAACTTATTCAAATTCTTATTATGGCTTTAGTTGATTTAGTAATGCCCAAGCTTGGTGAAAGTATTATGGAAGCAACCATCTTACGCTGGCACAAAAAGCCGGGCGACACGATTGCAATGGATGAAACCGTACTGGATATTGCTACGGATAAAGTGGATAGCGAAGTACCCAGCACCGCAGCCGGAACACTTTCAGAGATTTTATTTAATGAGAATGATGTGGTACCTATTGGTGCGGTGATAGCCCGTATTCAAACAGGTGCTGCAGCAACTGTTGCCCCTGCTCCTCAGCCTTCTTTTACACCTGCAAAAGAAGTGGAAACAGTTGCAGAGGAAATTCCCTACCAACCGGCAGGTGCTAAAGCAGCTGCCTCCTCTAACGGCATCCGTTTTTATTCTCCACTGGTGCTGAACATTGCTGCACAGGAAGGCATCAGCATGACAGAACTGGAAAAGATTCCCGGTACCGGTAATGAAGGGCGTGTGACCAAGAAAGATATTCTGCAATATGTGAGTACAAGAAAAACTGCTGCAGGTGGCAGGCCACAAGCTGCAAGTGAAGAAGTAATGGTGATCCCGATGCAGAAAGTGGAACAGCCTGCACCTGCACCCGCTCCTGCTCCATCAATGGCACCAACGGTTTATACCGGCAATGTGGAGATCATTGAAATGGACCGCATGCGTAAGTTGATTGCTGAGCATATGGTTCGCAGCAAGGCAACCAGTCCGCATGTAACCAGTTTTACAGAAGCCGATGTTACCAACCTGGTACAGTGGCGTGATAAAGTGAAGAAAGATTTTGAAAAGCGTGAAGGCACTAAGATCACATTCACACCTTTGTTTATTGAAGCTATTGTACGCTGTATTAAAAAATATCCTTTGATCAATTCTTCACTGGATGGTGATAAGATCATTGTGAAGAAAGACATCAATATTGGCATGGCCACTGCACTGCCTTCAGGCAATTTGATCGTACCTGTGATTAAGAATGCTGATCAATTGAACTTGGTAGGTTTAACAAGACAGGTAAACAATCTTGCTGACAGTGCCCGCAATGGTAAACTGAAAGCGGATGATACAACAGGAGGTACCTTTACATTAACCAATGTGGGAACTTTTGGAAGCCTGATGGGCACACCCATCATTAATCAACCACAGGTAGCTATTTTGGCAGTTGGTGCAATCAAGAAAAGACCGGTGGTAATTGAAACACCACATGGTGATAGTATTGCGATCCGTCACATGATGTATTTAAGTATGAGTTATGATCATCGGATTGTTGACGGCAGCCTTGGTGCCACCTTCCTTACTGCTGTAGCAAATGAACTGCAGAATTTTAAAGCAGACAGAGAACTGTAATACTTCTCACTGATTACTCAGATGAACGCAGATAAAAGAAAAATCCCGCCGGTGGCGGGATTTTTCTTTCAATATTTTAACTCTCCCAGTTTTTCCAATGCGTAAAGAAACGCAGTAGTGTGCATGCTTTGTAACAGTTGATTGCTGCGAATGAGTTCTTTGATCTCATCTATGGAAAAGAACAACACTTCTATATCTTCCCCTTCATCTAATTTTTGTTCAGCTACTTTTTCACCACCGGTTGCTAAAAACACATGCATCAAATTATTGTTGGTGGATGGGTTAGGTGATGTATCACACAAAAATTCAATATGCTCAAACTGATAACCCGTTTCTTCCAATAACTCCCGTTCAATGGCTTTGGTATGTGATTCATCGGAAGCGTCTACACAACCACCGGGTATTTCCAAAATAGTTTTTCCCAATGCATGACGGTATTGACGAACCATGATCACTTTGTTCTCTTTCGTCAATGCAACTGCTGCTACAAAATCAGGAAACTCATATACATAATAAGGATCAATGATTTTTCCATCAGGCCGTTCACATGTATCGGAACGGATGGTGAGCCAGTTGTCTTTGAATAAATATTTGGATGAAAGCGTTTTCCAGTTCATAATAGTTCATTGTTAATGGTTGATAGTTCATAGCAAAACAACTCATGGCCATGAACCATGAACTATGAACCGAATTTACCATCCTTTCTGTTCCCTCAAACTGGTAATATGTGCTGTATGATGTTTGCCATGCCATGCATACATACCCAGCAAATACCAGAGATTGAATTGTTTTTTACTATGCGAATGGATATAGGTTCTTTCCCACTCCGCTCCTTTTAAATTGGAGAACAAACAATGAAGCTTTGCATGAATGGTGTGAAGCATGGTCAATGAAATATTCACCGGCAATTGAGTGTACTCAGCAGTCTCTGCCCATTTCTGTTCATCATATCCCATGATGGTGGGATTCTCTTCGGTTATGGTAAACTTTAAACGTGTTAAGGCATTGAGGTGACTGTCTGCTACATGATGCACCACCTGTTTCACTGTCCAACCACCATCTCTGTAAGGAGTATTCAACTGTGCTTCATCTAAATTCTCAACTGCTTTCTCCAGCAAGCCGGGTAAAAATTTTAGATCAGCCAAACGTTCAGCTAACAATTCATCACTGTACGGTTGCGGTTCATATTGCCCAATGGGATAACGGGGATCAATTGAGTTCATAGCTGATAGTTAATAGTTAATAGTTGATAGTTGATAGTTGATAGTTGATAGTTCATGGTAAAGACATATTGAACATCCTTCTATGAACCATGAACATTTATAAAATTATTTCTTAGCCGGCTTTATATCTACCAGCTCCAGTTCAAAGATCAAGGTAGCACCACCGGGAATGTTAGCTCCTGCACCTCTGTCGCCATAACCATATTCACTTGGAATAAACAGTTGCCATTTACTGCCTTTGGGCATCAATACCACTACCTGCTTCCAGCCATCAATTAAATTGTTGAGCGGATATTCAGCCGGTCCTCCTTTGCTGTATGATTCATCAAAAATATTCCCGTCAAGCGTGGTTCCTTTATAATGGAAAATGATGGTATCTTCCAAAGCGGGTTTTTCACCACTTCCCTGGTTGATGATCTTATATTGAACACCACTGGGCAAAACCACTACGCCGGGTTGTTTTTTATTATTCTCTAAAAATTTTCTTCCTTCTTCTTTCACGGCATTGGATTTCTTAGCCATGAATTCCTGTAATTTTTGTTGTATGGTCATGTTACAAGTATTTTCATCCATTAAGGGGTTATTACCTTTGATCGCATCAGCAATGCCTTTGTTAAGAGTAACATAGTTCATGTTCTCAATGCCCTGCAATTTCATGTTGGTACCAATGTTCATACCAATGGCATAACTCAAACTGTCAAGTCCGTTTCTTAATAAAGGTTTGGGAGCTGATGTTCCTGCTGTTTTTGTGGTGGCAGGTTTTGTGGTGGGTTTGGGTGCCGGCTTTTTTGTTTGGCTTTTCACTGCAGCAGAAAGTAAAAGCACTGCTACCAGCATCATTAATTTTTGCATGATTTAGATATTAAAATTTATTCGCCACGCAATGCGTGACCGGTTATAGAAATAAATACATCTTCCAAATTAGCTTGCTTCATTTGCTTGGGCCGTTCAAATCCTGTTGCAAGTAAATGATCGATCAAATTGCCCGGTGTATCCAGCGCCACAATTTTACCACGGTCAATAATGGCGACACGGTCGCAAAGATATTCAGCTTCGTCCATGTAATGTGTGGTAATGATCACCGTTGCTCCTCTTTTTTGAATGCTTCGTACCAATTCCCACAAGTTTCTCCTGGCCTGCGGGTCAAGACCTGTAGTTGGCTCATCTAAAAAAACGATCTTGGGCTCGTTGATCAATGTGGTAGCTACAGAAAAACGTTGCTTTTGCCCACCACTTAATTCTTTATACTTGGCTTTGGCCTTTTCTTCAAGATTTACTGTTTTCAACAGATCCATGGCATTCACTTCACGGTTGTATAAACCTGCAAAAAGATGAATAAGTTCTGTTAAGTTTAAACCGGGATAATAACCACTGGTTTGCAATTGTACCCCGATGATCTTTTTAATGCTGTTAGCCTGAGTATCTACATTAAAACCATCTACCAGCACTTCACCGCTTGTTTTGCTGCGGAGTGTTTCAATAATTTCAAGGGTTGTGCTTTTGCCGGCACCGTTGGGGCCGAGTAATCCAAAGATCTCCCCTTCTTTTACTTCAAAGCTGATGCCTTTCACCGCTTCAAAGCTCCCATAGTTCTTTACGAGATTTTTTACTTCAATGATATTCTTCATCTTCATGCTAATTGCAATTCCATTTTAATATCAGCTGTTGCAAAAGGTGAATCTTTTACATCAATATACACAAAGCCATATTTTTCATACAAGCCCAATGCATGTTTCAATTGTGAATTAGAAAACAGTTCTACTCTCACCGCCTTTTGTTCTTTGGCCCACTGCAAACATTTTTCCAATAACAATTTACTGATGCCTTTGCCCTGCCATTTCTCTGTTACCGCCATCTTCGCTAATTCATATACACCCTCATGTTCTGGTATCAAAGCAGCTGTTCCAACAACGGTATCATCCGCTTTTGCCAGGTAAATAACTCCGCCTTTATTTACAATCGTACCAACCGGATCATTGAGCACCAGCATATCCGCTTCTTCACGCAGGTTGTATTTATCCAGCCATTCAAGATTCAATAGCTTAAATGCTTCCTGCCATTCATTGCTATACTCAATAATGTCGATCATCACAAACAGGTTTCTAGTTCTTCCATCATTTGCTTGCTGCCAATAAACATAGGCACACGCTGATGCAGTTCTGTTGGCTGCACATCTAAAATAGGAATCTTTCCATTCGTAGCTTTACCTCCGGCCATTTCCACTAAATACGCAAACGGATTACATTCATACATCAACCGAAGTTTGCCATTGGGTTTATCAATGGTACCGGGGTACATAAAAATTCCGCCCTTGATCAAACTGCGGTGCACATCTGCCACCATACTCCCGATATAACGCTGGGTATAAGGACCACCATTCGTTTTATCTTTTTTCTGGCACAGCGTAATGTAATTCTGTACGCCTTTTTCATAACGGAAAAAATTACCATGATTCACGCTGTAAATATTTCCGCTCTCCGGGCATTGAATATCAGGGTGACTCAAACAAAATTCACCAATGCTGGGGTCCAGTGTAAAACCATTCACACCACGTTTGGTAGCATACACCATCATGGTACTGCTGCCATACACCATATAACCTGCTGCCACCTGGTTCCTGCCCTTCTGTAAAAAATCTTCTTTGGTACAAAGTGTTCCTCTTTCACTCACACGCCTGTACACACCAAAGATGGTACCGATGGAAATGTTCACATCAATATTACCACTGCCATCTAATGGATCAAACATCACCACATATTTGGCGTTCTTACTGATCTCATCATCAAACACAATAAAATCATCCATTTCCTCGCTGGCAATACCGGCACAGCTGATGCCATGCTGTAAAACTTTCATGAACTGGTTATTGGCAAATACGTCCAGCTTCTTTACATCTTCACCCTGTACGTTCATGGTACCGGCATCACCCAAAATATCTACCAGGCCGGCTTTGTTTACTTCCACGTTTACACGTTTGGCAGCAAGCCCCAGATCCCGCAACAAACTACTCAACTCACCGGTAGCCTGTGGAAAAGCACGCAACTGCTGAATGGTAAACTCATCCAGCGTTAAAATTTTTCTGTCAAAACTCATAAGGTTGTTTTAAGCAAATCGTTGGGGCAAAAGTAAGGGAAAAGGCAGATGTTGTTACCGGCTTTTGAGCTATGGGCGGCGTTATTGCCACGCTCGTTTCATGGTTCCGTTTTCATAGCGGCAATTAGAACTGCTGCCATAGTTAGTGTCTTCACGAAACTTTTGCAACTTAGTTCTAGTACTTTAAGACACGAACAGGGGCGTTGGATATCTTACATAATATCTTTTTTACTTTCTAAAGAAAGGAAAATCCTGACGTTGTAATCCTGACTTAATAAAAAGCAACCAAAGCAGGTAACAAAATCCAGCAATTATCAATAACCACTTTAACCACTTTGGCGTCTGCCAATCATTCTTATTATTCATAATTGTACCTGAATTATGCTGCTTCCTGAACTATATCACTAATTAAAACATATAACCAGTACACTCCGATTAAAGCAATAGCAACACCCAAAAATTTATTCGCCTTTATTTGATAGTATCTAAAATAAAGAAGTAATCCCAAAATAATTAAAGAAGGGCCACTAAAACATATTTGTATAAAACTCCAAAATTGACCATGAGGCAGTTTATCAACTAAATAACCCATCCTATACATGACTATATGTGCAATAACAGGATATAAAAACAGTAAACTTGAAGCATAAATAAATGCTATTTTATAATTCACATTTTTCATTCTGTTACCATTTTCCTTAAAGGTTGGTGTCTTCATCAACCGATAAAAAATGTATTTATTTTATTTCAACAACAACATCTGCCCAATATGATTGGCCATATGAACAGTACGACTGATGATCACATTCAGTTTGTTACGATGAGGCTGTGTGGCAAAATCTTCCGGCTTTACTGCCATGTGCCGGTCTAATAATTCTTCAGCGGTTGCAGCATCCAGTTGAGCGTTGAGTTTTGCATTCACTGCCTCCAATCTTAATTTCAATTCCCCAACAGTTGGAAACGTTTGCCCTGATTTATCAGGAGTCTTGATAAACAGTTCCTCCATTTCCGGGTATAAAAGTTCTCCCCAACCCAGTAATGGCAACAGGGCATCACTCACCGCAATCAAATGTCCCAGCAGGTAAACACCTGTATTTCTTCCCGGTGCAATTTCCCTGGCCAGTTGTTCCTCCGTTAAGGTATTGATGAGTTTTGTGAGTTCATTGTTTTGTGCGTCCCAAGCCGTGCGTACCATTTTTATGAGCAATCCGGTATTGTTTGTTTCCATCATTGATAGTTTATTAAGTGATTAAAAATAACGATTGATTCATTCATGTGCAGAAACAAAAAAAGCGATGGACATCCATCGCTTTTATATCAATTACAAATTCTTATTGAAACTTTTTGGCATCTTCCAGGAACTTGGCCAGTCCAATATCCGTTAACGGATGTTTGAGCAAACCAAGAATGGAATCCAGCGGACAGGTACAAACATCAGCACCCAGCTCTGCCGCTTTGATAATGTGCAAAGGATTACGGATAGAGGCTGCTAAGATTTCTGTTTCAAAACCCTGCAATGAATAAATATTAGCGATCTGGGCAATCAATTCCATACCATCCCATCCGCCATCATCAATACGTCCCACAAAAGGAGACACATAAGTAGCGCCTGCTTTGGCAGCTAAAATGGCCTGTCCTGCACTAAACACCAATGTACAATTGGTTTTAATACCGTTATCGCTGAACCATTTCAATGCTTTGATACCATCTTTGATCATGGGCACTTTCACGACAATGTTTGGATGGATCGCCGCCAGTTTTTTCCCTTCTTCCACAATGCCTTCAAAATCGGTGCTGATCACTTCGGCACTGATATCACCATCCACCATTTCGCAAATGGTTTTGTAATGCTGTATCACAGCTTCATTACCTTTTACACCTACTTTGGCCATCAGTGATGGATTGGTAGTTACACCATCTAAAATTCCAAGTTCATTAGCTTCTTTGATCTGGGCCAGATCGGCTGTGTCAATAAAAAATTTCATGTGTATTCAATTAAAATCCCCCTTTAGGCCTGCCCGTGCTGAACAGACGGGGGTTAGGGGCAATAAAAAATGGCAGGTTACTTACATCGCACCGCTACAACCGCCTACCCTTGCTGCGTTCCCACCCTGGGGGAGTTCAGCAGGAGCTGGTCGTGCAAGACCTGCCGCCGCAAAGATAGGGGAATTGAAAAAAGTTTGATGGTTGAAAAAGACGCTAATTCTTTTTGCGTTTTCGGGATGGCTTTTTATTCTGTTGGTTGATCTGGTTGAGCAAACTGTCCTGTGCGGGGGCATGCAACTGCAGATCGTATTTTTTTACCCAGATGGTTTGCTTACGGGTTACTTTAGGATTCTCCTTTAATTGTATGTCAACAGTAATAAACTCCGGTTTAAAATCCCAATCGAGCCAGATACTGTTTCCCTCCAGTTTTCCGTCGCTTGTTTTTATGATGAGTTGTTTGGAGGTAAGTGGCATGTATTTCCCGTTGCTCAGTTTTGCATCCACATTAATATAATTCCAGCTCCCCTTTTTTAAACTGTCGGTGTACAGGTTAAAAAAGATGCTGTCAATTTTTTGTGCGTTGGAAACAAAAAAGCAGGTGAAAAACAAAAGGGTGAAAAAATACTTCATCAACGTCACAGACAGATGATGCTGAGCATAGGTTGCGCCTGTTATTTTTTTAACATACAGCATATGCAAAATGATTCAATAAATTTACCTCAAAATTATACAATGAAGATCACGGTGTTTGGAGCTACCGGCCAGGTGGGTATTGAGATTGTAAAACAAGCTCTTTGGCGGAAACATTCTGTTACTGCTTTTGGCAGGAATGTTTATGACTTGAAAATAGATGATGAACATCTTCATGTATTCAAAGGTGCTTTGTTTGATGAAGCGGAAGTGCTGGAAGCAATCACTGGTGCTGATGCTGTGTTAAGTGCCATTGGCGGTGCTTTTGATGGCTCGGATAAAGCACGTTCACTGGGCATCAAAAATATTATTGCACAAATGAAGAAAGCCGGTGTAAAACGGATCATTGCCTTGGGTGGAATGGGCATCCTGAATGCTGATGAACAGACTTTATTAATTGACAGTCCCGGTTATCCCAAAGAATATTTAGCTGTTGGCAATGAACACAGAAAAGCATACGAATATTTGAAGGAATCGGGGTTGGACTGGACATTTGTCTGCAGCCCGGATATTATAAATGAAGGCCCAACGGGAAATTATATTACCAGCAAAGATTATCCCCCAACACCCAACAAGTTTCGTATTCATGCAGGCGATCTTGCACAGTTTATGCTTACAGAATTAGAGGAAAATGATTATGTACAGGCGAGAGTTGGGATTAGTAGTTTGTAGTTTGGGATTTGTTGTTCATGGTTCATGGTTGATAGTTCATAGAAATACTTCGTACTTCGTACCTTTTACTTCTTACTTCTTACTTCTTACCTCCTGCTTCTCACTGCTTCCCACAACAAGATCCCCGTTGCTACAGCAGCGTTCAATGATTCTGCCTGACCAAATGATGGAATCGAAATTTGACCATCTGCCAAATTCAACAGGTCATCAGAAACGCCTCTTGCTTCGTTACCAATTAATAAAGTGCCTTTGTTTTGAAATGAATATTCATGAATAGGTGTACCACCTAATGTTGCGGCCAGTACAGGTTTGGGGCATTGAGGCAGCAGATCAAACAGATCACCTTCAATGATCTTGATACGCAGCACACTGCCCATGCTTGCCTGCACCACTTTGGGATTGTACACATCCACACAATCAGTGGAACAAATTAAATAGTTGATGCCAAACCAATCAGCAATACGGATGATGGTACCCATATTACCCGGGTCACGAATCGCATCCAGTGCCAATACCCATTCATCATTTATTTCAGCAACAGATGCAGGTTTGAACTGACGGAGAAGGGCAACCGCTTGCTGAGGTGTTTGCAATTGTGAAATGCGTTCCAGCTCTCTCTGAGTGATCTCCATGAACTGTTCACCATCGGGCTTGAGACCCTGCTCTTCATAAAATGCAGGCAAGCCATAAAGTTTAATTAGTTGTTCCGGGCATTCATTTAACACCTCTTTGATGATCTTACTGCCTTCCGCCAAAAATATCCGCTCCTCATCTCTCGTTTTTTTATGGCCTGAACTTTGAATATATTTGATTTCATTTTTACTGAGCATCTTACAACTATTTATGAAGTTAAACCTGGTCACTCAATCTTTGCTGCTGTTTGCATTGGCTTTATTATTGAGTGCCTGCGGTGGATCTGCCAAACTCACACAAGGTAAGTACTCCCGAATAAAAAAGCATCCCAAAGAAAAACCATTTGTTTACTACAATGAAATACAAATAATAAATGATGAACTAAAGCCTGACAAACGTGCAGAGCTTACCTCCCGCCTTACTACCCAGTTGGATGACAGTATGCAGTTGCGGGTAAAACAATCCTTTCTTGTTTTAAAAAAATTGGTAGAGCCCCCGGTATTTGATTCTATGGCTGCCGTGCAAAGTGTTCGCAACATGGAAATATATCTAAAGACTGCAGGATATTTTTATGGTAAGGTTACGTTTGATTCCACATTATACATCCATAAACCAAATAATGTAACCAAAAAGGAAATACGTGTTGCTACTGTTTTTAATGTAACCACCGGACCGCAGGTAAAAATTGATTCCATCAGTTTTATTATTTATGACTCCACAAGACAAGAACTTACTGCCGGACTACAGCAATTAACTGACCGGCACAGGAGCGAAAGTTTTCTAAAAAAAGGCGAACCGTTTACAGAGGACATTATTCGTTTGGAATTAGAACGCTTAGTAGAATTATACCGTAACAATGGGTATTACAAATTTTCAAGAGAGCAATTATTTGCTGATGTTGATTCCTTTTATTTACCGCTGCTCAATCCATTGCTTGACCCATTTGAACGCATCCAGGTATTGCAGGAAGCACAACAATGGAGAGCCAATCCTTCTTATGATGTTTATATACGTTTGAAACCAAGAGCTGATCTGGCAGCCATCAGGCCATGGCAGTTGGGAACAGTAACCGTTTATCCTGATTATTCAAGCGCTACGTTTGATACAACCCGTTATCAAACACTCAGGCTTGAGAATATGACCATCAAGTACAAGCAGGAAAAATTCAAACCTTCCTTTATTCAGTCACATATATTTTTAAAAGAAGGAAATCTTTACCGGCTTAGTGATATCACCAAAACGGTGAATGATCTGGACCGGTTGGGCACATGGCAATTCATAAAGCTGGAACCCAAAGAGCAAAAATTTCCTCCATTAATAACTGATACAGCTAAAGTTAATTTTGATTTTTTATTAGTGCCGTTTCGTAAATATTCCTTCACTGCCGACCTGGAAAGTGTGTTCAACCAGGTGCAACAGGCAGCTGTAGGTGTAGCAGGTAACCTCATCGGTTTTGGTATTAATCTTGGTTTACGAAACAGGAATTTTGCAAAGCGTGGTATTCAATTCACCAATACAGCACGTTTTGGTGTTGAAAGCGGTATTGGTACGTTTAATTCCGGGTTGCAGGCTATCGAATACACATACAGCTCCAGTTTAAGTATTCCCAAATTGGTTTTATTAGGGCGGAAATCACAACAATTTAATCAGAAGAGAACATATGTAACCACTACTCTTTCTCATATTGACAGAAATATTAATCCCAATAATGGTCTTTATAGTTTGGATAATATTGTTATTGCTGCTGGTTGGCAATGGCAGATTCCTGCAAAAAAACTAAACAGATCTACTTCAATTACTGTACAACCGTTTAATGTTGAGTTTTTACGCTTGTATGATATTTCTTCAGGTTTCCAATTACAACTGGATCAAAATGATTTTTTGCGTTTATCATTTGCACAAGGTTTAGCCATGGGTTCTTTAGGCAATATCATACATACAAGGAATTTGAGCCCTTATAAATCCATTTATTTCCGTGCAGGAGTTGAAGAATCGGGTCTTTTGCATATGCGTGCCTTCAGAACATTTTCTTCTATCAAAAAACAGTTGTTCACTTATGTAAAAGGTGATATTGAATTCAAATACACCAAAACAAATCTCAACAAAACCAATTGGGTGTTCAGAACTATTATTGGTGCCGGTTATAATACGAGTGATACAGCATCCATGCCCTTCTTTAAACAATTCACGGGTGGCGGACCCAACAGTATGCGTGCATGGCCACTGCGTAGTATTGGCCCTGGTTCAAGACCATTAGATCCAAGAGGCAGCCGTGGTCAGTTCTTCAGCCGCAGTGGTGATTTTATTTTTGAAGCGAATGCAGAGTACCGTTATAATATTTACACCGTTATTCCCAACACATTTGTGATACGTGGTGCGTTGTTTACAGATGTAGGTAATGTTTGGAATTTCCGCAACAGCAGTAATATCGGTAATGATACCGTTGTATTAAAGCTGAAAGAATTTTACCGGGAGTTGGGCGTAAGTGCCGGTACCGGTGTGCGGTTTGATTTTATTGGTTTGTTCATTCTCCGTTTGGATTTTGGTTTACGGTTTAAAAACCCATCAAAGCCTTTCTCAGAAAAAGGGAACGGATGGCGGGTGCCGGATGTTACATGGAGACATATCTTCAGCTCAGGAGAACTGAACAAACAATGGAGATATGAGAACTTCAACTTCTCACTGGGGATCAACTATCCCTTCTGATGCTTTTTGCTGCTTGATCCAGTCTAATGTTTGAGGTAAATTCTTCGCCTGTTCCAATGTAAATTCTCCAATTCTTGTACGGCATAAACTGCTGAGGTAGGCGCCACAGCCTAAAGCTTTACCAAAATCATGCGCCAAACTTCTGATATAAGTTCCTGTTGAACACACCACACGAAAATGAAGTATCGGCAATTCTATATTTGTGATTTCAAATTGTGAAATGAGAATGGGTCTTGGTTCAAGTTCAACATCCACTCCTTTACGTGCCAGCAGGTAAACCGGTTTTCCTTTTTGTTTGATGGCAGAATGAATGGGCGGCACCTGCATAATATTTCCGGTAAATTGTTGCAGCGTTTGATGGATCAATTCCTTTGTTACAAAATCAAAAGGTTGAAACTGTTCGGGTTCACTTTCTAAATCATAAGTAGGTGTAACAGCGCCGAGTGTAAATGTGCCGGTGTATTCTTTTTCACGGGCCATGTATTCATTAATACGTTTGGTAAATTTTCCGGTGCAAAGAATTAAAAGACCGGTTGCCAAAGGATCAAGCGTACCTGCATGTCCCACTTTTTTGATTTTGATCGTATTCCGCACTTTGGCCACTACATCATGCGATGTCCATTCAAGTGGTTTATCAATCAACAACACCTGTCCTTCAGTAAACATATTTGAAACCTGCTCTTTCATAAAGGGGGTAAAGATAGGCTAAGAGTATGAAGGAGGAATTATTTGCAGGCGAGAAACTAAAAACTATAAACATCAAACAAAGAACAGTTATATCGCCTGCCTTGTTTTGATCTCAATGTATTTATTGATAGAATTCACCGTTACTTTTTCAGGTGGAGAAAGAATACTTAATATGCCGGCATTCTGCAGTTCCCGAACGATCAACTGTTTTTCATGCACATATTTACCTGCAATGGTTTTAATATACAATTCTTCCAAATCTTCGATATTCTCTTCTGCTTTGGCAGAGAGTTCCGTATTCTCAAAAAATACAACCAATAATAAATGATACTTGGCCAATCGTTTTAAATAAGGAAGCTGGCGGTGCAACCCGCTTAAACTTTCAAAATTGGTAAACAAGATGAGCAAACTGCGTTGTTTCACCAATGCACGTGTACGGGTGTACAACAATTCAAAATCACTTTCCAAAAAACCTGTTTGCTGATTGTACAACATCTGCAATACTTTTTCAAGTTGTACGGGTTTTCGGTCAGCCGGCAATGCAGAGCCGGCTTTGTGATCAAAGCTGATCAATCCAAATTTATCCTGCCGGTGCAACGCCACATTGCATAATACAAGACTGGCATTAATAGCATAATCCAGAAGTGTCAATCCATTAAACGGCATTTTCATCAAACGGCCTTTATCGATCACACAATACACCTGCTGGCTTTTTTCGTCTGTAAAACTGTTCACCATGAGCGAACCTTTACGGGCTGTTGCTTTCCAGTTGAGCGTACGTACATCATCACCAGGTACATATTCTTTGATCTGTTCAAACTCCATGCTGTGACCAATCTTGCGGATACGTTTATTACCGCTTTGTATGGTTTGTGCTGCTTCTGCCATCAATTGATACTGGCGCATCCTTAAAAAAGAAGGGTACACCGGCACCATCGCTCCTTCTGTATGTGTGAATCTTCTTTCCACCAATCCAAACAAAGAGCGAACATATACATACAGGTTTCCGAAATAATATGCTCCCCGTTCCACAGGACGAAGTTTGTAATGCAATTCTTTTTCTTCACCCGGTTTCCATTTCTCTTTCAGTGAAAAATCTCTTTTTTGAAACTGCACCGGCAATTCGTCAATTACTTCTGCATGAATGGTAAAGGGATACTGATTGGTAATGATCAATGTTACATCGTTCTCATCACCATTACTGAAACGCTCAGGCAACCTGCGTTCCATCAATGGTGGCCGGTTCAAAAAGAAAAGGAACACATAATCGGCCACTAATGCCAGCATAATTCCACCAAAAAAGATTTTGGGTGCAGATCCCAGTCCTTCAAAAAAGAACAGTATGAAGAACAGGCACACACAAATCCCCAGCAGCAAATACATGCGCCCTGTGATCTTTACATCCAAAATAAACCGTTTGATCATGGATACTTACCTGGGTATTTCAATGGATTTAATAATACGATCGATCAGATCATCTGCTGTTAATCCTTCCATTTCCTTTTCAGGAGTGAGAATGATACGATGACGTAACACATGCGGTGCTACTTCCACAATATCTTCAGGTGTAACAAAATCACGGCCGGCCATAGCCGCAAATGCTTTGGATGCTTTTACAATGGCCAGCGAAGCACGTGGTGATGCACCAAGGAATAGAGAAGGATTGTTCCTGGTTTCATTCACAATTTTAGCTACAAATTCCAGCAATCTTGGCTCAATTAGTAACTGCAGTACACTTTCACGGTATGCTGCCAGGTCACCTGAAGAAATCAGCTTGCTCACCTCGTTCAGCAAATGACGGTTATCACTTCCATGCTGGTTCTGCAATATCTGTACTTCCTGTTCCAATGATGGATAACGCACTTCAATTTTAAACAGGAACCGGTCCAGTTGTGCTTCCGGCAAACGATAGGTTCCTTCCTGGTCAATCGGATTTTGTGTAGCCAGCACCATAAATGGCTGACGCATGGGATAGGTTGTTCCATCAATGGTAACCTGGCGTTCTTCCATTACTTCAAACAACGCTGATTGGGTTTTTGCAGGAGCACGGTTGATCTCATCAATCAAAATAATATTACTGAACAAAGGACCGGCTTTAAACTGGAAGCTTGCTTCTTTGGGATTGAACACGGATGTTCCCAGCACATCACTCGGCATAAGATCGGGTGTAAACTGTATGCGTGAAAAATCGGCATCAATCAATTTAGCCATGAGTTTGGCTGAGAGTGTTTTGGCAACACCCGGTACCCCTTCAATTAAAATATGACCATCTGCCAAAATACCTGCGATCATCAGATCTACCATTTGCTCCTGCCCTACAATTACTTTGGCTACCATAGTTCGTATGGCTTCAATGGTTTGATTGAGTTGTGTGAGATCTGTACGCTGTTGAAAAATTTCATTCTCCATAATCTATGATTTAAAAAAGGGAAGCAACTTCGTATGCAGTTCCAGAACCTGTGCATCTGAAATAGTTGCTGCTTCCTGTAATTGTTGAATGTATTGAAATGTTGATTTTACTTCTTGTTCCGGTACACCGCTCTTCCTGGACAATGATGAAACAAACTCCGGTGTAATGGATGATGTGTTGAGATAATAATGCCTCCGAATCTTCTCGAGGAAATAAGTAACCATTTTGTGTACAATGTTGTGGTGGTCTTTACGCTGAAGATATAAACGGCCAATGGTTTCCACAAAAGAAACACTGGAATTGGTATTAGCAGCAATTACGGGAATCGCTCTTTGCCTGCGTATAAGCGCCAGTAACAAATAAGTTAACAGTGAGAAAATAGTTATGAGCAAGGCCCAACGCAGGGGTTCGTGTTTCATAAAAACACGGAACGATGAAAAGCTCTCCTGCGGATAAATCCCCAACCGGTAATAATCACTCCAATAAACACTTTTACGGTTGGTGTTCATATAACTCATGAGTTTTTCAAAATATTCACTGTTCTTTTCCTTGAGTAAAAAATAATTGCTGAATACTTCCGGGTGCAGGTGAAGAAAGATGCGGCCGTTGCCATAAGGAATCGTAATGAAGTTGGGTTTTGCTGTATGCCCATACCCAAGTACTGTTGCATTCGCTGAATCGATCTTCTTAAAATGGTCACTCATTGAATAATAAAAGAATCCGTATTTACTGTTACCGTAATTGAGTGTATCTGCCAATGTAACATCTGTACGCCGCATTTTAAAAGGATGGTTACTGCCGGTGAACAAACTCAAATCGCTCAAACTGTTCCAAACATCCAGATGCAACGTATCCAATAATAAGGGGCTGATGTAAGAAGCGGCAATAAATAATTGATTGCCTTCATTTACATAATTAAGCATGAGCTCCACTTCTTCTTTATCAACATAAAATTCATCTGCAACAATAAAATAGAGATTGCGGCTGCCTTCAATCAGTGGAGCCACCTCCTTAAATGCTTTTTTATGATTGTAGATGTAATAAGAGCTGAATTGAGACTGAAACATTTTATAAGCCGCATAAGTACCCATGGGTTTTTTGCTGCGCTGGGCAAAACTGCGGCTCATATCCGGTATTCGTTCTTCATTGCTTCGCCCGCAGGAAGCAAACAGGAAGAGTACTGAACTTACAAGAATGATATGTGTAATTATCTTTTTCACTATTTCACAGCAGCCTGTAACTGCTGAACATCTTTTTTGATGGTTTGATAAACATTTACATCTACTTCAAAATTCCCGTACCATGCATAATCATAATGCAAAGTGATGCGTGCAAAATGGTTACGAACAGGTTTACCACTTAATTCCCTTAAGTATTGATAATTGGTTTTATCCGGCGATAACTGCAGCCAGCCTTTGGCAGCCAGTGTATTGAGCACCTGCAAATAATGATAGCGAACAGCTAAACGGTATGCACCTTTCTTCTCGGCATCCGCAATGCGTTTGGCATAAGAATCATCATCTTCTATTTCGGTTTCTTCGGTTGAAAGTTTTTTGCGGGATGCAGGGGCAGCGAATAACCCTTTTTCAGACAGGAATAAACGGAAGATCAAAAACAGAACTGCGCCAATCACAATCACCCAAATTAAAAACCGGAACACATCTCCAAAACTGATTCCCGTATCAACTGACTTTGTTTTTTGAACAGGTGGCGGTTGTTTTTCCTGCCGTCTTTTTAGCAATGTATCAAGCGGCACATGTATGTAGGCAAATTCTTTTTCATTTCTGATAGCATTCAAACTGTCTTTTGAAAAATAAATACGGTTGTCGCTGAGCATGGTATCCACCACATATTCTTCTGCATAATCTTCATCTTCCACATCATCAGCTACCATCGTATCCACTGCAGAGTAAACGGTATCAACGCTTTCAATTTGCGCTGTTGCAACATGGCTGAAGCACAGCATCACCAAAACACCCATAAACATTCGCAGCAAACAATTCCTCATCTTGCATTGATTTTTAAAGCCAGCTCAGGGTTGTTCTTTACCCGGCGTTCCAGCAAAATGGGATAAATAACAAAATACCAGATGATGAATACAAATGATACCGCCAATATGGAAATACTTACGGCAGGTGACAATGAAAAATTATTGGTTTTATCAAATGTATTGGAACTGAGATAGGTAATATAACTTTCCAGGAATGCTGCTGTAAGTGTAATGGGCACAAGACTCACACAAAGTTTTACAGCATCTTTCACTCCTCTTTTAAATGAAACCCATCTTGTATACGTACCGGGAAACATAAAACTTTTGGCGATCATAAAACCGGCACAGGCTTCCAGGATCATACCAGATATTTCAAGTGTACCATGTATCCAGATCACCAGCACACTCTCCCATCCCAGCCCTTTGGCAAAAAACATGTATTGAAAACTGCCCAGCATAATACAGTTCTGAAAAAAGATCATGAGCGTACCAATGCCAAACAAAATACCGCTGATGACCATATAAAATCCAACCCTGATGTTGTTAAAAGCAATACGCACAAACATATTGAAACGGCTTTCATCCCGGTATACGCCAAAGGGATCACCTTTTTCAATATTCTCTTCTGTCATGGCAACATAGCGCCTGCCCAGCACACCTTCCACAAACTCATCATCTTTCATGGAAGAAAATACAGACATACCACATACCACTAAAAAAAATATGAATGTATAAAGTAATAGACGGTGATACTTGCGAAACAACAATGGTAATTCATATTGCCAAAACGTAAAGATCCTGGAGAACCGTTGTTTCTTATTTTGATAGATATTTTGGTAAATGCCCAACGCCAAACTATTGATCCAGCGGGTAACTTTACTGTGCGGATAAAATGTTTTGGAATAAGACAGATCATCAAGCAGTGTAATGAACCGGTCAGCAACCTGGTCTGGGTCTTCTGTTTGCAGATGCTGGTACTCTGTCCATTTATCTGCATTCTTTTTTATAAACAGTGCTTCTCTCATGAATAAATGATGTCTCAAAATACCAAGTAATTTTAGAAAACAATCTTTCGCTGAAAAAAATATTCACTTAATTTACATTGTTAACAGAACACATGTCAACAGTACCGATTCATACCCCGTTTAATATTGCCCTTGACTTTGAACTGGCACCGTTCCACAAACGCCTGTTTGCAAGCCTTCTTGACTTATTAATTGTGATCCTTTATTCCAATGGAATGAAGTTTTTGCTGTATAAATTATTTGCAGTTAGTGATACGTATGCGCTGCCTGCTGAACTCATCTTTGTAACAACACCTGTATTCTTTTACCATCTCATTTTTGAAATTGCGTTTCACGGTCAAAGTATTGGTAAAAAAGCAATGGGAATCAGGGTGATGAATTTAGAAGGTGGCGACCCAACTCTCAGCCAATACCTCATTCGCTGGTTTTTCAGGTTTTGGGAATGGCCGTTGATCTTTTCGATTGTGTGGCCGGAGTTTTGGGTGATCTTTCAGCTTTTTACAGTGGGCGTACAGGGGATTTTTGTGGTGATCGTTATTGCCGTTACCAATAAAAGTCAGCGCCTGGGAGATTTAGCTGCCGGAACGGTAGTGGTGAGCACAAAAATTGAAAGCTCTATTCATGATACCATCTTCATGGAGGTAAGCGCCAAAAATTATGAAGTAATGTTCCCGGGTGTTATGAAACTGAGCGACCGTGATATCAATACGATCAAAACGGTGTTGAACGATCTGTATAAAACACAACGGTATGAAACAGCCCATCGTATTGCAGGACGCATCAAATCGGTTCTCAATATTCAGACTGATATGGAAGTAGATCTGTTTTTGGAACGGTTGATAGCTGATTACAATTATTTAGCGACAAAAGAATAAAAAAAGCCCCGCAATGGCGGGGCTTCTATTTGAATGATATCATTTTAATTGTCAAAACCACCTGATGCTCCAACCGCTGATACGAAAAAAGCGATCATGGCAATATAAACAAGGATGCCAATACCCCACAGCACAAGTCCGATGATAGAGCAAATGCGTCCTGCTTTTACACTGCTGAATGATGATTCAGAATAAAGACCGGGATTACTGTTGTACAATTCAGTTTCTTTTTTTGCCATTACCAACGCAATAATGCCGGTAATAAAACAAACTACAATAGAAAGAATACCCAAAACCAGGATCATTGTGGCGTTTGGCAGAGGTTGCTGTACTTGTGGTTGATTTGATTGTTCCATTTTGAATGTTAGTTTGGTGATTAAAAAATTTATCTGAAATTATCTTGTGCAGTAAAGGCAAAAATGAGAATTGCGGCATACACGATTACGAACAAAACATTTAATGAAATGCCAATGATAGAACAGGTTCTACCCGTCTTGGTATGATTGTAGGATGCAATGCTGTATTTGCCGGGATAATTGTTATACAGTTCCAAATCTTTATTAGCCATTACAAGACCAATGATACCCAGCACCAATCCAATACCACAAACAACGATGGATAAAATACCCATGACCAATGATACGGTTGAATTGGGCAAAGGAGGTAAATAGCCGGTGTTAGGTGTTAAAAAATCACGCTGGTCATTATTGTTCATACGCAATTACAGTTGCTGGTTGATGACTTTGTAAATATAATGCACCAAAATGATGCTGGCACAAAACATAAAAAGAATTGTAAGAATTCTTGCGCCGTTTTTAAATTTAAACAGCAGGTGAAGCAGTAAATAAAAAAACAGGATCAGTATTGGTAAAGCGGCAGGATAAATACGAAAGCTTTCAGCCCAGTTGCGTTTCAATAATGCAACAATGCCTCTTTGCAAACCACAGCCCGGGCAATCCATGTGCAACAACATTTTGCTGGGGCAACGTAGCATATGCTGCTCCAGCCATTGTATTACATTTGCATAAATACCCAGCAACAGCATTTGCATGACAAAAAATTAATAAGCCACCGCAAACAACACCCTTTGTGTGGAAGGTTTACCGGTTAAAATACAAGCACCCGCTTCCTGCTCATTATTCAGGGGAATACAACGGATCGTGGCTTTTGTTTTTTCTTTAATGGCATCTTCTGTTTCAGCAGTTCCATCCCAGTGTGCACTTACAAAACCACCTTTCTCATTGAGGATGGTTACAAATTCATCCCAGCTATCTGCTTTGGTGATATGACTGTCTCTATAAGCCTTGGCTTTATTGAACATATTCTGCTGAATTTCTTCGAGCAGATTTTTAACAGTGGTTGCCAACCCATCCATGCTGATGGTTTGTTTTGTTTTTTCATCTCTGCGGGCTACTTCAGCTGTATTGTTTTCCAGGTCTCTTCCACCAATGGCAATACGAACAGGTACACCTTTCAATTCATACTCGGCAAATTTCCAGCCCGGTCTTGCATTATCGGTATCATCAAATTTCACACGGATGCCCAGTGCTTTTAATTCATTCACCAATACATTTACTTTTTCACTGATGGCTTTCAATTGTTCTTCGCCTTTGTAAATAGGAACGATCACCACTTGCAACGGAGCAATTTTTGGAGGAAGGATCAACCCATCATCATCACTATGCGCCATCACTAACCCACCGATCAAACGGGTACTCACACCCCAGCTGGTTGCCCATACATATTCCAGTTCATTGTTCTTATTACTGAATTTTACATCAAAAGCTTTGGCGAAGTTTTGTCCGAGGAAATGAGAAGTACCTGCCTGCAGTGCTTTGCCATCCTGCATCAATGCTTCAATACAATACGTATCCTCAGCACCTGCAAAACGTTCATTCACTGATTTCACGCCTTTAATCACAGGAACTGCCATCCATTCTTCAGCAAATTGTGCGTACACATCCAGCATTTGCCTGGTTTCAGCAATCGCTTCCTCAGCTGTTGCATGAGCAGTATGTCCTTCCTGCCATAAAAATTCAGCAGTACGCAGGAACAGGCGTGTCCGCATTTCCCAACGCACCACATTTGCCCATTGGTTGATCAATAGCGGAAGATCACGGTAGGACTGGATCCAATCTTTATAGGTATTCCAGATAATGGTTTCGGATGTAGGACGAACGATCAACTCTTCTTCCAGTTTTGCATCAGGGTCAACAACAACGCCCCCACCATTGGGATCATTCTTCAAACGATAATGTGTAACCACTGCACACTCTTTGGCAAAGCCTTCCACATGTGCAGCTTCTTTGCTCAAAAAACTTTTAGGTATGAATAGAGGGAAATATGCATTTACATGACCGGTATCTTTGAACATTTTATCCAGTTGATCCCGCATGTTTTCCCATAGAGCAAATCCGTAAGGTTTAATCACCATGCAACCCCTTACGGCTGAATAATCGGCCAAACCGCCTTTCAATACCAGGTCATTATACCACTGACTGTAATCTTTTTCTCTTGATGTTATAACCGATGATGCCATGCAGAATGTTTAGATTTAATTTAACAGCCTCTGTACAATGAAAATCGTCTTACGGCTTGTTTTTTGTTAAAATGTAATTGTACTCTTTTTAGAAGTTGCAAAAGTAGTAACTTCATATCACAAACATCTAAAACACAAGGCCATGAAATCCAGAATTGTACTTTTAGCAGCAGCAATTGCAGGTTTAAGTTCCTGCGCCACTTATCGTTCAGGTCAAACACCTGATGATGTATACTACTCACCTGCAAGGGAAGTAGATGGCTATGTTGAGACAAGAGCTGATGATGAAGGCCGCACAAGTTATAACAACCAGAGGCTGGAGGATCAACGCTTGCGTCAACAGATCCGTGACCAGCGTTTCCGCAGTTTTGATGATGATTTTTACTGGAACAATCCACGCTTCAGCAGCAATTGGGGCTGGAACTCCTGGAACTCTCCCTACAGTTGGAATCGTTGGGGCAGCAGCTGGAACACATGGAGCCTTGGCTGGAACAATTGGAACGCCTGGAACAATCCCTGGGGTTGGAATACATGGAACTCTCCTTTCGTTTGTGTACCCGGTACAACCATTATCATTCCCGGACCCGGCGCTCCTAAAAACAGCCAGGGCATAAGATATTCACCTCCAATTCAAAATTATACCAGCACTAATTCAGATCGTGGTGGCAAATTCGGATCCTATTCCTCCGGTAACAACGGTGGTGGCCGTTATTTTGGGGGTGCCAGCAATAACAACAGTAATAGAAGGGGCAGCTTCTTTAATAATTTCTTTGGCGGCAGCAGCTTCGATAATGGTAATAGTGGTGGCAGCCGCATATTTGGAAGTGGCTCTTCTTCCGGCAGCAGGACATTTGGCAGTGGTGGCAGCAGCAATGGTGGTTCTTCTTCCGGCGGCAGTAAATCTTCTTCTGGTGGAACCGGTGGACGCAGAAATTAATTCATTCATTTAATGTAAGAAAAGCAATACCTGTAATGGGTACAGTTGTTTCTTTGCCCAAAATTGAATCATGCAGTAAATAACTCATCCTCTATGCAAAAAGTCAAAATAACGATTGTGCTTCTGTTTGCCTTCTTATCATCACAAGCACAGGAACCAGCAGACGCCTTACGCTATTCTTACATTACTCCCTTAGGTTCAGCAAGAACACAGGCCATTGGTGGAGCCGGAGTTTCCTTAGGTGGAGATTTCAGTTCCACGTTCATAAACCCTGCCGGTTTAGGACAATTTAAAACCAATGAATTTGTTTTTACTCCCGGTTTCTTTATGAATCGTAACAAATATGGTTATAACGACAGTACGTTCAAAGGCAACCGGAGTGCATTAAATACAGGTAACATTGGTTTTATTTTTAGTGCTCCTAACAGATGGAGAAGCAGCAATAACAGGAATACGACCATCGCTTTAGCACTCACGCAAACTGCCAATTTCAATTCCAACTTTTCATACAGAGGCCTTAACAATGTAAGCTCTTACTCAGAAAAATGGGTGGAAGAAATCATTGCAGCGGGTATTACCAATGTAAATTCAATTGGCGCTTCTTTCCCGAATGGAGCCAGCCAGGCATACGAAACTTATTTGGTTGATACTGCCACAGAAAACGGACAATTGGTTTTAAAAACCAACGCCGACACAAGACTGATGCCTTTGTATCAAACATTCAATTATAAAACACGTGGTGGCATGTATGAAGGTGCTTTTGCTGTGGCATGGAACAATAGAGAGAAAATATTGTACGGATTTACTATTGGACTGCCGTTCATAAATTATAGACGTACCACTACAGTAACAGAACGAGACCTGAGCGGTAACACCGATAATAATTTTGATAACTTTTCTTTTACTGAAAATTTAAGTACTACAGGCGGTGGTGTGAATGCAAAGCTGGGAGTCATATTTAAACCTGTAGAGTATTTCAGAATCGGAGTTACGTTTCATACACCATCATTGCTGATGCTTACTGATCGTTCAGACGCCACTTTAACAGCCAATATTGAGAACTATTCCAAAAAAGTAAACAACGATCCAAGTAAACCTACTACCTACACTTATTCTACCAGCGATTATATTGATGGTGATTACACGTATGAATATATGCTCACTACACCCTGGCGTGCAGCTGTGTCATTGGCCTATGTATTTCGTGAAATCAGTGATGTAACCAAACAAAAAGCGTTTATTACAGCCGATCTTGAACTCGTGAATTATAAAGCCAACTCTTTTAAAAGCACCACAACAAATGCAACCCCCGGTGAAGAACAATATTTTGAAGACCTCAATGCATCGATTGATGCTTTGTACAAGATGGCCTTCAATGCAAGAATTGGTGGTGAGTTAAAGTTTAAAACAATTATGGTTCGTGCCGGTTTTAATTATATGGGAAGCCCATATCAAAAAAGCCAGTTGCCACAAGGCGCCAAAGTAAGCCGTATGATCCCCAGTGTTGGCTTGGGTTACAGGGATAAAGGTTATTTTCTTGACCTTACCTATTCACACCTTATCGGTAATGATTTTCATGTGCCATACATTTTAACGGGTAACAATTATCCATTTGCCAATAACAAATATTCAAATGGACAAATAGTTGCAACCGTTGGTTTCAAATTCTAAAGATCTTTTTTTATAAACAAAAGCCCTGCTCATTTAGCGGGGCTTTTTTATTTGGGATTGAATGTATCTCATTATTTCATCATTTGCAATGGGATGGAACCATCGCATAGCCTCATCTCTTTTGAACCATGTTAACTGCCGCTTGGCATAATGTCTTGTATTTTGTTTGATCTTATTGATGGCTTGATCCAAAGAACTTTGTCCGTTGAAATGATCGAACAACTCTCTATACCCCACTGTTTGTAATGCATTCAAATGCTGCAATGGCAACAAGCTTCTTACTTCTTCTAACAAACCATGCTGTATCATTACATCAACCCTGTAGTTGATCCGATCATACAATTCCTGTCTTAGTAAGTCCAAGCCAATTTTGATCACCTCAAAATCTCTTTTCTTTTTTGCACCTTTTTGATAGTGAATGATAGACTTCCCTGTTGTTTCCATCACTTCCAGTGCACGCAACATGCGTTGAGGGTTTTGCATTTCACCTTCAGCAGCAAACAAAGGATCTTGTTGTTGCAATTGCCACTGCAGCCAATCCATACCATTTGCCTCATACAACGCAGTTAATTGATTCCTTACTGCTTCATCAACAGCAGGAATTTCATCCATGCCTTCCAGGAATGCTTTGATGTATAATCCCGTTCCACCTGCCATTACAATTACATCCTTTGTTTGAAACAATTTTTCAGCAACTTCTAATGCATAGGTTTCAAAAGATGCCGCAGTAACCTGTTCATGAACAGCATGTGTGTTGATGAAATAATGAGGAACTGCTTGTAATTCTTCAACGGATGGTTTGGCTACACCAATATTCAATTCCCGGAAGCACTGGCGTGAATCAGCAGAGATAATAGAAGTACCAAAAGATTGGGCTATGTTAATGGCTAAAGCAGTTTTACCTGCAGCAGTAGGTCCCGCAATTAAAATAACTGTTTTATTCATGAATCAAAATGAGTTTGTGAAGAACTCAGATTGTAAAGTATTGGTCGGTACGGACGCAGTCCGTTAGGCCATAAGAATTAAATCCAATAAGTTTATAAAAATGGTCTGGCGATTTTCAACCGTGCCGACCATTGTTAAAACGCTGCATCATCTTCTTCAGCACCACCTTCATCTGCCATATCGCTTTCGCTTTCTTCACCTTCTTCACCAAAACCATCAGCACCTGCATTTAAATCATATTTCTCTTCCACTTCAGCTAATTTATCGCCTACCAATCCTTTTGTTCCATATTGACTGGGTGCAATACCCTCAGCACGAACCGTGGATGGATAAATAATTTTCGGGTTTTCTTCCTTGCTTACATTGATCAGCTCTAACAGGAATGTCCAGTTCTTATTGAAATCATATACATATACAAAACGTTGGTTGGGCTCTTTGATCTCACTGCCTACAGTTGTATCAGCCATTAACAACGGTGGTGCTTTGTATTGCTTATCGTACTTCTCCAATGATATTTCACGGCCACGCTGCCAAAGATCATTACTTCTGTAAAAAGTAGCCTGGTGTTTTGAATCAAATTCAAAACCTTTTAAAATTGCTTCATGCAAATCCCTGAAATTTTGCGTATGACGAATCACCACATCCCTGTATGTTGCATCATCATCTTCCCAATAAATCCTGAATCGTAAAACAGCCATTTTCTAATTTGAAGACCTGTCTGACGACAGGCAGGTTAATAATTAGATGTTTTGAAGATTCACTTCAACATCCTGCTTATACTGCAAAAATAGTTTTATTCGTTTACAGGTGCAAGATTTAATTGCTTTGCTTTTGCCAGCAAAAAAGTATACGCCGCTTCGTAATTATTTTCTACTTCACCATCAAGGATGGCATCTTTTACTGCATTTTTCAGATCACCCACCACTTTGGAAGGCGGCACGCCAAATGTTTGCATAATAATTTTTCCGGTTATAGGTGGTTGCCAGTTACGGATATGATCCTTTTCCTCCACTTCTTTGCAACGCTGCCGCACCAGTTCAAAATTTTGAAGATAACGCTGCACTTTTTGTTGATTCTTTGATGTGATATCTGCTTCACACAACATCATGAGTGCGTCAAAATCATCACCTGCATCAAACAACAAACGGCGTATAGCAGAATCAGTAATATTTTCTTTGGTTAAACTGATGGGACGCAAATGCAGCTCCACTAACTTTTGCACCAGCTTCATTTTTTCATTGAGCGGAAGTTTTAACTGGTTGAAGATCTTTGGCACCATACGTGCTCCTACTACTTCATGGCCATGAAAGGTCCAGCCATGACCTTCTTCAAATCGTTTTGTAGCAGGTTTGGCAATATCATGCAACACCGCTGCCCAACGCAACCAAAGATCATTTGTTTTTTCAGCAATATTATCCAGCACCTGCAATGTGTGATAAAAGTTATCCTTATGCCCTTTTCCATCAATGTACTCAGCACCTGCTAAATCTACCATTTGCGGAAAAATGAGTTTCAACAGACCACTTTTGAACAACAGATCCAACCCAACAGACGGTTTTTTGCTGAGAATAATTTTATTCAACTCATCTGCAATTCGTTCTTTCGATACAATTTTAATCCGTTCTGCACTTTCAATAATGCCTAACCAGGTTTCAGGATGAATGGTGAAATTTAATTGGGAGGCAAAACGTACAGCACGCATCATACGAAGGGGGTCATCACTGAAGGTTTTGGCAGGTTCCAGTGGTGTACGAATGATCTTTAACTGCAAATCTTCTACTCCATGAAATGGATCTATCAATGCACCGTAGTTATTTTTATTAACTGATATAGCCATTGCATTGATGGTAAAGTCTCTCCGCTTTTGATCATCATCAATCGTTCCTGCTTCTACTTCCGGCTTTCTTGAATGAGATGCATAACTTTCTTTACGGGCACCCACAAACTCCAGTTCAAATCCATTAACTTTTATTTGTGCAGTTCCGAAATTTTTAAAGAAAGCTACTGCAGGTATTGGCTGTAAATGCCTCGCTACTTCATGCGCCAATGCAATCCCATCACCGGCACAAACAAAATCCAGGTCTTTACATTCACGTCCTAATAACTTATCTCTAACAAACCCACCTACCAAATATGTTTCCAACTGCAACTGGTCAGCACAAGTGCCCACCAGATGCATCAGTTCCTTTTCACTATTTGTTAATTCAATCACCATGAGCAGCAAAAATAACATTAGTCCGGTTATTGACGCAATCAATAAATAATCAAGTAAGGATGCTATTTTGAAAATTTCAATTCGTTTAAATGCAGCAATGCGTAAAAACAGGCGTTGAGATGGAGAGATTGAATGATCTTTCGATTTTCAATAAGTTGTATCACTTTATCAAAAGGCAACAATGTAACAGCGATATCTTCCTGATCATCCATTTGCTGTTCTTTTACTTTTTTACCCCCTGTTGCAACAAATAAATGAGTGGTGTTATTGAGAATACCGGGGTTACCAGCCACTTTCCCAAGGTAAATGTAATTGGAGAATTGGTAGCCTGTCTCCTCTTCCGTTTCTCTTTGTGCGGCCAATAGAGGTTCTTCGTCTTTTTCTATAAATCCTCCCGGCAGTTCCAGCGACATTTCGCCTATAGGATGCCGGTATTGTTCCGTGAACAGCACCTGATTCTCGTCAGTAATTCCAAACGTAATAACAGATGCAGGCAGTTCTACCACATAATAAGCAGGGATCAATACCCCATCAGGTCGTTCACACACATCTTTGCGTGCCACAAAGTAGGGTGGATATTGAAACAAGTATTCTGTTGAAAGTATTTTCCAGTTCATACTTAGCTGAATTGTTCAAAAGCAGTTTCGATTTTTTTTATATCTAATTCCAAGAGACATTTGGGTTCGCCAAACTTGCATGTATTTTTTACACAAGGTTCGCAAGGAAGTAATCCATGACGAACAGATGTACAAATGGATGTATTGAATGGTGCTGTATTTTTCTCATTACCTGCACCAAACAAAACAATTGTCTTTGCTCCCAAAGCATTGGCCAGATGTGCCGGCCCCGAATCTGTACTTATCATCAGTGATGCTGATGCCATCAGCTCTGCCAATTCTTTTAAGCCTGTTGCCCCGGCTTTATTAATAACAGCATTTTTTGGGAGAAGATTAATAATGGCATCAACATGTTCCTTTTCTTTGGGAGAACCAATCATGATCCATTCACGATCCCTGAACTGTTCCTGCAATTGCTGAATAATAGCTGCAGCCTTTATCAAAGGCAATTTTCTGGAACTTGCTTCTGAATTACAATTGACAATGACCCGGTTTTGAACTTTTGGAACAGGATGCTGCAACTCAACCTGCACATTATTGATTTGCTTACCTGTAAAATACGCAAGCAGGTGAACATACTCTTCAACCCGGTGACTATTCTTTGTCTTTGGATAACGATGGGTAAAAAAAATACCCCTCATTTCATTTTTATAACCAATACGTTGATCAGCACCTGTTGCATAACCCATCAGAGCAGATGAAAACGAATCAGGCAAACAGAAGAAAAGATCATATTTTTTTTGCTTACCGATCATCTTTCCAAACGTATAGGCACCTGTTAATCCGTTGTATTCATTTTTATCAAACAGGTAAGCATGATCAACAAAAGGAATAAACATCACCAGGTCACCGAGACTTTTCTTTACAATTACATCAATGGTGGCCGAAGGATAGCTTTGCTGCACAGCTTTAATAAAAGCAGTGCTCATCACCATATCGCCCAACCAATTGGGTAACCGTACCAAAATGTTCATGCTGCAAGTTTACAAACTCAAACGCAGCCAACATCCAGAAACTTGATTTTGAGTTATGTTTGCAAAAATTTTCAAATAACTATGGATCTGCAACAATTGATACTGGAAGCATGGAACAACCGTGAGCTTTTAAAAGAAAATAAATACAGTGATGCGGTGCGTGCTGTGATTGAAGAAGTGGATAAAGGTCGTTTAAGAACAGCCTCACCATCTGCCGAAGGTTGGCAGGTAAACGAATGGGTAAAACAGGCCATTCTTCTCTATTTTGGCATTCAGCAAATGCAAACCTGGGATGTAGCACCCTTTGAGTTTTATGATAAAATGCTGCTCAAAAAAAATTATAAGGATTTGGGCGTTCGTGCTGTACCTCATGCAGTTGCCCGTTATGGAGCCTACCTTGCAAAGAATGTTGTTTTGATGCCCAGCTATGTAAATATTGGCGCTTATGTTGATGAAGGCACCATGGTTGACACCTGGGCCACCGTGGGCAGCTGTGCTCAAATTGGCAAAGGTGTACACCTCAGCGGCGGTGTGGGAATTGGTGGTGTGCTGGAGCCGTTACAGGCCAGCCCGGTAATTGTGGAAGATGGCTGTTTCATCGGCAGCCGTTGTATTGTGGTGGAAGGCGTGATTGTTGAAAAAGAAGCAGTGCTGGGTGCCAATGTGGTGCTCACACAATCGACCAAAATCATTGATGTAAGTGGTGATGAACCTGTTGAAATGAAAGGCCGTGTTCCTGCACGCAGCGTTGTAATTCCCGGTTCTTATACCAAGAAATTCCCTGCCGGTGAATATGGTGTTGGATGTGCACTCATTATTGGTAAACGCAAACCGAGTACTGACCTGAAAACAAGTTTGAACGATGCGTTGAGAGATTTTAATGTAAGTGTGTAAGTATTGAAGAGATTATTATCAAAATAAAAAAGACCGAAGAACTTCGGTCTTTTTTTTGTGCCCAGGACTGGATTCGAACCAGCACATCCTTGCGAACGCTGCGACCTGAACACAGTGCGTCTACCAATTTCGCCACCTGGGCATTTTGTTTCAGGGCTGCAAATATAAAACAGAAGGTGTAATAACCATGCTTTTTTTCAACTGATTAAGAAGTCATGTGCTATTGCACTGCTTTTTTTATTTCCCCTACATCAACTACCTTCGCAGCCGATAAATTTCAAACCAGCCTGTCGGCAGACAGGTCTTCAAATTATTTCTATGGCATACGATGTAATTGTTCTTGGCAGTGGTCCCGGCGGTTATCCCGCAGCTATCCGTGCTTCCCAGCTCGGTTTTAAAGTAGCAATCGTTGAAAAAGAAAGTTTAGGTGGTGTGTGTTTGAACTGGGGTTGTATTCCCACAAAAGCGTTGTTGAAAAGTGCACAGGTGTATGAATACATGAAGCACAGTGCTGATTACGGAATCAACGCCAATGGTGTGCAGCATGATTTTGGTGCTGTAGTAAAACGCAGCCGTGGTGTGGCAGATAAAATGAGCAAAGGTGTTCAATTCTTAATGAAGAAGAACAAGATAGATGTGATCATGGGTTACGGGAAAGTAGCCGGCAAAGGCAAACTGGAAGTAACAGCGGCTGATGGTAAAAAACAAATAGTAGAAGCAAAATACATTGTGATTGCTACAGGTGGCAGAAGCCGTGTGCTTCCTTCCATGCCTCAGGATGGAACGAAAGTAATTGGTTATCGTGAAGCAATGGTATTACCACAGCAACCCAAAAGCATGATTATTGTAGGTAGTGGTGCGATTGGTGTTGAGTTTGCTGATTTCTATAACAGCATGGGCACGAAAGTAACCATCGTGGAATTTATGCCAAGAGTAGTGCCGGTGGAAGATGAAGACATCTCTAAAGAACTGGAAAAGCAATTCAAGAAAAAAGGGATTGCAATCATGACCAGTGCCGAAGTAACCAAAGTGGATACAAGCGGTGCCGGTGTAAAAGCCACTGTTAAATCAGCCGCCGGTGAACAGGTACTGGAAGCGGATATTTTATTAAGTGCTGCCGGTGTTGTGGCCAACATTGAAAACATTGGTTTGGAAGAAAGCGGTATTAAAACGGAGAAAGGAAAGATCGTTGTTGATAAATACCAACAAACCAATGTAGCAGGTATTTATGCAATTGGTGATGTGGCTCCCGGCCAGGCATTGGCGCATGTAGCAGCAAAAGAAGGAATTACTGCTGCTGAGCATATGGCCTACCTGGAAAAGAAATATCATCACCAACCGGAACCAATGGATTACAATAATATTCCCGGTTGTACCTATTGCACGCCTGAAATTGCAAGCGTTGGTTACACAGAAAAAGCGGCAAAAGATGCCGGCTATGAAATTAAAGTAGGTAAGTTCCCGTTCATGGCCAGTGGTAAAGCCAGCGCAGCAGGAAGTACCGAAGGATTTGTAAAGGTGATCTTTGATGCGAAATATGGCGAATTTCTGGGCGCACACATGATTGGCAGCAATGTAACAGAGATGATCGCTGAAGTAGTGGTAGCACGCAAACTGGAAACAACCTATCATGAAATTTTAAACGGGGTTCACCCCCACCCAACCATGAGCGAAGCAATCAAAGAAGCTACGGCTGCTGCTTATGGAGAAGCAATTGATATTTAAATAAGTTCATTCATAATAAAACCCCGCTCCTATGCGGGGGTTTTTTGTTTTGTTGATTTACCCTTCAGGATTTGTTTCCGTGCATAGAAAACCATAATTTGAATAACCGAAAGTATACATCACATGAAGGGCAGGTACTCCATTTACATAACGGTTATTATTTACATTGTTCTTGCCATGTTATGGTTTTATGTGGCAGATGTTTACTTATTCAAAACCCTTAAAGAAAATTCCGGAGAAATTTTTTGGGAAAAAGAAATTGAAGACCTCATCTCTGTTCTGTTCACAGGCGCCCTGCTTTATTTTCTTATCAGGCGATATAGAAAGCTGTGGATAAAAAATGAACAGGAAACAAACCAAAAAGAAGCAGAGCTAATACAAGAGCATCTGGATCGTTTTAATAAAGTAACATCAGTTACCAATGATGTGCTTTGGGATTGGGATGTACACACTGATAGTGTTTGGCGTAATGAAAATTATGAGAAAATATTTGGCTATACATCTGAGGACATGAGGCCGGGCACATCAGATGACTGGTTAAAATTTGTACACCCCCTGGATCAACAACGGGTACAGGCAATTCTGGATGAAGCATTTGCCGGCAATCGTAATTCAGTAGAAACAGAATATCGTTTCATCACCAAAAGTGGCGAAGTACTGGATGTACTGGATCGGGCTTTTATCTATCGTGATGAAACCGGAAAACCGGTTCGTATGGTTGGCTCCATGCAAAATATCACCGATCTCCGTTCATCTCAAAAATCATTGGAAGCAAGTGAAGAACATTACCGGCAAATTGTAGAAACGGCACATGAAGGTATCTGGCAAATTGATGAAAAAGGTTATACTACATTCGTAAATCCTGCAACTGCCAATATGCTGGGATACACCAAGGAAGAAATGCTGGGGAGAATGATGCTGGATTTTTTATTCCCTGAAGATGTAGAAGCAGCGAAAGGCCGCATGAAATTGCATTTATACGGAGTAAAACAGCTGTTTGAATTCAGGCTCAAAAAAAAATCAGGAGAAGAACTATGGGCTTTGGTGAAAGGTTCCATTTTATATGACGGAACAGTTTACCGGGGGTCTATAGGAATGATAACCGATATTACAGCACTTAAAGCATCCACAAAGTTGCTGGAGGATTCAGAAGAAAATTATCGTCTTCTTTTCAGTCAAAATCCATTACCCATGTGGGTATATAATACTGCCACCTATGAATTTCTTGCGGTAAATGAAACAGCTCTCTCACATTATGGATATACGAAAGAAGAATTCTTGAATTTAAAAGTAACAGAGATACGACCCGTTGATGAATTGGTCCGGTTTCTGGATCACAATAAAAGCACGAGTAAAGAAATAAGGAATGCAGGCATATGGAAGCATGTACGTAAAAATGGAGAAATGATAGATGTAGAAATAAGGGTTCAATCCATTAACTACAATAATCATGATGCCAAACTGGTACTTATCAATGATATTACAGATAAGCTAAAAGCCGAAAATGAATTGAAAAAATCCTATGAGCAGATCAAGCAACTGGCATCCCATTTACAGGAAGTACGTGAAGAAGAACGCAAACGTATTGCCCGTGAAATTCATGATGAATTAGGCCAGCATTTAACCGCCTTAAAAATGAATGTTTCCTGGCTGGATAAACGTGCAGATAATGCAGATGAAAGCATTAAAAGCAAAATGAAACAAACCATCAATATCATCAATGAAAGTAATCTTGCCATCAGAAAAATATTGAATGAATTAAGAACAGACTTTGTTTCAAGAACCAGTATTTCTGAAACAATGGAAACACAATGCCTTCAATTGCATCAACAAACAGGTATTACAGTACATCATAACATTGAAAAACTCAATTTTGATATCGATGTAGCTGTATCTACCTGCCTTTATCGTTCCTTACAGGAAGCCTTCACCAATATCATTCGTTATGCTGATGCGGATACGGTGTGGGTGGGCTTAAGAACAGAGAAGGGTTATATAATTCTAAATATAAAAGACGATGGTATCGGTTTTGATCCAGAAAAAATCAATACGCATTCTTTTGGCTTATTGGGCATCAGGGAAAGAGCGAATGACCTGTTTGGTGTTTTTGAACTTTATTCCGAACCCGGAAAAGGAACATCACTTCACCTGAAAATACCGTTAAACAAACCAACAGTAACTGATAATACAGAAAAAAATGAAACGCATTATAGTAGCAGATGATCACAGTTATATAAGACTGGGATTGATTCAAATTTTAAAGGACGAATTCCCGTTTGCAGAAATTAAAGAAATTGCAAACGGTACTGATTTAATAAACGCCGTAAAGTCAGAAGATTGGGATCTCATTATTTCTGATCTTGAAATGCCCGGTAAAAATGGTCTTGAAGCCCTGGAACAGATAAAAGAGATCAAGCCCGGTATTCCTGTTTTGATGTTGAGTATTTATGATGAAGAATTGTATGCCATCCGGGCATTAAAAGCCGGTGCGTCCGGTTATCTCAATAAAAATTCAATTCCTGAAGAATTGATTAACGTCATTCGTCATATCCAATCCGGCAGAAAATACATCAATCATGAAACAGCTGAAATGCTGTTGAAACTGAAAGAGAAAAAGATGCCTCATGAAACACTTTCCAACAGGGAGTTTTCAATTTTTATTTTATTGGCACAGGGTAAATCTGTTTCCCAAATTGCAGATCAGCTTTCGATTGCTACCACCACCGTGAGTACACACCGCAGCCGCATCCTCGAAAAACTTCATTTCACCAATAATGCAGACCTCACCAAATATGCAATTCAACATCATTTGATCACAGGCATCAGTTAACCGGTTCAGGCAATGTCTTCAATCTTCTTGTAAAGATGTTCCTGTTTTCTTTTTTATACTGCTGAACGATGAGCAGTAGATACGTGCTGTCCAGCACAAAACAAATGAGGCCTGTCAATTGCAAAAAGAAAGTAAACCCATTGAGCAAGTACAGAGATGCGCAAGCTGTACCGATGAGTTTAAAAAAAGCAATACCAACTGATTGACCTTTTAAAGAATTACGGAAAAAGAACATGTTGATATATAACCCTGAAAATAACATATTCATTAAAAAGGCTGAATAAGTAATTGCATCGCTTTCAAAATCTTTTTCAAAATAAAGGAGGAGAACGAAACCGGCCGTAAGTGTAAACATCAAATGTGGCCAAAACAACCAGTGGCTTTCTTTCTTTGGCCAGTCAGTTTTTCCATAACGCATATAGGCAATAAGGATAAATACGTCCAGCACAAACCACATACGATTCACCCAGGTTTGTAATCCTATTTGGGCAGGTATCACTATAAAACCATAGATGTATTCCCATGAAATGTTCAGGGCAAGGCCTGTAAATGGCATGCCATAGCTTTTATCCTTAAAGGAACGGTAAATAATTAAGAGGTACGTAATTAACCAGCAAATACCTCCTATAAGAAGTATCAACCAGCTAATATAGCCGGGAAAGTTCATAAACAGTAGATTTGGCGGTGGCCGTGTTTGTTACAACATTCGGCAGATGCAATATAAGAAGCCTTTACAAACGTTAAAGCATTTCTAAAAAAAATGCTTTGTCACAAGCCTTACATTTACACTATTGGGTTTGGCTCAATTTTGAATGTAAATTGCAATAAACAGGAAGATATGTTGAAATCGATCTTTTTAGTAGTTCCTTTATTCAGTGGAATTGTCTCTTTGTTTTCATGTGCTTTTACGGAAGGTAAAAATAAAGTTATGAGCAATAATTCAACGTTAATAGCTACATCGGCAAGTGTAACAGACGGTACAGTTACTGATACCGCCACATTTGGCGCCGGGTGTTTCTGGTGTGTGGAAGCCATCTTCCAGCAGGTAGAAGGTGTATTAAAAGTTAAAAGCGGTTACTGTGGCGGGCATGTAAAGAATCCAACGTATGAAGAAGTGTGCAGCAAAACCACAGGTCATGCAGAAGTAGCGCAGATCATTTTTGATCCAAAGATCATCAGCTATGATGAGCTGCTGGAAGTGTTCTGGAAAACACATGATCCTACCACATTAAACCGCCAGGGAAATGATGTGGGGCCACAATACAGAAGTGCTGTGTTTTATCACAACGATGAGCAAAAGAAAAAAGCTGAGTTCTACAAAGAGCAATTAGATAAAAGTGGCGCCTTTGGCAAACCCATTGTTACTTCTATTGAAGAATATAAAAATTACAGTGAGGCAGAAAATTACCACCAGAATTATTATAACCTCAATAAGAATACCAATCCATATTGCTATTATGTAATTAAACCCAAGCTTGAAAAGTTTGAAAAAGTATTTAAGGATAAGATGAGGAAAAATTAAAAGTAAAAGAATAAAACAAACAAGGCACAAGCGTTTACATCTTGTGCCTTGTTTTTTTTTGTATTGTGCTTCTACCCTTTACCTTATACCTCTTGCCCTATTTCAACTTCACTCTTCTCAACTCCAGCCAGTTCAATGCATTTGGTTTAAAGTCCTGCACATGCGGTTGTACTAAATGAATCACCATATCATACCAAACGGGCACCACGGGTGCATCATTGATGATCATTTGATCCATTTGCTGGTAAAGCTTATATCGAATTGAATCATTGGGTTCTTTGGTGCTTTGCTCATACAAAGCATCAAATGCCGGGTTATTGTAGCGTGTATAATTGGGTGGTGATGGATTCTTACTATAGAAAACTGAAAAATAATTCTCAGCGTCCGGATAATCTGCGATCCAGCTGGCACGAAAGAATAAAGCCTGGTTCTTGGCCGTTTGTGTGAGCAATAAACTTTTTTGAATTGCTTCTACCTGTACAACCAATCCAACATCCTGCAGCTCTCTTGCGATATAACTGGCAAGGTCGGCATAAATAGGAATGGTTAAGAGTTTTATGGCTGGTGGTGGATGTTGTTCATCAAACCCTGCCTCTTTCAGCAATGCCTTTGCTTTTTGCGGATCATAGTTATATCCCTTCACCACATTGGTATCAAAGCTTGGCAATCCCATGGGCACAAAACCACTTTCTGCCGGAGTGCCTATAGAATTTCGCAAATACAACATCAGCTTTCTCTTATCAAACCCATAATTCATCGCCTGGCGAACAGCTTTCAATTTTACAGGTGAGTTTTTCACCAATGGATTGTTTTCATCTACCAAAATTCCCAAGTATTCGATGTTGAGGTATGCCTGTTTGTTGAGAACAATCTTTCCCTCCCACTCTTTTCGTAACTCACCTTTACGAGTCAAGATTTCATCTTTAAATGATGCTTCAATATCATTTATAAAATCCAAACGTTTTTGCCGAAACTCCAGGAACTCAGTTGCCTTACTGTCTAAGAAAGAAACTTTAATGCCATCAATATATGGAAGACGTTGACCGGCTTCATCCTGTTCAAAGTAGTTTTCATTTTTAGCAAGGATCAGCGCCTGCCCTTCTTCCCATACTTTGAATTGAAAGGGTCCGCTACCAACAGGATTGCGGCGAAAATCAGTTTTATATTTCTCCACTGCTTCTTTGGGTACAACAGAACAATACACATTGCTCAATACACCCAATATTTGTACAAATGGCTTTAATAAGTTGAGTTGAAAAGTGGAATCATCAATGGCTTTAAAACCTGTTGCCACATCTACACGGTTATTAAATATCCATGCACCGGGGCTGGCCGTGGTTTTATCCATTAATCGTTGAAAACTATACACAACATCCTGTGCTGTTACTCTCCTTCCCTTTCCATCTTTAAAGCAACCATTGTTATGAAAAAACACATCATTACGAAGATGGAAGGTGATCTGCAAACGATCAGCACTTATATCCCAGCTTTTGGCAAGTGAAGGAACAATGTGCAACTGCTCATCTGTTTCCACCAACGTATTAAACAATTGATGTACTGCCCAGATGTTGGATTGATTTTTGGCAAAAGCCGGGTCTAAAGAACTGATGCCGGTTGTTTCGTTGTAATGGAAATAGTTTTGTTCAGTCGTACCGGAACAGGTGCAGGAAAGGATCAGTGAAACCTGCAGAAAGAAAAATGAAAAATAGAAAAGCACTTTGCATTGAATCAGCTTTCTTCCTGTATTTTTAACGGTCTTCATATTGAATTAGCATTAAATTTATACCCTAAATACATGCCGTGAAAAAATATTTATTGTTCCCAGTTTGCCTGTTTTTATTTGCCGTAACCCAAGCTCAACTACCTGAAAAAAAACAGCGGTTCACACGGCAGGATACCCTTCGTGGAAGTATTACACCTGAGCGGGTCTGGTGGGATGTGGTGATGTATGATTTACAGGTGAAACCGGATTTTACCAATTTTACAGTCAGCGGCACCAATACCATTTACTTTAAGATCGTAAAGAGCCCTGCTGCTCAAATGCAAATTGATCTGCAGGAACCATTGGTGATTGACAGTGCATGGCTCAATGATGTGCCTGTTAGTTTTTTTCGTGACGGGAATGCATGGTTTATTGAACTTCCCAAACGGAAAATGCCGAAATCCTTACCAAGCAATCAATATAAAAGCGGACCTCTGCAACAATTAAAACTCGTGTACCACGGTGTACCTAAGCCTGCTTTAAATGCACCTTGGGACGGTGGTGTTGTCTGGAAAAAAGATGACAAAGGAAATCCGTGGATCAATGTGGCATGCCAGGGATTGGGCGCCAGTGTATGGTGGCCATGCAAAGATCATCAAAGTGATGAACCGGACAGTACACAAATAAGTATTACTGCACCGGATACATTGATGAACATTTCCAATGGAAGATTGAGAGCTACTTCAGCTTCAGTAAACGGTTTTAAAACATGGACATGGTTTGTTTCCAAACCTATCAATATCTATAACATTACCATGAACATAGGCAAGTATGCTCACTTTAGTGATACGTTGATGGGTGAGAATGGTAAGCTTGACCTGGATTATTATGTAATGGAGTATAATCTGGAAAAAGCAAAAAAACAATTTGAAGTAGTGAAACCCATGCTCCGTGCATTTGAGCATTGGTTTGGCCCCTATCCTTTTTATGAAGATGGTTATAAGCTGGTGGAAAGTCATCACCTGGGCATGGAGCACCAAAGTGCTGTTGCATATGGTAATAAATTTCAAAATGGTTATCGTGGCAGAGATCTGAGCGGCAGTGGCTGGGGATTGAAATGGGATTTTATTATTGTACATGAAACAGGACATGAATGGTTTGGTAATAATATCTCTACGAAAGACGTAGCAGATATGTGGGTACACGAGGGATTTACGAACTACAGTGAAACGTTGTTTACTGACTATGTTTATGGAACGGATGCAGGCAACGCTTATTCACAGGGCATCCGCCGTAATATTCGTAATGACAAACCCATCATTGGAAAATACAATGTAAACAATGAAGGCAGTGGCGATATGTACTACAAAGCCAGCAATATGATCCATATGATTCGCCAGATCATTGGCGACAAAAGTACGTTTCGGTTGTTGCTTCGTGATATGAATGAGAAGTACAGATACAAAACGGTAACAGGAACCGAAATAGAAGACTTCATCAGCAAACGAACAGGGTTTAATCTTTCTAAAGTATTTGATCAATACTTACGTACCACTCAAATCCCAACCTTGGAATATTACCTTGAAACCACCAGCGGCATGCAAACTTTGTATTACCGCTGGACCAATTGCATCAAAGGTTTCAACATGCCTGTTAGTCTGCCCGGCAACAGTAACGGAAAATATGGTTTAATGCTGGCTACAGAAGAATGGCAGCGGATGCGTACCAATTTTAAAGAAGGTGAAGACCTGGAGAAGTTGATGGATAAGAATTTCTATGTCAACTATAAAAAGGTAAAGTAATATCTTCGGCTGCAGTATGGGAACAATCAGAAAACAGGCCATTTACTCCAGCATTGTTATTTATGCCGGTTTTTTGATTGGCTTTATCAACACCTGGTTTTTCATACGCAGTGGTGAACATACATTCACTCCCGATCAATATGGCTTGACCCGTTTGTTCTATGATGTTGGACAATTGATGTATTCAGTTGCTTCATTTGGAGTAGCTGCAGTATTGTATAAATTCTTCCCCTATTACCAGGACAACTTAGAAAAAAAGAAAATTGATTTGTATGGCTGGGTATTGATCATCCCCGCCATTGGCTTTTTATTAGTCATGGCCGGCGGGTATTTCTTTGAGCCACTGATCATAAGAAAGTACAGTGCCCGTTCGCCATTGTTTGTTGATTATTATTACTGGATTTTCTTTTTTGGTGCAGGCATCCTGTTGTTCAGTGTATTTGAAGCGATCTCCTGGACGAAGAAAGTAACAGTATTCCCTAATTTTTTAAAGGAATCAGCACTTCGATTATTGACATTGATATTGGTACTTGTATTTTATTTTCAATTGCTCAATTTTGATGGCTTTATCAAACTGTTTGCCTTCCAATACCTGGTGATTGCTCTTATATTATTCATTGTATTGAAATGGAAATTAGAAATTCCGTTTACCCTTACTCCCAGCCGTGTTACTCAAAAGTTTAAAAAGAAGATGTTCACGCTTGGTTCCCTGGTGTATGGAGGAACCATTATCGTCATGCTTTCACAGGTGGCAGACAGCATTATCATAGGAAGTATTGGTGAAAGAGGAACGCATGATATTGGGGTATATAATTTTTCTGCTTATATCGCCAATCTGGTACAAGTGCCGCAACGGAGTATTATGGCCATTGCATTGCCTGTTTTATCCCAAGCCTGGAAAGATAAAAACATGCATGAGATTGACAGGGTGTACAAACGCACTTCTATCAACTTATTCCTGATGGGATTATTTATCCTGGGTGGCATATGGCTGAACATAAAAGATGCCTATGATGTATTTGGAATACAGGAAGCATATAAAGCAGGCTTGTACATCATCCTTGTACTTGGTATAACAAGATTGATTGATGCAGGTACAGGTGTAAATGCCGAGATCATTGGCACATCTACCCAATGGCGTTTTGAGTTTTTCTCACGCATCCTGTTGATCATCCTCTTTATTCCGCTCAACTATATGTTGATTAAACAATATGGATTGATGGGAGCTGCCTATGGCAACCTGATTGCATTCACCATCTACAATACCGTACGTATCATTTTCCTGAAAGTAAAGTTCAATCTCCAACCCTTTAGCAATAAAACGCTGCTGAGCCTGGTAATGGCTGCAGGAGTTTATTTTCTTTGTTATTATTTATTCAACGGATTAAGCGGACTGATGGGTATTATTATCAGAAGCATTGTTTTTTCAATCTTGTTTATGACTGCGGTATATATCCTGAAGTTAACACCGGATGCACAGCAACTTATTGATGTTATCAAAAAGCGGCTTGGTCTTCAAAAGAATTAAGCAAAGCGTTTTAATTCCTCAAGTGTGATCCTGCCTTCATAAATCGCTTTCCCAACAATTACTCCCGTGCAACCAATATTTGCCAACTCATCTAAATCGTTCATGGAGCTTACACCGCCGCTGGCAATAAAATGCAGTTGCGGGAATTTCTGCAGAATGTTTTTGTAGAGTTCAGTTGATGGGCCTTCCAGGCGACCATCTTTACTTACATCAGTGCAGAAGATTTGCTGCACACCATGGTTGATGTATTTTTCAATAAAATCGTAGATCCAGATATCCGTTGTTTCCAGCCAGCCACCTACAGCAATCTTTTCATTCTTCACATCAGCACCTAACAAAAATTTCGCTGCGCCAAACTGTTGCAGCCACGATACAAACGTTGCTTCATCTTTTACCGCAATGCTGCCAACTGTTGCCAATGCAGCACCGGAGTTGAACACAATGTTTACATCTTCGGCTTTTTTAATACCGCCGCCAAAGTCAATCACCAGTGAAGTTTTTGCGGCGATCGTCTCCAGCACTTTCCAGTTTTTAACCGCACCGGCTTTTGCACCATCCAGATCAACTAAGTGCAAACGTTGCAATCCTGCATCTTCAAATTCCTTTGCTACTTCTAAAGGATGCTCGTTGTAAATTTTCTTTTGTGCATAGTCGCCTTCTGTTAAACGTACACACTTGCCGTCTATAATATCAATGGCTGGTATTATCTGCATTCCTGATTTTTAATTTTTAATTATTCATTTTTCATTTCAACCAGCTACCCGTTCAAAAAATTTGCGAGTATCAACTCTCCCACCTTCGCACTTTTTTCCGTATGAAACTGTACACCGTAGAAATTATCTTTCTGCACGGCACCTGCATATTCCAAACCATAGTTGGTAGTTGCAATACAGTACGGATTCATTTCTGCATAATAGCTGTGTACGTAATACACATAACTATGCTCCGGTACATTTTTAAACAGATCAGTTTTTAAATTGTAAATATCATTCCAGCCCACCTGCGGAACCTTGATGGGAATATCCGGACTGATCTCTTCACTCTTAAACAACTTCACCTTTGCAGGAATAATGCCCAAACATTCCGTATCACTTTCTTCCGAATGGTCAAATAACAACTGCATGCCTACGCAAATGCCCAGCACCGGTTGCTTCAGCTCTTTAATGATTGTATCCAGTCCTTTCTCCTTCAAACTATCCATAGCACTGCGGGCAGCACCCACACCGGGGAAGATCACTTTATCAGCAGCAAACAATTCGTCTTGATCGTCGGTTACTTTTGCATCAACGCCTAAACGTTCCAATGCAAACAGCACCGACTGAATGTTTCCTGCGTTGTATTTTACAATTGCAATAGAGCCCCCTCCGCCCCCTAAAGGGGGAACTTGAAAGTCTCCGCTATTTTGAACATCACTCATTATTTCTTTAATTCGTTTTATTAACTTTAAACTAAAGCGACAATAGCTCATCCGGTAGAGTGCGAGTTTCCCAAACTCGAGGTAGCGGGTTCGAGTCCCGTTTGTCGCTCAACTTAACACTCCGGACAGAAACTTTTTTGTTGTTGCTGACACATCAGCTGTTCCTTCCAGTGCTTTGATATACGCTGTACCGATGATAGCACCGTTTGCATGCGCACAAGCCGTATCAAATGTTTGCTTATCCTTAATACCAAAACCCACCAGCACCGGATTGTTCAACTGCATGGCTTTTAGTTTTTGCAGGTATGCATTTACATCGGTCATATTCTTATCGCTGCCTGTTGTAGAAGAGGATGAAACGGCATATAAAAAGCCCGTACTTAAACTGTCGAGTTTTTTGATTCGCTCTTCGC